>Ga0209511_1000010_pt1 | contig 416050 bp, 353 predicted proteins | sample SSSSmetaG_FD_184141 | JGI IMG/M metagenome (GOLD analysis project Ga0209511, IMG submission 184141) | Glacier valley bacterial and archeal communities from Borup Fiord, Nunavut, Canada, to study Microbial Dark Matter (Phase II) - ​SSSS... | ecosystem: Environmental > Aquatic > Freshwater > Ice...
AAGAAAATCAATTAGTTGACTAAAAATATACTTCTTTGAATACATTGCTCTAAATTTAACCAGTTAGAGCAAGATAAAAAATTCAAGTCGACACGCAATAAAAATGCTTATAAAATGCAGACATTTAATGACTTCAAAGAACTTTACAATATTTTAAGTGGACACTCATGGCATAAAGTTCTTAATTAAGGATTTTTTTTTATATAATCACGATATTTTAGCAGGTAAATCACCTGTATATCAAAAATATATACTACATTTGTACAATATTAAAGTTGTATTTTAAAATTGTACAAAATGTGGATTGATAGAGAAATAAAAGCAGAATTAGTTGATTTGGCTTTGCACTATCCGGTAGTAATGATAACCGGACCTCGTCAGGCTGGTAAAACTTCATTGGCTCGTCAGGTTTTTCCGGATAAGCCTTACTATTCTATTGAAAATCCAGACGTACGTCAACAAATTTCAACCGATCCTCGCGCATTTTTTACATCCAATCCCGATGGAGCCATTATCGATGAATTTCAGCGTTATCCCGAAATACTTTCTTATATTCAAGGAATTGTAGACGAAAAAAAACAAAATGGTCAATTTATTTTAACGGGAAGTAATAATGTTTCCATGTTGAGTAAAGTGACTCAAAGCTTGGCGGGTAGAGTGGCATTGTTGAAGTTGCTGCCATTTTCTATAGCTGAAGTTGGTGCTTTTGGAAAAAACTATTCGCTTGATGATTATTTGTTGAATGGCTTTTATCCTCGGGTGTATGCAGATAACCTGAATCCGACGAAAGCTTATCGGAATTATTACGAAACCTATGTTGAAAGGGATATTCGCCAGATTTTGCAGGTAAAGGATGTTTCTCTATTTCAAAAATTTATGAAATTATGCGCCGGACGGGTCGGACAACTTTTTAATGCGAATAATTTAGCGACTGAAGTTGGGGTTTCATCCATGACTATTCAAGCATGGCTTTCGGCTTTGCAGGCAACTTACATTGTTTTTTTAGTACAACCCTGGTCGGCTAATATCAGTAAACGATTAGTTAAAACCCCTAAACTTTATTTCTACGACGTGGGGTTGGCGGCTTATCTGTTGGGAATTGAAAACACCTCGCATATTGAAACGCATCCGTTGCGGGGATCGTTGTTTGAAAATTTGGTAACGCTCGAATTGCTTAAAAATCGCTATAATGCAGGATTAGATAATAATCTTTATTTCTATCGGGATAATCATGGTAATGAAGTTGATATTATGCAGGAAGCTGGTTATCAATTGAATCTGTTTGAAATAAAATCAGCCGAAACGTTTACACCTCATTTTCTAAATGGCCTGGATTATTTAAAAAAGATTGTACCCGATCGGGTAGGAAAATCGAATTTGGTTTATGCCGGAAGTGACGAAATGACTATCAAAGAACACCGCATTGTAAATTATAAAAATTTATTTAGGTAGGTTTTTGCGCTCCCACTTTTTTAGGCCTGATAAAACAAATAACAAGAATCGGTTGTTATGCTCTACTCAAATTGAATTAATAAAAAGTAGAACAGGCAAATGTTAGAAAATAGAATTGATAAACGAATTTTAAAAGAAAACCTTCATAAAGAGTCGTTTAAGCGACAGACAATTTCATTTTACAAGTATTTTGAAATAAATAATCCCACCGAATCTCGTAATCAGCTTTACGAACAATGGTTTGCACTGAACTGTTTTGGACGAATTTATGTGGCGCAAGAAGGCATTAATGCCCAAATGAGTGTGCCCGAAGATAATATGGCCGAGTTTTTAAAGCAACTGTACGCCATTCCACAACTTACCAATGTTCCTATTAAACAAGCTATTGAAGATGATGGAAAATCGTTCTACAAACTAACCATCAAAGTGCGTCCGAAAATTGTGGCCGACGGACTTGAAAACAATACCTACGATTTATCAAAAGTGGGCAAACATCTTACTGCACTCGAATTTCACAATGCCATCGACGAGCCGGGAACTATTGTTGTGGATATGCGCAACCATTACGAAAGTGAGATAGGACATTTTAAAAATGCTTTTTGCCCGGATGTGGATACTTTTCGCGAAGAAATTCAGCTGGTGCTCGAAAAATATAAAGATGAGAAGGACAAACAGTTTTTGCTGTATTGCACGGGTGGTATTCGTTGCGAAAAAGCAAGTTCATTTCTGATAAACAACGGTTTTGAGAATGTGTCGCAACTCTACGGAGGAATTATTGAATATGCACAACAAATAAAACAATTGGGTATTGAGCCCAAATTTTACGGAAAGAACTTCGTATTTGATGAGCGATTAGGTGAAACAATTGACGGACAAGTTATTTCGCATTGTCATCAATGTGGTAAACCTGCTGATACACATACCAACTGTGCCAATAATGATTGTCATTTGCTCTTCATTCAGTGCGATGACTGCAAGACAAAATATGAAGGTTGCTGTTGCGACGATTGTAAATCGGTTATTCAACTTCCACTCGAAGACCGTAAGAAATTGCGCGTTCAGCATCATCAAAAATATGCCGATAGCAAGATTTTTAAAAGTAGATTGCGTCCCAAACTCAGTTCGGACTTAAATAATAAAACCTTTTGCAATGGATGATTTTTGGCAATCGCTCCAAAAACCCATCATTGCCCTGGCACCTATGGAGGATGTGACGGATACCGTTTTCAGAGAGGTGATTCGTTCTGTCTCTGAACCGGATGCGTTGCATGTAATGTTTACTGAGTTTACCTCCACCGATGGGCTTTGCAATAAAAAAGGGCGGGAATTTGTGGCTACCAGATTGGTTGTGAACGAAACAGAACGTGAGTTGCTCAAAGCAAGTAATACCAAATTGGTGGCTCAGATTTGGGGTTCTGATCCGGAGAAATTTCACGAAAGTGCAAAGCTAATTTCCGATATGAGACTGTTTGATGGCATTGACATAAACATGGGCTGCCCGGTGAAAAAAGTAGTAAAGAACCATAGCTGTTCGGATTTGATTAATCATCCCGACATGGCAAAGGAAATTATTATTGCCACCCGCGAAGGGACAAATTTGCCCGTGAGTGTAAAAACCCGTATTGGTTTTAGTTCGATAGTTACCGAGGAATGGATAGGGGAGGTGCTCGAGGTACATCCGGCAGCTATTACCATTCACGGCAGAACGCGGGCTATGATGTCAAACGGTTTGGCGCTGTGGGACGAGATTGGCAAAGCCGTTCAGCTGCGAAATAGGTCGAACAGTTCAACACTGATACTTGGAAATGGAGATGTTGATAGTCATGCTACTGCTTTAGCCAGGGTTCGAGACTTTGGAGTGGATGGAGTGATGGTGGGTACAGGTATTTTTAAAAACCCATGGATGTTCAATACTGCTGAAAAGGAAATAAGCATGCAGATGCGTATAGACCTGCTCGTAAAGCACATCACTCTTTACGATCATACATGGAAAGACAAAGGAAACTTCAATGTGCTGAAGCGTTTCTTTAAAATTTATCTCAATGGTTTTGAAGGTGCTGCCCATTGGCGCGATCAATTAATGCATTGTAAAAATTGTGGGGAAGCATTGGAAGTGATAAAAAGAAAATAAACACAGAAGCTGAATTTCAATCGTGAAATTCAGCTTCTGTGTTTATTTTGATGATGTTTTTTAAGTAACGTGAGTTCGATACAAGCAAACAGTTTACAATCAATTAAAAGTGGATTTTAGAATCCTGAAGGGATTCAATGTGAATAACCGCCCCGATGCATCGGGGTGGTATTTGTACAAAATAATCAGAACCCCGAATGGGGTTCAATATCACACATTTATATATTGAACCCCATTCGGGGTTCGCATTCATGTTCTGCCTTTCCACGGGTTTCACCCGCGGTTATTCACATTCAAGTCCTTCGGACTTGCAAAATAGTGAGATTCAAAAGAATCTTATATTGAACTCACTTTGAGTAATCAAAAGTAATTGTTGATGTGTTATTTTTGAATAGCCGTCAGATAGCAAGGCTCGTAACTTGATACTTGTAACTATTTCTACATGCCCAACAGCGTTTCTAAATAATGCTTTTCGATCCCAAAAACTTGTTTTATCGCTGCAATATTTTTCAAAATACCTTGTTTGTCAGGCGCTGCGTTTCGTACTTTTTTTCCGACTATCATTACATTTTTCGGAGTGTGTTCCAGCGGGATAAATTCAAACACATTAGTTTTATAGCCGTGTGCTTCCAAAATCATGGCGCGTATGGTGTCGGTGATAATTTCGGCTTGTCGCTCTTTGAGAATGCCAAATTTGGTGACATTGCTCAGTTCGTTCGTCACGTTGAATGCTTTTCTGATTTGCTTATGGCAGCATGGAGCACAAACAATTAGTTCGGCATCCGATTGTATTCCTCTGAAAATGGCATCGTCGGTAGCGGTGTCGCAGGCATGCAATGCAATCAGTATGTCTATTTTTTCTAGTTCCGTCTTTTCTATGGTTCCTTTTACAAAGGTTAGATTTTCAAAACCTGCCTGGCGCGCAATGCTATTGCATGTCCATACCAGATCTTCGCGAAATTCAACACCGGTTGCATGGGTATTTATCTTCAGATTATTAGATAAATAATCGTACAATGCAAAGGTCAAATACCCCTTGCCGGAACCCATATCAGCAAAATGCAGACTGTCCGTAACGGTAAGTTCAGTCAGGTAGGGAGCCAGTAGCTCGATGTATTTATTGATCTGCTTGTATTTGTCGCTCATTTCGCGACGTATTTCCCAGTTAGCATTCGTAATACCCAATTCCCGCAAATACACATTTTCGAAAGGTTCTATCAACCGGTCCTTTACTTTGTCATGTGTAAAAGTGGTTAGAGCTTGCAAGGTTGGCTGCGTGCTTTTCAATTGTGCTTTTTCGTTTGGCAGAATAATCAGATGTACATTTTCCGTTTTTGAAAACAGCTCGGCATTGAAAAAATCATTCGCCATGGTTTTCTCTATCAACTCAATACCTTCGGCAATGTCAAAGTTTTTGGTAATGTCTTTTGTGTTATGACGGTATACGAAATTCAGACAGTAACCTTTTTTTATCTCAACAGCTGTTACGATTATTTTTTTTAAGTCCGATGATTTATCGCGTTTTCCAGTGAGTTGAAGTTTTATCAGTTCCTTGTTTTCTACAATTAATTGAAGTTTTTCAAAGAAAGTTTTTGTGTTGCTGTGTATCATAAGAAATAGAGTTTAAAGCTGAAAGGTAGAATTTCGTTGATGATCTCGATTAATCCCTCGCTGTTGTTGAAATGTTTTGCGCCGGGAACAATCACTACCTTAGCGCTAAGGTTCTCTTCCCACAGTTTTTTGTTCGATTGCGTGTCGGAAGTATAAGGATCGTTGTCAGATAAAATGCTGACTATGTTGTTGCTGCATATTAGTTTGATGCCTTTAAAGTCGATGGCCATTTTTATCCATTTCTTTAGTTGCGGCCAGGGTTTGTCTATGCTCCACCAACCGGCAACGCATAACAAACCGCCCATTCTGAGCTTCGGATTGTTTATGTGTAATTCGTTCAGGTATAATAAAGCGGCCTTGCAACCAATACTATGACCGATAAAATAAGTGTTGCTGTCTATTTTATTTTCAGGAATTACTTCCCGGATAAAGGCCAAAAATTCATCGGTAGATGGCTTGTCCCAGTTTGGAAGAGTGAGTGGAATAATGGTGATATTTTTATCATTATGTACGAACTCTCGTTGAACTTTTTGATACCAGTCCGAATTCTCATCTCCACTGTATCTTGGGAAAATATATATGCGTTTCATGTTTGCTTAAATGGTATGTGCTGTGCAAAGATACGGAATTTTTTGTGGCGGTAGGTTTTCTTTGCTTGAAACTAAAAGAGCCTTACGTAATGTAAAGCTCTTGAAATATAGTAATGTGTAAGTTTTATTATTTGCCTCCAAAAAACCATTTGTGCAATTCGCCGTAATGTTTTTGGTACATTTTGTAGCTATTGTCCAAAATTTCCATAGCAGTAGCTTTATCAAAGAATTTTTCGACCACCACAGTTTTGTTTTCCAGTTTGGTGTAATCTTCAAAAAAACTCATTATTTCTGCAGTCATGTGTGGAGGTAATTCCGAAATATCGTTATAGTGAGTTACACTTGGGTCACCGGCAGCCACAGCAATGATTTTATCATCGGCTTCTCCATTATCGAGCATTCGCATAACGCCAATCACTTTAGCTTCAACGATGCACAACGGCACTACTTCAATTTGTGAAAGTATAAGGATGTCAAGTGGGTCATGGTCATCACAATAACTCTGTGGTATAAATCCATAATTGTGTGGATAGTACATGGACGAGAACAGTACTCTGTCTAAACGTAACAAACCACTTTCTTTATCTAATTCGTATTTAGCTCGGTTACCTTTTGGGATTTCTATAATGCCTTTTACTACGTCTGGTAATTCGGTTTGAGGGGCAACTTGATGCCAGGGATTGAAATTGTTACGCATGAATTTGTATTTAACTTATTTGTGTAATAATTTGGGAATCGTTTTTTTTTGACTTAGCTTTTAGTCCGGTTTTATTGCGGCTGCAAAATTATACAATAAAACCAACTTTCAGTATGAAACATGTATGTTTTTTTTGATAAAAAAACTGATTCTTATTGTTATGTTATAGATATATAGTTTATTATGCTCTATTTTGTTGTGTCTTGAAAAAAAAGAAAAGGTTTGCGGAGAAGAAAAAGAAGCATTTGAACAGTCTTTTTGTCAGTCAATCTCGTAAAACTGTTACAATTTGTAATGCACTTTTCTCCGCAAGTCAACTCTCAACCAAGAATTTGTTCGGCATGTGTTTTAGTATTCACTTCTTTAGGCAACATGATACGGTTAATAGTTCCCGTTTCATCAATAATAAAAGTAGTGCGAAACATACCCATATACTGTTTGCCGTACATTGATTTTTCGCCCCAGGTGCCCAATTGCTCTGATAGTTTTTTGTCGGTGTCAGCTATCAGGTTGAATGGTAAATTTTGTTTAGCAATAAATTTCTGATGCGATGCTGCACTGTCGGCACTCACACCTATCACTTCATAACCCGCTTTGCGAAGGTCATCATAATTGTCGCGCAAACTGCATGCCTGAGCCGTACAACCCGGCGTGCTATCTTTGGGATAAAAGTATAAAACCACTTTTTTACCTGCAAAATCAGACAATTTTATTTCTTTTCCATCTTGATTTACTCCTAAAACTTCGGGAGCTTTGTCGCCAACTTGTAATGCCATATTTATTTTTTTTTATAACCCCCAACCCCCTAAAGGGGACTTATGTGGAAGTGTATCTGTTTATATAAAATCTTTGTACTATATGCAACGCTAATTCAACAAAAGAGTTCAACTCTTAAATATAAAATGAGCTATTCTAACTCCCCTTTAGGGGTTGGGGGTCTTCATTGTATATTTCCTCCCTTGCCAGGTATCCCGTTCTTCCAATCGTTTTTCTATTTTAGCCAAAAATTCAAAGTTTTTCAAGCCCCACTCAGGTGCAATAAGCAGTTTGTAAGGCGATTGAGAAACAAAACGTTCAATACCAATTTCAGGACTTAAATGTTCTATAAAATCAATTGCCAAATCGCAGTATTCTTCCACCGTGTAGAGCTTAAACCATTCGGGATGTTCGGCAAATTGTTCTGCCATTTTGGTGCCTCTTACTAGTTGTAATTGATGAATTTTCAATGTTGTAAGTGGTAGATGTGACAGCTTAAGTGCATGAGAGATAATTGTTTCTCTGTTCTCGGTGGGTAAACCCAGAATAATGTGAGCCCCGGTCTTTATGCCTCGTCGGGCTGTTTCGCGAATTGCACGTTCGGCACATGCAAAATCATGTCCCCGATTGATAAATTCCAGTGTTTTGTCACAGGTTGACTCAATGCCATACTCAATCATCACGTAATAGCTTTTTGCTAACTCGGCAAAATAATCAAGCAATTCGTCGCTCACGCAATCGGGGCGCGTGCCAATCACCAATCCCCGAACGTTAGGGTAGGAGAGTGCTTCCTCGTAAATGGCTTTAAGATTTTCAATCTTGTCGTAAGTGTTTGTATACGATTGAAAGTAAGCTAGATAATATTGCGCGGCATATTTATGATGAAAAAAGGCGATACCTTCCTCTACCTGCTGGCTTATGGTTTTGCTCGGTTTGCAGTATTCGGGACTAAAAGTCTGATTGTTACAATACGTGCACCCACCGGTACCTTTACTACCATCTCTGTTGGGGCAGGTAAAGCCGGCATTGATGGATATTTTTTGCACCCGCTCTGTGAATTCGGTTTTAAGTACTTGATTGTAATTGAGATAACGGGCTTTCATTTCTGATGTTTATTTTTGTCGGCAAAGATAAGCAATCCGGCCTTTGGAACAAGAAAATAATTAATAAATTATATTGAATTTGAGCATTGTTATTTCTAAAGAATTTTATATTTTTGTATAACCTTGAATTTAAGAATTGAAATATAAATCATTAACTACGAAGAATATGTATTGGTCAAATTATCACAGTCACTGCACATTTTGCGATGGGCGAAGTTCGATGGAAGAGTTTGTTGAGTCAGCTATCTCCAAGGATGTAAAGAAATATGGTTTCTCGTCTCATGCCCCACTCCCTTTTTCTACAAAATGGAACATGGAGGAGGCAAATTTTCCTCACTATGAATTAGAATTTTACCGATTAAAAGAAAAGTACAAAGAACAAATTGAGTTGTATTTTGGACTGGAAGTTGACTATATACATAACTATTCTACTATCCAAAATGATTTCTTTCGTGGTAAATCATTTGATTATCTCATTGGCTCCATTCATTATCTTGATAGATTGCCTGATGGTAGTTTTTGGTGCATCGATGGTAATTTCGAAGAGTTTAATAAAGGACTACACTTGCTTTATGATGGTGATATTCGATTGGCAGCCCGTCGTTTTTTTGAATTGACATCCGAAATGATTAAAATCGGGGGTTTTGATATTATGGGGCATTTTGATAAGATATCTTTTAATGCCAGCCATTGTCCCGAATTTGATATGACAAGCCAGTGGTATAAACAGCTAGTGGGCGATGTGCTACAACTGGTCAAAGACAATGGTTTGATAGTGGAATTAAATACAAAGTCGCTGGTTGATAAAGGTATAACCTATCCTCATCAACAATTTTATTCCTTGATAAAAGAATTGGAAATTCCCATTGTTGTCAATTCCGACTGTCATCACCTTCCCAATGTGATTATTGGCTTTGAACATGCCTTCAGAATGTTGAAAGATGCAGGATTCAAAACCATGCATCAGTTATACAACGGAAAATGGCAACCCGTGGAGTTTAATGAGTTCGGTCTGATTGATTAAAATATATTGGTGAGTGAATTTTTAGTTAGATTCTACATGAATCCTGAAGTTATTGATAATGGTTTGCCAACCGTCTTTTTGTACTTCAAGAGGATAGACGTCTTCTGTTTCAAAGGTTTCCGATACATGTGTTTTGTCTCCTTCGCTGGTGAAGATTATCTTCACAGATCTTCCGTCATTGATAATGTATTCAATTAATTGGTAGTGTATTATATGTGAATATATTCCTTCGAAATCAAAACTGTAGCTCACATCTTTTGCTGCCATGGTTGTTTTAAATTTTCCACCCACTCGCAGGTCGTTGGCTGCGAAAGGAGCATGCCAGGTATTCGATGCAAAGTACCACTGAGTAATATGTTCCGGTTCATTCCAGTATTGCCATACTTTTTGGATTGAAGCATTTACTGTTGTCTCAACGGTGATAGTCGATTTATTTGGCTTTTCAAGGTAGTCTTTGAGTGCAATGTGTATAATGTAATACCAACCCTCCACAAAGTTGTCGAATGCAAAATCGGGATTGTCTTTCGGAAAATTATCTATCCCAATGTGCTTGAATTTCAACAAAGTCTTGTTTTCAATTTCCGATAGTTCGAACGTGACATTTGAAACACCGGGATGACCATCGTAACACCAGTTGTAACTGAGTTTGTTGAGAACGTCTATATCTGTTATCTCACAATTATGCTGATATAGTTTGTCATCGCTTTCTCCTGCAATAAATTTGAATTTTGCACCTATTGTCAGCTTCATCTCTTCAATATCAAAGTACCAGTTTCTCATTTCAGAAACATCGGAAATTGCATTCCAAACTTTTACTATTGGAGCGTTAAATATTCGTTCGTGGAGTATAACTTGTGTTGACATACGCTTTGGGTTTTAAAATGAAACGTAGTAATGTTTGTTTGGAATGATTACAATTTGATAGAAATTACTGTAACAAACAATATTCGTTTTTGGTTCAACCGATTGATAGTAAATCTTTAAAATGAGATTTTTGGAAAAAAAAGAGCCATTCAATGGCTTGAATGGCTTAATTAGTGAAAAATGATTGTATACGACATTGTTTGAGTTCTCTTATTTATCCCAGTTTTTGCTCAATAAAACGACGAATAAAAGCCACTGTTTCGTCAATGCCGAGCACCGATGAGTTGATGCATAAATGATAAGATTCAGCTGCTCCCCAAACCTTATTGCTGTAAAAGTTGTAGTATTCAGCTCGTTTCTTGTCGGTTTTTTCAATCATAGCTTGTGCTTTCTCTAGTGACAATTCATGGCTTTGAGCAATGCGTTTAACACGATCATCTGTATTGGCAGTAATAAACACGTTGATGCAGCGAGGGTTTTCGCGCAAGATATAATCGGCACAGCGCCCCACAAATACGCTGGAGTCTTTTTCTGCCAATTCACGAATAACGTCGCTTTGTATTTTAAAGAAATTTTCGTTGCACAAATAATTATTCCCGTAAATTTCGCTGTTGACGTTTGTACGCAGACCCAGTAAACCTCCGAAGAAACTATGACTCTCTTTTTCGTCGGCTTTTTCGAAGAATTCTTTTCCCAATCCACTTTCTTTCGAAGCAATTTGTATCAGTTCTTTATCGTAAAAGCTAATTCCAAATTCTGCAGCCAGCTTTTCGCCAATTGCCCGACCACCACTTCCGAGTTGTCGACCGATATTTATTACAAATTTTTCATTCATGATGATATGTTTTAGACAAAAGAACAAAGACAAAAGATTAAAGACTTATCAAGCTATCGCTGATTTTTTGAATTTTCTGAATTGCGATATCAGCATGAATGCCGACACGATACTCGATGCTAAATCGGCTGAAGGCAGGCTGTACCAAACTCCTTTTACTCCAAAAATATGTGGCAGAATTAGCAAACAAGGCAGTAGGAATAAAAGTTGACGCGTCATCGATAGAAAAATGGCTTTACTCGCCATGCCAATGCTTTGAAAGAAGTTCGACGTCACCATTTGGAAGCCGATAATAGGGAAAAATATCAGTACAATGCGTAATCCGTCGGATGCTAAGTCGATTAGTTTCGTATCGTTAGTGAAAACTGAAGCCACAGCATGCGGGAATAGTTGACCTATCATGAAACCAAGTGTAGTGACTGCCGTTGCCCAAAAGATGGTTCTTTTGAGAACTTCTGTTACCCGCTCGTAGTGTCCTGCACCAAAATTATATCCGGCAATGGGCTGCATGCCCTGATTGAATCCCATTACTATCATCATAAAAAGAAAAACCACCCGGTTGACAATGCCGTATGCTCCAACTGCTAAATCGCCGCCATAGCGGATAAGTCCCTGATTGATAATAACCACGATAACACACGAAGCCGCATTCATCATAAATGGTGCGAGCCCAATGGCTAGCGAATCGACTACAATTTTACGTTGTAACCTGAATACGCCTTTTTTTAGGTGTATGAAATGTTTCTTATTGCTGAAGATATTGATTTGCCATATCAGCATAAGTGTTTGCGAAATGACTGTGGCAAAAGCGCTCCCCTGAATACCCCATTTAAAAACAAAAATAAACAGAGGATTTAGAATAATGTTGATGAGTACCGATAGGAGTGTGGCATACATGGCTTTTTGAGGGCGTCCGGTGGAGCGCAGCAACGCATTCAGACCAAGATACATGTGGGTAACCACATTGCCCAGCAGAAGCACCACCATGTATTGATGGGCGTAGGGTAGAGTAGCGGCACTTGCACCAAAGAAATAAAGAATAGGATCCAGAAACAGTAGCATTACTACCGTGTAAGCCAATCCGAGAATAATATTCAGAATAAATACATTACCAAGAATTTTATTGGCAGTTTCGTAGTCCTTTTGACCCAAACGCACCGACATCAACGTGGAAGCTCCGATACCCACCAACGATCCGAAAGCGGCTGCCAGATTCATTAATGGAAACGTAAGCGCCAGACCCGAAATGGCCAGTGCACCCACACCATGACCAATAAAAATACTATCGGTAATGTTGTACAACGACGATGCCGTCATGGCAATAATAGCCGGAATGGCGTATTGCATCAATAATTTTCCTACATTCTCCGTGCCTAACGCAATAGGCGATCCTTTTTGTTCCATCCGCATTTTTTTGATAAATAATACCAACAGTACATATAAAATGACCCAAAGTCATTTTTATGTCTACTGTTGTTAATGCCGATGCAAACAAATAAATAGGACAATGAGACGAAGTCGAAATTGGGCTATATTGTTTGTGCAATCGGTATAATTCGGGTGCAAAGGTACTAAATAAGCCATGGCTTTGTAGCCACGCACGTGAGCAAATTTATGATAATATAACGTATGCGCCTGTTGACGAGGGTCATCACTCGCCGGTTACCGGTACGGTATAGGTGTTTACTTCCGGGTCGGTAAATGTTTTCTTTTCGTAGCGGGGTGCTATGCTCATTTCCACGTAGGCTTTATCTGCAAAATACTTGGTTTCCCACAGAACAGAGATTTTCACGTTAGTGTCAATTCCCTGAAGCGTGTTATCGTTCAATAATCCAACGTAAAAAGTGCCTTGCGTTCTGCTTGTATTTTTTCCATAAGCAGCCACCCCTTTTCCTTTGTCGAACTGCATAAATGTTTTGCTATTCATAAATAACACAGAGTTTTTATAATCAGGGATAAACCAATAAGCCACGTCTTCTCCCATAGAAGGCATGGCAAAACCGGCAACCGTACCAATGGCGAATCCGGCAAGAGGTCCGCCTCCAAGAATGGTGGCTGCCCCCGAAGTGATGTTTCTGAAAATACTCACATTTTTTTTCCAGGCATCACTCGCTTCTTTTCCTACACCTATCCAGTAAACCCACGATACCACTTTTCGGGATTTATCTTCTGTAATTTCGTTTTGTGGAAGATGGATAACCAACGTTTTGCGATTTTTATTTCCAATGCTGCTGGTAGAATTCACCCTTTCTGTCTTATCCATTATCATATCTTCGGATAATTCTGTTTTAATGAGCTCTTTCTTGTTTTTCTGTGTGTAGATGGTGTCATAACCCACTATCACGTCCTTTGTGTAAGTTTTGTAAGTAGTCACCTGCTGCGGTTGCCAGTTGACGGTTGAATTGAAGTTAGTGGTAGCTTCGCTGACCGGAGTGCGTTGAACCTTGAATTTGATAACTCTGCTTGTGGGAGCAAGGTTTTTAAACCGAAAAACATAAACTCCCTTTTGGGGAACCACTATCGATTTGATATTTATCTTTGTAATGTTCATATCCGAAAACTTAGATGTACTCGGATATTCAAGCACCTCTACTTCGCTCAGGTAATCATTGTTGGCTACCGCAAGCGTGAATGTAATTTTATCGCCTGCCGCAAATCCATAGTAAAGCTTTTCTTCTTTAAGGGCGTCTATTCTTATTGTTTGTTCGGTTAGGTTGATAGTTTTGAGTCCAAATGCGTTGGTTGTCAAAAGAAGCAGGCCGGAGATTATGGTCAATAATCTATTCATATATTTATGTTTAATTCGTTGAAATATAGTACAGAGCTGCACGATAGGTGTGGTTTGTTTTGTAATGCAAAGGTAGTAGTTTAAGATACGATATGCAAAGATTACTCTCACCTTTCTTTTAGCCCAATGGGATTTCTATTTTGTCAAAGTGCTTGGTATAATCGTCAGAAACCACGGAATTACTGTCAGGAGCCATGGAATTACTGTCTGAGTGCTTGGAATCGATGTCAGCAGTCACGGTATTACTGTCAGGACGCTCCGTATCACTGTCAGAAGCAATGGAATCACTGTCAGAAGCCATGGAATTGCTGTCAGAACACACAGTATCGGTGTCAGAAGCCTTGGAATAGGTGTCAGAAGCCCTAGTAAAATAGATATGATGTTCCGTAAAAAGAGAATACTCCTAGAAACTAAAGATTCCCACTCCAAAATTTGTAGCGGGAATCTTGTTTTATTCAAAGTTGTCAATCATGAGAACTGACTTGCTTGTCTCAATCGACTATTAAGCCATTACTTCAGCACCTTTTTTCGCTCTGCGATACAGGTATGAACTCATAATGTTTCTTTTGGCAAATCGCATTGGTTTATCGGCATTTGCCAATTTAGTAACCATATTTTTTGTTACACCAAAATATTCGTAAGTAGTACCATCCATGTAGGTGATTTCGAGGGTTAACCCTTTATGTTTGAAATCGGCAATCCCCGATTCAGCAGTAACGGAAGTATATTCTTCGAGGTTGGCTTCTTTTGTTTCGGGAGCAATGCTCACTAAAAAATGATAAGCATCAATAATTTGGCGACTTTTTAGTTCAGCTTCGGCTTGCTCATCTCCGTTTGGAAATTTGTCAGGATGCCATTCTTTTACCAAATTTCTATAGGTGGTTTTTAATTTTTTAAGATCTGAGTCAGGTTCAACGTTAAATAATTTCTTGTATTCGTTAATACGCTTCATAAATGGTTCTAAAAAGTTTTAATTGATGGTTGTTTGTTGTTTTTCCAAGCACGGATTAGCCGCATTTTTCCAAATCGGGCGCAAAGGTACGGAATATATCCCATTGAATACGAACTATTTGTTCTTTTTTTATTCTTATTTCCATATCTTGCCAATATGAAAAATAGTATGTGCTAATTTATTGCTTTACTTAAGTAAAAGAAAAATCAACTTGTTGTCATTGAAATTAATTGGTTTAAGCGCTTCGACTGCTCAATTCAGAAAATGCCCTGAGTATGTACTGAAATTAATGTAAGTGCTGTACTTCCGGGGTAATTGCTTACTGCTTTATAATGTCAATTTTATAATGAACGAATCGAATTTATCTTTCAAATAATGAACATAATGCAATGATTCGTAAATTCAAAATACAAGTTATATTCATTCATAATGTTTATCAATTCAAAAAAAACACCTAAGTTTGTAACAAATGAATAAATTATAAGCCATGGATTTTTTTGATGATATAACTGAATTTAAAACCTCTAAAGGTATTCGTAAACGCTTGCAGGAATACAGTGTGGTAAAGACCTTTAAAGAGGGCGAAAATATACTGAACGAGGGTGTATTTATAAAAAGTATTCCGATTATTGCCAGTGGAAGTGTAAAGGTGATGCGCACGCATGATGATGGTCGTGAAATTTTATTATACTATATCAAAACCGGCGAGAGTTGTGTAATGTCTATTCTTGGGGGTTTGCACAATGATACAAGCAAAGTAAAAGCCATTGCTGAAGAAGATACCGAAATCATATTTATTCCAAATAATGAGTTTGCTTCATTAATTAAAGACTATCCTGAATTTCTGAGTTATATATTCAGATTATACCACAAGCGTTTTGAAGAATTTCTGGATATTATCAACGACATTGCCTTCAAAAAGATTGATGAACGGTTGCTTGAATTAATACAAAAGAAAGTAACACTTTACAACGATTCCACGATAAGTATCACCCACGAGCAGTTGGCGAATGAACTTGGTACGGCACGGGTGGTGGTTTCCCGATTACTTAAACAAATAGAAGATTACGGGTTGGTGCAACTGGGAAGAAATAAAATCACGGTGCTTAAAGATTTTCAAGAGTTTATTAATCAGCGTTAATCACGCACCTATTTGTCCGTTTGAAATAAATCTATTATCATTTAGAAAATAAAAATCCTTATGTAACAAAAGTAGCAAACCAGCATTTTTTCATACTTTACCTTTGTACCCAGAATAATAAAGGAACAATTATGAAAAGAAAATTTCTAACGCTAACTTTGGTACTTACGGTTTATGTTTCGGGATTTGCACAAAAAGAGTCACGCTTTTTAGGTTTGAGCGAGGCTGTATCGACTGCACTGAAAGAGAATAAACAAGCTAAGGTATCCCAATTGGAACAACAAATAGCCGCATCGGACTACAAAAAGTCTGATGCGTTTTTTTTACCCCGGCTAAGTGCTTCGTACACGGCCATGTCTACTAACAATCCGTTGAATGTTTTCGGCTTTAAGCTGCAACAACAATCGGTAACAGCCGCAGATTTTGATCCGACCTTACTCAACAACCCTCCCGCACAAAACGATTTCAGTGCAAAGATTGACTTAGCGATACCGCTGGTGAATGTTGATCAACTCTATATGCGAAAAGCTCTCTCGGCACAGAAAGAAGCCACGCAGTATGGAGTAACGAGAACAAAAGAGTACATCACCTTCGAAGTAAGAAAAGCATATCTTCAACTTCAACTGATTTATCAGCAAAAGAAATTATTGGAAAAAGCTTTAAATACAGCAAAATCAGTTTACAGTTCCACCGAGCGTTTTTTCGAGCAAGGACTCATTCGTAAACCGGATGTGTTGAATGCCAAGATGCATTTGAGTGGAGTGGAAACGAAGTTGGAAAAGGCAAAAAGTAATATCTCAAATGCTTCGGATTGTATCAGTATGCTAATGGGACAGTCTACAGGAACAGATTATCAGGTGGAAGAGCCTTCCTTGTCGGCTGCATCTGATAAAGCATTACCGACAGAACGTGCCGACTTTAAAGCTATGGAAAAGGCGGTGCAAGCCTCAGATATGATGATGAAATCAGCGCGTATGTCATTGCTCCCCCGGTTAAATGGATTTGGAAACTACCAGTTGAACGATTCGAAAGTAATGGGCTTTAACTCAAAAAGCTATCTGGTTGGTGCTCAATTATCATGGAATATCTTTAATGGTACCCAAACAAAACGTACCATCCAGTCGCAAAAACTGACCAGTGACAAGCTAAAAGAACAATATAGCAGTCAGGTGTTGCAGGCACAAATGGAGTGGAATCAAACCAAGCGCGATATGAATGATCTCAGTTTCGAACTTCGTCAGGAGTCGGACATTGTGCAGCAGGCATCAGAGGCTTTACGCATCATTAAAGACCGTTACGAACAGGGGCTCGAAAAAACAACCGATCTATTGGTTGCCCAGACACAGCTTTCTGAACAACAACTGAATTATGCAGCTACTATCTATAAACAGAACCTAACCGCTGCTTATCTTGACTTTATCACTTCTACAAATACCTATTAAAATAAAAACAAAATATTATATTTTATGAAACAATTCAGAAATACAGCTATTTTGCTTCTATCGGTTTCGGTGGGGGCTTTATTATCCGCTTGTTCGTCTTCTAAAAAAGAAGAAACTAAAACAGAACCCACCGTGGAGGTCGTAGTGGGAACTCCGTCATTCAACAATAATACAGGCGTGCAAGCCAGTGGCCAGATTGAAGCAGGGCAAACGGCTATGATCAGTACCAGGGCCATGGGTTACATTACTTCTGTAAAAGTAAAACCCGGCGATCAGGTAAAACAAGGGCAATTGCTCGTCACTATTTCGAATGATGATTTGATGGCAAAAAGAGCTCAGGTTCAGGCTTCTGTTTCGGAAGCAGAAGCGGCGGCTAAAGTATCTGCCAAAGATTTAGACCGTTTCACTCAATTATACAACAAGCAAAGCGCCTCGGCAAAAGAACTGGAGAATGTGAATTTGCAGAATCAGTCGGTACACGCTAAGCTGGAAGCCGCTCGCCAGATGCGTAACGAGATAAACGCTATGTTGGCATACACGCGTATCACAGCTCCTTTCTCGGGCGTAATTACTCAGAAGTTTATGGAAGCAGGGAGCATGGCCAATCCCGGTATGCCTATTCTGGCATTGGAGCAGACCAAAAGTTTTCAGGCGGTTATTGCTGTTCCCGAAGCCGATGTGATGAAGGTGCAAAAGAAAGGGCAGGTGAAAATTACAGTAAAATCGACCGGAGATACTTTTATGGCTCCTATTTCTGAAATAAGCCCCTCGTCACAGTTCTCGGGCGGACAATATATCGCCAAAATTGCTATCCCCGATAAGAATGCAAAAGCCCTGAAAGCAGGTATGTATGTCAATGCATTTATTGAGGCAGATGGTAAGCAAACAGCTGAAACATTGCTGACTATTCCTGTAGAAAGTGTTGTCACTAAAGAAGATTTGACCGGAGTATACGTGGTGGGATCCGATCAGCAGGCCTTGCTTCGTTGGATACGGTTAGGCAAAACACTTGGCGATAGAGTGGAAGTGCTGTCCGGACTTTCTCAGAATGAGTCTTTCGTGCTGAAAGCGCAGGGACGAATCTACAATGGAGCAAAATTGAAAATAACAAAATAAAGAAACGAACTAAAATATAAAAAGATGAAAGATGGATTTGCAGGCAAGATAGCAAGCGTTTTTATTCGATCGAAACTTTCGGTCTTATTGATGCTGGCGTTTCTTTTATTGGGAGCTTTTAGTATTTTTCTTATTCCCCGGGAGGAAGACCCTCAGATTGAAGCGCCTATGGCGGATATTATGGTGGCTTTCCCCGGTGCCAACCCACAGGAAGTGGAAAGTAAAGTGGCAATTCCACTCGAGAAGATAGTATCCAATGTGAAGGGAGTAGAATACGTTTATTCTACTTCAATGAATGGGCAAATGATGCTTTCAGCACAGTTTTATGTGGGTGAGGATATGGAACGCTCGCTGGTGAAACTCTACACAGAGATTATGAAAAATATGGACAAAATGCCCGCAGGTGTATCTATGCCACTGATAAAGACGCGTGCTATTGACGATGTGCCGGTAATGGCACTGACACTTTGGAGTTCTCGTTATGGAGATTACTCGTTGAGGCAGATGGCCGATGCACTCTCCACCGAACTGAAAAAAGTGCCCGATGTGGCAGCCGTAAATATTATTGGTGGCCGTGGTAAGGTGGTGAAGGTAACACTGGATAAAGATAAAATGGCCGGTAATAAGTTGGATATGGCTACCGTATCCGCTTATATTGGAGGCAGTAATATGCAGTCGTCTGCCGGAAATTTGTTGCAGGGCGATAAAGCGTTTTCCGTTCAGGCGGGAGGTTTTCTGCAAACAGCAGATGATGTAGCGAATCTGGTGGTGGGTGTCAATAATAATCAACCGGTATATCTGCGTCAGATTGCCAGGGTGGAAGAGGGGCCGGAAACGCCTGCTCAATATGTAAGCTTTGGACATGGAAAAGAGGGTTTGAGTAAAGGTGAGACTGCAGGAGTTGATTACCCGGCGGTAACGATCTCAATTGCTAAAAAGAAAGGGGTAGATGCTAAGAAGTTATCCATGCTAATTCTGAAACAGCTAGATGAACAAAAAAAGGAGCTTATTCCTTCGGATGTAAATGTTACTACTACCCGCAATTATGGACAAACGGCTTCGGATAAAGTTTCCGAATTGTTGCTCCACCTATTTGTGGCTATCATAGCGGTAACTCTCTTTGTGATGCTCGCCATGGGCTGGCGTGGTGGCTTGGTGATCTTCCTTTCGGTGCCGGTTACTTTTGCGCTGACGCTGTTTGCGTATTATTTTATGGACTATACGCTCAACCGGATTACGCTCTTCGCACTGGTATTTGTCACGGGAATTGTGGTGGACGACTCCATTATCATTGCTGAGAACATGCACCGGCATTTCAAACTGAAGCGTTTGCCATTTTTGCAGGCTGCCATATATGCCATTAACGAAGTGGGTAATCCTACTATTCTTGCTACATTTACGGTAATTGCTGCCGTTCTTCCTATGGCATTTGTGTCGGGGATGATGGGGCCTTATATGAGTCCAATGCCTATTGGTGCTTCTATTGCTATGATTTTTTCATTGGTGATAGCACTTACGCTTACCCCTTATCTTGGCTACATTTTCCTTCGTTCGAAAGATAAGAAAGAAGGTGATGCTGAAAAACACGAAGAAAAAGCATTGGAACAAAGTAAAGTATACAAAATGTATAGCCGCATTGTAAGTCCTATGTTGGAATCTCGTCGTATGCGTTGGTCGTTTATGATTGGAATAACACTTCTGCTCTTTTTCTCGGTTGGTTTGTTCTTTACAAAATCTGTTCCGGTGAAGATGTTGCCTTTTGATAATAAAAATGAGTTTCAGGTGGTGATAGATATGCCTGAAGGTACAACCCTGGAGAGAACTGCAGCTGTGGCAAAGGAAATTGGAGCGTATATAGCCAATCAACCAAACGTAGTGAATTTTCAAACCTATACAGGAACGTCAGCGCCTATCAGTTTTAATGGATTGGCTCGTCATTACGATTTACGCAGAGGTGAGAATGTGGCCGATATTCAGGTTAATCTTACCGATAAGGGAGAACGAAAACCACAGAGTCACGACATTGCCAAGGGGCTCAGACCCGGCATTCAGGCCATTGCCCATAAGCATGGTGCAAATGTTAAAGTAGTGGAAGTTCCTCCCGGACCGCCCGTTTTGTCTACCTTAGTAGCTGAAGTATACGGACCGGACTACAACAATCAGGTAAAAATTGCCAGCCAAGTGAAAGAGTTGTTTCTTCAAACTCCGGGGGTTGTGGATGTGGATTGGATGATTGAAGATGATCAGACACAATACGCATTTAATGTGGACAAGGAAAAGGCAATGCTTCGCGGAGTTGCTCCGGCTCAAGTGGTGGGAGCACTTCAAACGGCTTTGTCGGGACAAGTGGCAGGCATGGTGCATCAGCCGGCTTCGTCATCCTCCGTTCCGGTAAAACTACAGCTCGCCGATGCCGATAAAACGAATATCAACGATTTGCAGAGTTTGAAAATTCTCAATCAGCGCGGAGAAATGGTGCCCATTGGCGACTTAGTTCAAATAACCAAAACATTTAAAGATAAAAGCATCAACCGCAAGAATCAAAAACGGGTGGTGTATGTTACCGGTGATATGGCAGGCAAACTGGAAAGTCCTGTTTATGCAATGAGTAGTATTTCTGATAAATTAAGCGGCGTGAAGCTTCCGGCAGGATATGAGCTGAAAGAAGAATATAAGAGCCAGCCCGAATCCGAAAAGGAGTTTACCCTGAAATGGGATGGCGAATGGCAAATTACCTATGAAGTGTTTCGCGACCTGGGTATTGCATTTCTTATCGCGATCATCATTATTTATATGCTTATTATTGCCTGGTTTCAAAACTTCACTGTTCCACTGGTAATGCTCACGGTGATCCCATTGTCGCTTATTGGCATTATACTTGGACACTGGATGATGGGTGTGTTTTTTAGCGCCACTTCTATGATTGGATTTATTGCGCTGGCAGGTGTGATGGTAAGGAATTCTATTTTGCTGATTGATTTTATCGATATCCGTCTTAAAGAAGGTGTGTCGCTGAAACAGGCAATTCTTGAATCGGGTGCAGTACGTAGTATTCCTATTTTACTTACAGCCGGAACTGTAGTGCTGGGTGCTTTTGTAATCCTGTTCGATCCTCTTTTTCAGGGATTAGCTATCTCGCTGATGGGTGGAACCATTACTGCCACATTGCTCACGCTGGTGATTGTGCCGTTGCTTTATTTTAAAATGATGAGAAATAAATTTAAATAATAAAACGTATGAAACTATTAATAGTGACCTGTCTGACAGGCTATGGCGATAAAGTGGTGGAAATGCTGACACAAGTAGGCATTCCTGTTTTCAGCAAAACCGAAACAACTGAGTTTAAAGAAAGTCAGCATTCCAATATGCTTGATAATTGGTATGGGGGAGATAATGATAATTATAATTCCATATTTTTCTTCTCATTTACCGACCAAAACAAAGCAGAAAGTATGCTCGAAGCCATCCATCTGAGAAATACCGAAAAAAATAAACTCTTTCCAATCAGAGGGTTTATCATGCAGGTAGAAAGTTACACCGCCCCTGTTGGGGAGATGTAAGTCATTTTATGGCGTAGAAATTGCTTTGGACGCTGTCAGGTCGCCGAAACCTGTCAGCGTACTTGTACCTGACAGCGTTTCGGGATGAGGAAGGTTCGTCAAAGGCAAGCAAATTGAACGATCGTTTTTGTTAGATAATCAAACTATTTAAGTGGTGTGTTGTTATTAACAATAAAGAGATTGCAATAATTAATATGATATATACAAATTAATAATTTGATTAATTCAATAAGTGATATGAAAGGAAATTTTGATGCAATAATCAATGAAAATCGGCCCGTTATTGTCGATTTTCATGCTGTGTGGTGCGGACCGTGTAAAACGCAATCGCCAATACTGAAACAAGTAGCTGATGAACTTGGAGAGCGAGTAAGAGTTATAAAGATTGATGTCGACCAAAACCAAGCGATTGCCGGTAGGTATCAGATACAAAGTGTGCCCACCTTAATGATTTTTAAGAACGGAACAATTATCCATAAACAGGCTGGCGTGCATACTAAAGCTCAATTAACGACTATTTTAACGAATTTATAACCGTCGAAATGGAGTAAAAAATTGCAAGTTCTTTTGGCAAGTTTAAAAGTAAGATTGTTTTCAATAGAATTAAAAAGGCTATCAGATTTTTTTCTGATAGCCTTTTTGATTCTCCTTTTTTTGTACATTCAATTTTAGAAAACGGATGTGACTTTATAATTCTTTCGAAATGCTTATCGCCGCAATCGTTCCATCAGCCACAGCCGTGGTAATCTGACGGTATTTTTTACTGATAATATCACCAATGGCAAATACATCCGGGATGCTGGTTTTCATATCTTCATCCGCCACAATATATCCCCAATCGTTCATTTCGGGCAGATGTTCCCCCAGCACTGCCACATTTGATTTGAAACCAATAAATACAAAAACTCCATCTGATTCAAGTTCTTTTATTTCCTTTGTTTTCAGATTTTCGATGGTTGTAATCATCGTATTGCCGCGTTTCTCAAAACCTCGTGGCTCATGCTCGTACAACACGGCAATTTTATCATTAGCTTGAAGTTGTTCTATAGCTGTTTGGTTAGCCGTCAGTTTAGCAAACTGGTGTACCATGGTTACTTTACTGGCAAATTTAGTGATAAATAAGGCTTCTTCCACTGCTGAATTTCCACCGCCAATAACTGTTACCTCTTTGTCTACAAAGTATTTGGCATCGCAAGTGGCACAATAGGAAATTCCCTTGCCTTTATATTCACGTTCACCCGGTGCATTCATGGTGTTCGGAGTTGTACCGGTAGCGATGATAATTTTTTTAGCACGAATTGTTTCCAATTGATCGATCACAATTTCTTTTTTCAATAAGTCTACCGAGGTAATATCCACGGCCACTTTAAAGTCAATGCCCGTGTGCTTAGCTTGTTCGCTCATGTAATGTGCCAGCATAAAACCCGGTTGCGGTTCGGTAAAACCCGGTTGCGGTTCGGTAAACCCCGGATAGTTGGAAACCAGGTGCGTAATACCCATATACCCTCCAGGAAGTGCCGGATCTATTAAAACTGTTTTGAGTTTTGCTTGCCCCAGATAAATTCCGGCTGTCAGACCGGCAGGGCCACCACCTAAAATCGCAACGTCGTATTCCGAAATGATTGGTCTCTGATTCGCTTTAATCGCTGCAACTTCTTCGGTTGTCAGCATTTGATCCAATCGTTCTACAATTTCTGATTTTTTAATGCCTCCACTGATTGGATATAAAATCTGTTTCCCATCTTCGAAAAACAGTAGGGTGGGCGAGGAGCTCACTCCTAATTCAGTTGCCAGTTCACGATTTCCCTGACGAAAGATTTTTAGGAACTTGATTTTATGGCCATACAATTCTGCCATGGCATCAAATTTTGGTGCCAGCGCCTCACAAGGCGGACATTCAGTTGAATAAAAGTCAAGAATTACTTTTCCACCATTCAAGACTTCCTGCTGAAAATCAGCTACATTAATTTCTTTCATAAGTCAATTTCTTAACCTTTTAAATAATACGCAGCTCCTAAACTCAACAACTCTTTCACCGGACGGCAATCAGGACTATTCGGATGTCCGTTTTTGTTTTTGGCAACCGAGGCGCAGCCACCACCACAAGCCAACGCCACTGAACACGATTTACATTCGGGAATAGTAGTAATATCCCTGTTTTGCCAACTTTCTATAGCAGTTTCATTCTTCGTAATTTCGGGGTAAAAAGTGCCAAGTTCATCGCCTTTATTACCCACAGTGGCCGTACAGGAATAAATGGTGCCGGTGAAATCAAATGCCCACTCCGTTTTACAAGCCGGACAGGAATCGAATAAGGCCATTGGTAATTCTTCATGTTCCGAAATATATTTGGCTATAGAAAATGCGGGTTTATAGAATTCGGCAATATAGGGATGCACTTTCAATAACTCGTATAAATGTTGATAAAGCGTAGCACGGTCGAACAGTTTTTCGGGTGTACTGTTGCAAAAATGCAATTCGTAATTACGTCCTATTTGCGTTTTGAAATAGGGCGAAGCAGTCCATCCTTTATCAATGGCAAAGCGTGATAGTCCGGCCAGGTTGTCGATATTCTCCTTGTCAATCACCATGCGCAGGTTGATATTTATTCCCGCAGCAAGGCAGGCGTCAATGCCTTCAACAATTTTTAAAAAAGTAGGTTGTTTCCCTTTCAGGTAGCGGCGCCCATCGTGCACTTCCTGTGTTCCGTCGAGTGTAACCTGTACTTCGCGAATGCTGGCCGTTTTCAGTAAATCTACATATGACGCCAAGGTGAAACCGTTTGTTACAAACGCCAAATCCAGTTTGGTATCATTAGCTCTGGATATAAAATGAGCCAACATATTTCGTTGATTGTCGCCCGGCAACAATGGTTCACCTCCAAATACAGTAATGTATTTCTTCCGCCCTGCAAATTCGGTACGAATATAATTGAAAAATGCATCCACCACTTCGGTGGTTACTACTTTTTGTACCGGATTATACCCTTCCTGATAGCAATATGAGCAGGCAAAGTTGCAGGAGTAATTCGGTACAAAAAAGAGCTGAGTTTCATCCGCTTCACGTTTTTCGGTAAAGTCAAGATAAGCCAGCTTAAATGCCTTCTTTTCCTTTTCTTCGTCCACCAAATAGCCACGCTGAGTAAACTCACCCTGCGGATCAAGTTTGTTTTTCAATAACTTAACTTCATTGGGCGAAATTATGTCAGCCGACTTGCTCAACGGATTTACAATAAAAAAATCTTCAGAGCAGGCAATTGGCGTGATTATGTTATGTTGCGATAATGCCATTTATTTATCAGTTTAAAAGTTCTTTCAAATAAATACGTTGATTATTTTTCTAAAACTAATGTGCTTAAGATAACTTCAACATCCCTCGTAGAATCTTGCATAACTTCTTCTACAATTCCACCTATTGATTTAGCCAAAATACCTGTGTTCATACGTGAAATATACGTTTTACCATCGCTTTTCTCATAAACACTTATTCTACATGGCATTAACGATGATACAATTCGTTCTTCATCTCTTGATAGTATTCTACTTGAATGTTTTGGATGACATAAAGCAAAAACTTTTATAGCCAGTACTTCTGTACCGAATTTTTTTAATGTATCCTGTAAATCATGAATTGCTGATAGCTTCCATGTTTTATTCTCTATTTCAAATGTCAGTTTATCAACAGTTTCAGCAAAATTATATTTGCTTTCGTTTTCTAAAAACATAGCTTCATTTGTTTGCATAATTGAATGGTTTTAAGAGTAAAAAATAACTTTTTCGGAGATAAACTCCGAAAAAGTTAAACTCATAGCTTAGTCATGACAACCGGCTACAATAATCGATACTTTAGCACAACATTGAGCTACAGTCGATTCGGGACTGTTAGTTTTGCAACCACAGCTTTTTTTCACTACACTTTTCATAAATAATTATTTTTAGTTGTGAATATCGGTTTAAAATTAAACCTTTTATCTTAAACCCACAAATCTCATTTAATGAGATTTTTTGAACCCTCATTTTGGGGTAGGAGTTTTATTTTCGACCAGAAATAGTAAAACTTGCAACTTCAGCTTGCCCCTTTGCATAAGGCCCCGATTCTTCAAATATCTTAATATCATTGAATCCGGCTTTTTCTAACATGGTCAGGTATTCTGCCCGTGTTACTGAGCCTGCCCAACATTCGGCCACCGCTGCGGGGTCATTCCTGTATTTCTCAGCAATTGGCTGTACAGCATAAATATCACTAACCACAAAACGTCCACCTGATTTTAGAATGCGATACACTTCATTCCACACAGCAGGTTTATCAGAAGCATGATTAATGGTGCAATTGGATATAATCAAATTTACACTGTCATTTCGCAATGGCAGACTTTCAAGCTCAGCTTTCAGTATTTTTGCGTTTTGCACTTCAAACTTTTCGAGAGCTGCATTTGCCTTAGCTATCATTCCTTCCGAAATATCGATACCAAATACAAAGCCGTTTTCTCCAACTTCTTCAGCAAGACGAATCACATCATTTCCGCGTCCACTTCCTAAGTCCACACAAGTTTCGCCGGATTGAGGTTTAGCATGATTGATAGCGCCCCCGCACGACAAACAACAGCTGGTTTCACTCATACTTGTATAACGCTCATTTATTGCTTCTGTTATCATAATAGAGATTGTTTGTAGGATTAATTTAGTTGACGCAGCAAAGATATAAGAAATAATTTGAATTACAATAGTATCACTAATAAATTATTTTAGTATCACTATTTTTTTTCGCTACATTCATTATTGTATACTTTTAAAACCAAATATAAACGATTAATTAGATGGTGTTTGACTAGAAATAAATTTTTGAATGCCAGTGCCGATATACATTTAAAATGTGATATTCATCACATTTTAAAAATACACTGGAGTTGATGTGGATGATTGATCGAGTATTGTTAGGGAAACGAGATTGCGAGTAATCACTTATTTTCTATCAAAATGATAATTGCTCAGATGAATCTATTTTGAGAAAGAAATGATTCATTTATCGTCAAAACATATTAAATAACATATTTTAAAGTAGGATTGAGTCTCTTGCCTGTTGAAAAAGTATTGTAATGTTTGTTGGAAAAGTACTATAGTTTCTGATAAGCAGGTGAAATTAACCCTGTTTTGAAAGATTGAAGTAAAATATTAACATTCGGCTATAGGAAAAGTATTGTTTAAAGCTAAAAAAATATAGTTTTTATTTTTGTTTATACTTTATTTTTGCACAGTCGGATTTTATCATTTTCAACAATAATTAATTTTTCAGTAGATTTTCATTAAAAAAATGGTACAGAAGTACCAAGTAGTATAATGGCTAGACAAATCGACAGAAATCATATTTTTTGTCTAGAAATAAGTTAATATAGAGCAAATCACAATGCTGGCCAACACGAGGCTTTTTTTAAATTAAATTTGTGTCAATAATCTAATAGTAGCTCTGATTGAGCAAAAGTTTATTGAGATAAAATAAGAAACATGAATCGAATAATACCAAAGATGAAAAATAGTATTTGTATCTTATTCCTCTTTTCCTTTTTCGTAAGCGGTTTTGCACAAACAGCAGACTTAGTCACTTCAGTGGAGGCAGAAGATGGAGTCCTGATAGGTGTTAATGTAGCAAATAGTATAGCTGGTTATTCAGGGACAGGATATGTAACCGGGTTCGACAACTCAAATGATAAAGTAACAGTAACATTAACAGTTCCAAAGAAAGCTTTTTATCAAATTCATATTCGTTACCACAGTAGTGATCCAAAAACTCAGAACTTATTAATCAACAATGTTTCGGTTGGTAGTCTAGATTTTTTAAAATCTACGGTTTTTACCGACAAAGATGCCGGTAAATATATGCTAAATGCTGGTGCAAATACTATTTCAATCCAAAGTAGCTGGGGCTGGACAGAGTTTGATAAATTTTCGATTTATACCACGGTGCCAAATTCTTATGCCAATGTAACAACCGATTTAGTTGATAAAGAAGCCAGTGTGGCTACAAATTCACTCTATTCGTTTATGTTATCTCAATATACAAAACGAATTATTTCAGGTCAAACAGAAGGGCAGGCAGATTTTGACGTAATCAAGAAAGCGAGTGGAAATTACCCTTTGTTAAGAGGGTATGACATGCAGCCATACAGCCCAATGTATTCTTATAGTTGGGCAAATGGTGGTTATGCTTTTGGACCAAATAACAGCAGTCCAAACGTTCAAAATGCTATTAATTGGTATAATAATAACAGTAAAAAGCCCATCATTCAATTTCAATGGCATTGGCATTCACCATCGGGTGGTACTGTAGGGACAAATACTTTTGAGACAAAATACACCACTTTTGATATTTCAAAAGCAGTTATTTCAGGTACTCAAGAGAATAAGGATGCTTTACGGGATATTGATGCCATTGCAGTGCAGCTTAAGAAATTAAGGGATGCCGGAGTTCCTGTGGTATGGAGGCCATTGCATGAAGCAAGTGGTACTTGGTTTTGGTGGAATGCAAAAGGAGGTGATAACTATATAAAGTTATGGAATATTCTTTACGATAGAATAGTAAACTATCACCAAATTCATAATTTAATCTGGGCTTGGACTGGCAATGATCCCGCCTGGTATCCAGGGGATAGTATGGTTGATATTCTTGGCATTGATTCCTATCCTGGAAATTTTAATTACGCCATTAATAAAGGAGAATTTGATAAGAATCAAGTGATTGGTGCGGGTAAGAAAATCGTGGCCATGACCGAAAATGGACCGATACCGAATATACAAGATACATTTGATGGTGATGCACCGTGGTCGTACTTCATGTCATGGTACGATGTTAATGTGGGCAATGATAACCAGCACCTGATTGATGTTTACACGAACCCTAAAGTGATAACTTTGGAAAACGATTCATTTCCAATGATTAATACGGCAGTTGGCAATTCGGTATGTGGCACGGGAAGTATGACCCTGCAGGCTACTGCAAATTTTGGTATTGTGAATTGGTATGCTACACCTGTTGGAGGGGAGATTCTCTCTACAGGAACGGTCTTTAATACTCCGGCATTAGCTAAAAGCACAACTTATTATGTTGAGGCTTCGTATAATGGTAAGCCAAGTGAAATGAAAAGAACTCCTGTCGTAGCAAGAGTATACGTTTCCTCTGGAAGTTCAACTATTTCTGGTTCAGCTCAAGTTTGTCAGGGAGCTACTGCAGTAACTTACTCTGTACCGGCAAACGATAATATTGATTCATATATTTGGACATTGCCAACTGGAGTTACTGCCGTAAATCCAAGTACATCAAATACTATCTCGGTTAATTTTGGAAACAATGCTCAATCAGGTGATATTAAAGTAAAAGGTCACAATGCTTGCAGCGATGAAGTTGAAAGCGCCTTTGCGGTAGTTGTAAATGCAATTCCATCTACACCAGTCATTTCTTCAAATGCAGTTATGCTTCAATCCAGTTCTGTAGATGGGAATCAATGGTATTTTAATAACGCGTTGATTCAGGGTGCTACAGGTAATACCTATACTCCAACAAGTAGTGGGAGCTATTATACTATCGTTACTTTGTCCGCTTGTCCTTCTCAGGCTTCAAATGTAATTTCATTTGTTATTACCGGATTGGATGATGTTGTCAAGGAAAATGTAATTTCTATTTATCCTAATCCAATTAAAAGCAATTCTGTGACCATAAACATTTCTAAAAACTTAATAGTTGGCAATGTAATGGTTAATATTTTCGATGTACATGGATGGTTAATTTTATCTAAAAATGTTGTTGGTGAGATAATTGATTTGGATAGAGGTGTTGAATCTGGGATTTATTTTGTTAATGTAATTGCTAATGGGAAAACTTATACTAAAAAGCTTATCGTAAAGTAACTGTAATCTAGTTTTTTATTGAAGGTAGTTTCCATCTCTTCATCTCATCTAGAGACGTGGAGGTGGAACATTACAAGATAAATTTCAACGTTTTTATATTCTTAATTATTTCTATGTTTTGATTGATGTTATAATATGTTTTATAACAAATCTATTTAAGAATCTCAGTCTAACGAAAAAAAAAATTGTGGCGTTCAATAGTGGATTTGTTAGAGAAATGATAATTGACTCCCAATCCCGAGAATATTAGGAATTGGTAGTTTTTATAGGTCGTTGAGTGATATGTTTAAATTGCAGGGTGGAACTGCCGATTATTCGAACAAAGAGCAAGTTCTTAGTGGTACTTCGTCTCTGAAAGCTGAATATACAAGTCAATGGAGTGAAACCAGTCAATGGAGTGGAATTGCTTTTCAGAGCGGTAATGTTGCAACAGTACCTTATACAGAACTCCGCTTCTCTATTTACGGAGGACCTGGTACTGATGGTAAAGTTGTTTTTTCAAAATTGAATTGGAATGATCCTAGCGTTAATTGCACTATCAAAGAAGGACAATGATCACCTTTGCTATTCCTCTGTCTTCTCTTGCTCAAGGTAATATCACTGTTCTGATGCTTGGAAATCAAGATTCGACAGGAATTGTCTATTTTGACCATATTGGTTTAAGATAAATCATTGAAATATTTTAGCTTGCTATAGTTTTCTTCTGTAAGCTTTTGCAGGCTAATTTATTTTAATCTCTTTGTGTAAATATTGGTTTGTTTCTGTTGTGAGTAGCTTATTTATAGAGCTTTATAATTTTAGCTATTTTGACTTATATTTTTTTTTCATTATGAATTATCAACTAAATCTCCAGAAATATTATAACCCGAAATTTATATAAAAATGAGAATAAAACCCCAATGGATTATACTGCTGATGATTTGGACATTATCTTCATCATTTAAAGCGCAGAAAAACACCAACCGACAATTGTTTGACTTTAATTGGAAATTTGCCCTTGGCGATTTCCCTGAGGCGAGTAAAACTAATTTTAACGATTTTAATTGGCGATCATTAAACGTGCCACACGATTTTAGCATTGAGCATCCCTTTGATTCGACAAATGTCACCAGCAGTGGCGGAGGTTTCGCTTATAGCGGAATAGGCTGGTATCGTAAAAATTTTACGTTAGACAAATCAACCGACGATAAAAAGGTTTTTATTCTGTTCGAAGGGGTTTATCGCAACAGTGAAGTCTGGATTAATAGTCATTATCTGGGACTTCGACCTTATGGTTATTCATCGTTTTATTACGATCTGACCCCGTACCTGAGACCTGCCGGTGAAAAAAATGTAATTGCTGTAAAAGCAAATACAACGGAGCAAATGAACTCCCGCTGGTACACTGGCGCAGGGATATACAGACACGTGTGGTTACTTACCAGCGACAAAGTGCATTTCGACGAATGGGGCGTATTTGTCAAAACACAAACAGCATCTAAATCAAATGCCCAACTAAGCATCGACGTGGAAATTATTAATGAGTTCAAGACCAAAAAAAACTGTAAAATAAGCACATTCCTAATAGATGCAAATGGGAAGAAAGTAAGCGATAAAAGCTCCTATTTTAGCATAAAAGCAGGCGACTCCTTGAAAATAACACAACAATTAGCTGTAAACAGCCCCAATTTATGGTCCATCAACAACCCTTATTTATATAAGATCCAGGTGGAGATAAAAGCGGATGGGAAAGTGATGGATACCTATAATACCCCTTTGGGCATCCGAACCTATACGTTCGATCCTAACAAAGGTTTTTTGCTGAATGGCGAACATGTGAAACTTAAAGGTACCAATAACCACCATGATGGAGGCCCGCTTGGAGCGGCTTGTATGGATTATACCTTCGAGCGACAATTAGCGATCCTCAAAGAAATGGGTTGTAACGCTCTTCGCATGAGCCATAACCCTCCTGCCCCCGAATTGCTAAATGCCGCCGATCGCTTGGGTTTTGTGGTTATTGATGAAATTTTTGACGAGTGGGAAAAAGGGAAAACAAAATTTGGATATTCCCCTCATTTTTACGCATGGTACGAAAGAGACGTTAAAAACTGGATTAAGCGCGACCGTAATCACGCTTCGGTTGTTGCCTGGAGCATTGGCAACGAGGTACCAGAACAATGGGATTCAATCAAAGGTCCGCACATAGCAAGTTTAATTCTTTCTGCAGCGAAGAAATATGATACTAGCCGCCCGTTCACCATTGGCGCAGATGGCATACCTGGGGTAAACAAGAGCGGAATGGGCAATTTACTGGAACTTGTTGGCTATAATTATCAAGAATCGATGTATAAAAAAGACCATGAACGCTATCCAAATAGGTCAATTTTCGGATCAGAAACCCTTATGTACCCATACCATTCAGGAACTTGCTGGCAAATGCGGTCGTATGAAGAATGGCTTTCTACTTTAAAGGAAGATTATATTGCAGGAGAATTTATTTGGACAGGGTTTGATTACATTGGCGAAGGCGGTATTGGTGAAGTAGTTAATGTATGTGGAAAAAAGTTGGTTTGGCCCTGGTGGCCCTCTAAAGGGGCGAGTTGTGGGTTGGTAGACCTTTGCGGGTTTGAAAAACCAGCCTACTATTTCAGAAAAGCAATATGGACTAACGAGCCAGTAATTTATATAGCTGTGGAAACAGATTCAACAGCTAAAGACTGGTCTAATTGCTCTTTCTGGAACTGGCCCAAGGTCTTGCCGCACTGGAACCACACTACAGAGGGCGACACATTGGCAGTTCACGTTTATACCAATATGCCCGATGTTGAACTAAAGCTAAACAGCAAGTCGTTGGGTTCGCAACACTGGGATTTGAATAAACAGGCTTTCCTGATTTGGAACGTAGCATACGCAAAAGGGACATTGGAAGCCATAGGCACACTGCCGAATGGTGAGAAAAAAACCTTCAAGGTACAAACAGCAGGAAAAGTCGCAAAAATTCAACTAATAGCAGATAAACTGACACTTAAAGCAGATCAACAGGGTTTATCGTACATAAAAGCCTTTTTGTTGGACGAGAATAATGTTCCAGTACCATTTGCCGATAATACCATTGAATTTGAAGTAGCAGGAGCAGGAACATTAAATGCAACCGGAAATGGTAACGAAAAAAGCCATGTCTGCTACAAAGAAAAACAAACTAAGGCTTATTTGGGTAAATGTTTGGCAATCGTTCAATCGGGATCGAAAAAAGGTGTTATAAGCGTCATTGCCAAGAGTAAAGGTTTGCCAGATGTAAAAGTTGAGATAAAGGTGGAATAAAATTAATTTTACACATTAACAACTTTATAGTATAATAATTAAAATATTAATCACTAATTAAACTTACTGATGAAACGCAATAAACTTACAATCCAGCAATCGCTCATTGGCTCTTGGAATTTATCTACTCAGTTCTCGGAAATTATCAGCCGTCCTAGAAAATGGCATCGTTTATTATTGATTCTTGTTTCCCTGATTTGCCTTTCCCAGTTGGAGGCGCAGAACTTGCCGAATCGTCCGGCCAGAGTCCCTACCCCCAATGATGATCTAGTGTCATTTCAGGTAAATGATGATCAAAGCGCAACCTTACGACTTTACGCGCCGAATGCGAAGTCTGTTGAATTGAGCGGCGACCTTAAAGCAGTAAAGATAGACCGAGCCGACAACGGCGTGTGGACCATGACAACGGCCCCGCACATTGATCCAAGTGCCTATCGTTACTATTTTACGGTTGATGGTATGAAAGTTAATGATCCAAAAAACCCGATGGTGGCCGATTTTCGCCCGATGGTAGACATTGTCCCCAAAGGAGAAACTATGTTCTGGCAAAAGAAAAATGTTCCGCATGGCCTTCTGTCAATTGTATACTATGAATCGGCTGCTACAAAAACAACCAGACGGATGTATGTTTGGACGCCGCCAGGTTATATATCTAACGGCAAAAAACTTCCGGTGCTCTACTTAATGCACGGTGCAGGTGACAACGATACCAACTGGCCGCTGCAAGGAAAAGCCGGATGGATCCTTGATAACCTGACTGCTGAAAAAAAGATCGTTCCTATGGTTGTTGTTATGCCCGATGGAAGCATACCGGTTGAAACTTTTGCGCATGATTTGGGAAGCAATATTGTGCCGTATATTGAAGCGAATTTCCGAGTACAGGCAGACACCAGGCACCGGGCTATCGCAGGGCTTTCTATGGGAGGGTTTGAAACTCTGGAAACACTTTTGGACTATCCCGGCATGTTTTCATATGTCAGTGTTATGAGTTCCGGTTGGTTTTCAAGAGGCCCGGATGCGCTTGCAAAATTCGATGAGCGGGTAAAAAGTGTAGCCCCGATTTTAAGGGCGAATATAAAATATTTCAAATTTACAACTGGCGGACAATCAGACCTGGCTGTAAGATTTACTCCTCAAACAAGAGCCATTTTTACTAAATACGGTATTGAATCAGACTTTAGTGAGATGGATGGTGGACATTCCATGTATGTGTGGAGAAATGATCTGCATTTTTTTACCCAGAAAATTTTTAAATAAACATCAAAAGAATATCAAATTTTGTGAATCAAAAAGAAGCAACTAAAATGGAAAATGATAACAGCCATCGCTTGAAAAGCAGCCGGGGTATCCATAGTTATTTGTCCAGGAGGCGGGTTTGTGGATAATTGGTTCGACTGGGATAGTACTGACCTTGCCCTTTGGCTAAGAGAACAGGGCGTGGCATCGTTGATGCTGAAATATCGCCTGAATTTCAATCCTGAAATTACATTATTTATGAAAACAAAGATATTTTTATTGTTTTGTTGCTTGTGCTCATTAAGTGTAATGGCTCAAAACGTGCGTGAAAAACTGAAGTTCGATGATAGTTGGCAATTCTCATTGGGCTATGCCGGAGATCCTTCTAAGGATTTTGGTGCAGGAACAGAGTATTTCAACTATCTGACCAAAGCCAATTCCATCCATAATGCCGGTCCGTATGTAGCTAAGTTTGACGCATCATCTTGGAAAACGGTCAACTTGCCCCATGATTTTGCGGTTGACCTGCCCTACGCGTCGAATGCCAGCCATAGCCATGGCTATAAAACCGTTGGTTATAAATTTCCTGCCACCAGTGTAGGCTGGTATCGGAAGACTTTTCATGTAGACGAATCGGAACTGGGTAAACATTTTACCTTGCAGTTCGACGGTATTTTCCGTGATGCCATTGTTTGGGTGAATGGTTTTTACATGGGGGGAGAACGGAGTGGATATGCAACTCGGACTTATGACATCACCGACTATCTGAATTATGGTGGAGAAAATCTGATCTGTGTTCGCTCAGATGCCACATTCGAAGAAGGGTGGTTTTACGAAGGTGCCGGAATCTATCGTCACGTTTGGTTGCATAAGACCAATCCCCTTCATGTGGCTCCATTTGGAACGTTTGTGTATGCCAATATAAAGTCGCCATATCAACAGGCATTGCTCAAAGTGGAGACAACCATAAGTAACGCCTCACTCCAAAAACAAAGCTACCAAATTAAACAAACCCTTTTAGATGCCACAGGAGTAGAAGTTGCCACGCAATTATCGGGTACATATACCCTTTCATCGAAAGATAAACTAACCTCTGTACAGGAACTCTCCGTTAGCAAACCCCATTTATGGGATTTGAAAACGCCTTACTTATACACAGTGCGAACCGAAATCCTATGCGACGGCAGCGTTGTAGATTCATATCTAACAACAACCGGCATCCGCGACATTCGTTTCGATGCCAACGAAGGTTTTTTCCTGAATGGCAAGCCTGTGAAGTTGGTGGGTGTCAATATGCATCAGGACCATGCCGGCGTCGGTTCGGCAATTCCGGATGCACTCAATGAATACCGCATTGAGCGATTGAAAAGCTTCGGCTGCAATGTGTATCGTTCATCACACAATCCAATGACTCCGGAATTACTGGATATCTGCGACCGGTTGGGTATGCTTGTTGTCGAAGAAAACCGTCTGATGGGTATCAACGAAGAGCATCGTATCTTGTTGGATCGGATGATAGTTCGCGACCGCAACCACCCGAGTATTATACTTTGGAGCGTAGGTAACGAAGAGTGGGGTATGGAAGGCAAGGTGACCGGAATTCGCGTAGCAGCTACCATGCGGGAATGGTGCCATCGTATGGATCCGACGCGTGAAATGACTGCTGCCATAAGTGGGGGGCAGGAGATGCTGAAATCGTTGGATGTGGTAGGGTACAACTACTTACATCAAAATAAAATTGAAGATTTTCGTCAGAAATACCCGTCATGGAGGGCTTTTGGCAGTGAAGAAACTACAGGCGGCGGAACACGTGGCATATACTATACCGACAAAGCAACAGGACATATGGCATCAATGAATCGAACTTCAAGAAACAAGGTCAGCAATGTGATTGAGCGAGGTTGGAAGTATTATTATGAGCGACCCTATTTGGCAGGTATATGCTACTGGACAGGCATTGATTATCGTGGCGAGCCTAATCCGATGAGCTTTCCTGCAACCGGTTCTCAGTTTGGCATTTTGGATTATTGTGGATTTGAAAAGGACGAAGCCTATTATTTGAAGTCGTGGTGGACCGATGAGCCAGTACTTCATGTGTTGCCGCACTGGAATCTGAAGGGTCATGAAGGTGATACCATCAATGTTTGGGTATATAGCAATTGCGATGAAGTGGATTTAACCGTCAATGGCAAGCAATTGGGACGGAAAAAGATGGAAAAGAACGGTCATCTGTCATGGGAAACCATCTATCAGCCTGGTATGGTGACGGCAGTTGGCTATAAGAACGGGAAACGCATACTTACCCAAACTGTGTCAACAACGGATGCGCCTTCGGTAATCGCGTTGAGCGCTCACCGAACTGAATTGAAAGCTGATCAAGCAGACGTTGCAGTTGTAAAAGTAGAGTTGAAGGACAAGCAAGGTCGCTTTGTTCCTGATGCCTGCGTGCCGTTGACATTTGAACTAACAGGTGAAGCCCGTATCTTGGGCGTAGGCAATGGTGATCCGGCTTTTCAGGATGAAGAACGTCCAACGAATGCCGATGCACGCACTTTCCACATCAAGACCTTCAACGGCTTGGCGCAGATACTGATACAGTCAAAGACACAATCGGGTTCTGTACAGCTAAAGGTGAAAGGAGACAACCTTCAGGAGTCTGTGCTTGATCTGCATATTATTCAATAACCTCCATAAATTACAATATACCATGAGAACCTGCTATCTGATTACCTTACTCCTTGTAACCCTCTGTACAGCTAATGCCCAGCGTTCCCGTATGGAGTTACAAGGCATTTGGTCCACCCAATTGGGCAATTGCCAATTACCGGGTACTACAGACGAAAACAAATTAGGTGATGGAAAACATCCAACGAATGTGACTTCGCAGTTAACACGCCTGTTTCCCTATTCGGGCAAAGTGATTTACACAAAAGAGGTAACCATTCCTCGTTCGATGAGTGGGAAAAGACTTGTACTGTTCATGGAACGAACCAAGCCAAGCACATTGTGGATTGATGGAGACAGTATCGGGAGTATTGGATATATATACTCTCCGCATATCTACGAATTGCCTCGCTTGCCGGCAGGTAAGCATACGTTAACCATCCGGATCGACAACTCGTATACGGCCGTACCGCGCGAAGTGCAATCGTCGCACGCATGGACCGATGGTACTCAGACCAATTGGAACGGCATTCTGGGCGATTTTTATATTGAAGCTCGCGAAAGTGCTTTCATTCAATCGGTGCAGGTATATCCCAATGTAGCCGAAAAAACCGTACGGGTGGTGGCAGTAGTCGATGCGGCCCAAGCTTGCAAAGGAACGTTCGAACTTACGGCTACGGCATGGAATACCGACAAACGGCACACCGTAACAGCCAATCCGTTGGAGGTAAAACTTTCAGCGGGTCTCAATACCGTGGAAACAACACTTTACATGGGCGACAAGGTGTTGCTTTGGAGCGAGTTCCATCCTGCTCTTTATAAAGCTGAGTGTAGGCTTGTGGCCGCAAGTGCAACAGATCGTTATTCATTAAATTTCGGTATGCGCCACTTTACAACAGAGGGAACTCAGTTTGTGATGAATGGAAAAAAAACCTTTATGCGGGGCAAACACGATTCCAATGTGTTCCCGCTTACGGGCTATGCTCCCATGGACTTGGCTTCGTGGCGACGCGTGTTTCAAATCGCAAAAGGCTACGGTATTAACTACTATCGCTGTCACTCCTACGCGCCACCCCGCGCAGCCTTCGAAGCTGCCGATATTGAAGGCATATACTTTCAGTCAGAACTGCCATTGTGGGGACGTATCGCGCGTACTAATACTAAGCTGAATACGTTTTTGCTCGAAGAAGGTCGGCAATTATTAAACTTTATTGGCAATCACCCGTCGTTTATGATGTTTTCGTTGGGCAACGAACTGGGTGGCGAGATTGAGGTTATGCGCGAATGGGTAAACAGCTTTAAGCAACAAGACCCTCGTCATCTGTATTCCTTCGGTTCGAACAATAATTTGGGATGGGCTGGCCCGCAAGATGGTGAAGATTACTTTACAACCTGTCGCGTTGGAGGTGGTGCAGGTTATTCAACCCATGTGCGCACTTCGTTCGCTTTTGTCGATGCCGAAAAAGGCGGTATTCTGAACAATACCTATCCAAGTACGATCCCCGATTTGGCGGCTGCCATCAAATTATCGCCACGACCTGTCATCAGCCATGAGACAGGGCAGTTTCAAATATATCCTGACTATACTGAAATTCCCAAATACACAGGGGTTCTTTATCCCTACAATCTGCATATCTTCCGCGACCGGCTAAAAGAAAATGGACTTACCGACCAGATCAACCTATTCCATTTGTCGTCGGGACAGTTTGCAATAGAATGTTACAAAGCCGACATCGAATATTACTTGCGTACACCCGGTATCGGCGGATTTCAGATGCTCGACTTGCAAGACTTTCCTGGTCAGGGTTCGGCACTGGTAGGTATTCTGGATGCTTTCATGGATAGCAAAGGCATCTGCGAACCTGCATACTTCAAAGGCTTTTGTGCCCCTGTTGTGCCGCTCGCAAAAATGAGGACACGTTGTTGGGGTTCGAATGAAACCATGCAAATTGACATAGCATTGACCAACTATGAAGAAACCGATTGGATCACAGCCGTGCAATGGAATATAGTGTCCGACGATGGTTTGTGGAAAAGGTCGGGTACGGTGACGAATGTCGTCGCACAGGGACAAACCGGCAGCGTTGGCGAAATCAGTTTGCCGTTGAATGATATTGCTGGGGCAACACACCTTACGCTGACTCTTACCACCGCTAAGTATAGCAACAAATACAATTTCTGGGTCTATCCTGTTGAGGTGCAACAACCGAAAGCCCCAACGATTGCCACGCGTGTTGACGAAGCATTGAAAGCAAAGTTGGATGCGGGTGAAACCGTACTCTTACTGCCTGATACCGCAGAAGTTAAAAAAGTGACGATTGGACCACTATTTACGCCCGATTATTGGAATTATGCCATGTTTAAGAGTATCTCTGAAAACGCGAAGCGCGAAGTTTCGCCCGGTACGCTCTCGTTGCTAATGGATCCGGAGCATCCATTGTTCGAGCAATTTCCAACTGAAATTCACAGCGATTGGCAATGGTGGGCAATGGTACACCACTCGCGTCCACTCATACTTAATTCAACACACAGTTATTACAAACCGATTGTTCAGGTTGTCGATAACATAGAGCGAAATCATAAGTTGGGGCTGGTTTTCGAGTTTGCCGTTGGGCGAGGCAAGCTGTTGGTTTGCATGGCCGATCTCGACGCTGCTTCGAAATACACCGAAGGAAAAGCTTTTCGCACTGCGCTTTACAACTACATTCAGTCACCTCAATTTGCACCAAGCGAATACCTCACTTGGGATGAAATGATAAAACTTTTTCACGGAACCATTGAAGGGAAAGATATACAAGGTGTGGAAAATAACTCCGATTACACAACACATTAACGAAGATAATTCGCGTTTTGAAATTGATAACTACGTTTTGGGTTTTAAATTTTCAATCTAATTATCAGAAGTGTGCGGTTTGAAAGACTATGCACTTCCTCACTCTTTATCTAATATATTATGAAAAAGTACGTTGCTTTATTTTTGGTTCTATGCCTGACTGTTTGCATGGGTTTATCGCAAGAATATACCACCCCCACGCTGACCGAAACGTTCAGCAATGAGTGGACATCACAAACAGTGGGCGATATACTGAATTACCAAAAAAACATTCAGCTCTCCGACCAATTTTATGCTACCGCTGTGCGCAAAGGTGGAATGATTGTGAAGTTCGATAGCATTATAGGCATGGATACCCTTCGCCTGAATGGGAAGGTTGTCGGGTATTTCTCGCGCGAAAATATGCCTCGCGGCAGTTTCTTTGCCCGCCGCTATTATGTGCCGGCATCAATATTGAAAAAAGGAGATAATCAATTGGAATTGAAAGTGGCTACCCGGGCACGCGGTATGCAAGGCGGCTTGCGTGAAGGAAATACATTAACAGTTTCCACCGCCGAAACCGTTGACCAGCTAACAATGACATACAATGTGACCGACGAAGACTTTATCTTTCTCGGTAACAATGTGATGACATTTACCGCCAACGTGGCCAACACCAATCCATGGAATGTAAAAGGCGACTTGGTTGTGAAAATGACCACCGACAAACACGAGCCTGTCAGCGAAGCGACTAAGCCCATCCTTATCCAGGCCGGGACATCGGCAGGAGAAACATTTAAAATGAAAGCGCCTACCCCGGGTTTCTATCATTTCACACTGCAGTTAGTACGCGATGGCAATACGTTGATGGAAAAAAGCTTCAATTTGGGTTACGAACCCGAAAAGATTAATTCATCTGAGGACACACACGACGACTTTAAAGCATTTTGGGACAACAATCTGAAGGAATTGGCCAAAGTGACCCCGAAATATCAGATGACGTTGGTGCCCGAAGCTTCGAACGACGACTACGAGATGTACCTCGTGCAGATGCAGTCGCTGGACAACAAAACCATTCGCGGTTATTATGCCAAACCCAAACGTGCAGGCAAATTCCCTGTTTTGGTCGAATACATGGGCTATGGCTCCAATGCATATTATCCCAGCACCAAGTGGGACGGCTTTGCTCACTATGTGCCTTCCATTCGCGGTCAAGCACTAAACCGTCTGACCAAGGAGGATGATTACTGGCTTACCATCGGACTGAAAGACAAACAAGGATATTACTACCAGGGAGGTTTCTGCGATGTGGTGCGTGCCATCGACTTTGTTTGCAGCCGTCCCGAAGTGGATACCGAAAAGGTGGCTGTTCGTGGTGGCAGCCAGGGTGGCGCGCTTTCGTTTGTAGCGGCAGCGCTCGATAAGCGCGTGAAGGTATGCGCTCCAAGCATTCCGTTCCTGTCAGATTATCGCGACTATTTTGCCATTGTATCCTGGCCGAGGAGCGATTTCGATAACTATGCCAAGTCGCACCCTAATTTTAATTGGGAACATATCTACGACTTATTAACATATTTCGACATCAAGAATCTTGCTCCATGGATTACCTGTCCGCTGATTATGAGTTTTGGTGTGCAAGACCCTACCTGTCCGCCGCACATCAATTTTGCAGCCTACAATCAGGTGAAGTCCGAAAAGGTTTGGGTGGCATGTCCGCGTTCCGGACACAACACCGACGCAAATGCCGGCGCGTTAGAACGCAAGTTTATTCTGTCGCATTTGGGATTACCGGTTGAATAAGTTTCGCCGGTGGGTCAAGCGATTCTATCGAATTATCGTTAGCCATCCTGCACTCAATTGATTCAATATCTGTACACTAATAAAATAAATTAACTAAAGCGAAAATACAAGTGAAAAATTCTAAAATCTTTCGGAATTGTTTTAAAACAATTATTTTGGGAATATTTATTTTCCAAACAATCACAGGCTTTTCGCAAAATGTATATCGTCTGTACGAAGGAAAAGCTCCCGGATCAGAGGATTGGACTTACAAAGAGACTATGTTTGCTACCTCTATCCCTAATTTTAATGCGGTACGTAATGTGGTAGATCCCACCCTTGTGCTGTTTTCGCCGGAAAAGAGCCTGGCAACCGGAACAGCGGTAATTGTATGCCCCGGGGGCGGCTGGTCTTACCTGGAATACGACAAAGAGGGTACGCTAATCGCCAAATGGCTGGCTAAAAAGGGGGTAACGGCATTCGTGCTGAAATATCGAGTGAACCGCACTGTGGAAGATGGCAATACAAACTCCGGATCCGCAAAATCGTATCCCAATATTAGGACTCTTTGTGGAGAGGACGGAATCAGGGCGATAGAATATGTTCGTGAGCACGCAAAAGAGTTTGGTATTGATACGACTAAGGTTGGAATCATGGGCTTTTCGGCCGGTGCTTTTCTTACAATGCATGTCATTATGAATTCTAAACCGGGTAAGCAACCCAATTTTGCTGCGCCTATTTATGGAGCGAGTCTAAACGGATTAAAAGTTCCGGACAACGCACCCCCTATTTTTATTGCTTGTGCAGCCGATGACCGAATTGCCGCGAACAGCCCCGATATATTCAAGGCATGGAGAGAGGCCGGTAAATCAGCCGAGTTGCACATTTATTCTAAAGGCGGACATGGTTTTGGTATGGTGCCCGGAAATATGCCTGTCAATACCTGGATTGATCGTTTTTACGAATGGTTAAAAGTATCCGTTTTTTGATTCGAAAATCGATGAAACTACACAATCGAACATGTTAATCCTATCTATCATAAAAATTAGAACAACAGTAATTTTATCATGCATCGTTGCAATGCTGTGTGTGTCCCATCCTTCGAAGGCCCAAACCGAGGTGATGGCCTGGGGCAATCTAACCGGAATTCGTGTAGAGGGGCAGCTGATGGAGTTCGAAACCAGCCTGATGGTGGCAGGATTCGATTGGACTAACGTCAATTCAACCGGAAAAGAAAAGCAAAGGCCGAAATATCAACGCGATGGAAATACGCAAACCGTAAGAACCGAGCTGGGTGGAGTGCAGTTTGTTCAGGATGTGAAGGAAAATGGCAGGGGCTCAGCAAAAGTCACCGTGAGTGCAACTGCAAAAGCCGATACCACCCTTCAATGGGTATATTTCAGCATGGAGCTTCCTGCCCGTTATTATGCAAATGCCATTGTCCGTTTAAACGGTTCAAAAACACTTGAAATGTCGGATCTGTCGGGTAAAAGTTATTCTGTTACCCGCCTTCGAATTGAGGCGGAAAAGCGGCAGATAGATCTTGCCTTGGATTCAAAGTCGCAGATCATTCTTCGCAAATCGCCCGACGATTCGGGGATACAGCTTTTGGTAACCCTTATGGGGCCGAAGTTGGTGAAGAATCAAAATCATCTAAAAGAAATAACGATCACCGCATCGGGCCAGATAGACCACTCGCCTGCCGAAATATCCATCGATGCGAATAGTCCGGGTAGGCTGTTTGTCGGGTTTGGAGGAAACTTCCGATTACAAAATCCTAAGGGCGACCCTCAGGTTATCGCATATTGTCTCGACAATATGCGGGTTGCTTATGGCCGTGTAGAGATGCCTTGGCAGTTATGGCATCCCAACGAAAATACCGATCCTATAGCAGAAGCCAAATCGGGTAAGCTCAACGATCATGTCCGCAAATCGATGTTGATGGCTCAGCAGCTGGCCAAGTTGGGGATGCCGGTGATTGTCAGCGACTGGCAAGCACCCAGATGGGCCATTCAGCGCGATCGGCGCGACCCGGGCATGTATCGTATGGGATATGCGCTGAATAGCCAAAAGCGAGATCAGATTTACAAATCCATTGCCGATTATTTGGTTTATCTGAAACAAAACTATGGCGTAGAGGCAGAGCTGTTTTCGTTTAACGAGTCGGATTTGGGTATCAATGTTTTTCATACACCTCAAGAGCATGCCGATTTTATCAAAGGTTTTGGCGCCTACATGGATTCGCGCGGATTGGCAACACGAATGTTGTTGGGCGATAACTCCGATGCTACCACTTTCGACTTTATCCTTCCTGCAATGAACGACCCTGAAACGCATAAATATATTGGGGCTGTCTCTTTTCACTCATGGAGAGGATGCGACGATGCCACATTAAAAAAATGGGGCGGAGCAGCTCAGCAAATGAATGTTCCGCTAATTATAGGCGAAGGGAGTACCGATGCTGCTGCGCATACTTATGCTCAGATATTCTACGAACAGACGTTTGCTCTTTACGAGATTAACCTCTATGTCCGCCTCTGTGCGATTTGTCAGCCCCTATCCATACTGCAGTGGCAATTGACATCCGATTATTCGCTGCTGAAGGGAGAGGGGATCTATGGGACACAAGGCCCCCTGGCCCCTACACGTCGGTTTTGGAATGTAAAACAACTGGCCTCAACCCCCGAGAATGCATTCTCGCTCCCCATGGAGTGCAATAAAGAAGAGATTAATTGCGCATCCTTTGGCAATATTGCCCGTGGAGAGTATGCCATACATATGGTAAACAATGGTGCCGAAAGAGAAGCTACCATCAAGCGTATTCCCGAAGGGGTTTCCGCTTTCGATGTGTTTGTAACCGACGAAAATTTGAATATGGAAAAAGTGCAAGAAGTCAGCGTTGTAAACGGTAGCGTAGTAGTAAAGTTATTCCCTTCTTCGTTTACCACATTAATCAGTAAGAAATAGTCATAACCAGCCAACAGATATTCAGTAGTAAACAATAATTGACTAATAATTACTTATGAGAAAAATGAAAATGCAATTTCTGATACTGATCTTTCTGGTTGGTTTTGGGCAGTTGAATGCAACAATCTCTGTAACGCCAGATGCGTCGCCCGAGGCAAAAGCCTTGTTGAATTTTATGTGCGAGATGTATGGAAAAAAAACCTTATCGGGACAAATGTGGGCTCCCTGGGGAATTAATGAGATTGAAACGGTATATCAAATTACCGGAAAGTATCCCGCCATTCGCGGGCAGGATTTAATCCATGAGAATCAAAATGCAAACGAGATAGCCTTGGCCATTGAATGGTGGAAAAAAGGGGGTATTCCCACCATTATGTGGCACTGGGGCGCTCCGACAAAAGGAGAGGGCTACGAACAAAGTAAAATGAAAATTGATATCGACCGTTGTTTTCAGGAGGGGACAGAAGAGTACAAGGCAATGTGGGCCGATCTGAAAAGAATAGCAGATCACCTCACAGTACTTAGAGATGCCCATGTTCCGGTACTTTGGCGACCGATGCACGAGTTTGAAGGAGGTTGGTTTTGGTATGGCATGGGATCCGGAGAGCAGTTTGTAAAATTGTGGCGTACCATGTTTACCTATTTCTCTAAGGAGAGGGGCTTAAACAACCTGATTTGGGTCTTATGCCATTGTGGCGAACCTAAAGCCGAATTCAATCCGGGGAAAGAGTATTACGATATGGCCGGTGCCGATTCGTACGGAAAAGGAATCCAACAGGAGATGTTTAACACCATCGAGCGCATCCACGGGAAGGTTGCCCCTATTCCTTATCATGAATGTGGAACCATTCCCGATCCTGACGAAAGTTTTGCTAAGGGCATTACCTGGTCGTGGTGGATGCTTTGGCATACAGCTCATCTAAGCAGATACGATCAGGCCGAATTGAAACGCATTTACCATCACGATCTGATTGTTACTCTAGATGAAATGCCCAATATAATGTCTTATTAATCATTTAAGTTATCACGTTTAAAATACATCAGAAAAATGAAAAAACTTTTTGTAATTACTTTAATAATAGCTTCTTGTAACTGTTTCGGTCAGAAGTTCGAAGGATTGGCACTTACCCCTCCAATGGGTTGGAACAGCTGGAATAAATTTGGTTGTAATGTCAGCGAAAAACTGATCAAAGAAACTGCCGACGAAATAGTGGCTTCTGGCATGCGCGATGCCGGATACGAATTTGTCGTGATTGACGATTGCTGGCAGGTTGGCCGCGATAGCATGGGATTTATTATTGCCGATCCGGAACGTTTTCCTTCAGGAATTAAAGCTTTGGCAGATTACATTCACTCCAAAGGATTAAAATTCGGAATCTATTCGTGTGCAGGAACTGAAACCTGTGCAGGCCGCCCGGGTGCCCGAGGACATGAGTTCCAGGATGCCTACATGTATGCCAAATGGGGAGTCGATTATTTGAAATTCGACTGGTGCAGTACCAACGGTCAGAACCAAAAAGAATCTTATATATTGATGAGCAAAATGCTGAAAAAAGCCGGTCATCCGATCGTTTTCAGCCTTTGCGAATGGGGAGGAAGCAAGCCCTGGGAATGGGCTTCAGAAGTTGGTCATTTGTGGAGAACTACCGGCGATATTTACGATTGTTTCGATTGTGTGAAAAAGCATCCCGGATATTCAAACTGGGGGGTCATGAAAATTCTGGATATGCAGAATGGTTTGCGAAAGTATGCGGGGCCCGGCCACTGGAACGATCCGGATATGTTGGAAGTGGGTAACGGTGGAATGACCGTTAATGAAGATCGTGCTCATTTTTCCATGTGGTGTATGTTAGCCGCACCGCTCATGGCCGGAAACAATCTGACTTCGATGAGTGACGCAACGCGTACCATCCTGACCAATGCAGAAGTCATTTCTATTAATCAGGATGTGCTTGGAATCCAGGGTTTGAAATTTTCCTCAAAGGATAGTCTTGAAACCTGGTTCAAACCTCTCGAAAAGGGAGATTGGGCGGTATGTTTTCTCAATCGTTCTTCCAAAACAGTCAAGATAGAATTTGATTGGAATACAAAAGTCTATGATGAGTTTTCACAACGCGATTTGAATGCAGGCGAAACGGTTTATAATCTTCTTGACGTTTGGACCCGAGATAAGTTGGGTGACACAAAGAAGCGTTTAGAAAAAGAAGTGGCGGGTCATGATGTATTAATGCTTAAATTAACACATAAGTAAATTATTATAAAACAAAAGAAATATTAAGCCATGCAATATGGAAATACGTGTATGGAAACTAAAAACATTACTATTATGAAGAGAATCAGTTTAGGGACCTTTTTTATGCTTCTTGGTGCGACATTGTCTGCACAAACATGGCAACCGTCCGATCCGGAAGCTACTCCGGAAGCAAAGCAATTGTTTAGTCGTTTATTAAAGATTCAGGAGAAAGGAATCATGTATGGGCATCAGGACGATTTAATGACCGGTCGTACCTGGTGGTATGAGCCTGATCGTTCCGATACTAAAGAAACGGTTGGCGATTATCCGGGTGTTGCTGGATTTGAATTAGGAGAACTTGAACTTGGGGGAAAATTGAGTTTGGACTCTATTGAGTTTGCACATATAACAGAAAGGGTAAAATGGTTTCATAAACAAAACGGAATTATTACAGTGAGCTGGCATTGTGTCAATCCCATTACTTCGCAATGGCCCGGAGTGAAAGAGCCGAATGGAGCCGGATCTGCTTGGGATGTAAATATGCTTTCAAGCACCGGCCTCAATGCGGTTCAATCGGTATTACCCGGCGGTATCAATCACGCTATGTTTAACACGTGGCTGGATCGTTTAGCCAGATTTTTCTCACAATGGAGAGACGAAAACGGAAAACAGATTCCGTTTATTTTTCGTCCCTACCACGAACATTCAGGAAGTTTCTTCTGGTGGGGCAAGACGCGTTGTTACGACGAAGAATATGCCGCATTATGGAAATATACAGTAAACTGCCTTCGCAGCAAGGGATTGCATAATATTCTTTATGCCTATAATACCGATAAAGTATATTCTCCTGAAGAATATTTGAAAGGATATCCGGGCGATGAATATATTGATATGTTATCGATCGACTGGTACGGGCAGGGAGAAGAGTTTACCAAGAGTGTTGACAAAGCTTTGCTATTTACTACGCAACTTGCCAACGAAAGACATAAGTTACATGCCTTAAGCGAATGTGGTCCTATTAGCGAAGATTTGCAGAGAATTCTGTCCAAATATTCATCTTCATACCTCCTGACCTGGCGTCATACGCCTCCTCGTGGTAATGTGAGAGAAGTGAAGAAAACGAGACACGAAGAACTTCTCGAAATTATGAAGAGAGATAAGCGGTATTTATTCTTGAGCGACATTCAAAATGTAAAATAGATGTAGGATGAGATCTACGCGAATGGTAATCTCGTGATATATCTGTAGCCAAAAATTATGAAAATATTAAAATTTTATTAATATGACAAAAATTTTAAAATTATTAGTATGCGTTTTTGTGTTTTCATATGGTTTGAAAGCACAAACCCTCCCTACAATGCCTACAGGAGGCCCAGATAACGGCACTTATGACAAGTCGGGTCGTTACCCTGCGGGCTCAGTTAGCACCGTCAACTTTTATTCGTCGGTGGCCGGAAAAAACGTGGATATGTTGGTTTATACGCCTCCGGGATATAGCACGAGCCAAAAGTATGGCGTCATTTTCTGCTATCAGGGAATCACAGATAAGGCAACCAACATATTTAATGGTTCGTGGGTCATGGCAGGCACCATCTGCGACAATCTTATTGGCGAGGGAAAGATATCCAAGGGCGTCATCATAGTTGCCGTTGACGATCAATTTAACGGCAACTATAGCAATGTCCAGGATATGACGATCCGAGATGCCATCCCCTACATTGATTCGCATTATTCCACTTACGCTGATGCCGATCATCGGGGAGTTTTCGGTTATTCCTGGGGCGGCGGATATACGTTCAACGTCGGTTGTAAAAATCTGAACTACTTCCACTATCTCAGCCCGTCTTCAGCTGCTCCCAACAAAGAAGGGGATAACGCGTTATTCCCCAATGGAGGAGACAGCGCTAAACAGGTGATAAAATGCCTGTTTGTTTCCTGGGGACAATATGATTATCAAATTATTATCGACGCGAATGTTGCGACTGTCAATTTTTGTACCAACAATGGCATTCCCAAATATTCATGGGTTGCTCAAGGACAAGGACACGGTGGTGGCACATGGAGACCCGCCATGTGGAACTTTCTCCAACTGGCGGATCAGTCTGGAATTTCCGCCGACAGTGGCACGCCAACTGCCATTAATCCAAATATAGTGGATGTAGAAAAGAACGATGTTCTTTTATCCCCGAATCCTTTTACCTCTGAGACCAATCTCAGAATAGAGCATCCCGAGAAGGTCAGCAGTATCAATGTACTCGATTCGATGGGTCAGCAGCTGGAAGTTATTGATCATGATAATATTAAAAATTCACAAACAATTGGATCCTCGCTGAAGGCGGGTATTTATTTGGTACAGGTATGCAGATCAAACAAAAGACAATCCTTCAAAATCATTAAAACCAGTTAATTTAAAATAGAATGTTAAAAGGCAACAGAAGAATAAATGTTTGCCGGAAATACGGATGAATTTTCAAAGACCAAGAAATAGTCCGTTCAAAAAAGAATATTTTTAAATCGAAGGAAATGACAATCAAAATTAAATAGATGAAATCTAAAACTCTTTTTTTACTCATTGCTGTAATTTTAGTCAACATAAATGTTTCAGCACAAAAGGCAGTTACTCCTCAAAAATTTACATCAATAACCAATGTTTCGGCATTAGGCGTTAATACAACGGGTGTTAAAAGCCTCGATTCATTGCTTAAAGCATTCGTTGACAACAAAAAGTTGAGTTGTGTAGCCGCTTTTGTTGCCAAAGGAGGTAATGTAGTATATAAAAAGGCATTTGGAATGAAGGATATTGAAAACCAGATTCCAGCAACTGTTGATGATTACTACATCCTCTTTTCACAAACCAAAGCGATTACTACGGTAGCTTTCATGACCCTTGTTGATAAGGGATTAGTATCTATTGACGATCCGGTATCGAAATATTTTCCTGAAATACCTAATCTTGTTGTAACGAAAGTGAATGAGGATGGAACTTACGAAACGCGTTCAGCTAAATCACCCATGACCTTTGCACACCTGATGTCTCACGCTTCAGGACTTAATGCCGGACTGGTTGGTGAAATTCGAAAAGCTGAAAGAAAAAAGTCTGATGTATCCACTGAACCAGGAATGCCGAAAAAGAACACGAATGGTCAGCGTAGTGGGGATGGCGATAAAGTTGCAAGGTATCTTAAAGATGGAATGCTCAATTTGGCTAAATATCCCCTCGGCTTTGATCCTGGCACAGAGTATAGCTACCATATAAGCACTAATATGCTCGCCTATATGATTGAACGAATCTCAGGGAAAACATTGCGTGAATATGTCAAAGAAACAGTGCTTACACCACTGGGAATGAACGAAACAGATTGGTATTACGACGCCGAGGCGCTGCACAAATTTGTAAAGGCCTACAGTTTAATAGATGGAAAGCTAGAGCCTGCATCTAATATGTTCAGCGAAGCAACAATTAGCAAAGAGCAAACTTATTGTGAAGGCGCGCTTGGGCTAAATGGGCCGATTGAAGACTATGCTAAATTCTGCCAGATGTTATTGAATAAAGGCGAGTTTAATGGTCATCGCATTTTGAAAGCTGAAACTGTAGAACTGATGACAACTATCAATCGATTACCGGAAAAAAATGCTGGTGGAAAGGGTTTTCAATTCGGTCTTGGTTTTGAGCTCTACAACGAGCAAAAGAAACCTGCTCCCGAAGTATCAAACACCGCTTACGCCTGGGGTGGTATGTATGGAACTCAGTACATTATAGATCCGGCAAATAACATGATCACCCTGTACTATATAAACATGCCTCGCAATGAACCACTGTATCCGGTTTTTCTTAGCAAGGTTTATGGTTTGTTCAGTCATTAAGTAATAAAACTCCAAATGAATCATTAATATTACTATACTCTATTTAGTCGAGCCTTAAAAAGCCAAATTTTTATTGAGTAATTTGTTGTTTTTAAAAATCTAGGTATATATCAAGAAGCAATTTAAATTGAAGATAAAAAGTTGTATTTACATTGGCTTCATTTTGAAAATGGGTAGAATGGATGAATGTATATGTATTTGTTTTAAATTCAACTGCTTTAAAAAGATTGTCATATTTTATTACAAAGTTGATAGCAGGTTTACTTGCTATCAACTTTGTACCCAAGAAACCATCAATCTTGATTTAGTTAATCAAGATTAACTTGTATTATTCTAATCTTATATCGAACTCACGTTATATTGGACAATATCTACCTTATTAGAAAACGAAGCTATTGTTCCATACAGTGCTATTGGATTAGACATCGCAGATTATATTATTGACGAAATCAAATCAAAGAAAACTACTCCAGAGATTCAAAGCTTATTCAGCCCAATATTACAAACAATGATCAAAAAAAATCGGTCACTATTTTTTTTGATAAATAGCTTAAAGCAGGAAGAAATTTAAAAGCAAAACATACTGATATAGATGTGAAAATATTTTGAGACTGTATGTATTCTATATAAGATATTATTACTAAATCAAAAAAAATATTACTTTTGTCATCTATTGTTACACATTCCGAAGAGCTATATCGTTCAATAGAGATAAACGACAATGTCGATAAAAGAGATAACCGAAGATTTAATATTGAGAATTTCTATGGGCGAAGAAAAAGCTTTTTCTTTGCTATACGATTGCTATTACACCTATCTTAATACGGTTGCAATTTGTTATGTTTTTAACAGAGACGTTGCCAATGAGATTGTAAACGATGTGTTCATTAATGTTTGGCATAAAAGAAGTACTTTAACTTACCCAATACATTCATATTTGGTTCAATCAATTAAAAATGGGTGCTTAAATTATATTCGCTCGCAACGAACAAATGAGCGGGTGCTAAGTGAACATAAAAAACAATTACTTGATTTTCAAGAAGAATATATTCTATCAAATCCAACTCCGCTGCAATATGTCGAAATGCAAGAAATTGAAACGCAAGTGCGGAATGCTATAGCACAATTGCCGGAGAAGTGTAGAAATATTTTTGAGCAATATCTATTTTTCGGCAAATTACCAGAACAAATTGCAAAAGAACAATTAATAACTGTTAGTACCGTTAGAGTTCAAATTAAAAATGCAATGGATAAATTAAAGGTATCTCTTAATCATCTAATCTGTATTTTTGTACTTATTTTTTTGAATTAAATTTCATATTGACTCAACTTACAGAATGCAAAGCGAAAATAAAGAATTTCAGGATTTAATGATAGATTACTTTTCGGGAAGTATTTCCGAAAAGGATCAGCAGCGTCTTTCTAAACTTTTAAAATCAAGTATTGATTTTAAAACACAGTTTGATGAGATAGTTAAATTACATGCACTTACTTTTATCCCTCAAATTGAAGCGGGGAAACAGGCAAACTACAACCACTTAATGAACCAAATCAATGAAGATATTCCGACTGTAGACATATCTCGCTCTTGGACTATCAACTTTAGACAAATTGCTGCAATTATTATTTTAGTAATTTCTGTTTCCGTCTCTTCATTTTATATTTATAAAGATATTGCATCTCCTTCCGATACATCCTTTTGCTATGAGACCCTCTCGCCAATAGGTTCACAAACAAAAATCGTACTCCCTGACAGCACCGTTGTATGGCTTAATTCTGGTTCATCGTTAAAATATGATCAGTCTTTTGGAAAAAAGACTAGAGAAGTCGCACTTGCAGGTGAAGGCTATTTTGTGGTTTCAAAGGATAAAACAAAACAATTTACAGTTCATACAGGGGTATTAGATATAAATGATATAGGTACGACTTTCAATGTGAAAGCCTATCAATCCGATAAAGATATTACGGTAAATCTAATTGAAGGTATTGTCAATATAACCTTACCTGACAATAAAGATACTGGTGCATTGGAAATGAAACCAAATGAAAAGATTGTTTTTGATAAAGCTACAAACAAAATTGATTATTCACAGACAGATGCGTCACGTTCTGCATTATGGACTACTGGTAAGTTATGCTTTGTAGATGCAACCATTGAACAAATTTCGAAAGATTTGGAACGCAAATACGACTTAAAAATCAATATTTCAAACGATAAAATAAAAAAAGAACTCTTTTCTGGGAGTTTGAATCTGAATCTTTCACTTAAAGAGATTCTTATGTATATCGATGTGGATAAAAAATTCAAAATATCTCAAGTCGGCGATACAATAAATATACGTTAAATAATGAATGCTTATTACTTAGGCTTTCTGCGTTCGGCACGACCTAGCAAAGAAGTGTCGGTTGAACCGTATTCCCGGTTGCAGGGAACTTGATTCAACGAACGTTGAGAGTAAAAGTAGTTATGGAGAAAGCGTTGCTTCGACAAGCTCAGCCACCATAGTGGCAGGGAATGAATCTACTCTATGAAGCACAAATAGTGCTTCATAGAGTAGATTTTCTACAAGAACATATCAGGAAAGGATAAGAAAACAGGCAGAAACAGTTTGTTTTGACTGAATAGAGAAAAATAAATCATTTGCTCAAAAATGTATTTAAAGTGGTGTTTGTTAGCTGTATTATGCGTATAATTATAATTAAAAACAACATATTGTATATTTATGCAACACATACAATGCAAAGAATGAAATTAATTAAAAATACACTGTTTAGAGCAAATGATAGCTCACGATAGTTTTGTTCGGGCTATTGATTTCTTGTAGATGCTATCGATTTAACCAGTTTTGGGTTTAAGAACATTACGTTTAAGGAAGAAGGTCGACCACCCTATCTCCATCGGTACTTTTTTGGGGAACGCTCAAGCGGCAAAGACGATTCGACGGCGTATTGGCACGGGGCAAGAAAAATGTATTAGGCGAGGTCAGTCTGGTGTTCACCGGATACAACCTTAGTCGATTTATGCAAATAACAGAAGGATTCACGCTCTAAAAGAGCTTATCAAGAGCTTTATCGCTCTGTTTTTTCTAAAAAGGACTTCCTTAAAGCCGATATAAGCCTTTAAAGAAATTAAGCATTAAAATAATTTCTTTCGAACAAGTTTTATATATGAAGCTTATTTGAAGCCAAAAATAACAAAGCATATACAAAAACGGGAGAATATGGGGTTTTTGCTCAGACTCGCGTTACCCGCCATTTTAAGAGCGACCATGCAAACAAGAAACAGACAACTAAATGAAAAAATTTATAGACTTTAAAACATTTAACCAATACATAGGTGCTGCAAAACCATTGGACAATGATATTGATATGGGATATTATGATCCGCTCAATATGCTCTTGAAATCAGAGCCTGTGATGATTGACTTCTACATAGTTTCTTTTAAAATAAATTTTACAGATAAAGCAATACCTGATGCAAAGCCTAAAACGGCTGTGTTTTTAAACAGCCCGGAGATGGCTTTCGATTGGAATGTAGAACCTACTTTTAGTGGGATGTACCTGCACATTTCCAAAAGAATTATTGAAGAGAATCGGTTTTTGTTTAAAAATTATCTGGACTATGGACAGCACGAATCCTTATTTTTAGCTAAAAGTGAACTAACGGAAATTAGCACTTTATTTAACCTGATGATCAATTATTATCAACAAGACAAACAAAATTTTTCGGTATTACTTCCTTATGTAAACGTGTTGCTTTCGTTAGTAGAAGAATTTTATAAAAGACAATTTTCTGCCCATCCAAAACAATACAACCAGATCGTAATCAGATTTCAACAAAGTTTGAAAGACTACTATAACCACCCCGTAACCCAAATGCCCAATGTTCAATATTTTGCAGATAAATTGGGGTTGACTCCTAATTATTTTGGTGACATCATCAAACACTTTACCCAAAAATCTGCCATTGAAAATATTCACGAATTTGTAATAAAAAAAGCTAAGGAATTATTAGAGAAAAAACCAAAAATAAACAGTGCCGAAGTAGCTTACGAATTAGGTTTTGAATACCCCAATTACTTTACCAAATTCTTCAAGAAAAAAGTGAATCTTACGCCAAAAGAATACCAGTTGATGTCGAATAAAAAATAAATTTTAAAAACGTCTTTAAGGAAATCATTTTTCGTAATCAGTAATATGTTTCCTTTTTTGCAGTACTATGTTTCCTGTCATCGTGAAACTAAGTTTTAATTTTGTGCAATAATTAAAAGACAAATTTAAAATGACAAAGACAAAAAAAGTATTGCTCATCAATACACATTTAATCTACCAAAATTGGTCAGAAGGAGCATTGAACAATTCATTTATTCAAAAGGCAAAAGTTTTTTTTGAATCAACGGATTTTGAAGTTTTATATACAAAAATTGAAGATGGATACAATCTTGAAGATGAAGTAGAAAAGCATATGCAGGCAGACATCATTATTTTGCAAACACCTGTCAATTGGTTTGGGGCACCGTGGATTTACAAGAAATATGTGGATGAAGTTTTTAATTGTGGCTTGGCTGAAAAAAAATTCCTATCGAATGATGGAAGACCAAAAGAAAACCCTACAGGGCAATACGGTTCAGGCGGAAATTTGCTGGGGAAAAAGTTTATGGTTTGTGGTACTTGGAATGCACCAAAAGAGGCTTTTGGCAACATAGACCAAAAATTATTTCAAGGTAAAAAAACAGAAGATTTATTTCTAAATATTACAAGCAGTTATCGTTTTTGCGGTTGCGACATTTTACCCGACTATAATTCTTTTGACATATTTAGAAGCAAAACAATGGCAGAAGACCTTGAAAATTATCCAAAACATTTGGCAAAAGTTTTCGGCTTGTAACTTACAATGCAAAAATGTAAAAATTAAAAAAGAGGCTGTTCCAAAATATCGGAACAGCCTCTTTTTTAATTTAGTGTACGTTTTTTTATTTAGCGTGATACACTTTGCTTACGATTTTCCAATTGTCGCCATCTTTTACCATCGCAAACATATCGGCAAATTTAGCCGTTCCGAATTGTGATTCAATTCTAACTGTCGCAACGTCCTCTGCTACATTTATGGAGGTTAACTCATAACTTGATTCTAAAGCACCTTGGTCGAAAAAATCGAACAAACCCTGAATTGGGAAACTCTTTAATTTGCCATTTTCTACCCACGACACAGTTGCTGTTGAGTCGAATGCTTCTTTTGCTATTTTGCCATCGCCTTTGTTTCCAGCTTCAATGTACAAATCTATTGCTTTTAGAATACCTGCTTTTTGTTCTTGTGTTACCTGCATGTTTTGATTGTTTTTAATTTGTTTATTAGTATTACTGTTGTTGCATGACACCAAAGCGGCTGTCAATAATGAAAATCCTAAAATCATTTTTCTCATATTTTTATTTTTTTTGTGAACTACAAAGGTAAAATAAGACAAAAAAAGTAAGAGAAACATTTCACTATAAAAAAGGAAACAAACTACTGATTGGTTACTTTATAATACAGTTTTGACATATATCAACAAAGGACTTGGAAAGAAACGAAGCAGACGAGAAAAATACAGCAGGTATACTTCCTTGTTTGAGTTAATCCAAATTATTAGCCTTGAGAGGCTGAACTGGGGATTAAAAACAGATCACTACGTATTGAATTCAAGAATTTCCTTCCTTCTCTTCACATTTTTATTCTTTTTTTGAAGATTTACAATAAAAATAATAGTTTGACCTAAATGTTTTTGGGTCGAGATGTGTATTTAGTTATTGAAGTGCAATAGACTGCACTCATAATAACCATAATGCTAGACAAAAATCAACAATTTGATTATCTAATGAGCAATCATCTATCAGGAAATATTTCTGAAGATGAAGAACGTGCTTTAATAGATTTTCTCAATTTAGACCCTCAATACAAAATATTATATGCTGAAATGGCTAAAACTAGAGCCATTTCATTTATTCCTGTACTCGAAAATGAAAAGGAATCAAATTATAATAATTTCAACAAAGCTTTGCCTGATAATTTATTATTAAGTGTAAAGCTAACCCCTTTCCGTAACTTTCTAAGAATTGCTGCCGCAGTAATTTTTATGCTCTCCACCTCTATTTCTTCATATTATTTTTTTACAAATAGCCGCAATGGTAATTTAACTACTTGTGAAGCTTTCGTACCGCTAGGTTCACAAGCCAAGGTGATTTTACCCGATGGTTCTGTTGTGTGGCTAAATTCTGGATCGACATTAAAATATAATAATCTGTTTGGGAAAAAGGACAGAACAATTCAATTGACTGGTGAAGGCTACTTTGAAGTAACAAAAGACAAAACCAAACCATTTTTGGTACATACAAATGATATTTCAGTCAAAGTGCTCGGAACGGTTTTTAATGTTAGATCATATTTGGATGACCCCACAGTTGAAGTTAACCTTTTGGAAGGAAGAGTTAATATTACAACACAAAGTAAAGAAAGTGCTAATACATTGAATTTAGCGCCAAATGAAAAAATGATTTATAACAAGAAAAATGGTACTATGCTCTCATATAGAGCTGACGCAGCTAAGTCGGCTCAGTGGACTATTGGAAAACTTTGCTTCGTGGATGCTTCTCTTGAGCAGATTGCAAAAGATTTAGAACGAAAGTTTGATATTAAAATTAAGCTAAGTACCAAAAATATAAATAATGAAATATTCTCAGGAAGTCTGAATTTAAACCAGCCGCTAAATGAGATATTGGATTACTTAGATGTTGACAAAAAATTCAAAAAAGTATATAGTGGGAAAACAGTATTAATTAAAAACAAAAATCAGATGGCTTATGAATAATTCAACTTAATTTTACTCCGAATTTAATCAGAAAAACAATTACTATTATTTAAAATCTTAAATTAATCACAAATGAAAAAACAAATAAATTATGCAATGAAACATTTTGTTTCGTTCAGGTTATTAGCATTGCTACTATGTTTTTTTTTAGCAGCAATGACTGTTACAACTTCGGCTCAAAACCAAGAGTCTAAAATAACATTAAAACTTAAGGATACGCCCTTAAGTGAGGTGTTAAACCAAATTGAGAAGAAATCTTCATATACTTTTTTAGTGAGAAGTAATGACGTAAATTTAAAGGATGTAATCTCAATTGACGCTGACAATAAGAGTATTGAAGACATATTGACTCAACTTTTCAACAATAGTCAAATAAGTTTTGAAATCAATGGGAAAAGCATTTCTATTTTTAAACTTCAAAACGGTCCAAAAGAGTTGAAAAAAATATCGGGAACTGTTTTCGATCAAAATGGATTACCAATCATTGGGGCAACAGTAATTGAAAAAGGAACAAAAAAAGGAACTATTACTGATATTAATGGTAAATATACTATTGAGACAACTAGCTCAATATCCATGTTAAATGTTTCGTATATTGGCTATTTATCCAAATCTATTGCTGTAGCTGGAAAAACAAGAATTGATATAGTTCTTGCTGAAGATAGCAAATCGTTAGATGAACTAGTTGTAACAGGTTATGGTTCGGTAAGTCGTTCAAATCTAACCACCTCTATTTCCAAGGTGGCAGTGGATAAACTTCCTGTAGTTTCCAATTCGTCAGTAAATCAAATGTTGGCTGGTCGTGCAGCAGGTCTACAAGTGATCCAACAAAGTGCTGAACCCGGCGGCAATGTTAATCTATCTATCCGTGGTCGTGGCAATCCTTTAGTTGTAGTTGATGGTGTAGTTGTTCCAAATAATGAATTAGAACTAGGAAGTGGCAATGGTGAATTCAACAGTGTGAAGCGAGGCGGCTTAGGTAATGTGAACCCCGATGATATTGAGTCAATTGAAGTTCTGAAAGACGCATCAGCTTCAATTTATGGTGTTGCTGCCTCAAACGGTGTTATTCTGATTACAACTAAAAAAGGGAAAGCGGGTAAAATGAATATTTCATATAACGGAAGCCATTCTGTTTCTAAGAATATGAAGTACCTACAACCACTTAGTCCAAAGGACTATATGGCATATTACAATGCATTTTCAAAGGATTATAATGGAGCTAGCCCGAAATACAGTAACTCAGATATAGCCAATGCAGGTGTAGGTACAAACTGGCTAGGACTCGTTTTGAGAGATGGTAGTGTTGATAATCATTCTGTGAATATTAATGGTGGAACAGAAAAAGTCACTTATTATTTCTCAGGCAATTACTTCAATCAGATTGGAACCTTGAAAAATTCTGACATGAACCGTTTTTCCGGTAAGTTAAATCTTGGCGTTCAGTTGAGCAAAATATTAAAATTCACCACCAATATCAACGCCAATCGAACTAACTATACAAACTCACAAGCGGGTTGGCAAACAGGAGGCTCAGGAACAAATGGTTTTGGAGCATTACAATCTGCAATTAGCTATCCAACTTACTTGCCTGTTTATGATTCAAATGGAAAATATACTCAGTTTGCAACCACAGGAAATCCGGTCTCTTTATTAGATATAAGCGATAAAACTTCTCTTAATTCAGTTTTCTCAAATTTCATACTAGACATTGATCTTATCCCTAAAATGCTATCGGCTAAATTGTTGTATGGAAATAGTTTGGAGAATTCAAAACGTAATTTGTATATACCATCCGATGTTTTCTGGGGTCAGATCTATCAAGCTAGAGGTTATTTGAATACTGGTCAAAGACAGAATCAAACTATGGAAGCAACAATAGCATTCAACAAAAACTTTAACGATGTTTTTAATACTGACGTTGTTGCAGGGATGGGACAATATATTGAAGATAATAATGGATCAGGACTAAGTGCATTAAATTTATTAGATGCTATTGGAACTGATAATATGGGTGCAGCTCCAACTAAAGATGCTATCTCTTCATATCGTAATTACGAAAAACGAAGATCATACTTTACAAGAGCTAACTTTAGCTTGCTTGATAAATATTTATTATCATTGGTATATCGTGCCGACGGCATTGATAAATTTTTCCCTAATAATAAATATGCTAGCTTTCCTTCAGCATCAGCTGCATGGAAAATTTCTAATGAGTCATTTCTGAAAAAAATCAAAGCAATTGAACTTATTAAACTTCGTGGGAGTATTGGTTTAACCGGTATGGCTATTGGTACAGCAGCCTATGGACTGTATACTGCTGAAGGTACATCTCAACAAGCATACTTTGATAATGGAGCTACTATTTATACTCCATATTATCAAACTGCAGAAGATCAACCTACACTAATGTGGCAGAAAACGCTAAATGCAAATGCGGGTTTGGACTTCGGTTTCTTTAAAAACCGAATTTCAGGTTCTGTAGATATGTTTAGAGATAAAATAACCAATTTGCTAACAGTTCGTTCTACCAATCAATTATCATACATTGGAAGTGCCTATGCCAATGGAGGTTCTCAGGTCAGAAATGGATATGAAATTGCGATTAAAACGATAAATATAGCTAGTAAAAATTTTTCTTGGGAAACCACTGCTAATCTCACACACTATCTTTGGAGATGGGAGACTCGTTACAGTAATCAGGATATGCAAAGATACGTTGGTGAAAAAGATGGAGTAAATACAATTTATGTATTTAAAACAAATGGAATTTTACAAACTGGCGAAACTCCATCTGCTTGGCAACCCACAAAAGCGCAAATGGCGGGAGCACCAAAATTAGTAGATGTGAATGGTGATGGCAAATTGGATTATAATGATGTTGTCAAATACAATTCAGACCCAAATCTAATTTTGGGATTGGGAAATAACATTCGATACAAAGATTTCGATTTTGGAATTTTCTTCTACGCACAACTTGGAGCTATGGATTTTGCTAATACTTTACAGTGGGCTAGTGCCAGATCGATTGCATCGGGAACTCAAGGTGCAGTTGAAGATGTAAAAAAATCATGGAGTACTGTTAATCCAAACGGCACATTACCTGGTGCTGCATTTGAAGAGTCTGTTTTAGGGTTGCCGGCACAGTTGGATACTAAACTCTCCAGTAAAGACTTTTTGCGTTGTCGTAGCATTTCGTTTGGTTATAATATTCATTCTCCTGCATTTTCAAAATATTTCTCAAACTTGAGAGTATATGCAGACGTACAGAATGTCTTTACGATCAGTGGGTATAAAGGGACAGATCCCGAGGTGCAGGCTGCTGCTGTTAAAGGTGCTCCAGCTCCTTATCCAATGGCAAGATCTTATTCAATCGGCTTAAATGTTAACTTTTAATTTATAATACAATGAAGAAAATAATCATAATACTGTTGTCAGTCATTTTATTTACGGCTTGTACCAGTGACTTTGACCCTAAATTGTACGGAACATTATCTCCGTCAACTTTTCCTTCTAATGCTTCCGAGTATGAACTCTACACTATGGAATTGTACAAACCTTTTTATTCCAAATGGGGGTATAACGGTGCTTCTTCATGGGAGGGTAACTTCTTTAGTCCTGAATGGGGACATATCGTTATGTTTGATGGCTCCACTGATTTAATGCCTGTTTTTTCAAATTGGGGTAGTTTTTGGCAAGGTTTTACATCGATAGACTTTACTTTCATGAAAACTCAGGGACGTGGTAGTCATTTTGAAAAAGTTCGTTTTGTAACACGAGCAACTAAAATTATTAATGACATTCAAAATGCACCTACTCTTACAGATGCTAATAAAACGGCTCTAATTGCAGAAGCTAAAATGGCTCGTGGTTGGATTATGTATTACCTATTACATATCTACGGTCCTGTACCGGTCATTCTTGATCCGGCTAAAATTGGGACCTCTGCCGAAGCAGATTTAACTCGTCCAAGCAGAACCGATTTCGTAGCTTCTATAGCATCCGATTTAAGGTATGCTGCCGATAATCTTCCTGTAACTCCAACTAATTATGGTAGATTCAATAAAGGATGTGCATTGACTGCATTGGCTCGTTTATATCTAAATGAAAAAAACTTTGTAAGCACTGAGAGTACTTGTCGTGAAATTGTAAGTATGAATAAATACAGTTTAGTGAGCGATTATGCCAGTTTATTCAGAGAATCTACAGAAAAGAATACAGAGACTATTTGGGCCGTATCATGTGTTAATGGGACACAAAATGGCAACTTTAATGCATGGGCGTATTATTGTTATCCAACTGATTATGTAGGAAATAAAATTCCTAGTGGCTGGGGCGGAACAACAGGAGTTCTTTCAGCAACATGGATTTTTTATGATTCATTTGATCAGAATGACACAAGAAGACAGCTGCTTATAGGGCAATATACAGCCAAAGATGGCGTCACTATAAAAAATCGTACTAATATGCTGGGCGCTGTAATTGCAAAATATAAAGACGAAGGTGGTTTAGAAAATTCTGTGCAAGGAAACGACATTGTGGTTTGCCGATATGCCGATGTGTTATTGATGTTAGCCGAAGCGATTAATGAGAACAGTGGTCCGACAGCCGAGGCTGTTGGTTATGTAAATCAAGTTCGTGAACGAGCAGGAGTTAAAGATGTTACAATAGCAGAAAAAACCTCAAAAGATACGTTCCGTGATATGCTCTTTATAGAAAGAGGACACGAATTATACTTTGAAGGATTGCGAAAAATGGATTTAATCCGTATGGATAAAATCTCTTCTGCATTAAGTTCTGTGGGCAAAACAGTTCCAACAGATATAAATAAATATAAACTATTCCCATTACCTGATTATGCTATCAATAATAGCGATGGACAATTAGTTCAAAATCCAGGGTATTGACATATTAGATTGAGTGTGTATAAGCAGATTTATACACACTCAATTTATCAAAGATATTGTCCGCACAACTCAAAATTTCAAAAATAAGACACCCAACAACTGAGCTAAATCATATTGAAAATGAGGAAACTAATAACGGTTCTTTTATTTACAATCTTTGTTTGTTCTACCCTGCAAGCAAATTTTATTATCCGGCAAAATACAAACATTGCAGTGGTGTTTAACGAAAAAAAAGAGGCTGAAGTGGTACGTACTGCATTCGACATTTTTAAAACCGATTATTCAAACGTGTTTGGCGGAAACCTTACTATTAGCAATAAAGGAACTGTTTATTTCGGGACCATAGAACTAAACGACAAAGTCGAAAAATTCATTGATAAAAGCGATGTTGAAAAACTGAAAAGACACAAAGAAGGTTTTCTGATAACCGTAAAAGAAGGAAATCTTATAGTTTTGGGTAGCGATAAGCGCGGAACAGCTTACGGAATACTCGAAATATCGAGAATGATTGGAGTGTCGCCGTGGGAATGGTGGGCCGATTCGCGGATTGATAAAAAAGAATCATTCACTTTTGATGAAGGCTTTAGACTGTTAAAATATCCTTCCGTTGCCAATCGCGGAATATTTCTCAACGATGAAGACTGGGGACTGATGCCGTGGAGCTCGCTAACTTATGAACCCTCGCAAAAAGAAGGAGAAATAGGACCAAAAACACATGCCCGAATTTTCGAATTGCTATTACGTTTGCGTGCCAATTCTTTTTGGCCAGCCATGCACGACTGTTCCGTCGCGTTTTATATGACTCCGGGCAACAAAGAAATGGCCGATAAATACGGCATTTACATCGGTTCCTCACATTGCGAACCAATGATGCGAAACACCAATGCCGAATGGAAACTTGCCGGTACGGGCGAATACAACTACATAACAAACAAACCTAATGTTCTGAAATTTTGGGAAGAACGGGTTAAGCTTCTTTCGGGAGCCGATAATATTTACACCCTCGGAATGCGCGGAATACACGATGGTCCTATGAATGGAGCGAAAACCACTGAAGAACAAAAAAACGCACTTACCAATATTCTCAAAGACCAAAAAGACATATTAATTAAAAATGTAAACTCCGACATCGAAAAAATACCTCAGGTACTTATTCCGTATAAAGAAGTACTTGATGTATATAAAATGGGGCTTGAAGTTCCCGATTATGTTACTTTAATGTGGACCGACGATAATTATGGTTACATAAAACATTTCCCCGACGAAAAAGAACGCGTACGCAAAGGCGGAAATGGTATATATTACCACGCTTCGTATTGGGGCCGACCACACGATTACCTTTGGCTTGCAACAAACCACCCGGCACAGCTATACACCCAATTGAAACTTGCTTACGACAAAGGAACCAAGAACTTATGGATATTAAACGTTGGCGATGTTAAACCTGCCGAATATCTAACTGAACTTTTTCTGGATATGGCATGGGATATTAACGCCATCGAAAATAACATCGACGGTTTAGATAAGCATCTTTACACATGGTTACAACGAGAGTTTGGCAAACCAAACGCGAAAGAACTTCTCACGGTTATGAACGAGTACTACCGTTTGGCATACATACGCAAACCCGAATTTATGGGCAATACCCGCGAGGAAGAAAAAGACCCAAAATACAAAATTGTATCCGACCTCCCGTGGAGCGCCCAATACATAAAACAACGCATAACCCAATATACAGCTATATCCGACAAAGTAATTTCTATGTCGGCATCTATTCCTCCTCACAAACGCGACGCGTGGTTTCAACTTGTTGAATATCCGGTACGATGTGCAGCCGAAATGAATAAAAAGCAACTTTACGGCCAGTTGGCTCGACATGGATTAAGCGATTGGGCTTTAAGCGATACGGCATTCTTTACAATAGTAACATTAACCGAAAAATACAATACGCAAAATAACGGAAAATGGAACCGGATGATGGATTACAAACCACGAAAACTGCCAGTATTTAATATCGTTCCGCGTACAAATGCCGAAAACCCGCTTATAGAAGAGCCAAAACCTTTGTACGTATTTAATGGGGTCGAATACAAAGAATTTGCAGGCATTAAACCAATAGCTTACGGGCTTGGTTACGAACGCGACGCTATAAGTTTATCCAAAGGCACGTCTGTAATTTATAACTTTGAAACAACCGGTTTAGATTCCATTAAAATTGAAGTTGCATTAGCTCCCAACCACCCGGTAGAAGGAACACAAATACGCTACTCTGTTTCGGTTAATAACGAACCTGCACAAGTAGTCGATTTTAGTACTGAAGGTCGCAGTGAAGAATGGAAACAAAACGTATTAACGAATAGGGCTATACGCGAAACAAAACATGCCATTCAGGGGAGTGGCATGAAAATCCTTAAAATTACAGCAATAGATGAAGGCGTAATTTTAGATCAGGTTATACTATTCACACGCTAATATGTTTTCGCTCAGCTTTTGCAGTTTGTCAACAAATATGAATTTGAAAAATAAACATAATACCCATTGAAAATTTAATTATATTCTAATGAAAAACAAAGTAATACATTTATTGTTTGTTGCTTTTGCCCTTATTATCATGTCTTTTTCGACAAACCGAAAAGTAAATATATGGATGATTGGCGATTCAACAATGGCCGCCAAAAATCCCGAATGCGACCCAGAATCGGGTTGGGGCGTAGAGTTTAAACAATTTGTAAACGACAAAGCCATTGTATACAACCACGCTGCCAGTGGTCGCAGCACACGGAGCTTTGTAAAAGAAAAACAGTGGGCAGCCGTGGTAGATAGTATGCAACCAGGCGACTTTGTAATCATTCAGTTTGGTCATAACGACGAAAAGCCCGACTCGCTGTTACATACCGACCCATATACAACCTACAAACAGTTCTTAAAGAAATTTATTGATGAAACACGCGCTAAAGGTGGCAATCCAATTATTTGCTCTTCTATTGTCCGCAGGCATTTCGACTCTACCGGAAAGCTTTTAAACACGCATGGCGACTATATTAAGGCAGCTCGCGAAATATCCGCCGAAACCAATGTTCCGTTTATCGACATGGAAGCTTCCACCAGAAAATTGGTAAGCGAATTGGGTTCCGAAAAATCCAAATCACTCTACGTTTTTTGCAAACCCGGCGAATGTCCAAAACGCCCCAAAGGTGTTCAGGATTCAACTCACCTCAACCACGACGGAGCCAGCCAAATATCTGCCTTATTTGTAAATGAGGTTAAAAGTAAAAAAATACCACTGAGCGAATTTCTTAAATAACCAAAAACTAATTTATGAAGCCAATGTCTAAAATAGTACTTCGCGTCACTTTCATTATTTCTAGTCACCCTAAAAACTTAAACATATGAAAATTAAGATTCTATTCTTTTTGCTCATTGCTGTAATTTTCGCTAATAAAAATGTCTCAGCACAAAAAATAGTTACTCCACAAAATTTCAAATTAATATCCGATGTTTCAGCATTAGACATTGACACAAAAAAAGTTAGTAGCATCGACTCCTTGCTTCAAGCATTCGTTGACAACAAAAAGTTGAATTGTGTAGCCGCTATTGTTGCCAAAGGAGGTAATATTGTATATAAAAAGGCCTTTGGTTTGAAAGATATAGAAAATCAAATTCCGGCAACTATTGATGATTACTATGCCTTGTTTTCACAAACCAAAGCGATCACAACAGTCGCTTTTATGACCCTTGTTGATAAAGGATTAGTGTCAATTGACGATCCGGTATCGAAATATTTTCCGGAAATACCCAATCTTGTTGTAACAAAAGTGAACGATGATGGAACCTACGAAACGCGTCCGGTTAAGTCGCCTATGACATTTGCGCATTTAATGTCACACTCTTCTGGGCTAAATGCCGGATTAGTTGGAAAAATCCGCAGCAAACAAGGCGAGAAATCGGATGCGCCTGCTGGATTTGGGGGTGCTATTCCCGAAAAGAGGCCGAATGGTCAGCATAGTTTTGGTGGCGATTATAATGCAAAGTATCTCGAAGATGAAATGCAAACTTTGGTGAAATATCCTTTGGGTTTTGACCCAGGCACAGAATGGAGCTACCATATTAGTACCAATATGTTAGGCTATATGGTTGAACGTATATCGGGTAAACCATTGCGCGAATATGTAAAAGAAACTATTTTGAAACCTCTCGGCATGAACAATACAGACTGGTATTATCAACCCGAAGCATTAGCACGTTTTGTAAAACCATACAACGCTGAGAATGGTAAGTTGAATCCTGGATCCACTATGTATGCTGAAGGAGCTGTAAGTGTTGAGCAGACGTATTGCGAGGGTGCGCTTGGACTAAATGGGCCTATTGAAGATTATGCCAAATTCTGTCAAATGTTATTGAATAAAGGCGAATTTAACGGACATCGTATTTTGAAACCCGAAACAGTTGAACTAATGACTACCATCAATCGTCTGCCGGAGAAAAATGCTGGAGGTAAAGGTTTTAAATTCGGCTTAGGTTTTGAACTATACAATGAGATAAAGAAACCTGTTGCGGCAGTTTCCAATACGGCGTTTGCTTGGGGTGGGATGTTAGGTACCAGTTACATCATTGATCCACAAAACGATTTAATCGTTTTGTATTATACTAATATGTATAAACAAGAACCATTGTATCCTATGTTTCTGAGCAAGGTCTATGGTTTGTTCAGTCATTAAGTAATAAAGCAGACTACATGCAGGATTAAAATTCTTTTACTTTAACTGTTCTCAAAACGATACCATTAATTGTTCATTATTATTAATAACTTTTTGAAAAGTCACTAAGAAAGAAACAAATATGGAAATAAAACAAACTAATAAAATGATGAAAAAAGGAATAACCCAGTTATTTATAAAAGTCATGGCGTTTCTTATTTTAACACCTTCAATCGCTTTTGCTGCTGATCCTCCAGGGATACCTGACGGTTGGTCGGATGGTTATGTCTATGCAAATGGAATCCGCATTCACTACTATCATGCTGTTCCGGCGCCTGAAAAACCTGTCATTGTAATGGTTCATGGAGTTACAGATATCGGGCTTAGCTGGACCCCACTTACGTGGAAGTTGCAGGACTCATATGATATATACATGCTTGATGCCCGCGGGCACGGTCTGTCGGATCCATTTACTTCTTCCGATGATGGAGAGACTTTGATAAAAGATGTCATTGGGTTTGTAAAGGCCATGAACATCAACAAGCCCATTCTGTTGGGGCATTCAATGGGTGCAGCCACGGTTATGCGTGTAGGAGCAGAGTATCCCGACCTGGCTCGAGCGGTCATTATGCTTGATCCTTTTTTGGGGTCATTTAACCCGGATGGAAGCAGGACACCGCCAAGTACCCCAAAAAATGAAGCAAAAGAAAATTCCCAAAGTGATAAGTCACCACAAATAAAACGTTCGAATAACGTAGTTCCCGAGAAGCAGGTTGCAGGGAATAATCAAAATTATAACGATTTAGTGGCAAAGGGCCATCTTGATAATCCCAAATGGGGCATGGTGGATTGCCAGTATTGGGCGCTCTCGAAAAAACAATACCACGGCCCGTACACGCAAGAGCAATCGCAGGCTATGAGAGGCACCATGAGCAGTGGAGATGCATTGGCAAAAATCACTGTCCCCTCACTTGTGCTGAAAGCTGATGCACCGCCTGAACGCCGCAAGGCCAACGAAGAGGCTGTGAAAGGTCTTTTAAGGGTTAAGTTGGTACACATGGATGGAGCAGCACACAACTTGCATCACGATCAATTAGAAAACACAGTGAAAGAGATCAATGAATTTCTGTCAAAGCTGTAATATAAATATTCACTATGAACCTTAAAAAATTATCGATCACTCTTTTATCAGTTAGTTTTTTACTTACCGTTCAACTTACCGTTTATGCACAAACAACCGATGAAAAACCGCTGTGGCCATTGGGCATCAATGATAACCCGGTGCAACATACTACTGCCGAAGAGGTTGCAGATTTCGACATAAATGAATTTTCACTTTCAAAAAAGAACCGTCTATTTCGGAAAGTGTCCGTTCCTACTTATGTTTTGCATCTGCCATCGCCCGAAAAAGCAACCGGGGTAGCCGTAGTTATTTGTCCCGGAGGAGGTTTTGTTGATAATTGGTTCGACCGTGAAGGTACTGACCTGGCACTTTGGCTAAAAGAACAGGGTTTGGCATCGTTGGTGTTGAAATATCGCTTGAATGCCAAAAATAGTAGCGGAAATTCTGTAGTCCCGAGGGATGCTTATTTCACAGCTATATTCGACGATGCAAAGCAAGCGGTCAGGACTTTACGGAAGGATGCATCGAAACTCAATATCAATCCCAATAAAATTGGCATAGCAGGCTTTTCGGCTGGTGGGTTCATGGCGGTTGAACTTGCTGTAGCCGACGAAATAAAAGAATGCCCCAACACGGTTAGCTGGAAACCCAATTTTGTAGACCTTTTTTAAGCAGCCTTTTTTAAGAATTATACCGTTCGAAAAGAAAGTTGCCCGCCAGTTTTTATTATCAATGCTTCCGATGATAATTTGACTGTTGCCTCCAAAAGTATTGAGTTTTATACATCGGCGCTTAATGCCGGGGTGACAGCCGAAATCCACATTTACAACAAAGGCTCCCATGGTTTTTCAATGGACTTTTCGAAAGGGGAATCGCTAAAATATTGGCCTGAAAACTTTTTAGTTTGGTTAAAGGATATTGGGGTGATAAAAGGAAGATAAAAGCATAGACTCATTGCTTAAAGTATTCGTTACCAAATATTGTTGTAACAAAAGTGAACAAAGATGGCACTTACGAAGCGTGTCCGGTTAAATCGCCTATCGCGCTGAACTATTATCTAACTACTTAATGAAAACTGATGAAAAAAAGAAACTACTTACAGGCTTTAGCATTATTACTCTTGCTAATAAATACATCTATCTTTGTTAATGCTTCAAATCCGAACGAAAGTACTGCAAAAAACTTTTCCGCAGCAAACGGCTCAACTCCTTATGTCTTATGGCAATGGATGAACGGTTGTGTAACCAAGGAGGGCATTTCCTACGATTTAGAAGCATTTAAACGGGTTGGTATAAAGAATGTGCAACAATTTTTGGTAGGTGGCATAGAGGCCGACATTAACGATCCCGATATTACCATACTTGGAGATAAATGGATGGAATTAATGCGCTTTTCGCTCGATGAATGCCAACGTTTGGGTATGGATTTTGGAACACATAATTGTCCGGGATGGTCGGCAAGTGGAGCACCGAGTTTGAAAGTTGAAGAATCAATGCAAAAACTTGTATGGTCTAAAACTTCAATATCGGGCAATACTTCAACAATAACCCCTGTTGCCAAAGCAAATGTCGATACCCTATGGAATTATTACAAGGATATATGCCTGATTGCTATCCCAAAAAATGAAGCGGTTCTCACTAAGGATAAAATTATAGTTATTACAGATGGCCTTGATAAATTTGACCAACTAAAGAATGCCCTTCCTCAAGGAGAATGGGATGTTTTGCGATTTGGACATACCACTACCGGCAAAAAGAATTTAACTGCCCCGGTATCCGGACAAGGGTTGGAAGTTGACAAGCTGAGCCGGAAAGCACTAAACAGTTTCTGGAATTTATACCCGGCAAAACTATTGGCAATGGCCGGAGCCCATGCCGGCAAAACATTTAAGCGATTTGAAATAGATAGTTACGAAGCCGGAAATCAGGACTGGACACCCGATATGGCCAACGAATTTATGAACCGTCGGGGATATGCAATTTATCCTTGGTTAGTTGTTATGGCCGGATATACCGTAGAATCGAAAGATGTTACCGCACGCTTTAAATACGACTGGCAGCGTACGATAAACGAACTGTTTGCCGACAACTATTATGGCTACCTTAATGAATTAATTCATAAAGTCCCGGGATTGGAATTTTTGGTAGAACCTTATGGCACTGGAAAGAAAAACTTTGACGACTTGGCGATACGCGGCATAGGCGATAAGGTTATGTGCGAGTTTTGGACAAAACCTTCCACCTGGGGCTGGGAATCCATATTGCCCGTTTCCTCCAATGCACATGTTAACGGAAAAAAAATTGTAGCTGCCGAAGCTTTTACCGGGCAACCACAGTATGCTTTTCAGACAGATTTAGCCGCATTGAAAGTTTCAGGCGACCAGGCATTCAGCGAAGGGGTTAACCTCTTTGTACTTCATGCAAGCGCACATCAGCCTTGGCCACAGGTAAAGCCGGGTATGACGATGGGTTGGTGGGGAACTCAATTCGGACCATCGCAAACATGGTGGAACCACGGTGCAGCCCAGTGGGTACAATACGTTACACGATGCCAAAATATTCTTCAGAAAGGATTCTTTGTTGGAGATTTATGCTACTTACAACTGTATACCCAAAAGAAAACTAACATTCCGCAAGGGTATAAGGCTGATATTTGTAACGAGAAAGAATTGTTGACCCGCTTCTCGGTTAAAGAAAATAGGCTCGTACTACCCGATGGAATGTCGTACCGAATATTGGTACTTCCCGACAGTTGCAAAATAGAACCCGAGCTTGCCCGAAAAATAGAAGCACTGGTTAACGAAGGGGCAATTATTGTTGGAAGCGGATTTACGGGTAGTTCTGGGTTAAACAATTTTGCGACTGTCAATAACGAAATCCGGGCTATTAGCGAACGTTTATTTGGTACGTTTGGCGCAAAAGGTCAGATGGGAAAAAATGTTCGAAATATTGGTAAGGGAAAGGTTTATTGCAGCTATTCTGCTCAGGAAGCTTTGGAAAAAGATAATATTTCAAAAGACATTGAGATTTATAACAACGAAAAAGAGGTGGCATGGATTCATCGCAGCGATCGTGACGAACATTACTATTTCATTTCAAATTCATCTGCAAAAAATAAGTCAATTCAAATAAGCTTTCGAATAAGCGGTATGCAGCCCGAAATATGGAATCCGGTTACAGGACAAATATCCAATGCGTTGGTTTGGGAAACCGATAATAAGCGAACAACAGTATCCCTCAATATGGAAGCAAATGGCTCATGCTTTGTTGTGTTTCGTAATAAAAACAAAAGTACATCGGGTATGATTAAAACCTTAATGCTAAATAACGACATTGTAAACGTTAACACTCATCTAACACTTAATAATCAATTAATTTTAAATCCTAAAGGCGTTTATAAACTCACCTTGCAAAACGGTAAAACTATTACAAAAGAGCAAAATAACGAGCCTGAAACGATATTTTTAAACAACGATTGGGATGTTCGTTTTCAAGAAAATCGGGGTGCTCCTTCAGGGACTCATTTCGAGAAACTTATTTCGTGGCCTTTACATGCCGATTCCACGATTAAATTCTTTTCAGGAACTGCACATTATAAAAAAACATTTCGACTCAATTCCGAACAATTTAAACCTACCAAACGTATACTTATAGATTTAGGCGAAGTAAAAAATGTTGCCACTATTACAGTCAATCAAAAAGAAGTAGCAGTTATTTGGAACCCACCATTTTCGGTAGATATTACCGACTATTGCAACTCCGACGAAAACTTATTGGAAATTGCAGTTACCAACCTCTGGCCGAACCGAATTATTGGAGATAAAACTCAGCCCGATGACTGCATATGGGGTGCCATTCGAAGTTTCGCTCCCAGTCAGGTAATTGGTCGTAATCTTCAGGTTGTACCCGATTGGGTTAAAAATAAAACCGAACGGCCAAGCAAAAATCGTATAACCTTTTGTACAGTGGATTTCTTTAAAAAGGATACTCCTTTATTACCGTCAGGTTTAATCGGTCCGGTTCAAATAACAGTTGAAGATGTATTGGATGTGGATAATATCCTAAAAAACTAATCGGCTAAATCAAAAAAAAATGAGACTTTTATATTTTATCACATTATTGTTGTTATCCATTGGGCTTCACGCTCAAAAATTCAGTGTGAACCACCTCACTTGTGATAACCTTAACAATCCTTTGGGGATATCAGCAAAAGGCCCTAATTTAAGCTGGAAGATTTCTTCCGATACTCGTAATTTTAAACAAACGGCCTATCGAATCTTAGTTTCAGATTGTGTTGAGAATTTATCAGCCAATAAAGGAAGTATTTGGGATAGTAAAAAAGTTGATTCCGGCAAGTCAATAATGGTCTCATATAAAGGTAAACTGCTAGACTCATCAAAAAAGTATTACTGGAAGGTGATGATATGGGACTCCATGGGTAAGTCTTCAGCCTGGAGTGAACCGGCAAACTGGCAAATGGGCTTAATCTCACTTAATGATTGGGTAAATGCTAAGTGGATTTGTTGTTTTTATGGTAAAAAAAGATTTATTTAATAGCGTATTTCATGAATGTCTACTTAAAATCATTAACCTTTTTCTTAAACCCGTATCAACAAAGGATTGAATAGAAAATATGTTGCGTGACGATTTGATTTTTTTTCCTAGCTACAAATGACCCCAAATATTTTAAATAGAAAGTTTAAAATATCTCTAAAAAAATATGGTCTGTCATTGAGCTACTTACAACTCGGTTGAAAGCCTAATTCCAAGTAAAATTCGAATAAGCAATACCTTAATTTATTTTAGTGGACACTCATGAGCGTATTTAGCAAATTAATAATAAATATAAAAGTAAAAAAAATGAGAAAGCTTATTTTCATCCTGTTTATGGTGTATGCAGCAACTGCATTTACACAAACCGTAGTTAAAAATCTTAATACTTGGAAATTTGCAAAAGGTGAGTACAATTCAGCAGCATCTATCAGTTTCAACGATGCTGTTTGGGAATTGGTAACAGTACCTCACGACTGGGCAATATATGGTCCGTTTGATAAAGATATTGATAAACAGGTTGTGAAGATTGAGCAAAACAACGAGAAAACGGCTACCGAAAAAACCGGACGCACAGGTGCTTTACCATTTATAGGTGTGGGCTGGTATCGAACAAAAGTTAGTTTGCCGGAATTTACAACTCATAAGCAGGCAATTCTTTCATTTGACGGGGCTATGAGCAACGCACAGGTGTTTGTTAATGGTGTGAAAGTAGGCAACCATCCGTATGGATACAGTTATTTTTATTTTGACATCACTTCTTATTTAAAGCAGGGAGCAGAAAATGTAATTGCCGTTCGTCTTGAGAATAATTCATTTTCATCGCGTTGGTATCCGGGGGCAGGTTTGTACAGAAAGGTAAAGATAATAGTAAAAAACAACGCAAGCTTTAAACAATGGGCGCATTATATCACTACGCCGTTTGTCACAAGCGATGTGGCAAAAGTCAATATTAAGTCGCAGGTGCAGGGAGACAGTCTAACGATCAAAACTATTATTCGTGATGCCGAAGGCAAAGTAGTTGCTGAAAACAATACTTCCGATAGGTTTGCCGATGAGATAGAGCAAAACATAGGAGTGAAAAATCCTCGTTTATGGAGTCCGGAAACACCTTATTTGTATGCGGCAGAACTCCGACTTTATCAGGGAAATACATTGAAAGATACAGAAACAGTACGTTTCGGAATACGAACTATAAAATACAGTGCTGAAAAAGGTTTTGAGTTGAATGGAAAAGTAACTAAGTTCAAAGGTGTTTGTTTACATCACGATTTAGGTCCGTTGGGTACTGCCATCAATAAAGCAGCACTCAAACACCAGTTGACGATACTGAAAGATTTGGGTTGTAATGCCATTCGTTCATCGCACAATATGCCTTCGTTCGAACAACTTGAACTTTGCGACGAAATGGGACTCCTTTTTCTTGCCGAAAGTTTCGATGAATGGAAAAAGCCAAAAGTAAAAAACGGCTACAATCTGTATTTTGACGAATGGGCTGAAAAAGATGTCGTAACGCTTGTTCGGGCTACCCGAAACCACCCCTGCATTGTAATGTGGAGCTCGGGGAATGAAGTTCCTGATCAATGGGGAGAAGCTGGGGTAAAACGAGCCAAATGGTTGCAGGATATTTTTCACCGCGAAGATCCTACACGTCCGGTCACAGTGGGTATGGACCAGGTAAAAGCTGTTATGGAAAATGGTTTTGGTGCTATCATGGACATTCCTGGACTTAATTATCGGGTGCATTTATACGAAGATGCATATAAACGTTTTCCGCAAGGATTTCTTTTAGGCTCGGAAACAGCATCCACAGTCAGTTCACGCGGAGTGTATAAATTCCCGGTTGTAAGTCAAAAGGATAAAACCTACGACGATTTGCAATGTTCGTCGTATGACATGGAGTACTGTAGTTGGTCAAATCTACCGGACGATGATTTTGTTATGCAGGACGATAAGCCCTGGGTAATTGGTGAATTCGTATGGACAGGTTTCGATTACTTGGGTGAACCGACTCCTTATGACAATTTTTGGCCTTCTCGTAGTTCCTATTTTGGTATGTGCGATTTGGCTGGATTACCCAAAGATCGTTATTATCTTTATCGTAGTCGTTGGAACACGAAGGATGAGACCCTCCACATTTTACCGCACTGGACTTGGCCGGGGCGCGAAGGACAAACTACACCTGTATTTGTTTATACCAATTACAAAAGTGCCGAGTTATTTGTAAATGGGAAAAGTCAGGGTATTCAGAAAAAAAACGATATTACAAAACAAAATCGCTATCGATTGATGTGGATGAACGTAAAATATGAGCCGGGTACAATAAAAGTAGTAGCTTATGACAATACAGGTAAACCGGTAGCAGAACAATCGGTTACAACTGCTGGAAAGCCTTACGCTTTAAAACTGGATACAGACAGAAAAACAATTAATGCAGATGGTGAAGACTTGAGTTATGTAACCGTAACCATCGTCGATAAAAATGGAAATCCGTGTCCAACAGCTTCTAATCAGTTGCAGTTTAAAACGAAAGGAGTCGGGAAATTTAGGGCTGTTTGCAATGGAGATGCAACCTCGTTGGAGCAGTTTCATTCGCCTGTTATGAAAGCCTTCAGTGGCAAAGTAGTGGTGTTGGTGCAGTCATCGAATACTGACGGTAATATTGAACTTACAGTTTCGGGTAAAGGATTAAAAACAGAGAAGATAGCGTTATATTCCAGATAATAAGCTCTGCTTATATTTTAGGGAAGAAAGGATATTTTATAATCCGAGGAACAGAAAAACATAAAAGCCCGCGAATCAATGATTTTGCGGGCTTTTATTTTAATTGAAATGGTTTTAGTGGAGCTGGAGGGAGTCGTAACTTCGTCCAACCGACATTAAATATCAATACTTTACACCTGCTAAGTCTGTATGTCCACCGAGCTCTCCACCTTGAAAGGAACTAAAAATGTGGAATTTTCATGTATCAAAGATACAAAAAATATATGACATTATGATGTTAGCAGGCTGTTTTTTAGTGTGGTTTGTGTATATTGTCTAGGGAGATAACTAACCTTTGGTATGCTTGATTTATTAGTTATCCGAGAATGAGAGGATATACTTGTTCGGCTTTTAGTCCAGTGTATTGGCAGAACTCATCAATGCTGACGAGCTGGTGATCTTCTTTTTGAAAGTGCTGCTTGATCTGCGTAAGCAGAGTCCTTCCATAACGTTCGCTCTTGCCGGTTATTCGTTGTACATCCTTCGGGTATATGCAAATTCGTTTTGCTTCCATCAGACGGCTCTTAATGGGGCAAAATTACAATTATTTATTTGATATTTCTTCCGTTTGTGGAAAAAATGGCTGGAATGGCATTTAACGGAAGCGCATAGATTCCGGGTAATGGTTTCGTGCTATACATTTGTTGCAATAATTTTAAATTTTTGAATTATGGCACAACAAAAAAGTATTTTGAAATTAAAAGGAACCATCGGTGGAATTACCTTCTACAAATCGAAAGATGGTTATCTGGCCCGGGAAAAGGGTGGAGTGGATGCTTCCCGAATTGCGAATGATCCTGGATTTGCCCGTACACGTGAAAATGGTGCAGAGTTTGCCAATGCAGCTTCTGCAGGGAAGCTGTTACGTGACTCGGTTCGTGCGTTGGGGAAGAATGCATCTGATGGTCGTGTAACAGCTCGTTTGACTCAAATGATGACGCAAATCAAGAACATGGATGAAGCCAATGTCAGGGGAGAACGAAGTGCAGCTGAAGGAATGGCCAAAGATGAAGCCAAAGCGCTTTTGAATGGTTTTAACTTCAATGAAAAAGCAGTTTTGGGAGCTGTGTTGTACACACCATTTTCGGTGGATGCAGCAACAGGCGAAATCAAGATTGATGCTTTGAATCCACAAAATGACATTAGCTTACCCAGTGGCGCATCTCATGTCGTTTTGAAAAGCGGATTTGCAAGTATCAACTTTCTGACGGGTGAGTCGGAAATGACTGTTTCCGCTCCAGTGCGTATCGCAACGGACGCAGTTGTACAAGCTGTTTCGTTGAAACCGGCAGCTGCTCCGGCAGTTGTAGGAACTCATATTTATCTGTTATCGATTGACTTTGTGCAATCGGTAAACAATGCGGATTATTCTTTGAATAACAACTCGTATAACGTGTTGGCTATTGTTGGAGTTGAATAATCATAAAACCATTGTTTATGAATACAGATAAGAATGCAACCGTAACCTATCCGAACAACATGAGTGTTGTGGAACGTGTCAAAGCACCGACCCCGAAGTTTTTTAAAACGCTTCGGGCAATCGGGTTAGCTTTGGCGGCTATCGGTGGGGCTGTTTTGGCGGCACCTGTTGCGGTTCCGACCGCACTGGTCACCATTGCCGGTTATGTTACGTTGGCCGGTGGAGTAATGACGGCAGTTAGTCAGACTGCTGTTGACACGAACGCTAAAGACGGTCAGTAATGAAACTTCCAGAACCAAACCACGACGGTCAGGTATATGCCGGAACATGTGGAGGCATGTTTCTTTCTATTTTCAGCAATGTGTTTGTTGAAGATTTGGTAAGAACGGTGATCCTGGCCGTCGTTGGTGCTGTTGTAAGCTTTGGAGTTTCGCTGGTATTGAAGAGACTAATTAAAAACCCCCGACCCCTAAAGGGGAGTAAAAGAAAATAATCTACTGTTTTTATGGTGTGGTAACCTTTTCAGTAGTTAAGCCTCCCGGCGGGGAGGCTTTTTTTATGCCCGGACTCTACAGATACTTATAAAAAAGCATACGCTTTGCATCCTGAACCAGCTTCAGATTTTGTCTGAACTTCTTTTCCATTTCTTCCAGGCTGCGCAAAGCTTCCACGGCTTTTTGAAACTGAGTCGGATTTGCTTCTGCTTTTTCTAACCCATCCGCAACGCATTCTTAATATCCCGAAGCACAATAAACGGAATGACCGAACCCCGCAAATAAGGATAAAAAGCTTTTGACTGCCAAAGGCTATACAATAGCCAGTAAACCTGTTCCTTGTTTTCTTCACATTGAAACTGAATTACGAAACAATTTGGACAAGCAGAGACAAGCGGTTTTCCGCTGTTATTTCCTTTGTTGAGGATAAAGAAATGAGGTTTTCGGATTTCTTCTTTCTGGTTGTAAGACTTCAAAATAAAGGTACACATGAGCCAAACGATTAAAGGGTGAATGCAAGAGCTACTGCCCCTGCAAATAATTTTTACCCCCAGAAAAGAGAAAGAAAAAGAAGAAGAAAAAAAGGATATACTCTTCAAACAGCCAGAGAAGCGGCGGCTGTCAAGGTTTTTTGTCAGAATACTACCCGAAGTGAAACGAGGTGTGGAGATTGTGACAAAAACCCGTAGGGCTTGACCTTTACTGACGGTAAGCGAAACGGCTATCTTTGTATATTCATTTTTTTTTGGAGGAAAACGTATTATGCTTTCTTACCGTATTGTTTTATATTGTATTGAATTTGAACTACCTGCTAAATCTTATATCCACTGCATTGATTTACATTATATTGATTCGTATTATATCCTGCCCGAAGGGCATCTAAAAACTACAACTGCAAAATATTCAGGGGTGGGTGGTCGGGGGTTGGCGTGGGAGAAGCAGGTTTAAACCGAAAAGGAAAAAACAGCCTTGAGCCAGCGTTGATAGCAAGGCTGAAATGCAAGTGGAGAGTATAACGGAACGAAGTATTCAGCCTGTGCGTTGTGTGCGAGCCTATGCGAGTTGAGCGAGTGCCCCTGACACAGGAAGCGCGGAGCGCGGTGGCAGGGTGCTGCCGGCAGCCAGTTTGGCGCATTTTTTTGCTTGAACGTTGAACGTTGGGAAAAGCAAGGGCTGGCAGGAATGAACGAATGGAGTGTATTGGAGCGAATGAACGGTAAGGGGTGTATGTGTGCGGTGGTGAAGCTAGGTGCAGTGAAACGGAACCAGGCTGCAACCACGTGGATATGCAGGGTGGAAAAGACATAGACCCCGGGAGTGAAAAGAGCGAAATGGAACGTAATGAGGGAATGACTGCCAGCTCTTGCGTGGGGTTGGCGTTGCGGTGTGAGTGAAGGAGTGTAGAGAATAAAATGAACGGAGAGACTGAACGAACACGGCAATAAGCCAACAGGTAAGTGAACGGCAAAAAATGTGACAAACTGTAACAGCACGAGCGATCGCAGGCGAGCAAAACTCTAAGTGGCGGCTGCCCCCAACTTACAAATAAAATAAAACCCTAGTGGGGTTTGGGGGCAGGAGTAGCCACGACTGAGGAATGACAGAACGTGTGCAGCAAAACAAGCTAACACGCCATGACGAGCACCTACCGGAGCGCAGGAGTGAGTGTGGAAGCGGTAGCCACAAGGGCAGCCGAAAAAATACTAGCTGAAGCGTAGCGAGGTCTGGAGATTTTTTTCAGGCTGCTTGTTTTACCCTTGGGGCTATGTTTTTGCGAACAAAGTGGCGGAATGACGAAGACCGCTTTACCTATTCGGTTTAAACCTGCGTGGGCAGGACTATAAAGTTACTTTGTCCTATTAATGCTATCTTTGTTTGAAAGTATATTTAAAATGTGGATGTTAGTTGTTTGGGTTGAGTCTTTTGACGATTTGTTTTTATTTGATACATTCTGTTTTGTCTCTTTTAAATTAGTTTTTCTGTCATTTAAATCACAAGAGAAAAATATTATCAAAAGTACGTATATGATTACAGATATAGACGGAATTACAAATCTTCGACTTTTTAGAAATTCACTAATATTTAAATCTCGCTGAACGAAAATTGGTGATGTAGAAACAAATACTGCTAAGAAAAGCAACAGTATTATTCCCAAGCCACTTGTATTTACCAATAATTGAGGTAATGAAGTGTTATTTGCTGTAAATATATTTATTGTTCCAAAAAGGAATGTGATTACAGCTGCAAATAAGCCGACAAGTTCATAGAGGCGTTTCTCTGATTGGTTAATATTATTCTTGATGCTTTCAATAGATCCCCTGTGATGTTCAATTTCCATTCTGTCTTTTGAAAGATCAATGTGAAAATTTATAAATTCACTATTTTGTTTAAACTTTACTAGATTTTTATCTTGCTCACGATAATCTATTATTTTGGCATATGCCGATGGTGTAAATACGCTTATCCCATTTTCAAAAGAACAAATAGATTCACTGAAATTTAATTGAAAAGGGAAAAATTTATGTGATTTACTCCATTTAATGGCATCTTCATATTTGATTATTAGTCTATTCAGTTCCTCTGTCTTTTCGTTGATTAAATTTTCTTCGTAAACGTCACTTTTTAAATGTCTATTTATACATTGAATAATAGCAATAATTGCTTTTTCATAAGGATGAAAATTAAAAACTCCAGTTTTGTGTTGAACATCCTCGATTTGTCTAAGATTTGACTTGATTTCTTTTATAGAAAGTTCGCCATGTTTTGTTATGAAGGAGAATCTACAGTTGTAAATATAGTTGTATACAGAATTTATAGCAAACTTATCATAATTATCTAACAAAGAAAGAGGATTTTGATAAGATTGAGTTTTTTCTTTGGTTTTAAAGAATTTGTCGAATCGCTCAATGACATAATCTATTTTGTCTATACCACTTTTATCTTTGAGATTTTTTTGATAATACTTAATTAAAAAAACAAAGCTCTTTAAATTGCAATTATTTTTTTTTATCTCATCAAGATAAGTATTCTCGAATTTTACATCTACTTCATGTATTGCTTCTTCTAGAAACAATGATAGTTCTCCAATCTCCAGTTCTTCAGGGTTAATAGTCTCAATAACAAAATCCAGAGAATAATCAAATGCTTCATGTTTAATTCTTCTTATAGTAAAGTTACACTTGTGTAGTAAAATAGAATATATTTCTCTTAACTCACGATTAGATTTACCTATAAGTTCTTTCAACTCAGTAGAGATGTATAATAATTGATAAAAATCATCTTCTTTAATTGGGAGGTGATAGTCGAATTTGCATAGCCTAAATGTGTAGTTTACAAATAGATAAAGCTGGTTGTCAATTTCGCTCTTGGTTCTGAAAGAGGAATACCTATTATCTTGTGAGAAGGTATTGAATTTGTTCTTTGCGAACTCAACAAGTGCTTGATAATGTCTAAGAGTATTTCCAATTGAAGTGTTTAACTCATTGAATTTAACAATAATCTTTGATTGACCAGTTTCGCTTGTTATAACTGATGGATCTAACTCATTACTAGTGTTTTTAATGAATTTGTTAATAGTCAACTCAAAATCGGGGACACATAAATATTCTCCAGAAATTGCAGATTTGCTCAATAGAATAAAACCCAGTTCGATAAAGTTGTTGATTTTATCGAACTGGGTTTTTAGGTTTGTATCTTCAGTTATTGAATCTACCCAATTCTCTGGAAATTCAGTATTGTATGATTCAAAATATTGATTTAGAAAAGGAAGATCCATATGCTAAATATTAACTGCCAAAAAACTTGTTTCTATCTTTTTTTATAGAGTCGGGAGTCATCTCATAGCTTTGTTTTCCAAGAAATTGTGCGAAACCAAACGCAGACTTCCAACTTTCCCATTGATGTGTTATTTCAACTAGATCAAAGGCGCTTTTTAGTATCAAATTTTTATTTGCTCCCTTTAATTCTTTTATTTCAGTATCAATTCTATTTTTGATATCACTTTCAAGTTCATGATAGTCAGGCTCTGAGTTTTTGATAGTAATACCTCTTTCTCGGACTCTATAATTAGGTAAAAGATCCCCTTTAATTGTATTATAAATATCACTCTCTACAGGGCCATAGGGTAGTGCGTGAAAATTATCAAAAAGATCCAATAAATCTGTTTGGTCGTTTTCACTTTTAGGAGCAGATGCAAAAAAGAGGAGTTTTAGTACACTAAGCCGTGATAAATCAGTAAATAATTCACTATCGGCAGCAACTTCCTTATGCCAATCTTTGAATTGCGTTAGCATATAATCAAATGCAAGAAACTTTAGCATAAAACTGATATTAAAAAGAGAGTGTGGAAAATAAGTAATTAAATACTATATGTGTTCTTTGACATATTAATAAACAAACTTACGTATTTGATGCAAAGATAAATAAATGAAGGAGATTATATACTATTTTTATCAATTATTTTCTAAGGCGGAAGTAAATGCTTTTTATATTTAATCAAATAGAAGATTCAATATTTGAAGTTTTTACTTTGTTTTGATTTCATTCACCCTAAAAATGAAATATGGTGTTGCTATGGATATGTTTGAATGAATAATACGGAAATAATTGAATACAAATCAGATATTCATTCTTATATTTCCTTCTATTTGATTATGAGAATATTCAAAATCTTCTCTACAATCTTCTTCTTTCAGGACATACATAACTTTTTCTTTTTCAATGTATTTAGGAGTAATTGTGATTTTTAATTGACCAGTGTCACTAAAATCTCTTGATAAAAGCTTCCACTTTAGAATAATAGTCTCTTTACTACTTATTTGTGGCGTTATCAAAATATCCTTACTATGAAATATATCTTGCTGAACAATAAAATTTTCATTTGGTATAATTAGTCCCCGATTTCCAGTTATCCATGTTGTCGGCTTATATGTATTTAGCTCGCTAATTCTTGGTATTTTAACGTCAATATCTTCAAAGTTACCAAAAACTGAGAAATATAGCTTGTAATCTTCAATTACAGAATCTCCATTATTGAAAATAGAGATTCGAAATTTGCATTTTTGTTTATCAGGAATCATAAAGGAGGGCACAATACTAAATTTAGCGCTATAATTAGTTTTTTGCCGGGGATAAGTACTCTCGATATATTCAGTACTCTTTATGTCTTTTCCATCGATAAGTATTTTTACCTCGCGATTCCAACCTAGTCTGAAAATTTGGTTGTAAAATAGATCAGATAGTTTGTTCGCTATATTATTATCATTTATCGTACTTTCAATTATTTGACTAAAGTATTTATTTTCTTCAATTTTTTCGTCAGGGGTTTGTAATCTATAAATAACCTTTGTTTTAATGAACACAGGTTCGTGTATTATCTCTGTACTATTGTCTGAAAATGTAATTAAAACTGATTTTGTTTTATTGAAATTTTCGCTTTTTAAATACCAATTATAAACATTTTCATACTCAAATATTTTTCGAGAAATATACTCCCAGAAGCAAACCTGAACACTAAATAAGCTAGAGCTCATATGTTTGATATTAATTTCTCTAATATATTCTTCAATTATTTTATCCTTACTAGTGCTTGTTGCTATCACTAGTTTTTTTAAGGCTGGCTTAAACTTGAGAGCTTTTTCAATTTCTTTATCTATTATAGATTTACTAAGTTTATTTTTTGCCCCAGTTTTTAAAAAGAGATTTTTGTTTTTGCATTGAATACCATAATACTTATTCTCACCAGCAGGTATACAATAAATATCAACCCCATCTTGTCCAGATTGATTATCCGAGTTGAAATCTATTTCATCAGGAACTCTCCATATTTCGCCCCAAAGCTTAAGGCATAAAGTTTCAAAGTCTTGCCAATTTTTAGGAGGGTATATATTGGGTTGTGTTATCATATTGATGTATATGAATGCGTTTTGATTATTTATATTAGAGAATTAATGCGTATGGCAATTATATTTTCCCAATAAGTGCCGTCGGCCCATTCTAATTTTAGTTTTACAGCAAGCTTATCGTTATTTAAAACGCCATTGTTTAATATCTCTACATCAATTATTCTATTGATAAAATTTAATGTTGGTATTGACGAATCATTATTTGCAATTTCTGGAATTGATATTAATCGAGTGATATCAAGTTTTGCCAATTTTCGGAGCCGATCTAAATTATCGCGAAACCCCCAATAGTATATAGAAAGATTCGTACCAATTGTTGGGACTTCTTTTAGTTCACCGAACCCGATATTAAGACATGTTCTAACTAATTGTATGGCATAATCAACACCCTTGATTATTTTCATTGTTCTATTTTCAATAATTATTTCACCATCGATTCCCAACGCAATACCACCGACAATGTTGTGTGGAGACTTTCGAATTGACTTGTCTCTTACAATTAATGATACAATATACTTATTATCAAACAATTCCCAAGATAAAGGTTCCTTCAGAACACGCCCATCTCCTTGACTTTCTACTACAACAAAACTACCGGAATTATTTGCAGACGTAGATTTGTCAATCATTGATTCAATTGATCCAATGATAAATTTGTTTATTTCAAACTTCCAGTTATCGTTTTTTGCTGAAAGCCAAACTCCTTCAAATACAATGTCATTATCGATAGCAACAAAAGTATATGTCTGATTCGAGTGATTTGAGCCAATCTCTGCAATATCTTTATAAGCATTCTCTTCTGAGATTAACTTCCATTGTTGTAATGTATCTGCCGAATAGTTGTAAAAATCATTATCAATTAGTCTTGCGTGGTGCCGACACATCCAAATACCATTTTCGATAGATTTCCGTTCATCAGGAGTCATTTCTGGGTTGTATCTCGGACCATCTTCAGATGCTGCAAATATGTGGGCTGCTTCACCAAGGTTTGTGGATTTATCTTGAACAACATTAGGTCCAATTGTAATCTGTGAGCATCCAGGGAAAGAGCATTTCCATGCAACCCTATCAGCAAGGATTCTTTTAGTTTTGGTTGAAAAATTATCTCTCATAAAATTATACTATTGTGCAAAATAATCTTTGAACCTTTCGTGTAAATAATGGTAAAGCATATTGTGTATATAATAATCGCCAAAAAATAATGACATATCCAGACCTTCCTGTTTGAATATTTCATATTTTATTTCATTATGTAAGATGTATTTTTCAAATCCCAAATAATAGTTAAGAGACTCATGGGAACTGATTCCATTTTGGGAGTAAATCTCATCAACATAGTTCAGCGAAACTATTATTTCGGGTTGAACTGCATTATTTGAATGAGCCTTCAAATAATGTAAAACTATATAGTGATCTTGATGATATCTTTCTCTTTCAGAATAAGTATATATGAGATTCACTAATACTAAATCATATCCATCAAAAAAACAAATTTTGCTTTTCAACAAAGGAAACATTGCTTCCATGTAAGAATCGAATAATGTAGGTATTCTTGTGTAGAAGTATTTTAGTTTTTCAAAGGCTAGCTCAGATGTATAACAATCAGAAACAAATCCAGTATTAGCATAATTCCCTTTGTCCGGATAATTTCTTTCTAAAAGAGTGACACCATTGTTTATCAAATAACAGATACAACCATATACAACATTCATGTTTATTCTGTGATGTTCTGTTGTATAATGGAATGTATTATTGTTTATTATATTGGGGAATTTAACTTCTAATTTTTCTTTGATATTTGGTAGAATGTACTGCTCTTCCTGTTGTAGTTTTATGTAATTTCCTTCTCTTTTGATAAAATCAAAAATATATTCGGTTGCAATTTCCGGGGTTTGAAATAAAACGGATTTGCCTTTAATAAACTCGATAGTTTTATGCTTTATCAGACTGATTGCATAACTCTCCGGAGAATTGTGAATGACATTTTCCATGCAATTTCTGTACATCTCAGTATAAACAGAGAAATTCCGAACTTCGTCAATTGGAATCTCTTTTATGATTAGATCGTTTTTGCCATTCTTTATGTCGTACAGTATATATGACACTGCATTACTTTCGCATTCAAATAATGCAATACCAATTTTCCATGTGTTAAAATAATAATGATTTTTGATTGAACGAAACTCATTATCAAGGAGGGTATTGTAGGTGTCTATGAATTTTTGGAGACTGCCTACATAATCATTATCAATTGAAAATTCTGGATTTTGATATTTTGATAACTTCGATTTGAGCTCTTCATTTTCTTGATTAATCTTTACGCTATTTATAATTAAATTGCTTTGAGTCTGATATAAAGATTTCCAATGTGCAATTGTTTCTTCCAAATTCTCTTTGCTCAATATCTCTGATGTCTCAAATCCAATAGTAATTGTCTGTTGATTTACTTTACTTAAGTTGTCATTAATTATTGTTGTGTTAATGTGTTTCCAGTATGCTGTTTTCTGAACATTATCAACAGCAATTAAAAACACCAATTCAGAACTGCATTTTTGAGCATAAGCTAAGAGTGAAGTTGGAAAATCAAATTTGGCTTGTCCCATATATTTTTGAGGATAAGTTTTAATTTGCACAGTTATCTTCCCACAAATTCTACGCTCTTTCAGCAACTCTATGTACCCGTCAATATTTGCTGTTTTGTCATTAGTCGTAAAATGAGTCTTTATATCTTCATGCCGCAGAATCTCTTTCAAACAATCAACTGATAATTCTTCAGCAATATCATTCTCAGAAACAGATAGGTTGGGGGTAAATTCAGTATCCATGTGATTTTTGGTTATTCATTTTTGTTTGTAATGCTCCAGGTAATTAGAGTCAAGCGTTCAGAAACTATATGTAGAGTTTCAATAAGTTCTATCTCTGTAGGCAATCCTCCGTAAACTAAGTCGGCGAAAGTTGTAAAATAAGTATTCTTTATTTGATTCCAGGCATTTTCTGTGTCTGAGAATATGATTGCTGTTGACGGGTGGTTGGCTAGCCATTCGTTGTTGTTTTTGAAGCTGACAACATCATCTGCAGATACTTTCAATAGCATTGATTCGAAATCGGCGCTATTGAAGAATGTTCTCACATCTTCCATCGATAGCAATTTATGAATATCATAAATATGCCTTACTTTATTGCTGAGATCGGCAATTGGATCGGGGGTAAATGAGAAACGCACTAAGCTCATTATTTTTTCGCATAGTGTTCTTTCTCTACTTAGAATTTTGACTTGAAAGGGTTGAAGGTTGTATTCTTCAATAAGAGCTGATTGACCTGTGGCCGCCATCATTTCTGCCACAAACGAATTGACATTAGCGGTGGTGTAAGGTTCAAAACTACCCAGCCAGGTTGTTTCGAGAATAATTATATCGCGAACCTGCCCGAATTGTCCGTCGAAATGGTGTTGGTAGGTATGGGCCGTTTTGCGGATCATGCCGAACTTGTTGGTGATTCCCGGAACTTCTATTTCGGGCAATATAGCTGCTACCGTTTCGGAGATTTTCTTTAATCTGGTTTTTAGCTGATTGCCTGATTCTGTACCATCTTTTAAAAGGACAATGTCAATATCTTCAGAAAAGCGATCGATTACACCAAAGCACTTGGATAAGGCGGTGCCTCCTTTGAATATAGCATAATTACCTACTTCGGTAGTAAAGATAGCATGTAATGCTACTGTTACCCAATAATCTTTTTCAATGTATATTTCCGGGAGATTTCTCAATTGTGCGGTTGCTACAATAGCATCCCTGTATAGTTCTATATTCTCGTGTAATCTCATGTGTTAGTTCAATTTTAGTTTCCAGTTAGCCCCATTGGAGAGCGCAGTTAGTGGAATATTGTATTGGTATTCAGACAACGGATTTAAACTGTTTCTTAATGCCGAAAGATTTGTTTCTGCATTGTATTTCTCCAATATAGCACCCAGTAATGCTCTTACTCTTGGTGGATATTTTAAAGCAATTGCTGTCAGCGAATCGAGTTCTTTGCTGCTTAATGATTTGAATTTGTTTGCCAACAAGATTATCGCAGATTCCGAGTCTAAATCGGGGATTTGATTAAAGTCTTTGAGTGCATCCAACAGCTCAAGCAAATAATAATTTTTGTCAGTCACATCCACATAGCTTTTTACAGCTTTGCCTTTGATGCTTCCAACAGTTGCAAAAATTCGTTTATCCCGACAGGCAATTTTAATTACTTTCGGAACCTGCGTAGTAAGTCCCAGGCGATTGTATAAGCTTGTTCCAGTAATATAGGCAATGCGTTTCCCATCCTCAAATAAATAGGTTTTCAGTAATTCCTGTTCATTGGGTTTCAATGTACCAAAAACGGTTTGTTTGGGTTTATAGAATATACCCGAAGAAACCCGGTTGATAATTTCTTTTTTTATCAATCGTTCCAAAGCTTTTGAGGCTGCGGTATATTCACTCCTTTCGACCATCAGGGTTTGATAGTCGAAGGTTGTTCCTTCCGGTAGTTGTTGTATTTGCTGTTCTATTTTTTGAGCTACTCTCATTGTTTGTAGTTTTAATGCTACAAATGTACAATTAAAACTACAAATGTCAAGTAAACGGCGCATAATACTTGACATTTTTATTAAATAAAATAGTTCTAAAGTATAACGGAATTGGCAATGAGTGCAAGAAATTGCCAGATTTGTTGGTTTTGTTGGTTGACGTTGGGGACGACCCCCAACCCCCAAATGGGGGCTAATTGAATATTTGTTTAGTTTTTTATTTTCGTTTGTCTTTAGCACTACTGTCAAAGGCAATGAGGTTAAACATCTCCCGCATACGGGAGCGGACACGGTTGCCGTAGTAGTTTTCGAGCTCGGAGGCAGACAGGTTGGTGGTGGCATGGGTAATCATGTGATTGTTGATAAAGTGATCGTACCGGGATAAGAGTATTTCGCCCATGACATTGCATTGATTGCCGTAATATTTAAGGGTGCTTTCTGCACCCAGGTCATCAAAGCAATGGGTGTGTGGTTGCGGTGGATTTGTTGTGTTGTTGTAAGCATAGCTGCTGTAACGTTGTATGATATCATAACCGTCTTTTATAAAATTGAATGTAATTTCGCGGCAGGATTTGATACCGAACCGCTGTTGCGGTGGTACCAATACCCGCATCAGGGACATTAAACTAGTTTTGCCGCAACCGATAGGGCCGGTCAGTAAGATGCCTTTGTTCAAGTTGATCCCAAACTGTTTCGCTTGCTGTTCGTCCTGCAGAAACCACGTGAGTAATTTATGAACCGGTTCATAATCTTGGGGAATGATTTGGAAATGTTCGCCGAACATTTCTTTTCCTTTGGTCTGAATAATAGACAGGTTGTCGTTCATTTATTTTTAGATTATAGAACCAAGAGTCAAGAACCGAGACTGATTGGTGTGTTTGTTGGTGGACATTGGTGACTATGAGGACTAAAAGAAAACGAGTTTGTTTTTTGACCCGTATAATTTTTATCCTTACTCATGACTATTTCTTAAAGGGGTTCGGAGTAATTTTTTGAACTGGTTGTATTGAGTTGTCCGGGTGTTGGTTGATCAGTTGCCACAACCTTTTGAGGTTTGGCAAATGCAGGTGCGTTTAGCACCCAATTTCTGGCAGCTGCCTGCCAGTCGTACATTGGAGATTTGCCGCCCACTTTCCACCCATTGCTTTGAAAATAGTTGTAAAACTTCTCCGCTTCGATTTCCGAGCTTTTTTGTTCCAGAAAGTAGTTCTGCACAGCAATGATATCCGGTGGGCTGACAAGCGCCCTTGAATTGTGTTTGTTGATCTTCGGTTCTTGCTGTATCTTTTCCCCATTAACCTCAACTACTTTTACCCTGTTTTTCGAAACTTTCAACACAATATCATTTTTTGATTGGGTGCTTTCGTTTTCAATATTTGTGTTTAATAAGTTTTCTTTGTTTATATAAGGTACTAATGCTTGTTCAATGCTTGTTTCGATATTAGTACGGTCTGGGGCTACAACCAGTTTAGCACTTGACTGAAAATCGAATAGGTAAACGAGGCTACCTTTGAAGGGATTGTAAGAGGGTAAATATTGGATATAACCGAAGTTATGCAAGTCTTTTATACACTTGTGATATGTGGCTTTTGCACTGATTTTGCTGATACGCATTAGTTCCTGCCGGGATATTGAAACAGGGTTCTGAAATCGTTCAGCGTTCCAGAATTGAAATACGGCCATGTATAAACTGACGTGAGTGGGGTTGAGGCGATTATCGACCGCAACCTTTTGAAAGAATCCGGATAATTGGAGGATATAGTTCATGTTATTTAATTCATAATTGATAATTCACAATTTATAATTACAGGAAAGCGAAACACTTTGTGTAAGCTATTTTCCTTTTTGAGAAAGTAGTTTTTCGATATCGGTGAAGTTGTAGTAATTGGTACCTCCAATTCTTGTAAATGGCAAAGTGCCGTTGATTCGCAACGTTTGTAGTGTGCCAGGCGAAATGTTGAGTATTTTGCGAACTTCAGCGGATTTCAGCCATTTCTTAGTAACAGGATTTTGTTGTTCTTTCAACAAATCCTTTATATCCTGAAGGAGTTCGGTTTTGAACTCCTTCAGGTCTTCTGTGGTTATGATTTGAGCAGACATAATATTATTTACGATTTTGATATTTACGATTTACTATTTCAGATTTGCAATTCGCGAATTGAGAATTGGGTTTTTAATCATTGAATAAGAGGGAGCGGGAAATCCAGCCGAGGAGGAATTTTTTACTGGTTGGACGTTTGCGGATAACGTTCATGTAGTACTCCATTTTAGCCACGGTGAGAGCTGCCTGAAAATGAGCGAAGTCCATGGAGTTGATTTTATTTAGCGTGATTTCTCCAATGATTCCATCGATTTTTGTTCCAACAATGGATTGTACAAGGCGAGCTGAATTAGAAAGGCCGGAGTTAACCGCGAAGTCAAATACAGAATCAGCGGAAGTCTGATTTTGTATTTGATCGGCTTTGAGTGGTTGCCAGAACAATTCGAAATAGAATTGTTCGACCATGTTCTGAAGCTTTGTATTTGCTTCCAATGATTTTGGGAAGTCAGGTTTGACTTTGTAAGAATCGATTAGCTGCCAACCCAACCAGGAACTGTGGGAGTTCCGGGCAATGCCTTTGTAAGTTTCACCGCCTAAATCATCAGGATCGTTGACGTAACCGCCTTCGTGAGAAAGCACTTTGGAAAGTGCTAAGTTGAATTTTGCCATACATTTAGATTTTAGAACCAAGAGTCAAGACAAAAGACTCAGTGGTTGTGATTAGTATTTGGCAAAATTGGTGGGTTTTATTGGTTTTTATTCACAAGTTGTTCCCAATTGGGATAAAATAAATATTGAAAAAAAATAGCGTGTTTATAATTAAAATTATCAATTATAAACACGCTTTCAGCAATCTAAAATAGTGATAGTGAGCGTATAATATTTTGTATTCTCAAGAGTGTTATTATTCCCTTGAAAATAGGATTTTAGCGAAATCCCAAGTTATTCCCAATTGGGAATACTAAATAATGGTAATGTGTTGTTAGATTCGCATTTAATGAAATTTATTGCTTGCTATAAATCTTCTTCCATTTTCCGCAATAAAGCAGTCTTGAGATTGTCGATATATTTCGTTGGAGTGGATCTTACTTTGATTTCAAGATAAGTGCGGTAAATATCCGTTAATCGAACATTAAAGATTTGTTCGAAGAAAGCAGTCAATTCCCTAATTTCACATTTGCCATGGTTTAGACTTCCAGATGCATAAATAGCATAGATTAGTTCAACTAATGCAGTTTTGCTATCCGTCCACTCAATTAGATTGTGCCCTGTGTGGCCACCGCCCTGACCTAAATTCTGATTTAACACCTTTATAGACAAAGCATCCAACTCAGTTTTTAGAAACACTTCAAGGCGATCATTGGCAATAATTTTGGCAACCGTATAGTCCTGGCTTGTTGAAAATTCAGGATCAATGTAAATCATGAGATTTTCAAGATGTAAATGTAAATCTTCTCTCCCTCTAACAAAGAACTTATCATCAAGAAAAGTAGAGTTCATTCTATAATAGCGGTAAAATTCCAGGTGGTTATTGAAAAACAGAGTCAACTTTTCCAATTCATGCAGAAGATATTTTTGCTGTATTTCAATACTTCCCATTGGCCTCTTACTTTCAATATTATTTAACTTGACATTGTAGATTAGTTGACTTAATAGAGCCGGCTTTATTTCTTTAAAGAAATAAATTTCTTCATCTTCATTTTTGAACCCATTTTCATGTACAAAAGTTTTCAACTTATCTAAAGCAACTTTTATACAATTTATAGACTTTTGAGCTCTTTTGATTAGATCTGCTCCTTCAAAATCAATAGCACGTAATTGAGCATTCAAATCATTATTAAGTTTTAGGGAAAATTCATTTAAAGGCATCTAATCGTTGTTTATTATGTACACAAATAAATTATATGCTATCACTAAGACTAAAAGAAAACGAATTCAATATCTTTATATTGATGCTAAGTTTATTTGGCTCTAACCTGCCCACTTCCGTTTACCATCCATTTATAACTACAAAGTTCCGTTAATCCCATTGGTCCTCTGGCATGAAGTTTTTGAGTGCTGATACCTATTTCGGCGCCAAAACCAAACTCACTTCCATCTGTAAAGGCAGTTGAGGCATTAGCATACACTACGGCAGCATCTACTTCATTCATAAACCGTTCAATGTTTTGAGCATTGTTGCTAATGATTGCTTCGCTGTGTTTTGAGCTGTACTTTAAGATATGGTTCATTGCTTCATCGAGATTGCTAACCGTTTTTATTGACATTTTATAGTCTTCAAATTCCGTACTATACAATTCATCATTTAACTCAAGCAAAAGTTCTTCCGGATAGTAGCCAGTCAGAATTGACTTAGCGACCTTGTCGGCGTACAGGATTACATTGCTCTTTGCCAACAAACTAACCACTTTAGCTAAATTGCCAAGTTGATGCTCGTTGATGATTAAACAGTCGAGTGCATTGCAAACACTAACCCTACGGGTTTTGGCATTGTTTACAATTTGGGTAGCCATATCAATATCTGCATCTTCATCAATATAAGTATGAACAATACCAGCACCTGTTTCAATGATTTGCACTTTTGAATTTTCAACCACAAAATCTATCAGTTGCCGACCACCCCGTGGTATTACAACATCAACAAAACCACGAGACGAAAGCATTGCCTGTGTTGCTTCACGTTCTGCAGGTAGTAATTCGCAGATGGAGGTATTCAGCGAAAAATCAGAAAGAACCCCTTTGATAACGGATACAATTGCTGTGTTTGAATTAATTGCATTACTACCTCCTTTTAGGATGCAGGCATTTCCTGACTTGAAACTCAGTGCAAAACAATCGAACGTTACATTTGGGCGTGCTTCGTATATGATTCCGATTACACCCAAAGGAACCGTAACTTTCGAAAGTTGAAGACCTGATGCTAGTTCACGCTTTTCCAATATTTTACCGACAGGATTAGGGAGGCTGGAAACGTTGCGAATACCATTTGCTATTCCTTTAATGCGATCTTCGGTAAGTTTCAGTCGGTCGTATTTAGGATTTGCCTGCTCCATTAGAGCAAGGTCTTTTTGATTTTCGGCTAAAATATATGACGTTTGATTTTCTACTTCATCAGCTAATGCGTTAAGCACTTTGTTTATAGTGCCGCCATCTATTTTATTCAAATGCCGAGAAGCTTCGCGAACCCTTTCGAAAGTTGAGTTGTACATCGTATGTAATTGTAAATTTAGTTCGTTAATTTAGTTCGGCTGTTTCTATTTAGCAGGTGTGTTGTTTTGCATTATTTTCAACGCATCCTTTTCTGTTGTGAATACCCGATTTTCTTTAATGATTTTTTTTAATTCTATTTTAATGGCTTGTTTGATATATCAAGAAGGAATTTTTATGTTGCTAAAAGCAAGATTAGAAGTTGCCTGTGCAAGCAATTTCTTTCTGTCACTTAAAACTTCTGCTTTCATGTTTATTATGGTCTTCCCTTGTTTAACCACCTGCGTCCGGACTAGAATTGTTTTTCCATCACCGACAGGATTGAAAAAATCGACGTAAAGATTTATTGTCGGATAAAAGTTTTCCAACCCCATCACGAAAAATGTAACACCCATGCAATCATCAATCATCGCTGCAATAACGCCTCCGTGAAGTATTCCAACCGGATTAGTCATTTCTGTCCTCACCGTAAATTGAAAGGTGACTGAGTCTTTTTCAGCTTCAACTACAGTTCCATTTAGCCAATGTGCAAAAGGTGATGGACTTTCTGTAAAGGGTTTCCCAATAAAGCTTTGAACAAATTTTAGCCTATCATTTTCCATAAAAATTTATTAGTTTTTTGTATTTACACTCTTCAATACTCAACATTTAAATGCATTACATATTAATTCTTCACTTAAAGTGCCGTAATCTTTTTTATTATGCCGTTTATTTTACCATCAAGCAATTCTCCAAATGGCTTTAAATTTGGATTCTCCAATTCGCCTAAAAATGAAGAAGGTTTCCGAAATCCGATAAATGCCCCTTTCCCTTTTTCCTTCTCATAAATACTAACCCGAAAAGGCACCAGAAAACTTGCACGAATATCAATATTTACAATTTGTGCAGCAATAAATGGATTACCAACTAAGTATAAAGCGCATTTTATTTCTCTGGAATTAATAGATGCCACTCGCCCCTGATCTGCTTTAAGGAACAACATAAGCCCATTGTCACCTGCCATCTTAACCATCTCTTTTTCAAACGATCTCCAAGAGACATCTTCTTGAATCATTAAGGCAACTGCACCAGCATCATATTTTCCTAATTCGTCCTCAAAATCCTTAGTCAATACATCGTAAGGTATGTTTGTAGCTATTTCGTCAAATGATAATATTTTTTTCATAAACTATTACTTTACAGCGTTTATACCTTTTAAAACAACACCCTCAAAAGCATTGTATGCGAAACGCTGTAATGTCAGGATAAGTGATGTCCCTTTTCCTACAGGATAACTAAATTTCGGGTTAGGCTCTTTAATAATACTCATTACTGCTTTTAAAACTTCTGTTGGTTCCGGTGCTTTTGCAAGTTCTTTGCTATAAAAAGCATCAATGTTTTGTCTGAATTTATCGTAATCCTCCACTTTTCCTTCACCCACAATGCCATTGCTTCCAAGGTTGGACTTGGTAAACAGAGGTTCAATTACACTTACCTTGATATTGAATTGATTCAACTCAAACCTTAAGGATTTGAAATACCCTTCTAGTGCATGTTTTGAAGCAGAATAATAGGCTACACTTGGATGTCCTATTAAACCTAAAAACGACCCCGTAGTAATTATTTTTCCTTGCTTTTGTTTTCTGAGGTAAGGCAACAATTCGTTTGTAAGGTTTACAGTTCCCCAAAAATTTGTTTCAAATTGCTGTCTTCCTAATTCAATAGATGTTTCTTCAACAAGTCCGGTTAGCATAAACCCAGCATTGTTTATTACCACATCAATCGTGTTTGTTTGACTGAAAAGGTCCTTCACAAAAGATTTAATTGAATTGTTATCTGTAATGTCCAAACCCAACAGTTTGAACTGTACCCTGGATTGATATTTCAACGGGTTACGGCTTGTGCCAATTACATTGTGACCGTTTTCGTGGAGCTTATTGGCGATGAATAATCCAATGCCTGAAGAGGCTCCGGTTACTAAAATTGTCTGTTTCATTTTGTTTGATTTTTAATTGTTATATATTGAAAATTATTTTTTTCTATACGGGTTGCTGAATTCACATGGAACTTTAGTTTGGCATAAACCGCAGCCCGAGCCATATTGATATTCACCGCCCCAAGCTACAGCACGTTGCCGCCCTTCTTCGCTGTAAGTAAAGGCGTAACATTTATATTTGTCATGACCACTTTCACTAATAGCTCCAGCCGGACATCTTTTAATACAAGCTCCGCAACTGCCATTATTGCAAAACAAGCAGTTCTCGGCATGGTGCTTCGCCTTTCGTTCGTCAGCATCAATCACAGCATTTGTTACTACAGAAGCTAACCGGACTGCCATACCTTTTTCTGTAATAAATCCGTCGTTCAAAGAAAAAGATCCCTGTCCGGCAACATAGGCTATATGACGTTCCGACCAATTGGAAGCCAATCCTACTTCTGTGCGAGTATAAGTTTTGAAATCTTCCGATTGGGAAGGAGCTAAAGCCTGAAAACCTTGTCGTTGTAATAAAGTTAGAATATGGTTGACAAGTGCAGGAAGAAACATTTCATCACCAAAAGTGCGAAGCAAAGCCCACTCCTTTGACGCAAATTCTTTCTGAACACGGTTACTCTTCCGAATGACCTCACTCACAGGCAAAGCTACGCTTATAACAGTTCCTGCTTGAAAGCTTCCTTTTCCGTACTCCATTTCAAAAGCTTCCCGGGGTGTAAGATGAAACGTCCCGATAATTTGTTTGTATTCCTCAAACAGCGAGTCGCGAGCATCTGCAAATTTCACCAGCGGTTGATCGTAGTAAGGTGAGTTCGTATTGATAATTTTGTTGAACTCACTTTCAGTTACAAATTGGTTTATAGAGTCGATAAGCAGCTTTTTCATATTTACCAACTTATCGGTATTTCTTAAAAATGGAACTGGCGGTATGTCCTCCGAAACCAAAAGTATTATTAAGCACATAATTTACCGGCTCATAACGCGAATGATGCAGAACTAAGTCGATACCTTGCGGAATTTCTTTGTCAGGATTAAGTGTATTGATAGTTGCGGGTATGATATTGTCCCGGACTGATAATATTGAGATAATACTTTCTATTGCTCCGGCAGCCCCAAGAAGATGACCGGTCATTGATTTTGTACCAGTAACCTTTATTGACTTCTCCCCGAAAACTCTTTTTATACCTTTCAATTCACTAATATCACCCATTGGAGTGGAAGTGGCATGTGCATTTACATAATTAATTTGAGATGCGTCAATTTCTGCTTCATTCAAAGCTTTGTTCATACTTAACATAGCCCCCAAACCATCGGGATGAGTTCCTGTAAGATGGTACGCATCTGCAGCCATGCCTCCACCAACCATTTCGGCATAAATAGGGGCATTCCTGCTTAAGGCATGTTCCAACTCTTCAAGTACCAAAGCTCCAGCCCCTTCGCCGATAATAAATCCATCGCGGGTTTCATCAAAAGGTCGAGAAGCCCCTTGTGGATTGTCATTAAATTTTGACAGTGCTTGCAATGCATTGAAACCACCCACCGAAGCTTCCGTAATGGCCGCTTCGGAACCTCCACAAATCATTGCAGTTGCTTTTCCCAACCTGATTGTGTCGAAAGCGTTGATAATGGCAGTGTTGGATGACGCACAAGCAGAAACAGTTGCATAGTTAGGCCCTAGTAATCCATTACGAATAGAAATAACACCAGCAGCAATATCTACTATCATTTTAGGAATCAAAAAGGGGCTGAAGCGTGGTGTGCCATCTCCAGCATGGTACTCTTTCAATTCTTTTTCGAACGTTCCAATACCACCATTTCCCGAAGCCCAAATCACGCCAAATTCAGATCGCTCGACTTCACTCATTATTTTTAAATTCAACCCTGAATCCTGAATAGCCTGATCGGATGCTGCGATAGCATATTGTGTAAAAAGATCGTACGAACGGAGTTCTTTCCTGTCCAAAAATTCTTCGGGATGAAAGTCTTTCACCTCACAACCAAACTGCGTTTTAAATTTTGTGCTATCAAATTTCGTAAGCGGAGCAGCTCCACTTTTACCTTCTACAATGTTTTTCCAAAATTCGTCTATATTGTTTCCTAAAGGAGTTATTGCTCCCAATCCTGTTACTACTACTCGTTTCATTATATTTTAATTTATTAAAAATATTTATGTGTTATAATAATGGCAGATTAACTATGCACCGATACTTTTCTATTTTCTCTCCATACTTTTTTGGCTATGTTTTCCAGCTCTTCGTTCGAGACTTTTGCTAGTCCATTGTATGGTGTATCTCTATCAATGGTATATATCATTATTTCTTGCGGGTTTATTGATTCGACAGCATTTTGCCATGCGACCAAATCAGTAAGTTTTGTGTTATCTATCATTTTACCATTCACCATACCACGGGTAAACATTGTTTGAATTGTAAGCTTACCCTCAAATTGTTGCAAATTGTCAATCAGTTTGTCAAGGTTGAATTCTCCAACAGGTTGGTTGATACTTTCGATAGTTTTGTAAATACCGGCATCAAGCTTTAAAATGGGTTTATCCACCTTTTTTAAAGCCAGAAATACATCGGATTTATGTAACATTGTTGCGTTGGAAAAAACCGATATTTTGGTGTTTTTGAACCACTTATTACGTAGTGCAATAGTATCGTCGATAATTTCTGCGAATTCGGGATGAAGTGTAGGCTCTCCATTCCCAGCAAAAGTAATTGTATCGATTGTTTCGCCAGATGACTCCATTTCTGCTAACTTAGCATCCAGTTCGATATAAATTTGAGTACGGGTTTTAAATGACTTATTACCTGAATGTTCATTATTAAGGCCACATTCACAGTAGATACAATCAAAATTGCATATTTTAAGGGTTTCTGGAAGCAGGTTAATTCCCAAAGAAATTCCTAATCGCCGACTTTTTACAGGTCCAAATATCGTTTTCATGCGTTACTTTTACTTTAGAATATACCAATCGGTATATTTAGGTTTAAAAAAATTATAGATGATTAATATAATCTTGAAGCGATTGCATAGCTAATTTAATATACTCCTGATTATCGGTAAGTTTTCGAATCATTATGGCTCCTTCAAGTGTGGCTAGAATGGTAATAGCAATCTGTTCGGCGTTTACGGCAGCTTTAAATTCGCCAGTTTCTAGACCTTTATTCAGTATATTGACAATTACATCCTTCCACTCGATAAATGCTTTTTTTGCATAGTGTTTTAGTTTGGGATGTGTATCGTCCGACTCAATGGCTGTGTTGAGTATTGGGCAACCTCCGCGTGGCAGACTCTTTTCTGAAAAATTGCTAAGCACTTCGGTATATACCAGCAATTTCTCCCGATACGTGTTTTTTTTAGCCATTTCGGTAGAAAAAAGCTGATTCATAATTTGTAGGTTATACTTAAAAGCTTCTATGGCAACTTCATCTTTATTCTTGAAGTTACCATAGATACTACCTTTGGTTAACCCTGTAATGCTTGTCATGTCGTTCAGCGAAGTACCTATGTAGCCTTTGGTATTAAAAATTTCGGCTGTACGTTCAATAATGAGCTCCTTTGTTTTATCAGTTTTTGACATGATTTGATATTAATTTTGGTGCAAAGATAATAAAAATATACCAATTGGTATATTTTAGAGCAAAATATATTTATATTGATTGCTGGATTCTGTTATACCTATTGAAATAATAAAATGTTAAATTATGGTTGAATTTATTTAGTGGAACTATGTAGATATGCAGTTTTGGTAGTAATAGCCTCAATTTCAGTATTCAGGAATACTTTCAGGCGGTCGTTGGCAATGATTTCGGATACCATATAATCGTGATTCGTTGAGAAATCCGGATCAACGTAAGCCATCATTGTGTCCTGGTACAGGTTTAGATCTTCTTTTCCGCGAACGAAGTATTTATCATCGAAGTATGTAAAGTTCATACGGTAATATTGATAAAAATCAAGGTGATTATTGAAAAAGAAAGTGAGTTTTTCGAGTTCCCCCTGTAGATAGCCCACTTGTATTTCACTGCTACCGATTGGTTTCCTACTTTCGATATTGAGGATTTTTACGAAGTAAATAAGTTTGCTGAATAGTTCCGGCTTTGTCTTTTTGAAAAAAAGGATTTCTTCTGCTTCATTGTAAAAAGTATGTTGAATAGTGAGTGCTCTGAGCTGAGTCAAGGCATCTTTTGTGCAACGAATAGATTTTTGAGCTTTCCTTATTAGATCCGGTTCTTCTAAGTCGATGTCTTGCAGCTGGGAACTGAGGTCTTTGTTGAGTTTCGTTATAAAATTGTTCATGTGATATAGTCTTAATAGTAAGTCTTCACGATAAGGCATAAAAAAAGCGTGGGTTATTTAACCCGTCACGCTCTTGAGGCCATCGACTGCCTAGCAAAAGTAACAAGTTAAAGCCCACGCCATTTGACGCAGGCGTTTACTAACTTATTCCAATTTGCTTATGAAAGTGTCGATGTTTCAAGAACAGGAATAAAAGCGAACGCTTTATTAATATGTAATGCAATTGTCGCTACAATTGACGAGTTATTTTGAATGATTTGCAAATTTAGGAAGATTCTTCTGGATTGCAAACAGATGAACAAGAAAATCATAGAATAACCTTTAAGTAATATAGAGTACTCGCTATACAACCGTATGGCTGCCAAAGTTTTCAGCCGAATATACTACCTGACGTTACAGGGGATAATTAATTAAAAAAACAGGCAAGAGTGTGAAAAATAGTTCCTATCTTTGAGGGTCTTAAATAAATAATAAGCGGCAATCAACCGGTTTATGAATTGGGTATGTGTATGTCTAAGTTAGAGTAGCGTATATATAGGTGTTAGGTGAAAATCTTAAAAAAATAGAGACTCAAATATGAATATTTAAATTAAATCAAACTTATTATGAACGACAAAGAAAAGAAAGAAGTAACGATTATCGTTAATGGTGAACCTTTTGAGGTTGAAAAAGATGAAGCAACTTATAATGAAGTTGTTATCATGGGATTTCCAGATTTTCTACAGCATCCAGAGAGAACATATTCTGTAACTTATGAGAGAGGTATTGGTAATAAGCCCGAAGGAATTTTATCTGTAGGAGGTGTAGTTAAAGTAAAAAATGAAATGAGATTTTATGTCAAACATACTGGTGAGTCTTAATGATGATCTAAAAAGACTCCAAGATAAGGGATATGCGATTTCTATTGATAGTAATTATCTAGTAATACATGATATCCCTTATCTAGATTCTAATAAAGACCTACAGATTGGAGCAATTGTAACCAAGCTAGTTTTTACTGATCTTGAACATGTAATACAAGAAGATCATCAGATATTTTTTTGTGGTTCTCATCCGTGTCAACTTGATGGAAGTAATATACGCAATTTGGGAGGTGGCCCTACTAGTTTACAATTAGTTTCACCTGATGTTATTGTTCAGCGATCATTTTCAAATAAACCAGCTAATGGTTTTACTGATTTTTTTGAAAAAATTCAAAGTTATGTAACCATAATCTCAGGACCTGCAATTGAATTACATAATGTTACCCCATGGACATTTAATGTGTATAATGATAATTCTCAATCTGTTTTCAAAGTAAGAGATACACTTACAAGTAGAGCCGAGATAGGAGATATTACTAAGAGGTTTGAAGAGGATGTAATTGCAATAATTGGCTTAGGAGGTACAGGGTCTTATCTTCTTGACTTTTTAGTCAAAACACCAGTAAAGGAAATAAGGACATTTGACCTTGATTTGTTTCATGTTCATAATGCATTTCGCTCACCAGGCAAACTAGAAAAGGAAGAGCTTGGGAAAAGGAAAACAGATGTATATCAGAAACGATATGAAGAATTTCGTTTAGGAGTTGAATGTAAATCAAAATTTATTCTTTCAGACTCTTTCGAAGATATGGAAGGTGTGACTTTTGCATTTGTTTGTGTAGACAAAGGATCTGCACGGAAAGGAATTTTTGAGCTTCTAATCAAAATGAAGATACCATTTATTGATGTCGGGATGGGGTTAGATAAATTAAGAGGTACAATTAGTGGTACAATAAGAACGACATATTTTGATCCTGAAATTGCTGAAGATTTATTAGAAAAAAAACAAGCTCCTATGAGTGATTTGCCTAATGATGTCTATAAAACGAATATACAAATCTCAGAGCTTAACGCTTTAAATGCCTCCTTAGCAATAATAAAATACAAGCAAATAAAAGGATTTTATTCAGATGACAGTTGTTATCAACATATGTTATTAACTTTAGATAATTTACATTTGAATGGAGAATAATGGATAAAATTATATTACAAAAAGTATATTATATGCCAAAACAACTTGACTCAGGGATTCTGTATCTATCTGAGGAATTTAAAGTTGCAGCACATTTGTGCCCATGCGGATGTGGTAATAAAATTGTCACACCAATTTCACCTGTAAATTGGACATTCACAGAGGACAATAATTTACCAACTCTTTCGCCATCGATTAGTAATTGGCAATTACCTTGCAAATCACATTATTGGATAGCTAAAGGTTATATAAGTTGGTCTTATAAATTATCAAAAGAAGAGGCGAGTGAAAGTTGGTTTGAAGAAGAAAAAACAAGGATGGCTTTTTATAAAAATCGACAATTTCCCGTTAAGAAATTATCTGCTTTTAAAAGAATTAAGGACTGGGTTGAATGCGAATATAGAACCATTTTTTCGAAAAACACTAAAAATAAAAAAAACAGACCTCAGTTTAAGAAGTGATATAGTGTTTTATTACATTGACCTTTAATATTGGTTCGTTTGCTTATGATTTAATCAAAAAACTAGTGCTACCTCAATAAGCTGACGGACAAATGCTCATAGCCTGAGTCTTTATATACAATTTTAAACCACACAATGAAAAATGAAAAAAGACAACCCGGAAGCAAAATCATTGTATGATCTGTATCGGCACTTAAACTTACCGGTTGACTTGATACAAACTTCGGAAGGCTTTGCCATACTTAATCTTAAAGACGTTGGTTTTGAAGTTCCATATCAATCGCCCTCTTTTCGACCGGACTATTTTTCTTTTCTCTTTATAAAAGACGGAATTGGAAAATATACCATTGACGAACAATCCTTTCAGGCAAAGCCGCATTCCATTTATTTTACCAATCCAAGCAACTACAGAACGTTTAGCTGGGATAAAATTGAAGAAATTTACCTGATCACATTTGACGAAACGTTTCTGAAAAAATATATTGACAAAGATGTATTTCAAGATTTCCCGTTTCTGTTGACCGAAACAATTCAGCCCAAAATCGTAACAGACGATTTTTACCAATCGGCGGAAAATATTTATTTGCAAATTCATCAGGAATATATCAACCATTCATCTTCAAAATACAAAATCATCGGGCATTTACTCGCTGTTTTGCTCTACAAAATAAAAGAATATTTCTGGCAGGATTATAACCCTATTTACGAAGGAAACAGAAGTTCACAAATTGTAAAATCGTTCAAACAATTATTGGAGAAGCATTACCGTGATTTGAGTTCGGGTAAGGCTGAAATTGCTTTTCGGGTACAGGATTATGCCGGTGCACAAAACTTAAATCCCAATTACCTGAGCAATGTAATTAAAACCAAAACAGGAAAACCCATTGCAGTATGGATTGCCGACAAAACCATTGCCGAAGCTAAATCGCTGCTTCAAAATTCTAGCTTATCCATTAAAGACATCACCTACAAATTAGGATTTTCAGAAACCGCTCATTTCAGCAACTTCTTTAAAAAACACACCAACATTTCTCCCGTTCAATACAGAAAAACTGATATTCTGTAAAACTTACAATCAATGCTGTATTCCGTGCAACAGGCGAGGGGTTTGTTGGAGTTACTTTTGTCGTATCAAATTTAAAATGATAGACAAATGAAAAACTTAAGTAACAAAGTAATACTTGTAACAGGAGCTTCGAAAGGAATTGGAGCAGAAGTTGCAAAAAAACTGGCCGAAGCAAAGGCAAGTGTAATTGTGAACTATGCCGGCAGCAAAGCCGATGCAGACAGTGTTGTTGAAATCATAAAACATAATGGTGGTGATGCCATTGCTATACAAGCCGATGTAAGCAAAGCCGGAGAAGTAAAATCGCTTTTCGATCAGGCTATTGTACACTATGGAAAAATTGATGTGTTGGTAAACAATGCCGGCATTATGATTACCAAACTCATTAAAGACACAACGGACGAAGATTTTACACGTCAGTTTGATATTAATGTGAGAGGGGTGTTTAATACACTTCGTGAAGCTGCTACCCGGCTGGCCGACAACGGAACGGTTATCAATATGTCGACTTCTGTAAATCGCCTGATGTTACCAACCTACGGAACGTATGTAGCCACTAAATCCGCTGTAGAGCAACTAACAAGAGTTTTCGCCAAAGAAGTAGGGAGTCGTGGAATTAATGTAAATTCTGTTTCGCCCGGACCAACCAATACCGCTCTTTTTACCACCGGCAAGCCACAGGAAGTAATAGACCGACTGGCTTCTCTTTCACCATTCAATCGTATCGGCGAACCCAATGACATAGCAGAAGTAATTGTATTTCTTGCCAGCGATGATGCCAAATGGGTAAATGCACAAAACATTGGTGTAAATGGAGGAATGGCTTAATCATCACTAAAAAAGAAACAACATGTATACTTTACAAAATAAAACAGCCATAATTACCGGCTCTGCAAGAGGGTTGGGAAAAGCCATTGCCGAACGTTACGCTGCACTTGGAGCTAATATCGTTATCAATTATTCAAAAGATAAAACTTCGGCATATGAAGTAGTATCCAACATCACTGCCATGGGAGTAAAAGTTATTGCCGTTCAGGCAGACGTAAGCAAAGTGGTCGACATTGAACGGCTCTTTGAAGAAGCTAAAAATGCTTTCGGAAAAATAGACATCGTTGTAGCCAATGCCGGTATAGAAATGGTGGAAACGCCTGTAACGCAATTCACCGAAGAACAGTTTGACCGTTTGTTCAGCATCAACACCAAAAGTGCGTATTTCACCATGCAACAAGCTGCCCAAAATATAGAAGATAACGGACGCATCATCTACATAGCGTCCAGTACCACAGCTTTTCCTGTTCGGGGAATGGCAGTTTATGGCGGTAGCAAAATCACACCAAGATATTTGGTAGATGTGCTTTCCAAAGAAATTGGTCATCGTGGCGTAACAGTTAATTCCATAATTCCGTTTGCTGTGGATCATTCCGGCATTTTTGCGGATGCAGACAGTTATCCTGAATTGAGAAAATCTTTGCTTGACAGTTGTCCAATGGGACGATTGGCCGAGGTAGAAGATGTAGCCAATGCAGCTGAGTTTTTTGCGAGCGATCTGTCTTCATTCGTAAATGGTCAACATCTGTTAGTAAATGGAGGTGCTAATCAATAATCATTCAGGGATGATAAAAAGTAAAATCATTATTTTGATGCTTGCTGGTAGTTTATCTGCCTGTGGGCAATTTTATCAAAAACATTCGCATCGTAAAGTAACTGAAATGGAAACAAACAGAATCTCGAACAAAACCGTAAAAGCAGCTGTTGAAGCATGGCAACAGGGAAATTCAGAATTATGGCTTTCCTTTTTTACCGAAGATGCCAAACTTTTAGATGACGGAAATAGTCGCAACTTTAAAAAATTCTCAACCGAAGCAATCGGACACGAACGTTTTACAAGTTTTGACAAAGTGGAAAATAACGGTTTATCCATCTACGGACAATTTCACAGCGATACCTGGGGTGACTTCAAAACATACTTCAAATTTTACATTAACAAGGAAGGACGAATATATAAACTAGAGATTGGACAAGCTGATTACTAAAAAAAAACGGCATATAATAAAAGATGAAACCCAATTGGGGGTTAATTGAGTTGCTGAATTCAGCGTAATTAAATGCATCCGTTTTAACTTGGAAAATTCGTAGTTTCTAATCCCCAACCGGGTTTAGCCTCGAATGTTAGCGGCAAGTGTAGGAATTGTGCATAAAGAATGAGAATTTTAAACGAATAAATCAAAAAATCAAAATGGAAATAGCATTAGTAACAGGCGCAAACAAAGGAATCGGATTTGAAACCGTAAAACAATTAGCAGAACTTGGACATTACGTTTATCTTGGTTGCAGAGATATAACTTTGGGAACACTTGCAGTGAAAAATCTGCACAACCTTGGACTAACAAACACAGAATTAGTTCTCATTGACGTTACAAACTTGGAGACAATTGTACTAGCAAGAAAAACAATTGAAACAAAATTTAAACGACTTGACATATTAGTAAATAACGCAGGCATTTCAGGAAAGAATCCACAACCAGCAGCAACATTTTCTGTTGACGAAATCAGGAGAATATTTGACACGAATTTCTTCGGGACAATTCAAGTAACACAAGAATTTATTCCAATACTTCAAAAGTCGGAAGAAGGACGAATAGTAAATGTAACGAGTGGACTTTCATCGTTAACAATGCACAACGACCCCACTTGGAAATATTATGCTTTTAAATCAGGGGGATATAGCGTTTCAAAGACGGCACTAAATGCTTACACAGTAATGTTAGCATTTGATTTAAAGGATACAAACATCAAAGTAAATGTGGTTGACCCAGGATATACCGCAACAGACTTCAACAACTATCGTGGACAGAAGAACCCAGAACATTCAGCGAAGATAATTGTAAAATATGCAACAATAAAAGATTCACAAACAGGAAAATTATTTGACGAGGATGGAAATGAAATGCCTTGGTAAATCAATATAGAAACGAACACCAGCCGCTAATACATGCCTCGGCCGTTGGCGGTAAGGCAAAAAAACAAAATTAAAACAACTCAAAATGGATTTAAAACTAAACGGGAAAAGCGCTTTTATAAGTGGCTCGACACAAGGAATTGGCTTTGCTATTGCACAGCAATTACTAAAAGAAAATGTTGCAGTAACTATCAACGGACGAAACAAGGAAAGGGTCAGCCAGGCAAAAGATAAATTAAAGCAACAATTTCCTAATTCAACAATTTCAGCAATAACAGCTGATTTTACCAATAAAGAAGAAGTTGAGAGACTTCTAGGTGAATTGACAGACATAGACATTCTGATTAATAATGTTGGTATTTTCGAAGTAAAAGACTTTCAAGATATTACAGATAAAGATTGGTATGATTATTTTGAAATAAATGTGATGAGCAGTGTTCGTTTGTCAAGACAACTCTTACCCCAAATGCTGAACAAAAAGTGGGGAAGAATTATATTTATCAGTAGTGAATCTGGAGTAAATATTCCTGAGAATATGATTCATTACGGAATGACAAAAGCTGCCATGATGGCTATTGGAAACGGGTTGTCAAAACTGACAAAAGGAACAGAAGTAACAGTAAACACAATTTTAGGTGGTCCAACTTATTCTACTGGCGTGGAGAATGTTGTAGAACAAATTGCAAAACTACAAAACATAAGTGTAGATCAAATGAAAAATGCAATTATGCAACAATCAAATCCCCATTCGTTATTGCAACGTTTTATTGAACCTTCTGAAATCGCAAATCTTGCAACATATCTTTCAAGTCCATTATCGCTTGCAACAAATGGTTCTTGTTTAAGAGCTGATGGTGGAGTTTTAAAAACTATATAGCCCTAACCGCTAACACCCGACTATGTGCATTGGCTTGCTGACGTGATTTCGGAGGTTTTGCTCACGTATTTACATTGTTGCCTCCGCAGCAGAGAATGCTCCCTCGTTAAGATGGTGGCATACCAATAGCCTCGTCTAGAGTTGGCATAAAACCTCTGTCTGAAATTTCGGGCAGAGGTTTTATATTGTTTCTATGGAATCTTTATTTTTTGAATTCATTGGATATTGAGAAAGTGAGGTGCAGTTAAAATAATCCCTCTGAAATATATTAATACTATATGAAATAATTTCAAATTCAACTAAAATTGGGTTGTCAAGCAAATAGAGTCTATTATGATTTGTTGAATTACTATAGATATATCTATAATGTTGGTCTGTTTTGGCTAAAAGTATAGATATATCTACACACTAAAAGAGGATTCAGTTTTTTATATATGAATCCTCTTTTAGTGTGTCTTAACCTGATTTTAGATGATTTTTTGGATCATCCTGCAAATTGCTTGATTTTCAATTGTGTCTCATTTCCAAATTTCTCTCTCAAAATCTGCATATCGTTACTTACTTTCAAATCTAATATCTTGGCATAATGCTGAGTTGTCTTGAGATTTTTATGTCCTAACATTTTAGAAACGCTTTCGATCGGAACACCGTTTGAAAGAGTGACCGTGGTGGAAGAGTATGCTATCTAAAAATTATACATGTTTCTATAAAGCTCAGTTATTATTCTATTTTTTGTAGCTATTATATTCTTCATCAGTTACTGCGCCATACCATGTTGCAGGGCCTTTTGCTAGTTGAGTACTTATACCTATGTGTTCAAATTCTTTATCGGGTGTTGCACCATGCCAGTGAATCACATTGGGTTTAATTTCAACAACGTCGCCAGCTTTCAAGTGTTGAATCGGTTCACCTTTTTGCTGAAACAGTCCTTCACCGGAGATGCAATAGAGGATCTGACCTCCGGGATGCGAATGCCAATAATTTCTTGATCCCGGGGCAAATAGTACATCATAACTCATTGCATCGAAGTTTTTAGTGTCGGTAGTGAGCATCTTAACCCACGCATCTCCTGTAAAGTATTCGGTTGCTTTTTCTCCTTTTGGGAATATCTGTGTTGTTGTCATCGTTTCATTGTCTTTTGTATTGCATGATATTAAAAGCAAAACCATGCAAGATGTTATAATTAGCTGTTTCATTGTTTTTTATTTCAAATTCTGAGTGAAGAAGCTCTCCAATTTATCGAATGGAATTACATTCACTTTGTCGTACAAATCAACATGATTTGTACTTGGGATAATCATCAGTTCCTTAGGTTCGTTTGCAGCTTTGTAAGCATCTTCGCTGAAATAGCGGGAATGGGCATTTTCGCCGGCAATAATCAAAACGGGGCGAGGTGATATTTCTTTTATGTATGTAAGGATAGGCATATTCATAAACGATAAAGGAGTAGTTGCAGTCCATGAATTTCCCGAATTTACTGAACGCTTATGAAATCCTCTTTTAGTTCGGTAATAATCGTAATAATCTTTTACAAATTGTGGTTCATCTCCTTTTAATGCTTTATTGCCTTCTGGTCCATAAGTAAATGTGCCATTTTCTGCATCCTTCCAACGTTGTTGTCCTAATTGCTCCAACATTTGTGTGCGTTGTTCTAAAGTTACGGCATCATTATATCCTTTTGACATCACTCTCGTCATATCGTACATTGTTGAAGTAGCAACCGCTTTTATGCGTTTGTCGATAGCGGTAGCGTTCAATGCCATACCACCAAAACCACAAATGCCAATGATACCGATTTTGTTTCGGTCGATGTTTTTCTGTATTCCAAGAAAATCAACTGCTGCGCTGAAATCTTCGGTGTTAATGTCAGGCGAAGCTACATTTCGGGGTTCACCTCCGCTTTCTCCGGTATAGGATGGGTCGAATGCCAAAGTAATAAATCCACGTTCTGCCATTTGATTGGCATACAAGCCGGATGATTGTTCTTTTACCGCTCCGAAAGGTCCGCTAATGGCAAGTGCAGCCATAGATTTGTTTCCACGATTTTTAGGAAGATACAAATCGCCTGACAGTGTGATACCATAACGGTTTTTGAAAGTTACTTTTTGACGGGTAACTTTGTCGCTTAGCTTAAAAGTATAATCATCTTTTTGTTCTGTTTTATTTATTTCCCTTGTTTTGTTTTTTTGCCTTATCTGGCTAAATACATGGCTTACTATTAGTAATGAAAAAGCTCCAATAATTGCTATTTTTCTCATAATCATCTATTTTTATTGTTAGTACTTAATTTTTATTGTTCTTGTTTGATTCTGTGACTCTTCTTCAATTCTCAGCAAATAAACACCTCTCGAAAAGTTGTTCATGTTGAGTGTTTGCGACGTAGTGCTTGATAATATTCTACCGTTTATATCCCAGAGAGATATTCTTTTTGCTGTACCGGTATACTGTAATATCCCATCACTTGTGATCTTATAATCAATACTGTTTTGCTTTAGGTCATCAATTGCAGTAGTACCATTCATAACCTCAAAGGTGACTGTTGGGTTATTTGAGCCGAGTGCTGTTTTAAGATTTGTAGGGCTATCGACAGAGGCAATTTTTGTGTAGCTATACGTAGTGGAAAACGTTTCGTAAAAAAGCACTATGCAGTTTGAACCGTAGAGCATCAAATCGCCGTTGTTTATTGTTGCCGGATTCACAGGCGAATTGGGCAAATTACCAGACAAGTAGTTGTATTTCTCATTTCCATTTAGTTCGTTCATGGTAACGGTCATAGGTAACAGAGCGATAAATGCTTTTGCAGTAGCATTGTCGTAAGTTGTGGCAACAAATGAAGTTGTCCCAATGGTGATTTTGATTTTTGAGATTCCCTGAGCGTTCATGCTTGACATGGAAAGAAAGCAAATGATTAGTGCAAAAATTGGTTTTTTCATGGAGCGATTGATTAACTAATCGTTTTTATCACTTTAGCCGGAACACCCGCAACAACGGTATTGTCCGCTACATCTTTATTGACCACAGCTCCGGCAGCAATCACAGCATTTTCTCCTACAGTGACTCCGGGTAGAATAATGGCTCCAGCTCCTATCCACGCATTGCGTTTTATTACAATAGGCTTTACCAATAGTGCTTTCCGTTCAGTAGGATTGAGTGGATGACTTTCGGTAATCAGACTCACCTTGGGTCCAATCAGCACATCGTCTTCAATGGTTATTCCACCTATATCGAGAAAAGTACAGTCGTGATTGATAAAAACATTTTTTCCCAAACGGGTAAATATCCCTAAATTGATATGAAACGGCAGTAGCACCGTTGTGCTTTCATCAAGCGGAGTGCCTATTATATCGCCTAATAATTGTCGAATATGATTGATATCAGCAGAGCGATTTTGCTCTGCCGATATTTTCATGGTACGTGATGCTACTTCGAAAATTTTTGGATACTCAGGGTCGTTCATCGAAACCGTTTTACCGGAATGTAATCTTTCAAAAATATCCATGCCAACTTCGGGTCTATAATGATTGTTATCTTGCATTCTCAAGCACTGTAGTTATCATCTCTTTGGTATATAACGCTTCAGCTCCCCATATTCCAGCCACTACCGATAGTTTGTCCACCAGCATTGGTATATCTTTTTCAGGGATATTGCCTTCTTTCAACGTAACCGGCGCTCCGATTTTCGAATACCAGTTTCTCAACGCTTGGATACCGGCATCGGCATCTTCTACATTAAACATGTTTTTAGCAAACTGTTCGAAACGTTGAGGCAGGAATTCCTTTTGCCATTGCATCCAGGCCGGCATAATAATAGATAAACCTGCACCGTGGGCAATATTATATTCGGCCGAAAGAGTATGTTCCAGGAAGTGCGTATCGAAACGATTATTTTCAACTCCGCAGAATGTTGTAAAATTCAAGGCTTGTGTTGCAGCCCAGGCAAATTCAGCACGAGCTTCGTAGTTAGCAGCATCTTTGAGCAAAATTTCTGTTGTACGCATAACTGTTTTTAAGATATTCTCAACATATCCGGCCATATATTCTGGCAAATAAGTAGCTGAAAGGTACATATCCAAACTGTGTGCGAAAATATCAGAAGCTGAATAAGCCAGGTAATCGTTGCCAACGGTAGCCTGCAACTCAGGATTAATAACTGAAACGGTTGGATAAGTGGCTGCACCTGCCAAACTGAATTTTTCTTTAGTTTCATCTTTTGTTACTACCGCATAGTTGTTCATTTCGCTACCGGTGGCTGCAAGGGTCATAATATCAAAAATCTTCAAAGCATTGTTGGGAACAGCTTTGTAAGTAAAGAAATCCCACACATCGCCCTCGTAAACAGCTCCAGCAGCAATGGATTTTGATGAATCCAGCACAGAACCACCACCAACTGCCAACACAGCTTCAACTCCCGTTGCTTTAGCCAATTCAATTCCTTCATAAACCTTACTTAGCAATGGATTACTCTGCACACCGCCCAATGATTCGAAGCTAATCCCGTTGTCGGTAAGTGATTTAATTACTTTGTCAAACAGCCCGGTTTGTTTAATCCGCTCCGAACCGTAGACTATTAGAACTTTTGTTACGCCGTATCCCGAAATATATTGACCAATACTTTCTTCTTTCCATGTTCCAAACTCTATTCGGGTTGGATTGTGATAACTGAAATTTCTCATTGTTTATTTTTTTAAATTGTTTGTTTTGTCTATTGATATTATTTCGGATACAAAATTAGATGCAAAAAGCCTAATAGAATTACCCGAATTACTGGTTTACCAACCATAATTACTGATTGTAGTTAGATGCAATAATATGTCTGTAATAAGTTTATTATCTTTGTGCAAGAAAACAATATAAGCGGTTCATTATGGGCGAAATAATCAGAATTAATACGGTTGCAGAATACAATAAACAGGTAGGAGTGGAGACATTACATCCGCTAGTAAGTGTTGTGGATTTTGAGAAAGCGGAGCCTTTCTGTTATTTCAGAACTCAGCTAGGTGTCTATGCAGTGTTTTTAAAAGACTCGAAATGTGGGAATATGACGTATGGATGCAGCACTTATGATTACGAAGAAGGTACGTTGATATTTTTGGCGCCCGGACAGGTGTATGGCATAGAAGATAAAACAGAAAAACGCCGGGGAGTTGGCAAGGCCTTGATTTTTCACCCGGATTTGATGCACGGCACTTCGTTGGGCAAGAACATGAAGGAATACAGTTTTTTCTCCTACGAGGTAAACGAAGCATTACATCTATCTACCCGAGAAAGAGCGATTATTGACGACTGTATCGAAAAAATCAGCTTTGAACTCGAACATGCTATTGATAAGCATAGTAAAACATTGATTGTGACTTATATTGAACTTTTTTTGAATTATTGCAAGCGTTTCTACGATCGACAATTTATTACCCGTAATAAAGTAAATGTTGATATATTGGCGCGATTCGAAAAGGTGCTCGACGATTATTTTGCTTCAGAGTTGCTGATGACACATGGAACTCCAACAGTGGGCTATTGTGCAGAAAAGTTATTTATTTCTCCTAATTACCTGAGTGATTTATTGAAAAGAGAAACAGGTAAATCGGCTTTAGAACATGTTCAGTTTAAACTGATAAATATCGCTAAGGAAAAAATATTTGATAACGAAAAGTCAATCAGTGAAATTGCTTACGAACTGGGGTTTAAGTATCCACAGCACTTTACCCGCATGTTTAAGAAAGAAACGGGATATACGCCTAATGAGTATAGATCTCTGAATTAATTTTAAGTAGCTATAAAGTAAATTTGCTCAGATTGTCGATAAGACAATCTGAGCAAATTTCAGTTTGAGAGTTTATTTTAAAGCTTCAAGCTATACTATTAATATAGATTGAAGGACTAAACTGAACTAACAGTTAAATTATCGTCCTGCAGACTTTTTAATCTTCAGCAGGTTTCCATTTCCAAATTTTTCCCTCAAAATCTGCATGTCGTTACTTACCTTTAAGTCAAGAATCTTGGCATAATGCTGAGTTGTTTTGAGGTTTTTGTGTCCGAGCATTTTGGAAACGCTTTCGATCGGCACTCCGTTTGAAAGTGTGACTGTAGTGGCAAAAGTATGTCTTGCTAAGTGAAATGTTAGCTCTTTGTCTACTTCACATAAATCTCCAACTTCTTTAAGATAGGCATTCATTTTCTGATTACTTAGGATTGGAAGTACTTGTTCATTAATAGACTTCCCCTTATATTTTTCAATAATCATTTTAGGAACGTCCAACAATAGTATATTTGAATCAACTTTTGTTTTTTGCCTCTTAGTCATTATCCAAAGATTGTTGTCGAATGAGGTTCTTATTTCTTTATTCGTTAGATTCTTTACATCTATATAAGAAAGCCCTGTGAAGCATGAAAAAATAAAAATGTCACGTACCAACTCCAACCGTTTTATAGCAAACTCTTTTTTCAATATCTTCTCAACATCCTCTTGGGTAAGGTAACCCCTATCAACACTAATTAAACGAATTTTGTAATTAGCAAACGGATCAGTGGCAATCAATCCATTATTACGAGCAATAAGGATGATGCGTTTGAAAAATTGCATAAATTTAGCGGTAGTGTTAGTATTGCAAGCTGCCGTTGTCAGTAGATAAATCTTAAAATCTGTTACAAATAGATGTTTAATCTCTTTAAGCGAAATGTCGTTAATCTGATATTTGAGTTGCATGAATTTTTGAAGATGCCTACGTGTGACTTCATATTTCTGATAGGTTCCGGCTGATTTGCTGACTCCGATAAGTTTTTTGACATCCTCGTTATGCTTTTGATAAAGACTTAATAAGGTTTCATGATTCTCACTAATCCCTAGAAACTCATTTTTTACTTTCTCAGCAGTCACATAATTGTCTTTACGTTGGAGTTCGTGATATATACCATGAAGTGAAGCTTTAATTTCTTCTAGTTGAGCATTGTGTTGCTTACTATCAGAGGGGTGTCCAATAACTTTACCCGTTTTTACACTCCAATTGTTTGGTTGGATCTCTAACTTGGTATTGAATTGCGCAATGATACCATCAACGGTGACGCGGGTGACAATTGGCATTTTACCATCTTTTCTAATAGCATTCCTTTTCAAGTAAAAAAGGATTTTAAATGTACTCTTCATAATTTCATTTTTTTAATCGTTGCAAAACTAGTTGATTGATTGAAAATGAAATAATTACACCAGTTCCAAATGACGATAATTAAACGCCAAAAGAGGACTTTCTGTGACCTATTTTTGAAATTCAAAAAAGGTCACGATTTAGTCCCAGAAGAGTGGCTATTTATGGCTAAATTGTGTCTTAAACAACAACTTAAATACAAGGTAGGAAGATGAAAAAACCCTACAAAACGTTGATTTTGTAGGGTTTGTCTTTTCGGTATCGCTTTTTAGCTAAACCAATCTGTGGAGCTGGAGGGAGTCGAACCCTCGTCCAAACAAGGAAATAATAAGCTTTCTACATGTTTATCTTCGCTTAAGTTTTCGAGTGTAGGCAAGACCGAAGCCACCAACCTGCACCTTATCCTTTTTATTTCATCGCGCCTCCAAGGCTAAGCGCAACTATCCCCGATTTAGCTGCATCTCCATATCAAATTGCCTCGAGGCGAGGGCATTTGGGAAATGTCTCGTTCTAGTACCTAGTACCGGAATTAAGCTTATCTACTGTGATTCGATTAAGCAGCAAGAGCGTAGTTATTTTCGCCAGTTATAAGTTTGTGTTCCGAGATTTACGAGCCAGCTTCACAACGCTCGACATGCTTACATATCAGTTCTACCTGCTGTCAAAACCAAACAGCCCCATTTTTATAGTTGATAATTGACAGTTGATAATTGAAATAACTATCAACTGCCCCTTAGCAATTATTTTGCATAACTTACCGCTCTCGTCTCTCTGATAACGGTAATTTTTACCTGACCAGGATAGGTCATCTCATCTTGTATCTTTTTGGCAATATCAAACGACAATAATTCTGTTTCTTTGTCGTCGATCTTGTCCGCTCCAACGATAACGCGCAATTCGCGTCCTGCCTGAATAGCGTATGTTTTCAATACACCTGGATAGGATAACGCTAATGCTTCTAAATCGTTCAATCTTTTAATATAAGCTTCTACAATTTCGCGACGTGCACCTGGGCGCGCTCCGGAAATAGCATCACATACCTGAACAATTGGTGCAATAAGTGTTTCCATTTCCACTTCGTCGTGGTGAGCACCTATAGCGTTACAAATATCCGGTTTCTCTTTGTACTTCTCTGCAAGACGCATGCCAAGAATTGCGTGTGGCAATTCCGGTTCATCATCTGCCACTTTGCCAATATCATGAAGCAGTCCTGCGCGTTTAGCCTTCTTAGGGTTCAATCCTAGCTCTGCTGCCATTGTGGCACAAAGGTTAGCTGTTTCGCGTGAGTGTTGCAATAAGTTTTGTCCGTACGACGAGCGGTATTTCATTTTACCTACCAAACGAATCAATTCGGGGTGTAATCCGTGAATTCCAAGGTCGATGGTGGTCCGTTTACCGATTTCTACGATTTCTTCTTCAACTTGTTTACGAACTTTAGTTACCACCTCTTCAATACGGGCAGGGTGAATACGTCCGTCGGTTACCAATTGGTGAAGTGACAGACGTGCTATTTCGCGACGAACAGGGTCAAATGCTGAAAGAACAATTGCTTCGGGGGTATCGTCAACAATGATTTCAACACCAGTTGCTGCTTCCAGTGCGCGGATATTACGTCCTTCGCGACCAATGATACGTCCTTTTATTTCGTCAGACTCAATGTGGAAAACAGTCACTGAATTTTCAATAGCTGTTTCAGTAGCAATACGTTGAATGCTTTGAACAACGATTTTTTTAGCTTCTTTATTGGCAGTCATTTTAGCCTCTTCCATGATGTCGTTGATGTACGACATGGCTTCGGTTTTGGCTTCTTCTTTTAATGCTTCTACCAATCGTTCTTTAGCTTGTTCAGCCGAAAGACCAGAAATGGTTTCGAGTTGAACCTGAGCTTGATGGCTCAAATGGTCCAATTCCTTTTTCTTTATTTCAAGACTACTTTCTTTGTGTTCAAGTTGTTCTCTTTGCGCTTCTACTTCGTTTACTTTGCGTTGTACATCCCCTTGTTTTTGGTTCAGTTGCATTTCTTTCTGTTGAAGTCTGATCTCTACGGCTTGAATTTTTGCATTACGTTCCTGAACTTGTTGTTCGTGTTCCGCTTTTAGTCCGATAAATTTTTCTTTTACTTCTATAAGCTTGTTTTTCTTAAGCAATTCGGCTTCCGCTTCTGCTTCCTGAACAGCTCTTTTGTTGACAAAGCGTAGGACGACAAATGATCCTCCGGCTCCAACAACTAAGGCAATCAGTCCGATTATTATGGCTTCCATGTTGTGAATTTAAGTATGTAATTAATAATTGTGTAATCTCTTCTTTTTTGTAATGTAGATGCATAAAAAACGCATCGCATCGAAAAGTACCATAATTTCATTCTAAAATGAAATTATCTCTACTAAACAACGTAATGCGGAAATAATGAAAAAAAACGATGTATTTGATACTATTCTTTGGTAAGTAATGCTTTTAATTCATCATCCAAAGATTGTATTTTTTCGGCTAACGGTACTGTATCCTCTTTTAATTCCTGCTTAGACACAATGACAGCAATTTGAAATGCTACCATAATAAGGATTTCTTCAGAAGGTCGTTGATTATAAAGTTTCTGGTATTTTTCCAGATAATTTACTACCATTTTTTCGGCTTTCCGATACAACTCCTCGTCTTTACGAGCAATACTTAGTGGCATTCTAAAGCCACCAATTTGTACATTTATTGTAAAATTATCGTCTCTCATACGCTCTATTCATCCAAAAGCGCTAAACATTTGTCTATTTCCCGCACCATTTTGCTTATTTTTTGTTTCGATTCTGTTCGTTCGGCTTCTGAGCCTCCCATGTTTCTTGCAATTTGCAAATGGTCGTAATTTTTTCGGAGCTCCAAAATTTCTTGATGAGCTATCATTAGGTCGGTTTGTTTTCGGTCTAATTCGGCTTTCAATTTTTTGTTTTGGTCAAGCAATGACGTGTACTCCGAAATCAGTTTTCGCAGTCTTTTTTCAAATGCGCTTATAAGTTCTTCGTATCGGTTTGTCATTTTCAAAAAAATCTATACAAAAATACACTTTTGATTTCAATTAAGGAAATGTTTTGTGTGTTTTTTAATGATTTGTCTCTAAAATTGATACTTCTACCTGCCAATTTGTCTTTTTTTATTGCTTACTACTTTGTTTGACTTGTTTTCGTTAGTATTGCGAATGAATAAGTATTGGATGTAATCGGAATTACTTCTTATATTTATTGTATATCGCTATTCGTACCGGGCAATTGCAAATAGTTGATTGATGTCCGTATTTCATGCGGTACCTGCAAAAGCTATTGTTACACTTTACGAAGAGCAATTTATTGCTTACGCACTTCACAATTTCAATATTCAGACAATGGCTACTACTTTCGGTGGTTAAACAACCATGATTTTTTTCGCAATGAATAGTACTTGCTAAAACTTCTGCATTAATTTCAAACATAGCTCTCTGATATTCTTAGTTATTGTTACTATCGCAGTAACAGATTTATGGTTAACGAATATATTTGGATGCGAAAGACGAACACTCTGCCTAAACCTATGGTAAAGTTACCAGTAATGAAGGCCTGGTTTTCTTCGATTGCGTATATTTATTGTGAATTTATTTATTTGTACTTTTCTATTCATTTATTCCTATATCTTCAATTTCATCTCCGTTGCCAATTCCTTTGGGGTTGAGACCATAACCATTTTCGCCAAAATCACTATCACCAAAAAGCATCCATAAACCGTAAAAAGGAATTATTTGATACCAACCGCTGTTGTCTCTGTCGTGACAACGTTTAGCCCCTTGAGCCAATTTAAACCATAATAAAGGAAAGTAGGCAATGTAAACAATCGGCATATCTTTATCTACAAACGCTTCAATTATCAGTACCAATATGGTATATATCAAATAAGTAATCCAAAATTCAGTTCTTCTTATTCTTCCTTCAGATGAAAATGGCGCTTTAAACATATCATATTTGTTTTTGTGATTTCCAATTTTTTACACTCCAAAATTACAACATCTACTTAACTTATGCAAATAAACGAACCGTTATTTTTTAATTACTTTAATAAACCCTTTATTGATGCGGGTTTTAGTGAATTGATCATGCTGTGTTAATATGTGATACTGAAAGAGGCTGTCTCAAAATAAAATTTGAGACAGCCTCTTTCAGGTTGTTATTATCATAAATTCTTAAGGCGTAAATGAAATTAATACAGCCAAGGGCAAATTGCTTGCTGTATAGCAATGAAATTTACAGTCTTCTGGTTGCTCCTTCGGTAGGCACACTTTCGTGTTTATATCGGTTTACGGCCGTCACTACAAACGCGCAATGCCCTTTAAACTTGCGGTCAATTTCCCGCAAATCCACACAGTTTTCGGTAGTGCGAACTACTATGTTGGCAGGATCGTTCATGTCGCCCACTTTTTTGCCTTTGAAAGCATATACCACGTAGTAAGCCACCTGACAACCACCCTCTTCGTCCACTTTATCCCAAAGAAGATAGGCTTCGCCACCATCCTTCACGATGCGCAGGTTCTGAGGTTGTGCCGACGGTTCGCCCACAATATTACGGTTAATAGGGCAAAGAGCGGGGTACTTATAATAATTGCTTTGTAGCGTGTCGTTGAGTCCTTGTTTATTTTTAAGGAAAGGCTTGGCGCTGAAGTATACTGCTCCATCAATTTGTGGATAGCGAAGGTTCATGTTCAGTTGTCGAGCCAGTTCATTGCCTTTGCGCCATGCAATGTTTGCATCGGGCGATCCCAATTGCGAATTATAAAGGCCGATATACAGATTTTTTCCGTAAGAGTTTTCACTCCACCATTTTACTAATACTTCATAGTCGGCCACTTTTTTGCCTATTTCCCAATACAGTTGGGGTACCACGTAGTCGATACTACCTTCTTTCAGCCATTTCAGAATGTCGGCATACAGGTCGTCGTAATTTTGCACACCGGCACGGGTAGCCGAACCGCGTGGATCTACATTATCATTGCGCCACACACCAAAAGGCGAGATGCCGAATTCAACCCATGGCTTAACGCTTTTGATGGTTTTTTGAAGTTCTTCAATAACCATATTTACGTTGTTGCGACGCCAGTCTTCTTTCTGGTTGGGAGCAAAGCCGCGAGGATATTTTCGGAAAGCCGCTTCGTCGGGAAATTCTTGTCCGGCAACACGATAAGGGTAAAAATAATCGTCGAAATGAACGCCGTCGATATCATACCGTTCCACTACATCTTGCACCACCAAATTCAAAAACTCACGCGTTTCGTCCAGTCCCGGGTTGAAGTAGTATTTGTCGCCATATTTTACAAACAAATCTTTGTTTTTGTAATACAAGTGATCACGACTCAGAATATCCAGATTGTCGGAGTTGGTAACGCGATAAGGGTTCAACCACACATGCACTTCGATGCAGCGTTTGTGAGCCTCGTCGATTATAAATTGCAAGGGGTCGTAGAAAGGCGATGGTTTTATACCCTGACGGCCAGTAAGCCAGTTCGACCAGGGCTCAAGAGCCGAAGGATAAAAAGTATCCGCCGTTGGGCGAATTTGAAGCACGATAGCATTGATGTTATTTTTGGCAAGTCCATCGAGCATAGCGCGCATTTCTTCGCGTTGAGCTTTGCTACTTAAATTCCGCTGACTTGGCCAATCGATATTGGCAACTGTGGCAATCCACACTGCTCGCATTTCGCGTTTATGTTGTTGTGCTTTAAGATTTAATAACACGAACAAACAGCAAAGAAGGATACTGGTTTTTCTGATCATAACTTTTTAATTATTTAACGCAAAAGTAAGCAAAATCTCTATACCCACCAACCCGATAGTATTATTTGAAGAACTTTTGTACTAAATGCTTTGTTTAATGTGTATAATTCTTAACTTTGCACAATGAATAATGAAAATAACGAGAGTATGAATAAACAATTGACAATTGCATTAGTAGCTCACGATAAGCGAAAAGCAGATATGGTTGAGTGGGCTGTGTTTAACGCCGATATGTTGTCCAAACATAAGCTTATTTGCACCGGAACAACAGGTAGCTTAATTCAGAAAGCCTTAGAAGAAAAAGGAGTAGAAGTTGATATTACTTGTATGAATTCCGGTCCACTTGGTGGCGATGCTGAAATTGCAGCTTTAGTAGTTCGTAAACAAGTAAATTTGGCTGTTTTTTTGATCGATGATTTAAATGCACAACCGCACGAAGCCGATATCCAAATGCTTCTCCGTCAATGTCGTGTACATAATGTGCCAATTGCTTGTAACCGTTATAGTGCTGACTTAATGATTACCAGTACCTTGTGGGATAACGATGAATACGTTCCAAGTGAACCGCGTTATATCAAGTTCGATAGATAATATCATAACTAATTATAATTTAAAAAACATCGTCTGAGTCAAATTCGGACGATGTTTTTTGTTTTAGCCCGGTTAAGGTTTTGCAATCGTTTGTGCTATCAAATACATATTGTTTCACTTTAATTTACAACCAACAACGATATTAAATATAAATTTGCTGAATGAATAATTATTTGTATTTTTGACAGATTTTTTTGAAGGGTACTTGAATCTGAATTTGAAACACTCGTGAGTGTTTGCTACACTTTCCTTTCTATCATCCTTTTTTTATTGCTGATAGCGGTATTGTACAATGATACTGATTCAACGTATAATAAACCGTGCTACCAGCAGCTACTTATAAAAGTCAAAATGAGAATGTTTATCAATCTATCATGACAAGATTTTTAAAACTTGTCGACCATATATAGTGTTCGTAACAAAATAACTAACCAGATTTATTATTTATAAAAATGAGAAAATCAAAACTTACTTTACTTATGACTGCATTGACTTTAGCTGCAACAGTATCTGCAGGAAATCCGTTTTTCGAGACATTTAAGACTCCACACCAGACGTTTCCATTCAATGAAATCAAATCAGAGCACTATCTCCCTGCTTTTGAGGAAGCAATAAAGCAACATAACAAAGAAGTGGATGCTATTATCAGCAATCCTCAGTCACCAACATTCGAAAATACAATCGTTGCGTTAGAGAGTTCAGGAAAAATGCTCAATAAAGTAAGTTCTCCATTCTACAACTTATTAGGTTCTGAAACTACCGATGAACTGCAAAAAATTGCCGAACAAATCTCACCGATCATGAGCGAACATTCGAATTCCGTTCGACTTAACGAGAAACTGTTTGCACGGGTGAAAGCGGTGTACGAGCAAAAAGATAAACTCAACCTCAATACGGAGCAAAAAATGCTTTTGAAAGAAAGCTATGATGGGTTTACTAACAATGGAGCCAATTTATCGAAAGCTGATAAAGTGACCTATCGCCAGTTGACAAAAGATATCAGCCTTTTGACACTCGTTTACGGACAAAATGTATTGAAAGAAACGAATAAATATAGCATGCTGATCACCAATAAATCATTATTGTCGGGTTTACCCAATGATGTGATGGATATGTTGGCAGGCAATGCCAAGAAAGCTGGAAAAGCCGGTTGGTTACTTAATCTGAAAGCTACAACTACTGTTCCGGTAATGAAATATGCTGATAATCGCGATTTACGCCGGGAGTTGTACCTTGCCAACACCACAAAATGTATGTTGGGTGGTGAGTTTGATAACCGCGAGAACATAATGAAAATCGTAAATATCCGTTTGCAGATAGCTAATTTGGTGGGCCATAAATCATTTGCCGATTATGAGTTGGTACATCGCATGGCCGAGAATAAGAAAAACGTTTACGACTTACTCGACAAATTGTTAGTGGCCTATAAACCTACTGCCGAAAAAGAATTGGCCGAAGTGCAAGCTTATGCTGATGATAATGGTGCATATTTTAAATTACAAGCCTGGGATTGGACATATTATTCAGAAAAACTAAAAAATGAAAAGTATGCCGTCAACGATGAAATGACCAAACCCTATTTTGAGCTTGAACACGTGAAAAAAGGTGTTTTTGGACTTGCTACCCGTTTGTACGGTGTTAAATTTACGAAAAACCCAAGCATCCCGGTATATAATCCCGAAGTAGATGCCTATGATGTCACAGACGAAAATGGTAAATTCTTAGCTGTTCTGTATACCGACTTCCATCCACGCGACGGAAAACGTGCCGGTGCATGGATGAGCGAATTTAGAGGACAACATATGATTGGAAAAACGGATAGCCGTCCGCATGTTACTATTGTGATGAACTTTACCCGTCCAACATCTAAAAAACCGGCTTTGTTGACATTTGATGAATTAACTACTTTCTTGCACGAATTTGGACACTCATTGCATGGTATGCTTACAAAATGTACTTACGAATCATTGTCGGGAACAAATGTATACCGTGATTTCGTAGAACTTCCTTCGCAGGTAATGGAAAACTGGGGTTCTGAAAAAGAATTTCTGGATGGTTTTGCGGTTAATTATCTTACCGGCGAAAAAATACCAGCTGAGTTGATTGAGAAAATCAAAGCTTCGGAGAACTTCAATAATGCAAATCTTTGCTTACGTCAATTAAGTTTTGGGTATTTGGATATGGCTTGGCACTCTATCGAAAAACCTTTTGATGGGGATGTTATTGCTTACGAAAAAGAAGCCATGGCGTCTACTCAAATACTTCCGGTCATCTCAACGGTGGGAATGAGCCCAACCTTCAGTCATATTTTCTCAGGAGGTTATGCTGCCGGATATTATAGCTACAAATGGGCCGAAGTATTGGATGCCGACGCTTTCTCGGTTTTTGTCAAGAATGGTATTTTCAACAAAAAGACAGCTGCTTCATTCCGCGAAAACATATTGATGCGAGGTGGTACTGAACATCCAATGACGCTTTACAAACGTTTCCGTGGTCAGGAACCCACTATTGATGCATTGTTGAAACGTAACGGAATTAAATAAAAATAGAAACTATATTTCCTCGTACAATCTGAATTTATAGTTACCCTGCTTCGAGAAAAATTCATTTTGCAATATTCAATAAAATAAATTATGAAAAGGCATTTTTTCTTTATGTTACTGATTTCATCCATATTCAGTGCTTGTAACAAAGTTCCAAAGTACGCATCTTATGATGAATACCCCGTTTACGATGGTTCGGATTTAGAACTGACTTATTCAAAACAGTCGTGTAAGTTCAGAGTATGGGCACCAACTGCTTCGCAGGTAAAATTGCTTATCTACGAAAACGGAAATGATGGTGGCGCCTATCAAACCCTTGATATGGATCGTTCGGAAAAAGGAACGTGGACTTTGAAAGTAGACGAAAATCTGAAAGGGAAATTCTATACATTTCAACTAAAGATAGACGAAAAATGGTTGGACGAAACGCCGGGCATGTGGGTAAAAGCCACCGGTGTGAACGGAAATCGTGCTGCTATAATCGACTTTGCCGAAACCAATCCGGCAGGTTGGGAGAATGATGTACGTCCACCGTTGAAAAACTTCACCGACATTATGTTGTACGAAGTGCATATGCGCGATTTCTCGGTATCTTCAAATTCAGGGATGAAGAATAAAGGTAAATTCCTTGCTTTCACCGAACGTGGAACTAAGAACACAGCCGATGAATCTACAGGAATTGATCATTTAAAAGAACTCGGAATTACCCATGTTCATTTATTACCTTCTTTTGATTTTGCCTCGGTAGACGAAACAAAACCAAAGGATAATAAATACAACTGGGGCTACGATCCGCTCAATTATAATGTGCCCGAAGGAAGTTACTCTACCGATCCGTACAATCCGATAACACGTATCAAAGAATTCAAGCAAATGGTACAATCATTACACCAGGCAGGCATTCGTGTCATTATGGATGTGGTATACAATCATACAGCTATTGGCAAAAATTCGCATCTCGATTTATTGGCTCCGGGTTATTTTTATCGTCATAATGCCGACAGCACTTTGTCGAATGCTTCGGGATGTGGTAACGAAACAGCTTCAGAACGAGGCATGATGCGTAAATTCATGGTTGAATCGGTTGTTTATTGGGCTACTGAATATCATGTAGATGGATTCCGTTTCGATTTAATGGGCATACACGATATTGAAACTATGAACGCTATTCGTGCAGCGCTGGATAAAGTTGATCAAAGCATTTTTATTTATGGCGAGGGCTGGACAGCGGCTGCATCTCCACTTGAAGAAGGACTTCGGGCAGTAAAGAAAAATGCAAAAGAACTTAATAATATTGCAGTATTCAGCGACGATATTCGAGATGCTTTAAAAGGAAGTTGGATGCATTCTCAAATTCCGGGTTTTGTATCGGGAATTGATAGTCTGGAAGAAGCCGTAAAATTTGGAGTGGTGGGAGCAACACAACATCCACAAGTGGATTATTCGAAAGTGCTTTATTCAAAAGCACCTTATGTGAATAACCCTACTCAGATTATCAATTATGTATCGTGTCACGACGACATGTGTTTAGTGGATAAACTGCGCGAGTCGAAGCCTGCGGATGCTACTGATGACGAATTGGTGCGTTTCAATAAACTGGCGCAAACAGTAGTGTTTACTTCTCAGGGTGTTCCGTTTATTTATGCCGGTGAAGAACTTTATCGTACTAAAAAAGGGATTCATAATACCTTTCAATCTCCCGATTCAATTAATAGGATTGATTGGAATTTCAAAACAACTCACAGAGATGTGTTTGATTATTACAAAGGTCTGATAGCGTTACGAAAAGGGCACTCGGCTTTCCGAATTCCTACTCAGGAGCTTACACAAGCACATTTGAAGTTTCTTAGCTTCCTGGTTCCGAACGTGGTGGGCTTTACCCTGAACAATCACGTAAACGGTGAAGTGTGGAAAGATGTACTGGTGTTGTACAATGGTAATAGAAAACCAGTAAGAGTAGGTATTCCTGCCGGCGAATGGAATGTAGTTTGCCACGATGGAATTATTAACCTGAGCGGTATCGCGCAAGTAAGCGACACTATTTTTACTGTTGCACCCTCATCAGCTAGTATCCTTTATACAAAATAGGTTGACAACGAATCAACTACTAACTAATTAACCAGTTTCCCAGTTCCCCAATAATGGAAGAAGAAAAAATCACGGGATTACCCGAAAACGCATCACGCGAATTGCGCGAAGGAGAGGAGTACAAACCACTACTCTCGCCCGATAAAAATTATCCGGAAGTAAATTTCCGTTCGGTAGTAATAGGTTTGCTTATGGCTGTGCTATTCTCAGCAGCTGCAGCTTATTTAGGATTAAAAGTAGGTCAGGTTTTTGAAGCTGCCATTCCTATTGCCATCATAGCTGTAGGACTTTCGAGTGCGGGTAAGCGCAAAAACGCTCTTGGCGAAAATGTGATTATTCAATCCATTGGTGCCAGTTCGGGTGTTATTGTGGCAGGTGCTATTTTTACGTTGCCGGCTCTGTATATTTTGCAGGCTAAATATCCTGAAATAACGGTTAGCTTCTTGCAGGTATTCTTAAGCTCGCTGCTTGGTGGGGTATTGGGTATCTTGTTTCTGATTCCTTTCCGCAAATATTTCGTTTCCGATATGCACGGTAAATATCCATTCCCCGAAGCAACTGCCACCACTCAGGTGCTGGTGTCGGGCGAAAAAGGCGGCGATCAGGCTAAGCCCCTTATTGTAGCAGGTATTATTGGTGGTTTATACGATTTTATTATTGCTACCTTTGGAACCTGGGCTGAAACTTTTACTTCACGTGTATTGCCTTACGGACATGAATTGGCCGATAAAGCCAAAGTCGTTTTTAAAGTAAATGTGGGCACTGCTGTTTTAGGATTGGGTTATATTGTCGGACTCAAATATGCTGCCATTATTTGCGCCGGCTCGGTGCTTATATGGTTTGTGATAGTACCAATTTTACCTTTGCTCGATCAAAGCCTGCTGGCAGTCTTGAATCCCGGTTTCACCGGCTCATTAACGGATATGGCTCCCGAGCTTATTTTCAAAACCTTTGCCCGTCATATTGGTATTGGTGGTATTGCCATGGCCGGTATTATTGGTATTGTCCGTTCGCGCAGCATTATAAAAAGTGCTGTTGGGCTGGCTTCGAAAGAGTTTAAAGGTAAGGGTCACGAAGTTAGTGCGCAGGTTAAACGTACTCAACGCGATATTTCGATGAAAATTATCGTTATCGGTGTTATTTTGGCATTAATAGCTACCTTTATTTTTTTCTATTTCGGTGTGGTAAGTAATTTACTTCACGCGGTGGTTGGAATTATTGTGGTTGCTGTCATTGCATTCTTGTTTACCACTGTGGCAGCTAATGCTATTGCCATTGTGGGAACAAATCCTGTATCAGGAATGACGCTAATGACGCTTATTCTTGCTTCAGTGGTGATGGTGGCGGTAGGACTGAAAGGTACCGAAGGTATGGTAGCCGCGTTAGTTATCGGAGGTGTGGTGTGTACCGCATTATCGATGGCGGGTGGTTTTATCACCGACTTGAAAATCGGATACTGGGTTGGAACTACGCCTGCCAAACAGGAAACCTGGAAATTCTTGGGAACGCTTGTTTCGGCAGCTACCGTTGGTGGTGTGATTATGATTTTGAATAAAACATACGGTTTTACCGGCGATAATGCTTTGGTGGCTCCACAGGCTAATGCTATGGCTGCGGTTATTGAACCTTTAATGTCGGGTGCCGGTGCGCCATGGTATTTGTATATCGTTGGAGCCATCATTTCGTTAGTGCTGACCTATTTTGGTGTTCCAGCTCTGGCTTTCGCGTTGGGCATGTTTATTCCTTTAGAACTAAATACGCCTTTAGTAGTGGGTGGAGCTATCAGTTGGTATGTGTCTACACGCAGCAAAGATAAAGCATTGAACATTGCTCGTCATGAAAAAGGAACGCTGCTGGCCTCCGGATTTATTGCCGGTGGTGCATTGATGGGTGTGGTAAGTGCTTCGTTGCGCTTTGGAGGCATCAATGTATTGAACGAAGCATGGATGGAAAGTGCCGGAGCCGAATGGTTAGCATTGGTGATGTATGGCGCAGTTATTGGCTATCTAATTTGGGACTCATTAAGAGCTAAATTAGAGAAATAATTACTTCTGCATAGAAATAAAAATATAAAAAGAGGCTACTCCGGTTTGGAGTAGCCTCTTTTGCATCCAATACAGTTGAGTTATTGATAATATAACATACTAATCGCTTGTTGTTGTTTATTTATATGTCTCTTTAATAGTTATTTAACTCGTCATTGTTTATCCCTTATAAAATCCTTATACCTTACCCTGTTTTTTTGATTTTCCCCTTATAACTTTCAATATATATTTGCATCGGATAAACAAGACAATAAAATTAATATCGCGAAAGCAACTTCTAATGTATAAACAACATGAAACCAATCATCGAACTGATAGTAGAAATGGCAGGATATCTGATTCTTCTTTTTGCTGTAGTATGGGCATTTGTTCGTTTCACAGGCTACGGTGAGTATTATGACAAAATGCTACGTGGTGATGAGGATTCGGAAACATCAATCGATGAAAACGAAAAGAAAAAAGAGGAGAGTAAGGATAACACAAATAACAATATGATACATCATGTATCATTTAAAAAAACGAACTCAAAATGCAAACAAAGCTTTTAATGGCTATAATGGGCTAATTAATCCCTTTATTGATAAAATAAAATATTAAAACAAAAATACAATACAAACAGTTATTATAGATAATAAAACAATTTTAAAATATTTACAATTATGAGAATTATAAGATTAGTAGCAATTTTTTTAGTTATGGTTTTGACAGTTTCAAGCGTAAAAGCACAGTTCACAACCGGTGCCGACATCGTAAGTTCATACGTATGGCGTGGTATACCACAAGAAGATGTTACTGGTGTGAAAGGTGGAGCCCCCAATATCCAACCTTATGCAGCATTTACTACTGGCAAATTGACGTTGGGTTCATGGGCTTCAAGTAGCTTTACAGGAGCAGTTAAAGAGGTTGATTTATACGCTACTTTAGCGGTTTCAAGCAAGTTTGCTGTAACTCTTACCGATTATTACTACAACTTCGCATCTCAACCTAATTATTTCAAATACAATAATGGTACGGGTCACGTATTTGAGGGTACATTAGCTTATACAGGTTCTGCCTTTAGTGCATCGGTAAACACGATGTTTGCCGGAGCTGATAAAAAAGCCAATGGCGACAACGCTCTATCAACTTATGTTGAGTTGGGTTACCAAATTGCACCGGTAGTCAAAATCTTCCTTGGAGGTTCACTTGGCGAAAGTCAAACCTATGGTACAACAGGCTTCGGTATTACCAATCTGGGTCTAAAAGTAGGTAAATCGATAGCTATTACCGATAAATTCAGCCTTCCGGTTTATGCTATTGTTGGAGCAAATCCATACTTAAAAAGCACCTTCTTTGTGGCAGGTGTTACGCTTTAATATATTAGCAGTCCAATCTAAAAACGAAACAATTAGATATAAATTTCTAAATACCCTAATTCTTTATAGAATTCAAAATGGAAACAAAACTATTAATGGTAGCAACAACAGAAATGAGTACTCCAACGGGGTATATCATTGGTGCAATTATAGCATTGGCTATACTTGGTTATTTGATTTATTCACTTATTAAACCTGAGAAATTCTAAGATTAACTTATTCTCATAATATTATAAATCTATGTTCACAACTTATGATTTTTTACAGATTATCATCTTTCTCGGATTACTGATAGGCTTAACGCCTGTTCTGGGAAATTACATGTACAAGGTGTTTACAGGTAAGAAACACTTGATGGCTGCACCGCTTGGTTGGCTCGAGCGATTGACTTACAAGTTTGTCGGTGTTGACGCTACAGAAGAAACAAACTGGAAAAGCTATGCTTTCGGGATGTTGCTGTTCAACTTCATCGGATTTATGTTTGTATTCCTGCTTCAACTTACGCAGGCGTATCTTCCATTAAATCCGACAAACTTACCTAATGTATCATGGCATTCTGCCTTTAACACGGCGGTGAGCTTTATGACCAACACCAACTGGCAAGGCTACGGGGGTGAAACTACATTGAGTTATTTGGTACAAATGCTTGCTCTAACCGTTCAGAACTTTGTAAGTGCTGCCACCGGAATTGCCGTTCTGTTGGCACTTACCAAAGGACTCTCGCGTAAGACTACTGATAAATTGGGTAATTTTTGGGTGGATTTAACCCGCTCAACCTTGTATGTTCTTTTGCCACTTTCCCTATTATTTGCTGTTTTTCTTGTTGGACAAGGAGTTATTCAAAACTTCGATACCTATCAAACAGCGCAGACACTTCATGGTACTACTCAAGTAATTCCGATGGGACCCGTGGCATCGCAGGAAGCCATCAAACAACTGGGTACCAATGGTGGAGGATTTTTTAATTCCAATAGCTCGCATCCGTTCGAAAATCCGACTCCGTTGAGTAATCTGCTTGAAATGTTGGCTTTGTTATTAATCCCGGCAGGACTCACTTTTACGTACGGTAAGATGGTAGGGTCCAAACGGCAGGGTTGGACAATTTTTATTGTTATGCTAATATTACTGCTCAGCGGTTTAGCCATATCCTTGTATGGCGAATATTCTGCCAATCCGATTCTCGGTCATTCAGCATTGATGGAAGGGAAGGAAACCCGGTTAGGAATCACCAACAGCGTGCTCTGGTCTACCTCCACATCGGCAGCTTCCAACGGATCAGTAAATGCCATGCACGATAGTTTATCTCCATTAGCAGGAATGGTTGCCATGATTAATATAATGCTTGGCGAGATAATTTTCGGTGGGGTAGGTGCCGGTATATACGGTATGGTTGTATTCATTATTCTCACAGTATTTATTGCCGGGTTGATGGTGGGTCGTTCGCCCGAATACCTTGGTAAGAAAGTGGAAGCATTTGAAGTTACAATGGCGATAATAGCCAATCTGGCAACATCATTTGTCATTCTATTATTTACCGCATGGGCTTCGGTAAGCAGCCTCGGACTGTCCAGTTTAAATAATGCAGGACCACATGGATTCTCCGAAATGTTATACGCTTTCAGTTCTGCAGCCGGTAACAACGGTAGCGCTTTTGCAGGATTAAATGCCAACACGGTTTTTTATAATTTGCTTCTTGGATTTGGAATGTTGATAGGACGTTTCGGAGTGATTATACCTATTCTGGCCATTGCCGGAAATATGGCTAAGAAGAAAATTACACCGGTATCAACAGGAACTTTCCAAACGGACAATTGGCTGTTTGTCGCCTTATTAATTGGCGTTATTCTTATCGTCGGTGGGTTGACCTATTTCCCTGCCTTATCATTTGGCCCGATTGTGGAACATTTATTAATGAATAATGGAATTACATTTTAAACCCATAAATCCCTTAAAGGGGACTAAATACTTTGCATTATGACAACAAAATCAAATAAAAGTATCTTTAATAAAAAGCTACTTGCACGGGCTCTAAAAGACAGCGTAAAAAAATTAAGTCCCGCATTACTGATAAAAAATCCGGTTATATTTATAGTTGGTATCGGAGCAGTTCTGACAACTATCATTGTTTTTCTCGGAATTTTTCAGGGAGGATATTCGTCTTTCAATTTACAAATTGCCATTTGGCTATGGTTTACGGTACTTTTTGCCAATTTCTCTGAAGCAATAGCCGAAGGGCGTGGAAAAGCCCAAGCCGAAAGCTTGCGTAAAAACCGTACCCAAACTGTTGCCCGAAAAATGGTTGGCGACAAAGAAATAGAAGTATTGGCTCCCGATTTACGCAAGGGCGACATTGTGGTTTGCGAAGTGAATGATGTAATTCCGTCGGATGGAGAAGTGATTGAAGGAATTGCCAGTGTCGATGAGTCAGCCATAACGGGCGAGTCGGCTCCGGTAATTCGCGAAAGTGGTGGCGATCGTTCTGCCGTAACTGGCGGTACAAAAGTGTTAAGTGACCGTGTTCTGATCCGTATTTCAGCCGATGCCGGCGATACTTTTATCGACCGTATGATTGCCTTGGTGGAAGGTGCTAAACGTCAGAAAACACCCAACGAAATTGCCTTAACTATTCTGCTGTCGGGTTTATCCATTATTTTCCTTTTGGCGGTGGTTACACTTCCTGCATTTTTCGGATACAGTTTAAATGCTTCGGGAATATCACAGTCGCATAACCTATCTATACCGGTATTAATTGCATTACTTGTATGTCTTATCCCAACTACCATTGGCGGTTTGTTGAGTGCTATCGGTATCAGTGGAATGGACAGACTTATACAACGTAATGTAATTGCAACCAGCGGACGTGCCATTGAAGCAGCAGGTGATGTGGATGTATTGTTGCTTGACAAAACAGGGACTATTACCCTCGGAAACCGTATGGCAACTGACTTTATTCCGGCTGAAAATGTAACGGTAGAAGAACTTGCCGACGCTGCACAACTTTCGTCACTTTCCGACGAAACGCCCGAAGGACGTTCGATTGTTATACTAGCAAAAGAAAAATTCAATATTCGTGGACGTGATATTACTGATTTGCACGCAACCTTTATTCCTTTCACCGCACAATCGCGTATGAGTGGTGTGGATTTGAAAACCCCGGAAGGTAAGGTACATCAGATTCGCAAAGGTTCATCGCAAGCTATTCGTGGCTTTATCGAAGAAAATAATGGTGTTTTCTCTCAAAAAGTTATCGATGCAGTATCAGAATTGGCACGACTAGGAGCAACGCCTCTGGTAGTTGCCGAAGATAATAAAGTATTGGGTGTGATCCACTTAAAAGACATTGTAAAAGGTGGTATCAAACAACGTTTTGCCGAACTTCGTCAAATGGGAATTCGCACGGTGATGATTACCGGAGATAACTCGTTGACTGCTGCAGCGATTGCTGCCGAAGCAGGTGTGGATGATTTTATGGCAGAAGCCACTCCCGAAGATAAGTTGCGTCGTATCCGTGAAGAACAGGAAAAAGGACACTTGGTGGGAATGATTGGAGATGGAACAAACGATGCCCCTGCTTTGGCGCAAGCTGATGTTGGTATCGCCATGAATTCAGGAACACAGGCAGCTCGCGAAGCCGGTAATATGGTGGATTTGGATAGTAATCCTACGAAATTGATTGAAGTCGTGGAAGTCGGTAAACAGTTGCTTATGACCCGTGGTGCGCTGACTACCTTCAGTATTGCAAACGATGTGGCCAAGTATTTCGCCATTATTCCCGCTATTTCTATTGCACTGTATGCCGGAAGCAACGGACAAGGTCCTTTGTCTGCGCTAAATATCATGAGGCTTGGTTCGCCGGAAAGTGCCATTATGAGTGCTATTATATTTAATGCATTAATCATTATTGCACTTATTCCACTGGCTTTGAAAGGTGTGGCTTATAAACCAATTTCAGCCAATAGAGCACTTACAAAAAATTTGCTGATTTATGGATTAGGCGGTTTGATTGCCCCATTTATCGGAATCAAAATTATCGACATATTGATTAATTTATAAATTCAGTATTCATGGAACTGCTCGTTAGAGATTTAAAGGAAAAGCTTTTGAACAGAAGAACAAAAGAGTATGAACGGATGCAACAGTATAATAAAGATGACATCAATGAGCTCATGCTGATTTCTTCGGGAAGAATTATTGAAATTGACTTTCTGCTACATTCTATCAACGAAATGATTACATATTATGAACATTCAAAAATAATTGAAAAATGAAAACATTTGGTATCGCATTAAAAATATTCCTGGTTTTTACTATTCTTACCGGGATACTATATCCGCTTTTGGTTACGGGAATTGCACAGGTGGTTTTTCCACACCAAGCTAATGGTAGCTTGATTTTAAAAGATAATAAAATAATTGGAAGTGAATTAATAGGACAACAATCTGACAGTACTATTTATTTTACGTCTCGACCTTCGGCAATTGGAAATAATCCATTACCTTCGGGCGGTAGCAATTTAGGTTTGACCAGCAAAAAACTAAAAGATCAGTTTACCGAACGGAAGAATAAGTTTATAGCTTTCAACCAGCTGGATAAAAATGCTGAAGTTCCATCCGAAATGCTTTTTGCTTCGGCAAGTGGTCTCGATCCGCATATTTCGCCGGAAGCTGCCGAGCTGCAAATCAATCGAATTGCAACAGCACGGAGTTTTAGCAATGTGCAAAAACAAAAATTGAAATCACTTGTTGAAAATATGAGTGAAGCACCTCAGCTTGCTTGTTTAGGCGAAAGCAGGGTAAATGTATTATTACTGAATATTGCGCTAGACAAACTAAAATAATGTTTTACCACTAAGGCCTAAGAACACTGAGTTGCACAAAGATTATTTTCTTTATACTTTCATATTCTTAGTGTTTGTTATGTTCTCCGTGTCTTAGTGTTGAATCTTAATTAAATTGACAGAGGACAAACTAAAATAGAGTTTTACCACTAAGGCACTTAGTCCACTAAGAGTCACTAAGTAAAATCGTTATTTCATTCTTAGTGTTTCTCTGTGTTCTCCGTGACTTAGTGGTTACTCTTAATCTTGATTAAAATGAACGACTTCGAAATTGACAGACCCAATCCCGACGAGCTTTTGGCAGCTTTGGCCAAAGAAGAAGAAAAGAGCAAACGGGGAAAGTTGAAGATTTTCTTCGGGATGTGTGCTGGTGTGGGAAAAACCTACACCATGCTTCAGGCGGCCCATATTGAGAAAAAGAAGGGAAATGACATTGTCATCGGTTATGTGGAAACGCATAAGCGGAAAGAGACAGAAGCGTTGGTACACGGTTTCGAGATTATTCCCCGCAAAGCCATTGAATATAAATCCACTTCCGTTGAGGAGATGGATTTAGACGCCATTATAGCCCGTAATCCTCAAATTGTGTTGGTGGATGAGTTGGCACATACTAATGCCCCGGGAAGTCGTCATAACAAGCGCTATCAGGATGTTCAGGAACTGTTGGAAAACGGTATCAATGTTTTCACTACCCTTAATGTGCAGCATTTGGAAAGTCGTACCGACACGGTAGCTCAAATTACAGGCGTTATTATTCGCGAAACTCTGCCTGACTTTATCTTTGAGAATTCCGACGATATTGAATTAGTGGACATAACCCCCGACGAACTACTTCAACGACTTTCGGATGGAAAAGTCTATACCCCCGAACGCTCGAAAGAAGCCGTAAATAACTTCTTCCGCAAAGGAAATATTACCGCTTTGCGCGAAATGTCGCTGCGTATTGTTGCTGACCGTGTCGATAACCAGTTGCACGATTATATGCAGGATAAACGCATCCGTGGTCCATGGAAATCGGGATTACATTTCCTTGTGGCTATTGGGGTAAGTCCTTCTTCTGCCGGTTTGCTCAAGTGGGCCAAAAACCTGGCCTATACCATGGGAGCTAATGTCGAAGCACTTTATGTTGAAACAACTCAACGGTTGACCGCTAAAGACCACGAGCAACTCGATTTGAATATTGACCTTGCCAAGCAGTTAGGATTTAAAGTTCGCATTGTTACCAACGATGACTTGGTAAAAGCGATTGTAAATTATGCTCAAAAAGAAAATATCACGCATATCATCGTCGGGAAATCGCGGTTTAGTAGTGTAAAATCACTATTGAAACTTGGAAATTTTGTAAATCGCTTGATTAAATACAGTGGTAATATTGATGTTTATATTTTGGGTTCCGACACGCCTGTTGATGATAAGTTCAATGCCAAAGCTTCCATTCCGCCATTTACCTCAAATCTCCGAGAATATCTCACCGTTTTGCTAATTGTCAGCCTAAGCTCAATATTGAGTTATTTTGTAAAAGATATTGTTGGTTATCAGGCTATATCATGTATTCTTTTGTTTTTGGTTTCTTTTTTGGCTCTTTTTTATGGTACCGGACCCATTCTATTTGCAGCAGCATTAAGTGCGTTGATTTGGGACTATTTCTTCATCCCGCCTCAATTTACCTTTCTTATCCATAATCCATTGGATATGTTGTTGCTGGCCATGTTTTTTATTATCGCCCTATTGAATGGAACGTTAACATCAAGAGTCCGCCGTCAGGAAAAGAAGATACGGATACGTGAAGAGCGCACCCATGCTTTGTACCAACTCACCAAAGATCTAAACTCCATTTCGGGCTTTGATGATGTTATTAAGGTAGCCGATGATTTTATTAATCGATATTTTAAATTGAGGTGCTGTATTGTTGTAAAAAATGATTTGAATCAACTGGAGGTAAAATCGCTCGAAAGTTCCGATATCAGTCTCACTGAAAGTGAAATGAGTATCGTTAACTGGGTAGAAAAAAATTCGATGAAAGCAGGTAAGTTTACCAATACATTGCCATCGAATGAATACACATTTTATCCGTTGATTGGTAGTAATGGTGCACTTGGTGTTATTGTGGTAAAACAGGATACTGTTTTTACGCATGGCGAAGAACAGTTTTGGGAATCTTCGTTAGCACAGATTATAGGTAAATATGAACGCGAGTTGTTGCGCAATGCCACCAAAAAGACCTATATGATTAGTGAATCGGAAAAACTGTATAAGACACTGTTCAATTCCATTTCTCACGAATTGCGCATTCCTCTGGCTACTATTATGGGCTCTTCCGAAACATTGCTGGAGCAACAACTTCCGGAAACAATTCAAAAGGAACTGTATTCCGAAATCAATATTGCATCTATCCGGTTGAACCGATTGGTTGAGAATTTATTGAATATGTCGCGGCTCGAATCGGGTAGGATTACTCCACATCCCGACTGGTGCGATGCTCAGGATTTAGTAAACTCTGTTTCGGAATCGCTTAGATACGAATTGGAATCCTTTACGTTTAAAACACATATTCCTAATGATTTTCCTTTAATTTATGTAGATTTCGGATTGATAGAGCAGGTGTTACATAACCTTATTCTAAATGCCACACAGCATTCACCCAAAGGAAGCATTATTGAATTGAAAATTCAGATTTCTGATGAGCATCTAATCATTAAAGTTGTTGATCATGGACATGGATTCCCCGAAGCGGAGCTATCTTCGGTTTTTGATAAATTTTATCGGGGTAAGGATGCAAAAGCAGGTGGTACCGGACTTGGTTTGTCTATTGTAAAAGGATTTGTTGAGGCTCATCAGGGCACTGTCTCCGCTTCTAACGGAGAAAAAGGAGGGGCTATTTTTACAATCAAAATCCCGGCTAAACAAATGGATTTGCAACAATAATAAATAGCTAAAAAAAGTTCCATAACTACAATTGTAGTTATGGAACTTTTTTTAAACTCCGCTAAATCGATACCCGATACCTGATTCTGTAATCAACAATTTTGGTTTTGAAGGATCGTCTTCTATCTTTTTACGAAGTTGTGCCATGAAAACTCTTAGATATTGCGTCTGTTTAATGTATCCATATCCCCATACTTCCTGAAGGATATAAACATGGGTAAGTACCCGACCTTCATTTTTGGATAAAAGTGCTAATAAAGAGAATTCAGTTGAGGTGAGTTTGATTATTTCATTGTTCTTGGTGGCAATATGCTTTGCCAGATCAATCACCAGGTTATCAAATACCATTGATGCTTCCTGCTGATGAATGCTACGTTGACAGGCAACCCGTATCCTTGCCAGTAACTCACGGGTTCGGAAAGGTTTGGTAAGGTAATCATTAGCTCCATTGTCGAGTGCGCGGACAATGTCTTCCTCCGAATTTCGGACCGATAGAATTATGATTGGCCCCGTATACCACTCGCGTAATTTTTTCAATACCTCCAATCCATCCATATCAGGCAGCCCTAAATCAAGAATGATAAGTACCGGATTGACGGATGCTGCCATGATGCAACCATCTTTTGCAGTCTCGGCTTCAGCAACTTTATACCCATTTGCGGTCAGATTTATTTCAAGAAGCCTTCGTATCTGGACTTCGTCATCAATTATCAGAATAGTCTGCTTTGTATCCATGTCTTTGGTTGTTAGCGTGTGTTTTTCTGTTAGTTTTATTAATGCAAAGGTATATTTTTAGTCATAAAGATTTTATAAATATTTATACGCATCATATAATATTTATATGATGAATAACGCATGGCTTACCTTAGGGTTCAAATACAAAAAAGAGGCTACTCCATTTCGGGTAGCCTCTTTTCATGGTTCTCGGTTTACGAGATCTTTTCTATTTCTTCTTGTAGGTCAATTTCAATTCCCTTTTTGTCATAAAATTTGTATTGTAAGAAGCCCAATTTTTGTTCGGGAATTACTTTACAACCTTTTCCAAATTTTCGTTTCCATTGCCATTTCATCGATAGAAAACCTTTAGAGATATAGGCGTCTACATAAGGATGAACATGTAATACAAACTCTTTAATATTTAATTGATTTACCAGGTAATCTATTTTACTTTCCAGTTGGTCGGTAAAGAGGATAGATGGCTTGGTGCGTCCTTTGCCGTAGCAGGTAGGACAGGTTTCTTCGATATCGATATGTATCACCGGACGAACACGCTGACGTGTCATTTGTAACAACCCGAATTTACTAAGTGGAAGAATGTTGTGTTTGGCTCTATCATTGGCCATATTTTCACGCATTCTGTCAAATAGCTTCTGACGGTTTTCTGTCTCGTGCATATCTATAAAATCTACCACGATTATACCACCCATATCGCGTAAGCGAAGTTGACGGGCTATTTCGTCGGCAGCAGCTAAATTCACATCAAGGGCATTGTCTTCCTGACCATTGCCTGCTTTCGAACGATTTCCGCTATTCACGTCTACAACGTGAAGTGCTTCGGTATGTTCTATAATCAGATAAGCTCCGTTTTTAAACGAAACGGTTTTGCCGAAAGCCGATTTTATTTGTTTGGTAATACCAAAACTGTCGTAAATCGGAGTTTCTTCCTGATATAGTTTTACAATATCTTTTCGTTCGGGTGCAATCAGTTCTACGTAGTCACGCACTTCTGTATACACTGCAGCATCATTGATATGAATATGCTTGAAATTTGGGTTGAATAAATCTCTAATTATTCCCACCGTGCGACCTAATTCTTCTAAAATAAGCGAAACTCCTTTGGCTTGTTGTGTTTTGGCGATAGCTTCTTCCCAGCGTTTTACCAAAATCTTCAACTCGTTATCGAGTTCAGCTCCTTTTTTCTCCTCGGCAACAGTTCTTACAATTACTCCAAATCCTTTGGGCTTAATGCTTTGAATCAGTTGTTTCAGTCGTAAGCGCTCTTCCTCCGTTTTTATTTTTTGCGATACCGACACTTTCTCGGCAAACGGGATAAGAACTAAAAACCGTCCGGCTATGGATATTTCGGCAGTCAATCGCGGTCCTTTGGTCGAGATGGGTTCTTTGGTAACCTGAACCAAAATCTCCTGACCTGTTTTAAGGATGTCGTTGATTGAACCGTTTTTCTCAATTTCCGGTTGCAGTTTTGTTTTTTGAATGGCAGGCGCTTTTTTACGGTCGCTAAGAGCCTGCGTTGTAAATTGTGTAAGGGTGTTGAAATTGGAACCTAAATCAAGATAGTGTAGAAAAGCATCTTTTTCGTAACCTACGTCTACAAAAGCTGCATTTAAACCGGGCATTATTTTTTTTACCCTGCCCATATAGATATTTCCAACGGCGAATTGTTCTTCTCGTCCTTCCTGGTTTATCTCTACAAGGCGTTTGTCTTCGAGCAGCGCAATAGAAATTTCGGATGCTTTCACATCAACTACTAGTTCGCTATTCACTTTTTTTTGATTTTTGGTTTTTGACTGTTTTTTATAAAGAAAAAACAAACTTAAAGCCAAGAATTTAGCTTATAAGTTTGTTTTCATGGACTTTATAACTAAAGACCAGTAAGACTATTTCTTCTTGTGTCTATTCTTTCTAAGTCTCTTTTTTCTCTTGTGAGTTGACATTTTATGTCCTTTTCTTTTTTTACCGCTTGGCATCTCGATTGATTTATTGTGTGAAAAATTATTTTACTACGCTTACAAATGTCTTTGCAGGTTTAAACGAAGGTATATTGTGAGCTGGGATAATAATCGTAGTATTTTTTGAAATATTACGAGCCGTTTTTTCTGCTCTTTGTTTGATAATGAAGCTACCAAAGCCTCTCAAATATACGTTTTCATTTTTTGAAAGTGAGTCTTTTACGGTTTCCATAAAAGCTTCAACAGTTGTTAATACAGTTACTTTGTCAATGCCTGTATTTTTTGCAATCTCGTTTACAATGTCTGCCTTAGTCATTTGAGTAAATTTTTATATGTTAATAAATTATTAATGTTTTATGCTTTTCAAAACGGACTGCAAATATATAGCTTTTATTCTGATTAAAAAACAATTGCGGTCTTTTTTTTCTGAAATTTCAAAACTTTATTTTTTTATAAGCTTAGTTCTCAGTAGCTTTTCAATTTCGTGAATACTTAGAATTTTAACCGCAAATTGATAAAATTTGTTAACTATAACGGTGAAAGAAATTGAGTCTAAATTTCACTTCTCAGTTCTATTTGATTTACAGCATTTTATGTTCAGTAAAAGTTTCGTATGAATCTGATGTTTGGCTTGTGCTGAACTGTTTTTAGCTTTATTTTTATTGAGTGAAATACTTGATACTTCAAATATTAAACCTTCAAACGTGTTACAATGATTTTCAAACTAAGATAATGAATTTATGCATGACTTACATCAATAAAGTTCGTAAATTAAGCTGAATCCGCAAACTAAAACAAAATCTCTTTTACGTTGAGTTCCAGTTTTAATAGTTCAGATTTTGTAGCTCGATTTATCGGCCTTACTTTTGTGGCGCAAAGATGCGACATATTCACATACTGTGCAATACCGTAAATAAAGTATTTTTATACATTTTTTCATATGAGTAATAATAGCAGTTTAACACATATTTCCAATACACTTTCTGCATGGTATTTAGCCAATAAGCGAGAATTGCCGTGGAGGGATATTTCTGATCCGTATTTAATTTGGATTTCGGAAATTATATTGCAACAAACACGTGTAAATCAGGGTATGAGTTATTACCTACGCTTTATCGAACGCTTTCCAACTGTAGCTGATTTAGCTCTTTCGGATGAAGATGGGGTGTTGAAATACTGGCAAGGACTGGGGTATTATTCGAGGGCGCGAAATTTACACAAGGCTGCACGGCAGGTGATGACTAATTTTGGCGGTATTTTTCCTTTCGAACATGCTGATGTGCTAAAACTAGCCGGAATAGGGGACTATACAGCCGCCGCTATCTGTTCTTTTGCCTACGATCAGCCCTTTGCCGTGGTAGATGGAAATGTGTATCGCGTGTTATCGCGACTGTTTGGCATCGAAACTCCCATTGATTCTGGTGCAGGGAAAAAGGAATTTGCAAGTTTAGCACAAGAGTTGATTTCTAAGTCTGATCCAGGAATTCATAATCAGTCAATTATGGAATTTGGGGCGTTGCAATGTGTGCCGGTATCGCCGGACTGCGCTGCTTGTCCGTTACAACAGAATTGTCGCGCTTACGAATTAAGTATTGTAGATAAATTGCCGATTAAATCGAAAAAAACGAAGGTGACAAACCGCTATTTCAATTACTTTTTTATTGAACTGGGTGGAAAGACATATTTGCAAAAACGAATAGCAAAAGATGTGTGGCAAAACCTGTTTGAATTTCCGTTAGTTGAAGCCGATTCATTACTCACGGTTGAAGAATTGATGGGAACTGTTGGTTTCAAAAATCTTTTTAGCGGAATTGGCGAAGTGGAGGTGGTGAAAATATCAAACCCGATGAAACATGTTTTGAGTCATCGGGTCATTTATGCACAATTTGTCACCGTGAAAATTACGGACGAAAACGCTGTATTGTCGAAATTGATTAAAACTTCACTTGCCGAAATTGATCAATTTGCTGTTTCGCGATTGATGGAGTTGTTTCTCGAAGATATACTTGGTTGATGCTTACAATCCGAATTTAGATTTTACTAATGCTTCGAATTCAGGGTAATCTCTGTATCCTAGTTCTGAGGTGTATTTATTTTTTGCTCCTATAAAAACAATTGTAGGCATAGCTTCTACTTTAAAAAGTCGGGCTATCTCAGGGTCTTTGTCCACATCAATTTTGTATATAATCAGTTTGGTGTTGTATTTATTTTGAATAGCCTGTAAATGGGGTGCCAGCATTTTGCATGGACGACACCAGGTAGCATGAAAGTCCAGAATAATAGGTAGCTTACTCAAACGATTAATAGATTTATCCTTTTCGTAGTTCCATACTTTTTGTTTGAACTCTTTAGCGGTTAATTCGGTAATTTGAAATTTTGAAGTTTGTTGTGCCATTGCGGTAGTGCTTACTACAAGGCAGATGACAAGCAATTGGAAGATTTTTTTCATGTTTTCTAAATAACTTTTGAATTATAGTTTATAGCTTAATTTCTGTATTAAACAATAAACCGTGGCTTTTGTTGAAAAACGAAGGACAATTTATTCGCGGAATTTGTTTATTCTAGCGATTCTTATTTTCGCCTTTTTTATTTCCTTTTCAAGTTGGGTAACATCCTTTTTTACGACCCATAAACGATAGGTTTCGGCAATGGCTTTTTTATCGGAATCAGCAAGATAGTAAACGTAGGATTTTTTTCCATGCAACGACACCTTGATTCGTTTCGAAGTTTCCTGAGTAATAAAACCTGCCACTCCGTTTGCGGCATCGTTTTTATAGGTCAGTGTTTCCCAGTGCGTTCCTCCATCATTGAAACTATGATTGGCAGCATTCGTAGTTGCTAAAGTGTCCGTTCTGGCCAGCAAATCATCTACCGATACTTCGATAGAACTATGTTCAATTTTCGGGCCACAATAATTGCTTATCAGATACAAATCGCTATTTTCGTCCACATACGATTTTATATAAATTCTGCTTGAATTGCTTTCGGTTAGTTGAGTTTTGTACACGAAGTTTCCAAATTCCTGATAAGATTCATCTTTCTCAAACCTGAAATTTCGTTGAATAGAATCGAGCTCATGTTGTTTTTTTGGTAAAATGCTGTCGCAATACGCCAATGTTCGGGAACTTTCTCTTCGCACAATGGTATCTTCAAAAGCAGCTGCAATTTTGCGTTTTTCAACCAGTTTTGGAAATAATATATGTATGCTATCAATCTCAATTTTAGCTGCATTCAAGGTATTTTGGCTAATAAGCTGTTCAATATGCTTTAAGCGTATATCTGCTTGTTTTTCTTGCTCTTTACGCGAATCACACGCTGTAAAGACTGCAAGTACAAGTAGTGTAAAAATACATGAATTTATTTTAGTCATAATGGTGTTTTTTGTTATTTGATATCCGGTCCTGTATTTCTTTTTTGTAAAAACTAAAATAATATATAAACCTTAAACGCAAAAATCGTACAAAAATAATGGATTTAATTTATAATTTCGTCATTCTTTGATTATGATTTTAAATAATGAAAAAATAGTAGTGTAGTTTAATGATATAAGGTGTTCTGTTTCGGGAGAGCATGTAAGCTGAACTATTGAAGCTATAACTGAGAATCAGAGAAAATAGTGTTCAATCTGCTATTTTATATTTGTATAAATATAAACTCAATATTAACGTCGATTTTTCAAACGGGAAATTAAGAGTAATAGTCTCCATTTTTAGGTATTTCTGCAACTATTTTACATTTTTTGTTTATCTTTGCTTCGAATTCATTAATAAATACAACAAGTATGCGTAGACAGTTTATTCAACTTTTGTGTATCATGATGTTAACTTTTCAGTTTACAGCCTGTATTACTACTCATGAGACGAATTATATGCAGACTACTAAAAATTTTATTCCTTCGTACAAAGATACGGTTGAATATCAGGATTATCGTTTAAGAGAAGGTGACAAATTGTTTATTCAGGTGTATTCCATTGATGATAAAACGAATGTGCTGTTTAATGGCTCTTCGAATATGAGTTCTCAAATGCAGGGTGGTTCTGGTGGCGAAAGTAATGATTTATATACCTATACGATTGATAAAAACGGAGAAATAAAGTTACCGCTCGTTGGTGCTGTTCTTTTGCGTGGTAAAACAATCCGAGAAGCAAAGGGCTCTCTGGAAAAATCAATTGAACCTATATTAAAAATCAATTCAGTTGATGTTCGCATGGTAGGTCGCTATTTCAGCATTGTCGGCTCCGGAAAATCTGGCCGGTTTGCCTTCCCCCGCGAGAAAGTAAATATATTTCAGGCCCTTGCAATGATAGGTGATTTTAGTTATTATACCGACCGAAGCACTATTAAAATTTTACGCGAAACCAATAAAGGAACTCAAATTAAGGTTTTTGATGCCCGGAGTGTCGACATTATGCATTCAGAGTTTTATTATCTGGAACCAAATGATGTGATATTCCTGCAACCTATGAAATCACAGTTCTTCGGAGTCTCAACCTTTTGGACTGCACTTTCGACTGTAGTAACCACCTATTCGTTTGGCGTTATTATTTATAAAACTTTTCTCGAGAAAAGCGCAACAACTACAACCACACCAGCTGCTAACTAGTTGTGAATTTTTATTTAGTCCTTAATATTAACTCGATGTACAGCTCATATGATAAATAAAACTCAACTATTCTCGTTGTTTTTGGCTCTGCTCTTATTCTCATCGTGTTACAGTTATAAAAGTATGCGATTGCTTCAGGACGGCAATACTTCGCTACCTAACTACCCAAAAACTGATTATACTGATTACCGGATACGTGTGAATGATGAAATTATATACCGACTTATTTCTGACGACGAAACCGGACTTTCAAAATTAATATCTCCCGAAACAGGTTCAGGCGGACAAAATCAAATTTCCTATCGCGTATACACCGATGGCACAATTGATTTGCCTTTTTTGTCAAATATACCGGTTGAAGGTCTTACTCTCAATGAAGCTTCTTTGGTTGTAGAGAAACGATTTAGAGATCTTATTCCTAAAGCTACAGTTAAGCTTAGCCTTGCCAATAAAACATTTTCGGTGTTTGGTGACGCCGGTTATGGTGTTTTCCCAATTTACAAAGAAAAACTGACCATCTTTCAGGCATTGTCTCTGGCCGGAGACTTTAATGAATCCACTGATAGAAGGCATGTTAGAATCATTCGTGAAGTGAATAGTGGAACTCAAATTCTTGAGTTTGATATCCGTCCCAAAAGCATTATCGATTCAAAATACTATTACATTTATCCAAATGATATTATTTATGTGAAACGCGAATTCTCAAGTTTCTATAAAGTTACTAATTATTCAACGCTTTTAGGAGTCATTACATTCTCAATGTCGTTATTATTCAACGTCTTGAATTATAGCAAGTAATTGTAACAGGCCAATTCCTTTTTTATACTAAAAATTAAGAACGCATTATGGAATCAAATAATTACGAAAAACAACCATTTACAGAAGAAGAGGAATCGGGTTTTGATATAATCGAATGGGTGAATTATTTCCTTCATTTCTGGTATTTATTTGTTATCGGAGTTGTATTGTCGTTAGGATTGGCATCGCTCGAAAACAGAACCTGGAAGGCAACATATCAAACTGCGGGAAAGGTGATGATTGAAGAATCGCGAACTCCTTCGGCCAATGCTATGGGCTTAATGCAAGGTTTTGGTGTGGAGTCAGGCTACCGGAATGCTCGGAATCAGGTCATTATGTTTGGGTCTTATGATTTGATTAGCAAGGTAGTAGATAGTTTGCCGTTTATTAAAGTAGATTATATTTCGAAGGGGAGTTTTAAAACCCGTAATTTATATAACAATTCACCGATCTATGTTGAAACGGACTATATTGCACCGGAAGCATACAATCTGCTATTTAAAATAAACCTTCATTCAAATGGTACTTATACCATAACTGTCGACGATAATAAAAATTATGAAAAGTTTAGTCTTAATGGGCGTTTTGAGCAACCCTTGCAAGACAACCTATTTTTTCTGACGGTTCATTACCTCAACAAAAATTACATTAATTCCGAGTTTTATTTCCAGTTTAGATCAAAGGAATCATTGGTGTCTGATTTCTCTTCCCGATTAAAATTTGGGTATGAAGTGGAAGGTTCATCAGTGCTACAGGTTTCGATGGAAAGCGATACACCCGATAGGGATATTGACTTTATAAATAAACTTTGTGAGTGCTTTTTGTCAGATAATCTTGAACGAAAAAATGAAGCAGCTAATAAAACAATTAAATTCATTGACGGTCAATTGAAGGACGTTTCAAAAAGTCTCTCTGTATCAGAAGATGAAATGACCCGCTTTAGACAAGAAAATCAGATTGTCGATGTACCCAGTCATACTGCCGAATTGTTAGGAAAAGCAGCTAAATATGATGCTCAGGAAGCTGAAATGAAACTGCGCGAAACCTACTTGAACTATTTGACCAAATACCTGAAAACTAATCTTGAAGATGGTACTGTAGTTGCTCCTACAAGTTTAGGTGTAAGCGATCCGATGTTGATTGCAATGGTTCAGAAAATCAATGATTTATATACGCTTAGAAGTGATGTGAGCGATAAGAATATATATTATGCTAAGTATACGAAGGAAATAAACAACGCAAAGAATACCGTGTTGGAAATGATGAAGAGTATGCGAGCGTCGATGGATATTGAAAAAAGAGATTTTAAGAGTCGATATGCTAAAGTTAATGAAGATATCAAAGAGTTGCCAAAAAAAGAATTGGAAATGATTGCGATTGAACGAAAATATAAAATGGATGATAACTATTTTACGTTCTTCCTTCAAAAAAGAGCAGAATCGGATATTCTAAAGGCTTCGAACTCTCCTGATAATATCATTTTGGATAAAGCTCGAATTGTACAAATCACTAATTCAGATAAAAAATCAAAAACTACCATGATGTTTTTGATATTGGGATTACTAATTCCAGCCGTTATTGTTATTGTTATTGAATTGTTGAATAATACAGTCAGATCAACAAGAGATATTGAAAAAAATTCGTCGTTCCCATTAATTGGTTCAGTACGTCACACCACCAGTACCGACCCTTCGTTGGTCCAAAAGAATCCGCGTTCCACGTTTACCGAAATGTTTCGGGTTATTCGAACCCGCATCGAATTTATTGTTAAGCGTAAAACGAATATCATGGTGATGGCTACTTCTACCGAGTCGGGTGACGGTAAGAGTTATTTCTGTATAAACCTGGCGGCAGTTTACGCTATGGTAAGTCCGAGAACAATTTTGGTAGATATGGATATTCGTAAACCAAGTATAAATCAGAGGTTTGATATTGCTCAAACAAATGGTGTAAGTAATTATTTGATTAACCAATGCACTCTTGATGAAATCATTATTCAAGGATATCCGGGAGCGGAATTTGATATTTTACCGGCAGGTACCATACCTCCTAACCCGGGTGAATTGATTCGTTCCGAGAAACTGATTGAAATGTTTGCTGAACTCCGTAAGCGATACGACTTTATCATTGTCGATTCAAGTCCAATTGGTATTGTGACGGATGCTTATTCTCTGGCAGCATTGGTTGATGCTACTATTTTTGTGGTGCGTAGCGGTAAAACGAATAAAGGCCTTTATAAACGACTGAGTACTCAACTGAAGTTTGATAATATTAAAAATATGTACACGGTTATGAATGACGTTGGAAGTAATGATGGTTCTCATTATTCTAAATACAATTCATACGGATACCGCTATTCATATGGTTTTGAATATTCTTCGAAGAAGAAGAAGCAGCAAGCTAATGAGCAATATGCTAAATATTATGAGGATGATAGCGAACTTTAAGGTATAAATGATAGATATAAAACTTTTTGGGTGTAATTATCATTATACACTTAGTGAAGAGGTAAAGTAACGAAGAAAAATTTGTATTGATTTAAAAGAGACAAAATGAAAAAAGTAGCATTAATTACCGGAGTAACCGGACAGGATGGCGCGTATTTAGCCGAATTATTATTAAAGAAAGGATATATTGTACACGGATTGAAACGTCGCTCATCGATGTTTAATACCGAACGTATTGACCATTTATATCAGGATCCACACGTTGATAATCGTAATTTCGTATTGCACTATGGTGATATGACCGACTCGATGAATCTTACCCGTATTATTCAGGAAACTCAGCCGGATGAAATTTATAATCTGGCAGCCATGAGCCATGTTAAGGTGAGTTTTGATACCCCCGAATATACTGCTAATGCTGATGGTATCGGTACATTACGTTTGTTAGAAGCGATTCGTTTACTTGGTCTAACAGAGAAAACCCGCGTTTATCAGGCTTCTACCTCTGAGCTTTACGGTTTGGTACAAGAAGTTCCCCAAAAGGAAACAACTCCTTTTTACCCACGTTCGCCTTATGCAGTGGCTAAAATGTATGCTTACTGGATTACTGTAAATTATCGCGAAGCATATAAAATGCATGCAAGCAACGGTATTTTATTTAATCATGAATCACCTTTACGTGGTGAGACCTTTGTAACACGTAAAATTACCCGTGCAGCAGCTCGTATAGCTATGGGTATGCAAGGCAAGTTATTCTTGGGTAATTTATCATCTAAACGCGACTGGGGACATGCAAAAGATTATGTACGTGCAATGTACCTCATTCTTCAACAAGATGAACCGAGCGACTATGTAATTGCTACCGGTATTACTACCGAAGTGCGTGAGTTCGTGCGCATGGCTTTCGCCGAAATTGGTATTGTTATTGCGTTCAAAAGCGAAGGAATTGATGAAAAAGGATATATCTCAGAAATAAATGAGGATGTATTTACATCTCAAATCGGAGCAGAGTTCTTAGCTGCAATTCGTGCTATCGAAGGACCGATTGTTGAAGTTGATGCAAACTACTTCCGTCCTACAGAAGTGGATTTGTTGATCGGAGATGCAACAAAATCGCGTACAAAACTTAACTGGATCCCTGAATATGATTTAAAAGCGTTGGTTGAAGATATGATGCGCTCAGATGTTCATCTAATGAAAAAAGAAACCTACCTGAAAGAAGGTGGATACAATGTGTTGAATTATTTCGAATAACCCAGAATGGTGTAATTGTTTAATAGTGTAAGATGTAATTGTTTTGATAGTTAGTTCTTTATGTCAACTAACTATTAAACACTATTTTGATTAAAGCATATAAAAAGCGAATAGACTAAATTATACCTTTACACCAAGTATTACACCTTTACACCGTTTCTTACATAACAAACGAATGAACAAAGATTCAAAAATATATATTGCCGGTCACAATGGAATGGTTGGGTCGGCCATTAAGCGTAATCTCGAAGCAAAAGGATTCACAAATATAGTTACCCGTTCAAAAGATGAACTTAATTTACTCAGCGAGCAAGCAGTATCTGCTTTTTTTGCAATAGAGAAACCCGAATTTGTGGTGCTTGCTGCTGCTAAAGTAGGTGGTATTGTAGCTAATAATACCTATCGTGCTCAGTTTATTTACGAGAATTTGATGATACAGAATCATATCATTCATCAAAGCTATTTGAATGGTGTGAAGAAACTTCTGTTTCTGGGCTCATCGTGTATTTATCCGCGCGATGCTGCACAACCAATGAGCGAAAATGCATTGTTGACAGGTATTTTGGAAAGCACCAATGAACCTTATGCTATTGCTAAAATTGCGGGTATCAAGATGTGTGAGGCTTACCATGCCCAGTATGGTTGCAACTTTATCTCCATTATGCCTACCAATTTGTATGGACAAAACGACAACTACGATTTAGAAAAATCGCATGTGTTACCTGCTTTGATTCGTAAGATGGTATTGGGAAAAAGCCTTTTGGAGAATGATTGGGTTGCTTTGCGCAATGATTTGAACAAACGCCCAATAGAAGGAGTGGATGGTTCGGCGGATGATGAAGCGATATTGAAAATACTGAACAAATATGGTATTTCAAATGATAAGGGAGAAGTGGCTATTACACTTTGGGGTTCAGGCTCTCCGTTACGTGAGTTTCTGCATGTAGATGATATGGCTGATTCGAGCGTTTATCTGCTTCTGAATTATGATGCTCCGGATACCTTACCATCGCATGTAAATGCCGGTTGTGGGAGCGATGTTTCGATTAAAGAATTATCGGAAATGGTTCAGAAAACGGTTGGTTATACAGGCACAATTAATTGGGATGCAACCAAACCTGATGGTACTCCACGTAAATTGATGGATGTTTCCAAGTTGAATAACTTAGGTTGGAAACCTTCTATCTCGCTGGAAGACGGAGTTAAAAAAGTAGTGGCTGCATACTAAAATAGTACTTAAATAGATAGTTGGTTGTCAGTGGTTCAAATGTATTATCCATTGATGACCAACTTTTTGCTAATTCGACTAAAAGAAGAATAATGAAAATTGCAATTGTAGGAACAGGTTACGTTGGGTTGGTTTCGGGTACGTGTTTCGCCGAAATGGGTGTTGATGTTACATGTGTGGATATTAATGTTCAGAAAATTGAGAACCTTGCGAAGGGAATCATTCCAATTTACGAACCGGGACTTGAAGATATGGTGTTGCGCAATGTAAAGGCGGAACGCTTACATTTCAGTACAGACTTAACTACAGTTTTGCCGAATGTTCAGGTTGTTTTTAGTGCGGTGGGTACTCCGTCCGACGAAGATGGAAGTGCCGATTTGAAATATGTGTTAGAAGTTGCCCGAACTATTGGCCAACACATGCAACAATACGTATTACTGGTCACCAAAAGCACCGTTCCAGTTGGAACTGCCACTCTGGTGCGTCAAACGATTCAAAATGAGTTGGATAAACGTGGAGTTGCCATTGAGTTTGATGTAGCTTCTAATCCGGAATTTTTGAAAGAAGGTGATGCCATTAAGGATTTTATGAGTCCTGACAGAGTAGTGGTAGGTGTGGAAAGTGAGAAGGCAAAGGATTTGATTACCAAACTGTATCGTCCGTTTTTGTTGAATAATTTCCGTGTTATTTTTATGGATATTCTTTCAGCAGAGATGACAAAATATGCGGCTAATGCGATGTTGGCCACCCGTATCAGTTTCATGAACGATATGGCAAACCTCTGCGAATTGGTAGGGGCAGATGTGAACATGGTGCGCAAAGGTATTGGATCCGATCAGCGTATTGGTGGGAAGTTTCTCTATGCCGGCTGTGGCTACGGTGGTTCCTGCTTTCCGAAGGATGTAAAAGCTTTGATCCAAACATCCGAGCAAAATGGGTACGAATTGAAAGTGCTTAAAGCCGTAGAGGAAGTAAATGCGTTCCAAAAACAGGTTCTTTTTCATAAATTACAAAAACGTTGGAACAAGGATTTAAAAGATAAGACGGTTACAATTTGGGGATTATCCTTTAAACCCAATACTGATGATATGCGTGAAGCGCCATCGTTGGTGTTGATTGAAAAATTACTTGAAGCAGGCTGTCATGTTCGGGTTTTCGATCCGGTGGCTATGCCCGAAGCTAAAAAAATACTTCAGTTGAAAAGAGCAAATTTAAAAAATAGTTCAGCACTTTATTTTGCCACTGATATTTATGATGCAGCTCTGGAAGCCGATGCTTTACTGTTGGTTACCGAATGGAAAGAGTTTCGTATGCCTAGTTGGGGGGTTGTGAAGAAAACGATGAAAGGTTCATTAATACTCGATGGAAGAAATATCTACGATAAAAATGAACTGCTGGAATCGGGTTTTGAGTACGAGGCAATAGGCTAATATAATTCAGAGCATCAATAATTCAGGAAAATGGAATATACTACCATCATTAAGCCCAAGAATAAACTTTTTGACATAGATTTTAAAGAGCTTTGGCAATATCGCGATTTGTTCTCGATGTTTGTAAAACGCGATATCATTACGCAATATAAACAAACAATTCTTGGTCCGGCCTGGTTTTTTATTCAACCGGCCATTACTACCATCATGTATATGATTGTTTTTGGAGGAATTGCGGGTATCCCAACTGATGGTCTACCCCAACCTATGTTTTATCTTGCCGGAATCGTTTGCTGGCAGTATTTTGCCGATTGTTTAAATAAGACATCGTCAACGTTTACCACCCATCAGGCTATATTTGGGAAGGTTTATTTTCCACGTTTAATTGTGCCGCTATCTACTGTTGCCTCCGGTTTGGTGCGTATGGGTATTCAGTTTTTGATGTTCCTGGCCTTCTATATTTATTATGTTATAGTAGGAGTAGAGGTAGCGCCGAATATCTATATACTTTTGCTGCCGTTGCTTATTCTAATGTTGGCTGGTTTGTCGCTGGGATTTGGAATTATCATTTCGTCGATGACAACAAAATACCGCGATTTGACGATATTATTTACCTTTATTGTTCAGCTGTGGATGTATGTTACGCCTATTATTTATCCGCTAAGTAGTATGTCGCCCAAAAAACAATGGATAATGGCACTTAACCCGGTAACTTCCATCGTAGAAACGTTTAAATACGGAACTATGGGTGTTGGTACGTTTAGTTGGGGACAATTGGGTTATAGTTTTGGCTTTATGGTGGTGCTTTTGGTTATTGGGATTGTAATTTTCAATAAAGTGCAACGCAGTTTTATGGATACAGTGTAATTAATTCATAATTCATAATTCATAGTCCAATTGATTAAACATTAATCAATTGGATTATTTTTTTGTGAAGATCCTGTGTCTTCTCAAAAACAGGGTTTTGGCTTCTTTTCAACCCGTTAAAGCGGAATTTAGCAATCCATTTTCTCGTTTCATTGTACCAGTTTAGTGCCCATTTTCCTGAATAATACTGACAGATATAAAATAAAATAACAATCCACCATGATACTGCCGTAAAGTAGGCAAAAAGTAATGTTTGTAGTGTGTAAAAAATTGGAAATGAAAAAAGACTGAACGTAAAATGCAATGAACAATTGAAGCCTCCGTATTCTACTTTCATAGCTTTTCGAAGCCAAACCGGTGCAAAAAAAGGAAGAACGTTAAGAATAAAACCATTTAAGAATATCGGTAGCGTGCAGAGGAGGATTAAACTATCGAATAGGAGCATAGCTCTGTTGAAATTAGTATGTTCGAATAGCCATGAACGTAGTTTCATCTTTTTTAAGTTGGCTTTATACTCCGAACAAAGTATGGCTAATTCGACTATCTTTCTTGAATCCGTATTTTCAATTTCTACCAATTTAGCTGCGACCTTTTGTTTTGCTACAAATTTGAAAACCGTACTGTTCGGTAGTTTCTGATGTTTCTGAACAGTGGCATACGCTACTTCTACAGCCGTTTCAAAACACTTGTTATAGGTGTCTGTTGCTAGGTCAAGTGTTGAGGCATTTAAATCACTGCGTAACTTTTCGCGAATTTCATTCATGGCTGTAACAGGATTCTCTGCGTAAACCATCATATATTCCGATATTTCAATCGGTTTTCCTATATTGATAATAATATGTTTACCAAACTTCACCAAATGACCAAAATCAATACCAATAGGGATGATTTTTACAGCCGGTGTTGTTCCATACTTTTCCTGCGCTGCAAATGCAATCCGAAAAATGCCTTTTACGAGCGGACGAAGCTTGTGGTCCTCACCCTGGTTACCTTCAGGCATTATACCCAAAGATTTGTTATGATGAAGAATATCTACACATTTATCAAAAATTTCTGCATTCCTACCCAGGTTCTCAACACCATCACGCATCCGAAATGCAGGTAGCATTTTTACAAAATAAAGCATTTTGGCTATGTGCTTTTTATTGAACATGTCGGAACGTGCGAGAAACGTCACAGGTAGGTTGGACGGAACAACGGAATGAACTGCAAGAGCATCCATTAGTGCATTGACATGATTTGGAGCAAATATTATTGGACAATCGGTTGGGATGTTTTCGCGCCCAACCACGATATATTCACCATAAAATTTTTTGAAAAAGAAAACAACATATCTTTTTAGTACATCTAGCGAAAATGGAATCTCATATTTATCGGACATAATCAGTTATCAGTAATAATTAAAAATTTGGTAGTTGCGCTTTTAGAACGGTAGGTTTAGTTTTTTAGCTTATCCCAACGAAAACCAGTTAACTCATGGGTGATTCTGTATATTTCCCACAAATGTAATAAATATTTATTAACACCCCTCGGTTTTTCTAAATTCATTCAGTTATTTTTTATTAAAGCTATATTTTCTGTATATTTGCACTACGATTTAATACTGATTTATCAGTTTGAAAAACTATAATTTTACGCTTATGAAGAAAAATATATTTATAATTTTGATGCTGCTGATGGGTCTTAGTCAAACACATGCGGCAAGCAATGATGCTACCCCTATTGTTGTTTTGGAAACAACTTATGGAAAAATAACCTTAAAATTATATCCCGAAACGGTTAGACACCGTGATAATTTTCTGAAACTGGTGAATCAGGGTTTCTACAATGGTGTTTTATTTCATCGTGTAATTGCTAATTTTATGATTCAGGCCGGAGATCCTAAATCCAAGACAGCTGCTGCAAATGCAACGCTGGGTGCCGGTGACGTTGGTTACACTATTCCGGCAGAGTTTGTTTATCCTCAATACTATCATAAACGTGGTGCGCTTGCTGCTGCCCGAGAAGGCGATAAGCGGAACCCATTGAAGGTTTCCTCCGGATGTCAGTTTTATATTGTGCAAGGCCGCGTATTCGCAGCCGAAGAGTTACAAGAAATGGAGAAAACCAATTATCTTAAGCTAACCGAGAAATTGTATCAGGAAGCAGCCAGCGCAAAGCAGGCACAATTCAATAAACTTAAAATAGAAAATAACCCTGCAAAATTGGATGCATTGCGTGATAGTCTTTTAAATGAAGTGCGTAACATGATTATAAAAAATCCAACGTACAAATTTGCAGAGCAGCAGCGCAAGGACTACACAACTATTGGAGGAACTCCACATTTAGATGGTAATTATACAGTATTTGGGGAAGTGATTGAAGGATTGGATGTTGTAGAAAAAATTTCGAAAGCTCAAACCACTCCAAACAACCGACCTGTCGAAAATATTATAGTGATTAAAGCAGAAGTTGTTAAGGAAACAGTAAACAGTAAGCAGTAGGAAGAGGTAGTTTATTTCAATTTTCAAAGAAGCATATAAAAGAAACGCAAAGTGTTGAATGGAAATTCAAACTTTGCGTTTTTCTTGTTTTAATAATTGATTATTGATGTTCCGGTCTCAGCAAATCATTTACTGTTTTTACAGGATTGAAGGTGTCAATAGGTACTTCCACAAAAATGCTGTTCCAGTCGCTCATAGCTCCATTCCAAAGACCCGGTAATTCCAATGCTTTCAGTTCTTTTCCGCTTTTTGATTTGATGGAGATAAATCCTGTTTTTTTGTCAACGTACTTGACTAAATCAAATTTATCACCCTTGTAGTTTTTTACTCCGCACACCAAATCAACGGGATTGAAATGGGTAGAACCTAGCATTTTTTGTTTATCCTCTGCATTGTTCATATCTATTTGCGAACTTTCCAAAATCTGAGGTGATACTGTGCCATCTGCATTAACTGTTAGGAAAGGGCCACCACCGGGTTCACCCACATTTTTTACCATCCCGCATACGCGGATAGGGCGATTCAATTTGGTGTAAAGATAGTTTCTCAATTCCGGTTGTGAAAGTGAATGTACGTCTGAATGATGATTGTTCAGGCGCACTTCGCAGAATTGGGCAATGATAGATAGTTTGGCGTTTGATATGGCTTCGTTTTCCAGTTCGTGTAAGTAAGCAAAGCTTTGTTGTTGAAGATGAACCAATAAACCCGCAATAAGTTTTTTGTATTTTACAGTGCTGTTTTTTAGCGAATCCGGTACTACATTATCGATGTTTTTGATGAAGATGACATCTGCATTCAAGTCATTCAGGTTCTCGATAAGTGCGCCGTGACCACCTGGACGGAAGAGTAATTCGCCTTTGTCGCGGAACGGAGCATTGTCGGCATCTGCAGCAATCGTGTCGGTGGACGGTTTTTGCTCTGAGAAACTAACATTGTAACTCACATTGAAGTTTTTTTTATAAAAACTGATACAGTCGTTTATGTGCTTTTCGAATAGGGCGCGATGCTCTTTGGAAACGGTGAAATGAATATTCACTTTGCCGGAAGCATTCGCATACAAGGCACCTTCTACCAAATGCTCTTGAGTTGGAGTACGCTTTTCGGCGGGGTAGGAGTGGAATTTAAGCAAGCCTTTTGGCAATGCGCCATAGTTCAATCCTTTGTCTGAAAGTAAATTTTCAACTACCGGTTTAAATGATTTTTCAGCAATAAGTTCCGGAATCGACTTGCCGTTATTCTTTTTACAGACCTCGTTTAAATCATTATAAAAAGCAAACTTTTCGATTTCAGCGAAAAATTTCTTTTCAAAAGCATTTTCCGGTTCAGTAGCATCCTTTTCCAAAAATTCAAAAAGGTCTTTGAACATGCGGCTTGCAGCTCCCGAAGCAGGCACAAATTTCTGAATAGTAGCCTCAGTTTGTAAATAATTTTCCCATTCGGTAAGGAAATTGTTTATTTCACCTTCTGATACCTGAACTATGCCAGTGCCTATCTCGGCTGCACTTTTAATTTCTAAATAGGGAAATCCGGTTACAAATGAATGTAGCTGTTCTTCAATTTGTTTGGTGGTAATTCCTCTTTTTTCTAAGATGGTTTCGTCGTTTGGTGAAAACATAATGCGTAATTTTTTAGTGAGTTTATGTTGGAATGAATAAGTTATGTGCTATAATAATTAGATTATAATTTATGCGAATCAGGAGTTGAAAAATAGTCCGTAGGACTTCAATATCAATAGAATAAACATGTATCAATGTTTTATTGTCCGTAGGACATTAACGTTTTATCTTTGTTTATCCCCTACGGGGAATTGCTTTGTTTATTTCTATTTTCTATTGATATACATTCCCTACGGGAAATAGCTTACTGTTACCAAAATAGAATTGTTTTCAACTCCTGATTCGCATAATTAATTAATTAATTAATTAATTTCCAAAATTTCAGGATTTTATTTCTCGCCAAGCTGATTCTTCAGCGTTATCATTTCTTTTCTACGTTGGATTAATTCGGTAACATAATCTGCAATTCGTACAAATGAATTATAATCGGCAAAAGATAGTTCCTGAAGGTTGTAGAATGCTTGCGAGGCATATTCCATTGCTTTATCTACATTACCGGTAATTTCATAAGCAATGGCTATGTTATTAGCCGCTTGTGCTTTCGTCCAGTTACTCTTGCTTTGATTCATTGCTGTTTGCCAAATGGAAATGGCCGAATTCCAGTTTTTTACGTATACAGAGTCCATCGCCTGTTTAAAGTATTTTTTGTTGGGGTTAAAGAAATAACGATCCACTTTATCCCAGTAAGGTACAAGCCGGTTAACTGTGTTTTGTCCTACGTACAAAGCACCATCAACTAATGCATTCTCTCTTTTAGGCAATTCCTTAATTCCTTTTTTTCTGAAATTCGATTCCGCTTCCCAATACACAGTATCTTTAAATTGCAAGGCATAGAACTCCTCTTTGTTTAGATAGTGAATACTCCAGTACGATTCAAAATTTAGTTCCAAAGTTGAAACGTAGGAGTTGGTCAGCGGATTGAATACCTCCGTAATTTCATCTTTTACTTTTATTTTGTCGAGCGAAATGATGGCATCAGTTTGAGTGGAGTTGCACAGAGCTTGCACAGTTTCATCGGATATATAATTTGAAGAACCAAAGTCGGTACTGATGTTTATACTGTTAGGCGATAACTGTACCGACGCAAAAAAGTTTTTGCTTTCAATATCTTCCTTCAAAGCACCTAAACAAAATATCGACAGGCTATCGGTATTGAATTTTTCTTTTTTTTGTTCTTCGAATGCAAACAGAGTAGTGTGCCCAATGTCTGCAGGTTGAGAAACTGTGTTGTTTATAATCAGCACGTTGTTGACGTCACTATTAAAGGCTACTTTTGCCGGACGTAGTACATCCAGACTCGTGTAAAGTAGCTTTGTGCAGGAAGATAGGAAAACTGTTCCAAAAGCCAGTATTATGATTTTCAGTTTGAGAGTTTTCATGCAAAAGTAATTTTAAGTGTAAAGGTTTAATTGTTTAAATAACTTATGAAGCAACCGAAAGACTTTGATACGGAATTTATTTAATTATTAATTATTCTGTTTTTTTATCACCACATCATCACATTACCACATCATCATATTCTATTGTCAGCTGATCATAAGCTAATTGTATATTGTCAGGTAAAATTTTGTTTATGTCATCATGCAATCCCATATCATGGCTCATGTGCGTGAAATAGGTCATCTTAGCATTTATTTTTTTAGAAATCTCAAGTGCCTCGCTCAATGATAGATGAGATATATGTTCATCAATTCTTAAGGCGTTGATAATTAACATGTCAAGACCTTTTAATTTATCGATAGATGTCTGCTCAATGGTTTTTACATCGGTCAGATAGGCCATGTTTTTAATTCTAAACCCGAAAATGGGTAATCTTGCATGCATAACCCGTATTGGTTCGATCAATGTATTGTCGATATAAAATGGGTTCTCATCTATCTCGTTTAACTGAATTCTGGGTACTCCCGGATATTTGTTTTCGCCAAAACAATAGGGCATATTTCGCTGAATAATGTTCAGTACTTTTTTCTCGGCATACACCTGCGCTTTGCCTAGCGGTCTTACATCGTCCAATCCTCCAACGTGATCATAATGTTCATGCGTGAGTAGAATTCCCGATAAACTGTCGATATTATTTTCAAGGAGTTGTTGGCGTAAATCAGGTCCACAGTCGATAAGAATCTTTGTTGATTCCACACTTATTAAAACCGAAGCGCGCAAGCGTTTATCTTTATTATTCGTCGAGCTACACACCTTACATTTACACCCAATTTGGGGAATGCCTGTAGATGTGCCTGAGCCCAAAAATACAATTTTCATTTCAGTAAACAGTTATCAGTAAACAGTTATCAGTAAAATAAACAGTTATCAGTTGTAAACGAGTTAACCAGTAAACGAGTACACATGCAAATATATAAAGACGCACAATAATAACAATTAATAACGCGAAGCTAATAACGCCGAACTTGCCTCTACCTACGGTAGATAAATGCGGCAGGCAGGGGCTAATAACGCGAAGCTAATTTATATTTTCATTCTTATTCTCCATTCCTGCGGATAGAGATTGTTACATCTGTTTCCCACATTTTTTACCCAGCCGAGAGCTTGCTGTTTGTAGCAAACTAAAATATAGCCGCGGCTAGTTTCGGGGAGTTGAATGGCTTCTTTACGCAAAAATGCGATAGCAGTCTCGTAATCTACCTCCACACTTTCCACCGATTCTTTGTCGAGCATTTTGGATAAGGCTACGCAAGTTGCAGGTATAAAGTCTTTTCCTTTCAATTCGCCCAATAAAATGCCTGTATGCATACATTTCAGATGTTTATTGAGTAACAAAAAATCATCTAATCGGTTTTTGTCGTAGGCATTTATTTGATTATTATCCATCACTATTTCCCAGCGCTCGGGATGTAGTAATGATAACGGTGGATTAAAGCTTTTAGTTGTTATCTTACCCGATTTTTTACCTTCACTTTTATTCTTCAAACTGCGGGTAGGGTGGGAGTTCTTTCGCAGAACGGCCATAAAAAATCCTTCTCCTTTAGTTTTATGAGGATAAAACCTATATCCAACATCAGATTTAGTAATATCTGCATTTCCCTGTAAGTCAACTTGCAAAACATCTGCTCCCAGTTCGTTGCATATCCATTGTACATTTTCTTCGTTTTCTTCACGATTGAATGTGCAAGTGCTGTACACCAAAACACCATCGTGTTTCAGTGCCTCCCATACCGACGAAAGTATCTCGCGTTGTCGTTGGGCACAAAGTATCACGTTATATTCCGACCATTCTTGTATGGCTCCGGCATCTTTTCTAAACATTCCCTCGCCCGAACAAGGAGCATCGATGACGATAGCATCGAAATAACTGGGTAAAGCATCAAAATCCTTTGCTTCATTATTGCTTACTACCACATTCGGATTTCCCCATTTAATAAGGTTTTCTGCCAAAATGTAAGCACGCGAACGAATAATTTCATTGCTTACCAGCAAGCTACTTTCGGGTAATGCTTGCGAAAGTAAAGTAGATTTTCCACCTGGTGCTGCACATAAATCCAATACTGTTTGAGCAGTAGGAAAGTGTTGTTTTACTGCTTGATATAAAAACATCGAACTGGCTTCCTGCACATAATAAACACCGGCATGCAAAAACGGATCGGCAGTGAAAAGCGGCCGCTCGCTTAAGTAAAATCCTTTTTCGCACCATGCCACGTTCTCGTTTGATGGTGCGTATTCCATTTTATCATTTACCCGAATACTTGTGGGTGGTACATCTTCCAACGCTTTCTCAAATGCCTGAAATTCATCGCCTAATAGTTTTTGTGTGCGTTCTTTGAAAGGAGCCGGAAGAATCATTCTTGTTTGGTTTAAAGGTAAATGGTGTAATAGTGTAATGGTTTAAGATGTAAAAGTGCAAGGCTCAAACAACAGTTTAAAGTAATTGAGGCTCAAAGTTAAACAATTAAAGTTCAATTGACAATAGGACGTGGTTAATTGTGAATGATAAATGGTGAATTAGTAGACAAGGAGGTGAGATGAATGAGTTAACTGAATCATGTCTTAAATTAGAATGGTCTCCCCAACCCCTCCAAGGAGGGGCTTTCAGAGGCGTCAGCATTTATGATAGTATTTCGATTATCCAAGACCTCCTTTATTTTACTAACAACTAACATGGCATTTGTGAAAACGTCCTCGTTTTTAAATCGTATCACTTTGTAGCCTTTTTTATTTAATGTTGATGTTCTTAATTCATCTTGTTCTTTTTGTTTAAGATGAATTTTTCCATCTATTTCAATGATTAACGTGAGTTCGATATACGGTATAAATATATTGTATTGAAAATAAGGCAATAAGGTTAATGTAAATAGCCAAATAGATACTACTAAGGTTGAAAACCAAAGAATAAGGTCTTAAATATGAAGGAAACCCTTATTTGTTTTATAGAAACCTTAATAGAATCATTCGCAACCGAGCTCCAAACCTTATTACCTTATTGTAAATCTGAATATTACAACTGCAATAATATAAGCCTTATCTCGAACTCACGTTAATCAAACTTTTTTGTAATTCATTGCGCTGGCAATACAAGCAGTCTGGATTTTTTCCCATTTGTTTTTTTTAATTGTTGATTGTAATTATTTTTGGTTGATTGTTTTTTTTTATGTAGTAAATAATGCGTTATTATAATTTCAGAGACGATGATAGTACACACTGCCATTATAGCTTATCCATTTATTGAGGAGGCTTTGGATGGTTGTTTAAATCGTTTTACTGCAACTAAATCTACAAGAGTTGCAGAGTAGTGATGCTAATCGGGTCTCGCGAGTTCCAACTCGCGGTATTCATATAATATTGCGAGTTGGAACTCGCAAGACCCAAATCAAATTAAAACTCTGCAAAAGCAATAACATTAAGCAATGTATTTATTTTTTTAAGTCAAGATTATTTTATCAACTCATTCTTTTATTCAAATTTCTATTAAAAAAGAAAGCAGTGAATGGATATCACTGCTTTCTCACAATTTCTTTAATTTTATTTTGTCTATGACTTACTATCATCAAGTATTCGAAATGCTAAATCCAAAATCTGTGTATCATCTAACATCACCAAACCGCCATCAGGTCCCGGTTCAATATGTACTCCACAACTTTTACCATCTTTGTAATCATGTCCACCAAAATAGTTGCGCACAGTTTCTTTTTCCAGACCAAGCTGCTCTGCAATCTTGGTCATACTACCGCTTGGAAGCGCATCTTTTACTTTACGTAGCTCGTTGAATGTTATCGTTTTCGTCATGACATTAAGTATTAGAATGTTTATAAAATAGTGATCTCTAAAAGTGCAATAAACATAGTGTATTATTTTGTAATTACAAAATAATTTCATAACTATTTTTCTTAAAAAAATGAAAATTTATAATGCATTATTGTAAGTGTTTGTCAATTAATTATTTTTCATAATTCATAGTTCATAATTTACTCAGCTTTAGCTTCACTTACCGCTGGTTCGTAAGTTGTTTGTGTCGACTGTAAGTTATTGATAAGTAGATAAATAATTGATTTTTTTTGTGTTTTTAGTGTCTTCTTAGTGCTTTTTGTGATATACTAAAAAAACTATTCCACTAAGTTACATAAAGAATACCACAAAGTTTCACAAAAAAGAGAACTCTAAAACCATAATATGCTGTTGAGTAATTCATAGTTCCTAGTTTATGATTTAGTCAGCTTTAGCTTCACCTACAGCTGGTTCGTAAGTTATTTGTATTGACTGTAAGTTATTGATAAGTAGCTAAATAATTGAATTGTTTTTGTGTTTTTAGTGTCTTCTTAGTGCTTTTTGTGATATACTAAAAAAACTATTCCACTAAGCTTCACAAAGAATACCACAAAGTTTCACAAAAAGGAGAACTCTAAAATCATAATATGCTGTTGAGTAATTCATAATTCATAGTTCATAATTTACTCAGCTTTAGCTTCACTTACCGCTGGTTCGTAAGCTGTTTGTGTTGACTGTAAGTTATTGATAAGTAGATAAATAATTGAATTGTTTTTGTGTTTTTAGTGTCTTCTTAGTGCTTTTTGTGATATAATAAAAAACTATTCCACTAAGTTACACAAAGAATACCACAAAGTTTTACAAAAAGGAGAACTCTAAAATCATAATATACTGTTGAGTAATTCATAGTTCCTAGTTCATGATTTACTCAGCTTTAGCTTCACCTACCGCTGGTTCGTAAGTTGTTTGTATTGACTGTAAGTTATTGATAAGTAGATAAATAATTGAATTGTTTTTGTGTTTATAGTGTCTTCTTAGTGCTTTTTGTGATATAATAAAAAAACTATTCCACTAAGTTGCACAAAGAATACCACAAAGTTTCACAAAAAAGAGAACTCTAAAATCATAATATGCTGTTGAGTAATTCATAATTCATAGTTCGTAATTTACTCAGCTTTAGCTTCACTTACCGCTGGTTCGTAAGTTGTTTGCATTGACTGTAAGTTATTGATAAGTAGATAAATGATTGAATTGTTTTTGTGTTTTTAGTGTCTTCTTAGTGCTTTTTGTGATATAATAAAAAAACTATTCCACTAAGTTCCACAAAGAATACCACAAAGTTTCACAAAAAAGAGAACTATAGAGTCATAATATACTGTTGAGTAATTCATAGTTCCTAGTTCATAATTTAGTCAGCTTTAGCTTCACTTACCGCTGGTTCGTAAGTTGTTTGTATTGACTTTAAATTATTGATAAGTAGATAAATAATTGAATTGTTTTTAGTGTCTTCTTAGTGCTTTTTGTGATATAATAAAAAAAACTATTCCACTAAGTTACACAAAGAATACCACAAAGTTTCACAAAAAAAGAGAACTCTAAAATCATAATATACTGTTGAGTAATTCATAGTTCCTAGTTCATAATTTAGTCAGCTTTAGCTTCACTTACCGCTGGTTCGTAAGTTGTTTGTATTGACTGTAAGTTATTGATAAGTAGATAAATAATTGAATTGTTTTTGTCCTTTTAGTGTCTTCTTAGTGCTTTTTGTGATATAATAAAGAAAACTATTCCACTAAGTTCCACAAAGAATACCACAAAGTTTCACAAAAAAGAGAACTATAGAGTCATAATATACTGTTGAGTAGTTCATAGTTTTTTAGTTCTGTTTTGGTCATTAAAATATTAATAAAATTCAAATTTAAAGACAAAAGATATTTTTTTTTACATTTAGTTTGTGTGGAATAGCATTTTTGAGTACTTTTGTGCCTTAATTAACAGAGAAATATAGTTGTATATTGAATAAGTTTATTGATACAAATAAAACTACGAACAAACCTATGAACAGAATTAAACTTGCCTTCCTTACTTTGCTAATGGTAAGTAGCTTAGCCGCTCAGGATTTAAGTAAACTTACTCCTCAACAACTTGAAGCATATAAGAAATATACTTCAGGAAAAGCTTCAACAACTAGCGCCAATGCTCCTGCAGAATTTGAAGAGCGTACATTGATGAATGAAAATGGTGAGAAGCCCAAAGCAACATCAGACGATGAGCTGACAACCAACTCAACAAAGAAAAAATACAACAATCAGTTGACGAAAAGTGAGCCTGTAAGCAATATCTTTGGTTCTCAGCTTTTCAGCAAAGAAAATCTAACTTTCGAACCGAAGTTGAACATTGCTACACCTACCAATTATGTGTTGGGAACGTATGACGAAGTGATGGTTGATATTTCGGGTCTATATGAAGCAAGCTATAAACTTAAAGTTGCCCCCGAAGGTACGATTCGCATTCCCAATGTAGGACCGGTTAAGGTGGCAGGGTCAACAATTGAAAATGCTACCCGCGCTATTCGCAATCAGGTGGCTAAAATTTATATGGGTGTCTCGTCCGGCGAAACGCATGTAAATGTCAGCCTAGGCAATATTCGTAGTATTCGTGTTACAGTGGTGGGTGAAGCTACCCGCCCAGGATCATATACTCTTCCTTCTCTTGCTACTGCTTTTAATGCGCTTTATGCTTGCGGCGGACCGGATAGTATTGGTTCTATGCGTGATATTAAGGTAATACGTGCTAATAAGGTGGTTGCCAATTTAGATGTGTATAGTTTTCTTTTTGATGGTGTTTTATCCGAAAATGTAGGATTGCGCGATGGTGATATCATCAAAGTTGAACCTTACGTTAATAGAGTAACCATGAGCGGAGCTGTAAAGCATCCTGCTATTTTCGAAACTACACGTAATGAGTCATTACAACAATTGGTTCGCTATGCCGGTGGATTTGCTGATAATGCTTACAAAGCGAAGTTAACTATTCTTCGGTTGAATGCTACCGGTAAAACAGTGGTTGATGTTACTGAAAAACAACTATCCTCGTTTAAATTAATGTCCGGCGACTCTTGTTTTGTTTCAACAACGGCTATTAACAAATATGATAACCGCGTAGATTTAACCGGAGCTGTTCTTCACCCGGGTACGTACGCATTGGAATCGGGTCTTACCGTAAAACAACTGGTTGAAAAAGCAGGTGGTTTGAAAGAAGATGCGTTTCTGAATATGGCTTATGTTAATCGTAAGCAGCCAAATCAAATTCCCGAAATTATTGGATTTAATTTGGGTGAAGTGTTGAAAGGAATTGCTAACGATGTTTTACTTCAAAAAGATGACTCGGTAGTGATTAAAAGTCTCTTCGATTACCGTGAGGAACAAATGGTGGAAGTAATGGGTGCTGTTAATGAGCCTGGGAAATTCAAGTTTGTTGAGAATATTACCTTGAAGGACGCAATTTTCAAAGCAAAAGGATTTAAAGCGATGGCTTTGACTGATTCGGTAGAGTTGGTACGTGTTATTCGGGATCCTGAGCAACTGTTGAATACCAACGAAAGAACCATTGTATTTAAATTTGCATTGGACAAAGAGTTGAACTTCAAAAAAGGAGTAAGCGATATGGTGCTTCAGAATGGTGACCGTATTATTGTCCGTACTATTGCCGGTTACGAAGAAGTGCGTATGGTGAAGGTTGAAGGCGAGGTAATCAAACCGGGATCTTATAACATCGTTAATAAGGCTGAACGGATATCGGATGTGATTAAACGCGCAGGTGGTTTTACGCGCTATGCTTATCCATTGGGTGCATTCCTTATTCGTACCGAAAAGGCTACAGGCATAGAACAACGATTGAATAACCTGACAAAAGAGAATACCAAAAAACAACTACAATCGAAAAAGGATAATCAATTGGATGTTACGATGCTCAAAGCTGCTGGTGCAGCTTCAGCAGGAATTGCTATGAAGGATTCGTTACAGAAATCCGCTCAGGTAGATAAAATATATAAAAATGAAGGTGTGGTGGGTATTAATCTTGCCGAAATTATGAAAAATCCGGGTAGTAAGAACGATTTCTTTCTGGAAGAAGATGACAATATCTATATTCCACGTGAGCTACAAACAGTGCGTGTTATGGGTGAGGTGCTTTTCCCAACTTATGTGGGCTATCAAAAAGGCATGAGTCTGGGTAAATATATCGATAACGCCGGTGGATTTAGCTTGCAAGCCGAGAAAAAGAAGGTGTTTGTGCTCTATGCCAACGGAACTGCTAAAAGTACCAATCGGTTTATGTGGATTCGTTTCTATCCTAAAATTCAACCGGGTGCACGTATTATCGTTCCCGAAAAACCGGCTGAACTGAAAGCTAAACTATCGCCAGGTGAGAATATCGCTGTGTTGACATCTGTAACATCGGTAGTAGCACTGATTTATTCGATGCTGAAATAAGATTCAGTTATCAGTCCCGATAAATCGGGATGTTCCGATTCTCGGAATGTCGAAATACTCCATCGCAAGCTCCATAAACAGTTGCAAGTGAGTTTAACTACCAACTACCTGTAGTGAGCGTAGTCGAACTTGTGCTGAGCGTAGTCGAAGTATAAACTACAAACAGACAGAATTGTGTTTTACACCATTACACCATTACACCATTACGCCATTACACAATTACACAATTTCACTTTTACACCATTGAACAATTACACCCTTAAACATTTACACGCTTAAACAATATTTTATGTCCGAACAAATAAAAGTAGCGCAACAAGACGACGAGATATCGCTAAAAGAATTAATGCAAAAAGCCCGTGAATGGTGGCAATACCTGTTGAGCAAATGGCTTATTATCCTTGTTTTTGGACTGGGAGGTGCAGCTATTGGTTTGGTGGTAGCTATGATGGCAAAGCCTAACTATACCGCTCACCTTTCATTTGCCCTGGTGGAAAAATCTGCCGGAGGAGGTGGATTGGCTGATTTGGCTTCTTCTTTTGGAATAAGTGCGATGTTGGGAGGTGGAAGCAATGGTACTTTTAGTGGTGATAACCTGCTCGAGATTATTCAGTCGCGCCACTCTGTAGAACAGACTTTGCTTTCACCGGTAGACTATTACGGTAAAAAACAAAACCTGGTTGATGTATATGCTCAGGTAAATGAATTGAAAGACGGTTGGAAAGAGCAAACAAAGAATAAGGAACTACAAATCCTGACCTTTCCTATCGGTCAAAAGCGTGAGACTTTTACCCGTACACAGGACAGTGTGTTGTACTCTATTTACGATAAAATCGTCAAATCAAATGCACTGACCGTGGCTCGTAAAGATAAAAAGCTGAGTCTGGTGAATCTGGACTTTGTGAGCAAGGATGAGCTTTTTGCAAAGCTGTTTGTAGAAACATTGATGAAAGAAACCTATCAATTTTACAGCGAGACACGTACTGCTCAAAGTCGTGCGAATATAAAGATGATGGAAGCAAAAGCCGATTCGGTAAAGCGTCTCTATGAATCTTCGCTATATAAAGGTGCTAGTTTTTCTCAGGTCAATATTAATCCTGCGCTTCAGGTGGCTGCAGTACCGGGGCTTAAACAACAGAATAATGCACAACTTTACGCTACAATCTATACCGAGGTGCTAAAGAACCTGGAATCACTGAAACTGGACATGGCGCGCGAAACTCCTATTGTACAAATTGTGGATACGCCTCGTTTCCCGTTGGAAAAAGAAAAGCTTGGCAAGGTAAAGGCGGTGGCTACCGGTGGTATATTGGGTGGATTCCTGATCGTGTTTTATTTGTTGGGGGCGTTATTTCTGAAGAATGCGATGAAGGAGGACTAACTAATTCATAATTTATAATTCACAATTCATAATTAAAGGGATGTTGCTTGTGTGCAGGATCTCTTTTTTTTCTACCATACTGCCGCCTCTACGAGGCTAAATTTTACCACTAAGTCACTGATGGAACATCCCGAGCATCGGGAGACACAGAGATTTGCCAAGTTGTTATTTACCGCTTATTTCGCAAATCCTGCGGGTGGATTCTATTTCTGTCCCCCTCCTTGGAGTGGCTAGGGGAGGCCAAGTGTTGTTGTGTTTGTATTGATAAATCCCGTAGGGATGATAGTATGGTACTACCCCAAGTCCGTCGGCTGACGGAGATGTATATTACCATCGTCTCTGAATTTGTTGCATGATTTTTAAAATAGATGTCTTGTAAATTATGGTACCTGTAGCTGGTAGAATAATAATGTCGCACCTACGGTGCTCGGGATGTTCTGTGATTTTATTTTCTACCTCTACCATACTGCCGCCTCTACGAGGCTAGATTTTACCACAGAGACACATAGAACACAGAAAATCACTAAGCTGTTTATCTCTCGTAGATTTCGTAAATTCTACTGCTTTTATTCTAATTCCCCTCCTTGGAGGGGTTAGGGGAGGCCAAGTGTTGTGATTGTATTGATAAATCCCGTAGGGATGATAGTATGGTAGCCATGTATGTGGTGTAGTTTTAAGAATCCCGTAGGGATGGCATTATATATGTCTTATTGTTGTGAATATAATATTTAAACAACGAATTTCACCAATTATACGAATTATCTCCCGCTGATTTCGCAAATTCCGCTGATGGATTTTTATGTCTGTCCCACTCCTTGGAGAAGCCAGGGGAGGCCAGTCCTCCAATTTCCACTTTTACACCCCTACACCAATTTATTGACCACAGATTAATTTCATCTTCCGAATTACACCATTACACTTGTCAGGTTATCTGTTTGTGTTAGCATTTTGTTCTTTGTATACTAAACAGAATCATCTGTCGTTATCAACTATTTATGTAGTCTTTTTTCTATTTTTAAATTATTCAATGTTAATAGATTGGTGATTGGAGGATAATTTTATTTTGTTTTCTATCGCTATTGTGAAAATAATGTGTTACTTTTGTAGCCCGATGGAATAACCCTTGCGTGGGTAGTGTTATTGGAGCGAAATAGCGAAGGTTTAATGCACGGAGGAGAGAATAGAATGCGTTAGTTTATAGTTTGAGGATACAGATGGAACGAGAAGTATAGGTAGAGGTCATCTGCCGAAATAGGTTGATAATAGTTTTGCTGATGGTTAGGAATTGAGGAGTGATTGGATTTTTTATTCAATATATTTTTTAATTAATAAATTATTAACATTAAAATTATTTGTTTATGTCGAATGAGATTTTAAGGACTTACGCATGTAAGGACGAAGAGTTACTCTTCATTTCTATTTTTGTGTCTTTGAGTTTGAAACGCGATTTGTCGGAATTTGGCACCTATTCGCCGGTGTTTAATCGGGCTTACGTGTCAGTATTTGATGGTAAGATTGCCGTGCTAAAAGAGGTGGTTATGCCCAAGTTTATGGTGACAGAGCGAAAAGTAGTTACTACGCGTCTCTATGGTACGATGGATGGGCTTCTTGATTCAGTGAGACATCTGACCGGTTACATTAAACTGGCAAAGTCGGGTATTTCTATTCCGATAGAAGATTTTGGGTTTGCAGCTTTGCGTAAAGCTGTTAATGCTAAAGATGCTGAAGGTACGTTTAAAAGTTTACAATTTGTAAATGCTAATGTAGCTAAGTTTAAAGATGTGTTGGTTGCTAAGGGTCTTTCGGAAGAATTTGTGGCCGGATTAATTAGCACTGCTGCTTCGATTGCTGCTGATAAGCAACTTCAGTATGAATACGACACGAAAGCAACCGCTTTGTTACAAAGTAATGTGGGTGGGTTTAATGAATTGAATGCTCAGTTGCTTGAAATACTTTCGGTGGGTAAAATACTTTACACGGGTAAAGATACGGTAAAATTAAAGGAATATACTTTTAGTGAACTGCTGAAAAAAGTGCGTCGCACCTCAAAACCGGGAAGTGATGATGCTTCTACAGGTACAGCACCTACAAAGTAAATAGATGGATATAGAAAAGGCAGTGGGAGGGCTTTTAAAATAAAAACTCTTCGGCTGCCTTTGAAAAATAATATACAGGTTGATGCGACTTTTCCCGTTTTCAACCGGAATTGACCCGGAAGAACACAGAATAGACTTGGAAAAGCGCAGAACAGAGTTCGAAAGGCGCAGAATAGAGTTCGAAAGACGCAGAATAGAGTTCGAAAGACGCAGAACAGAGTTCGAAAGGCGCAGAACAGAGTTCGAAAGGCGAAGAATAGAGTTCGAAAAGCGCAGAATAGAGTTCGAAAGGCGCAGAACAGAGTTGGAAAGACGCAGAACAGAGTTGGAAGTCTCGATTTGAGGTTCTAAAGAGGTGAGTAGTGATTCTAAAGACCCGACTGTATATTCTGAACGATAAAGGTGATATGTAATAATTTGATATTTGATAACCGAAAATACTTAAATGAAAGGAATCGTATTAGCCGGAGGATCCGGAACCCGTTTATACCCGATAACAAAAGGGGTGAGTAAGCAAATTTTACCGGTGTATGATAAGCCGATGATTTATTATCCCTTATCTGTATTAATGTTATCCGGTATTCGTGAAATTTTGATTATCTCAACTCCACAAGACCTTCCCTGTTTCCGTCGATTGTTAGGCGATGGGTCTGATTATGGGGTTAAACTGGAATATGCCGAGCAACCTTCTCCGGATGGATTGGCACAAGCTTTTATTATCGGAGAAGAATTTATAGGAAATGACTCGGTTTGTTTGGTATTAGGCGATAATATCTTTTACGGACAAAGTTTTGGGAAGATGCTGAAAGAGGCAGTAGCCAATGCAGAACAAGATAAAGCAACAGTTTTTGGCTATTTTGTAAACGATCCGGAACGATATGGTGTAGCCGAATTTGATGAAAATGGCAATGTTTTAAATCTTGAAGAGAAACCATTGCATCCGAAGTCAAATTATGCGGTGGTTGGTTTGTATTTTTACCCAAACAAAGTAGTTGAAGTAGCCAAGCAAATAAAACCTTCCGAACGTGGAGAGTTAGAAATCACTACCGTTAATCAGGAATTTTTGAAAGAAAGCAACCTCAAAGTGCAACTATTAGGCCGTGGCTTTGCCTGGCTGGATACCGGTACACACGATTCGCTTTCTGATGCTTCTACTTTTGTAGAAGTAATAGAAAAACGTCAGGGATTGAAAATTGCCTGTCTGGAAGAAATAGCCTACGGAAAAGGCTGGATTAGCAAGGAACAACTGATAGAGTTAGCCCGACCAATGGAAAAAAACCAGTATGGTCAGTATTTACTGAGTATCGCAAAATAATGGAAATAATTAAAACAGAGATAGAAGGAGTAATCATTATTGAACCTCGTATCTTTAAGGATGATCGAGGTTATTTTTTTGAATCTTTCTCCGAAAAGAACTTTCAGGAACAAGTTTGTAAAACCTTTTTTGTACAAGACAACGAATCAAAATCCAGTTATGGTGTTTTAAGAGGGCTGCATTTTCAAAAGCCACCTTATGCGCAATCCAAACTGGTAAGAGTAGTGCAAGGTGCTGTTTTGGATGTTGCAGTAGATATACGAAAAGGCTCACCAACCTATGGGAAGCATGTAGCTGTAGAGCTATCAGCCGAAAATAAACGGCAGTTTTTTGTTCCCAGAGGTTTTGCACATGGATTTGTAGTATTAAGCGATGAAGTGATCTTTCAATATAAATGCGACAATTATTACGCTCCTCAACATGAAGGCGCATTGGCGTGGGATGATACCGACCTGGCAATTGATTGGAAGATTCCTGTGGATAAAATCATTCTTTCAGAGAAAGATAAATTACATAGCAAGTTGAGCAATTTCGAGTCTTGTTTTAATTATTGCGATAAACTTTACGAATAAAAGAAATTTTAATGAAAAGAGAAGAAATATTAGAACTTGTAAAACAATATCACGCTGAGCAATTTGCGGAAAAAAGCTTCGAGCCGGGAAAATCAATGGTTCCCTTTGCGGGTCGTGTATTTGATGCGGATGAGTTAGTGACATTAGTAGATGCCTCGCTCGATTTTTGGCTTACTACCGGCAGATATGCCGAAGAATTTGAAGCTAAGTTTGCGAGTTATATGCAACAAAAAAGTTGTATGCTGGTTAACTCCGGTTCATCAGCTAATTTGGTGGCACTTTCTGCACTAACTTCTCCCTTGTTGAAAAACAAAAGACTTAAACGAGGGGATGAAGTATTGACGGTAGCTGCCGGTTTTCCTACCACTGTTAACCCTGCTGTGCAACATGGATTAATACCTGTATTTGTTGATGTGGAGCTTGATACCTTTAATGTAAAAGTGTCGGCTATCGAAAATGCATTATCCGATAAAACAAAAGCCATTATGTTGGCTCATACCTTAGGGAATACCTTCGATTTGAATGCTGTAAAAGCCATTGCCGATAAACATGGTCTTTTTTTAATTGAAGATTGTTGTGATGCCGTTGGTTCTACTTATGATGGTAAAATGGTGGGAACTTTTGGCGATATGGCTACTACCAGCTTCTATCCCGCGCATCATATTACCATGGGCGAAGGTGGTTCGGTGTTAACCAGTAATCCTTTACTGAAACGTATTGCCACTTCTATGCGTGATTGGGGACGCGATTGCTATTGCGATCCGGGTTGTGATAATACCTGCGGTCGACGATTTAAAGGTCAGTATGGCGATTTACCTGTAGGCTATGATCATAAATATGTCTACAGTCATATAGGGTATAATTTAAAAGTGACCGATATGCAAGCTGCTGTAGGTGTAGCTCAATTGAAAAAACTACCGCTTTTTGTTGAATTGCGTAAAGTAAACTTCAAAAAATTATATGCCGGCTTAAAACAATACGAAGAGTATTTGATGTTGCCGGAAGCCACTCCTAATTCCGATCCTTCGTGGTTTGGATTCCCCTTTAATGTACGTGAAAACGACAAATTTACCCGTACCAATTTGGCAGAGTTTTTAGAGGATCATAAAATCCTTACCCGTCAGTTGTTTGCCGGTAACCTTATAAAGCAACCCGCTTACAAAGATGTGGAGTACCGTGTGTCGGGCGAATTGACTAATACCGACTATATTATGCGAAACACTATTTTTATTGGTGTCTATCCGGGTATTCAACAGGTTCATATGGATTATATTTTATCCGTATTCGACAAATTCTTTAATTCTATACATTAATGGGCACAATTAGCAAAGCGACTGTTCTTAGTGTAAAAGAGCATGGGAGTGAGATTCGTGAATATACACTCCAATTAGAAAAAAATCATTATTTCGAAGCCGGTTCCTTTTTGCAACTGACTCTTGAAAATAAAGAAGACTATACCCGTTGGCCCGAATCGCGCAATTTTAGTATTGCATCCGCGTTTAAGGAAAACGGCACTATAAAATTGATTATTCGTAAAGTAGGTGTATACACCTCACGCATATTTGATGAACTTATTGTGGGAAGTACCTGTACCGTAAAATATGCCTTTGGTGACTTTTTATTACCTTTCTTTGATAAACAAGCCCCTATTTGCTGCATTGCCGGAGGAACAGGGATAGCACCCATTCTTAGTTTTTGCGAGCAGTTGGTGCGTGATAACTATACCGACCGTTTACACGTATTTTATTCGTTTAAAAACGAAGAAGAAATGCAAGGGGTTGACATGTTGAAATCTATCGTGCCGGAAGCACAATTACATTTGTTTTGTACCCGTCAGGAAATGGCTGAATTGCCGAACAGAAGAATCGAATGGAAAGATATTCATACCTCTGATATTGATGTAACTGATTCGCATTTTTATATTTGTGGAGGAGAAACATTTACTTCTTACTTTGCAAAGAATTTGAGTGCAGTGGGAGCAGAGAATATTTATACGGATGAATGGTAGGCCTTTAATGATAAATGGTTAATGATAAATGATTTTATGTTGGATTTGCGTTGCATCTCAATCAAATATTATACATTTACACCATAAACATTAAACTCTACACTTTAAAACTAAGCATAAATCACTAAACGTTTTTTTCGATGAAAGCAGTTATTTTAGCAGGTGGATTGGGTACACGACTCAGTGAAGCTACCAATTTAATACCAAAGCCAATGGTTGAAATTGGTGGAAAACCAATTCTTTGGCATATCATGAAGACCTATAGTCATTATGGCATCAATGAATTTATTATCTGCTGTGGGTACAAAGGCTATGTTATCAAAGAATATTTTGCCAATTATTTTCGTCATAATAGTGATTTGACCATCAATTTGGAGAACAATAGCATTGAAGTGCTTGATTGTCATGCCGAACCCTGGAAAGTCACATTAATAGATACCGGACTTAACACCATGACGGGTGGTCGTGTAAAACGTATTCAAAAATATGTAGGTAACGAACCTTTTTTACTTACTTATGGTGATGGAGTGGCTGATTTAAATATCAGGGAAACGATAGAGTTGCATCAAGCATCGGGTAAATTACTTTCTGTAACTGCCTACAAGCCGAGTGGTAAGTTTGGTGCGTTAGATATTGATCACGAAGGGAAAGTAAATTCTTTTATGGAAAAACCGGCCGGAGATGGTAACTGGATTAATGCCGGATACTTTGTTTGCCAACCCGAAGTGTTTGATTATATTCCTGAAGGTGATGATAGTGCAATTTTTGAACGATTACCACTCGAAAATATAGCAAAAAAAGGAGAAATGAATGCCTTTAAACACAGTGGCTTCTGGAAACCGATGGATACCATGCGAGACAACTTTGAACTAAATGAAATGTGGGATAAAGGTGCTGCGCCATGGAAAGTGTGGTAAATTCAGTTATCAGTAAACAGTTATCAGTGAGTAGTTTTTAATTCAAAGATTCACAGTTAAACATTCAATAATGAATATCGATATATTTGACAACTTTTACCGTGGTAAGCGGGTCTTGATAACCGGACATACCGGCTTTAAAGGTTCGTGGTTGGCTATCTGGTTAAATGAATTGGGAGCGGAAGTAATAGGTCTTGCATTAGACCCATTCTCAGATCGGGATAATTATGTGCTTTCGGGCATACAAGATAAAATTATTGACCTTAGAGGAGATATACGGGACTGTCAATTCGTGAAAGATGTTTTTCAGAAATACCAACCGGAGATCGTTTTTCATTTAGCTGCGCAACCCCTGGTGCGACTGTCGTATGATATTCCGGTGGAAACTTATGAAGTAAATGTAATGGGTAGTATCCATGTGATGGAAGCCATTAGGGTAACAGATAGCGTGAAAGTGGCAGTTATGATTACCACCGATAAATGTTACGAAAACCGTGAGCAAATATGGGGTTATCGTGAAAATGAAGCCATGGGAGGATATGATCCATACTCTTCTTCCAAAGGAGCGGCTGAAATTGCCATTGCTTCCTGGAGACGTTCGTTTTTTCATCCGGATAAATATGACTCTCATGGTAAGTCTATTGCCAGTGTACGTGCCGGTAACGTTATTGGAGGTGGAGACTGGGCATTAGACCGTATTATCCCCGACTGCATCAAAGCTTTGGAATCCGATGAAACTATTGATATTCGAAGTCCGAAAGCCATAAGACCATGGCAACATGTGTTGGAACCATTAAGCGGTTATATGCTATTGGCTAGCAAAATGTGGAACGAACCGACCAAGTATTGTGAAGGATGGAATTTTGGACCGCATGCTGAATCTATTGCTACTGTATGGGATGTAGCCACCAAAGTAGTGAAGAACTTTGGTAGTGGAGAGTTACGTGATTTATCTGTTCCCCTTCAGGGGGTAGGGGTCTTACATGAAGCCAAGCTATTGATGTTGGATATTTCCAAAGCGAAATTTCAATTAGGTTGGGAACCAAGGCTAAATATCGACCAAACAGTTGAATTGACTGTGGAATGGTATAAAAGATATAAAACTGAAAAGGTTTATAGTGTTTGTTTTGATCAAATAATAAAGTTTGTTGATAAATAAGGATGCTTTAATTTATGAATAAAATAATTGAGGAAGATATAGCAAATATAATTCAATCAAATATTGAATGGTCAAGCTTTAAGAAAAAAACAGTACTAGTAACTGGTGCGAATGGTTTTTTGCCAGCCTATATGGTTGAGGTTATGATGTATTTAAATATTCATTGTGGATATGATATTAATGTAGTCTGTCTAGTTCGTAATTTATCTAAAGCTCAAAGCAGATTTGCAAATTATTTAGATAATTCTCATTTATTGTTTCTTCACCAAGATGTTTGCGATGAAATAATGTATGATAACAAAATAGACTTTATAATTCATGCTGCTAGTCAAGCTAGCCCAAAATATTATGGCGTTGATCCTGTTGGGACTTTGAGCGCTAATATCTTTGGAACGAGAAATATATTAAATCTTGCAGTTACAAATAAAGTAGAATCGTTACTTTATTTTAGTTCAGGTGAAATATATGGGATTCAGAGCGATGAGTCAGTTCAGATTCATGAGGATTCATATGGTTTTGTTAATCCAATGAATATTCGTTCTTGTTATGCAGAAAGCAAAAGGATGGGCGAAAATATGTGTGTCAGTTGGGGTAGTCAATATGGAGTAAATGCAAAAATAGTTCGACCTTTTCACACTTATGGTCCTGGAATGGATTTGACCGATGGTCGGGTTTTTGCTGATTTTGTGGGAAATATCGTCAATAATGAGGATATCATTATGAAAAGCGATGGTTTAGCTCAAAGACCATTCTGTTATCTTACTGATGCGATTATAGCATATTTTAAGATTTTGTTAGTTGGTGAATCTGGAGAGGCATATAATGTTGGAAATCCAAACTGCGAATGTAGTATTATAGAATTAGCACAAACTTTAGTTACCTTATTTCCAGAAAAGAGCTTGAAAGTTATAACACAAATTACAGCTAATGATTTAACAACAGTTCAAATGAAAAGCCCCCTGCAAAGAAGTACACCTGATATAAAAAAAATATCTGACTTAGGTTGGTGTCCAATAGTAAGTGTGGAGCAAGGTTTTAAGCGTACAATAGAGAGTTATTGGTAATATGAATGTAGGATTGGAGTTTATTTAGCTTTATTTGGTGTTGAATTTAAGAAAAAAGAAAATGAAACTATCTGATTATATAGTCAATTATTTTGAAAAGCAAGGCGTTCACGTTGTGTTTGGATATATCGGTGGGATGATAACTCATCTTGTTGATTCCATTGCGTTAAATGAAAATGTACATTTTGTACAGACTTATCATGAACAAACTGCTGCTATTGCAGCTGAAGGATATGCAAAAGAATCAGGAAAATTTGGAGTTGCCATTGCTACCAGTGGTCCGGGTGCAACTAATATGATGACCGGTATTGCCGATGCATATTTTGATTCTGTCCCCGTAATTTATATCACCGGTCAGGTTAACACTTCAGAATATAAATACGACAAACCTATTCGTCAACAAGGTTTTCAGGAAACTGATGTTGTAAGTATGGTTAAACCGATTACTAAATATGCTAAATTAGTAGATAATGCTTTGAATATTCGATATGAATTAGAAAAGGCAACCTATTATGCAATGAGTGGCAGGAGAGGCCCCGTTTTATTAGATATTCCGATGGATATTCAGCGAACTGAAATAAATCCGAATGAGTTACAGGGTTTTGTTCCTGTAGCTGAAGAGAGAGCATCAATTGATCATAAAACAATAGCTGAAATGATTGCTAATGCTGAGCGTCCCATGTTGTTGGTTGGTGCAGGTTGTTTGTCAGAAGGAGCCAAAATTGAAATTGATAAGTTTCTTGTGACAACTAATATCCCGATTTTAAGTTCTTTGTTAGGTAGAGGAGTTATTGATGAAACCTATTCGAACTATTTGGGTATGATTGGAAGTTACGGAAATCGTAATGCCAATATGGGAATTGCAAATGCCGATTTACTTATTGCTTTGGGTACCCGATTAGATACACGTCAAACAGGAGCAATGGTAGATAAATTTCTTGAACATGGGAAAATTATTCATGTGGATATTGATAGTAATGAATTAGAAAATCATAGGCTTACAAACCGAATAAAGGTTCATTCTGACGTATTTACTTTTATGAAAAAATTAAATTTATTAGATGTTAAACCTGCATACAAAGAAGAATGGATAAGTTATTTACTCAAATTAAAAGACAATTACAAACAAGATAAAGAAATAGAGCGCTTTGTCGAGAATAAGGCTCCATATCGTTTTATGCAATTGTTGAATAATTACAGTAAGGATAACGATGTGTTTTGTGTTGATATTGGACAAAATCAAATGTGGGCAGCTCAGACTTTGCAACTGAAAAAAGGGCAAAAGTTTGTTACAAGTGGTGGTCTAGCCCCTATGGGCTTTTCTTTACCGGCAGCTGTGGGCACAGCATTTGCTAATCCGGAAAAAGCAATTTTCTCAATAAATGGTGATGGCGGATTTCATATGTCCACCCAATCGTTGATGCTGATATCTCAATATAATTTGTCCATAAAAATAATTGTAATTAATAATAATGCCTTGGGCATGATTACTCAATTTCAACATTTATACTTCGATGGTCGAATGTCTGGGACAACAATCAAAGGTGGATATGTTGTTCCCAATATTAAGGATATATCGGCTGCTTACGGACTAGAATACTTTAAAATCTTTGAGGACGATCTAAATAATCAAATACTAATGGATAGTATATTCTCCACTAGAAACTGCATTATTGAATATATCACTGAAGGACTTACTACTGTCTCTCCAAAGTTAGAATATAATAAACCTATTGAGATGCCAATTCCTTTATTACCTAAAGAGGAGCAAAATTCAAATATGATAAACGTAGCAACAAAATGAGATTGAGTCTATTAAGAGGAGTTGCTAACAGACTTGGTTTTGACAAAGCCATATTATTCACATCATCTTCAAGTATTTTAAGTGCTTTTGGGAGTGTAGTTTCTGTTATTCTGGTAGTGAAATATTTATCGACTGTTGAACAAGGCTTTTATTATACATTTGGAAGTATTGCTGCTATTCAGGTGTTTTTTGAGTTGGGATTGAATGGAATTATTACTCAATATGTTGCTCATGAGGCTTCAAACTTAACATGGGAAAACGAAAATTTGTTATCGGGCGAATCAAAGTTTAAATCAAGATTGTCATCTCTATTACATTTTAGTGTAAAGTGGTATTTACTTTTTGCATCATTATTACTCGTTGCTTTAATGATTATTGGTTTTGTATTTTTTAAAAGATATGACACAACAGGAGGTAAGGTTTATTGGGTTATACCTTGGATGTTACTCTCAATTGGAACAGGTGCAAATTTGATAGTTTCACCAGTCATAGCATTTATTCAAGGATTGGGTAAAGTGAAGGAAATTGCTAAAATTCAACTTGTGGTACTGTTTTTTCGATTAGCAATAGTTTGGAGCGGGCTTATTTGTGGAGCAAAATTATATGTAATGGGACTGAGTAGTTTCATTGCATCTTTTATATTATTACTAATAATTGGAATTATATATAGAAGATTACTTGCAAATATTTGGAAGACTGAAATTGTTGAACAAGTACTATATCGTAAAGAAATATTTCCATATCAGTGGAAGATTGCATTAAGTTGGATAAGTGGCTATTTTATATTCCAGCTTTTCAATCCAGTATTATTTGCAACTGAAGGTGCTGTAGTAGCGGGTCAAATGGGAATGACTCTTGCTGCGCTAAATGGAATTCAATCACTCTCAATTGCTTGGATATCAACAAAGATACCTTTATTCTCAGGTTTAATTGCTCAGCACAAATATCTTCAGTTAGACAGTATTTTTAATAGAACAATAAAACAATCTGCTCTGATAATTTTCATAGCTTTATTTTCTTTAATTCTTTTATTATATTTAATTAGAATATTTAATATTGAAATAAGTGGAAAACCCTTAGGTGATCGTTTCCTAAATTATTTGCCCTTTCTCTTCATGACAATTCCTATATTTCTGAATCAGTTTATTAGTTCATGGGCAACTTACTTAAGATGTCATAAAAAGGAGCCTTTTTTGATAATTTCGCTAGTTTCAGGTGCCTTATGTGCCTTGTCTACAATTCTATTAGGAAAATATTTCGGTGTTATGGGGGTAACATTGGGCTATTGTTCGATTACTATAATAATGTTTCCATGGGGATATTACATTTATAAAATTAAGAAATCTGAGTGGCATAGAAATGAATAATACATTTTTATTTCTTATAAATTGAAATTACTTTTTTTATAATCGTATTTTAAAACAAATCGGAATTCATTTTATATATTTATTTTTTAGCAATTAAGTTATATTCTCAAACAATTAAAACTTTAAACTATTGATAACGAACAGATTTTTTTTTTATTTAATGATTAAAATAATAATATGAGACCTGAAGATATTATATTGACTATTGCTATACCAACATACAATAGAAAAGACTTTTTGATAAATAATGTCAGGCATCTTTTACCTCAATTAAATGATAACACAAAATTATTGATCTTTGATAATTGTTCAGATGAGGTGATGCAAGACATTTTATATTTGGAATTTCCAGAAATTTATGAGAAGAAAGTAGAAGTTATCAGAAATATAACGAACATTGGTGCTGATGCCAATATTGTTAGATGTTTTGAGAACTGTAGAAGCCCATATCTATGGATTTTGGGTGATGATGATATTCCTCTTTCAGATGCAGTTGAAAAAATAATCAATCATTGCATTAAATTTCCAAGTGTAATTTTTTTTAATTTTTCTTGTGAAATATATTTTAGAAAGCAAGACATTAAATCTAAGGGCCTTTGTGAATTTGTAGACAGTATAGATGATTATTCTAACTTACTTTTTATATCTAATAATATCTACAAAGTTCCAGAAGTAATTGGCAACTTGAGATTTGCGTATCATTATATATATTCCTGTGCATCACAATTAGCAATATTGTTGCAATCTTTAGGAAATAGTAGTGAAGTGCTGTTTTCATCTCAACAAATTGTTAATTGGGGTAAGCCTACTGAAGAGAATCAATGGTCATCTGTCTTGCAATCTTTCGGATACAATTCATTATTAGAGCTACCATTGATTGTGAAAAGTGGTCTAAGCAAGAAACTTGGATTGAAAATTAAATCAAATGGTCCATCGATTAAAACATATTTTCGTTTAATTTTAATGCTTTCAGATAGTTCTCTTTATAATTATTCCACTAAAAAATATTTGTTTGATCAGATCGTATTTAGAAAGTTCTATTACTATCCAATATATAATCGAATAGTTAGATTTCCTTTAAGCCTACTGCTAAGATACCCTCGTATAATTAATTCAACATTTAAATATTATTGTTTGCTAGTTGGAATAAAAAGATCATATTCTCAGGATTCATATTATAAATAAAACTTTTATTTATTAAATCGTAGCGAAATAGTTTTTTATACAGTTGTTTTAATATTTATCTATTGAACAATTTAAAAGAAGTAGATAATATGAAAGAGTAATAATAACACATACAATATTCATAATTGATAGTTCTTTTATTTGCCATTTTTTTAAATTTCTACATGCTAAAAGATTTGTTCATTATCAGTAGAAAATATATTGAATTAGTACTTCATGAAAATTGAAACGTTAACTTATGTTTAGAAATTTACTTTCATTCCTGATATTAGAGATTTGTCTAATTTAAGATGTGTTTTTTCTAGATTAATTCTAACAAATATTTGCTGTTAGAATAGCTCTTGCCGAGGGTATTTCAAATAATTATGTAATTACAGATAATCCGTTTTACATATTTAAGAGAAATTGTATAACAAATGCACTTGACTAATTTTAATACAAATAATAAATGTAAATTAATTTATTAAGTTACAAATAAATATAAAAGATAATATATTCAAATGAAGATTCTTCATATAAACTTTTCAGCCAAAAAAGGGGGTTCAGGAATAGCTGCGTATAGATTACACGAGGCAATGATAAATGCGGGTATTGATTCGAAGATGTTAGTAGTTGATAAATCCCCAACAATACCAACTACTGATAGAATTTATCTATTAGAACGTATAAATGTGATACGAATGTCAATCTACAATAAATTAGAACAGTTAATATTAAAGATGTTTGCTTCAACGAGTTTTTGGGCATTAGGGCTGTGGGGAGTAGATTTATCAAAACATTCCTTATTACTCGAAGCTGATGCAATTATTATTCATTGGGTTAATGGGGGTATGTTATCCATTGAAGGAGTACAAAAAGTTTTAAGATTAAATAAGCCTGTATATTGGTTTATGCATGATATGTGGCCAATTACAGGTGGCTGTCATCATTCTTTTGATTGTACTAAATATGTAGAGCACTGTGGATCTTGCCCACTACTCAATCGTTTCCAAACGAAGTCAGATATCTCTCGACTTATCCATAAAAAAAAGTATGATGCTTGGCATAGCTTTAAAAACATTCATGTAATAACACCAAGCAAATGGTTGAATGAGTGTGTTGAGAAAAGTAGTATTTTCGGTGAGAAGAGGAATTATGTCTGTCCTAATGTAATAGATACAGATGTATATAAGCCCTATTTACAAGATATCGCAAGACGGAAATTTGACCTTCCAGTAGATAAAAAAATAGTTCTTTTTGGTGCCGACAGTGTTTATAGTCCATACAAAGGTTGGTCGTATTTACAGGAGGCACTAAAAATAGTTTCTGAATGTAATGATAATGTTGAATGTGTAATATTAGGTGCTGCTGAAAAGAAAGAACTTACAGAAGCAATATCGTTACCAGTACACTTTGTTGGTCGACTAAATGATGATGAATCATTAGCTTTGCTTTATAATGCTGTTGATGTCTTGATAGTTCCATCGCTGGCAGATAATTTTCCAAATGTAATTGCTGAAAGTCTGTCATGTGGCACTCCAGTAGTGGGTTTTGATATAGGGGGAATTCCAGAACTTGTATTACATAAAAAAAATGGTTATTTAGCAAAATATAAAGATTGTAATGATTTAGCTAATGGTATTCAATGGGTATTAAACTCTACTGAAAGTAATTTGCTTAGGGATAACTCGAGACAATTTGCCTTGACAAATCTATCTTTTGGCTGTGTCGAAAAATACTATGAAGAAATATTGAAGTTTATAAAATGCTGATCAATTTAAAATTGCTGTCGAGAATTGACACGATAAAATTACTAAAACTTTTACCGTTATTAGTGTATTTTATTTCATTTCCTCCTTTTATAACTAAGTATTGCTTTCCGGGTATTCCATTTGTACTTATTGGATTCGCAATGTTTGTAGTTATGATGGTAATGTTATTGACTAATTTAAAAAGAGATTCAAAAGTAAACAAGATAGTTTTATTTTCATTTGCACTGCTTATTTTATTTTATTTTTTTCAGCTATTTTTTCATTCTGATTCAGCTTATTTAATCAGATTGAGGATGGCTTTTATGATGGTTTTTCTATATGTTTATATAGTTATTGTTGTTGGTATAGATTCCTTTGTAAAAGTATATGTTTATTCGTTAGTTGCTATACTCATTATGGCTACTATTGCATATCCTTTGATAACATTGAATATTTTAAAACCTTTCTTTGAATATGTAAATTTTGATGAAAGACCTGGATATTTTTTCGGATTAACGTGCACTAATACCTATGTGCAGCTACCAGCTTTCTCATTTGTAAGAGTTTCGGGATTATTTGATGAACCTGGCGCCTTAGCGTATTGGGGAGTTTATGCGCTGATATTAAATAAATCATGTTTGAAGAATTCGTTTATTGAAAAAGTAATTATTGTGTCATTAGCTTTGACATTTTCTATGGCATTTTATGTTACACTAATTTTTTATTATATTTTGTTTTATGCAAGAGTCAATGTTCGAAATATATTTATAGTCATACTGTTATCTTTTATACTAATTGTTATTTATTGTTTGAAAGAAACTGATTATGCATTTTTATACGATGCTACTTTAGGAAGATTAGAGGTGGCTGATGATGGTAGTTTAAAAGGCGATTCAAGAAGTAAATTATTTATAGTAGCTTATCAGTATTTTCTGACTTCACCAATATTAGGTATAGGTCAAAGTACTTTTGATAATATCTCGAATAATGGAAATTTTATGCACGCTAATCTTTTTGCTATCTTAGCTGCAAATGGTATTGTTGGCTTTATAATTCTCCCTTTTCTTTTCTTTAAATTAGTAATAGATGGCATAATAAAGATTTTTACATCAGATTTGATAAAATATGTGATACTTATATTTTTGGGTCTTTTGCAAAGACCTGAAGTCGAATATGTGTTTTCAGTGGTGATGCTTGCAGTTTTATATGAAGTTCTAAAAAGGGGAGTTATTAAACTTAAAGATGTTCGAATTTATGAGTGAAGTGAAGATAGGAAAAATATTTCCAACAATTACGGTTATAACAGTTGTATATAATTCGGTTGAATTTATTGAAAATACGATTCTGAGTGTTGTGAGTCAGAACTATCCAAATCTTGAATATATTATTATCGATGGTGGCAGTACAGATGGTACTCTGCAACTGATAAAAAAGTATGAAGATAAGATTTCCTTACTCATAAGTGAACCCGATAAGGGTATATATGATGCAATGAATAAGGGTATATCAATAGCTCATGGTGAATGGATTAATTTTATGAATAGTGGTGATTGTTTTTACAACAGTAACGTGCTAATAGATGTGTTTTCTAATAAAATGAATGATGAAACTAAATTCATTTATTCAGACTATTATATAAAGAAAAACAACAAACAGAAATTGTATATAGCTTCTTATGAAAAGGGTATTATTTTACATCAGTCTTGTATATATAGAAAGTCTTTACATGATGACTTTGGAAAGTACTACGTAAGTAAACCTATCATAGTCTCCGATTATTTGTTTTTTAATCTAATACCACAAGAATATTACTTTAAAACTGATATAGTTTTATCAATAAATGATGGAACAGGAATATCTTCAGGCAATTGGATTATAGGACAAAAATATTGTTTGGATTATGTTTTTCAACGCGTCGGATTACTTCAAATGTTTTATTTGATTATTTCTGGTTATTTTAAGAGAGGATTACTCAATTTTATGTATAAATTTTTGAAATAATAATGTCTATAGATATATTGTTATCAACATATAATGGCGAATTATATCTTGAAGCCCAAATAGATTCAATAATAAAACAAACCAATAAATTATGGATTTTATTCATTCGCGATGATGGTTCAACTGATAATACAAGGGAAATAATATCTAAATATTGTAGACTGTATGCAAATAAGATTGTAGAAATAGTTGATGATAATGGAAACGTTGGTTCTACTTTGTCTTTTTCACTTCTACTCGAAAAATCACGATCAAAATATATAATGTTTTGTGATCAGGATGATGTTTGGTTAGAGGATAAGATTGAAAATACATTTAGAGAGATCAGAATACTCGAGAAAAGATTTCAACATCTCCCCTTAATGGTATTTACTGATTTGTGTGTAGTAGACGATGAATTAAATGTTCTGAATGAATCCTTTATGGCGGAACAAAAATTATTCCCTGATACTTTGAGCAATATTCATGAAACTATTGCTTTGAATGTTGTTGCAGGATGTACAATTATGATAAATAATATCGCCAAAAAACATATTCTTCCATTTCCTAAATATCTCACTCATGATCATTGGATTGCAATGAATATTGTTTATTACGGTGAATGTAAGTTCTTAAATGAAAAAACAATACTTTATAGGCAACATGGATCCAATGTTTATGGTGCATTACAAATTAATTGGAAGTATTTTATAAAAAAACTCAAGTTGGCGTCACAATATATATCTTTATTATTTCTGCTTAAGAGACGACTACTATTTAATATTTCTATTTTGAAAATTATATATTATAAGATTATGTTATCATTAAAGAGACTATGAATAATATTTGCTCAAATAATTAAATAAAAAGAATAATACGAAAATGACAAAAATAGCAATTGTTGGTTGCCAAGGATTACCTGCCAGATATGGAGGATATGAAACTTTGGTTGAATATTTAGCTGAATATAAACCTTTAGATGTAGATGTTACGGTTTATTGCAGTTCGAAGATATACACAGGTGATAAACCAACGATTTATAAAGGTGTCAACTTAGAATATATAAACCTACCTTCGAATGGATTGGCCAGTTGTTTTTACGATATGTATACTATTGTAAAATCAGTTAGAAAGTTCGATAAGATATTAATTCTTGGTAGTTCAGGTGGTCTGATTCTACCTTTTTATAGATTATATAGAAATAAGTTTGTACTTAATATTGGAGGAATTGAATGGAAACGTTCTAAATATAATTTATTTTTACAAACATTTGTACGCTTTCTAATGAAAGTTTCAGTACATAGCTGTGGATCATTGATAGCAGATAATTTTGGTATTAAAGAGTATATCAAAGAAGAATATCAAAGAGATGATAGCGTAATTATTGAATATGGGGGGGATCAAGCCAAACCTGAACCTATTACTCAATTAGCTATAGATAAATATCCTTTTTTGAAAAACAAATATGCGATAGCTATAGCCCGGATTCAATCTGATAACAATGTAGAAATGCTATTGGATGCTTTTAAAGACGGTCTAATTCCGTTGGTATATATTGGTAATTGGACAGTTAGCGATTATGCTATCAAAATAAAAGGAAAATATTCTAAATATAGCAATCTGATTCTTTTAGATGCAATCTATGATATAGATGAACTCAACATGTTGAGAAGCAACTGTTATTTGTATCTACATGCTCATTCTGCAGGAGGAACAAATCCTTCTTTAGTTGAAGCGATGCATTTGAATGTCCCTGTTTTTTGTTATGGTAATGTGTTTAATAAGTATGTAACCGCAAATATGACTCATTATTTTTTGAATGTTATAGAGTTAAAAAATATGGTTGATACTGTAACTGAAGAAGAACTTCAACTAATAGCTACTAATATGAAAATAATTGCGCAAGAAAAATATACATGGAAAATAATTGCAAAGAAGTACTATGATTTTCTAAATCAATAAAACTTGAGTACTTTTATAACTAACATTTAGTATTAAAATTTATATATATATGGAACAGAAAGAATTTATTAAGAATTTTGCAGCTCAATTTGACGAAACAGAAGTAAGTGTGTTCACAATGGAAACTCGTTTTAGAGAGTTAGATGAATGGTCTTCACTCAATGCTTTAGCTATTTTGAATATGATCGGGAAAAAATATTGTGTAATTTTAAAACCTGAAGATATGAAAAAGACTAATACAATTCAGGAATTATTTGATTTGGTGAAATCATATACAAATTAATATGACCCCATTTTCATTAATAGGTAAAACTATTCTGATTACAGGTGCTTCTTCCGGAATTGGGAGATCGATGTCGATTGTATGTTCCAAGATGGGGGCAAATGTAATTATTACAGGACGTAACGCAATTCGTTTGTCTGAAACATTTGCTTTATTGGACGGTGAAAATCATATACAATATGCTGCAAATTTAACTAATGACATAGAACTTCAATCATTAGTTGAGTTCTTGCCGAGATTAGATGGGTTTATTAGTAATGCGGGTATTGCTAAGCCTTTAGTGCTTCAGTTGACCGATGCTGCTGATGTTGATGAAATATTTAAGATTAATGCTTTAGTACCAATCAATTTAACTCGTTTAATAGTGCAACAGAAGAAACTCAACAAAGGAGCATCGCTAGTTTACATATCATCTATTAATGGAAATAATATTTCTTCTTATGGTAGTTCTATATATGCTGCGTCCAAAAGTTCTTTAACCGGATTTATTAAGGGCGTTGCACTGGAATTAGCTCCTCGGGAGATTCGTGTAAATAGTATTTGTCCCGGAATGATTGAAACCGATATTTTCAAAGATGCTAATATTGGTCAAGATGAACTAGAAAGAGATAGGTTGAAATATCCATTAAAACGCTATGGAAAACCCGAAGAAGTAGCTTATGCAGCAGTATATTTATTATCCGATGCTGCACAGTGGATTACAGGAAGCAATTTATTAATTGATGGAGGGTTTACATTACAATAAATAGATTTTATGAAAGCATTTATAAAAGCCATATCGTATTATTTACCAAACAAGATAGTAACTAACGAAGATTTAGTAACTGAATTTCCGGAATGGACTGTTGAAAAGGTTGCAGCTAAAGTGGGAGTTAATCAACGCCACATAGCTGCTGAAAATGAAACAGCATCTGATATTGCAATCCAAGCGGCTGAGAAACTTTTTGGAGAACATGGAATCGATCGTTCAACAATTGATTTTATTTTATTTTGTACTCAAAGTCCGGATTATTTTTTACCAACTTCGGCTTGTTTAATACAAAACAAATTGGGTTTGTCTACATCATGTGGAGCATTAGACTTTAATTTAGGGTGTTCAGGTTTTGTATATGGATTATCGTTGGCAAAAGGGTTGATTGCAGCCAACATTGCACGAAACGTGTTGTTGTTGACATCTGAAACATATTCAAAACATATTCATCCTAGAGATAAAGGTAATCGTACAATTTTTGGAGATGCGTCAGCTGCAACATTAATTTCGACAGCAGGTATTGCAAGTATTGAAGATTTCTGTTTAGGAACAGATGGACGTGGAGCTGAAAATTTGATTGTGAAGAATGGCGGTTTTCGTCATTCTAATTTAACGAATGACTTGAATATTGATGAAAATGGAAATCTGACTTCTTCTGATTATCTATACATGAATGGAGGTGAGATATTTAATTTTACTTCAGATGCAGTGCCTATTTTGATTGAACATGTTCTTGAAAAAAATAATCTAATTAAAAGTGATGTTGATTTATTTGTTTTTCATCAGGCCAATAAATATATGATGAATTACTTGCGTAAGTTAATTGATATTGAATCAGATAAATTTTATTATTGCCTTGAAAATATGGGTAACACAGTTTCATCGACAATTCCGATTGCTCTATGTGAAGCGCAAAAAGAGAACAAGCTCAAAGGGAATATTCTTATTGCGGGATTTGGTGTTGGATATTCTTGGGGTGCTACAGTCTTAAAATACTAATATGAATCGTTATCAAATTGTTTTAAAGCGAACTGATGAACTAAATTCAATAGAGTGGGAAGAATATACATTAGGGTTTAATAAGGTTTTTAGAAAAAGTTTTACTCAAAGTTACTTTAAAGATAAGTATTTCAGTTCATCGTTCGGTTATTCTTACCATGGTACTCTTTTGTTCGATAGCAAAATAGTAGGTATGTTTACGGTGATTCCACGACAATACATTTACTCTGGGCAAGAAGTCACAATAGGATTAGGTTGCGATGCGTTTATCTTGAAGGAGCATAGAAAAGATGAGTTTTTTCTGAAAGAAATGGCAGATGTGGTTATGGCTAAGTATGTTAGTATTGGTATTAATCATTTCATATCTATACCTAATCAAACCGCTTACCCATATTGGATATATTATGGAGGTTGGAAGGATATTGGTAAGTTAAACTATTATGTGATTCCGCTTCGGATTTCAAAATTAGTTGGTAAATTTGAATTCTTGGATTTTATTTCTTTTTTCTTATTCAAGATGCTTGTAACTGTCAGTATTTTATTTAATCTACTTTCAAATAAATCGATTGATAAATCTATTTATTTGAAGCGAAATAAGGATTACATAAGACAGAGATACCCTTCAGATTATATGATTAGGGAATTGGGTGATAAATTCAGTTTTGTATACCGTGTTTATAAAGAAGACAATATTCGAACAGCTTATTTAATAGATTGCTTTCCTCAAACCCCAAGAAATATTGCTATAGCAGTAAAACAAATAATAGAGGAAACGAAGGGTGAAATAGATATTGTACTTTTTGTTGGAAAAATTAACAATCCGCCATTTTTCTTCCCAAAGGTTCCGAAAAAGAAAGAGCCAAGGGAGCAACCATTCATTGGATTGTCTTTTTCGGAAATTCCTGATAATGTTTTTTTTATATTTGACTCTTGGGATATTAGTCTAGCAAATTTTGATAATAGGTAATTTATGAACGTACTTACATTTGATATTGAGGATTGGTACAATTGTGATTTTATTACCACAGATTTCGATTGGGATAAATATGAAGTTAGGATACATGAAGGTGTCGAACGAATTTTAAATGAATTACAAACACGTAACCTTAAAGCAACTTTTTTTTGTTTAGGTTGGGTAGCTGAAAATCATCCTAATCTGATTCGAAAGATTCATGCTCAAGGTCACCATATAGGATGTCACTCATACCAGCATGAATTATCGTTTCGATTTGATAGAGATGAGTTCAAACATGATACTAAAAAATCAAAAGATTTGATAGAAAATGTTATTGGAGAACCAATAAATGCTTATCGTGCGCCGGGTTTTTCGATTACAGAGAAAAATGTCTGGGCATTAGAAGTACTTACGGAGTTGGGTTTTGAATATGATTGTTCTCTTTTTCCTGCAAAGCACGATTATGGAGGTTTTGCTAGTTATGGTAAAGCTGAACCTACAATATTACATTTAGCTAATGGAAAACAACTAAAGGAGTTCCCAATAAACATTCAAAAAATTTATGGAAAGAATATTGTTTTTTCTGGTGGGGGTTTTTTTAGAATTTTCCCGTATAGTTTAATAAGATATTGGGCATCAAAATCTGACTATATGATGACTTATTTTCATCCTCGTGATTTTGATCCAGATCAGCCAATGATAAGCTCTTTGCCGCTTATTAGAAAATTTAAGTCGTATGTTGGATTGTCCAAATCATTCGCTAAATTTAAAAAACTACTAGATGATTTTGAATTTGTAACGGTCAGCGAAGCGGATAAACTTATTGATTGGGAAAATGCACGTGTGATTAAATTGTAAAATGAATATAAAATTGAGCTAAGAAAATGCATAAAGTTAGTATTCCTTTTGACTTGAGATATATAATATATCAAGTCGTAATACCACTATTGTTTGTTTTTGCTTTTAATATTACAACATTTAGTCAGACGTATAATGGTAAGTTGGAATTACAAGATAGTAATATTACAAAAGGAAATAACCTTCAATATATAAAAATAAGTAGATGGAAAAACAGCGCTAAGATTGCAACTATTTTTACGTTTTATGATAATTGCAGTTCTCACTATAAAATATCACGACTATTTGATCATTACGGTTTTAAAAGTACTTATTTTGTTAATCCTCAAGGTATGTTTATTGACAGCCTTAAGGATATGAGTTTACGAGGTCATGAAATTGGTAATCATAGTTATACACATCCAAATCTATCAGTACTTGATAGCTTGCGTTTAGATTATGAAATAAGAGAATCAAAAGAGGTGATTGATAATACATTTAATATCAAATGTGTTAGTTTCTCAGAGCCTTTTACTTCTAGGTCTCTTCTAAGTCTACAAACTGCCTTAAAATACCATTTGTTTATTAGGAATTATCCAGAATATTTAGTTAATAGACATGTTATTTTTCCATTAACCCCAAAGGTGGCAATAACTGATTTAAATATATTCCTAAAAAGAGCTTTTGATAGTGGATCAACTCTTGAAATAGAGGGGCATGGTATGGATGGAGATGGGTACGAACCGATTTCAAAAGAAGTATTGTCACAATTTTTGAGTACGATTAAAAAATATTCGGATGTGGGTGATGTATGGGTTACGACATATAAAGAGTGCGGAAGTTATGAAAATCTTTATCGCGAAATAGTATTAGATAGAACACAAAATGGTGATACTGTAACTTTGAAGTTTAAAAATTATGATAAAGTAAAATATAAAGATCTGCAATCTTCTCCCATTAGTGTTGAAATCCCTTATTATCTTACTACTGAATTAAGATGCATAACTGATTCGGTAGAAGTGAAAGAACTGAAGTCCAAATTTGTTGCAACAATAGATTTAAAAAGAGACACAACTTTAGTTCTAGTGTTGAAGGGTATAAATGAGAGTTCAAATAGTTTGAATAACATAAATCAAAGATCCCTTTTCTTTTACCCAAATCCAGTAAATGATGTTTTGAACTTAAGATGTATTGGCGAAATATCAAAGATAGATATTTGTGACATGTTAGGTAATCGTCAGATTTCATTGACTTCTAATGTTTCGAGTGTGGATGTTTCACAGTTATCAAAAGGTAGTTATTTGATCTATGTAAAATCGAAGGATGAAAATTCAATTATTGAATATAAAGCTAAATTTATCAAAATATAATGAACATTCTTATCACCGGGATACACGGCTTTGTAGGCATCAACTTAGTAAACGCACTAAAAGCTCAGCATACAATTTATGGGCTAGATATTGTAGCACCACAGAAAGAAGGCGTTGTAAAGACTTATACCTGGGCAGAGTTGGAGACTATCCCTGCTGTTGATGTGGTAATCCATTTGGCAGGTAAAGCACACGATACCAAGAATCAAACCAATGCGCAGGTGTATTTTGATATCAATACCGGTTTAACGCAGAAAATATATGATTGGTTTCTAAATTCAGAAGCTAAGAAGTTTATCTTTTTTAGTTCGGTAAAAGCTGCTGCCGATAAGGTAGTGGGAGAGATACTAACAGAAGAGATAGTTCCAAGTCCGAAAGGGCCTTATGGAGAGAGTAAGATAAAGGCGGAGGAATATCTTATCAGTCATCAGTCATCAGTCATCAGTTATCAGTCATCAGTCCCGATAGATCGGGATGTCGCAAGCTCCATAATCAGTAAACAGTCAAAGCAGGACAACTCAAGCGAACAAAAGACTTACATATTAAGACCATGTATGATTCATGGGCCGGGGAATAAGGGCAATTTGAATTTGTTGTATAAAGTGGTGAAAAAAGGAATTCCTTATCCTTTGGGGGCGTTTGAAAACAGGCGATCGTTTTGCTCTATCGATAATCTGAGCTTTGTGATTTCGGGATTGATAGAGAAAGAGGTTGCCAGTGGTATTTACAATGTGGGAGATGATGAGAGTTTATCGACCAACGAATTGATTACACTTATGGCTACTACTATGGGTAAATCCGCCAGCATATGGAAGTGGAACAAAACGGTGGTACAATTGGCTGCGAAAGTGGGCACGGTGCTTCATTTACCGCTTAATACCGAACGTTTACAGAAATTGACTGAGAACTATGTTGTTTCTAATGCTAAAATTAAACAGGCATTGGGAGTGGATAAGATGCCGGTGAGGGCAGAGGAAGGACTGAGGAAGACGGTTAGTAGTTTTTAGTAAGTAGATAGTAGTTGGTAGTAAGCAGTCCCGATAATTCGGGATGTCGCAAGCTTCATAAATTGCAAGTTATAACTTGTGTAAATCAGTTTAATGTGTTGAGAAATAGTTTAATACTCTGTGTTTGTTTATTGTTGCTTTCCACAGTGGCCGAAGCCCAAAGTGATACGATAAAGTATGAAGTGGGTTTTACGGGAGTAGGTTCTACCGGGGCGTATGCTCCGTTTTGGTTGCAGAGTGCTAACTATGGGCAGATTTCGGCTTCTCCAAACTCGGCCAATGTGAATATGGGGTTCAGTAAGGATTTCAACAACAGGTCAGCGGTTTTTGATTATGGCTTTAAAGCCAATTTACTGCTACAGACTTACGATAATAAGACGAAGGCTTATTTTCACGAAGCCTATCTGAAAGCCCGATTTTCAGTTTTGGTTCTAATCGTCGGGGCACGCGAAGAACATCTGGGTACTCAGGATTCCAGCTTGTCGTGTGGTGGTTTTCTGTTCTCCAAAAATGCCCGCCCCATGCCCAAAATTACCCTTGGAATAGAACGTTTCACCCCCGTGCCCTTTACTAAAGGCTATCTGGAAGTAAAGGGGGCTGTGGCACACGGTTGGTTTACAGATAATATTGCCGTTACGAATTTACTCCTTCACCATAAATACATTTATTTTAAGGTCGGAGGAAGCTTACCCTTTCATTTTCAGTATGGGGTAGATCATGTGGCGCAGTGGGGTGGTAGTAGCCCCGGAATTGGTCAACAACCGACTTCGCTAAGTGATTACCTGAGGATAGTAATGGGTAGTTCCGGAGGTAGCTCAGCACTTGAAACAGATCAGATCAATGCGTTGGGCAATCATATTATTTCGCAGAGTATGAAGGCAGACTATCGCATTTCTGACTTTATGATAAGCGGTTATTGGCAGAATATCTCGGAGGATAGTCCTAAATTTATGACTAATACGATGAACAAACTCGATGGGCTATGGGGTGTTGCTATTCGGAATAATACATTCCCTATCATCAAAGGGCTGGTTTATGAGTATCTGAACAGCACCGATCAATCAGGACCGTTTCATGATAAAGATGGAATAGTATATGGTGGAAATGATAGCTACTTTCAGAATGGAGTTTATCAAAACGGTTGGACCTATTTTTCCAGAACCATAGGTACGCCCTTTATATCGTCGCCTGTGTATAATAAAAATGGAGGTGTATCTGTAGTGAACACTCGTGTTCAGGTACATCATATAGGGCTGGAAGGCGATTTGCTTGGTTATAACTATAAGGTCTTGTGCTCACTGAGTAAAAACTATGGCAGTTATGGTAATCCATACCCTGAAATGATTAGAAATACCTCTTTGTTGCTGGAAGTAAAGAAACAATTTTCTAAACTATCGAATATAGAACTGGGATGCTCGGTAGGTGCCGATATCGGCAAACTGTATGGTAACTCGGTAGGGTGTATGGTGAGTGTAAGGAAGAGGGGGAACTTTTTCAGTCGGTAGACGGTAGTCAGTAGTCCCGAAAAATCGGGATGTTCCGATTCTCGGAATGTCGAAATACTCCATCGCAAGCTCCATAAACAGTCATCAGTTATTAGTAAACAGTTACCTTTTGTTGCTGAGCCTAATCGAAGTCTGTTACTGGGGTAGTCGAATACTGTTGCTGAGCGTAGTCGAAGTATCAACATTAAATAAAAACATGAATTACATTTTCATTTTTCTTTTATTATTTGTAGCCGAGTTGGCTTATTTTAGAGTGGCTAATCATTTTAATATCATCGATAAGCCGAATCAACGCAGTTCGCATACGCGCATAACCTTGCGTGGGGGCGGAGTGGTGTTTTATATTGGCGCGTTACTTTATTTTGTACTACAGGGTTTTCAATATCCCTGGTTTTTCGGTGGGTTAACTATGCTGTCGCTGATCAGTTTTGCAGATGATGTTCGTCCGCAATCGTCAAAGCTTCGTCTGCTGGTTCATTTTACGGCTATGGGCTTGATGTTTTATGAGTGGGGGTTGTTTGAATTGCCCTGGTACTTCAGCGTTTGCGCATTGGTAGTCAGCACAGGCATTCTGAATGCGTATAACTTTATGGATGGTATCAATGGCATCACGGGTGGGTATAGTCTGGTGGTGGCAGGGGCTTTGCTCTATATTAATATCTATCGGGTGCAGTTTATTGATAACGAATTGATATACTATGTGATATTATCTTTGTTGGTGTTCAATTACTTTAATTTCAGAACCAAAGCCAGGTGTTTTGCCGGTGATGTGGGATCTATCTCTATTGCTTTTATCCTCCTGTTTTTGTTGGGTAAGCTTATCATTGCTACCAACGATATCAGTTATATTGTTTTACTGGGGGTTTATGGTGTTGATACCGTACTGACGATTATTCGCCGCATACTATTAAAAGAAAATATCTTTGAAGCGCACCGCAAACACGTCTACCAACTACTCGCCAACGAAATAAAACTGCCGCATGTGTGGGTATCGTCTCTCTACGCATCATTACAGGCGCTTATCATTGTCGGTTTTCTGCTGTTGAAGCCATATTCCTATTGGTATCCGTGTGTGGTGGTTGCTGTGTTGGCGATAGGATGGTATGCAGTGGTCAGATATCAGATGTCAGTTATCAGTCAACAGTAATCAGTGAGCAGTAAGCAGTCAACAGTCAACAGTTGTCAGTCAGCAGTTATTAGTCAGCAGTTATTAGTAAAAGAAACAGTCAACTCTTATCTAAACCTGTCTAAACCTGAAATAGTAGACAAAAGACAGAACTTCTTAGAGATCTTCCTACTATTATTATCTATGTCACTCAGCATTTATCACTGATGCCTACCATCTACCATTCTACCCACTACTATCTAGTCACTAATCACTGATTACTGATAACTGTTAACTGCTTACTGATCACTGTTTACTGTTAAATAGAATTCCACGATGGTTTCGATGCCTTTTTGGAACAAATCGAGTGGGAAGTTTTCGTTTGGTGAATGGATGGCGTCCGATTCGAGTCCAAAGCCCATTAGAATAGGTTTTACGTTCAGCACTTTCTCAAAAATTGGAATTACTCCAATGCTTCCACCACGGCGAACGGGCAGGGGCTTTATTCCAAAGACTTTAGTATAGGCTTTCTCAGCTGCTTTGTAGGCGTCGGAGTCTATAGGGCAAACATAACTTTCCGCTCCATGCAAGGTGCTCACCTTTATGTCGATATGTTTTGGAGCAATAGCCCTAAGATGTTCGGCTACCAATTTTGCTATCTTTTCGTATTGTTGGTGTGGAACCAATCGTGCCGATAGTTTGGCAAATGCTTTTGATGGCAATACCGTTTTAGATCCTTCGCCTGTATATCCTCCCCAAATACCGCAAATGTCTAATGCCGGACGAATACCGGTGCGCTCAATAGTGCTATAGCCTTTTTCGCCGTATACCTGCGAGATATTCAGGTTGTGCTTGTATTCTTCTTCGTTGAATGGGATTTGAGCGATAAGAGAGCGTTCGTAATCGGAAACTTCCTCTACATCGTCGTAGAAATTCGGGATGGTGATTTGACCTTCTGCATTGGTGAGTTGTGCCAATATTTTGCTAAGCTCCATAATCGGATTAGCCACTGCACCGCCAAAAATGCCGGAGTGCAAATCGCGTGACGCTGCTGTGACTTCAATCTGCCAGTACGCCAATCCCCGCAATCCGGTGGTGATGCTCGGCGTATCTGCCGAAAGCATGCTAGTGTCCGAGACCAATATCATATCGCATTGGAGCAGCTCTTTGTTCTCGGCACAAAAGACTTCCAGACTCGGCGAACCGATTTCTTCTTCTCCCTCGAGCAAGAACTTGACGTTGCATTTCAATTGTTTAGTTCTAACCAGGTATTCGAAAGCTTTGGCATGCATAAAGGATTGACCTTTGTCGTCGTCAGCACCACGTGCAAAGATTTTTCCGTCGCGAATTTCGGGTTCAAAAGGCGGTGTGGTCCATAACTCCAGAGGTTCGGCAGGCATAACATCATAATGGCCGTAGACCATAATGGTCGGGTAGGAGCTATCCAGTGTTTTGGTAGCAAAAACCACGGGGTTGCCTTTGGTCGGTAGTATTTGAGCTGTATCTGCACCCGCTTCGAGCAACAATTTTTGCCATTGAGCAGCACATTGTTGTATCTCAGGTTGACGGTGTGCATGTGCGCTTACACTAGGTATGCGGATTAAACTGAAGAGTTCGTTTAAAAATCGATCTTGGTTTTCGGAGATATATTCTTTTGGGTTCATAAATGGGTATATTTTAGTTTGAAATTTGACAAGGATATGTGAATATGTAAGATAAAATGAGTCTGTTTTGATTACTATCCTAATTATGGAATAAGTATTCATTGCCGTCCCATTTATGGGGCGGATTAAGTGATTAGGTTTTTCTTGGCTTTAGCCAAATAATTTTTAATGTTTGGCTAAAGCCAAGATATTTTTTCATATCTATCCGTCCCATTCCGATAAATCGGAATAAATTGCTGGGACGGCAATTGACAAAAAGGAAGCAACATTATATTATGGCCATTACTTAGTGGTAAAATCACTTCAAAATAACAGAATAAATAATAGACCACCAAACTATTGCTAACTCAATTATATATTATTTTACATTATTTGGAAACAATGTTTGCGGATTGATAATGATTTGCGTAATTTTGCGCAATAAGCAATAGCTAATCGATTAATTTATAGGAGACAATCAATATGTTTCTATAAATATAATCGACATCTATAAAACGAAAAGATCACTTATCACAAACTATTCATTCCCTATTTTGCGATGGACAACAATAAACCTAACATCTCTAATCCAAATTCGTTCAGTGTAAGAGACCTGTTTTTCAAGTATCGTTCAAAATGGTATTGGTTTGCCATATCTACTGCTGTCTGCTTTAGTTTGGCGACCTTGTACTTATGCATTGCCAGCAAAAAATATAAAGTTGAAGCAACCATTTTATTGCGTCAGGATTATTCCGGACCGGCCTTATTAGATAAATCTCTGATTGATTTAGGAATGGGTGTTACTAATAAGGATGTTGAAGATGAAATACAACTAATTAGTTCTCAAACAATCATTCGAAAAGTAATCCTGGATTTGAATATACAAACAGAGTATTTTCAAAAAGAAGGATGGCGGTATGTGGAGCTTTATCCGATTATTCCCGTCCAACTGCTCGTTCCGGCTCAGTTCAATGATACGGCAAAGTATCTCACTGTTTTCAAAATAGATCGTTCTGAAAAAGGATATACCGTTCGGTTCAACTATGATGCCATCAGCGGGGAATATCAGTTGGCAAGTCTTTCAGAACCTGTTCGGACGCCTGTCGGTGAATTTAAATTCAAACAAATTTTACCTCTGGAAGGTGCAAATACCTATAAAATAGTATCGTATCCTATTCGTAATCTGATTGAAAACTATTGCGAAGATATAAAAGTGAGTGCCGTGCTGAAGAGGTCGAATGCTATTAGTATTTCTACTAACTCAGCCTGTGTGAAAAAGTCTCAGGCATTTTTAGATAAACTTATTGAACGATACAATCAGCACGACGTAGATGACAAAAATAAATTGGCAAAGGTAACTGCTTATTTTATTGACGAAAGGTTGAAATTGATAGGAGGCGAACTTCAAAAGGTGGAAGCCGAGCTGAACAAAAATAAAACGAATGTTGATCTACTCAGACAACAAAAAGTGAAACAAACACTTTACCTGTTTGTATTGCAAAAACGTGAAGAGAATGAGCTTAGTATGGCTACGGCTATTCCTACTTCTAAGTCTATCGATAATGCGTATGTTTCGATTAAACCTGTTTCTCCGAAATTACTTCTTATTCTGCTGTTAGCATTAGTACTAAGTATTGGGATTCCTGTTCTGATTCTTTATATAATGGATGCACTCAATGATAAGATTATTGATAAAACAGAGCTTCAAAAACTACTGAAAGTGCCTTACCTGGGCTCGATTGCAAAGAATAAAGATGCAAATAAAATAGTGATGGCTGATGACAAGAATTCGCCGGTAGCAGAAATGTTCAGGTCAATTCGCACTCATCTTCAATTTATATTAGAAGGTACTACAGCGCCGGTACTATTAGTGACTTCTACGATTGCAGGTGAAGGAAAAACGTTCACAGCTATAAATATGGCCATGTCGTTTGCAATGCTGAAGAAAAAAGTGGTATTGGTAGATTTGGATCTTCGGAATCCGATGGTTGACGAGTATTTACACCTAACCAAAGATAAAGGAGTGAGTTTGTTTTTATCCGATACAAGCAACGACCTTAGTGATATCATTGTTCCTTCGGGCATTCATCCTTGTTTAAGTGTAATTACTGCAGGTTCAGTTCTTTCCAATCCCGATGAGTTACTGATGAGTTCGTGCCTGGACGATTTGATCGGGAAACTAAAAGAAGAATTTGATTATATCATCCTTGATTCAGCACCTGTAGGTGTTGTTTCGGATACGTATTTGCTCAACAGAGTCGTTGATAACTGTATCTATGTGGTTCGTCAGGACTTTACGCCTCGTGAAGCATGTGGTTTGATAAACGAAATATATGCGGCTAACAAGTTCAATAAAATGTCTGTAGTGCTGAACGGAACAGATGAACGAATTGGTTTTGGATATGGGATAATGTGATAAAATATTTACCACTAAGGCACTTAAGTACATAGAGCTACACAAAGTTTAAATTCTCAGTTACTAATAACATAAAGAGTAGGAAGGATAAAATACGTATGTTTTATTTGTCAGCAGTTTTGGATAATCGTTGATTGTGTCTTGCGCCTACATTAGATCTTTAGTGATTCTTGGTGGCCTTTGTGCCTAAGTGGTTACTCTTATGCAATGTAATCAACTCATATAAATAAAAATGTGCCTCCCGATTTAGTTCGAGAGGCACATTTTTTACTGATTACTGATAATGGAGCTTGCGATGGAGTATTTCGACATTCCGAGAATCGGAACATCCCGATTTATCGGGACTGTTTACTGACAACTGAGTTTAGACCATCAATTTTTTGTAGCGTATCCGTTTTGGAGCTTCGTCACCCAAGCGCATTTTTTTGTTTTCTTCGTATTCGGAATAAGATCCTTCAAACACAAATATTTCTGAGTTACCTTCAAAAGCAATGATGTGGGTACAAATACGGTCGAGGAACCAGCGATCGTGACTGATAACCACGGCACAACCTGCAAATGCTTCGAGTCCTTCTTCCAATGCACGCAGGGTATTTACGTCAATATCATTGGTCGGCTCATCGAGTAGGAGCACGTTGGCTTCCGATTTTAAAGTGATAGCCAAATGTAAGCGATTACGCTCACCACCCGAAAGTACACCACACAATTTCTCCTGATCGCCACCTGCGAAGTTGAAGCGCGACAGGTAAGCACGTGCGTTGATTTCTTTTCCGCCTACGCGGATAAAGTCCGTTCCGCCCGATACTACCTGGTATACTGTTTTTGTTGGGTCAATATCGGCATGACTTTGATCCACATAACCGATTTTTACCGTTTCACCTACTTCAAATGTTCCTTTGTCGGCAGTTTCCAATCCCATCATCAGGCGGAAAAGTGTTGTTTTACCGGCACCATTTGGTCCGATAATACCTACGATACCATTGGGAGGAAGCATGAAGTTGAGGTGCTCGAACAAGGAGCGGTCACCAAATCCTTTGGCCACATCGATGGCTTCTACCACTTTGTTACCCAGACGCGGTCCGTTAGGGATGAATATCTCCAGTTTCTCTTCTTTTTCTTTTTGATCTTCATTAATCAGCTTGTCGTATGCTTCGATACGCGCTTTACCTTTGGCATGACGCGCTTTAGGAGCCATGCGCACCCATTCCAATTCGCGTTCCAATGTTTTGCGACGCTTACTGGCTTGCTTTTCTTCACCGGCCATACGTGCTGTTTTTTGCTCTAACCACGAAGTGTAGTTACCTTTCCAAGGTATACCTTCGCCACGGTCGAGCTCCAGAATCCAACCCGAAACATTGTCGAGGAAGTAACGGTCGTGGGTAATGGCGATAACTGTTCCGGCATAGTTTTGCAGGTAGTGTTCCAACCATTCTACCGATTCGGCGTCCAAGTGGTTGGTAGGCTCATCGAGCAATAAGATATCAGGATTGCGGAGTAATAGGCGGCACAGCGCCACACGACGACGTTCACCTCCCGATAATACCGAAACCAGTGCGTCTTCATCCGGGCAACGCAAAGCGTCCATAGCGCGCTCCAGTTTATTGTCCAGGTTCCATGCATCTGCATGATCCAGCAATTCCTGCAATTCACCCTGGCGGGCAATCAGTTTATCGAAGTCGGCATCCGGCTCAGCAAATTGTTCGTTGATGCGCTCGTATTCAGCTAACATATCTACAATTTCCTGTACACCTTCCTGCACAATTTCCTTCACCGTTTTACTGTTGTCCAGTTGTGGTTCTTGTTCAAGGTATCCAACCGAATAACCCGGAGAGAAAACCACTTCACCATCGAAACTTTTTTCGACGCCGGCAATGATTTTCAACAAGGTAGACTTACCGGATCCATTGAGACCAATAATACCAATTTTAGCTCCGTAGAAAAACGAAAGGTAAATGTTGTTCAATACTTTTTTTTGTGGAGGGAAAGTTTTACTAACTCCCACCATCGAGAAAATAACTTTTTTATCGTCAGCCATATATTTAATTCATAATTTTTAATTCATAATTCATAATTTCTTGTGCTACTTTGTTGATTGTTGGTGAAAGAAGGAAGTTGAAAAACAGATTAAATATTTCCTTCGTGTAAATCCCAAATTGGGAAGCACATCTCGTAATCGTTCCATACTATGTCGCCATAATTGATGGAGTAATTTTTAAATAGTTTCTTGTCAAGATATTTTTTTGACATTTGTGTTTTCGCATTTTTCAAGAAGCTTGAAAAATCAATTGTTTTTTCAACGCCATCGGAAAATGAAAAGTGAATGTTATATTCTCCGATATATTCTGCTTTAATAATTGAAATAACCATAATGTTATAATTTTTTAGTTATTTTCTCTGGTGAAAAATCAATGTTGTAAACAAAAAAATCAATCCATTTTCTGATGATGTCATCTCTGTAAAGTTCAACTACTTTTTTGAATTTTTTTACGTTTTGAGCATCTAATGGTTTTTTACCCAGTACTTCTTTGATAATTATTTCTTTAAATTTCCCATTTTCAAAAACAATTTCAGCTTTACTTTCTGTATCTTGAAATTTACCATGAACGTGAATAGGTTCATGTTCATTTGAGTAAAATAAAAATATTAAACCGAAGTATTCATAAAGTTTTGGCATATTATCTTATTTTAAAGTCTTTGGTAAACTAATCAATGCATTTCTTGTATACTATTGGCAAAGATACAAAGAAAGAGGGAATTTGGAAATAGGTGATGAGGGAGGATGTTGGATTGTTCTATTCATCTGTCTGATAAATTTGACGGCAATGGTTTGATATTATTTTTTGTTTCGAAATATGGATAGGTTTGGTAGTAATTATTTGCTCATTATCAAAATTAAAATAGAAAAGGAACATTGTCATTCTGGCATTTAATTTATATAGAATACAATTTCTTAATTCTTTCTGTTGTTCAACTACTTTTTGAAAATAATATACCCAACCACTACCACCGCAAATCCGGCAACAAAACTTAGCAATGAATCCATGTTTAGATTTCTTGCGACAATTCTTCTGGATAAAACAGCAAGCAGTATAAGCACTACTCCAATAGTAGTAATAACCGACTTTTGTAATTTAATTTTCATGATTATTTGAAAAACATCCTAATGCATTTATATTATTGATTAAGTAAGTGGAGATGGGTTTCGCGATTTCCAAATCGCGGTCAAATAGTAATTCTCGCGATTTGGAAATCGCGAAACCCGACTTAAATGGAATATCTCTATTTAATGGACACTTGCAGATAATCATTTTAATTTTCATGTGTCATTCTGTTTAAGGTTAGTCATCTATTATTGTCCAAACGGTTTCTGGTCGCTGCAACTAATGTTTTCACCGGGAGAAACATTCAGATAATGGCAAAAATATTGATAATACTTGTAACGATAACCGGTTTTTTCTAACTCATTGGCACCTTTACCGCATTCCACACCTCCATTAATAACGTTTAATGTAGCACCAAAACCCGGGACACGTCCTTTTTGTAAATCATTTTCGGTAGGTTTCCATGTTCCGTCCATAATTTGGTGACACGATGGCTTCGGGAACTGTGGAGTCATCCAAAACCAAATGGCTGAAGCAAAAGATAATTCCGGATCTTGCGCCAATAACTCGGGGTGATGAAGCAGAGTATCCTTTGTGCCAAACCACGCTTCGCTAAATTGTCCGTAGTTATAGTTCCAGCTCAGTTGCTTTGGGCCACGACCCATATAGCTTTTACCCGGTACTGGCGGATAATTTACTTTGCTAGCGTCGGCATACTTGTTTTTTGAACTATCCTCCACTTCTTCCACAAAATAAAGTCCCCATTTAAAGTATCCTCCCGGTGCCTCAGCCCATCCACTACCGGTTTCTTGTGCTATATTAGCCAGAAAAGCTGCCAGTTCACGCTTTTGAATGATTGTGCTTCCGGTCAGAAAATCAGGAAAATGCTTAGCAGCTTCCACCAATGCTTTGAATGAATAAAAATCGGTTGTGGGCAGCTTCTTGGTGTTTCTCCCGCGCATTCCGCGCCTGTTAGGGAACAGTTCATTCCACTTTGCTGCATTAAGATATAGTGTGATATTTGATTTATTCCTACTGCTGGACATTTTGTAGAGTGGAGCTTTGGGTGCTGTGCCCGATTGAGCATAACTAATAGTTGCAAATAATACTATTAATCCGATTAATTTGTATCTCATACGATTTTTAGAGTTTTTGGTAGGTCTAATGCTTTTGTTTTGTAGTGAATGTTTTTAATCCCAAACATATTTCCAGGTCTTGTCTTGTTGTAGCTTCCACACGGTGTGGAAAATACCTTTCGACTCCGAAGTGGTTCCGTCTTCTTTCCGAATTTTCCATACATACTTTCCGTAGGTGTATGCCAAAGTGCCATCCTTCGAAACTTCAATAAAATCGGGAGTCCAGTTTACAGAAGTATTTTTATTCTGGTTCTTTTCGTAAAACTCTTTTATCTGCTTATTTCTCCTAATGATAGAGTCATTTCCCCGAAGAATCACAGCGTTCTTATCAGCATAAAAATAGAATGCTTCGGCTATTCCTTTTTCGGAAGCCATTCGTTCGAACGCTTTCTCAGTATCATATATTTTCTTTTTAGCCAACTCCTCTTTAATCGTTTGTTGACAAAACGAAGTTGTAATAAATGCGCTGACAACTATACAAGCTATAATCTTTTTCATGTTCATAAAGATTTAAATTATACGCTATCGCAAAGATAAATAGAAACTGAGAATTTAAAATCTAAGAAAATATAAAAATTAAGAATAGAAGTTTGATGTGTGAATTCTGCAATAAATATCTATAATTGTGTAATTTGTGCTTTAACTAAACATCTACCTTTGCCTCATTCAATATGTACTTTTGAAATACGATTTAAGGAAAATTATTTATATTCAATTATTAGTATACATTCAAACAGTAAATTAAATTATGAGACAAAAACTTAGTATTGCCGTTTTATTGTTGGCATCAATCGGTTATTCTTCTGCACAGGAAGTTGTAACAGTGACTCATTCAGAGAGTACAGAAATTCCAAAAACAACAATTTGCGAATTTGTACCGGTTTCGCACTGGTCTATCGGTTTTAAAGGGGGAGCTAATTATTTTCGTGTTGCTCCGGGAATTCTATCTCGTCGCGATCAAATTCATCTAATGGGTGGAGCAGAATTGGAGTACAGTATTAATCCTTTATTGGGTCTTGGTGTAGAATATATGTACAATCCTTATGGCCATTCTTTTTTGCTTAACAATAATCAAGCAGGTACGCTTGACGGTCGCACCCACGATGTTCTTATGTATGCTTCGGTGAATTTGGCTAATGTGTTGATACCAAACCGAGCAGGATTTTGGAGTAAAATGAATGTTTATGGAAATGCGGGTGTAGGTGTTGGTTTCTACCAGTTTAAATTATCGGATGCCAATGATAATGTAATTGTAGATTCACGCGACGCAGGTGATGGCGTACCTCAAACTTTAGCAGCAAAAGTAGGTTTAAATCTTGAATTTAATTTGAGTAAATCTGTTGCTTTTGGTGGCGAAGTACAATATCGTTACTACGACAGAGCAAATTTGGGTGGTTATAACATGTCTAAAGGAAACAGTGATGCATTAACTGCAACCATTGGTTTACGCTTTAAACTTGGAGCTACCGGCGATAAACAACATGCCCGCAATATAAGCATGTGTGAGTATTATCCAAAACCAGCTCCGGTTATTGTTGAAAAAATTGTGAAAGACAATACTGTTGAAACAGTTAATCGTTTGAGTGCTTTAGAAGCCGAAAATGACTCGATAAACAAAGCTAACAAAAAAATGGCTGAGGATATCAAAGCTTTGTCACTTCGCGAAAACAAAGCAGAAACTACAGTTATTGTAGGAAATAATGATGCTTTGAATGATAAAATTCAAAAATTGGAAAATGATTTGAAAGCATTGGCATTGAAAAATAAAGGAGTTGTGAATGCTTCTTTCGATAATATTGAATTTGAATTAGGCTCTGCTCAACTGACCAGTAATTCACTTTCAACATTGGATAGAATTGCTGTGGTTTTAGTAAGAAATCCTGCATGGGCAAGATTGAACGTAGCCGGACATACTGATTCAAGTGGTTCCCGTAAATTCAATCAGGCACTTTCGAGAAACAGAGCTAATTCGGTAAAAAATTATTTATTGGGCAAAAATGTTCCTTCTTCGAGCATGTCTGTCTCTGGTTTTGGTGAAGATAGACCCATTGCTACCAATAGCACTGATTCCGGTCGTCAAAAAAATCGTCGTGTGGAATTTGTAATTACGAAATAATACAGGCCTTTACTAAATAAAAAATAGACTGTCTAAATAAATAGGCAGTCTATTTTTATATTCAATAAGAACGCAGCTCTAATCTCTTAAAGCAGCTTGTGCAGCAGCCAGACGTGCTATAGGTACACGGAACGGTGAACAACTCACATAGTTCAATCCTACACGATGGCAGAATTCTACCGATGATGGTTCGCCACCATGTTCGCCACAAATACCCACTTTCAAATTGGGACGAATAGATCGACCCTTTTCAGTTGCCATTTGTATCAATTGTCCTACACCATTTTGGTCTAGAACCTCAAAAGGATCAGCTTTAAGAATTTTCTTTTCAAGATAGATAGGCAAGAACGAAGCAATATCGTCGCGCGAGTATCCAAAAGTCATTTGGGTCAAATCATTTGTTCCAAATGAGAAAAATTCAGCTTTTTCAGCGATACGTTCGGCAGTAAGTGCCGCACGTGGAATTTCAATCATTGTTCCTACTTTAAACTCAATGCTGTCGCCTCTTTCGGCAAATAAAGCAGCAGCTGTATCTCGGATAATCTTGTCTTGTTCATTGAACTCAAACTTGATACCAACCAACGGTACCATAATTTCAGGAATTGCTTTTATTCCGCGGGCTTTGAGTGCCAATGCCGCACCTAAAATGGCACGCGTTTGCATCTCGGTAATTTCGGGATAGGTATTTCCCAAACGGCAGCCACGGTGCCCCAACATTGGATTTTGTTCGTGAAGTGAATCAACACGTTGCTTGATAACTTTGATAGAAACACCCATTGCTTCAGCCATTTCTTGTTGCCCTTTTTCATCGTGAGGAACAAATTCATGCAATGGTGGATCGAGTAACCGAACGGTAACCGGACAGCCTTGCATTGCTTCAAAAATACCTTCAAAGTCAGCTTCCTGATACGGTAGAATTTTTTCTAATGCTATTCTACGGCCTTCTTCATCTTTGGCAAGAATCATTTCGCGCATGGCTTTAATTTTTTCGCCTTCGAAGAACATGTGTTCAGTACGGCAAAGTCCGATACCACATGCACCAAACTTACGAGCAACAATTGCGTCGTGAGGAGTATCGGCATTGGTGCGAACCGTCATTCGGGTGTATTTATCCGAGAGTGTCATTATTTCTGCAAAATCGGCATCCAACTCGGCTTCTTTTGTTCCTACTTTACCCAGGAAAATATCGCCGGTAGACCCGTTGAGCGAAATATAATCACCTTCTTTTATTGTTAAGCTATCAACTTCAATGGTTTTAGCTACATAGTCAATTTTCAATGTTCCGGCACCCGAAACACAGCACTTGCCCATACCACGCGCTACTACTGCGGCATGGGACGTCATACCACCACGTGCAGTCAAAATCCCCTGAGCAGCAGCCATACCGGCTAAATCTTCGGGTGAAGTTTCAACGCGCACCATGATTACTTTTTCGCCACTGGCAGCCCATTCGGCAGCATCATCCGCATTGAATACAACACGACCAGAAGCAGCTCCGGGAGAAGCCGCCAATCCTTTGGCAACAAGTTTTGCTTCTTTAATGGCTTTTTTGTCGAAAATAGGGTGGAGGAGTTCATCCAGTCTGTTTGGATCGATACGCAGGATGGCTGATTTTTCATCAATCACTCCTTGATGGAATAAATCGATCGCAATTTTTACCATTGCAGCACCGGTACGTTTTCCGTTACGAGTTTGTAAGAACCAAAGTTTACCTTCTTGTACGGTAAATTCCATGTCCTGCATATCTTTGTAATGGTTTTCCAGTTTTGTTTGGATTTCATCGAGCTCTTTGTAAATAGAAGGCATCGCTTCTTCCATCGAAGGATATTTAGCTAAGCGTTTTTCTTCAGAAACACCGGCCAGTACCGCCCAACGTTGTGAGCCCGCCTTAGTGATTTGTTGTGGAGTACGAATTCCGGCTACCACATCTTCGCCTTGTGCATTAATTAAATATTCACCAATAAATACGTCTTCGCCGGTGGCAGCATCACGACTAAAGCAAACACCGGTTGCCGAAGTTTCGCCCATATTTCCAAAAACCATCGATTGTACGCTTACCGCTGTTCCCCATTCAGCAGGGATATTTTCCATTTTTCGATATAGGATAGCACGGTCATTCATCCATGAGTCAAATACAGCGCAGATAGCTCCCCAAAGTTGCTCGTAAGCTGAGTCAGGGAAGTTTTTGCCGGTTTTTTTTAGTACAGCGGCTTTAAATTTGCTCACCATCTCTTTTAAATCATCAACAGAAAGCTGGGTGTCTAATTCCACACCACGGGCTTCTTTTATATGTTCTATAATACCTTCGAAAGGATCAATATCATTTTTATTTTCGGGTTTCATGCCTAAAACTACATCGCCGTACATTTGCACAAAGCGACGATAAGAATCCCATGCAAAGCGGGCATTTCCTGTTTTACGTGCAAGACCTTCCACTACTGCATCATTCAATCCTAAGTTCAAAATAGTGTCCATCATGCCCGGCATAGAAGCACGCGCACCTGAACGAACCGAAACCAACAGCGGATTTTCGATATCGCCAAATTTGGAATTCATCAAAAGTTCAATACCGGCAATAGCTGCTTCAACCTCAGGTTTAAGAAGTTCTACAACCTTTTCTTTGCCCAATGTGAAGTACTCATTACAAACGTCGGTAGTGATAGTCAGACCTGGTGGAACGGGTACTCCGATTAAATTCATTTCGGCAAGGTTCGCGCCTTTTCCACCAAGCAAATTCTTCATGTCTGCTTTACCTTCGGCTTTTCCGTTGCCAAAAGTATAAACTCTTTTTGTGTTACTCATAGTGAATTGTTAAATTTAAAATTGGTTATTTCGTATTCTTTAAGATTTTACAGTGGCAAATATATGAATTTTTATGCGATTATATTAAAATCGAACATCAAAATTGAAAAAAAAATAGTGGTCTAAATATCATATTGAAATTGAAATAGAAACCGAACTGCCAAAAATTCCATTTATATGCAATAATATCTTCTTTTTCAGCTAAATATCTTGTGAGATTAATAAAACAACCGATTTTTATGATTGGTGAATTTATTTGCTGTGAATTGCTTGTCAAAACACTCAGTTTGGTGCTCGTCTCGTAAAACGAGCCATTCAGAAATATGTGCTCAACGATTTATCCAAGCAATTGATTTCCGGAAAAGTGTATAGCGACCAGACAATAGTGGTGGATACAGATTATAACGGATTGGTATTCAATGAAAAATTAAATTGATATTCAGAGAATAGATGCTAAAAAGCCGGAATGTTGAATTCAACATTCCGGCTTTTTGTGTCTGAGAATTTATTTTTTTATAATCCTTTTTCAGATAAATAGCGTTCGGCCTCAATGGCAGCCTGACAACCGGTACCTGCAGCCGTAATAGCTTGTCGGTAGTGTGGATCGGAAACATCGCCCGAAGCAAATACTCCGGCCACATTGGTACGTGGTGTTCCGGCAATGGTTTTGATATAACCCACTTCGTCGGTTTCAATCCATGGTTTGAAAATGTCTGAATTGGGTTTATGCCCGATGGCAAGGAAAAAACCGTCAATATCAATATGTACTTGTTCTTCGTCAGCCTGTCCTTTTCTTTTAATTAAGTTAGCACCTTGTACCACGCCTTCGCCGGTTAGTCCAAGTGTTTCGTGTTCAAAAAGCACTTCGATTTTTGGATTGTTCAGCGTACGATCCTGCATAATTTTAGATGCACGTAAAAAGTCTTTGCGCACAATAAGATATACTTTGCTGGCTAAGCCCGATAGATAAATGGCTTCTTCGCAAGCAGTATCACCACCACCAACTACGGCCACGGTCATTTTACGATAGAAAAATCCGTCGCAAGTAGCACATGCTGATACACCTGAGCCTGCATATTTTTGTTCGTCGGGTATTCCTAGGTATTTTGCAGTAGCTCCGGTAGAAATAATGATGGTTTCTGCTTCAATAACTTTATCGCCATCGATGGTGACTTTGTAAGGTGCTGCCGACAAATCGGTTGCAGTAGCCATTCCGAACCGAATGTCAGCTCCAAAGCGTTCGGCTTGTTTTTTTAGGTCTTCCATTAATTCTGTTCCTGTGGTACCAGTTGGGTAGCCCGGGAAATTTTCTACTTCGGTTGTTGTGGTCAATTGTCCACCCGGTTGCATACCTTCGTATAATACCGGTGCAAGGTTAGCGCGCGAAGCGTAAATGGCTGCGGTATATCCCGCTGGTCCTGAGCCTATGATTAGGCAACGTACTTTTTCGTTCATATAATTCTTCTGTTGTTTGTTTTTTCGGATGGCTACCGTTTAATTATTTCTTTGTTTTATTAGTCAAACGCATTTATAATCAAAAGGTTTTTTGATAACCCCAAATCGGGTCTCAATAAAGATATTTATAAATTCTATGAAAATAAATAGTTATAAGTTACAAGTAAATAGTTACGAGCTTGACTGCGGTAGGCAGGTTACAAGTTTGTTTATCTGAATATTGCTTTCAAAAAATAGATGTATAAATAATATCAATTACTTAAATCATTAGTTGAAAATAAATTCTCAACAAACCACTTAGTTATCTTAAATCATTTACTTCTACTCCTTTATATTTTGCAGAATTGAAAACAAAAATAGCATCACCAACCTTTACATTTTTCTGAAAATTAGATAATGATAGGAGCGAAGCACTTCCATTCTTATTGATTAATTTTATAGAATACAGGTTTCCGTTCGATTTAGCTATCTGCACTTCTATTTTTGCAATATCCTGATTCTTTGCTTTTGGTGTCATTTCAATGCAGTAGTTTTGAGCAGATTTTACTTTTGATGAAAAGCGAATAATGCTTTTGGATTTAAATCCTGACAGAATAGCCATTGGATTTGTTTCCGAAAGCTCTTTTTCTGATGGTTCGGTAACAGAAACTTCATTATTTTTTGCCACGTAAGCCCATTGTGTCTTTCCATCGAAATAGACTTTCATATCTGCCATTTCCAATACAAACTTGTTGCCTTTAATAGTAAAAGTTCCTATGGAAACCATTGCCTGCGAATTGCTCTTTTCGCTGATGGACAATTTAAAATTGGTTTTTATGGCATTGCCTCTGGCTTCAGCAAGCAAGTCGCTGACAATTTTGTCGGCCTTTGCGTCGGTTTGGGCTACTGCAGTTTGAAAACAAAAAAATAAGAGCGCTATTGAATAAATTATCTTTTTCATAATTATCTTTTTTATCAAAATTGTTTAAACAGGGCAACTTTACCCTCTTTCTAAAGGTGCTTCAAAATCTGTTCCAAATGAAACGCGTCTATCACCAATACCTGACGCGCCTTGCTTCCTTCAAATGGTCCTATAATGCCGGCTACTTCCAATTGATCCACAATTCGGCCTGCACGGTTGTAGCCAATCGAGAATTTACGTTGAATAAGCGATGTTGAACCTTGTTGGTTGGCTACAATTAAATGTGCAGCTTCTTCGAATAAGGGATCGCGTTTGGTCATGTCAACCGAGCTGGAGTCAATACCATCAGCATCGGGACGCACAAACTCCGGTAAATAAAACGCAGTAGGGTAACTTTGTTGTACTTTGATGTGATTTACCACATTTTCCACTTCAGGCGTGTCGACGAATGCACATTGTACACGTACCAAGTCGCTACCTTGCGAGAAAAGCATGTCTCCACGTCCCACCAATTGATTAGCCCCAGGTGCATCCAGAATGGTTCTCGAGTCGATCATCGACGATACGCGGAAAGCCACACGGGCAGGGAAGTTGGCCTTAATAACACCGGTAATAATGTTCACCGACGGACGTTGTGTGGCAATAATCATGTGAATTCCTACCGCACGAGCCAACTGTGCAATACGTGCAATCGGCATTTCCACTTCCTTACCGGCCGTCATTATCAAGTCACCAAACTCGTCGACAATCACCACAATGTAGGGCAAGAACCGGTGTCCTTTCTCAGGATTCAAATGGCGATTGGTGAATTTATCGTTATATTCTTTGAGGTTACGAACATGAGCTTTCTTAAGCAAATCGTAACGGTCGTCCATTTCTTTACACAGCGAGTTAAGTGTTTCCACCACTTTGCTGGTGTCGGTAATAATAGCGTCATCGCCATCGGGCAATTTAGCAAGGAAATGTTTCTCTATATCGCCATAGATATTGAACTCTACTTTTTTAGGATCCACCAATACCAATTTCAATTCGGCCGGATGTTTCTTATAAAGTAAAGAAGTAATAATCGCATTCAACCCAACCGATTTCCCTTGTCCGGTAGCTCCGGCTACGAGTAAGTGAGGCATTTTAGCCAGGTCGACCATGAAAATCTCATTCGTAATGGTGCGTCCAAATGCCACAGGAAGTTCAAATTTAGACTCCTGGAACTTTTTAGATGCAATGATGGAATGCATCGACACCACTTGCGGATCGATATTAGGTACTTCAATACCAATAGTTCCTTTACCGGGTATTGGAGCGATAATACGAATGCCTGTTGCAGCAAGGCTAAGCATGATATCGTATTCCAGATTTCGTATTTTTGAAATACGCACACCTGCTTTTGGCACAATTTCGTAAAGTGTAATGGTTGGGCCTACAGTTGCTTTAATGGTATCGATTTCAATGCCGTAGTTTTGCAATGTGGTGGTAATGCGTTTTTTATTTGCATTTTGCTCCACCATATCTATTTGAGTATCATTGTCGGTGCCATACACTTTTAGTAAATCGAGTGTAGGTGGCGTATAGTGAGTCAAATCTAATGTGGGGTCATATTTACCTAACTTGGCAACATTATAATATGGGTCATCATTCTCCGGCTCTACAATTTCCATTTCGATCGCATCTACTGCTTTGCTTTCTTCCGGCTCGGCAGGTTGTTGAATCTCAAACGGAATATCATCTGTTTCGTCTAATTCAACGGGAGATTTAGTTTCAATAATTAATTCATCATCGCTTTGATCTTCATTCGCTTTTGTAATCCAATCTTCGGGAATTATTTCAGTACCAACAGCTATTGATGCATCGCTGTAGGCAATTTCATCTTCTATGTCCATCATTTCGGCAGCTGTAGCTTCGTCTACTTTCGATTTGCGGGAGAATAAGCGTTTGAGAAACGGAATAGTGGCTTTCGAAGATATGATACAATACACCAAAAATGCACCAATGATAATCATCAACGTGCCCGGAAAACCTACATACGAGATAAGCCAGTTGCTAACACCGTCACCATGCTGTCCACCCGGAGAGAAAAATAAATAGTCTTTGTAAAATGAACGCAGAGCAAATGCAAGTAAAACAGATAGCCATACCAACCAGAAACTTGAATGAAAAAAAGCTTTCCAAATAGTTGTTATCTGAACTTTCATTAGCCTTAATGCCAGTACAATAGTGAAATACAATACGGCAAAAGAGGAAACCCCGAACCAACGATTTATAAATGTTTCTGACAAGACTGCACCCGTTACCGAAGCCCAGTTTTGAATATCATTGCGCATTTTTTGCAATTCGCCGAATGATAACTCCATTTTGCTTTGATCGGCAGCACCGGTGAAAAAGTACGAGATAAACGATAAAAACATAAACAAAGCTCCCAGTAGCAGGCCTAGTCCTATCACGAATCGAGTTCGTTCGTCAGTAATAAATACTTTGAATTTTTGTCCAAAGCCGGGCTCGTTTGGATCTGTGACCTTTCTTTCGGCTTTTGGTTGAAACTTAGGCTCTTGTCTTTGTTCCGGTTTTGGAGTGGCTTTGATAGGTTTTCTTGGTGCCATGTATGTAATTGAGAGTTTAAAATTAAGTGATGAGAAAGTTCTACTTTATTTCATCTCTTTTTCTGTGAAATAAACAAGCTTAAGTCAGTATAAATAAATCAAATCAGATTGCAAGTACAATTTGCTTCTTTAATTTGCAAAAATAATAAAAAGGAACGCTAGAATTACATCTTTTGATATAAATTTGCAGAAAAATCTGTCAATACGTCCAAAGCCCCTGACAGGGACAACCGGATGTAGCAGTTTTAATCTCCGGAGCAGATTTACTCTACTTCTTTAAACGAAAAATATGACAACAGCACAACGATATAAACACATAATTGCCTGGTTTACTGAAAATATGCCCATTGCCGAAACCGAACTGCATTATTCCGATCCTTTCGGACTGCTGGTGGCGGTCATTCTCTCGGCTCAATGCACTGATAAACGTGTAAATATGATTACACCCCGATTACTGGCCGATTTTCCAACTGCGGAAGTAATGGCGGTCACCAATCATGAAGTTATTTTTGAATATATCCGAAGCATTTCTTATCCTAATAATAAAGCCAAACACCTGGTGGGAATGGCGCAAAAACTGGTGTCCGATTTTGGTGGCGCGATGCCCGATGATATTGATGAACTCCAAACTCTGCCTGGTGTTGGACGCAAAACGGCCAATGTTATTGCATCCGTCATTTTCAATAAACCCACCATGGCAGTAGATACGCATGTATTTCGTATTTCTGAGCGATTGGGATTGACTACCAATTCCAAAAATCCACTGCAAACCGAGCTTGAACTGGTAAAACACATTCCGGCTGAATTGATTCCCAAAGCCCATCACTGGCTTATCTTGCACGGGCGATATGTATGTGTTGCCCGCAAACCAAAATGTGAGGAGTGCGGTTTGACAGCGTGGTGCAAGTATTATGCCAGGGCCTGATTAAATCTGAAAATCAATTGTTTTGGAGATGAAATATAGCAACTGAAATTTGTATTTCTTGGTGGTTAAAAATAGGCTGTCTTTTTTGCTCCTTATTAATAACTTATTATCTTTGCGTCTCAAACCAATTTTAAAATTATTACAAAAAATGATAGATGAAGAATTAGTACGTTGTCGCCCGTGCGGTTACGTAATGAAAGAAAGTGAGTTAGGCGATGTTTGCCCAGCTTGCGGTCTTCCCAGAAATGTGTTCGAACCTTATCGCGAAAAAGTTTCGGCAAACCGTTTATTTATTCTGGCATTGGATATACACCCGATTGCTATTCACCTTTCGCAAACATTTGTGGCTTTAACACCGATGTTGATTATTTTCCATTATATTTTTCCAAGCTTTCAGGAAGTAGTCGTTCATTCCGTTATTACTTTCTCAATATTAATGTTGCCGATATCGCTGGTTGCATCTACCGTTTCTGGCATTTTAGATGGAATAACACGATTCAAAACATTAAAGACACCGTTGCTAAGATCCAAAATAATTTTTAGCTGCATTATTATGGTTTTGGCCTTTGCTCAATGGTATACGGCTTATGAAAATGTTTATACCTGGGTAACTTTAATGTTGAGTTTGCTATCGTTAGGTTGTGCGGTTAAACTCGGGCTAATGGGTAAGAAATTGTTAGATGTAATTCTCCCCGGCAAATATGTGCCTCGTAAGAAAAAATCAACTATCGGTACACCTGCTCCTAAAGTTGTAAAAGATCAAGCGGAGAATTAATATTGTAATCTCTCATACAAATCCTCGTTACTGAATTATTCGGGAACGAGGATTTTTTTTCGGTTTTTTGTATAGAATTGAGTAAACAGGATTCAAATACGTTAAATATTGACTTGTTTTTAGTTTTTGACTGTTTTTCTTAATTAAAGTTGATATTATTTCATTAACTATTCCTACCTTTACTGCCAATTTTGTAGAAAATTCTAAAAAGAGCTTTCTAAATGTATAACAACAATCATTCTGGGAGTGCTTTTTGAGTATCGAATTATACACTAACAGCCGATTTGATTTCGGGGACTTAAAAATACAGCTGTGAATACAACATTAAAAATATTCTTTTTTTCGATTCTGATTTGCTTGACATCGGCCTGCAATAGGGATGGTGTTGACCAAAACTACGGAATAGATTCAGAGGATATAACTTTTAGCGCAAAATACCGCGATTTGGCTGAAAATCCTTTTGTAAAGGTAGATAATCAAACTATTTCGATTGTTTCGACCGATGTAGAGGGTGCTTCGTATTCCGATATGCGACAATACATAAACTTAGGACAAACACCACCAACTACATCGGTGAAAATTGAGGATTTAATAAATTACTTTACTTACAACTATCCCGATCCTGTTTCGTCAGAAAATATTTCATTGAATTCCGAGGTAACCACTTGTCCATGGCATGCCGGTCATTACCTGATGCGTTTAGGATTGAAGGGAAAAACAATTGCAGAGAGTGAACTACCAAAATCAAACTATGTTTTTCTGATTGATGTGTCCAAATCAATGAATTCGCCGGAGAAGATTGAATTATTTCAATCCGGACTTAAATTATTAGTTGATAATTTGCAAGCTACTGATAAAATAGCTCTTGTAACTTATTCTAACGAAACCAAACTGGTTCTTAAAAGCACTACCTGCGATAAGAAAGATGAAATTAAGAAGGCTGTAGACAACCTTTTTTTGGGTGGATCGAGCGTTGGTGTACCAAGTTTGACGTACTCGTACAGTGTGGCTATGGATAATTTTATTACAAATGGTAGTAATCGGGTTATTATGGTATCGGATGGTGATTTAAATGTAAATCCTTCTTCGAGCGACGAACTGGTTAAAGTCATCAATGAGAAAAGAAAGTCAGGTATTAATCTAACGGTACTGGGCTTTGGAAAATCCAATCCAAACAATCACTTAATGGAGCAAATTCCTAATAAAGGGAATGGAAACTACGAGTATATCGACAAATTAGGTCAGTTTATAAAGGTTTTTGTAAAAGAAAAAGCGAAGTTTTATTCTGTAGCCAAAAATGCGAAGATTCAAGTGAGGTTTAATGATTTGAAGGTAGATTCGTTCCGTTTGGTGGGATACGAAGAGCGTAAGTTTAAATTAGAGGCGACCGACGGTTATTCTCTGGGTGCTGAAATTGGAGCAACACAAACGATTACAGCTATCTATGAATTAGTATTACGCAATTTAAGTGCCGATGAGAAGATAGGTGTTGTGAATTTTGACTATACCAAGTCGGATGACCCAAGTGCACTTAATCGACAATTGGGTCTTGATATTCAGGCTATACCTGTAGACTTTAAAAATGTCTCAGAGAATACACGGTTTGCAGCTTCTGTAACCGCTTTTGGCTTGTTGCTAAAGAATTCTAAATACAAAGGAACTGCTTCTAAAGAAATGGTGCTCAACTTAGGACAAGATGCATATAATTTTGATCCAAATGGCTACCGCAGGGAGTTTCTCTCGCTGGTAACTATGTGGACCGGTGAGTAAAATAGATATTGATATACCTGAAAGGTGACCTCGTGGGGTCACCTTTTTTTGTTGATAACTTTCTTTAAAAAATATCTTCACTTTCTTTGTTAATGTGTTTACTATTTATATCTTTACGCCCGATTAACTATATACAGTTAATTGGGCGTTGTTTTATTTTCTACAGACTAGTTCTATTCTTGCATTTGTATCTTAAATTCTCAAATATAAATTAAATAAAAAAAAACAATGAAGAATTACTTTCAATTTAAATTAAACGGTAAACAGTTGCTACCTGTATGGCTCTTATTTATGTTTCTTTTTCTTATTCCGTACATTTTTGTTCAGATCAAAATTCAAGGCTTTAGAAGTCATTCAGCCGACCCACATGAAGCCATACAAGCTGTTGGCGGAATATTTAAGTGGTATGGACTTATGATTTTTCTGCTAGTAGTAGAATATTCGATTTTATTCTTTTTTGCAAAATTGGTTATAGAAGCTATAGAGTTTAAAGAAACATCATTGCAATTTATTGGCAAATTCGGACAGTTCTTGAAGATCCTAATTCCCGGTTTTATTCTTACAATTATCACATTAGGTATTTATGGTCCGTGGTTTTACGCAGATATGTGCAGATTCTTTGCAAAGAACACTTCACACGATTCGAATAGTTTTGAATTTAAAGGTAAAGGGGGCGATTTATTTTTGATAGTATTGCTTGCTGTCATTCTTCCAATGATTGCTGTGATAGCCGGCATCGTCATTTTTTCATTTAAAAGTGTGGCTCAAGGCACGAGTGCTACTGCAAGTCACATTGCTCTAATCCCCATTATGATGTTTATAATGATCCTCATTATCTTTATTCCTTATATGTATTTTATATACAAATGGATGGTAAATTTCAAATTTAAAGAATACAGCATTAAATGGAGAACCGATTTTTGGAGTTCGGTGGGAAAAATTGCCATTGAATTATTTTTATCTGCCATAACAGTAGGTATCTATTTACCGCTTGCCGGATTAAAGTTATACAGTTACTTTTCGGAGAGAACGATTGCATCAACAGAATCTGTAAGTAAAAGGTTCGGGTATGATCTTGAACCATTGGATGATTTTCTATTCATTTGGGGGCAATATCTATTGACCATTATAACGCTGGGAATCTATTATCCATGGGCATTTTGCAAAATCGCCAGCAGAGTTTTGAATAAGACTTACTTGGAAGAAATTGAAGTTGCAGAATAATCAAATCAAATCATTCAAACTCATAGTTATGAAGTTTATTTCAATCAACCGCCTGTCTATCTCTCTGGCTTGTTTATTACTTTGTTCTTGCGCCATCATTAAGGAACAAAAAGAAGACACGCGTAGGCAAAGATTAATAACTGCAAACCAGTATAAACTTGAAAATGGCATGTCGAAAGATCAAGTAAAGGAACTCTTTGGTGATCCCTGCAATTTTCAGTTCGACAAAGAATATGAAGCTTGGCAGTATTGTTATACAACCTCGTTAAATAGTGCAGCTGCAGCGCACCAACAAGCCACGGTGAATAATCATTATGTTATTATTTGGTTCGTGAAAGGTGCTGTAACAAGTATGACCAGTTATGATAACATTTCAGAAAGTTCTTGTACTAGTTATTTTAGAACCATTCATCCGGAAGATTATCCCGGACGAGTTTTCCGAGATACAATCCGTTAACTGGCAAAACAAATAAACGCGAATCGATTTACCCGGTTCGTGTTTTTTTTTAATAATTGCTGGCATGTTATTTGTCCAGTTTTATCCCCCAAAAAACACCTTCAAAATTATGCATATGAACAAATCTGCCCGTTTTTTCAAATTACTTGTTTTGCTTTTGATAGTCACTGTTCCAGTTGCTTATGCACAGGATAGCACAGCCATTCGCAAGATAAAATCATTTTCTCAGCGCTTCGCATCTTTTTCAAAAAGTTACCCTCAGGAAAAGGTCTATCTTCATTTTGATAATTCGTCGTATTATTTAGGCGAATCTGTTTGGTTTAAAGCCTATGCTGTACAAGCCGACCGGAATTCTTTGAGCAATATTAGTAAAGTTCTTTACGTGGAACTGGTAAATACCGAAGGGTATGTGGTGGAGACAAAAAAACTCAAATTAGAAAATGGAGTGTGTCATGGCGATTTCAAACTGAACACAACCGGCTATGCAGGGTTTTATGAGGTGAGGGCGTATACACTTTACATGCAGAATTTCGGACAGAAAAATTATTTCTCGCGTGTATTTCCGGTGTACGATGTTCCCGAAACAGCAGGAAAATATATGTCTGTGCTTACACAGCGATCAAATTCGCAAGTTATCCCTAAGCTACGTCCCGATTATACGCAGTCAGGAGCTTTGGCGGTTAGTTTTTACCCCGAAGGTGGAAGTTTAGTCGCAGGCGTATCTTCGAAGGTAGCCTTTAAAGCTACAGCAAAGAGTGGTGAAAATATGATTGTTACCGGATTGGTTTTTAATGATAAGGACGAGAAAGTGGCCGATCTGAAATCGGAATATCAGGGGATGGGGGTATTTGAATTCACTCCCGGTGCAGGCAAGTATGTTGCTAAAGTGTATAGCAACGATAAAGAGTATAAATTTGAACTTCCGGTGGCATTGCCCAATGGATATGCTATGAGTATTGACAATTCGGCTGATGAAAAGATAGATATACTTATTCAGAAAAATGCAACTACCAAAAGTGAAGCCTTCGGCTTATCCATTTCCTGTCGCGGAGTTTTATATGCTTTTGAGCCTGTAAATACTGGTGCCGATAACGCTATCGTGTTTAAATATCCAAAGAAATTACTTCCCACCGGTGTAGCACAAATCACACTTTATAATGCTTTGGGCGAGGTGGTGAGCGAACGGTTGGCCTTTATCAATCACCAAAGCCAGATGAAGATAAATGTATCGCAAAGCAAAGCCGGTTACGAATCTTACGAGAGAGTAAATATGAATTTTCAGTTGAATGATGTTCGTAATAATCCGGTGGAAACAAGCTTCTCAGTGTCGGTGCGCGATGCAGCAACCAGTTCCAATAATTCGTATAGCAATTCTATTCTTACCGACCTGCTACTCTCGTCGGAGGTAAGCGGATATATCGAAAACCCCGGTCAATACTTTCAGTCGGACGATAATATGCATCGTCAGGCATTGGATTTACTGTTGTTGACACAAGGATGGAGCCGCTACTCGTGGAAACAAATGGCAGGTGTTACTCCTTTTGTAATCAAACATACTGTAGAAAAAGGACTGGTGATAGAAGGCAATGTGGTGTCGACAATCCTGAAAAAGAAAATGAAGAATGTGGATATTTCTATGGTCATGTTTTCGGATAGTACATCGCAACAAGGAAAGTGTATAACCGATTCGGCAGGCAATTTTAATTTTGCGTTGCTGGATTATAAAGGCGAGGGCAAACTTTTATTGCAATCCAAAGTAAATGATAAGCGTAGGGACATGCGCGTTATGCTCAACCGTCAGTTTAGTCCTGATCCCAAAATCTATTTATTCCCCGAATTAAATACAGCTCAATATCTCAATATGGGTAAAGCACCTGTTCTGGCAGCCGGAAGTGCTACCGACAGTGTGGAGGCCTATTTACCAAAGAACAACAGCAAGTTATCTATGGAAAAAAAGGATCATTTACTGAAAGAAGTGGTTGTAAGTGAAAAACGTTTACCTCTCAAGGTTACTGTGAAATATAATGTGGCCAAAGAGATGGATAAAATGGAAGATAAAGGCGAATGGCAACCTACCGAGATTGCTCTTTTTTTGTATAAAATGAATAAATACTTTACTTATACGCCACATTCAGATGGAAGTTTAATCGTGAGGTACAAAAGTAAAAAAGTGATTGCACTTCGCCGTGAGTCCAACCAGTTTGCGACAGAGATAAATGATCTTTTTTCCGACTCAGGAAGTGGAGCAACTGATAATCGCAATGCAGGAGTAAATAATGTTCCTAAAGGTAGAATGCCTTTGTTGGATGAAATTGAATCCATCAATGTAGTTGAAGATTTTGGCTCAATGCAAAGAATTTACAAAGGAAATAATGCTGCTAATTTGGCCGATGTTGGTGCAATTGTAGTTATTCAATGCAAAAAGAACTATCAGCCTGATCCTAACGGTATCAGAAATACTACTTTCGCGGGCTACTCGTATGTGAAAGAGTTTTTCAGTCCGCAATACAACAAGTATCGTTTGCCAAAAGAAAATGATTACCGCAGAACGCTGTATTGGAATCCCGATGTAAAAACTGATGCAGCGGGTAAGGCTACTATCAGTTTCTTTAATAACAGTTCGTGCAAAGCCATGACTGTTAGTGCCGAAACAGTTACTGCCAATGGAGTGATAGGAGCATATAACCGCTAATGACACTTTAATTAGACACAAAAAGCGCGAATCGATTTACCCGATTCGCGCTTTTTGTTTGTGGAATTATTTCTAATCTGTTGGTTTTGTTGAACGACTTGCTGCCCGGTTGTTTATTTTTCGGGCGTTGAGGTATTCTCCATATAGGGTAGGATTCAAGAGCTTGAACTCCAACATGAGGTCGTCAAGTGTTTCTCTCACCGCTGTGTTGATGTCTGTTATTGTTTCTCCCAGATCGCTGGTTGCCTTGGTAGTTTTAGCTGTTTTGGTATTGATGGCTGGTTTTACTTTCGATAGTTTGGTAGTGTCTGTATCCAGGCTATCCACTTCGGCTTGCGAAATGCTGAGTGGGGACAATTGATTTACGAAAGGCAAAGCCGTTGCATAGAGTTGTTTAAGCCGAACGTACAAATCATCTTTACGCATACGGCTCAAATCCCACTCAGAGGTCTTAGCCTCAATTTTTAAACGTTCATCCTTGTTGGTGGCGGCAATTACTTTCAATCCTTCTGATACTTTTACTGCCGTAGCAATAAGGAACTCTTCGTCTGTTTGCTTTATCGCAAAATCGGCTTTGGTGCTTGTCGATTGTGATAGGTTTAGGCGTTTGATTTCTGCATTGCTTGTTCTCAATTGTTCGATAATAGCCAGAATTGCTGGTCTGTTCTCGAAACTAGAGAAATTGGCCGTCAGAAATTCTTCTAATGTTTGTAACATTTCCGACAAGTTCATTTGTTTTCGATCCATAAACTGTAATTTTTTTAGTGAGACAATAGGTTTATTTAGTTGCAAGCCAATTGTTGACCTGTTTGCTTTATTTACGAATAAAATATATATAACACTCGTCATTGGAAATACCGCTCAGTTAAAAGGAAGTCCCGCATGAGGCATCGGATGTACCGCACTGTTAAAAGGAAGTACCGCATGAGGCATCGGATGTACCGCGCTGTTAAAAGGAAGTACCGCATTAGGCATTGGATGTACCGCACTGTTAAAAGGAAGTACCGCATTTGACATTGGATGTACCGCATGAGCAAAAGTATGCACCGCATAAGTCTTTATATCTTCCGCATAGGAAGCTTGCATGTGCACTTCCCAAACTTAGCCTATTAACCAGATTGTATTTGTTCAGTTAGGCTCAATCAACTGACTGTAAGAGCTAAATTCGATTGCAAATATAAATAACAGGTTTAAATTATCCAAATTTTTCAGTCGTTTTTTTTAGATTTTTTTTGTGAATTACGAAAACCCCTGTGTTAATCGGCATTTCGGAAATAAGCGATGGGCTCGCGAAAATTAATTTAAAAATTTATGGCATGAATGGTTGTTAATGTAAAGAATAATTTTTATTTTTGGGGACTAAACTTCAAATTTAAATAAAAACGTTTCATAATATGTGGAGTAGGAGGGAGTCTAACCTTCGTCCAACCAATACTAACTTAGAAATCGCTAACCCTAACCCAGTTTACCTTATGTCTAATCGTAAAAAGAAAAAAACGCCTCCCAAGCCTTCATACAATCATACTATAACCAAGAGTTATTTTGATTATTATTCTAGAACTGTAAAGAAATTGTTGACGTTGTTCAAATTCGAGTCTGATTTGTTTGATGAATTCACAAAAAAGCAAAAGATGAAGATGATGGAGGTGCGTATATTGCCTCCAAAAGTATCTGCAAAATATAATCATTGTGTGCCTCGTCAATATATCAATTATGTAAAAAAACAAGTTAATTTTCTTTTGAAAGAGAACTTTGGAGATGAATCTCTAAAACTTACTTACGAAGATTACCTGACAGTCGGCATGAATTTTATAACACAAGTATCACGAATAAAGAATGAACAAGGTGATAATGCCAGCGAGTTTGTAACGGAATTTGCTCAACTCATTAATGAGCTAGAAGAGGATATATCACTCGTGGATGGTCTACTTAATTTTGTGCAAATACAATTGTTTGAGGTGTCAAAAATCAATATTCGCATATACGGAGTAGATTGGGGACATGAAATTGAAAGCCCAAAAACCTTTGCTGGGCATATCTACATAACATCAACGCCTCCTGAAGTTGTGAGTTTCACTTATCACAACAAAACTCGTCCGGCTTATCGTCTTGCAGCAGGGAATTTGTCTGGTGGTGATCCTATCTGGTTTACTGTTCCGCACCGTTCAGTCGTGTCTGGCAGTAATGATGAAAGACCACTCAAAATATATGTACAAAATCATGCGCTCTTACGTGTAAAAGAACGACTGGACACAATGATGCCTTTCAATAGAAATGCTGCTATAATGACATCGTTAGTTGAAAATACAATGGTGAAATCATCCAAAGGACAAATGTTATTCTCTTTTATTGATGCAAAAAAACAGTTGCTGGGCTATATGCCATTTATCGTTGAAGCCGATAGTTTGTTTGTTCTTACTTTTATTCCGCTTTCGAGTCCGGATGCGCCTGAGGGAAACCGCTTATGTAAATTATTGAATATAACTAAGGATGATATGAATTTCCTTGGAATGGACAAGTTAAGTTTCTATCAATACACCGATTTTACAGCAATCCCGCAACTCAAAACTGCAATAATACAAGCAGGTATGTGGCACTTAGCTGAAATAGAACCTGAGGAAAGAATACCGAGTAGACCATTTGTAAAAAGTGCTGGTATTATAGCTAAATTCTTTCAACAAAATGCTCCAGAACTTAATAAAGACGACGTATTGGAAGAAATAGAGAAAATGTATTAATTCTCACAACCCTGTCAGCAGTCGAAGACTCTGATAGTGGTTGGGAAATAAGTAATGGTTTTAATATAATGTCGCATTTTTCAAAAAGAATGGAACGCGGATTTGACGGATTAAGCGGATGAAAACGGATTATATTTGATCATGTTTAAAACGGATTTAAGTCATGCAAGCATGACTGATAAGGCACTAAGTAGTTGGAGATCATTTCGACTTGTCGAAATTTAAATCCGTTTTTTTATCCGCTAGATCAGCGTTTATACCGTCAAGTCGGCATCTTTGATCCGCGCCTGCCTACCGCAGGCAGGTTCTATTCTTCTATTAATTTTGATTTGATTGTGCGACATTATATATCTCCTGCTACTTAAGTTGAAGATCACACTAAAAATCTGTTTACCTTATGGCTAATCGTAAAAAGAAAAAAACACAAGCGCAACCAAGCGTTTTCCGCCGGCTTGAAATAACGAAAACATACTTCGATAAATATTCGGAAGTTGCCCGCAAAGTACTTCAGGTACTTGAACTGGATCCCGCACTGTACGACCGGTTTACCAAAAAGCAGAAGCTAAAAATGATGCAGCTAAAGTCGGACCCTCCCCGGGTGAAAGCTCAAACCGGGCATTCGGTTCCACGTCATTATTTAAAGAAAATACAACAGGAGATATATGATATTATAAAGATTTATCCAGTAAAAAGCGATAGGGAGTTAAATCTGACCTATATGGAGTTTCTTACTTATGGTTTGAGTTTTATGGTATATGCTAGAATTCAGAACAGCTTAAACGAGCAAATAGAGCATAAAGAAATATACTATGATATTACCGAAAAAATGGATGAGGCTTTGGGCTGCAATGATGATAATGTTATGATGATGCCCTGGCACTATTTACGCTTTATCATGATGAGTATATCCAAGATAAATATTCGCATTTACGGATATGAGTGGCATTGGAATAATGCTGATTGTGATTATCGCATGGGGTCCACCATCTCTGTTTCGGCTGTAGCTCCACGTATAACCCATTTCGTTTACAACGACAGATCTCGTCCTGCCTATCAGGCAATTTGCGGTCAGTATCTAACAATGGAACCAAGGGCTATTACCATTCCTTACAATCAGGTTATCGAAGATAGTGACCAAGCCCATCCGTTGGAGGTGTACATTCAGAGTCATGCATTTACGCGTATGAAAGAGAGGATTGATGTTTTACCGGCCGGATTACGAATAAATTGTATGAACAGCTCCCTAATCCATTGCGAAACTGCCAAATTGCACAATGGGCAGCGTGTTATCGTATTTAGAGAGAATTGTACAGGTACACTGGGTTATCTGCCATTTACCATTATTGGTAAGAAATTATTTGTACTTACGTTTCTACCCATCTGCAGTCAGAATGCGCATGAAGGTAAAAAACTACAGGAAATATTAGGCATCAGTCGAAAAGAAACAGAGTTTCTGGGTATGGATAAGTTGAGCTTTTTTTTGGATACCGATTTCGATGCTATACCACGTCTAAAGCAAGCCGTGATTGATGCAGGGCTTTGGCACTTGACAACATTGGAGCCGTTACCCGACTATGAACCCCAGAATCCGATGAGTACTGCTACTTTGCTTCGTTTCTTTCAAACTGAACGTAGTCATGCTGAAGTGCTAAGTGAGATTGTGGAAGTGGAGTGACAAATTTTTAAAATAAAATGAGTTCTTTTGCAAATTATCGTTGATAAATCAAGTCTAAACACATAACTATTCAATTAAAAAAATCTAAAACCGATCTAAAACCTGTTGATGCTTAAAATTCTACTTAAAAATGCATTTTCATTCCGTAAAAGTTTCTTTGTTATTTGTTTTTTTTGAATACCTTTGCAAAATTTTTATTACATAAAACTTAAAAAACGGTATGGCACAATATTTAAACGACATCTCCAGAACTTTCAGTGAGTATTTATTAATTCCCGGACTTACAACAAAAGAATGTACTCCGGCGAATATATCATTGAAGACTCCGCTCGTGAAATTTAAAAGCGGCGAGACATCTCCGATTAATCTCAATGTTCCTTTTGTATCTGCCATTATGCAGTCGGTATCCGATCACAAAATGGCTATCGCTTTAGCTCGCAATGGTGGACTGGCTTTCATATTCGGTTCGCAAGGTATAGAAGAACAAGCCGAAATGGTATATAAAGCAAAATCGTACAAAGCCGGCTTTGTGGTGAGCAATGCCAACCTCACTCCTGAACATACTTTACGCGATGTGATTGCGCTTAAAGAAGAATCGGGACACGGAACAATTGGTGTTACTGAGGATGGAACTTCACAAGGTAAACTGCTTGGTATTGTAACCGGACGCGATTACCGTATTACCCGTGATAGCCTTGACACAAAGGTAAAAGACTTTATGACTCCGTTTCCAAAACTAATTACCGGTGCATTTGGTATCAGTATCACCGAAGCGAACGATATTATCTGGGATCACAAGCTAAACTGCTTACCAATTATTGATAAAGATCAGTATCTAAAATACCTCGTGTTCCGTAAGGATTACGAAAACCACAAAGCAAACCCTTGCGAATTGTCGGATGACAACATGAAACTGCTTGTAGGTGCCGGTATCAATACACGTGATTACAAAGAGCGCGTACCCCGATTGATGGAAGCAGGAGTGGACGTAATGTGTATCGACTCGTCGGATGGTTTTTCGGAATACCAAAAGGAAACGCTCGAATATATTAAGTTGACGTATGGCGACAAAGCAAAGGTTGGAGCCGGAAACGTAGTAGATCGCGACGGATTTATGTATCTGGCCGAAGCTGGTGCTGACTTTGTAAAAGTAGGTGTTGGCGGTGGTTCTATCTGTATCACCCGCGAACAAAAAGGAATCGGACGTGGACAAGCTACTGCACTGATTGAAGTAGCAGAAGCCCGCGATGAGTATTTCCGCAAAACAGGTGTGTATGTGCCTATCTGTTCGGATGGTGGAATTGTTCAGGATTATCATATGGTGTTGGCACTGGCCATGGGAGCCGACTTTATCATGATGGGTCGTTATTTTGCCCGTTTCGACGAAAGTCCTACCCGCAAACTGATGGTAAACGGCAACTACATGAAAGAATACTGGGGCGAAGGTTCCAACCGTGCCCGTAACTGGCAACGTTATGACATGGGCGGCAGCGACAGCCTGAAATTTGAAGAAGGAGTAGATAGTTTTGTGCCTTACGCCGGAAAGCTGAAAGATAACCTCAACATTACGTTGGGCAAGATTAAATCGACCATGAACAGTTGTGGTGTTATCTCGCTGGATGACTTGAAACAAAATGCGAAGATTACATTGGTTTCATCTACCAGTATCGTAGAAGGTGGTGCTCACGACGTAGTGGTAAAAGATAGCCGCAATACCAATAGTTGATAGAAACTACTCCTATTATAAAAATAGAAAACCGCGAATTGATTTAATCGATTCGCGGTTTTTTTTTCTTACTCCTTACCTCTTACTTCTTACCTCTTTTCAATATCTCAATAAACGTGAATTTCCTCCCTGTAATTCTAAATTCTATTTAAAAATCTCTTCTAAAAAGTTATTATAAGACCTTCGTTCCAAACAATCTGCACAAAACTGGTGTTTGAATTTGAAAAAATAGCATGAGATACCTTGCAATAATTATAATGACACTACTAACACTTAATAGTTCCGCTCAGAATGCCGAAAGTAAGAAGTCGGCATCGGTTGGCACAACCAAACATGACTATTCTGTAAAAATTGTGCGCTTTGCCGATCTGGAAGCAGTTATGAAGAAGAATGATGACAAATTGTATGTGGTCAACTTCTGGGCTACCTGGTGTAGACCTTGTGTGATGGAGCTCCCTGAGTTTATGGAAGTAAACAATGCGTATCGCAACAATCCCCGGTTCAAAATGATATTGGTCAGTTTGGATGTAGCAAAAGAAGCAGAAACGACTGTTCGAGCCTTTTTAGAAAAAAAGAAGATGGATGTGGACGTGTATTTGTTGGACGACAATAAACGTATGAACGAATGGATACCTGCCATTGATAAAAACTGGAGCGGAGCAATTCCGGCTACTGTGTTTTATCGAAACGGGGAAAAAGTAGAATTTATTGAAAACAAAATGCAAAAGAGTGAGTTGGAGCAACTCATCAAGAAGTATTTATAAACAACTATCAATATGAAAAAAACAGTATTAATCGTATGTTCAATCATCTTCCTGACCGGTTTGGCACAGGTGAAAGCGCAAAAAATGGAAAAAAACTCAGAACAGAAAGGGTACAAAATCGGCGATGTAGCTTCCGATTTTAAATTGAAGAATGTAGATCAGAAAACGGTATCATTGTCCGATTACGGGGATGCCAAAGGTTTTATTGTAGTATTTACCTGCAACCACTGTCCGTATGCCAAAGCGTACGAGAGTCGTATCATTGCTCTGGATCAGAAATATGCTTCGAAAGGTTATCCGGTAATTGCCATTAACCCCAACGACCCGATAGTAGTACCGGCCGATAATTTTGAAGCGATGCAGGTTCGGGCTAAAGAGAAGGGATTCACCTTCCCGTATTTGTTAGATGATGGACAAAAGGTTTATCCGCAATATGGTGCAACCAAAACTCCACACGTGTTTTTGCTGAACAAAGAAAATGGTAAGAACATTGTGCGCTATATCGGAGCTATTGACGATAATCACGCTGATGCAAACGATGTAAGTAATAAATATGTAGAAGCTGCAGTTGATGCTCTGTTAGCCAATCAGCCCATTGCACAAGCTAGCACTGTAGCCATTGGTTGCAGCATTAAAGCGCAAAAGAACTAAGGTGTTCAATTTCATAAAAAACGCGAACCGGCTAGATTGGTTCGCGTTTTTTTATCTATATAAACCATTTACGGCACCATTTTTTTTCAACTTTAGCATACTCTGGTGAAAGCTTGTAAGCTGTATTTACCGATAGCTTTTTATTATTGTTTAAATAAAACAGTTCAGCCCTTCACAGATAAGGTATTTTTTTTATATTTTTGCACTTAAACTTATTTTAGGTTGAGTCGAAATCTTCAACGATCTAGTCACAGTACATGCATGTAGGTACTGTAATTTAAAATTAACAGGCAATTTGCATGTGGATTGTCAATAATAATTAAAGTAAAAATGAAAAAATTCTTCGTTTTAATGATGGTTGCGTGTTTTACAGCAACTTTGTCCACCGAAAGTGCTCTGGCTACAACTCCAACAAAAAAAGCCGTAAAAACAACTGCCACCACAACTAAGGCAAAGGCTACTACCACCAAAGCAAAAACCACTACAAAAAGTGCTGCTGCCGCTAAGGAAACTGTAGCTGTTGCGGTAAAAGATACTGTTGCGGTAGTAAAGAAGGAGGATTCGTTAGTTAAGACTGTGTATACTGCACTGAAGGATACAGTTACTAAAGTGGCGATAGATAAATTGAATAAAACGTCATTTGGGGCAAAAGACAGTACTGTCAATAAAGTGAAATCTACACTTGGCGGTATTTTCGGAGCGAAATAAACTTACAGTATTACTCAAACGAAAAAAGCGCGAACCGATTTAATCGATTCGCGTTTTCTTTTGTGAGTTCCAATTCATCAAACTCCCAAAATAATATGAGCATCTATGTTTAGTTTTTTACTTATCTCTCGCGCTACTTTGAGTGTTGGTTCGCTTTTACCTGTCAGATATTCGCTAACTCTCGAAGTACTAATTCCCAGCATTTCTGATAATTTTATCTGGTTTAGCTTCATTTCGTACATTCGAAGTTTAATAACATCCACCAAAGTTGGTGCTGTTATCGGGTAATGTTCTTCTTCGTAGTCGGCAACCAAAGCTGAAATGATGCCTAGTTCCACTAGGTTTTTGTCTGTTACAGTTGTGTCATTATCCACAACTTGTAGAAGTTCTTCCATTCTTTCAGAAAAAACTTTATATTCCAGTTCGTTATTAATCTTTGTCATCGTTTTAAATGTTTGAGCAATCAGTTTTGTCATATTCTTTATGTGTACCGATAAAACGAATGTAAACCATTTTAATGTTGAAAAGCACAATCGCAACTAATCGATAGTCATTGCCCTTGATGTTGAACACAAATCTTTTATTCCCAACTGCGTCTACCGTATTAAAGGTTTCTTTTATGTCGGCAAAGCAAGTCCAGTTTGCTTCTGTTGTTTTAGAGTACCAATCCTGTAAGGCAGTAGTTGCATCTTTATGCTTTTTGTAAAAGGTAACGATTGTTCTATGGGTTACTATTCTCATAATCTTTATTCTTTGATGCAAAGATAGAATAATATTTTGAAAGATAGAATAATATTTTGAAAAACAATATTTATTCTATTGGACATAAAAAAAACGCGAATCGATTTAATCGATTCGCGTTTTTTGTAAGTCCCCTTTAGGGGATATAGGGGTTTAGCTATTGTATTGATTCACTAAGCTGTCTACTTCGTCGAGTATTAGTTTAGAGAACTCAGCCACTTTCATGGTTCCTTTATCACCTTCACCCTGACGGCGTACGGCAACTTCGCCGTTCTCAGCTTCTTTTTCACCAACGATAAGCATGTAGGGGATACGTTTTAATTCGTTATCACGGATTTTACGACCGATTTTTTCGTTGCGGTCATCCACAGTTACACGAATATCCTGCGCATTCATATCTTTCGCAATCTGGAATGCATAGTCGTTGAATTTCTCGCTGATAGGTAAAATAACCACCTGATCGGGAGTTAACCACAATGGGAATTTACCGGCTGTGTGCTCAATCAGTACAGCAACGAAACGCTCCATAGAACCAAACGGTGCACGGTGAATCATTACCGGACGGTGTTTTTGATTGTCATCGCCTGTATATTCCAATTCAAAGCGTTCAGGCAAGTTATAATCCACCTGAATAGTTCCCAACTGCCATTTACGACCGATAGCATCACGTACCATAAAGTCAAGTTTAGGACCATAGAATGCTGCTTCGCCGTATTCTACTTTGGCTTTCAATCCTTTTTCCTGACAAACTTCTACAATTGCATTTTCAGCTTTTTCCCAATTTTCATCCGTACCAATATATTTTTCTTTGTTGTTTGGATCACGCAAAGAAATTTGTGCTTCGAAGTTTTCGAATTCCAACGCTTTGAAAATGATAAAGATGATGTCCATTACTTTAAGAAATTCATCTTTTACCTGATCGGGGCGACAGAAGATATGCGCATCATCCTGGGTAAAACTGCGTACACGTGTCAACCCGTGCAACTCACCACTTTGTTCGTAGCGATAAACGGTACCAAATTCAGCAATACGAACCGGCAGTTCTTTGTACGAACGAGGTTTGAATTTATAAATTTCGCAGTGGTGAGGGCAGTTCATTGGTTTCAACAGATACTCTTCACCTTCTTCAGGCGTGTGAATTGGTTGGAATGAATCTTTACCATATTTTGCGTAGTGACCCGAAGTAACATACAATTGTTTGTTACCAATGTGCGGAGTCATTACTTGTTGGTAGTCGAAACGACGTTGGATTTTTTTCAAAAAATCTTCCAAACGTAAGCGTAATGATGTTCCGCGTGGCAACCACATAGGAAGTCCTTTACCCACCATTTCGGAGAACATAAACAATTCCAGTTCTTTACCGATTTTTCGGTGATCACGTTTTTTAGCTTCTTCCAACAATACCAAATACTCATCGAGCATTTTCTTTTTAGGGAATGTTATACCGTATAAACGGGTCAACATTTTACGTTTTTCGTCACCACGCCAGTAGGCACCGGCCACACTAAGCACTTTGATAGCTTTAATGTCGGCAGTAGTTGGCAAGTGAGGTCCACGACAAAGGTCGGTGAAATTGCCTTGTGTGTACAAGGTAATGGTTCCATCGGCTAGGTCGTTAATCATTTCTGTTTTATACACTTCGTTGATAGCTCCGAAACGAGCTAATGCATCTGCTTTGCTAATATCGCTACGCACTATGGCCGATTTGCGAGCTGCAAGTTCCTGCATTTTAGCTTCGATGGTAGCTAAATCACTTTCTTTTATGGATACTTCACCCGGGTCTACATCGTAGTAGAAACCGTTTTCGATAGCCGGTCCGATCCCGAATTTAATGCCCGGATACAACTCCTGTAGAGCCTCGGCCATAAGGTGAGCCGAAGTGTGCCAGAAAGCATGCTTCGCTTCTTCATCGTCCCATTTGTGCAATTTTATAGCTGCATCTGTTTCGATCGGACGGGTTAAATCCCAAATTTCATCATTTACTGTGATAGCAAGCACTTCTTGTGCTAAGCGAGAGCTGATACTTTCAGCTAGTTGCAGTCCGGTAATGCCTTTGGCAAATTCGCGAACAGAACCGTCGGGGAATGTTACTTTAATCATACGTTTTGAACCTTACAAATGGTTTTTAAATTTTGAAGTGCAAAGATAGGAAATTATGTTGAACTGAGTAATTGTTTAATCGGTGAAATGAGTCTTAAAATGGGGCAATCGTCTAATTTTACACCTTTAACTTAGAAATGCCTTTTTAAAGTTCGAATTTGTTAATCAATAGGTTTTTGAAGATTCAAATAGTAGACCTTGTTCAGATTGATTTATTCTCATATTATTGTTTCTTTTATCTGATTACCGTATCCTTTGATACATACTAGGGTTAATTCTGTACTATTATAAAAAGAGAGGCTGAACTTCATTTCCGAAGTTCAGCCTCTCTTTTTGTCCTAACGATATGCGTCAGATTTTTTGATTCAACCTATGCCATGCGCCACCATTGTACACATTTACATAGGCGTTTGACGATAGGATGCCTTTAGCCGAAGCACTGCGCATACCCGAAGCGCAACAAGTAATGATGTGTTGATTTTTATTCTTAAGTTTGTTGAGATTCTTGCTCAATTGCTCCACTGGAATATTTATAGAACCTTTGATATGTCCTGATGCATACTCGCTTTTGCTGCGAACATCAAGAACAATGGCACCTTGTTTTACTAACTCAGCGTAATCTGTTGCCGGTCCGAAACCCAATAATTTTTTTAATGTTGATATCATATTATGTTAGTTTGTAAGTGAGTAATTTATCTTCTGCTCATCATTTGCATGATTCCACCACCGTTTTTTACGTTTGTAAATCCATGTTGTTGCAGGATCCGCTGACCATAAGCCGATCGGGCACCCGAAGCACAGTAAAGTGTAATGTCGCGCGATGGACTGCCAAGTTTGTTGATATGCATCTGCAATTCATCCAACGGGATGTTTACTGCTCCCGGATATGCTCCACCCGAGAATTCTTGCGGTGAGCGCACATCTACAATCAGGGGCTGCGTAGAAGGAGTTGATGCTGTTGCCGACGATTGATCATTTCTGCTTGCCATCATCGCCGATATGCCTCCACCATTCTTCACATTTGTGTACCCCAGTTGCATCAATTGGCGTTGTGCATAAGCCGACCGGCCACCAGAAGCGCAATAGACTACAATTTCACGACCCAAATCATTGCCGAATTCATTGCGTCGTTGCATCACATCATCCAGCGGTATATTCAAAGCACCCGGATATGCACCGGTATTGAATTCCTGAACGGTACGCACATCTACTATTAATGTTCCGCTGTTCTCCACTTTTTTGCTTTCTGTTTTTTGTTCTTCTTTCTCCATCTCTTCTGTAAGCGATTTTGATGCTACAGGCAATAATTCAAGTTTGATATTTTTGAATCCTATGGCTCTTGCATGGCGTTGCAAGGAAGTATGTCCACCTGAAACATTGGTCACATCTTTAAAGCCTGCTCCAACCAACGTTCGAAGTGCCTGGTGGGCTTTTTTACCCATTTCGCAATAAACAATGATGGATCGATCGGTTGGTAATGTGTTTAGTTTTTGTGATAACAATTCCAGCGGTAAATGAATAGCTCCTTCGATATGGCTTTTTTCAAATGCAAACACATCGCGCACATCTACATAAACAGGATTTTTACCTTCCACATAGCTGTCCAGTTCCGAAGCAGTTACAGAAGGACTGAACCCCGATTGTCTGTTTTCTGCCGTATATGCCGCCATATTGATGGCATCGTTGGCTGTGCCAATGGGTGGCGAGTAGGCAAAATCTATATCTGCAATATCATGTATGGTTAGTTTTGCTGCGGTTGCAGTTGCAATAATATCCAGTCGTTTGTCGACACCTTTGTACCCTGCAGTTTGTCCGCCGAGTATGATGCCGGTTTCGCGGTCGTACACCAATAGTGCTGTAACTGTTTCCGCACCGGGATAGTAGGAGGTGTGATGCTCTTTGTGAACCACCACTGCATCTGCATCGATGCCTAATGCCCTGGCTTGTTTCAACGACAGTCCGGTAGTTCCGGCTACTGCTTCGAAAACGCGAACCACCGAAGTTCCCAATGCACCTTTGTATTCGTGATGTCCTCCAAGTACATTCTCTGCCGCAATTCTTCCCTGACGATTGGCAGGACCGGCAAGCGGAATGCGTACTTTCTTTCCGTTCACTCGATGTTCAATTTCAACCATATCACCGGCTGCATAAATGTCGGGATCATTAGTCTGTAATTGTGAGTTTACCAATAAACCACCTGCTTCACCAAGCTCCAAACCTGCATCCTTTGCTAGTTGCAGAGTAGGGCGTACGCCGATAGAAAGCAATACCATATCTGCGTCGATTGTTTTGCCGTTGTCGAGTTTCACCGTTTTTGGAGTGATTTCAGTTACTCCCGCACTTGTGTGTATTCCAACTCCGTACGAAAGCATTTCATTTTCAATGAATCCGGCAGTCTCGGCTTCCATAATCGCCATCACATGTGGCATCATTTCTACCACATTTACTTTTAATCCACGTTTTACTAATGCTTCCACCATTTCCAGACCTATAAATCCACCACCAACTACCACAGCTGTTTTTGGATGCTTGTCGTTCAGATGACTTGCAATTTTGTCCATATCTTCCAATGTCCAAAGCGTAAACACATGCTCCAAGTCAGCTCCGGGTAGAGTAGGAGTGATAGGGCGACCGCCTTGTGCCAGAATTAGTTTGGTGTATTCAAATGTTTTCTGAACGCCGGTTTCCGAATTCGTAGTTACAATTTGGTGGCCTGTTCTGTCGATAGCTGTAACTTTGGTGTTGACATGTACGGTTACATCATATTGTTCTTTGAAGCTCTCAGGGCTTTGTAAAATCAATTTCGAACGACTTTTAATATCGCCACCAATAAAATACGGCAATCCGCAATTGGCAAACGAAATGTCCGGCCCTGCTTCGAGCATGGTTATTTGAGCTGTTGGTGAAATGCGGCGAGCTTTGGCTGCAGCTGTTGCGCCGGCGGCTACTCCGCCAATAATTACAATCTTTTCCATATCTTCAATTTTTTATCTTTGTATTTTTATTTTTGAACAGGTAAATTATTTATTGACCAGCCAGACCATCCATCCATCATTTGATAGATGTTCTTAAATCCACTCTGTATCATGTGATTCACTGCAATTCCACTTCTGTGGTTTGTACGGCAATGAACTATATATTTTGCATTTTTATTGAACTTGTCTATTTTACTAAACGCATCCGGTTGGCGAATGTCGATGTTTAATGCTCCTTTAATATGACCATAGCTAAATTCTTCGGCAGTTCGAACGTCCAAAACAATGATTTTTTTATCTTTCAAAAGCATTGAACTTACTTGTTTTGAGTTTACTGACGCTTTGTTTTGTGCTGTAATAGTTGTAAATGAACAAAACAGCAAGGCAAGTACAGGTAATAATAATTTTGTTTTCATGAGTCTTTTTCTTTAAGTAATTGAGACTGTTTAATGATGTTTTTTTAATAATATCGAAATCAATACAAGTAAGAAGCATTACTATATTTATTTGTAACTCGTAACTATTTACTTGTAACTTTTATGTTTCTTGATTACTTTTTATTCCATGTGTTTATTCCAAAAGGCAGGTACAGTGGGCAAAATCGAATTAATGCAGTAAAAACAAATACTGCTGCTAATATTAATAATAAACCACCCAATGTTCCGGTAATAACATGTGTAAAATACAGAATGATAATTGCGAAGGCCGCCAATATCCTGACTGCCCTGTCGATAATTCCTACATTTGCTTTCATATTTATGAGTTTTAAATTGTTATTTGCTATCTGTTTTATTCTTCTGTGTAGCTTGTCCTATAGTTGTCGGAGGCAAGTGTATATTTAATCCGTTGCAAAGATATAGTAATATTTCTATATTACAATAGTATCACTAATGAATTATATTGGCATCACTAAAATTTTTATTATCTTTGCACTCTGTTTAGTAGTTTGAATAAGTAAAATGTATTGATAATATGATATTTAAAGAAGAAATTTTGCCGGATTTTGCTCATCAATTATTTGATGATAGCGAAAAAGTTTTGAAATTTATTGCCGACGTAAAGTGGGAGGGTGGTTTTGTGTGTCGAAAATGCGGACATACAAACTATTGTGATGGCAAAACTCCGTTTTCCCGTCGCTGTACCCGTTGTAAAAAAGAGGAGTCGGCTGCGGCCAATACCATTTTTCATAATATAAAGTTTCCCATCAATAAGGCATTCTATATTGCATACAACGTTTGTGTACTAGGAAATGATTTGTCGTCCTACAATTATTCCGATCAGCTAGGATTAAATCAGATGACTTGTTGGAAATTCCGGAAGCGAATACAAAATTGTATGTTGAAGATTGAAAACAATAAAAATGTACCGATTCAGACCATATTAATGTCGGAAATTAAATAGTTTTCGTTAAGTTTGCGACTTGTAAAAATCAAATAAACAAATATGAAGAAAAATTCTACTCTAAAAGTGCTGATAATGTGTGCTTTTCTACTTTCAGTATTTAATTCTAACGCTCAGGATTGGCCTAATTTAAATCGCTTTCGTGCTGATAACGCCTTGCTGGGTGCTCCTGACAAGGGTGATAAACGTGTTGTGTTTATGGGTAATTCCATTACACAAGGTTGGAAAGATGCTCATCCTAAGTTTTTTACCGAAAATCCGTATGTGAATCGTGGCATCAGCGGTCAAACTACTCCGCAAATGTTGGTTCGTTTTCGTCAGGATGTGATTGCGCTTCAACCAAAGGTAGTCATAATTCTTGCCGGAACGAATGATATTGCCGGAAACACAGGTCCTTCTACCCTCGAAATGATTGAAGATAATCTGGCATCGATGGCCGAGTTGGCTAATGCTAACGGTATTCGTGTGGTACTGTCGTCGGTTTTGCCTGTCTATGATTATCCCTGGAAACCAGGTCTGGAGCCGGCAGAGAAAATTGTAACATTAAATGCATGGATTAAATCCTATTGCGAGAAAAAAGGATTTATTTATCTCGATTATTTCACTCCAATGGCCGACGAACGTCATGGATTGAAAGCCGAACTGACCTATGATGGCGTGCACTGCACAGCTAAAGGGTATGATGTAATGGAGCCACTAGCCAAGGAAGCTATTAAACAGGCACTGAAACATAAACCGAAAAAATAATCATGATTGATTAAGAATAAGATAGTATTGATAGAAAGCCGTTCAAACATGAAAGTTTGAACGGCTTTTTATTTACGAAACATTCATAAAATCATGTAGTGATTAATAAAATACTTGGTTGGGTTAAATAGAATGAGTAAGTTTGCAAAGAGTAAAAACCCAAATAATCAATATTTTAAGATGAATGAAGATAAAGTTAAGGCAGAAAAGAAATCGATTAATTATTACATGCGTAAATTACATCGTGATTTTGGTTTTTTTATCATTGGACTTACCATTATTTATGCGCTAACCGGAATAATTCTTATTTTTAGGGACACCAATTTTCTTAAAAGTGAAGTGCTGATTGAAAAATCGTTAGCCCCAAATATGGCAGCTTCTGATCTTGGAAATGTTTTACGTAAAAAGGATTTTAAAGTTTTGAAAACTGCAGGTGATACCCTTTATTTTAAAGAAGGTACTTATAACAGATCTACTGGTGCTGTATCTTATACTGAAAATGAGCTTCCTTCTTTACTTAAAAGGGCTACTCTTTTACATAAATCATCAACAAGAACTTTATTATTTGTTTTTCCACTTATTTATGCGGCACTATTGCTGTTTTTGGCCATCTCTGCATTTTGGATGTTTAAACCCAATACAAAGTTGTTTAAGCGAGGAATTATTATTGCTATAGCTGGAGTCATTACAGCGATAGTTTTGTTGATAGTATAGAATTCTTTTAGTTGCATAGTTGCACACAAATGCTTAAAATAATAGTAATGCTATGGTGAAAATCGATTTTTATACTAAATCCATTCGAGGAAAGATTATCGCCATTTTCATCATAGCTGCACTCTCTATCGGGTTATCATGGATTATTTTACGTGTTGCTTTTGGCCAGGTTGTTAATACCATTGAGGAAATCTCAAAACCTAATAATAAACTTCAACTTCTGAATGATTTGTCGAGTGATATTTCTCAAATCGGACAATATCAGCGAAAATTGATTCTGCAACATCCAACGAAAGAGTATCCGATTCTTTTGCCTGAATCCAAAGAGTTTATCAAGCGGTTGGATGCCTTGCGCACCATTTGTGTAGATAATAAGTTACAGTTGCTACAAATTGACTCGGTAGAAAATATTGTCAATCAATACGATGCATTGGTGGTTGATTATCTTAAACTGTACACGAGCCTATTTAACAATAAACCATTAACCGGAAAGTTTAAATCACTCAGCGACCTTATTTATGCTAATGCTGCAAAAATGGATAGTAGCATTATAACTTCCGACAGAAGTGGTATTACCACTACAACACAAAGTGTACCTCCTCGAGCACCAAAGGTGAAACAAAAAACTTCATTTATAAAGCGATTTTTAGGGATATTTGGTAGTGACGAGAGATCTAAGGAAACATTAATAGAACAAACGATAAAAAATGAGCGCAGCATTCGTGTTGATACGGTAGTTGTGTCGCAGCGTGGAAGCCTGAAAAAGGCAATTGATGAATCTGTACAGAATATAGATAAATATCATAGGTTGCGAAGTGTTACACTTGCTAATAGAGAATTGGACCTGATACATGATGCCAATGGTTACATTAGCCGAATCCGTAGACTGTTGCGGGAAATGGAGGAAGCCGAAATTGTAAAAATGAAAGCTAACGATGGTGTATTAGTTAATACTGTGCAAACAAGTATGACACGTATTACCATTATCATGATTTTATTTATTATTGTTACAATCATTCTCATTTATTTTGTGTTTAGTGATATAGCCCGCAATAACCAGTATCGGAAGCAGTTGCTTGAGGCAAAAGAAGAAGCTGAATATCTAACTTCCGTTAAACAACGGTTTTTGTCGAATATGAGCCACGAGATACGAACACCTTTACAATCAATTATTGGTTTTTCGGAACAAATAATGACCGAGGAAAGGCCTTCTAAAGCATCAATAGAAGCTATTCATTTTTCATCGGAGCATTTATTACAAATAGTAAATGAAGTGTTGGATTATAGTCGTATTGTGTCTGGGAAATTTACATTCGATAATAAAGTATTCAATATGAATGCTTTATTGACTGAAGTTGCTGCGACCATGAAGTTGCAAGCCACTAAAAAGAACGTCCAATTCAATTATAAAAACGAAGAACCTTATCCATTGCTTTATATCGGTGATGCCTTCCGGTTGAAACAAATCTTATATAATCTTATTGGCAATGCTATCAAATTTACCAATGATGGGAGTGTTACTTTGGAAGTGGAGTCGACTTTAAAGTATAAATCAACTAAATTTTTGTTTCGAATCATCGATACGGGTATTGGAATTTCGGAGGCTGATTTAAAGCGGATCTTTAATGAATTTGAACAAGCTGATACCAATGAGTATCAACCAAAAAATGGTACCGGTTTGGGCTTGAACATTTCAAAAGCATTGGTAGAAGAGCAAAATGGAACATTTACAGCAAAAAGTGCTTTAGATGAAGGTTCTAGCTTTATTGTAACACTTACTTACGAAAATGCTGAAGAAGCTTTGCTGGTAGATCCCGAAAAGCCACTGACTGACAAACTGAATTTTACTGGAAAAGTATTGATAATTGACGATGACCCATTTATATTGCAACTCTGTTCTAATATATTCAACAAATATGGCATTCGATATACTGCTCAGGTTTCGCCCGATAAATTACTAAGCGAAGAATGGGACAACGATATAAGTCTTATTTTTACGGATATAAGAATGCCGGGAATGAGTGGGATAGAGTTCTGTAAATTGCTTCGGGGAAGGATTAGCAAAGAGGTCCGTATCATTGCTCTTACGGCTCATGCACTCCAAAATGAACAAAAGGCTATTTTAGAACAAGGATTTGATGGTTTGATTACCAAACCTTTCAAAGAGAATGACATAATTGCTTGTTTAAACAAAAATTCAAGAGCGGTGAATCGTCTTAATATAAATGCTTTACTGGCCATGTGTATGCAAGATCCCGAACTGCTCACGCTGAGCCTCGTTTCGTTTTTTACTGAAACAACTCAGGATCTTACTTTACTTCGGCAACTGATCGATGAGCAAAACCAAAGCGAAATGATGGAAATTTGTCACAAGTTAGCTGGACGTGTAGCACAGGTGGGGGATATGTCCTTGTCGTTTAAGCTTCGAAAAATAGAGACAAGCCTCAAACATACTTGCGATTTGGAAAAAATAACAGATGAATTGAAAGGAATTATGAAAGAAATAGAGGAATTAATTGAAGCCGTGAAAATAGAGATAGATACAAGACGATAGTTGAAAGACGAAATGGTTAATCTCGGCCTTTGGAGATAAATACAACAATATTCTAATCTTCAATATCGTATTTTGCCAATTTGATATAAAGTGTTTTTCTGTCGATATTTAGCAAACGTGCAGCTTTGGATTTATTATTTTTCACTTCCTGTAGGGTTTTTATAATCATTTCTCTTTCATTGGTTTCCTGCAAGGCTTTCAAATCAAACTCAGAGTCGGATGGATTGGTAAGCGTTTCCATGATAAGTTCTTCAGGCAATACATCTTTTTCAATCGTATTCCCTTTCGAAAGCAGTACAGCTCGTTTAATAATGTTCTTAAGCTCGCGTAAGTTTCCGGGCCATTCGTAATTCGTAAAGATCTGCATAGCATCGTCCGATACTTTCTTTACATTTCTACCTAACTCTGCATTTGAAAGTGTAATGAAATGCTGAATAAATTGCGGTAGATCGCCTTTTCGTTGACGCAATGCCGGTACCATAATTTTAAACTCATTTAATCGATGGTATAAATCCTCGCGGAAACTACCATTCTTTACTTTTAATAATAAGTCTTCATTTGTAGCGGCAATAATGCGCACATCTATTTTTACTGTTCGGTTACTTCCAATGGGTTGTATTACTTTTTCCTGTAGTGTACGCAATAATTTTACTTGCACCTCATAACTCAGATTTCCCACTTCATCCAAAAAGAAAGTCCCTTTATCGGCCATTTCGAATTGACCTTTTTTGTCGTGAAGCGCACCGGTAAATGATCCTTTTGAATGTCCAAATAATTCACTGGCAGCTAACTCTGACGAAAGTGTTCCACAATCAATAGCTACGAATGGTTCATTAGATCGTTTACTTTGGGCATGTATACTTCGTGCTACATGTTCTTTACCCGTGCCACTTTCACCTTGTATGATTACCGATACATCTGTTGGTGCAACGAGTTTTACATAGTCACTAAGTTGTGTCGATCGTTCACTATCGCCTTCAACAAACTGTATTGATGTTGGGATTGAATTTGTTTGTTTTGTATCCTTATTACTTATAGCTTCGTTAATGAGCATCAGTAATTCGTCAGGAATTATGGGTTTGGTAATATAATCGAAAGCCCCCATTTTTACGGCATTCACAGCTGTTCTAATATCATGAAAGCTGGTAATAACTATAATGGGAGTCTTGATGCTTTTCGAGCGAACATGTTTAATTAAATCAAGTCCTATTCCATCGGGTAATCTATAATCGAGCAAAATGAGTTGATATTCTTTTTTCTCAATACAGGCGATGGCGTCTTTGATACAATTTTTGGCATCTACCACATATCCCTGTTTTAATAGAAATCCTTCCAATATTTGAATAAAGGTTTTATCGTCTTCAACCAGTAATATATTTGTCATTATAATTGTCGGATTAAGTTAAGCGCAAAAATAACGAAAAAAAACAGGAGCTGAGTGTTTTTCAGCTTCTGTTTCATTTAAATAACTACTTCGGTGATCCGAACTTATTATTTTACAATTTTTCCGTCTCCATCAATGCTAACACTGTCGAACGTTCCGGTTGCACTTTTTAGATTGATAATATAATAAGCAATTTTTTCGCCATCTACTTTTACTGCAAAAGCAGTGCTAACAGTGGATGCTTTATAACTATCACCTTTTAAAGTTTCCAAGACAGCTTGAGGTAATGCACTAGCTTTAATCTCGGTTTTCACAGGACTCGCATTTGTAGTACTAGTGGTTACACTGGTTGAGTCTTTCGTTGATTTTACAACATTCTGAGCGAAAGTTGAAGCACCAGTCATCATTACAAGGCTTAATGCAAGAAACATTACTTTTTTCATACGTTTTTATTTTAAATATATTTTATATATTAATTACTGTACTATAGGCAAGCTATGTGCCAAATCTAAACTTAAATACAATGCATTGATTTTGAGTGTTTAAATAATATTGATTAAATATTTTAGAACCAAAACTGGGGATTATTTCTACATATTGATGCTATTTGTGGCATTATGCTGGCACGACTTGCTTATATTTTTTTTGGTTATGGGGTAATCTATCGACGCTAATTCAAATTTCTTATTGATGGATATATTTAGAAAATAAAATCATGAGAATGGATATGTACGTAATTTTTTGGAAATGAATTAAATATGTCTATTATGTTAGGAGGTTGACGGGATATTTTTTATTTCATTATTATAGGAAAATAATCTGCGAATTTCATATTGCAGGCTCATAAATTATTTGTACCTTTGCGCCCGTATTTCGTAAAGTCATCATAATGTCTAACCTACTAATTTATTAGTAATTAAAAAACAATTTTTCAGAAATGGAAGAGAACAAAAACATTGCAGAAGAAGTAATTCCAGCTGCAGTAGAAAACGTAATTGAAACTCCGGCAGTAGTTGAAGAAACTGTAATTGAAGAAACTCCAGTTGTAGCTGAAGAAGCAGTAGTTGAAGAAACTCCAGTTGTAGCAGAAGAAGCAGTTGTTGAAGAAACAGTTGTAGTAGAAGTTCCGGCAGTAGAAGAAATCGTAATTGAAGAAGCTCCTGCAGCTAAAGTAAAAGCTCCAAAACCAGTTCCTGCTGGTGATTTTGATTGGGATGCCTATGAAAATGGTGTTACCATGACAGCTGCTTCTAAAGCAGATTTAGAACTTATTTACGACAACACTTTGAATGCTATCAAAGACAAAGAAGTTGTTGAAGGAACGGTAATTTTGATTAACAAACGTGAGGTAGTTGTAAATGTTGGCTACAAATCAGACGGCGTTGTGCCAATGAGCGAATTCCGCTACAATCCTGATTTAGCAGTTGGCGACAAAGTTGAAGTTTACATCGAAAGCCAAGAAGATAAAAAAGGACAATTAATCCTTTCTCATAAACAAGCACGTGCAACCCGCTCATGGGATCGTGTAAATGCAGCTCTTGAAACTCAAGAAATTGTAAAAGGTTTTGTAAAATGTCGTACTAAGGGTGGTATGATTGTGGATGTATTCGGTATCGAAGCATTCCTTCCAGGTTCACAAATTGATGTGAAACCAATCCGCGACTACGATGTATTCGTAAACAAAACAATGGAATTCAAAGTTATCAAAATCAACCACGAATTCAAAAACGTTGTTGTTTCGCATAAAGCACTTATCGAAGCTGAGCTTGAATTACAAAAGAAAGAAATTATCGGTAAACTTCAAAAAGGTCAGGTTCTTGAAGGTACAGTTAAAAACATCACTTCGTATGGTGTATTTATCGACCTTGGTGGCGTAGACGGTTTGATCCATATCACCGACCTATCATGGGGACGTGTTTCTCATCCGGAAGAAATCGTTGCATTGGATCAAAAATTGAACGTTGTTATTCTTGACTTTGATGACGAGAAAAAACGTATCGCTCTTGGTTTGAAACAACTTTCTGCTCATCCTTGGGATGCTTTGGATCCAAACTTGAAAGTTGGTGACAAAGTTGTAGGTAAAGTAGTTGTTATGGCTGATTACGGTGCATTTGTTGAAATCGCTCAAGGTGTTGAAGGTTTGATCCACGTTTCAGAAATGAGCTGGTCACAACATTTACGTTCTGCTCAGGATTTCTTGAAAGTTGGCGAAGAAGTTTCAACTGTTATCTTGACTCTTGATCGTGACGAACGCAAAATGTCATTAGGCATCAAACAATTGAAATCTGATCCATGGGAAAATATCGAAGAACGTTATGCAACCGGAAGTAAGCATACTGCTAAGGTACGTAACTTTACGAACTTCGGTGTATTTGTTGAAATCGAAGAAGGAGTTGATGGTTTGATCCACATTTCTGACTTATCTTGGACTAAGAAAGTAAAACACCCATCTGAATTTACTCAAATTGGTGCAGAAATCGACGTTCAAGTTCTTGAAATCGACAAAGCAAATCGTCGTTTAAGCTTAGGCCACAAACAATTAGAAGAAAATCCTTGGGATGTTCTAGAAACAATGTTTGTTGTTGATAGCATTCACGAAGGTACAATTGTTGAAATGTTGGATAAAGGTGCAGTAGTTTCATTGCCATACGGCGTTGAAGGTTTTGCAACTCCAAAACATTTGGCTAAAGAAGACGGATCACAAGCACAAGTTGATGAAAAATTATCTTTCAAAGTAATTGAATTCAACAAAGATGCTAAACGTATTATCCTTTCTCACAGCCGTATTCACGAAGATGTGAAACGTGCTGAAAAAGGCGAAAGCACTGCTACTGAAGCTCCAGTAAAAAAGGCTGCTCCAAAACGTGCTAAGAAAGAAGATGCACCGGTTGTAGCTTCTACTTCAACAGTAGAAAAATCAACACTTGGTGATATTCAATCTTTGTCTGACTTGAAAGATAAAATGGATTTAGCTGCTGAAAAAGCTGCAAAAAAAGAAAAGAAAGCTAAAGTAGCAGAAGTTGCTCCTGAAGCACCAGCTGTGGAAGAAACTCCAGAAGCATAATTCTGATCTGAATAATTATAGAAACAGGCTGTTCGAAATCTTCGGACAGCCTGTTTTGTGTTATGATGTATTTTCCGGCGTTTAAGCCCGCAATTAGCAGTTGAAAGTACCTTGTGCGCTGTGGGTGTTTGTTTGCTTGTGATAAGCCTGAAAATGTACTCTGTGCGGTTTGTAATGTCAATGTAACTTCAAATCGAATGTTCCAATTTTGGAAATGCTGAAATCTTTGTAAACAAACTCATCGGATGACTTCAAGTCATCCGATGAGTTTGTTTATATAATTGCTGCCTATTGTTTTTAAGAGCATCGCACCGTTATCATATCAATTATTACCTAAGGTGCATACCGTGCTATTCGGTCTGTTTCAATAACATTCTTTTATGTAACACTATTCAGTACGAGACAATTATTATAAAACCAAAAAGCGCAACATTCATCTCGAATGTTGCGCTTTTGCTTAATACTTTCTATTTTGAAATAATGCTATGTCTATTTCTTCTCACAACGCTCGTTAAGTATTCGTGTAACTTCTTCGGTGATGTCATAGCCCTTGGATGCCCATAGTACATTGTCACTTGACGTGTTGCTAAGTATCATTTCGTACTTCCCATCTTTGTTGTACTCCTTGATAAACTTAGTAATGGTGTCGCGTAAACCCTCGCTCATTTTTTGTTGAACCTGCATTAGTTCCTGACTAAGTCTGCCATCCATTTGTTGCAACTCTTGTTGTTTCTTTTGTAGACGAACTTGTTCTTGTTCTGCGCGTTCACGGCTCAAAAAAGCATTGTTTTCCAACTTACGTTGAAATTCACCCATTTCAGTTTGCAACTGACGTGCTTTGGTGTTAATAGTAAGACGAGATTCTTCTTGTCTTTTTGTCAACGCCTCGTTTGCATCTTTTGCAAATTGGTAATTTAATAACAATGAATCAATGTTGATATAAGCTATGGGCAATTTACCTACACTGACAACTCCTTTTCCCGTTGATGCTTTTTTACCGGTTTCAGAAGTTTTATTTCCTAATACCAGCCAAAAAAGAATTATAACTGCAACTGCCAAAACGGCATTTAAAATGAGTGATAAGTTTTTCATTCGCATTTTTTTTCTATTAATAATTATCAGTGATTTTTTATTGTATCCTAAGTTTGTATTCTTTTTTGCGTTTGTGCCAATTTCCAATACCGATTGGTACGTATTCCTTTTATCCGTTTATTGTTCCAAAGTTGGTCTCAAATCTACACCTGAAATGCTATTCAAAGTCCATTTTCAAAAGATTCGAGTGCAAAGATAATTTTTTTAGTAGATATCAATACTAAGGACAAACAATTTTTAGGAAAATGAATGTTTCATTGTATTTATTAATATAAATTTAGATAAATAGTCTTAGTTTGCTGAAATTTCGTTCAATATTGTTTCAATAATAAACAAAGCCGAATTGATTTATTCAATTCGGCTTGTAAATATGTATAACAATTGACCTATTGTTCTCTAAATAACGTTCAGAAAATAAGATAGGTATTGCCTTTATTTGTTTTAGTAACGTGCTGAAACTTTATCCCAGTCAACTAAATCCCACAATGCAGCCACGTAGTCGGCACGACGGTTTTGATAATCAAGATAATAAGCATGTTCCCAAACATCGAAAGTTAGGAGAGGAGTCAATCCTCTTGTTAATGGGTTTCCGGCATTGCTTTCTTTTACAATTGATAGTTTACCATCAGCATCTTTTACAAGCCATCCCCAACCCGATCCGAATACAGATATCGTAGCTTTATTGAATTCAGCTTTAAAGTTATCAAATGATCCCCATGCAGCGTCTATTGCTTTAGCCAGTTTTTCACTCGGAGCCGATCCCTTTTTGGGAGTCAATGAAAGAAAGTAGAAATTATGATTCCATATTTGTGCGGCGTTGTTGAACATTGGACCATCTGCTTTTTTTACGATGGTATCCAAATCCGAATTTTCAAATTCTGTTCCTTCAACTAAGCCATTCAGATTTGTAACATAAGTCTGGTGGTGTTTTCCGTAGTGGAAGCTGATGGTTTTTTCGCTGATAATTGGTTCTAATGCATTTTGTGCATAAGGTAATTCTGGCAATGAAAATTTCATGATTGTAGTGTTTTTTATATGTTTGTAAAATGTGTAATTTTGCTTTCAATAACTTCTAAACGCTATTTCCAGCCATTTTGTTTTTAAGAAAGACTTATTTTTTTGTAAAAAGGATGTTTTGATTTGGTTCGTTTCAATTTTCTTATCATCTTTGTAGTCGAAATGAGATATCTAGCGGAAATAGTTTCCAAATTCGAATTACAAAGTTAATAGAAATAATGAGACTTAGATTCAAACGTTTCATTTTTATTCAATGAAATTTATTCATCATTCAATTTTAAATAATCAAAACTTTATGAACAATTCAATCCGATTAATTATTGCGCTTGGTTTTGTCGTGTTGGCAACTACATCATGTAAAACAAAACAAAAAATTGCAACTATTCCTTCTGGTGCAAATGTTGAAGCTACTGCACCAAAACCAGTAAGTTCTACTCCTGTAGCCGAACAGGTTGAAGCAGCACCTGTTGTTTACGAAAAAGAAGTTACACGTAACGAAAGTTTCACTTTAGTGGATGGTCAGAATGCCGATGCATTGAAATACAAATACCATGTTGTTGTGGGTAGTTTTTCTAAACAAGAAAACGCTAAAGGTTTACAAAGCACATTAAACGCTGAAGGAAATAAATCAATCATCGTTGTAAATGAAAAAGGAATGTATCGCTTATTGATTGCTTCGTTCAACGATTACAATCAAGCTCATGTTCGTATCAAAGAAATTGCAAACCGTTTCCCTGATGCATGGGTATTGGTTCAAAAATAAATTTTTAGTTACGAGTTACAAGTAAACGAGTAAATAGTAAAATAGATAAAGGGGAAAAGCAACTGGCTTTTCTCCTTTTTTTTTGCTGGGGAATAATATGGATTTAACAACGTCGTATTTGTGATTCTTGAAATTTGTCAGTAAAGTTGCTTCTAACTAGCTTCTAGCATTCGATAACATGTATACTTCTACCTCCCTGAATGTTATCGGGATTGTTGTTACTCACCTGTCTTAGCCACAGAGTGGCGGCAGTATGGTAGATTAAATTGTTATTTGAGAACAACTAAGCTCCGTAGGAGCGACACTATTTTTCAAGAAGACATAAGACATTCTCGTTTTACAGGCTTAAATTGAAATGGACTACGAATTAGGATAATCTATTTTTCTGTTTAAACTTCTTGACAAAGAAATAAATAGTTACAGCAGTAACTACAGTGGATAATCCGTCAGAAACCGGCATGGCCATCCAGGCACCGTTTAAACCGTAGAACGCAGGCAGAAGCAGTAGGCAGGGTATCAGGAACAGAACTTGTCTGGTAAGGCTAAGTAAAATAGATATCTTCGCCTTCCCAATGGATTGAAAAAAGTTGGTTACCACAATCTGTAATCCTATAATGGGAAACATCGTTACTGAAATATGAAGTGCCTTGGCAGCAATGTTCTGCAGTCCAATATCTCGGGTGAAAAGGGAAGCCATAAAATGGGGTAGGAATGTGCCAACCAGAAAACCAAAGGTGGTTATACATGTGCCGATAATTACTCCGTATTTCAGCGTTTTAAACATTCTACCGTAGTTTTTGGCTCCGAAATTATAGCCGATTATGGGCTGGGTTCCCTGGTTTAACCCAATGATAATCATTATTATCAAGGTGTTTACACTGTTGATAATACCAAATGCGCCAATAGCTAAATCGCCGCCATAATGCAACAAAGTAGAATTGACCAACACATACACAAAGCTGGTGGCCAGTTGCATACTGAATGGCGATAATCCAATGCTGATAATTGATAATACAATTTCTTTTTCTAATTTGAAATTCTGTGCATGAAACTTCAGATTCGAGCTTTTTTGCATAAAATGCGATAACACCCACACCGTACCTACCAGATAAGATATGTTGGTAGCCATTGCAGCCCCTTTTATTCCCCAGTGGAAGCCAAAAATAAATATGGCGTCAAGCACCACGTTTATGATGGCGCATATAATCATGGTGTACATAGCCTTTTGCGGATACCCTGCTGCACGCATGATATTGTTGAAGCCGAAACTTAATGCCGAAAATATTGCTCCGGGAATGATGATGCGCATAAATTCTTCGGCATATCGAATTGTTTTTGGCGTTCCTCCAAAAAGTTGCAGCACATCACTCATGTAGATATACGAGAGAATAATGACAGTTCCGGAAATGATAAAAGTGAGTGTGAGGGCATTGGCAAGAATTTTCTCAGCTTTTTCGATGTTATTTTCGCCCAGAGTAATAGAAATACGTGCCGCCGAACCGGCACCCACCAACATACCGAATGCCATAAGTAAAATAGTGAACGGAAAGGTAAGTGCAAGTCCCGAAATGGCCAACGGACCGACTCCCTGACCAATAAATATCCGATCCACAATATTATAGAGAGACATTACTACTGTTCCGATAATAGCCGGAATAGAGTAAGTCCAAATGAGTTTGCCAATGTTTTCTGTTGCTAATTGATGAGTTACGGTTGTGGATTTCGACATAAACAGGGATATATTAATTTAGAAACAGCTCAATAATGCTATTGTTCACATCAAACTAACATGCAAATGTATTTCAGAGTTGCAAATATACGCAAGAAATAGTCTATTGATAGAGGATATATAACTATTAATAGACTTAAATTTCAACAAGAAATCCTTGTCAATAATAGTAAAAAAAACTATCTTTGTTGCCAATATTCACTACCAATACTCTTAATGTGTCATTAGTTTGCTAATCAAATTATTGTTGTGTGCATTTCTTATGGTAATTTCGTAAACTCAGAACAATGAGATATCTTTATATTTTCGCAACACTTCTTTTTACAGTCTACGGACAATTGATCATGAAATGGAGAATTTCCAATATTCATTTTGCATTGCCCGAAACAGGCATAGTCGATAAATTTGGAGCTTTAATACGATTAATTTTTGATCCGTTCGTTTTTTCAGGATTTGTGTCTGCATTTGTTGCATCCTTGTTTTGGATGGCTGCCATGTCGAAGTTTGAAATTACGGAAGCGTATCCGTTTATGAGTTTAGCTCCCGCCTTTGTTTTTCTATTGGCTGTCTTTTTTATGGGCGAAACGTTTACCATTGGCAAAGTTATAGGATTGATATTGATCATCATTGGTACCATTGTAACGGTGAAATACTAAAGACAAATTTCGTTTTATATATTTGAATACTCTCAGTCTATTTATTTAGTAACCTACCTATGAAAAAAAGTATTATCTATTGGAATATTAGTTTTTATCGGTTATTGATGTCTGTATTGTATTTAGGAAAGTACAAAAGGCGATTTGAAAGGATAAATGCATTACTTAAACCAACTACTGATACTGTAATAGAGCTTTGTTTTGGCGATATTTATATTGCTGAATATTGTAAAAAAAACGGAATTGATTGGAAAGGATACGATATTAATGAACATTTTGTAAGGAATGCAAACCGGCTCAATTATAATGCAATATTGAAAGATGTTAATGAGTTAAGTGTGCTCGAAAAATGTGACACATACATAATTATTGGGTCACTATATCATTTTAAAGACAACAGTGCCGAAATTCTCAAAAAAATGATTGCTTCTTCTCGGCAAGTGATTATTTCCGAACCAATAAAAAATATTTCTACTGTAAAAGGGTTTATTGGAATTATTGCGTCGCTATTCACAAATGCGGGAAATGGAAATGAGAATTTCAGATTTAATGAAACTACATTTTTAGCAATGTTGGATGAATTAGGCTCAAATTATAAGATAGTTACCATTGATAAAGATATTCTAATCCAGATAACAAATGATTGAAATAAGTATTGTTGTTCCTGTTTATAACAGTGAAGATAATTTGACAGAGTTATGCTTTCAGGTTGAGGATGCGTTGAAGGGCATCTCCTATGAACTGATATTGGTGAACGACAGTAGTACAGATAATAGTTGGAAAGTAATTCAGCAACTATCGGTAAAATACGCTCAGGTAAATGGTGTGAATTTGCGTAAAAATTGCGGACAGGATAATGCATTAATGGCCGGTTTGAACTTATCTAAAGGTAATTATGCCGTTATTATGGACGACGATTTGCAACACTCTCCTTATGATATTGTGAAGTTGTACGAAGCTTGTAAAAATAGTAGTTCGGATGTTTGTTATGCTAATTTTGAAAAGCGTGAACAAGCACTTTGGAAGAATTTTGGGAGTTGGTTCAATGGTAAAATATCGGAATGGATGATGAATAAACCAAAACATATCTACCTGTCTCCCTACAAGATATTTACAAGAGAAATTGTTGATGAGATAATAAAATATGTTGGTCCATATCCTTATGTGGATGGTCTTATACTTTGGGTTACAGATAATATCATCCAAATAGATGTGGAACATCACAAACGGTATAAGGGGAGTAGCAACTTTAATTTAACTCGTTCTATATCTGTTTTTCTTAAAAATGTAACTACTTTTTCGGTAACACCACTTAGAGTTGCCTCAATAGTTGGTTCTATTTGTTCTATTATTGGTTTTATAATGATTTTATATTATCTAATCGATTATTTTGTTAACAAGAATATGGTCGAAGGATGGACCACTTTAGCTGTTTTACAACTGTTTATGGGAGGTTTACTGTTGCTGTTTTTAGGACTTAAAGGAGAATATTTGGGAAGAACCTATATGAATGTCAATAACAAACCGCAATTCACAATTAAGAATATTACAAAGAGCTAACTGTTTAAATGATAAAGAAGAACGGATACTTAACTCTAGCTACCATGCAAAAAAAAATATACATATCAGTTGTTTCGCCGGTTTATAGGGCCGAAATGATTGTTTCAGAACTCGTGAAACAGGTAAAAGAAAATCTTTTACCCATTACGGAAGATTTTGAAATCATTCTGGTCAATGATGCTTCGCCCGATAATTCATGGGCTGAGATAACAAAAGAAGCAACAAAAGATAATAGAGTGAAAGGTTTAAATCTAAGTCGTAATTTTGGACAACACTACGCCATTACAGCCGGTCTTAATTTCGCCAAGGGTGAATGGATAGTGGTAATGGATTGTGATTTGCAAGATCGTCCCGATGAAATTCCAAACCTGTATCACAAAGCCTTAGAAGGCTACGACTCGGTATTCGCGCAACGTACAGAGCGTAATGATACCGCTTTCAAAAAACTGTTTTCGCATTTATTTTATAATCTGTTTAGTTACCTCACAGATACAAAGCAGGATGCAACAGTTGCCAATTTCGGTATTTATCGTCGCTGTGTGATTGATGCTATCTTGTCTATGCATGATCAAATTCGATTTTTTCCTACCATGGTGCAATGGGTCGGTTTTAGAAAGTATTATTTACCTGTAGAACATGCCAGCCGCTTTGAAGGTAAATCCACCTATAATTTCAAGGGACTGTACCGGTTGGCATTAAATACCATTATGGGCTTTTCTGATAAGCCTTTACGATTGACCGTGAAGGTTGGATTTCTTGTCACTATGCTTTCTATTTTGGTAGGAATAGTCTATTTTTTACTTTATATAACAGGTAAAATTCAAGTAATGGGATTTACCACACTTATCATATCCTTGTGGTTTTTAGCAGGGTTGATAATGTTTATTTTGGGTATTTTGGGTTTGTACATCGGTCGTATGTTTGAAAAAGTGAAACAACGCCCGACTTACCTGATCCAAGATCAATGTAATATTCCAATAATAAAACCTTGAACTTTTTTATAAGTAACTGTTCGGTGCTCTGCACCTTATTTGATAACACTCAAAGGGACAGCGTTCCGAAATCTTTGTAGAAACTCAATTATTATTAAAGTTTGAGGTGCAGCGCACTGACATATCTAACAAGACATCTTCTCAAGTTAACGTTTGTTTTTAAAACAGTTTCCAATAATAATCTATACTAAATATAATCATCTTCAATGAAAATAGACTATTGCAATTGGGATTCCGAATTCTTTCATAAGAAGATAGGAAAAATAGAATATGATAATTCGCAGGAAAGTGATTTTACTCAACTTTTATATACTGCGAAGGAGGATGGTTATCAATTACTTTACGTTTTTGGTAAGGAAGATATGCATATACGTGATTCTGTTTTAAAGCAATTTAATGGTAAGTTTGTTGACCAAAAATGTTTGTTTTCAAGGAAAGTAACTTATGTGGATGGTTGTGAAAGCAATGTTACCGAATATCAATTGACTGAATTGACAACCGAATTAGAATCTTTGGCTCTTTTGAGTGGTACCCATTCGCGCTTTCGATTAGATAAAGGCTTTGATAAAGCTGACTTTCCAAGATTGTATTCTATTTGGATGGCTCGATCGTTGAAAAAAGAAATTGCCGATAAAATTTTTGTAGTCCAAGAGTCCAATAAAGTGATGGGGATGATTACACTTAAATTTTCTGAGAAAGCTGGCCACATTGGTTTATTTGCTGTATCCGAATCAGCTCAAAGTAAAGGTTACGGTAGTAGCCTAATCAATGCTTGTGTAAATGAAGTAATTGCTCAACAACTACATTACTTGGAAGTTCCAACCCAAATGGGAAATGTCGGCGCATGTCACTTTTACGAAAAATCGGGATTTTCTATTAAATCTATTACAAATACTTATCATTTTTGGTTATGAAAAGAGTGGGAGTTTCGAAAATAGTATTTAAATACAATTTCTTTGTATTGCTAATACTCAATGCACTTTTCTTTTGTACAGTTGCATATTTTTTAAAATTTCGATATGAGGTTGATGATGATTATTTTATGTTGTTGTTTGCTTCTGGTAAATATTCAGGAGTGTGCGATCCACATTTAGTGTTTATAAATTATATCTATGGACTTCTATTGACCTTTTTGTATTCAAATTATGCTTCGATTGAATGGTATACTCTTCTATTTGTAATTATTCATATATTTTCATTGTCAGTAATTTCCTGGTATGTTTTTATTGGGAAAAGGAAGTTACTTTATAAAATATTATTTATTGGCTTAATATATGTGATTGAAATGCGACTAATTCTGCTTTTTCAATTTACAACTACGGCTGCAATTGCAACATTGGCTGGAGTAATATTAATTTGTAGTAAAAAATGGTATCAGAATTTAGTTGGAGTATTTTTTGTCGTTATTGGTAGTCTTATTCGATTTGAAGCTTCATTATTAGTGCTATTTGTTATATCACCTTTTTTCCTAAAGTTTTTTTTTCAAAAAAAAAGATTTACTCTTTCAAATCAATTAGTATTTCTCATTGCTGGAGTTACTTTTTCATTGTTGTTCAAATTTATTGATTACAAAGTTTATCAATCTGATCCAGAATGGAAATGTTATCAAGAATATAATCAACTTAGAGGACAAATTAACGATAATCCTAATTCAGAATTAATTTTAAACAATCTTCCGTCTGGTATTTATAAATGTGACTATCAGTTATTGTTGAATTTTTTTATTGATGCTAAGACTCTTAATATGTCAAAAATACGGTTGATAAACAGTCAACTTAAACATGTTGAAGTAACTGATAAGTTAAGTAATATTTATCCGTCACTTCGAAAATTCACACTTGTACTTTTGATTATAAGTTCAATTTGGCTAATTATTTTAGTTAGCACGAAAGACAGAGCTAATAAGTACATGTTGTTATTTTCTATGATTATTTTTATTTTTGCGATTAGCTACGTTTCACTAGAAGCAACATTGAAAGATCGTGTTTTTTATTCAGCACTTCTACCTCTAATTATAATAATGTATGATAGTTTGTCTGATATTGACATAAAACCAATGAAATTATCTTTCGTAGTACTCATTTGCACGTTTGTATCATTATTTTTTAATAGAACAAATAGAATATCATGTGTGTCAGAGGAAGGACGAAAGGTTTTTAGACAACAAAACTCGCTATTAAAAGAGTATATTGGTAATAATAAGAGTGTAATTCGTTTTTGTGGTGATATTGCTTTTGAATTTTCAGATCCTTTTTCAATTTCTTCGTCAATAAATATTAATAAGATATACATTTCTGATTGGGCAACGAACATGCCAACAAATAAATTGTTCTTTTACTCATTTCAAGATTTGATAAATAAACATTCTATTTTTCTTGAGAAAAGGAATGCAAATTCGGTATTGACTCTTATTAAAGAGAGCATATTCCTAAATTACAGTATTCGCGTTATGTCTAAAATTGAGTTGCAATCAAAAGATTATATTATTGTTAAGTTATACACTAAAAAAACACATTATAATTTCGAATAAATCATAATTCACCCATACATGATTCCTTTTAATAAACCCTACCTCACAGGTAAAGAAACGCATTATATCTACGAAGCAGTTAATAGTGGTAAAATTTCGGGCAATGGCATGTTCACCCAACGTTGCCAAAGCTATTTCGAAAACCGTTATGGATTTAAAAAGTGTCTGTTAACTACTTCCTGCACAGATGCGCTAGAAATGGCAGCTTTGCTTTGCAATATTCAACCGGGTGATGAAGTGATTATCCCCAGTTATACTTTTGTTTCTACGGCATTAGCTTTTGTCCGTCAGGGTGCAACAATCATTTTTGCAGATAGTTATACTGATAATCCAAACATTGACGCCGATAAAATCGAAGGACTTATAACCCCCCGCACTAAAGTTATTGTTCCGGTACATTATGCCGGTGTGGCTTGCGATATGGATAAGATTATGTCTATTGCCAATAAATATAATTTGTGGGTAGTGGAGGATGCTGCTCAGGCTGTGGATTCTTACTATTCAGAGGTAAGAGGTAAGGGGCAAGAAGCAAGAGCTTTGGGTTCGATAGGTCATCTTGCAGCTTTTTCTTTTCACGAAACAAAGAATATCATATCGGGTGAAGGGGGGATGTTGGCAATAAACGATGACCGGTTTGTACATCGGGCAGAAATTATCTGGGAGAAAGGCACTAATCGTGCGGAGTTCTTCCGTGGTGAAGTGAACAAATACGGTTGGGTTGATACGGGTTCTTCGTTTTTACCTTCCGAGGTTATTGCTGCTTTTCTTTGGGCGCAGATTGAAAATCTGGAAGATATTCAACTAAGAAGAAAGACACTGTGGAATCTTTACTTTCAAGAATTGAGTCCCCTTGCTAATAAGGGATTCTTCTCTTTGCTAACATTACCCTCCTATGCTACTAACAATGCTCATATGTTTTATCTGGTATGCAATTCGCTGGATCAACGTACCCGGTTTATTGCCCATTTAAAACAGCATAAGATTTTATCTGTATTTCATTATTTAAGTTTGCATAGCAGCCCTTATTATATTGATAAATACAAAGGTGATGCATTGCCTAATTGCGATCATTTTGCCGATTGTTTGGTGCGTTTGCCTTTATTTTACGAATTGTCGGACGTTGATGTTGAGAGAGTTGTACAGGCAGTAAGCACGTTTTTCATGTAGTTAGACGCATCATGCGTCTGACGATTGATTAAGAATTGATGAAACAAAATAAACTACTACTACTGTCAACCGTATTCCTACTTTTATGTGTGGCATATATGGCTGTACTGGCAGCTATACCCGATGGTTATAATGATATGCGTGAACATGCGGCTTTTGCGCGTGAAATGCTGAGTGGGGTACGACCAACTGCGGGTAACTTTATGTTCTATTGGTTGGTGAATATTGTCTCTTTGTTTAGTGGGAATATTCGTTTTTCAGAAATAAGTTTGTGTTTACTTTTAGCCGGTGCCAGTACTTATCGACTATATTGGTCACAGAAAAAAATTGTGGCTGTAACCGCCAATGGTAAAAACTGTCGGTTAGACTATTGGTTATCATTTGGCTTTGCAGTAAGCTTACTTTTTGTTTTTGTCATTCCCATTCCAAGTTATTCGTTGGATGAGTTTATGTATATTGGTAACTATGTACCCAATGTATGGCACAACTCTACCGTATTATTTGTGTTTCCTTTTGCATTGCTACTTTTTGAGCAGTCATACCGACAATTGACGCAATACGACGCGCAAAGAAATAATTGGATTTTGCTGTTTATTTTTCTGAATGTATTTATCAAACCGAGCTATTTTTTTGTTTTTGCAAGTGTGTATCCTTTGCTATTGCTTCTTAAATATAAATTAAAAAAAGAGTTTTGGCAGGGGATTTTACCGGTCATGATTGGTTTGGTCTTTTTAGCGTTGGAGTTTTGGTCTATTTATCTAACGAAAGATCCGTTTAGTAACGAAAAATCGTCAGTCATTTTTCAACCATTTTATAGCAGTTCACTTTTCCCCGATTTGTGGCCAATGCCTTATGCTTTTATTTTTTCATTGTTCTTTCCACTGCTTTATACTGCGTTTAATTTCAATACAGTCCGGAAAAGCCAGTTGTTTTGGTTCTCTTCTCTTTCCTTTATTGTCTCTGTATTTATTTATCTGTTTATTGCCGAAACAGGTCCCAGGGCTACACACGGTAATTTCTACTGGCAGATAGTCATCTGTACCTGGATTTGTTTTTTCGTTTCACTGATGGCATTGTTGAAGGATTTCAAACAACAGGGTAAGACATTTAAGAATAGTTTACTTCTCTCTACTTATTTTATTCAAGTACTGATTGGTATAGTTTACTTTGTAAGGTTGTGTGTTACAGGAAATTATTATTGAGTTGACATAACCTTTATTTTAAACACTGGATTAAGTTGATGATTGAACAGATTTAAACGATTTAGAAACTAAGTTCTTGATGGCCAAATGATAAATACAATCATGAAAATAACTTAGTTAATTTTAAATCATTAGCTGCGCTGATCTTCGATTCTGACTTGTCGAATCGAATATTTTGATACAGTAAATATAGATCCGTTTCTTAATACGCGAGATATGCATTTATCCCTCCCTGAGGTAGTCAGATTCCATTTTTCTTGCTGCAAAATTCCGAAATCAAAAAATATTAGATGTTTTCCTGCTGAAAAATGCACGTTTCTAATATTTATTGAAGTTTTCTCTGAGAAAAATACCTGTTCCCGAAATTTATCAATGTTTTCTCCGAGAAAAATGTATGTTTCCCATATTTTTCGATGTTTTCTTGCTGCAAAATGCCGAAAATAAAAAATATTAGATGTTTTCCAGCAGAAAAATAGGAAAATGAAAAATTATTGCTGTTTTTCTTGCTGCATAATTTCAAAATAAAAAATATTTAATGCTTCAACTGAAGCAATGACTAATGTAACTCCTATTCGTTTCTACTGTCCTTATTTTATTCCTTCCATTTTATAACCCTTCTATAGTTGATATTTAAACGAAATAATATATCTTTGTTAAGCAGATTGAGAGTGTCATGGATTCTACAGTGATTTTATCCACTGATTACTCTGGTTTACACAGATGAAAGAAAACTGTTCAATCAATTTGTAAGAGTAATGATCTTTAAATAATCAGTGTAAGTCTCTTGAATCACTGGATTATCTATTTTAGAAAATTTTTCCGTGGATTAAATATACAATTAGTGTAAATCATGCCAACAGCAATTAAATTCGAAAATATATCCAAACAATACCGCCTTGGAGTAGTATCTACGCAAACGCTTAGTCACGACCTCAACCGTTGGTGGAAGATGAATATCCGTGGACAAGAAGATCCTTATTTAAAGATTGGCGAAGTAAACGACCGTGCACATAAAGGCGAAAGCGAATATGTATGGGCATTGAAAGATATCAACTTCGAAGTGCAACAAGGCGATGTACTCGGTATTATCGGGAAGAACGGAGCCGGAAAGTCTACACTTCTAAAAATCCTCTCCAAAGTTACAGCACCTACTACCGGAACCATTAAAGCAGCCGGACGCATTGCTTCCTTATTGGAAGTAGGTACCGGTTTTCACCCCGAAATGACAGGCCGTGAGAATATCTATATGAACGGTGCTATTATGGGCATGACCAAAGCAGAGATAACCCGTCGTTTTGACGAGATTGTCGATTTCTCAGGCGTGGAACGATATATAGACACTCCGGCTAAACGTTACTCCAGCGGCATGACCGTACGACTTGGTTTTGCCATAGCTGCCCACCTCGAACCCGAAATACTGGTAGTAGACGAGGTACTGGCCGTAGGCGATGCCGAATTTCAAAAGAAAGCCATTGGTAAAATGCAGGATGTCAGTAGAGGGGAGGGAAGGACTGTATTGTTTGTGAGTCATAATATGGATGCTATGTTAAATTTATGTAAGACTGGAATTGTATTGGAGAATGGTTATATATCCCGTTCTTCCGAAATATCGGGATGTGTTGATTTTTATTTACAAAGAAATAATCAAAATACAGAGTTTATTTGTGAAAGTAATTTGAATAAAACAATTTTTTTTAGTCATATTGCATGTTTAAATTCAGATAATACGCAAAGTACAAGTAATTCATATTTATCTGTTGAAAATGTCATTATTAGTTTGACAATTAAAACAACATTGCAAGTAATTTCAAAAAACACAATAGTTGATATTTCTGTGTACAGTAATAAAAATATACTTTTGTTTGTTGTTGAGCATGAATTAAATGCTAATATGATTAAGAGTGAAACCATTCAAATAAACGTAAAATTACCAAATAAGCTTATTGCTCCGGGTTTATACTATATTGAGTGTGCAATACATGAACCTAATGTTTTGGTGCATGACGTAGTGAGAGAAGCTTGTTCTTTTACAATACTAGATTCTGATACCCCTTACTTAAAATACAATGGAATTAGCCAAGGTTTCTTTTTGATGAATGCTGACTGGCAAATGAAAGAATAATTGTTGAAACATTCTTTGTGATCATGAAACGTATACTAAAAAAAATTATAAAGCAGATTCTTCCACCAATACTTTTTAATTTGTTCAGAAGACGAAAAATTGAGCAAACTAAATATGGATGGTTTGGAAATTATCAAAATTGGATAGAAGCAAATAAGGATTGTACTGGATATGATTCTCAAATTATAGCTGAGAAGGTCAAAATGGCATTACTTAAAGTAAAAAATGGAGATGCTATATATGAAAGAGATTCAGTGCTCTTTGATTCAATTCAATATTCATGGCCTCTGCTGTCTATGCTCCTTCGGATTAGTTTTGAGCAGGGAGGCAGACTTCATTTGGTAGATTTTGGAGGTTCATTAGGGACAACATATTATCAAAATAGGGATTTTTTATCGATTGTAAGCGATTTAAAATGGAATATTGTTGAACAGCAACACTATGTAAATATAGGAAAGGTTTACTTTGAGGATAAACAATTGAAATTTTATTATTCGATTGATGAGTGCTTGGCTAATGATTATTGTAGTTTACTTTTGCTTTCAAGTGTGATACAATATTTAGAGTTTCCATTTTCATTTTTAGAAAATATCAAAAAGAACAACTTTGAATATATTATTTTTGACAGAACAGCATTTATAGATTCATCAGAACATATTATAACAATTCAACTTGTCCCCCCCGAAATTTATGACGCAAGTTATCCATGTTGGTATTTTAATGAAGTACAGTTGCTTGACATATTACTAATTGAATATGATTTAATTTATTCATTTCCCTCTATTGATAAAAGCAATATTGATAAAAGTTACTTTAAAGGTTTTGTTTTAAAAAAGAAAAAATGCTGAATTTCTGTACTTTATTTGATTCTAATTATTCAGCCAAAGGGCTTGCAATGCATACTTCTTTGTTGAGATATTGTAATGAATTCCATCTTTATATTTTTGCATTTGATGATATAATATATGATGTTTTATCGGCAATGAACCTGAAGTATGTTACTGTTATACAGCTCGGTAGATTTGAAGATGAGAGATTGTTACAGATAAAAAAGACAAGAACTAAGGCAGAATACTGTTGGACATGTACATCTTCAACAATCTTGTACTGTATTCAACAATTTAATTTAGATCATTGTACATATGTCGATGCTGATTTGTATTTTTTCAGTAACCCACGGACATTGGTTGATGAAATGGGTGCAAAGGACGTTTTAATTACTTCACACCGATATACACCAGAGTTTGATACTTCTTTAGTTGCGGGCAAATACTGTGTTCAGTTTATGACGTTCAAGAATACCGAAAATGCTATAAATATATTGAACTGGTGGAGGGATGCGTGTATTGATTGGTGTTATGCAAGAGTTGAAGATGGAAAGTTTGGTGACCAAAAGTATTTAGATGACTGGACAACCAGATTTACTGGAATACATGAATTAGAACATTTGGGTGGTGGAGTTGCTCCCTGGAATATGCAGCAGTATTCATTTGTAAAAGAGGGGAGAATAATTGTAGGTACAGAACTGGTTTCTAATAAAAAATTTGAACTTATTTTTTTTCATTTTCATGCGATGCTTGCTTTTAAAAAGATTTTTTTTCGGGAGTTTTATTTTCAGGCGTATCCCTTAGCAGCCACAACAAGAAAAATTGTATACCTACCTTATGTTGCTGAATTAAAGAGAAAATATCATGTATTGAACTCTTTGGATAGTAGGGTTGATGGGATTGCAACTAAGATACTGGATATAAGTTGGTGGAAATATGCTAAAGCGATCAGAAAGAGGTGCTTGAATGAGGAAAATAAATATAGTTATTGGATAGATTTAAGATAGATAGTAGGAAGTTATAGGTAGTCTACAAAAAGATTGTAGAGCGTATTTTATATTTATTTTTTCGGGGAAATATATGGCAGAATTAATCGATTTGAAAACTTTTACAGATGAGCGTGGAAATCTTACCGTAATAGAAAAAGTTGTTCCATTTGACATCAAACGTATTTTCTATATTTATGGTGTTGATGACTCTGAACGGGGCGGGCATCGTCATTACACTACTATTCAGGCTGCCATTTGCTTACAGGGGAGCTGTGTAATTACTTCTAACGACAGTAAAATTACATCTGAGTATATCTTGGATTCTCCGAATAAATGTTTAATTTTACAACCCAATGACTGGCATATAATGAATCATTTTACACCGGACGCAATCTTGATGGTGTTGGCTTCTGAGTATTTTGACCCAAATGACTATATTTATGACCCCTATGATTGAGTACGAAAGCCTTTTAAATACGAATTGCCAATTTAAAGAGGCATACCTTGAGGCATTCCAATCAGTAATAGAAAGTGGTTGGTACATTTTGGGCAATAAGGTAAAACAATTTGAAAATGAATTTGCTAGCTATACGGGTTCAAATCATTGTATAGGTGTAGCTTCGGGCTTGGATGCTTTGGTGTTAGCTCTAAAAGCTCATGATTTTCCTGCTGGCTCAGAAGTAATAGTACCATCGAATACTTATATAGCCACAATTCTATCAATATTGCATTGTAATTTGAAGCCGGTGTTGGTTGAACCGGATTTGGCAACATACAATATTCAAGCAAAACTTATTGAAGAGAATATCAGCTCAAGAACAAAGGCAATAATTGTAGTACATCTTTACGGTAAAGCCTGTAAAATGGATGATATTATGGATATTGCTGAACGATATCAGTTAACTGTTGTAGAGGATTGCGCACAAGCACATGGAGCAAGCTTTAACGGAAAACAGGTGGGAACTTTTGGTATTGGAGCATTCTCATTTTATCCCACCAAAAACCTTGGAGCTATTGGAGATGCAGGTGCAATAACAACCAGCGATGTGCAACTAGCTCAGAAATTACATTCTCTTCGAAATTATGGATCTGAAATAAAATATCATAATGAGTATGTAGGATACAATTCCAGATTGGATGAGGTACAAGCAGCACTTCTTTCGGTCAAATTGAAATTTATGACTGAAATTACAAATTATAAACGAAAGTTAGCTTCCATTTATTTGTCAGAGTTGAAAGATGATTTTGTTTGTCCCGAAGTTGATGACAATCACTATGATGTGTATCATATCTTTAATATTCGCCACCCCCAAAGGGACAATTTACGATCCTATTTATTAGATAATGGAATAAAAACAGAAATTCATTACCCTATACCTCCGCATAAACAAAAAGCAATGCAAGGAATTATTACAGGTAACTACCCAATTTCGGAAGAAATTCACAATACTACATTGAGTTTACCCATATCGTATGGTCACACCATAGATGAAATAGGGCGCATAGTTGATGTCTTAAACAAATTTTAATAGAACTTCTATACCAGAAATAGACGAACATGCACGACGGAGTAAAGTTTTATCATTATTTTTTTCCAATCTACAACAGAATTCGTACAATCGCAAGGTTGAAAACAAGAATTGTAGGTAGTGGGAATACATGCTCTAACTTGAATATTTTTACCTCCAAATGTAATTTTGAAATCATTGGGAGTACTAATCATATATCTTTTGGTGAATTTTCTAAAATTGGGAGTGTCAGATTAAAAATTATCGGAGATAATAATACCATTATTATTGGTAAACATTGTCGGATAATGGATTCTGAATTGTGGATTGAGGACAATAATTGTGTTATTTCAATTGGAGATTTTACTACTGTTGAGTCTGCACATATTGCAGTAACAGAGTCGAATAGTAAAATAAGAATTGGCGAAGATTGCATGCTTGCCAAGAAAATAGTGATTAGAACTGGTGATTCACATTCTATTATTGATTTGGAGTCGAACAAGCGAATAAATTATGCTAAAAGTGTGCAAATAGGAAATCATGTTTGGGTAGGAGAGCGATCTACTATTTTGAAAGGTGTTAATATTGAAGATGATGTAATAATAGGAACCGGTGCTATAATTACAACAGACTGTCCTGCCAATGTTATAATGGCCGGAGTTCCTGCTAAGATTCTTAGAACTAATGTAACCTGGAAGAGAGAACGAATTGATAAATAACATGAATCTAAGTATAATTACCATAAACCAGAATAATGCTGAAGGATTGCGTAAAACCATTGAAAGTGTGTTTGCTCAAACCTACAACGATTTTGAGTATATTGTAATTGATGGAGCTTCAACAGATTCGAGTACACAGTTATTGAGGGATGTTGATATTCGGAAGGGTCAAAATTTTAATTGGATTTCTGAACCCGACACAGGAGTGTTTCATGCTATGAACAAAGGTATTCAACAAGCAAAGGGAGATTATTTATTGTTTCTGAATTCCGGCGATTTTCTTGTGGATAAAAGTGTTTTATACAATGTGTTTTCTAAATGTAAATTCTCGGAAGATGTTTTATGTGGCTGTTGTAGAATTACGAAGAATGAAAAAACAATTTATATTACTAATCCTCCAGAAATATTCAAATTAAGCAATTTTTATAAAGCAAGTATAGCTCACCAATCTACTTTTATAAGACGCTCACTTTTCGATAAATATGGATTGTATAGAGAAGATTTAAAATTAATGTCCGATTGGGAATTTTGGATACGTACCATTATTTTGGGAAATGCTACAACGATAAAAATTGATGTCATTATTTCAGATTACAACCTGAACGGCATTTCGAGTGACACAAAAAATCAGGTGTTGAAAGAACTGGAGACAGAAAAAGTATTTACTGATTTGAATTTGCAGAAAATAGTCCCTGATTATCAGCAATGGGAATATGACCGTAATGATATGGAAATATTAAATTGGGTTAAATTAAGATACATTCTTTATCATCCATTATGCATATTGTATCGGATAGCAGTGAGGATAAATAAACACAAAAGCAATCATTATGCAGATAAATAGTAGCAATTTCGAGACTCCAATTCTGTTGATTACCTTTAATAGACCTGAGCATATTCGCAAAGTATTTGAGGAAATAAAGAAACAGAAACCATTATATCTATTTGTATTTCAAGATGCTGCACGTGCCGGGAATAATGCGGACATAGTCAATTGCAGTGCAGTTCGAGATGTTCTCTCCGAACCCTTGGATTGGGACTGTGAACTAAAAACATTTTATGCTCAAAACAATCTTGGCTGTGGACGAGGACCATCGTCAGCCATCACCTGGTTTTTCGAAAATGTTGAACAAGGAGTTATTTTTGAAGATGACTGTTTACCTCATCCGGATTTTTTTCAATATTGTCGGCAATTGTTGGAAGAATATAAAGCTGATGAACGCGTGTCTTTTATTGCAGGATCTAATTTTCAGAATGGAATACAACGTGGAGACGGATCTTATTATTTTTCTGCAGGATCGTACGGCACATGGGGGTGGGCTACATGGAGACGAAGTTGGAATCACTTCGATTATATGTTAGAAAGGATTGATAAACAGGAGATGAAAAAACTTATAAAAAAATATTTTATCGAAAGCAGACAGAAGTCTTTCTGGCTCGAAATATATGAAAATGTAAAGAAAGATAGATACAAAGAAACTTGTTGGGACTATCAGTTTTATTTTTCTTGTTGGCAGCACAATATGGCAGCTATTATCCCTAATCGGAATCTGATTACTAATATAGGTTACGACGAACAAGGTACGCACACTTTTAGTGATAATCATCCGGCAGCAAATGTAAAATCGTCAGCAATTTTACCATTAATAAAACCTGCACATTTCTATGTAGATAAAAATGCTGATTTTTATTTACAAAAATGCTATACTCAACCCTATGAATATGGTTTTGAAGGTTTTAAAAGGATTCCTCATAGAATCAATAAAAGATTTAAGAAGTTAGTAGGTCATGAAGGAAAGTGGTTGAAATGACTTTCATATCAATTCATAGTCCAAAAATCACTCTACTTAAACGGTACTTTGTCGTTGATATTGTAAAAAATGCGAATGTTTTTCCAGAAGTATTAAAATGAAAGCAAAAAATTATTTTCTTCTACTTTTCCCATTAGCAATAATTGTAATTTATTTATTTGAGTTATATATGATTGATCGTAAATTAGACTCGATTTACGATGAAGGCTATTTATTCTTGATGATTCAAGCTGCGCATAACGGTAGTACTGATGGATTTAGTCAGTGGCCATCAATTGTTGATGCATTATTTAGTGATAAAATAATATCTAGTATTTTATATTTGAGATACGCTCGATTTTTCACACACCTTTTATCTGTCATATTATTTAGTTATGTAGCAACGTGGTATTTGATAAAGAAAAAAGTAATTGATTCATACAGGAAGGGATTACTTTTGGTTTGTATAATTTTTTTACTTGGGAGTTTTAATTTAGGAGGAATCATTATAGGCTATAACATCTTGCAAGAGTTCTTTTTATTATGCATCATTTCTAGTTTTTTGATTTCCAGTACATGTATTTCAAGTATTAAATATTATTTTTATATACTGATTGGTTTTTTCTTTTTTTTCTCTTTGATGACAGTTTTACCATCAGCAATTCTAGTTTTTTTAGCAGTTTTAGTTTTAATCTTCGCTTTAAACTACAAAAATAGAAAGGCGTTGATTGTTTCATATCTATCTATTTGTTTTGGTGTTTTAATTGCTATGTTGATTTTTCATTTATTTATTCTAGACTTGAGAGTTATTTTTCATGACATTTTGAAAGCAACAGAAACAGTCAAACACTGGGATGCAGGATATGACCTTCCTACGCTTGTTGCTAAGCTTTTTTTGTACTTACGCGATTTTTATATGGGAATTAACCTATTGTTAGGTTTAATTGTAGTATGCTATTTTGTAAATAAATTTTCGAATTGTTATTTTGCAGTATTGTTATTCATTTTTTCATTATTGTTATTTGCTTTTTATCAAATTAAACCGAAAATGCCATTGACTAGCTTTTTGGCATTTCCAATAGTATTGTTTTTTCTATTGAAATTAAAAAGCACGAGTAAAATAAGTCTTCGGATGATAAATTCTTATGATGTTTTATACAAAGTTTTTTTGTTTTTCCTACCTCTTCTATCATCTATTGGAACTAATGTTTATTTAGGGCATAAAATGGAATTTTTTATTCTACCTTGGGGATTATTGTTAGTGGAGTTAATGTATGATTCTAAAATAAGAGCTACTTACATTAAAGAGAGAACGTTAATTTTATGGCTATTTTTCATTATTGTTATCTTTCAACCATTTTTAGGAATTGTAAATGAAGTTGGACATTTAAAAGATAAAAGATATTATTTTAGAAATGATTCTCCGATTTCTCGAATAAATTTATCGATACAGCAAAAGAAGTATTATGATAATGTTTATATGATAATGAAGAGCTATGGATATGTTCCAACTGAAAAAGTATTTTCAACTCAGCTTGATCATATGACTTTAGTTGCTATGAAAGCGAAACCCAATGGAATTTACTTTTTTCCTAAAATATTTCTAATTGATTCCCAAAAAAGTGAATTAGCAAAACCGAATTTTATTTTTCTCAATCAAAATGATACTAAATTAATGTGCGATTCAATAAAATCTTTGAACTGGGGTTTTCCAGAAGAATATGATTCAATTTATGTTGGATCCCCAGAGACTATTAATACCGGTTATCCTATGGATCGAACACTCTATTGTTTAAAAAGGAGAAAAATACAAACGAACTAATTGTATTTTGTGTCATAAGATATATTTTGTTTAAAGATGAGTTATATTTAATTATGTTTTAAATATGAAGGTAAAACTATCAATTATTACAATAAACTACAATAACGCAGATGGTCTTCAAAGTACCATGGAAAGTGTTTTTAATCAAACGTCTAAAGAGTTTGAATATATTGTTATTGATGGTGGAAGTACTGACACTTCGTGTCAAGTAATCAGTGATCAGCGTTTAGTAATTAATGGGGAGATAAGTTTAAGTGGCATATCTGTGAAATGTATATCCGAACCGGACTCCGGTATTTACAATGCGATGAACAAAGGCATTGGTATGGCCAAAGGAGAATATATTCAATTTTTGAATTCAGGAGATATATTGGCTTCAAACGATGTGACTGAGAAAATGCTATTTGAGTTGAAAGTTGAAAGTGAAAAGTTGAATGACAATACAAATTCAATTCCTATTTTATATGGTAACATGATGAAAAAAATGCCCAGAAGATTGTTACGTGATAAAGGTTTTTCTGGAAGGCAACCTACTATGCTTGATTTTTATACCGGAACACTAAATCATTCTCCTGCTTATATCAAGCGCACTTTATTTGATACTTATGGTCTGTATGATGAATCCCTAAGAATCGTATCGGATTGGAAATGGTATCTACAAGTAATTGCCTTAAATGGAATAATTCCTGTTTATAAAGATATTGATGTTACTGTTTTTGACATGAATGGAATAAGCAACACTAATTCTACATTAGAGAAGCAGGAGCGTAGGGAGGTGTTGGAAGAAGTACTACCTTTGTCTGTTCTTGCTGATTATGATTGTTGGGCCAGTTCAATAGATCAAATGCAACGGATGAACCGTTATTGGCCGATTCGCAAAGGATTCTGGTTGGTTGAGAGGATGTTGTTTAAGTGGGAGAAATGGGTTAAAAATAAAGAGCAAGTTTTTTAAACATACAAATTGTATTATAAAATCAAATTAAAAAACAACATGAATTCTTGTGTTTTTAGCAAATAATATCACTGATTTTGAGAATCAAGCCGATGTTCTTAATAAGCTGGGGGATGATAATCAGGTGCGTTTTTACATAAGCTAAATTTTATTTTGAATTTCTTAGCAGTTATATATAAATATTAAATAAGAAAATGAATGTTTTATGAATGAAAGTTATTTAAATACTACTGTATGTCTTTTATGTGGTGAAACTGCAAAACAATCCACAATTCAAAAAGGTTATATGGAACCTGATATATTCAAAATTTATCATTGTGAGTTTTGTAATACGTCTTTTTCTATGCCAAGGGTTAGTGGGAGTAAAGTTTATGAATTAATTTATAAAAATACAGAAAAAATAAGAGGCTATTGTAGATACGCTCAATATCAAAATAAAGTACTTGATTTTCCAAACCCAATTGATTTTTTGTCAAATTCAGATCCTTCTTATTGGGGTTCAATTCATGCTTTAAAATCTGTATTAAACATTGATAGAAATGCACGAGTTTTAGAAGTCGGTTCTGGGTTGGGTTATTTTACATATTCTTTAAAAAGAGCAGGATATAATATTAAAGGATTAGATATATCAAAAGAAGCAGTTGAAGCAGCAATAAATAAGTATGGTGATTTTTATATTTGCGATGATTTAATACAATATGCACAAAAGAATTCAGAAGCCTATGATGTGGTAATTATGACTGAAGTAATAGAACATTTGAATGAGCCCAAAGTCTTTATAGAGGCAATCAAACAGTTAATAAAGCCTAAAGGTGCGTGTATTCTAACAACACCAAATAAGTCATTCTATTCTCAGGATGTTTTATGGGTCACCGACGCACCGCCTGTACATTGTTGGTGGTTTAGTGAAGAGTCAATTAAATTTATTTCTAAATTATTTGATATGGAATTGAAGTCTGTTAATTTTGGCAGTTTTTACAAAAAACATTCAGAATTATATAGAATAACAAATTTGAATAACGAGGGATCTTCAGTGTTTGATAATAACGGTAATGTAATTTATGATGAACAAAACAATATGCATAAATTTAGAACGCCTAAATGGTTGAAAAATATAAATACATATATTAAATTAAGAAATTATATACTCAAAAAAAAATATCCAGGCAGGTATATGAAGGGAGGTTTACGATCAACTAGTATTTGTGCGATTCTTATAAAAAACTAGTACTAATGATAAATAAAACAGTTCATTTTATCGAAAATCCATTAGTTTCAGTTGTAATTCCTTCCTATAATCGAGCCGAGACAGTTGGACAAACTATAGATTCAATACTTTTACAACAATGTAACTTTGAATTCGAGATTGTGATTGGCGACGATTGCAGTACCGATAATGTACGCACTGTTTTAAAAACCTATCAAGCAAAATATCCCAAGCAAATAAAACTATTATTCCACGAAAAAAATATCGGGTTAGGTGCTAACTGGGCTACTTGTGTTAAGCATTGCAGAGGCAAGTATATTGCTAATTGCGATAATGATGATTATTGGCATAACCCCGATAAATTAAAATTACAAGTTGATTTTTTAGAAGCTAATTTGGAATATGGTGTTTGTCATACAGATTATAGAAACCATAACAGAGAAACCGGAATAATTACCGAAATAGTTGTAAGTAATGACACCTTTGATATCTCATTACAAAAGGCTATTTTTTCAGGAAAATTCAGATGTTGTAATGCAACAATGATGTATAGAAAAGAGTTGATGGATAAATATCTCAATTTGGATGATTTTATTCAAAATCAATTTACCTTGCAGGATTGGAATACCTGGATTATTTTGGCTAAATATACTCAGTTCTTTTGTTTACCTGTTTCTACTGCTACCTTTGGTATTGAAACAGAATCAATAACCCGTCCTAAAGAGTATGACAAAGTAATACAGCGCTTTAAGAAGGAGAAGGAATGTTATAAATACGTATGTGACAAATTTCCAGACGATTTACCATTTGATGAACAAGGATATGATATGTATGTAAATCATATTTTATTAGGATTGGCTTATAAAAAGTGCGATTTTCCAACTGCACGAAAATATGGGAGTTTGTTATCTGCCGTTGGAAATACAAGTTTAAAAGTCAAATGCAGTGTAACTATCTTCACATTTTATAGTTACTGCTTTGCCTTAAGAATTAAATCTATTATTCGGAAGTCTTGATTCTCTCCCGCAGCTGCGTGGCTTTTCTCTTCTGCTGTGTAGCACTCGCCAAAAGCCTCGTGGCTTTTCACTTCCGCTATATAGCACTCTTCAATAGCCGCATGGCTTTTCACTTTCGCTATATGGCACTCTTCAATAGCCGCATAGCTTTTCACTATCGCTACATGGCCTTTCACTTCTGCTGTGTGGCTTTTCTATTCCGCTACGCGGCCTTTCTCTTCTGCTCCATATCCTTTTACTATTTTCATGGGGATATTCCTATCTAATAGCTTGCTATCAAATATAAAACAGACTTTATACCGAAGTTATTATTGAAAAAGCTATTCCAAAGCTTTAGATAGCCATTGCTATGCGTGGAAAATAATATGATTATGTAAAAAAAAGAATAGAAGATATTTTGGAAATAAATAATTAACCTTATATTTGTGGCTTAATTTAACTGTACTATTGTTTCAAATTTTTATCCGGTTGTTTATGAGTCACTTTCATGGACTGAATATAGTTGTTCAGAAACAGTTATATTCATTTATTGCTTTATTGAAAAGAAAATGGACACAATTTTGTATTTGTGTTGCAGCTATTGTGGTTATTACCTTCTTTCTGTACGAGGCCGAACCTTATAACATCTCGCTCTGGCAGGATCAATACAAAATTTTGAAACTTTCGGGTTATAGTCTTATCTATGTAGTCATAATTTGTTTATGCATTTGTTTTACTCCCTCCGATATTATTTATCCAACCCTATTAAACCGAAAATCTGTATTGCTGTTGACGTGTATGCTGATTGTTTTGGTGGTGGTTGCCGGCAGTGCCAACTGGCTTTATACTGCTTATATCTATGATAAATACCCGGTTAGTCTCTCTTCCTGTTTTAAATCCATAGAACATACTTCAAGTTTTAGTTTGCTTTCAGCTTTCTATTATGTGGGATATTTACTGTGGCGCAATAGAGACCATAGGTTGAAAAAAGAGATCGTTACTTTCGGTAAATTTAGTATGAAGGTAATGGATATTGTGCTTATAAAATCTGATGAAAATTATATTTTTCTTTATTGCTTGGAAGGTGATGTAATTAGAAAGAACTATTTGCGCTATAAAATATCGCATGCTCAGAAACAATTATCGACATACCCTCAGTTTGTTCGTATTCATAGATCTTATCTGGTGAATATGATGTTTGTGAATAGAGATAAACTAGCGGTAAATGGCACTAACTTTAAAATAACCGGAATAGATATAGAGATATGCATAGGGGAAAGTTTTAAAGGAAACCTAAAAAATTGGTTGTTAGCCCATACTGATTCCCCAGCTTAGGAAGCCGAACTGATAATCATATTCGATATTTCGTCACTGCCTCTACATTGTTTGTCACAGCCTTTTCTTATTTGTCACAATTTTGGGTTATACTTGTCACAAAGGAACTTTTACTTGTTTTAGGTTGAAAATCAATACTCTATATTTGCAACGGTTTCTAGCCTAACTAATGCTAAGTTTAGGAAGAACCAAATATTAACTGTAAAATAGAAATAATATGTCCAACACAAGAGTACCACAAACCATTGTTGAATTTAATGTGTATCTCAATAATGCATTCAATTATTTGAACTCCGGTGCACCTCAAAAGAACAGTGAACGATTGACAATAACGGAAGAGGAGCTAACTTTATTAAGCGATATTGTTGGTCGTTGGAATCCTCAGTATGTTTTATACAGTGATAAAGAAAAAACACGAACCCCACTTGTAACAGCACAGTTGCAGGATTTAATGGCGGAATTCAATGATCTCAATCAGTCAAAACATTTGCTAAATCGTATTGCAGCTTCGGCGAATGTAACTGTGGAGGATTTGAAGACATTTAATATCAAGAGTGGATCAACCAAACGTTCTGTAGCAGTACAACCTATTCAGGAAACGATTAATGTTTCTATTCAGTTATTGGGTGGTGGTTCGGCAACTTTCAAGTGCCGTGCCGAAGGGAGTTCACACGCATCTATTATTGATCAAGCCAACTGTATACAGTATACCTATTTAGTGGGTACAACTCCTCCCTCATCAGCCGATGATGCAGGTCTTTTCAGGGATATCAGCACTAAGGCTACTTTTACGCTGGCGCTTGGTTCGGGAAGCTCAACAAAATACCTGTATATTTATTTTCGTTGGTATAATACTAAACATCCTGAACTGGCAGGCCCCTGGACTCGGTTAGTAAGTACACTCATTGTTTAAATAAACAATTTGGACTGTAGTTTAATGAAATGAGAATGTCTGTAAAAGGCATTCTCATTTCTACTATTATAACCTGAGTTTGGAATAAATAGGGTCTGTTGAAAACAAAATCTGTCTTATTAATTGCCGTCCCATTTATGGGGCGGATAGATATGTATAATGGAGATTGGCTTTAGCCAAATAATTTAAAAATTTGGCTAAAGCCGAGTGAATCCTAATTTATACAGTCCCATAAATGGGACGGCAATTGATGCTGAAAATACGACATTATATTCTTACCGCTATTATGTAAAGTAATTGTATTTTATTGAACAAAAGAAAGTTTTTTCAGCGAACTCTAAATAATACGATGCTATTACCGCTTTAATTTAGAAGTTAATAGTATATTTGCATTTGATAACGATATAAATAGCTCTAAAAGTCCCAATTAATTTGTTTTCAGTTATAATTCCACTCTACAACAAAGCTGCCTATATTGAAAGAGCAATACAGTCGGTACTTTCTCAAACTTTTCAGGAGTTTGAGTTAATTGTGGTGGATGATGGGTCGACAGATGATAGCTTTACTCAGTTATCAGTGAAAGATCAGGACAGCTATAGAAAAATCAAGATTGTTCAGCAACAAAATAAGGGTGTATCTACTGCGAGAAACAATGGCGTAAAGTTGGCTAAGTATGATTTTATTGCATTTTTGGATGCGGATGATACATGGGAACCTACCTATTTGGAGGAAATGAAGAAGTTGACAGAGGTATTTCCCGAAGCAGGCATTTATGGCAGCAGCTATTATATTGTAAAAAATGGAAAGAAACGAATAGCTCCGATAGGAGTAGAGAAAAATTTTGATACAGGACTGATAAATTACTGTCAGGTATATAGCCAAACGCTTTGTATGCCACTGTGGACGGGTGCCACTATCATCCCTAAATCTATATTTGACCTTGAAAATGGTTTCAATCCTCGATTGAAATTAGGTGAGGATTTTGATCTTTGGATACGGGTGACTACAAAGTATCCGGTTGCGTTTCTGAATATTCCCTTGGCAAATTATAATCAAGACGTAGAGTTGAAAAATAGAGCAATAGGAGAGAAGCTGTATCAGCCGGAGGAACATATGCTTTTTACCGATTATGGTGAGTTAAACAGAAACATGGACTTTCGGTATTTATACGAACGATTGGCACTTTATGGTCTATTACCGTATTATTTAGCCGGAAAAAATAAAGTAGAAGTTGAATCTATATTGTCGCGAATTAATTGGCAACAACATGAACTAAAATATAAATTGTATTATCATATATTGCCAAAAAGAATAGTGAGAGTATGGTTTAAACTATTGAAGTTAGGGTCTATACTTAAAAAGAAAATGAAAAATAGTGATAAACGATAAGTGATTAGCGGTAAGTAATGAGTAGTAGGATTACCAACTGATTACTGTTCACTGATTACTGATAACTAACTAGAGACTAATGAAAATAGCATACTTACTTGGTTCTTTAAATCGTGGCGGAACGGAAACATTGTTGTTGGATGTTTTTCGGAATGCTACTGCTAATCAATTAGAGGCTATAGCAGTCTATAGAAAATCAGGAGTGTTGGAACATGATTTCATCAAGATTCCTGTGCAACTTTATAAATTGCCCTTACAAAAGAATATCTTTAGTTACTTTTTTCGTCTACGTCGGGTATTGATGAATCATAGTATAAAACAAGTGCATGCACAGCAACCGCTGGACGCTCTATTAGCTTGGATAGCCACTTTAGGGCTGGATATAAAAATTGTATTGACCTTACACGGATATGATTTTCAGGAACGTAGGCTGGGTCAGATTATTCTTTCCTTTATCCTGAAACGAACCGATGCTAATATCTACGTAAGCAATGCCCAACGAGCGTATTATCAAAAGAAGTACGGATTAGACGAGAATAAACAGAGAGTGGTATACAATGGAATATCGTTTAATAAATTTGATGGGGCAAAGAGCGCAAGTACTCATAGCATGACTTCAAGTCATATTATGAGTAAAGAAAATACTCTGCGAAGAGAATTAAAGCTCATCCCCGACACAATGCTGTTTGGTACAGTTGGTAACTTTCTTCCGGGACGAGACCAACTAACGATATGTAAATTTTTGAAACTATTGAAAAAGGAGGATGCACCATTTCATTTTGTTTTTGTAGGAAAGAAAGTTGAAAACTCCGCTAATTTGTATGATGACTGCGTGAATTATTGTCGGCAGAACAATCTATTGGGGAATGTAAGCTTTTTAGGTAGCAGAGAGGATGTTCCGGGCATTTTATCTCAGTTGGATGCTTTTGTCTATGCCACCGATCACGATACTTTTGGTATAGGAGTAGTGGAAGCTATGGCGGTAGGCATTCCGGTATTTGTCAATGATTGGATGGTCATGTCCGAGATTACTGATGCTGGAAAATATGCAACACTCTATAAAACGAAGGATGAGCAGGATTTACTTCGGCATTTTTTGTTATTTTTGCAGGATAAAACAAGTTTTGTTACAAAAGCAGCCAATGCTTCTTCTTATGTCCGACAGAAATATAGCATCGAAAAACATATAGAGAACTTAAAGCAAGTTTATAGTGAACAGTGATTAACGATTAGTGATAAGTTATAAACGATAATGGATAAGTGATTAATTATTAGTAATGAAGATATGAAGGAGTCTATTTTGGCAGAAAAGAGTTTTGATTTTGCTATTAGGATTATCAACTTGTATAAATACCTAACTGAGAATAAAAAGGAATTTGTCATGTCAAAGCAATTGATGATAAGTGATTAATTAATATAGATTAACGATAAGTGATTTATTTATGAAAGAATCAATTTTGCAAGAGAAGTGTTTTAATTTTGCGATACGCATAGTTAACCTATATAAATATTTATGTGAAGTAAAGAAAGAGTTTGTCTTATCTAAGCAATTATTGCGATCTTGAACAGCTATAGGTGCTTTGAAAAGTGAAGGACATTTTGCCGAGAGTAAATTAGATTTTATACACAAATATGGAATTGCCCAAAAAGAATGTAATGAAACAATTTATTGGTTGAAATTAATACAAAAAACCAGACTATATTGATAATAAGCAATTTGATAGTTTGTTGAATGATGTAGTTGAACTTATGAAAATCATTACAGCCAGTATTTTAACTGCAAAAAAATCATTAATTAAACGTTAATTAATGATTGCTGATCCTTAATCCTTTATCACTAATCGTTAATCCCTTATATTGTGCTATCCTACTTCCCCAAATACTTCACTTCCAAAGCCATTACACTTTATCTAGGTGCATTGGTTGTTTGTAACGTCATTTTCTTTAAAAATGCATTGTCTCCCCTTTGGTGGGTATTTGGTATTGTAGAAGTAATAGGGTTCTTCTATTTTGCGAACTTACTCACTAAACAATGGGGTAATAGCTCCTCAAAAAAGTTTGCAAAGCAACTTTTTCAGACTGCTTTAATTATTAGATTGTCATGGATGATCTTCAGCTACTTTTTCTATACCTATATGACGGGGCAACCATTTGAGTTTGATGCGGGAGATGCTTTTGGTTATCATGAAGAGGCTATTTGGGTACATGAGCTTATAAATGCAGGTAACTTACAAACTTTTTTTTCCTATCTTGATGGTCGTTTTTCGGATATGGGCTATACATTCTATTTGGGTTGGCAATACTGGATTACGGGAGATTCGATTATCATTGCAAGACTCTTAAAGGTACTATATGGAGCTTATACCTGTGTGTTAATATACAAGCTTACAGTACGGAATTTTGGGGAAGAGACAGGACGGATAGCTGCTATATTCTGCATGTTGATGCCTAATCTAATACTCTATACTGGTTTACATACCAAAGAAGTAGAAATGGTATTATTGACAGTGGCATTTATGGAACGGTCAGACTGGATGTTCAGAAATAAAAAATTTAATCTCGTCGAAATTGCTCCGCCTATATTGTTAGCCGGTTCACTTTTTTTCTTTCGTACTGTATTGGGTGCTACTGCTATTTTTGCATTATTTACTACGCTTTTGTTTACATCCACCAAAGTATTAGGGATGGGTAAACGATTGATATTAGCCGTTTGGGTATTACTTACCGTTGCTTATTTTGTAGGAGGTAAGATAAGCAATGAAGTTGAACAAGTGTGGAAAGCGAGAGAGGCTACTCAACAGGCATCTATGGATTGGAGAACGGTACAGGAAAACGGGAATAAATTTGCAAAATATGCAACCGGGGCAGTGTTTGCACCCATTATTTTTATTATTCCTTTCCCAACCATTATTGAAACACCTTTACAGCAAAATCAGAAAATTATAAATGGTGGAAACTATGTCAAGAATATTATGGCATTTTTTGTCATTTTTGCTTTGTATTGGATTATCAAGGAAGGAAAATGGCGGGAGTATATAACCTTAAGTGCTTTTACAATTGGCTATTTATTAATTATAGCTAATAGCTCATTTGCCCAGTCGGAGCGTTTTCATCAGCCGGCATTGCCTTTTTTGTTGGTATTTGCAGCTTTTGGTATTAGTAAAATGACGAACAAAGAAAAGAAATACTTCCGGTGGTATACAATTTTTATTTTTCTGGCTATTGTAGTCTGGAGTTGGTTTAAACTGGCTGGAAGGGGAATGACTTAATAGTTAGTAGTAGATAGTTGGTAGTTTCTAGTAGATAATTTATAGTAATTTCTAATAAGTACTTACTACTTAACGTGAGTTCGATATAAGACTTTTTTTTAATATTAACACTATATAAGTCCGAAGGCTTCGGCGTGAGCTCAGTCGAACGGACTTGAATGTGAATTGAAAATCGGCGTAGCCAATAACCGCGGGTGAAACCCGTGGAAAAGACAGAACATGAATGCGAACCCCGAACCAACGGTCAGCGTAGCTAATGGGGTTCTGATTATTTTATACAAATACCACGGGTTACACCCGCGGTTATTCACATTGAATCCCTTCAGGATTCAAAAATCCACTTTTAATTTATTGTAAGCTATTTTCCTATCTCGAACTCACGTTACATACTAATAACTTCTACTAATAACTATGAAACTACTTGTCGTTTGCAGCAAAAATTCCGGAAAAATAGCTCCTTTTATTTTTGAGCAAGGTGAGTCGTTGGTGTGCTTAGGGGTGGAAGTAGATTATTATCCAATTGTTGGCAAGGGCTTGCTAGGATATTGGAAAAACAGAAAATTGCTCCTTCAGAAAATAAAATCGTTTGAACCCGACATAATTCATGCACATTATGGTTTGTCGGGATTATTAGCCAATACACAGAGAAGAATACCTGTGGTGACTACTTATCACGGAAGCGATATAAATATACCCGGTTTGTTCTTTCTTTCTCGGATGAATATGCTGTTATCTGCACATAATATTTTTGTATCGGAAAAAAATAGATATAAATCCGGTTTAAAAACAAATTTTTCTTTAATGCCTTGTGGAGTTGATACTGTTCTTTTTGTTCCTCGATCAAAGTCTGAATCCCGCAAACTATTGGGATTAGAAGAGGAAAAGAAATTAGTTTTATTTTCAAGTGCATTTGATATTTCTGTCAAGAATTCAGCATTGGCATTATCTGCCGTTGCTCAGTTACACCAAGTTCAGTTGATAGAGCTAAAAAACTATACCAGAGAACAGGTTACACTTCTGATGAATGCATCTGATGTAGCTCTAATGACCAGTTTTACGGAGGGATCACCGCAATTTATCAAAGAAGCAATGGCTTGTAATTGTCCAGTTGTTTCGGTAGCTGTTGGTGACGTTCCCTATGTGATAGAAAATACTAATGGTTGTTTTATTGCAGCTTACGATCCAAACGATCTTGCCGAAAAATTAAAAATGGCATTGGACTTCGGAACGAGAACGGACGGTCGAAAACGGATAATTGAGTTGGGCTGGAGTACAGAAAAAGTGGCTGAAAAATTGCTGAATTTGTATCGTGAAATTCTCCATTAGTGGATGTCCTGCTTAAGAGGGAACTTACTTGGTTTTTACTCCTGTTTAAGATATATTTACTCATCTGATGTCTTTAAAACATCCTATGACTCGGTAGTACAAGGTCTAAAATGAGGTACAGGTTAAACAATTTTTGTATCTTTGCATAAGTACAAATTATACCACTAACTAATGATAGTTCTACACTCCTCCATAAATGATATTGATCCTATTCAATGGGAGGAATTAGTCCGTAATTCACCAACGGCGAGTTTTTTTCAAACCCGGGTCTGCTACAATTTCTATTCATCTCTCTCTTTTCTGAAACCTTTTGTTTTTGCAGTTTCTGAAAACGAAAGGCTGATCGGACTTGTTTGCGGTTACATTATATCCGATGGAAATGGGCTCAAACGCTTTTTGAGCAGAAGAGCTATAGTGCCGGGTGGATTGCTTTTAGATGCAAATATCTCATCAAATACTTTACTCCGGTTACTAAATTACACGATCGCTCAAACCTCGAATAAAGCAATTTATCTGGAGCTTAGAAATTATAACGATTTCTTATCGCACCGCACCACCTTTGAGAAGGCTCGTTTTACGTACAATCCTCATTTGAATTTTCACGTGTCTACAGATAGTGTGGAGGTTGCTCTTATGCAGTTGAACACCACAAAGAGGAGGGATGTAAGACTGTCGAAGAGAGAGGGTGCAGAATGGTTTGAGACAAAAAATAGTGAAGATGTAAGTGTCTTTTTCGAATTACTAAAAAACCTGTACGAAACAAAAATAAAAACACCTCTGTTTGAATTTGATTTTTTTGAGAAGCTGATTCAACTCCCTCAGGGAAAATTATTTGTAGTCAAATATAAGGATGAGATTGTGGGTGGAAGTGTTTGTGTGCTACTGGAAAACAAGACGATTTATGAGTGGTTTGTTTGTGGATTGGATGGTCAGATAAAAAATATATTTCCTTCAACATTGGCTACCTGGGCAGCCATTGAATATGCAGCTGCAAATGGGTACGAGCGTTTTGATATGATGGGAGCCGGTAAGCCCGATGAAGGGTATGGAGTTCGTGAGTTTAAGTCTAAGTTTGGAGGTGAGCTTGTGGAGCATGGCAGATTTATCCATATTAATGCTCCCCTTTTGTACAAGATTGGCGAAATGGGGATAAATTACTATCGTCGAAGAAAGCTAAGGAAATAATATTATTAATGCTGTTTTGAGTGGTTATTGTGAGGATAATACATCCGATACAAACCAAAATAAGAGAAATAATTTTCAGCCAATGAGCCTGTTTAAATTTGTACAACCAAGACTGAATTATTCATTTTCGGTTAAAGAAAAGATAATAGCATTCTGCTCGCTTTTTTTAAAACCTGAGTTGAAGAGCTCTTTTGTATCATCAATCTTAGATTCGGAAAACATCTATTTCTTTGACAATGCACGCTCTGGTTTGCAACTGGCGTTAAGTTTACTTTGTCCTAATTCTAAAGTAGGCGTACAACCATTTACATGTCCAACAGTGTTAGAGGCAATAGAGAAAGCACAGTGCATAGTTTCATTTGTTGATATAAATGATAGTTTAGTTATTGATAAACAGAGTCTTGGTAATAACATTGAACATCTTGATGCCCTTATACTTACACATACCTTTGGCTATCCGGCTGATGTAGATGAGATTCGGTCGGTAGTGAGTGGTAAGCTGTTGATAGAAGATTGTGCTCATGCTTTTATGTCTGAAAATGTAAATGGGTTGGTTGGAAAAGCAGGTGATATAGCTATATTTTCACACGGATTTGCTAAATTCCCATCTGCAATACAAGGGGGCTATTTATTACTGAATAACCTCCAGTATGCTGATGCATTTCAGCATCGTCTGAAAGCGATTGGTGCTCCGGCATTCAAAGACTCAGCACTGAATCTGCTGAAAGCTGTTTTATTGTCAATGATGAATAATGTGTTTATTTATAATGTACTAACATTAAAAATAAAAGAGGCTAGAAGACTGAAATTTAATTATAGAAAGCCGGTAGATTCTACCAAACCAATTAAATTTGGATTTACTTGCAACAGAGCTGTTTTTGAAAATAAACTATTGACAATTGATGAAAAGTTTCAAACGCAACAAAATAATGGTGGGCTGATAATGGAGGCATTACTGAATAATTCGGCTTTTAAAATCTGTCAACTAAAGCAAGGACAGAATTTTTTTATGATTCCTGTATTGGTAAAGAATCCTGATCATTTTATTATTTTTGCTGCATTGAGAGGAGTTGAAATTGGTCGGCACTTTGTTCAATCGCTGCAAATAATACCTCACTTTGGTTATCAACAAGGAAGCTGTGCTAACTATGAGAAGCTTATTGAAAACATGGTAACGATTCCAACGCATTACAATTATCCCCGTAAAAAATTAAACTGCCTACTATCCATTATCAAAGATTATTCAAATGAGTAAATATCTATATTTAATAAGTCATCCGGCTCACTTCCATATGTTTAAATTTAGTTTGAAGGAACTGGAAGAAAAAGGACATGAGGTAATTGTGGTGATTAGGCCTAAGGATATTTTGGAACAACTTTGTATAAATTATGGGCTTAAATATATAAAGATTAAAGACAGACCAAAGAAATATGGAATAGTTGGACTGGCCTTAGCACTTATAAATAAGGACTTTGAAATGCTTCGTATTATAAATGAGCATAAGCCGGATTTATTGATTGCCTCTGATGGTTCGGTAGCCCGCGTGGGCTTTATAAAAGGAATTCCGTCGTTTGAGTTTAGCGAAGATGATGCAAAAGCAATTAAGCTGTATGCAATTACATCTTACACATTTTTTACAAAAATCATATCACCCCGGGTTGTTGATGCCTGGCTTTGGACCAAAAAGAAGATAGCTTATGATGGTTACCAAAAGCTAGCGTATTTGCATCCTCATCAATTTTCGCCAAGTTTAGAGATAAAGGATAAGTATATTGATGTAGAGAAATATTTTATTCTAAGATTTTCTGCATTGGATGCTTATCATGATTTAGGTATAAAAGGCTTCGATGAAACACTAATTATGAATATTATAACCCGATTGACTGGGTACGGTAAAGTTTATATTTCGAGTGAAAAACCATTAACGCCAAATCTTCAAAAATATGCCTTGAATATCAATCCTTTGGATATACACCATGTACTGGCATTTGCAACTATGCTTATCGGCGATAGCCAATCAATGAGTGGAGAGTCGGCTTTATTGGGAGTTCCTTCTATCAGGTATAGTAGTTTTGTAGGCAAATTGTCAGTTCTTGAAGAGCTAGAACACAAATATGGACTTACATTTGGTTTTAAACCGGGGAATGCCGATGAAATGTTACAAAAAATTGATGATATACTAAGAATTGAAGACATTAAGAAAGAATTCTTAATAAGGCGAGAAAAGATGCTAGCTGATAAAATTGATGTTACAGCCTTCTATGTTTGGTTTATAGAAAATTACCCCGAGAGTGTCAAGCAAGTGAAAAATTACCGGACCAACTACTAACAACCAACTAATCACTATCAAAAATGCCAGTCGACTTTACCTTATCTACTTACCGACAATTGCTGAATGCTTTTCAGGATGCCGATTATGCTTTTCATACCTTCGAGGATTGGTGCGAAGGAAAAGCTGTAGGGCGATATTTAATTTTACGTCACGATGTTGATTTAAAGGCCCGACGATCGTTGGTGACGGCTAAGATAGAGGCGGAGATGGGCATTCGAGCTACCTACTATTTTCGGATAGTACCACAAAGTAATCAACCCGAAATAATACGGGAAATTGCAGCTCTCGGACACGAAATAGGTTATCATTACGAAGATTTGTCGTTATTTAATGGTGATAATGACAAAGCATTCGACCATTTTAAAACTCAATTGACTTATTTTCGTCGGTTCTATCCTGTAAAAACCATTTGTATGCACGGTAGTCCGACTTCAAAGTTTGATAACCGTGATTTGTGGAAGTTGAATAACTATCGGGAGTTGGGAGTGATTGGAGAGCCATATCTCGATTTTTTATCGACTCCAGCTGTTCTGAATGGTGACATTACCTACTTTACTGACACTGCCCGTATGTGGGACGGTGGAAAGTATAATGTGAGAGACAAATCAGTCATCAGTCATGAGTCATCAGTGACCAGTTCAAAAATGAAGACAATTCATTCGACTTATGATTTTATAGAATATATCAATAATAAACCAATTGAAAATGGGATGATGATAACTACACATCCCCAGAGATGGACTGATAAACTGCTCCCCTGGTTGCAGGAATTAGTCTTTCAGAATATGAAGAATTTGCTAAAAAAAATGCTGATTGCTAGACAATAAACGTTTTTTTGCATGAATTGTGAAATAGGGTTGATATTTCGATTTATTCGTATTACTTTTGCATAAACACATACATTTCAATGAAAATATTTCACAAACCGACTATCATCACTGCGATTGTAGATGTCCTTCTACTTTCGTTTAGTTTTTTTGTGGTGTTGAAATGGTTCCCTTTAACTACCAATACTCCCTTCACAAAATACTCCTTACCATCTCTTTTTTATGTGGTTACCTGGGTTTTATGTTCTTATTTATTTCAACGATACCGTCCGTTAAAACGACAAGGCTTTTTTGCAACGGCCTTAAAGTTGGTCGGAACTTCCGTGGTAGTGTCCTTGTTCTATTTGATGCTGATTCAGCTTTACTTTAATAATCAGTTTTCGGAATACGTTTTATTTGCCGTTTCAATTATCGTTTTTGCAATTAATTACGTTGCCCTGAATATCTATTTTGCATATCGCTTTGCGGTTGAATATAAAGATGTTGTACTGGCATCAGAAGAAAATCGTGTAAATGCAAAGGTTAAATGTCCTGTACCGCTTGACAAAGAAAGCTGGATAGACTTGTGTAAAACGATTCGGGATCATTCAGGTGAACAGGTCTTTAAATTTTTAAACGAAAATCTTACTCTGGCCGATGGTAACACCTATGTGTATGCTACAACCGATCCATTGGTGCTAAAGTTTCAACCGCATTATCAGTATTCTACCATTATTCAACTCGAGAAACTTAATAATATTCTCGGCATTAATAAAATGCTATCGATTGCTAACGAAAAATTACCGGACGATGGTGTTTTTATTTGTTGTTACGAATCGAAAAGTACTTACAAAAAAAGAGTGCTAAATAGATACAACAAAGGATTTAATTATATTTTCTATGTGTTTAATTTTGTAGTTAAACGTATCATTCCTAAGATATTACTATCACAATGGTTGTATTTTTATTTTACAGGGGGGCGGAATCGGGTTTTATCGAAGGCTGAGGTGTTAGGTAGAGTCTACAGTTGCGGTTTTAAGGTACTTCGTGAGAAAAAGATTGGTCATTTGACTTATGTATTTGCTAAGAGAGTGAAGCAACCTGAGATGTTGTTGAACAAAACCTACGGTCCGCTTATTCGTTTGCATCGCTATGGTAAAAATGGGGAACCTTTCGATGTTTACAAAATGCGGACTATGCATCCTTATTCTGAATTTCTACAAGCCTATATATATGAGCGTAATAACTTGAAGGATGGAGGTAAATTCTATAAAGATTTCAGAGTGACCACTATGGGTAGAATTATGCGACGGTTTTGGATTGATGAACTACCTACCATTTATAATTTGATGAATGGTGACATGAAATTGGTGGGAGTGCGCCCTTTGAGCGTACAATATTTCAATTTGTACGAAAAGGAATTACAGGAAAAAAGAATTGCATACAAACCCGGTCTGTTGCCTCCATTTTATGCTGATATGCCAAATACTTTGTCCGAAATACAGGAATCAGAATTGAAATACCTTAATGCTTGCGAAAGTCAGGGCACTTTTATTACTGATGTCCGCTATTTCTTCCTGATATTACAAAATATATTGATTAAAAAAGCCAGAAGTGCGTAGGGGGAAATTTGAAATTACTTAATTTATTTTATACTAGATATTGTTATGTTTAATCTTCATGAACCCAATTTATTATGAGAAAAATTATACTATTGTTGTTTTGTGCTTTTGCTATTTCAAACATCTTTTCGCAGGATATTCCTGAACATATTTCTTATACCCGAATTTATGATTACCTGGACGAATTGGCCAGCGAAGGAGTAATTGAACTAAATTCGACCGTTAAACCCTATTCTCGCCAGTTTATTGCCGAAAAATTATTGCAGGCTCAAAAGCAAAATACGCTACTGAATAAACGCCAGAATGATGACTTGCGCTTTTTTCTGAATGAATTCGCGTTAGAACAAAATATCTTACCCAAAACCAAGTTAAACCTGGTCAATAAGGAAACTTCTACATTGGCGTTTCTACAACCGGCTTTTCATTATAAAGATAGTATATTCAGGGCACGAATAACTCCTATACTGGGAATGAATATTACTCGTAATGCCAATGGTAATATTACGAAGCGTTGGTATGGGGCTGAATTTCAGGCAATGATGGGCAAGCACCTGAGCGTGTACGGAAGTCTTCGTGATATTTCTATTCAGGGACAGTTGTTGGCTCGCCCCGGTTATTTAAATGATTTCCCGGGCTATGAGTATAAAGAATCCAGTGGTGGTGGCGATTACAGCGATTCACGTGGTGGAATAAAATATGCATGGAACTGGGGATCGGTAGGGTTGGTAAAGGATAATGTTGTTTGGGGCGATAATTACCATGGATCGAATATTCTTTCGGGCCGTGCACCATCGTTTCCAATGCTCACGTTACATTTAAAACCTACCAAATGGTTTGAAATGCAGTATATTCACGGTTGGTTAGTATCTAATGTTGCCGATTCAAGTCATTACTATCTTGAAAATGGTACCATGATACATTATCGACCTGCTAATAAATTTCTTGCGGCCAATATATTCACGTTTACTCCGGTTAAACATCTAAATGTCTCGGTGGGGAATTCGATTGTTTATGCCGAAAATAATGTACAAGCAGCCTATTTACTGCCTTTTGCGTTTTATAAATCCATGGATCATAGCATGACCAAAGGATTGGGGGTGGAGAATCAAAACTCACAGGTATTTTTTAATGTAAGCTCTCGCAACATTAAGCATTTGCATTTGTTTACATCCGTATATGCTGATGAAATAAACTTTGCCCGCTTTAAATCAGGTAGTGCTGAAAAAAATCCCGTTTCGATAAAGGTAGGAGCTAATCTGAGTAATTTCCCAATTCAAAATTTATCTGTCATAGGTGAGTTTACCCGTTCAAATATCATAAACTATAAGCACTCTATTCCTGTTCTGACATGGGCTTCGAATAGCTACAACCTTGGAAGCTATTTAGGGGATAATTCTCAGGAGATGTATCTTGCATTGCGTTATAAACCGATTCGTGGACTTGATTTGAACGTATCGTTTATGGATGCAAAACATGGAAATGAATATGAGTATTTACGTCGAAATGCAAATCGTGCGGATGCCATCTCAAAGATTATTAGTCAACCTTCGTTGGGTGATATAACCTGGAGTAATAAAACAATAGGATTTAATGCTCAATATGAGGTTTTTAGTAATGCATACGCTTTGATTAATGTTACCTATAGTGATATTCGGGGATACGACTTAACGTCAACACCTATCGATGGAGAGGTACGTAAAACGGCGCAAGGATATTTAGATATGTTCACACCTGCCTATCTTCAAGGTAAGAATACAGCTATTACAGTTGGTTTTAGTATCGGATTTTGAAATTGGTAACTAGTAACTAGTAATTGGTAACTGGAAAGTAGAAGATAGTAACTGGAAAGTAAAAGGTCGCAAACGGAAAGTTGAAGTAAGCATGAATACAATGGGGTCTATTCAATAATTTGATTATGGACATAATTTGCTCCCAAGTACATAGGATATTTAAAATTCACAAACGAGTCAATTCTCAATAAACAAACAAATGAAAACTCCAATAATCATAGGAATAACCGGTGGCATTGGGAGTGGAAAATCAACACTCTCGGAGCGGCTACGCGAAATCGGATATTCTGTCTATGATTCGGATTTGAAAGCGCGGCGTTTGCAAAATGAACATCCGGAAATACAAGATCAACTGATAGAATTATTTGGGGAGGATATTTATAACGATCAGGGTTTGAACCGTCCCGTACTGGCAAAGCTGGTTTTTGGTAAACCGGAACTTTTGGCAAAGCTAAATGCAATTGTTCATCCTGTGGTACATACCGACTTCATGAATTGGATTCAGAAGCATAGTGCGGAGAATCTGTTATTTATGGAATCGGCTATTTTATTCGAGAGTGGCTTTAATAAAATGGTTGATAAAGTAATAGTTATGACAGCTTCTGAGAATATTCGAATTGCCAGAGTGGTGAAGCGGGATAAAGTTACCGAGGAACAGGTTAAGGCCAGAATGTCGCATCAAATGGCTGATGATAAGAAAATTGCAAATGCCGACTTTGTTATCCATTCGGATGATTGTCAACCTTTGGTTGCGAAGATGAATAAAATGTTAGAACAACTTTTAAAAAGTTTAGAAGCTGACAACGTATAGACGTCTAGGCTATTGATAAAATAAAACGAGGCTGCCATGTATTTTCATGGCAGCCTCGTTTGTAAATACTCCTTTAGGAAGTTCTGTTGTTTTAATTTACAGATGGCAACGACGAATACTCTTTCGAATATCGCAAATGTTGATCTGCATACCCTTCTTTGTAGGTAATGGTCACATCTGTTATTTCGCCTTTCTCATTCTTTACCAACTTATAAACAGGATTTACAAAACCGCGATAAGGTGCAAGATTTAATTTTTTGTAACGATCCAGCACTTCGGCGTGTAAGGCTTGGTTTACTTTAACGCCGTAACTTTCAACGATCTCTTTTCCACCATTGAAATCTCCGGTAGATCTAATGCGTTGGATTTCTGCTAACAATTGTCCAAATAAGTTGCGCAATTTCAAGTAATCGTTTACAACGATGAAAGTTTCTCCATCACGTTTTAGCATTTCAATTACATTTTCGGCTTTTCCTTTTTCGTATACCCAATTGGCAATTAATTGACGATTACGCATGTGCGCTTCTTCAATGTTTTTACCGGGTTGAATGCGCGTTAGTTGCGTCATTAATCCATTCATGATATATTGGTAATACTCGGCTTTGTAAGCTTCTTTATCCGGCAATAATCCCAATTCTACAATTTTAGAATCGCCCATGTAGTACAATCCAAACAAATCGGCACGAGCTTCTTCTATGGTTGAGCCGTAGGCTTTTAGCGCGTCAGGATCAACTCCGGGAAGTAATTTACCCGAACCGTGACCCAGGCATTCGTGTAAGTCGGTATGCAGGTTGTTGGTTAGCGAGGCAAAATCTTTTGCGCGTTGACGCTCAACATTGCTCCACATAAATTCTTCGGCAAATCCATTTCCCAACGAAGCCTGATCGTAGGCCTCAGTAATATTCTCGATAGTAACCGATTTAGAACCATGATCGCGACGAATCCAGTTGGCATTGGGTAAGTTTACACCAATTGGCGTAGCGGGGTAGCAGTCGCCCGCTAAAATGGCTGCAGTGATTACTTTTGCAGAAACTCCTTTGACAGTTTCTTTTTTGAATTGCTTGTCAACCGGTGAATTATCTTCAAACCATTGTGCATTGGAGCTAATGATTTGAGTACGTTTTGTAGCTTCTATATTCTTGAAGTTTACAATAGATTCCCAACTGGCTTTCATGCCAAGCGGGTCGCCATACGTTTCGGTAAAGCCGTTTACAAAGTCTACTTGCGAAGCTAAATCTTCCACCCATTTGATAGAATATTCATCGTAGGTTTTCAGACTTCCGGTTTTGTAGAATTCAATAAGTGAAGTAATCACGTCTTTTTGTTTGGGATTCTCAGCTACTGTAGCCGCTTTTTCCAGCCAACCCACAATACGTTTAATAGCCGCACTGTACATGCCACCTACTTTATAGGTTTTTTCCACTAAAACGCCATTTTCCTTTACCAGTTTGCTGTTCAATCCGTACGAAATTGGTGTGTTATCGTTAGGATCTTTCATTTTGGCATAAAATGCTTCTACTTCAGCCTGAGTAATGCCATCACCATAATAATTATTGGCTGATGTTTTTATTAAGTCCACACCTTCGGCCTGATTGGTACGTTTTGGATAAATATTGGCATCAAACAGGATAGGAGTGAGGGTTTTAATGAGTGCATCTACAGTTTGACCTTTAGCAAGCGGTAGTTTTTTAGCGTCAATGCTTTTTACCGCTTTTGCAAAAAATGGAGCTTTAAATTCCGGAATAAATTTATCTTCGGAATAATGGTGATGAATGCCATTACCCATCCAAATACGCTTTAGATAGGTTGTTAGCTGGCTGAACTCTTTCGATTTACGATCGCCTTTGTAATTCACATACACGGCTTCCAGCGTACGACGAATCGTTAGATTATACTTGTTGTTTTGGTCGTAAAGGATATCACGACCTTCTAATGCAGCTTGATTCAGAAAATAAATCAATTCTTTTTGTTTCAAACTAAGTTTCTCGAAATCGGGAACACGGTAGCGTAAAATCTCAATATCGGCAAATTTATCTACCGTATATTTGAAATTCTCAACAGGAGGGGCGCTTGCTTTTGTCGCAGCACTGACCATTAGCATACTTGCCATACAAATTAGGGTTGTTTTTTTCATTTTTAAAACTTTGATTTACAGAATTAATCCTGAAGTGTTACACTAAAACCATTTCTATATCAAATTGTTGATTAAGAAAATTTATTTACATACAAAATTAGAAATTCTTTTCTACAATGCGCAGTTTTATACAGAACATATTCAATTGAATTTGACATTTTACTATTCATAGTCGTAGCACTTAAAAATGTGACGAATTGCTAGCAAAACAGATATTTTGAAAACTTTGCGTAACTTTGTACCCGCCGGGTTTATATTACAACTGATGACAAAAGACTTTCCATACACATTGCTCAATAAGCACCAAATAGCCGAACAAATCAATCGGTTAGCAGCTGCACGAATACCTTTTTTATTTATTATCGACTACAAAGCGGAGCGTGGTTATGTAATAAAACAGAATGAGTTAAATCCTCAATTTGTACGGTTTGAGATACAATCCGCTAAAAACCAAATTGATGCAATTGTTGATTGGTCGGTAAACCCCATTTCAATGGAAGACTATCAACCCAAATTTACCTTTGTTGTAGACCAGATTCACAAAGGAAACTCCTTTCTCACCAATCTTACACAGCCTACTGAGGTTCAAACGAATCTTTCGTTGCTTGATTTGTTTCAATTTGGGTCGGCAAAATATAAATTATGGCTTAGGAATCAATTTGTTGTTCTTTCGCCCGAAAGCTTTGTTCGCATTCAGGGTCGTACCATTTCTTCTTTCCCAATGAAAGGAACCATCGATGCTTCAATTGAGAATGCAGCTGAGATGATTTTGAACGATCCGAAGGAAAAGGCCGAACATGCTACCATTGTAGATTTAATCCGCAATGATTTAAGTTTGGTGGCTGAGAATGTAGACGTGAAAAGATACAGATATGTTGAAAAACTAACCACCAACCGACAGGATTTATTGCAGGTCAGCTCGGAGATTTCAGGGCAGTTGCCGGAGAATTTTTATTCCCGATTGGGCGATATCTTGTTTGCATTGCTTCCGGCAGGTTCTATTACCGGTGCTCCTAAGTCAAAAACGATGGAAATAATTGATCAGGCCGAAGGATACGAGCGTGGATTTTATACCGGTATTTGCGGCTGGTTCGATGGTGAAAATCTCGATTCGGCAGTTATGATTCGTTTTATCGAACAAGAGTGCGAGCAATTGATTTTTAAAAGTGGTGGTGGAATAACGTCTCAGAGTGATTTGAATAAAGAATACGAAGAACTAATTCAAAAGGTATATGTGCCAATTTCTTGAAACCATTCAGTTGCGCGATGGACAATTTATGCGTCTTCCCCGTCACCAATCCCGACTGGAAAGGGCAATGGCCGATTTTTATCCAACTGCGATTGTTCCGTTATTGTCTAATAAACTAGCTGCAACAAGCTTTCCAACAGACGGGTTGTATAAATGCAGGGTGATTTACGATTCCGAAATTCGGCTCATTGAGTTTCATCCTTATGTTCATCCTATAATAAGCACGTTGAAAATTGTAGAAACCGATATTCCTTCTTTGCCCTATAAGATGGCCGATAGGACGGATTACCAGGCAGTTTCAGCTCTCAAAGGCGACTGCGATGATGTTTTGCTAATTAAGAATGGTTTGCTTACAGATACATCTTATTGTAATGTCGCCCTCTTTGATGGTGAGAATTGGGTTACACCGCTCAAGCCATTAATACAGGGTGTGACTCGTGCTCAGCTTCTTGAAGACGGAAAGTTGATAGCGAAAGATATAAAATTGGAGGAACTCGTGAACTTTCAAAAGATAGCTTTGTTTAATGCTTTGAATGAATTTGAAAGCATTCAGTTAGAAATTTCTGCTATTTCAGCAATAAATATATTGAAATAGCGTATTTTTTATTCTTTTTATACTGAATTGATAGAAAAATAATCAAATTATTTTCACTTCGTATTTGCGGGTTTAAAAAAATGCTGTATCTTTGCAGCGCATTAAAAAAGAAACAATGAACAAGAATTTTCTACATACATTACTACTCGGTATTATTATTCTCTTGCAAAACAAGTAGAAGTGAGTTTGGTATGTAGTTATACAATGAATAATATATAAAGCCTTTCTCACTTCGGTGTGAAAGGTTTTTTTTATGATATGCTGTGGCGGTCGAAGAACAACTAACGGCCGACAGCAGAAAAAACTAAGATTACATAAAAATAAACTTGTTGAAAAACAACATGCACAGATTGTAAGTTATAAAAAGTAACCACGACTGTCGACTGTTGTCTATTGACTTTAGACTAAAGAATATGGATAGATTATTTATCTTCGACACCACCTTACGCGATGGCGAACAAGTTCCGGGATGTCAGCTGAACACCGTTGAGAAAATTCAAGTGGCTCGTGCATTGGAAACTTTAGGCGTGGATGTTATAGAAGCGGGTTTCCCGATTTCTAGCCCCGGCGATTTTAATTCGGTAGTTGAAATATCGAAAGCGGTTACCTGGCCTACAATTTGCGCTTTAACGCGCGGAGTGCAAAAAGATATTGATGTAGCTGCCGACGCCCTCAAATACGCTAAAAATAAACGTATTCATACCGGAATAGGGACCTCTGAATTTCATATTAAACACAAATTTAACTCTACTCAGGAAGAAATTCTTGAACGTGCTATCGCGGCCGTAAAATATGCCAAGAAGTATGTTGAAGATGTGGAATTTTATTGCGAAGATGCCGGTCGTACAGACAATGTATATTTGGCGCGTGTGGTAGAGGCAGTTATTAAAGCCGGTGCTACAGTGGTAAATATCCCGGATACAACCGGTTATTGCTTGCCTTGGGAATTTGGAGATAAAATCAAATTCCTGATGGAAAATGTAAAAGGTGTGCACAATGCTATTATTTCTACTCACTGTCACAACGACTTAGGTATGGCAACAGCCAATACTATGGCCGGTGTTATGAACGGTGCCCGTCAGGTGGAAGTAACGATGAATGGTATTGGCGAACGTGCCGGTAACACTTCGTTGGAAGAGATTGCTATGATTTTGAAATGCCACAAAAATCTGAACATTGAAACGCAAATCAATACTCAAAAGATTTATTCTACAAGCCGTCTGGTTTCAGGATTGATGAATATGCCTGTTCAGGCAAACAAAGCGATAGTTGGTCGCAATGCTTTTGCACACTCGTCCGGTATTCATCAGGATGGTGTGTTGAAGAATCGTGAGAGCTACGAAATCATGGATCCAACCGATGTTGGAATCGATCAAAACTCAATTGTATTGACTGCTCGTAGTGGACGCGCAGCACTTAAACACCGTTTGAGCGTGTTGGGTGTTGATGTTGAGAATGAAAAATTAGACGAAATATACGAAGGTTTTTTAAGACTTGCTGATAAGAAAAAGGACATCAACGATGATGATGTTTTATTGCTTGCCGGTAGAGAGCGCAGTGAAAAACAACGGATAAAACTGGATTATTTACAAGTTACTTCGGGAGTAGGAGTACAGGCCGTGGCTAGTATAGGATTGACTATTGCTAACGAGAAGTTTGAAGCAGCTGCTTCGGGTAATGGTCCGGTTGATGCAGCAATCAAAGCGTTGAAGCAAATTATAAAACGTACAATGACATTGCAAGAGTTTACTATTCAGGCTATTAATAAAGGTAGTGATGATGTTGGTAAAGTACATATGCAAGTTGAGCATAACGGTGCTGTTTATTACGGTTTTGGAGCAAATACCGACATTGTTGCAGCTTCGGTGGAGGCTTACCTCAATGCGATCAATAAATTTGTGAAGTAAAATTTCACCCCTTAACGAGAGGGGAGATTTGAGATAATAAAATCAAAATAACATATAATAATAAAAATGCCAAACGAACTTTTCCCCTCTCCTGAAGGAGAGGGGTTGGGGGTGAGGTGATTGAAAATATGAAAACATTATTTGACAAAATTTGGGATGCCCACGTGGTATCTACCGTCGAAGGCGGACCAACTCAGTTGTATATCGATCGTCATTTTTGCCATGAAGTGACAAGTCCTCAGGCTTTTAATGGCCTTCGTGCACGTGGATTGAAAGTTTTTCGTCCGGAGCAAACAACTTTGACAGCGGATCATAACACGCCAACAATTGATCAGGATCAACCGGTTAAGGATCCTATTTCTAAAAATCAGTTGGATACCTTTCACCAGAATGCAAATGAATTTAAGTTGCCATTGTATTTTCCATTAGGACATATAAAAAATGGTGTTGTTCACATCATTGGCCCCGAAAATGGATTTACTCATCCGGGTGCAACCATTGTTTGTGGTGATAGTCATACTTCAACGCACGGTGCTTTCGGAGCAATTGCATTCGGTATTGGAACCAGTGAAGTGGAAATGGTTTTAGCAACACAGTGTGTGCTTCAATCGCGTGCGAAGACAATGCGTATCACTTTTAATGGTAAGCTTGGTACTGGCGTAACTGCTAAAGATTTAGCACTTTATATGATTTCTAAATTGACTACAGGTGGAGCAACAGGTTACTTTGTGGAGTATGCTGGTGAAGCTATCCGCAATTTGTCAATGGAAGAACGTATGACAGTTTGCAACCTTTCTATCGAAATGGGTGCCCGTGGTGGTCTTATCGCTCCTGACCAAACAACATTTGATTATGTAAATGGCCGTGAGTTTGCTCCAAAAGGTGAAGAATGGGATACCAAATTGGCTTATTGGAAAACATTGAAAACAGACGAAGGTGCTACTTTTGATAAAGAACTGGTTTTTGATGCTGCAGATATTCAACCAATGATTACTTACGGAACAAATCCGGGTATGGGAATGGGTATTACTGAAGCCATTCCAACTTTGGATCAAATTGATGAAGCAGGACGTATTTCTTATCAGAAATCGCTGGAATATATGGGCTTCGAAGCCGGTGAAAAACTTGAAGGAAAAGCAATTGACTATGTATTTCTTGGAAGCTGTACCAATGGCCGTATCGAAGATTTTCGCGCATTCACAGCTTTTGTAAAAGGTAAAAAGAAAGCCGATAACGTTGTTGCATGGTTAGTTCCTGGTAGTTGGATGGTTGAAAAACAAATCCGCGAAGAAGGTTTATACGACATTCTTACTGAAGCCGGTTTTGCACTTCGTCAACCGGGATGTTCGGCTTGTTTGGCTATGAACGATGATAAAGTACCTGCAGGTAAATACGCGGTTTCTACATCAAACCGTAACTTCGAAGGCCGTCAGGGTCCCGGCGCACGTACTATCCTTGCCGGTCCGCTTGTAGCTGCTGCTGCTGCTGTCACTGGTCGTATTACCGATCCAAGAGTCTAGTTTTTTGAACGCAAATTACGCAAAAACCGCAAATCTTCACAAAAAGTAATTTTTATGGAAGAGTATGAGGAATTAATTCCTAAAGAATTGATTGATTTAATTCTAAAACATTTTTATCGAATATATAATGATTTAGGATATGGTTTTTTAGAACGAGTATATCAAAATGCACTTTATTTTGCTTTGCTTGACGAAGGTCTTAAATGTGAAGCTGAAAAACCAATTAAAGTTTACTTTGATGGTAGAGTTGTTGGTGATTATCGGGCTGATATTCTTGTAGAAGATTGCGTAATTTTGGAATTAAAAGCAGTTGATGAATTTAATCCGGCTTTTGATAATCAATTGATTAATTATTTAAAAGCTACTGATATTGAAGTTGGCTATGTCCTTAATTTTGGAAAGAAACCGAAGTACAGTAGAAAAGTGTATTCAAACAGTAGAAAGTTTCATTGAAATAAATATATAATTTGCGTTTGTTTGTGGTTTTTGCGTAATTTGCGTTCCACATTATAACCGTTCAATAAGTAACAAAATGGAAAAGTTTATAAAATTAACTTCAAGTGTAGTTCCACTTCCGATTGAGAATGTGGATACAGATCAAATTATACCGGCTCGCTTCTTGAAAGCGACCAACAAAGATGGTTTTGGTGATAATCTTTTTGCCGACTGGCGTTACAATAAAGATGGAAGTCCTAAAGCCGATTTCGTGTTGAATAATTCAACTTTTAGCGGTTCAATCTTGGTTGCCGGTAAAAATTTCGGTTCGGGTTCAAGCCGTGAACATGCTGCCTGGGCAATCGATGGATACGGTTTCAAAGTAGTTGTATCGAGTTTCTTCGCTGATATTTTTCAGAATAATGCATTGAACAATGGCGTATTGCCAGTGGTTGTATCAGCAGATTTTTTGGCCGAAGTATTTGCCTCTGTTACTGCCGATCCAAAAGCTACCTTGACAATCGATTTAGAAAATCAATCGGTAACAAATAATGCATCAGGTAAATCTGAAACTTTTGTTATCAATGCATACAAAAAAGAATGTTTGCTTAATGGATTGGATGATATTGATTATTTGTTGAGCAAAAAAACTCAGATTGAAGCTTACGAGAGTGCAAGATAATTTATAGTATGCCAATACGCTAATATGCCAAACTGTTGGTGCATTAGCGTATTGACTCATTGGCACATATTGAGAGAACTATGATAGAAATAATGGATACCACCTTGCGTGATGGAGAACAAACGTCGGGTGTTTCTTTTGCTGCAGAAGAGAAATTGAGCGTTGCTCGACTTTTGCTGGAAGAACTCTGTGTTGACAGAATTGAAATTGCCTCTGCCAGGGTATCGGACGGTGAATATGCAGCTGTAAAAAAGGTTGCTCAATGGGCTCGTAATCATGGGCATATTGATAAAATTGAAGTGCTTGGGTTTGTTGATGGGCGCCTATCGCTCGATTGGATTAGTAATGCCGGTTGTAAAGTGATTAACTTACTGTGTAAAGGATCGTTGAAACATTGCATTCATCAGTTGAAGAAAACGCCCGAGCAACATATCATCGATATCAAACAAGTGTTGAACAATGCTAAAGATATGGGTATTTCGGTGAATATATATCTAGAGGATTGGTCGAACGGAATGCGCGAATCAGAAGAGTATGTGTATTTCATGGTTGATAATCTGAAAGATACCAATATTAAACGATTTATGCTTCCTGATACCTTGGGAATCTTGAATCCAACCGAGACTTCCGATTTTTGTTCCAGAATGATAGCCCGTTATCCTGATTTACATTTTGATTTTCATGCACACAATGATTATGATTTAGCTGTAGCCAATGTTTTCGAAGCGGTAAAAGCCGGTGTGAAAGGCATTCACGTAACAGTGAATGGTTTGGGCGAACGAGCGGGTAATGCTCCATTATCAAGTGTTTTGGCTATCTTGCACGATCATTTGAAATTGAAAACACGACTAAAAGAAGATCAGGTCAATTCGGTAAGCAAAGTTGTGGAAACCTATTCAGGTATTAGGATACCGCATAACAAACCGGTAGTTGGTGAGAATGTCTTCACCCAAGTTGCAGGCGTTCACGCTGATGGCGACAATAAAAAGAATCTTTATTATAATGATTTATTGCCCGAACGTTTTGGACGTGAACGTCAGTATGCACTTGGCAAGACATCTGGTAAAGCAAATATACTGAAGAACTTGCAACAATTGGGTATTGAGCTTGACGATGAAATGATGCAACGCGTCACTAAGCGTGTTATCGAGCTGGGCGACAAAAAGGAAACTGTGTCGATGGATGAGTTGCCGTATATTGTTTCGGATGTATTGAAAAACGAACAGGAAGCACAAGTTGTAAAGCTGATAAATTATTCATTATCTTTAACTTCCGGCTTAAGACCAATGGCGGCGGTGATGATGGAAATTAATGGGGTAGTATACGAGCAATCGGCTTCGGGAGATGGTCAGTACAATGCGATTTCGAAAGCAATGTGGAAGATTTACAAGAAACTGGATAAGCCAACGCCTGAATTATTGGACTATGTAGTGGTTATTCCTCCCGGAGGAAAAACAGATGCTTTTGTGCAAACGATTATTACCTGGAAGTTTAATGAGAAGGTGTTTAAGACACGTGGTTTAGATGGCGACCAGACTGTGGCTGCCATAAAAGCAACTATTAAAATGCTTAATATTATTGACTGATTTAATTGGCTAGTAATAACCACCTTGCGTTGACAGGTAAAGTGTGATTACAAGAAAAACTAATATTGAAATTCCAATTACTATCATTCTCCTTAAATTTTGATGCGGTGTCTTTGTCGACATCGAATTCAATATATAAGCAGTTATAATAGCCATAACAGCCATAATTGCCAGTATAGATAATAATTTGTAAATCATATAATTTTCGAATTATTTTATAGCACAAATATAAACACTTTTTTCAAAATCGATTAAAATTAATCATAAAAAAATATATAATTATGTCAGAATCTTTTCAAAACGGTGATAAGCAAGTGAAGTCTTTGAATATTGCAGTTTTACCAGGCGATGGTATTGGACCGGAAATCGTAGAGCAAGCATTAAATGTAACAAAAGCTGTTTGCGAGAAATTTGGTCACAAACTTACATATGAGTTTGGTATTGTGGGTGCTTGTGCTATCGACGCAGTGGGTGAACCCTATCCAAAAGCGACTCACGATTTGTGTATGAAATCGGATGCCGTTCTTTTTGGTGCTATTGGTGATCCAAAATATGATAATAATCCGGCTGCTAAAGTTCGTCCGGAACAAGGATTGCTTAAAATGCGTAAAGACTTAGGATTATACGCTAATATTCGTCCTGTTACCACTTTCCCGTCGTTGATACATAAATCACCGCTTCGTGCCGAATTGATTGATGGCGCCGATTTTATGTGTATCCGTGAATTGACCGGAGGTATGTATTTTGGTCGCCCACAAGGTAGAGCTGAAGACGGTAATACTGCTTATGATACTTGTGTATATACTCGCGAAGAAGTAGAACGTATTCTGCATTTGGCTTATAAATATGCCGGCCAACGTAGCAAGAAAGTTACTATTGTTGATAAGGCTAACGTGTTGGCAACTTCTCGTTTATGGCGTCAGATTGGTCAGGAAATCGCACCTCAATATCCTGATATAGAAACTGAATTTATGTTTGTTGATAACGCAGCAATGCGCATTATTCAATGGCCAAAAAGTTTTGACGTGATGGTGACCGAAAATCTTTTCGGAGATATCCTTACTGATGAGGCTTCGGTAATTACCGGTTCATTGGGTATGTTGCCTTCGGCTTCTGTTGGAATTCATACTTCTGTATTTGAACCTATTCATGGTTCGTATCCACAGGCTACCGGAAAAAATATTGCTAATCCGTTGGCAACTATTTTATCGGCTGCTTTGATGTTCGAATATGCTTTTGGTATGATGGAAGAAGGCGCTTTGATTCGTGCTGCAGTAACTGCAAGTATGGAAGCCGGCATTGTAACCGAGGATATTGCTGATAATTCAAAAGCCTATAAAACAACCGAAGTGGGTGAGTGGATTGTAAATTATATCTCAAAATAACACCACTGTTTTTAAACATAAAAAAAGGCATCCAAAAATTTGGATGCCTTTTTTTTATTCAGCAAGTAACTTTTCAATATCTTCAGTGATATTTTCAGGCTTTGTTGTTGAACCATATCGTTGTATGGGTTTACCATTTCTATCTAATAAGAATTTTGTAAAATTCCATTTTATTTCATTGCCCAACGTACCGGGGAGCTGTGTTTTTAGAAACTTATAGAGCGGATGCGCATTGTCACCATTCACCTCAATTTTTGAAAACATAGGGAAACTTACACCATATTTCAAAGAGCAGAAATTTGATATTTCTGTAGCATCGCCGGGTTCTTGTCCGCCAAATTGGTTACAAGGAAATCCAAGAATTACCAATCCCTTATCTTTAAATTTCTTGTAAAGTGCTTCCAACCCTTCGTATTGTGGAGTAAAACCGCACTTACTGGCTGTATTTACCACCAATACTACCTTTCCTTTGTATTCTTTCATGCTAATTTCTTTTCCTTCGAGCGATTTAGCTTTAAATTGATAGAAATTTTCAGTTGACTTTTTTTCTTTGGCGTTTATTGTTAATAATACAAAGAATGTCAAGCATAATATTATAACATTTTTCTTCATAATGAACTAAATTTAAATTATTTGTATATTAAAACTATTTATTCTGATTTATTCTCACCTGCTTCCAGGGTGTTAATTATTTTATAAAGTCTACTTTTAAGTTCCAATGCATCTGCAATTTCTGCTTCGGTCATTGTCATGTTTAGCTTTTTAAGCAGATTGAAAGGAACTTGAGCTGCACGTAGTTGAAGTTCTTTGCCTTGTTCTGTTAAGCATATCATAACTTTACGCTGATCGGTTTTTGACGGCACGCGCGAAAGCAATTGCATCAACTCCATTCTCTTTAATAACGGAGTTACGGTGTTTGTGTTCAAAATTAGTTTCTCAGCAATTTCATTAACGCCGAGTTCATCAGTTTCCCAAAGCACCATAAGCACTAAATATTGTGTATAAGTGATGCCCAAGACATCTAAGTCATCCTGGTATGCCCTGATAATGAGTCTTGAAGCTGCATATAGTGGAAAGCAAAGTTGATTTTCTAATTTAAGCTGATCGTAGTTCATGATAATTTAATTTTGCCGGTAAAGGTACTAAAACCAGGAAAACCAATTTGTTTTCCTGGTTGAAATGGAAACAAATACTTATTTCAGTAAAGTCTCGATATGATTTCTTAGTTTGTCTGGCGTAGTGGTCGGTGAAAAACGCTTGTAAGGAGTTCCGTCTTTATCTATCAAAAATTTTGTAAAATTCCATTTGATTCTACTTCCAAATGTACCTTTTAGTTCACTTTTCAGGTATTTGTAGATAGGGTGTGCATTATCTCCATTTACTTCAATTTTTGAAAACATAGGGAATGTCACTCCATAATTTATCAAACAACCCTCGGCTATTTCTTTTGCTCCTCCGGGTTCTTGTTTGCCAAATTGGTTACATGGAAATCCGAGAATGACTAATCCTCTGTCTTTGTAGTCTTTGTACAGTTTCTCCAGTCCTTCGTATTGAGGGGTTAAGCCGCATTTGCTGGCAGTGTTTACTACAAGAACTACTTTGCCTTTGTAGTTTTCCATATCTATCTCCTTGTTTTGAAGGCTTGTGGCTTTGAATTGATGAAAATTTGAATTCATGATTTTGAATGTTTAAATAAATATATCGTTTGCGATACAAATGTAGTGTATTTATATCGCTTGCGATATAAAATAGTCGAATATTTATGAATAATTCACAATGAATATTGATTATAACGCTTAAATTATGTTTTATTTGATAGTTTGAAGAGTTTGTGTGAAGAATTAGTTGGTAGGCAGCAATGGATTCGATTGTTCGGACTTCTAACAAAATAAAAAACCACTACGAATGGTAGTGGTTTATATATAATAGTGTTGTTTCTACAATGATTGAGAATCAATTACAGCAGCTGATATTGATTATTCTGATATGATTTTTTTGATTTTATTGAATTCAATCATATCAAGGTTGTAACGTTTTTTTTCAACATAGGGTTTCGAATCAATCGTAAGCCCTTGTAACTCTATTTTTTCGTAAATTTTGCAGATTTCAGGATTTTCCTTTTTTACTGCAAACTTTTTATTCGAAGTGATGGTCAGATAATAGAACAACGAAATCACTTCAGATAAAGATATCTCCGTAGATTGGAAAGTATAGGGAGGATTGTTGAATGCAATTTGAATATCATCATTCTCCAGTGTGATATAACATTGCTTATATTTGAATTTTCTTTTGATTTCTACATTGTTTTCATTATCCTGTAAACGTTTGTAGTAACCTACAGTCTCATTTTTTGTAATGTCTTCAAATCCAAATTTTTGAATTAGAAGTTGAAATTCTTTTCTTTTCATATCGTGCTTTTGTTAATTAATTATTGTGCAGGCGTATAAAAATTCTGCAAACAAACGAGAATTTTATGTATTCATAAGTTGTCGGCTCAATAAAAAAAAGGCTCTACGATCGCTCGACAAGCCTTAAATTTTAACCAAGTGGAGATTATCGGACTCGAACCGATCACCTCGACACTGCCAGTGTCGCGCTCTAGCCAGATGAGCTAAACCCCCGAGCTTGATTTTGAAATTGCAGTGCAAAGATAATGAAGTTTCTGAAATTATGACTACTTTTGTTTATAATATTATCAACTAAATATCGATTCTATGCTTATTTTCAATACAACATTTTTAGTTTCAGACAAAGTACATGGCGCGTGGCTCAAATGGGTTCACGAACAATATATTCCGTTTATGTTTGAATCAGAATTTTTCTCAAAACCGCAAGTTGCGAAAATCCTGACGAATGATGAACAGGAGGGGACCTCTTTCTCGGTTCAATTTCATGTTCAGGATATGGAAACGTTGCATATCTGGAATGAGAGATATGGCGCAGACTTTCAAGAACAATTTTCATCCCAATTTGGAACTGAAGCACTTTTTTTTACAACTATTTTGGAGTTGATAAGTAATTCTTAAATATTTATTTTTGAATGCACTTGGAGTTGCTTGTATAATTCATAATCATTAATGATAAAAGAACAAATAATATTAGGTATTGACCCCGGAACGACGATAATGGGATACGGTTTGCTGAAAGTGACCGGTAATAAGGCTGAGCTTATTGCTATGGGTGTATTGGATTTGAAAAAATACAGCAATCATTACCTTAAACTGCAACGAATCTTTGCCCGGACTTTATCATTAATTGATGAATTTCACCCCGACCATTTAGCTATTGAGGCACCATTTTTTGGGAAAAATGTGCAGTCGATGCTTAAACTTGGAAGAGCACAGGGTGTGGCCATGTCGGCAGCTCTTTATCGCGACATTCCAATTACTGAGTATGCTCCTTTGAAGATTAAAATGGCCATTACAGGTAGTGGTAGTGCTTCTAAGGAACAAGTAGCCGACATGCTTAGACGTATGCTCAAAATTCCGCAAGAAAGTATGTTGCCACAAATGGATGCAACCGACGGACTGGCAGCTGCCTATTGTCATTTCTTGCAAGCAGGTAGACCGGTATCCGACAAGGCATATTCGGGTTGGAAGGATTTTATAGCTAAAAACGAAGACAAAGTGAAAAAAAGTAAATAGCTTTTTCAGGTAATGTTCTTATTTATTAAGTGATAGATATTCATTGCCTTACAAAAAAAGAAACACATATATCTGTAAATCAGAACTATGTGTTTCTTTTTTTGTAAAATATTACCGATAGAATCAGTCATTTGTAAATTCGCTGTCGGCTACAATTTGTATTAGGTCACTGACCATTTGTTCTGGAAACTTCGGTCCAATTGCATAATCAGAGCGCTTTACCGAGCCACTAATGTGGAAGCCGAAAGTGTTTTTCTTACTCATTGGATTTACAACAGTGCCATAATAAACAACGTTTAAGGTCACCGGTTTGGTTATGCCGTGCATGGTTAGATTACCGGTCAATGTGAATCTTTTATCCGAAATCTTTTTTGTAGAAGTACTTACGAACGATAATTCGGGATATTGTTGCACATCAAAAAAGTCAGCTGTTTTCAGGTGATTGTCGCGCATTTCAACTCCTGTAGAGATGCTTGACGTTTTTGCAGTTACGTTTACTTTCATATCACTGAAATCGGATTTACTCGCTTTTACCTTTACAGAAAAGTCGCTGAACTGCCCGTTTATTTGAGAAATTGTAAGGTGTTTAACCACAAATCCAAGTCGGGAATGCATAGGGTCGTCAGACCACGATTGTTGTGCCGAAGCTATTAACGATAACGACAACACTAAAATGTTTAGAATAATTTTTTTCATGAGAATTGTTTTTATTTGTTTAAACTAATTATGAACAATTGTTTGATGATGCAAAATTACAATCATGAAGGCCTTATGGAAGTATGAAAATACGGACAATGATTACAAAAATCCGACTATTTACATATAAATAAAAAAGCGACTACCTGATATTGATCATGTAATCGCTTTAGTATTTAATAGGATATTTTACTTCAATAATTTAATAAGTTCTTTCGCTGCAGCTTCTGACGATCCTGGGTTTTGTCCGGTAATCAATAGCCCATCCACTTTTACATACGAGCCCCAATCCGGACCTTTACTGTAGTTAGCACCTAGCTTTTTAAATTCATCTTCCAATAAAAAGGGTACCACTTTAGCTAATTGTACAGCCTCTTCCTCAGAATTTGAAAAACCTGTGACTTCTTTCCCTTTCACCAATGGTTCACCGTTTGGTAATTTGGTTTTTATCAATACACCGGGAGCATGACACACAAAAGCAATTGGTTTCTTATGATTGTAGAAGCTTTCTATCAACGCAATAGAATTTACATCGTTTGCCAAATCCCACAGTGGTCCGTGTCCGCCGGGATAGAACACAGCATCATAATCTTCTACTTTCACATCGGTCAGTTTCAATGTATGCGCCAGTTTTTCTTGCAGTGCTACATCACCATCAAACCGACGGGTTGCAGCTGTCTGAGACTCGGGTAATGCACTTTTAGGATCGATAGGAGGTTGACCACCCAAAGGAGATACCAAGGTGATTTGTACTCCGGCATCTGCCAGTACGTAATAAGGAGCGACAAATTCCTCAATCCAAAACCCTGTTTTGTGTCCAGTATTGCCTAAATCGCTGTGCGATGTTAGTACAATGAGTACTTTTAGTATTGTGTTCATTTTTTTTTATTTGTTTAATAACTCATTTCAATAATTTTAGCTGCATCGACCGGAGCTAATTTACGGTGTTCACCCAAGCCTAACCAACCGCGGTCGGTAAAGCGTTTTGATACTATTTCAGCAGTTCCGGAGTAATCGGAAGTGTATTCCGATAGTTTGGTCTTAATGCCCAGGGAATGGAAGAAATCTTCGGTTTTATCGATACCGGCTTTTGCTTTTTCTTCTATTGTTCCCTCAGTTACATCCCAAACCCGCTCTGCATATTGCGCGAGTTTGTCTTTTTTTGTTTCAATGTTATAACGGTAATGATTTGGAGCAATGATAGCCAACGTACGTGCATGGTCAATACCAAACAAAGCAGTTAATTCGTGTCCCATCATATGTACCGCCCAATCCTGAGGAACTCCCTGACCGATAAGTCCATTCAATGCCATGGTACAACTCCACATAAAATTGGAAGCTGCATTATAATCTGATGCATTTTTTAGGATAGCAGGAGCAACCTCAATAAGCGTTTGAATTATACTTTCAGCAAAACGATCCTGTAACAACGAATCGCTTGGATAGGTCATGTATTGCTCCAAAACATGAGTAAATGCATCCGCCAGGCCGTTCGCAATTTGTTTCTGAGGAATTGAGCTTACAACTTGCGGATCGAGAATAGAAAACTGCGGATACAAGGCAGGACCGCCCGAAGCCAGTTTTTCTTTTGTTTCTTTGCGGGTAAGCACAAATCCTGAATTCATTTCAGATCCGGTTGCAGGCAAGGTGAGCACAGCGCCAAAAGGCATTCCTTTTAGTATAGGTTTTCCTCCGGTAAGTATTTCCCACGGAGTTTCTCCTTCATATGCAGCTGCTGCCGATAAGAATTTTGTACCGTCGATTACTGAACCACCACCAATTGCCAATAGGAATGTAATCTTTTGCGTTTTTATTATTTGTAGGGCTTCCAATAATACAGCATATTCCGGATTTGCAGGTATTCCGCCAAACTCAACCACTTCAAAGGCAGAGATTGCTTTTTTTGCTTGATCATATATGCCATTGCTTTTAATGCTTCCACCTCCGTAAAGCATAAGTATTTTAGCATTGGCCGGTATTTCTTTGGCCAGATTTGCAATTTTATCTTTTCCAAATATAATTTTAGTTGGATTTTTAAACTCAAAATTGTTCATAACAGTATTGCTTTAAATGTTTATAATTAAATTGTTTGTGTCAGTTATTTTTTCATTGGCATCCAACCTGTTCTTAAAACAAGTCCTTGCCAAAGTGGATTCGGGATCTTCAATGCATCTTGAGCATTTATATCCAGTTCTGTTTCTATTTTGTCAACTGCATTCTCTTTTACTTTCGTCAACCAATGTGGATCCATTAAAAGTTCGCGTCCCATAGCTACCAACGGAATACCCAGTGCAAGGACTTTTTCAGCATCTTCCGGTGTATGAAAACCACCAACTCCAATAACAGGAAGAATATGTCCTACTTTAGCCGCAATTAGTTGAGCACGTGCGGCTGTATCTTGCTTATCGCGCATAGAACTAGCCCAAAAATCCATGACGGATACATGCAAATAGTCCAGTTGTTTATGCGAAAGAGCTTCTACCAACTGAAGTGTATCTTCCATTGTAATTCCGGGATTTTCCATTTCTTCGGGCGATATGCGGTAGCCAACCAAAAATGGATGACTTGCAAGCCCAGCTGCTTGTTTTACTGCATCAACTACGGCTAACGGGAAAGTCATTCTCTTTATCAAATTACCTCCCCACTTATCGGTGCGGCGATTAGAATGCGGTGAGAAAAATTGTTGTAACAGATATGTATTTGCTCCATGTATTTCTACGCCATCAAAACCGGCTGCAATAGCTCTGCGGGTTGCTTCGCCAAATGCCACAATGGTTTCTTCGATTTCTGACTCTGTCATTTCACGCGGAACCTGAGCACCTTCTCTTTCGGCAGCAACAGCACTGGCACTTACCGATTGTCCATCAACCAGTTCTTCGGGAGGTGACATTCGTCCGCCATGATAGATCTGAAGCACCGCTTTGTTGCCGTTTGCCTTTAAGGCTTCGGCAATTCTTTTCAGACTCGGAATAAGTTCATCAGTATCAGCACCTACCTGTCCGTGAAATCCTTTACCATGCTTAATCACATAAGCACAAGCAGTAATTAGTAGTCCTGCTGACAGGTTTCGCTCTTTATAATATGCCACTTCGGCATCTGTAGTAGTACCATCATCATTTCCCGAAAAGGTAGTCATGGGAGCCAACACTATGCGGTTAGACACTTCTATACCCGAAATCGGAAAAGTAAAAGGAGCAAGTAAGTTTTTAAAATTAGAATTCATTTTTGTTATGCTAAAATTTGTAAAATATTATATGTTAGATTTTTACTATCATTTTTCCATTGTTCTTACCTTCAAAAAGTCCTATGAATGCTTGAGGGATCTGATCAAATCCATCAATAATTGTTTCGGAGTAGGTGAGGTTTCCGGCTTGTAGCCAGCTGGATAATTGACTAATTGCTTCAGGAAACTTAGCGGCGTAATTGCTTACAATAAATCCTTGCATCAGGGCACTGTTTTTTATCAGGGTAGTTTCTACCCGTGGTCCCATGGGTACTGATGTTTCGTTGTATACCGAAATGGAACCACAAATAATGATTCTTGCCAATTGATTGATATTGGCTAATACGCTATCGGTTATCTCACCACCTACGTTGTCGAAATAAACATCAACACCGTTCGGACAGGCAGTTGCAATGGCTTCTCTCATATTGGAAGTAGTTGTATAATTTATGGCTGCATCAAAACCGTACTTTGCTTTCAGCATTTCTGCTTTTTCGTCGGCTCCGGCAATACCAACAACCCGACAACCTAATAACTTTCCAATCTGGCCTACAACACTTCCAACAGCACCAGCAGCACCCGATACAACCAGAGTCTCTCCTTTTTTAGGTTTCCCAATTTCAGTAAGACCTAAATAAGCCGTTAAACCGGTCATTCCTAATACTCCCAAATAAGCTGATAATGGAGCTTTTGCGGCGTCTACTTTAAGCAGTCCTTTACCTTCTGATTTTTGAAATTCTTTCCATTCAAGAAGTCCTGATACATAGTCACCTTTCGTGTATGCGGCATTGTTTGACTCCATCACCTCGGCTACAATGCCCGAGCTGATTGGCTGTTGTAGTTGAAAAGGAGCAGAGTATGATTTGGCATCACTCATTCTACCTCTCAGGTAAGGATCAACAGAAACTAAACTTGTTTTAAGTAGTACTTCATTGGCTCCAATTTGAGGAAGTTCAGTATCTGTGAATTTGAAATCGGACAGTTGTGGTTTCCCAACAGGTCTTTTTTCTAAAATAATTGTTTTATTCATGTTTATTTTGGATTTATTTTATTGATGGCTCAATAATGAACGTTCATTCTTTTTTTGTTGAAAAAATTAGACTTTTATGGAATCCCATGCAGCCTGAAAGGCTTCTAATCGATCCACTTCTGTTACTTTACAAATCCCTTTTACGTGCATTGCCAGTAAAAATGACAATGGATAAACAGTGTAAGCATATAATAAATAGGGAGATATAGACTTAATAATTCCTTCTTTTTTTCCTCTTTCCCATAAATCGAGTAATGGTTGGAGATGTTTTAATCCTTCCTGTACACTTACTTCATCTATCATAGGTGTGTTATCGCACTGCGATAGAAACATTGCTTCTTCAACTTTGTTCAGTTTGTACTCTGCTATGTTGTACCAGATTACTTCAAATCCCTTTTTTACAGGAAGTTCTGAGCTGTAACCCTGCAGCGCATAGCTGCAAAATGAGGCTTTCACTTCGAGATAGAGTTTATTGATTAAATCTTGTTTGTTTTCAAAATACAAATAGATAGTAGCAGGCGAGACTCCGGCCAGTTTAGCAATTTTCGACATTGGAGTGTCGTGAAAACCATGGTTGTTTACCAGGGTGAGTGTTGCCTGAAGCAGTGCTGTATATTTATCGTTTACTTTCTCTTTCATAATTACTTTTTGTTTTAATGTTTATTCTCTGTACAAAGATATAAATACAAACTAATGAATGAACGTTTATTCTGTAATTTTGTTCATAATTATTCAAAATAAAAAAACATTGCCGGCTATTTCAACCAACAATGCTTCAATTATATTAAAAATCAACCCGATTATACTTAATATATTTATTTCAACTTAGCACTGACTGCATTTTTATAGTTATCGCTGTAGCCATTGTGTGCCGTGAAAATGTATTCAACGTCTGATAGATCTGAGATATTATCAAACGATTTGATAGCGGTTTCCATATCTCCACTGAAGAATTTATTGGGCTTATCAATTTTTCCATTTTTTAATCCAAAGGCGTCACCAACAAATAAATACTTATTTTTCACCAAATAACTCATCGACCCGGGAGTATGACCCGGTGTTTCAATTCCTCTGATAGTTATATTTCCAACCTTCAGCGTTTGTTGATCATCCAACAATATGTAATTATTAGTGGATAGCTTATTGTGAAAGAACATTAGTTTAGCAGTTTTCCCATTTATCATTTGCTCTTCCTGGCGTGAGAGGTATACTTTAGCATTTCTGAATAATGGAAGTGAAGCTGTATGATCACCGTCGCCATGTGTGAGAAGTACTGCAACTATTTTATCAGCGTTGATATTCAGTTTTTTAAGTTCAGTAGCTATGACAGATGTGTCATTTCCGGCATCAATGGCTATGTAATTATCACTGTCTTTTACCAGAAACATATTTACAAATGAGTCCTTGATAGCATATACATTGTGAGTCACTTCTTTGGTTTCGGCGACATGCATTTGCGAGATTTCTGATTTAAATTTAAAGTAAAAACCAACCATGATCAAGAGAAAAATAATCAGTACTGTACCAATTACAATTAAAACCCGTTTTACAATTTTATTCATAATATGATTAATTATTTGATAAATAAATATTCAGAACATGTATTCTGTTTAATATGTTGGATTGGATATTGTTTTCAGAAACAATGTAGTAGCATTATTTCCTACCGCTTCTTAACCAAGCCATAAATATCGAAATTTCAGGTTGTGTCATAATTCCACCCAACATTTGGTATACAGAACCGATTTCGGCTGTGTTTTCCATTACTTTTACAGCTTTATCGCGTTTTTCCTTTGTTACAAAGTTATTGATGTCCAATTCGCCGGTGCCGATATATTTGCCTAAGTGAGAGGCAATGGTAGAAATACCAAGATTACGACTGCTGGCTATTTCTTCAATGGACATTCCCTGATTGTACATAGATAAACTGGTTCTCATCGTTTCGCCAACCGGTTTTTTCTCCTTTTTCTCTTTCCCTTTTTCTTTTTCGTGCATCAAGGATGAAAGCTTATTTTCTTTGCAATAGGCTAGAATAACATCCAAAAATACCTTGCCATATTTCTCTACTTTGGCAGGTCCAAAGCCATTTATATGCAATAGATCCTTTTCATTTTGAGGTAAATAGTCCGACATTTCGATAAGTGTCTTGCTACCAGCAACAATATAAATCGGTAGATCATTTGGTTCGCATAATTTATTGCGAAGATGCAATAATTGATTAAACAGTTTGGGTTCTCGCGTTTCCAACGGTTTGTTGGAACTGTTTTTGGCATAGGCATTTACAGTAAAATCGGGTAGGGTAAAGGTGTTTTTCAGGATGAAATAATCTTCTACCGTAAATTTGCTTTTTAAACCTCTCATTAAGAAGCTTTTCTGAGCAATATTGGAAAAAATCATACGAATAATGTCGTTGTATTCCGATGCATTTTGCTTGCTATCGGTAGTAGCCGGCGATTGACGCAGGGTCTCTATCAGATTATTCATCTTGTCATTGAAAAAATCTGCGGCAGCCGTGATGCGACTTTGCAAATGTTCTTCTTCAATGGGTCGTTGCTGAAGGATACGTTGCAATTGTCCCTGAAATTTAGCACCCACTTCTTGCAGGGCTTGTGTTTGTCGCAAAACATCGTCTAAAAACGGAAATGTTTCTTCGTTGAACGAACTTTTTACATCGGCAGTTTCTTTTATTAAACGCGACGTTTGCCCTATAGCATTCTTGAAATCGAAGAGGTGCATAAGGATAAAGTTGCGATATAGATTACGTGATTCATTCAGCTGTATCTCAAGTTCTTCAATTGGTAACTTGTTGCGTTCGTGAGCTACAATCTGATGGTCGTTTTGAATGCTTCCCGGGTTTATCTTGCTTAATAGCACCATGCCTTCCAGCGATCGGCAACGACTCAGTGCAACATATACCTGACCGGATGCAAAAGCCGCTCCGGCATCAATTACCGCCTTATCAAAAGTCAAGCCCTGGCTTTTATGAATGGTAATAGCCCATGCCAATCGGAGTGGGTACTGAATAAATTTACCCAGTTCATCCTCTTCGATCTGCTTGGTGGTAGGATTGGTTGAATAGCGGATATTTTCCCAAACAGCTTTACTAAGTTCGATGGCCTCATCGTCGCCGGGGCATTTTATGCTTATTGATTCATCTTCTACACTTTCAACCACACCAATTTTGCCATTAAAGAATCGACGAGGAGTTTCTGTATCGTTTTTCAGGAACATTACTTTTGCACCAATCTTCAAAATCAGTTCTTTCTCCGTTGGATAGCTTTTTTCGGGATATTCGCCCTGTATTTCGGCATCAAAAGTATAAGTTCTACCTTTTACTTTCATCAGCTCTTCGGCGTTTATCTGGTCGGCTTTGCGGTTGTGCGTTGTGAGGGTGATGTAGGTATCGTCGCTTGGTGGCACAAAGAGCGGATTGTATCGACTCTGAAGTAATGTCAATCCTTTATCCGAAAGACGGTTGTTACGAACTTCGTTGAGTACGCTGATAAAGTCTACATTGCTTTGTCGAAATATCTTATCCAGTTCGATGTAAACCGGTTGTTGCTGCAGGATAGCCTGACTATGAAAGAAATAGGGACTGGAGTAATACTGGCTCAGCAAGCGCCATTCTTCATCCGTAGCCACCGGCGACAATTGAAACATATCACCGATGAAAATGACTTGTACGCCACCAAAAGGCTCATTATTGCGATATCGTACGTGGCGCAGTATAGTATCGACCGAATCGAGCACATCGGCGCGTACCATACTTATTTCGTCGATAACCAGCAGTTCAAGCTCTTGCAGCACCTTACGACGATTGCCCTGCATTTTCATCTTCTCAATCAGATTTTTACGTCCTTCTACGGTTGGTACAAAAGGAGTGAACGGCAATTGAAAGAAGGAGTGCATAGTAGTGCCACCTGCATTGATGGCAGCAACACCTGTTGGCGCAACAACAGCCATTTGTTTTTTAGTCGCTTTCTTTAAGTTATGAAGAAAGGTTGTTTTCCCGGTTCCTGCCTTGCCGGTAAGAAAAATGGAACGATTGGTAAACAAAGCAAAATCTTGTGCTAGTTGGTAGTAAGGTGAAGGTGTTTGCATGGCGGAATATCTAATTAGTTCTATGACACAAAAATAATAAAAACAAATAGAAATTTAGCAAATACTGGGTGTGTAATTTCTGTGTTTTATAGTATTTTAGTATTCTAACTGTTTGTAACTGTTTGCTGTCGAAATATATGTGTAATGTGGTTAGACATAAATAGCACAGAGCGCTGTCTTTAAAAAAGTAACAGTGCACCGTGCTATTTAATGTTTTTATTGGAAACAGATGTGAGTTTACGCTTTCGTTACTCTTACGGCATTCATGCCTTTTAATCCACGTTCCAGTTCGAATGTAACCATGTCATTTTCTTTGATTGGGTCAATCAAACCGTTGACATGTACAAAATATTTTTCCTGAGTATCCAGTTCTTTAATAAAACCAAACCCTTTTGAATCGTTGTAAAATTCTACCTTTCCTTTTTTGATAGGTGAGGTTTCTTCATCTTCTCTTTTTCTAACACCAAGTACAATGCTGTTAACATCAACAACTATTTTCTTCTTAGTCGGATCCGGCGGAGTATCTGTTAAATTGCCATACTCATCCACATAGGCAAACATATCCTCAAGTGCACCACCAACAGAATTTTTCTTGCGGTCTTCACTTCTTTGTTGCTTGTCTTTAATCTTTTTTAAACGTTTGGTTTCTTTTTCTTTCTTTGTACTACTTACTTGCGATTTCGCCATTTATCTATTTTTGTTTTTACGTGTTTCTAATTTACGTTGCAGTTTAAGTGTAAAAAACTGTAGTTTTTACAAAGATAGTGGTAAATCAGCTAAGTTCATAATTATTAATTCATATTTGCTAAAATAAATGATAAATAATTGATTTTTTATCGTTTGCCCACATATCTGTGATTAAAAAGAGCTCGTTTTCTTTAGCTTGCAAAATTTCCTAACAGAAATAGGGTGGAAAAAATAACCACATCCTGCATGGCATGAATCAACAAGGATGATACAAATCCTTTTGTTTCGTACATGCTTCGGCACATGTACCAACCCAGCAGTCCACTCATCAGCACACCTAATGGACCGCCAGGTGCTCCGTAGTAATGAGAGATGCCAAAAAACAGTGCTGCAACCAATATAAGTTGATTTTTAGGAAGTTCGTCTTTCAAAGTTGCCATTATAGCCGAACGAAATATTAGTCCTTCGCAAAAAGAATTAGCCAGTGCCAGAACCAAAATTAATGGAAGATATCTCAACCAATTTCCAAGTCCTTTAATTTCAGAAACATTAGTAACAGTAATAATGGTGAGTAATATCGTACCAAGAGAAATAAGCAGGCCGGAGATAATAGCCAGTTTTCCCCACGTAATTTGATTTTCTTTTATTCCCAACCAGTTAATTCTACTGGCTTTTTGTTTTAAATCTCCAATACAAAGATAAAACTCATTGCGCGAACGAAAGATTAAAAACAGGATTGTAAGAATAGGCAATATGCCTATGATTTTCAAAAGGATCGAGCTTCCGAAATTGCCAGCAAAAGTGGTGGTGTCGAAGGTCGATTTCCAATAGTTTGTCGACTGGATAAATCCGGTGAGTATGTTGACAGTCAATATGGCTATCAGTATCAACAAAAAGGCGGATAATGGTCGGAGTTTCTGAGAAAAAAAAGAGACAAAATAAATACAAGTCAGTACAAGTATTTTTATATATGCCAGCTCTACGGGCACATAACCAATGGTTTGTTGCAAAATAATATCGATTGCAATTGAAGCAATTAAAACTAGAATAACTGGAATGATAACTCTTTTGATCATACTAATACGCGTTATAAAATAGCATATTGATTATTAAGCACAAGTTAGATTGTTTTTATTTCATTGATTGATAAATCACCTCCTGTATTTTTGTTCTAACGCCTGTTTTAGCCAGCTTATTGACACCGTCGTTGGGATATGTGCGGTTGCTCAGGAAAACATAGATTAAATTATTTGTCGGATCTACCCAGCAACAAGTTCCTGTATAGCCAGTATGTCCGTAAACTGTAGATGGAGCATCAATACAACACGGACTCGATTTTGGTGCAGGTACAGGTTTATCGTAGCCCAAACCGCGTCGTCCGCTTGGTGAGGTAGTAGTTGTAAAAAAGTGGCAGGTCTCCGCACTCAGGTAGCGTTTCCCATCCAGTTCTCCTTTATTGAGGAGCATCTGATACACTGTTGCCACATCGCGGGCAGAAGCAAACAATCCGGCATTACCCGATACACCTCCCAAAAAAGCGGCATCGGGATCATGCACATATCCTTGAACTATTCCGTTACGCAAAAAATCTCTTTTCAAAGTAGGCGCTATTTCATCTTTGTTGTGAGTGCGCAGTGGCAAATAAGTCATGCTGCTTAGTTTCATTGGAACGAAGAATTCTTTGTTGAGAAATTCGTCCATCCGTATGCCACTGATGGTTTCTACAATTTCTTTCAGCAAAATAAAGTTCACGCAACTGTAAACGTAAGCCTTGCTATTCAGACGAGTATCAGCGATCATCTGCATTGCAGCTTTATGAAAACGGTTGGATAAATAAAAGCTATCCGATACTTGCGATTGGAAGTCAGCACCCTGAATTTTAGATACCCAATCCGGTTTGTATTTCATAGTTGTGCTATTCAATCTCACTGTATGTGTTGTATCTTTAGTTCCCGCTAAGAATGCCGGAGTGTTGTTCTTTTCCATCGCCAGTTTATAGAATGGCAGTCCGGCGGGCAAGCCAGATTCATGAAATAGTAGTTCTTTAATTGTTATATTTTCCTTGTTAGTACCCCGAAGGAAAGTTAGATAGTTGGATGCTTTATCGGTAATTTTGAGCTTATTATCATCATAGAGTTTCATGATGCCAAGTAATGTTCCGGTAGTTTTGGAAAGTGAAGCCAAATCGTATAGGGTTGTTGGCTTTACATTTTGCGCAGATTCGTAGGTGTAGTTTCCAAAACATTTGTCATAAACAGGTTTGCCTTCTCTCATAACGATAACCTGACAACCGGGAAAAGCTCTTTCTTTGATGCCTTCTTTTACGATAGAATCAATTCTGGATAATGTTGAAGAATTCATACCAACAGCGTCGGGCGAATATATAGCAGTTGCCTCACTGTTATACTTAGCACTTATTTTAGTCCGAGCAGATGAATTATTTCCAGCCTGATCGCTCAGAATGATTGAAAATAAAAGGATCAATAGTAGTGTTGTTGCTTTTTTCATTTTTCGCATGTTGTTCGCGTTTTTGTTTAGCAGTTTATTTTATAATCAAAGTATTAAACTTTAATTTATAAACTATTCTGTAATATCACTGTGTCCGTATGCCCATAGATAAAGTGATGCTATTGATGCATAGGGATGGTATTGATTTTTGTATATTCCGAATTGTTCTTTGGTCAGCTCTTCCAACTTGTAGAGTTTCATTATACTACGGCGAATAATTAAATCGTCGTAACTGATAATGTTTGGACGTTGAAGTGAAAATATCATCAACATTTCGGCTGTCCAAACCCCAACTCCAGGAAGTTGTGTCAGTTGCACAATGATTTCTTCGTCGGTCATAGTGCTAAAGTTATCTAATTTAATTTTTCCGTGCAAAATCGCATCGGCTGCAATTTTTATATAACCTGCTTTTTTGAGCGTGGTACCACATTCCTGTATGTGAAAATGATTAGCTGCTGCTACTTTTTCCGGACTTATCTCCCCATTAAATCTGTCTCTTAACCGTTGATTGACCGTTGCAGCCGCTTTACTCGAAATTTGTTGTCCGATGATGCTTTCAACCAATGCTTCGAAGAGGTTAGGTGTTACCTGACGTTCAATTTTACCTATTGCACTTATGATTTTTAATAGCTGTTTATCTTTTTTGCCAAGATACGTTATTTCTTTTTCTCCGTAGTCAAATACTTCCATTTTTGATATTTTTTAAACTATGACTCTAAGTTTTTTTTTTCAACATTATGATGCAAATGTAATACGTATTTTCTGTTTGTCTAATCCGAAACTTGCTATATTTTGGTGGGTAATCTTACTCTTAACATAACAGCACATGCCAATTTGCGATTGAGTTATAGTCTCATACAAATTGATATGTGCTGTTTTTAGGCAGGTAGTGGGAGCAGAGGCTCACCTACCTGTCGTCTGGCTTTTCCGGTAATGGACTGTATTGAAAGCTTAATAACGCTTACTCTCTCATATAATTTATCGATATATTCATTTCCTTCTGTTATGAAACCGGCAGAGTATTTTTCAATGATTCTCTTTAACGCTTCCCGTTTTTCATTTCCATCCACTTCTGATGTTGTTCCTGACACAATAGTGCTTTCGTAAAGTGTTCCAAAGTCCGAAGGGATAACAGTGGTATTTCCAACTACGCAAAACGAAACCTTGTTGTTATTGCGCAAATAATCAAGTTTCGAACCTGCAGCAGCACAATGAAAGTAAATTTGACGATTGTCTAAAACGTAATTCAATGGTATTCCATAACCTTTGTTCTCTGCAGTACACATCGATAGTATTCCATATTCTCCTTTAATAAGTATTTCAATGGCTTCATTTTCTGTTATTGCTCTGTCTTTTCTTCTCATCGTTTTAATCGTTTATCTTTTCAGGGTTACAAATCCTTTGCGTGTCTGAACATTCTTATTTACATCGGTAAAATTCAGGTAATAGTAATAGGTATCATTGTCCACTTTTTTGCCTTTATAGGTTCCATTCCAACCTACATTGCCCTTGTAGAGTACTATACCATTCCGGTCAAAAACCTGCACATTGTACCCGGCCATAAACAGATCGTTCACTCCATCTCCGTTTGGCGAAAAGATATTAGGGATAAAAGGTACTACTTCAATTTTTTTTGTGCTGGTGCTGCTACAGCCAATACTGTCCTTTGCCGTCAATGTAATCGTGTATTCGGGTATGTTTCCGGCAATAGTATAGGCATAATTAATGGTTGTTTGATTAGCCGTTGTTCCGTCACCCAGATCCCAATCGTAGACAACATTTTTTTCGGGCGTGATGCTGATTGACACAGTATTATGTTTGATGTCAATGGTCTCGGCTGAAAGTGTAAAATCGCTATTGGGAGCGGGATTCACTGTGGCATTGGTGGTAGCTGTGGCTGTTTGCCCGAGTGCATCGGTTACAGTCACGCTATATGTTCCGGTTGCGGCAGTAGTGGTATTGGAAAGTACCGGATTTTGATTGGTGGACGTGAAACCGTTGGGACCTATCCAGGCATAAACAAATGGTATGGCATCACCTTTCGGAACAGCGTTAAACTGAATGGGCTGTCCCTGGCACACCGGACTGATATTGGAAGCCGTTATTGTTACCGGATCTGTATACAGCGTACTTAATAAAATGTCATCGATATAATAATCGTATCCCTGAATCTCCGAAAATTCGTTTTGCAGTCCGACAATAACATCATTTTTAGTTACTGTTGCCGATAGTAGCGGAACCGGAAAAACTAATGCGTATTTTCTCCATACACCCACAGTACTGAGTATAGACCCTTTAAAAGTACTGGTGGTATTGTTGTCCTGATTGTCTACTTTCATTAAAAATTGCGCACTTGGAGCCACCACATATATCCAAAACGAAAACTGATAGCGAAATCCTGTTTTTAATGGAACTGTCCGTTTATAGATATAATTCACTGTTTTACCTGCGTTTATCACCAATACTGCTCCCTCTGTGTTGCCGGTATGATCTGTAGTATAGGGTTTGGCACCTCCGGGCAAGAGAGCAGTAGGACTTGTAGAAGTCCAGAAATAGGAAGCCGGACCTGCATCTGCAATGTGTCGGGGATCGACAACTGCATAATAATTGTCCTGAATTTCTTTTTCTAAGCTGTTAGTACTGCTGCCACTAGCAAACAAATAACTTCCAGCGGGCATATAAGGTGTGGTTACGCGGGTAATATGTTTTCCGAAATCATCAAAAAAGATCGTATCGCCATACGTTGTTGTTTGCGCATGTGCAGTTATCAGAAACAACCCGAAGAAATAAACGACCGTGGTCAGGAGTATTCTTTTGTGAGACATAATCATATCTTTATAAATAATTTAGGGTTAGCAAACTATAGCGTTTATTTATAGCGCCTGCAAATTTAATAAAAATAAGATTATATCCACTATACCATCATCAGTCGGATGAAATGAGAGTGGGAGCAAAGAGCACTAAGGTCTATCATTTCACAGCATATTGCTCGCAATTAAATCCAAAACCGTATATTTTCTATTTTCCAAACTGTTTATCAAAGCTACTTCAATTATCAACTTAACACCCTTGGCATAGGAATCATGTCCCAGTACTTTTGTTTCGATCGTTACTTCGTCGCTTCCATCACTGATACTAATTTTATGGTAGGCATGTTTTTCCAGGTACTCTTCCGGTATCCCTATTACGTTTTGCTGCAGCTCAGGATTGCGTACCGAAACAATCTTGTCGACCGGAAATTTCAATGAATTGGCAAAGGCATAGGCCGTTCCGGGTTCTGTTTTTTTTGTTGATTGATGAGATTCAGTGATGGATATCGAATAATTTTCAAAGTTCCGACCATTTGCTTTGAGCATGTTTAATGTTTTCAACACTAGAATGGAAGTGTTGGGACAAATAATAAGGGGAAAATCAGATTGAACGGTTTCTGTTTCCAGTCCGGTCGACAGTTCAATAAATATAGATTTAGTTCTGGCACAGAATTCCATACATTCTTTCATTTGCCTTCCCGAACCGGCATGCACCAGTATCGCCTTTTCATCAAGCGTTTGACATCGTGTATCCCATTTTAGTATTTCGCACGATTGAAATGATAAACCGGAACTTAGTATCGCGTTGGCTAGCTTTCCCGAACCGGCAACTAATATTTTTATTTTCTCCATTTTGTATTTATTCTTCTTTTTGCTATTCATAGAATGATAACAATATCAATCCAGTATAAAGCGCATATTTCTTTTTATCTCATTCACGTTTTGAATATCCGTAAGCATCTCAAGCAATTGAAAAGCCACATCAATGCTGGTGGCAGGCCCCGTTGATGTAATAATATTTTTGTCGATGACCATTTGTTTATCCTGCACATTTGCCCCAAAATCAGCTAACTGTTTTCGTCTCGCACCTTCATTCAAATCCCAGGTGGTAGCATTTCGGTTTTTCAGTACGCCTGCTTTGCCAATGGGTAAAGCACCCACACAAATAGCAGCAATACACTTTCCCTTTTTATCGAATTCCCGTATCAAATCAAGAAACCGTTCGTCATACGCATCTTCATAAAAGCCGGCTTCACCTGCACCGCCCGGAATAGCCAACGCGTCAAAATCATCAACGTTAACCTGGTCGAATGGCATTTCCGGTTGTACAATCAGATTCCAATAGCATTTTATTGTTGGTCGCAAGGCTGTAGTGATCATTTCAACAGATTCGAGCCCCGATTCTCTGCTCCAACCAAATACATCGGTAAAGGCGCTGGCTTCGTACGCTTCAAATCCCTGAGCCAAAAATAAGAGAACTTTTTTAGTCATGTTTTTAAAAATAATTGTTTGTAAAATCCGTTTTTTCTATTTGCGTATCTCGCGGGTGCTAATGCCCGAGAGGGTGGGACAGGCCGTTGATTTTATTTCTCGTTCAACCATTTCAGCCAATCGTTAGCAACTTTATCCCAATTAAACAAATCGTAATTTGGTTTGTTTTCTTTCGTCAATGGATAGTAATTATGCTCAGTTCCAATATACGGATTGAATTGAAAGTTCGTTTTTCCTTTTCGTATAAAATCAACTCTTATAAAGTCGACAAATGGTGCACACCAATCTTTTGTTCCATAACAGACAAGTACCGGGATTTTCAGTTTCTTCAAATACTCTATTGGCGGGGTCGAAAATCCATAGGTAGCTTTATTGCTGTCGCCATGTGTCGCATCCATATTCGTTTTGTTTTGAACCACATCTTGCCAGTATTCAATGTCATTTTCCGCACCTTGTACACTATCATTTTCAGCGGCTCTGTCTTGTTGTATAATTGACATAATTCGACCCATTGGGTTACCACTTGAATAAATCAAGTGCGTTGCTAAGCGCGAGCGGTTTGCCATTTTTGCAGCAACTGTACTTCCTTCTGAATGTCCTGCTAAAACCAGTTGTTTATTGGAAACCCATTTTTGCTTTTGCAAATACTTTATTATTTCAATGTTTCTGTCAACGTAATAGTCTAAAAGATTTCTATCTGAATATTCTTTGAGATAATTTCCAGCGCTGTCAACATAGCAAAAATTTGAGTTAAGTGTTTTTGTGTCACTAATTAATGGGATATTTGGTTTGCCGACTATCACCAAATGATACTTAACCGCTAAACTGTCCGGATTAAATGGAAAAACTCCAAAAAGACCATGTTCGTCATACATGATTAAAGGCCGAGGTAAACTACCCTGACAAAAAAAGAACAATGGTTTTCGCTTGTTTTCGTCTCCCGTTTTAGATTTTACTAAAATGTCTACTTTGTCTGATTTGTAATTAAACTGTAAATGAGTGAATCCATAGTCTTTTGCTGTCTTCGTTTGCCCGAAAGTTGCGAACGTTAAAACTAAAAATAAAGTTATCGTAAGTACTTGTTTCATTGTATGTTTTTCTTTTTCTAATATGTAGCCTAATGATCTGACTTTAGCCATATCATAAGGTGAGGAGGAAGCAAAACTGCCGAAATACACGGCCAGCCAATGGGAAGGCGTGTGTTATGGGCTAGGTGCTTGTTCTTCGTTCAAAAGAGCTATTTTTTGTGAATTCGAATAGTGTCTCTCATGTAAAATTCAATGAAAAATCTGATCCTATTTGGCAAAGTTAATAACCCCATTTTCGTATTTTAAATTATATGTATAATGCCATTCATTGTTTATTAAGTAAGTCGAATTTATTATTGATATATTTCTTAAATAATTAATTTCTGACCCCCAATCCGTCAGCCGACGGAGGCTTAAGAAAGCATCATCTGTTTGAATAAAAACAGCTATAATATAAGAGAATATGTCTTAAAGCCCCCTTTTGGGGTTGGGGGTCAAAACAGAAAACATATCATTAAATATTCTCAATTACTTATATTATTATTATTAAAATAATAGTAACTATATTTAATATAGTTATTTGCATACAAAGACCGATTAAAAGTTTCGTCAAAAACGATAAATGGCTTTAATTGATTTTTATCGTAATTCTCAAAAACTTCTTTAATCCTATTCTTAGAGCTAAAATTTATTTCAAAATTGTCACTGTTGGAGTTATATTCACTTTCTCTTGATACTATACCATCAAGATTGCCATTATTGTAATAAAAGTCAGATTGAAAATATAAATTAGTACCAGTATAACCAATTTTCTTAGTCAGTAAGTTATTAATACGAATCAGTAGTTGAAAAAAAAGTCCGTAGGACTTATATATCCATAGAATAAACAGATATGCATATTTATTGTCCGTAGGACATTCACATTTTACCTTGTTTATCCCCTACGGGGAATTGGTTGTATCTGTTTTCATTTTCTATTGATATGTATTCCCTACGGGAAACAACTCATTATAAGTAGAATGTGTATGCATGCAACTCCTGATTCGCATTATTAGTATATTTATAATGACCAGTTATGTCTTGTTCATCTGTATATTGATTCGACTCTGTATTTTTGATGGATTCTTAAAGTTAAAACCCCCTTGCTGTTGCAAACAAAGAGGCAAACTTAGATTCCGATCTATAATTAAAATTTACAAAGATTCTGATTTTATATTTAGCATATTTCTGATTTAAAATATACGGTATTATCACTATTAATTTTTTGAAACAAAATGAAAGTTACCTGACCCAATTTCATAAACAGCACTGCCTTTCTCCAATTTCAGAAATTTTACATCATTACATTTGCTGGCAAGTTTGCCACTTTCCTGAACATCGCTTTCTTTTTCGGCCGGAATATATACAGTTGCCGATGTATTGGCTGGGATAGAAACATCAAGCGAAAATGTTTCGTTGTCTCTTTTCCATTCTGTAGAGATTAATCCACTTACCGTTTGATATGAGCCCTTTACCCATTTCAAGTCGCCAACAAACATAGGTTTTATGATTGAATGACGAAATCCTGCTCCCGAACCATCTTCTTCAACTCCAATCCCAACCAAATCATGAAAGAACCATTCGTTAATCTGGCCAAGCATAAAATGGTTTTGTGATCCCATATTAGCCCCATCGGCATTCCATTTCTCTGTCAAAGCAGTTGCCCCCATTTTTAATTGATAACCATATCCGGGTTTCTCCGACTGGTTATTCATCTCATAGATTAAATCGGAATAGCCTTCCATTGCCAAGGCTTTTAAAAGAAACCTGTAACCAACATCGCCTGACGTAAACGAATTGCCATGCCCCCGAATGTCTGATGCCAGTTTTTGTGCCAGGGCAATTCTATTTTTTTCATCGGCAATATTCAAGGCCAGCGGCATTGCCATGGCTGTATTCGAGCCCGTTGAATAAATCCCTTTTTCTTCGTTATAAAATTTTTCGTTGAATGCTTTTCTTATGACTTCAGCTTTCTCCAAAAATTGTTTTGCATCTTGCTTTTCTCCAATCAAATCAGCCATGTCGGCCATGACTTTATAATCGTAAAAATAAATGGCGGAAGCAGTAAACTCGATTGGGGTAAGTTGCGAGCCCCAAGGGTCTTTGGGACCCATGTCGTACCAATCGCCTAAACCAAAGTACAAAAGATTACCTTTCGACCATTGGTCGAGAAATGACATGTACTTTTTCATCTTACCATAGTATCTCTTTATTAATGAGACATCACCCGAAAAAAGATATTGTTGCCACGGAACGATAATAAATGAGCTACCCCATTCCGGAGAATTATGAATTCCATTGGAAATGGGACTTCCTTCGAAAAATGTACCATTTGAGCCGTTAGAAATAATACCACTGCCTGCATAAAACAATTCGGGTGCAATATTTGGAACGAAGCCGTTTTCGAACTGACTGTCGGACATGTCGTTCATCCCTTTTCTGTATAGGGTGAGCAAATCAAAATTATATCGCAGCGATGGCCCGTTTAGATGGTATTGCTCTAACCATGCCATTTTCTCACGTGCCGGACAATCCGTTATCGTACTCATCAGATTACTACGTTGAGCCCAGCGCACCAAGGTGTAGATACGGTTGAAAAGTTCATTTGAGCATGAAAATGTGCCAATTGGTGTTGCAGAAGTATGGACTACAATTCCATTCAATTCCATGATTTCAGGTACTTGGGTTTTTCCTTCGGCAGGGAGCAGTTCAACTTGAAGGTAACGTCCGCCCTGATAGAAAAATTTTGGGAAATAATATTCACTATCCTCTCCATTTAAGGTGTATTGCCACCATGCCGGGCCATTTAAATGCTGACTTGCTGATCTTCGATCAAGCGAACCATCCGGATACAATAACTCGGAGGGAGTTATCCTGACAATAGAACCCTTCGTTCCTTTGACTTTTATTTCAGGCATAACAGAGGTATTCTGCCCTAAATCATAGATCCAAACATTGGGCTTCAGCTCTGTCTTTTTTACTGGTTTTAATATCTCAGTTGCTTTAATTGGAGGAGCAGCACCTGATAATCCTTTTAAAACCAAAGCAGTATCGGGCAACATAATTGGTTCTACCCATCGTTTAGAAGCATAAAATGATGGCTTATCCCATCCATTCTCGACTAAACGGGCATCAAAATCTTCGCCACCATACTCGTTCATATAAGTTACAGGCCCGGGAGAAACTCGCCATGACTGATCAGTTCCAATATTTTTTGTTGATCCGTCTGAATATTCGAGGTGTAATTGGGCTTTTGCCATCAAAGGGCCATAGGAGTTAAGAAACTTTACATACCTGATTGAATCAAACTGAATATTATACATTCCGTTACTTAAGATCATGCCCATTGCATTTCTGCCTTCCGATAACATTTCAGTCACATCGTAACTGTCATAAAGAGCTGTATATCTGTAGTCCGTCCATCCCGGAGCCAATAAATAATTACCAACTTTCTTCCCATTGATATTTAATTCATAATGCCCGAGTCCACAAATATGTACAACAGCCCTTTTCAAACTTGGCTTAACCACAAATTCTTTGCGCAAAAGCATCGATGAATAGTTTGGATCGTTTGGCCCGGGCTTATCAGCTTTTCTGTACTCAACAATGTCTCTTGCCACATTTATATCCTGCCGGGCTGAGCTGTATTTAATTGCATATTTTCCGGCACCTTTTGCTGAAATCCATTGAGCTTCCCATTCATTCCCATTTAATATGCCCATTGTCCAGCAAGCCTTTTCGCTCCAATCCGAAACCCTATCGTCCTGATCCCAAACACGTACTTTCCACCAGTATTTTTGGCTGGATCCTAATTTTTTTCCATTGTATGTCAAAAAGGCCATTTTGTCGGACAGAATTTTACCTGAATTCCACATATCTCCCTCATTTTTAATCGACAGGCTCTCTGAACTGGATACCAAAATTTGATATGCCGTTTGTTTTAATCCTCTTTTCGAATCGTCTATCGATTTTAAGATGAAACTAAAATCCGGGTTAGGGACATCAATTCCAATGGGATTAGGAGTTAATTCGCACTTTAAGTTGACTGGAAATACAGATACATTAGGAACAGCCTCCATCATAAAAGATGAAAGCAGAAAGGCACTTAAAAAAACTAAGCTGATAATCTTTTGCATAGGATTCAGTTTTATTGTGATCGATTAAAATTAAGCATTAATAGAAGCTTCTGAAGCAGGAACAGGAGATATACCTACAGGAAAATAGTGATTATGAGGATTTGCTATTTTTTTTGCTCCCTGTGCTTTCATTACTGTACCTGAGCGTCAAACTCCGTCAGTTGATAACTGGCGGAGCAATCTACTCCTTTAGCGGTCTGTTGTTTATTACTTCTTATACGACAAATCTATTGATTTGAAAACCCTCCAAATTGCTGTTGAGTGTTCGTTTGCCATCTTTTACTTTACTTGTAAAATGGTGGATGACAATCCAGGAGCAGAGGCAGTAATACGAATTTCACCTGACGCTGCGGTTCTTTGCACCGTAACAAGAAGGCGACCCTGATAGGAGTTGCGTATATTTGTCTTAAAAGAACCAGTATAATCAAGTTCCCCGTTATCGAGACCGATGAGCTTACCTCCACCTTCGACCTTTACAGTGATAGCAGCTTTTCCATCTATAACTTTCAAACCGGCTTTATCAGTTACTTCAATTTCATATAAAACAATGTCACCGGCAATTGGCAATGGTAATGATGTTATTTGAAGCTTTGAGGCTACATCAGTTGTATGTAGTTTTGAAATGGTAACCTGTTTCCCTTTGTTATATCCGATTGCTTTAATCTCTCCCGAATGATAGTCTACGATCCAGTCATTTGAATATAAATTGTGCGATACAGCTTTTCTTCCAAGAGAACGATTGTTTAAGAACAATTCAACTTCGTCGCAATTGGTGGCAGCTCTTACTGTAACATTTGTTTTATCAGTCCAGTTCCATTTGAGAAATGCAGGTTGGGATTGCCAGGGATTTTTAGCTTTCTCGCCAGTGAGTACGAAAAGTTGTAAAACCGGATCATTACGCCAATAAGCAGCACGTTGGTAAAAACTGGTTTTCTTTCCTCCCGAGATATCAATATCGCCGGACATACTGCCTCGACCCGGAAAATTCCAGGTCTCTCCAAAATAGTCAATACCTGTCCATATAAAGTCTCCAATAACGTAATCATTATCACGGACACCAAGCCAGTAATTTAATTGATGGGTTGTTTCGGTTCCCAGAAAAAGGCGGTTTGGAAAACGTCTGTGTTCGGGCACGTATGTGCTATCGCCGTACAGACGGGTGATATAATTATATCCCATAATATCAAGTTGATCCATAAAACCATTACGCGATGAAACAAAAGATTGGTCGCAGGCTGAAGTGGCAGGACGTGTTGAGTCTTCTTCGTGACAAATTGTAATTAGTTTTTTTGCAAGCTTCCATCCATCGTCGTTGAATTGGTCAGGGATTTCATTACCAATGCTGTATAATATAACACTGGGATGATTGCGGTCGCGGCGTAACATAGCGCGAAGATCTGTTTCATACCATTGATTAAAATACAGGTGATAGCCGTATTTTGCTTTACCACGTGTATTTTCAGTGTAGTTGAGTGTCCAGTCGCGTGTCCATTCGTCAAAAGCTTCATCAAAAACATAAAAACCAAGTTGATCGCACAAATCATAAAACTCCGGAGCAAATGGGTGATGGCTAGTTCGAATAGCATTGCAACCCATTTCCTTTAACAAACCAAGGCGATATGCCCAGATTGCTATGGGCACAGCATTACCGAACGATCCTCCATCCTGATGTAAACAAACGCCCTTGAGCTTGGTAGATTTTCCGTTGACAAAAAGTCCCTGGTTAGGTTTGAATTCGAGTTTACGAATTCCAAATGTTGTTGTGGTTTCGTCGAGAGTACGTCCGTCTAATAGTATGGTGCTACGCAACTGGTAGAGGTTAGGAGTACCGTCTGACCAAAGGAGGGGGTTCGGAACAGAAACCTGTTGGGTTGCATGTTGACCCGGACGCATGCTCTGGAGTGTAAGCTTCGATTCGGTAGAAGCAACAATTTTGCCATCCAAAGACAATACACAACTTCGCAATGTTATCTCCTTAGTTTGAGGTTTAACTTTCCAGGGATCTTTGATCCAGGCTTGCTGTTCCTGGTCGGTGAAGAAATTTGGATCTATAATGTAATCTGTTTTTACAACAGCTTTCTCTGCTGAAATATCGGGTGTTGAGATGCTGATACCGCCATCGAGATGAAAATGAGTATATCCTGTGGTAATCAAACGTACATGCCTGTAAATCCCGGATCCGGCATACCAGCGTAAAGAGGGATCGGATGAATCATCAACACGAAGGGCTATAACATTTTGTGAACCATCTCTTTTGAGAAATTCAGTTAAATCGTAGCGAAACCCAATGAATCCATAAGGTTTTTGTCCGAGGAACTGACCATTGATCCATACTTCACTATTCATGTAAACTGCATCGAACTCAATTACAACCTTCTTAAGTGTGTCAGGAGACATGAAACTTTTTCGATACCAACCAATGCCATGGATAAAGTAGCCACTGTTTTTATCACCTGTTGGAGGTGGATTTACAGCACCTTCTATGCTCCAGTCATGTGGCAAGTTCAGTGTTTGCCATTTGGAGTCATCGAAGTTAATCTGTTTAGCAGACTGGTCATCGCCTAACCAGAAATGCCAACCATTATCAAAAGGAATAACTTCTCGTGGGTTGGTGCTTTGAGCATTTAATAGTGAATTTGTGAATGTGCCTATTAGGCATAATAATACTAAAGATTTAAATTTTGTCATCCCTAAGCATCTCAAGAATAAGTTCTTATAACTCATAATTTTTGTATTTGATTTATTGCGTTAATTTGACGAATTTAGTGTTTTTTATTTTCAATAACCGCTAACGAGAGTTTGCGCAAAACCCCATATTCTCCCGTTTTTGTATCTATTTTATCGTTTTTGGCTTCAAATAAGCTTCATATCCGAAACTTATTTGACTGCAATTATTTTCATGACTTCGTTGGGCTAAAAGAAAAGTTCCTGTTTTTCATCGTATATTTAGATATACAAGGAAAATCCTTGCTTCCATCACAGTGGACGGACAAGTTCTAGTAGCGAAGAAGTGAAACGCTTTGCAGAACAACAGCCTGTAATCTACGGCGAACTAGATCTTATACCTATGGTAAATTACATTTACGTGTGTTACTAGTTTACACTGCTAGCCGGTTAATTCCTTGCTTTTTTACAACAAAAGTATAGAAATCAACCTCGCTTCTCAAAATTCTAATTTCAGTCAAACCTAAAAGCGCGTGTTAGGGGCTAGGTAATTTCTTTTAATGTCGTGCCAAATTTTTCAAACTCTGTTTAAAAAGCACAAATATATCAAATTTAGAGCGAAGCGTTTCATTTTCTTTTTTCATTCCTGTCGAAAAGTAGAACACTTGCTCAAAAAGACGAAAATATTTAACTCAAACTTTCTTTCATTTCAACTTTCAAATGGTTTTTCATTTACAAGTTGATAAAGAATTTATATGTCTAATAATTCTTTATACGGACTATCAATAAGTATTTCAATTGCTCGTTGATAGTCATCTTTATTTATTTGGATGTCAACACATTCTATGGGATTCAATCCCGAGTAGGTGGTTAGAACTGACGAAGCAGGATTGTCTGAAACTAACATCGTATAGATTTCAGATTCTTCCAACATATTCTGTATATCCTCTGCAATTACTCTGTCTTCTATTGATACTAGAATTCTTAAGTCATTTTCTTCCATAATCATTTTTATTTTAATTAACGTGCTCTATACTATAGCTTTTACCTTTCTTACTCTTTTTTTTGTTTAGTTACAGGCAGAGGTTATTTAAATTCATTTAAAATCAAATATTTTTTACGTCCTAATGTCATGTAGTAAATATTTAAAACAGATATTGGTGCCAGTAAAATAATTGGTGCTAGTAATAAAAATTTTGAAAAGTCATATCTCAGTATCATTATTAAAAAAATGTACAAAACAACCAGTACTACTCCAAATAATCTGAGCCATTTTCCATTTTTTATGCCTCCTCCAACTTTTATTTTTTTTGTTACATTGTCTGAAATGTTGATAGAGATTTCAGGACTAGTGCACCAGTCAATTTTTGCTGTTATTGTATGTTGTTCAGCGGTAGTTTCAAATTCTTTTGTTTCTCCGTTGGAAATTGTACCGATTAATTGTCCGTCAATGTAGATTTTATAATCTCTCTTACTGTTAATGTATTCACTTGTTCTTTTAATTTTAATTTTTGCCATTTTCTAATATTTTTTGGAACTCATTTTTTGTCAATTGTTTAACCTGCGTTTTTTTTACTTGCCCCTAACGACAGAGACAAGGCGAGTGCGGGCTTGCCTGCGGCAGGCAGGAGCAAAACTGCCGGAATGCACGTCAGCCAGCCAATGAACGAGCGTGTGTTATGCTTTAGGTGTTTGTGCTTTCTTTTCGTGTTTTGTTTCAATTGATATACATTCTGAAACTTAGTTACAGAATTTCATTTTGTCACTATTTGAGCATGTAAAGCCAAGTAAATCCGTTGATATTCATACAAAATACTTCTTTTTAATCAGTTATTTGTTTAAATAATTGTCCAAATATTCTTTTAATTCAACTAAACCTACAGGTGCAATCATGTTTTCCATATTCCAAAAGCTAAATTTACTATTTGATACAATTCCAACTAATTTACCATTGCTGTCAACAACTGGTCCACCACTCAAGCCTCCCATTTTTTCAGGAATAATTAATTTTTTCAATAAGAGATGAGTTCCATTAGTTTTATAAAATTCAAATTCATATACACGTTGTGATCCCTCTTTCATGTGTCGAGTCCAACCAACAATATATAGTTTTTCCCCTTTAATCAATGGTGTTTCTCTAAATTCAAGAGGAATAACATTTGACCTGTTTTCTTTTATTGAAAAAACAAGCCAATCCTTTTCGAATAGTATTTTAGATTTTAAATTTTCAGATTTGTCCTCATTTAATAATTTATCAATAATTACTATTTCGTTTTCTTTATTTAATGGACTCATTGTCCAGTTTTTTATAAAGTTTTCGAGTGTGAGATTTTTTATACTGTCTGGTTTAAGGATGGCAAGAATATGCTTTGCTGTAATTGCAAATGTGTCATTTCTATATTTTAGTAAAAATGCAGTCCCTAATTGATTGAATTCATGTTCACCACCAAAATACTCGAAATGGTTTATTAAACATGTTGGAGGGAATTCCATGTCAGAAACAGAAACTTTTGCCTTTGAACATGAAGAAAATGCAATGATAAATAATAAAAAATAAAATAGTTTTTTCATGATATTTCAATTTAAATTTTAAAAGTCATGTATTAATTCTGTGTCGTTGATTTTGCATTTTTTTTACACGTTACCCTAACGAGAGTTTGCGCAAAAACTCCATAATCCCCCGTTTGTGTATTTATTTTATCGTTTTTGGCTTCAAATAAGCTTCATAGACGAAACTTGTTTGAAAGCAATTATTTTCATGCTTAATTTCTTTGAAGGCTTATATCGGCTTTAAAGAAGTCCGCTTTAGTAAAAGCAGAGCGATAAAGCTCTTGATAAGCTCTTTTAGGGCGTTTACTCCTTCTGTTATTTGCATAAATCGACTCAAGTTGTATCCGATGAACACCAGACTTACCTCGCCTAATACATTTTTCTTTCCCCTTGTCAATACATGATCAAATCCTCTTTGTCGTTTGAGCGTTCCCCAAGGATGTTCAGCTAATTGTTGTTGCTGTTTATAATACGTCGGATTTTCTTTGACCCGCCCTCGTCCCGCTTCGTCGCGCAAAAAGAAAAGCTCCTGCTTTTCATATTATATTTAAATATGCAAGGCAGAGCCTCGCTTCCGTCAGTGGACGGACAAGTACTAGCTTCGACATGGCGTGACGCTATGCCGAACAAAAGATCAACAGCCTACGCTCGACAGAGGATTAACGCGTAATTTTAACTATTTTGTGTATATTGGTTTTATTCTCCGATTTTAAAGTCAGGAAATAAACACCTTCAGGATATTTTTCGAGTGAAAATTGAGTTATACTCTGCTGACTGTTTTTCCTGTCCAGAATTTTTCCGGAAAAGTCACAAACTGTTATATCCAGATTAGTATTACTAGTCAGAACCTCTATTGTAACAACCGAATTAGTAGGGTTTGGATATATTTTGTACTCACTATCCTTATCCAATCGAATGGGCTTCAGGTCGGTTATATTTGTTACAACTTTGGAAACAATATTTCCCTCTTTGTCGTAATTGAAAAGCATTTCATAGCTATTCTGAATTTTTTCAGATTTTATACGCCCCAGCTTATCAAAGGTATAGCTAATGTTGGATTGAGCAGATGCAGAAATACACCCAACGATTAGAAGCAGTTTAATTGCAATTGATTTCATATTGTTTAGGGTTTTTATAAATCACACGTTGATATTTGTTTGTTATTAAATGGAATGATTCCTAGTCCAGACGAATTACCCGGATTGAATTTCTTAGCTTCATCCATTAAGTAATTTCCGGCAGCTTCTAAACTGTTGTTGAATGGAACAAGTTGCCAAAGTGCACCTCCATATTCTTTATTGGCGAGTTTGTCAATTGCTTTTAATGCGCTTATGGGACTTGCAATGCCATTAGGCAATAAATCAGCGACAGGATGATTGCTTAAATCGACAAGTGTATTCATGGCGGCAGAACCATAGGTATCCCAATTGTTTGAACGGTAGGGTAAACCGTCAGCATAAGGATTAGCTGTTCCAGCTGCATTTCCATAATTATTGTCTGATGGAGGATCAAAGTCGAGTGAATTAACTGTTTCATCTGTATTTTCTAATCCCAATGGATCAATTCCATTTACCGGATTATTGCCTGCATATAAGTACGGATTTGTACCGGTGAGGACACCCATTGGGTCACGTTGAATGTATCTTCCTGTAATGGCATGATAAACACGCGCCCCAGTGAGAATAAAGTTGTTACTTAACTCAATACCTCCAAATGCTCCTAAAAACTTAAAACGGTTTGGTATAGTTTCACTTTGTCCTATTATTTCGCCGGATGCACTGTATTGGTATGCATTAGTAACTGTTCCATTACTTGAAGTAATGGCAAGAATATGCCCCAAGCGGTTACTATGAAAGAAGTAAGGAAGATTTTGACTGTTTTGCATAGCAATAAGTCTTTTCCCCTTATATATATAGTTTCTTACTACATTTCCTGTTGCATCGGTTTCAAAAAGTAATCGTCCCCTGTGATCGTAATACATGTTTTGTGTAATCCCTTGAGCTACAATTCTACGTGGATGATGCATGCCATCGTAGGTAAACTGAAAACTCTGATTATCGGCTTCTAAAGAATTAATCTGATTATCGGCATTGTAACTGGCAGAAAGTATTGGGCTTCCACTTTTGTTAGCAGTTGTCATGTTCCCATCAGCATCATACGCAAAGCTGTAGCCATCGAATGTAGATGTTAGTTGGTTTAGTTTGTTAGTTACAGCTCCAAGAACCTGTTGTGGTAATCCGGTAGATTGAATTGGGCTTTGGGTGTTAATTCCAGTCGTTATTCCAGCCGAAATATTTATGGTTTCACTAGCAAAACCGTTATTGTTGATTTTATGAACAATACTTGTTGGGAGATTATCGTTATTGTAAGTGTAGCTGGTACTTGTATTGTTGCTGCGTGTTTCGGAAAGCATATATCCGGCGGCATTATACGTGAAGTCAATAAAATTACTGCCCCAGCTTACTTTATTAATCCTATTCAACGCATTACACTGATTAGTCACTGTGAGCCCATTGGGATAAACTGTGGTTAGTAAGTTTCCATTTTCATCGTAGGTAAAACTAACTTCAATATTGTTTGGATATGTAATTTTAGTTATAAAACCGGAAGCATTGCGTTGGTACTGAGAAGTTCCAGTTGCATCAGTAAAGGATGCCAGCAAGCCATTAGCGTTATAGTTATATGATGCAACGGTGTTACCAAGTATCTTTTTCCCGCTTACTAAGCCTAAGGTATTATAAATAATCTCGCTCTTTTGTCCCCGGGCGTTAGTTGTAGCCGTTAGTTTATTCCCCGAATCGTATTCGAGTTTTACTTTAGCTCCCAAAGCATCTGTTATTTCGGACGTTTTACCATTTTCGTTATAGCTGAAAAGTGTAGCATTCCCTTTTTTATCGGTTATACTTATGGGACTCCCAAAGTTATTGTAATCGAACACCACTTCACCTTCTTCGTCCGAAACAGAAGTTATCTGACCTCGCTGATTGTATTTCAAACTAGTTTTCATACCGTATTTGTTGGTAAAACCGGAAATATATCCTTCAGTATCGTAATCGGTAGTATAGCTCCAGCCTTCGGCATAATGATAGGAAAGTATTCGATTGGTTAAATCGCGGGTAACGGATATGGTTTTACCATTTTCGTCGGTAACTCCGGTTTGAGTACAACAGTCGTAATTGATTGATTTTGAATTGCCATCAGGCAAATTTATTTTCTTCAATCTCCCATTTCCATCGTATTCCATTCCATAGGTGTTTCCTTTAAAGTCGTTTCGGGAAATAGGCTTAAAACCTGTCTCATCGTATTGAATTGTAGTGGTTTGATTCAACGGATTTGTGTATGATTTGATGTTCCCAAAATTATCTCTGAGAAAAGTATGACTTCCACCATCAGGGCTTGTCAGGCCGGATAGTGCTCCATTGGAGTTGTAAGCTATTTGGGTGGTTCTATTCCCTGGCAAGGAGACCGATGTCAACTGATTTTGCAGATTGTATGTTTTCGTAAAAACGGTATCGGCAGGCAATTTTATTGCACGAGTCAGATTGTTCGAAGCATCATATTGGTAGGTGTAAAGGGTATTATTTCTGGTTTTTTTTGTAATAAGATTGTTATTTGTATTATACGTAAATGCAACCTTAGAACCGTCGTAATACACCAATGAATCGATCACTCCACGGCTATTGTAAAAAATATTCTTTTCTTCGCCCGATCCGTTAGTCGCCGACTTAACTAGTCCGTTTGTGATACTATAAGTTGTCATTCTACTTCCGGGATAATACGCAGTAACAAGCGTACTAGAATCGTTGATGAAAGACGATCCGTACTCAATTCGTCGGTTTTCGGGATCCACCACAGCCGACAACATCCCGTTGGTATCATCCGTGTAATCGTATTCAAATGCAGTTGTTTTTCCTGAAATATTTACCGCCGAAACATCTTCGGAACTATTGTAGCTGTACGTGGTCTCCACCTTGTCAAAATCGGAAGCCGACACCAGCAAGTTGTTACTGTACCCGAAACGTGCTTTTCGTCCGTCGGGCGAGGCTATTGAATCGCAATGTCCATTGGAATTAAAAAAAGTATATTGCCGATTCGATGCATCGGTAATGTTGCTTATAAGCCCCTGGGCATTGTGAGCAATGGTCGTTTTATTGTTGTACGAGTCTGCAATTTCTTTTAATGTAAAAACTGAGTCGTTTACATAATTAAAATGTTGTTTTTCACCACTTTTAATCTTTGTCATTATCCAATTAGCTCCATCCCAATAAAGCTGCATATTAGCATTATTCAAACACGAGAGCGTAAATGGATTGGTGCCGGATGGAATCAGCGTATTGTTCGAAAAAACGAAGTTAGCACCGGTGCCGGTGGATAAAATAACCGAGCTGGCTCTACGGGTAAGTGTGGATTCATAGTCGAATCGCCACCTTTTTCCAAACGCCCCACTATTTGTTACTGTTTTATTCAGATAATTCATTGCCAGTTGCACTTCCGGACCTTTACCTTGTTTGCGAAATAGCACATCGCGCATAAAAATTTTCAGATTTGCTAAATTTGCCGACCACAATGGCATACCCATAAAACTACATGTGCCTGGCTGACTGTTTCCAAGCAATCCTCCACCATTACTTTCCGAATAATCCGATAGAAAATCTTTGATCTCCGAGTTGTAAATGCCATCAACATCGGCACCAGATTGTGCCAGAAGCTCTTCCATGGCTTCGGGGCCAATTAAATTTAACAGGTTCTTAAATTCTTCGGGCGAAGTTGGAAATTTTTTATTGAGGTCGGTACGCGATTTACTTACAAAATAGTTTTTGGCCTCCGAAAGTTTTCTTCTGCAAAAACCCAGTGATGAAGCCGCATACACATAGTTGCCATCTATCACTATTCCGTTCCAGCTAACTGCACCAATAACAATATCATCGAAATAGTACCAGCTTTTACCTTTATCTACCGAGTAATGAATTCCCGAAGTGTTGCTATAAGCACCATCAACGGTAAAAAGATAAGGCTCCCGATAAGCTGTGGGAGTAGGACTCACAAAACCTCCACTTACATATTTGTCATAATAGCTGGAGTAATAGTATCTCTTAGGATTATGCGTTTCCCAAACACCATTTTTGAAGATATAAGTAGTTGACATTGAAGAATCATCGATTAAATACAAATACATTTCCGTGCCAACTTGCGAAAGCACACCAGAGCTATACTCGCTTTGATTAGTATCGGTAATAGGCAGCCCACTGTTAATTTTAGTCCAGGTATTTCCTCCATTGTCGGAGGAAAAAACTCCCACTCTGCCCACAAATACATAGAGTATTCCATTGTGCAGGGTCATATTGCCGAAGTTGCGGCCGAAATTGAAAGAGCTAGTTCCTACATCTATTGTCATAGGTTGAAAACTATCGCCGCCGTTGGTAGAGCGATAAACAGGACTTGTTATACCCGGATTCTTCTGAATAGTAATAAATATGGCGTCGTTAGTAATAAAAGCTGAACTGGCACCATTATTAAAAGTTCCGATCATCTTTTTCCAAATTACTCCTTTATTTGTGGAGAGGTAGAATCCTCTTTCTGTAGGTAGGTCGGCAAATACGATCATCTTACTATTATACACCGCTATAGAATAAAGTTCTTTAAAATAGGTATTTGTTTGCCAGGTATATCCTTTGTCTACCGATGAAACAAGTAAATTTTGAACCACAGTACCTTGTTGTACCCGTTGTATAGCAAACCAGGTATTATCAATCACAACAAGGTTCCGAATGTCTGCACTTTGGTTCACTATCTCCCAACCAGTCGAAAATGCCGGCGCGTTAATAACAATAAAGAATAATAATAAGATGGTCGATTTTTTCATAATCAAAAAGTATTTAGCATTATTATTTGTATTGAGATTGAAATATTTACACTACATGGAACTACTATCTGTTATATTCTCTTATTTTTAAACGTCAAACTGATAGAAAGCATCTACAAATTTACGAAATAAATTTAAAATTATAAGTTGCCAAATTGCTGTTTTTCAATAATTTTAAAAGTGGAGAAGTCGAATCTGTCTTTTTTCTTGTAGAAAAATTGTAAAACCGAGAAAAACTTGAATTTCAAATCGAGTTTAAGCGTTTAAAAGTTTTTTTTGTTTTCTTTTTGTCGCTGTTAAAATGCGAAAAGTTGTCGAAATGAGCAAAACGAAGTCGAAAAAAATTTTTCGTTTAATCATTTCTCTCGACAACCCGAAACGGGTTTTTCTCTTCTTTCGAGTTGTCAGAGAGAGTTTATTTTGAATTTCTTTTCAACAGTGAAAACATTTTTTAACTATTTTCAGTAGTTGCTTGTCATAGTCGAAACGCTAAAAGTCCAATTCTTCCCCTCATTGGGCGAAGCGTCTCGCTTCGTCTCGCAAAAAGAAAAGCTCCTTCTTTTCATATTATATTTAAATATGCAAGGCAGAGCCTCTCTTCTAGCTTGGACATAGCGGGACGCTATGCCGAACAAAAGACAAACAGCCTACGCTCAACAGGAGCAGGCGGGAGCAAAACTGCCGGAATGCACGTCAGCGAGCCAATGCCTAAGAGTGTGTATTAGGTGGTCGGTGTTTGAGCTTTCAGTTCTTATATGCTCAAAATCTCGAAACCTATTTTCTCATTTCAAGCGAGCAAAGTCATATTATTTGTATTGTTTTAATTCGTTGAGTTGCCATTCTCTCTCTTGCGAAATTTTGTCTATTTGGTCAGGAAATGCTAGTTGTATTGTTTTTATTGCATAATCAGAACAAACCATTGCATGTTCCCTCATGTGTCCAACACCAACAGCCTGTCCACAAGCTCTAATAGCATTTTTTGTTATTTCAGATTTACATTGTCGAGCTACTTCGTGTATTTTAAATCCAGCTTGTCTTACTTCACGTACAGTTGCATTACCAGTCTGCCACAATTCGTTTATTCTAAATCCGTTTTCGATTGCCTTTTTGTCAAATTCTTCATCGTCAGACAAAGTCAATATGTGTTTTGCACAATTAATCGCCCATTTAGCCAAGTCAATCTGGTTGTTTTGTTCATACAAGTTATCAATTTCTGCTCTTAAATCAGAATTGTCAACTATTTTAATCTTTGCTCTCGTTGCCATATTTATAAAATTGTACAACTCTTTCTTTCTTTTTTACACTGCCACCTAACCACCGAGGCTATGGGCATTTGTCCGTCAGCTTACGGATTGCAGGTTGCGCCAAAAGCTGTTACAGATGAAAATAAAGTCTCAAAGTTTGCCACGTTCTTAGCGTGACCTGTTTCAGTTGTACTTGCTATAATGGTTTGATTTGTGATTAATAATACAGATATTTTTAGTTGATTTAATGAAACAAAAATAGTGATAATTTAATATATTGAGACTTAATTTGAGAATAAATTTCAATACAAATAAAAATATTTATTAGGCTCACTTTGTAAATGGCAAAATAATGATTTAGCTCACCTACCTAAGTGCTTACTATAAACTTACAGTGCATTGGTTTTAGCTTTATCGGCTTCTTTTTTTCTTAGCCGTAAGCTAAAACCAATGTACTGTGACCGCTCTGTCTATTTTCCAAAAGCTATAAAGGCCACTGCAAGATAACTTTAATTTAACTCGAACTTATTGTTTTTTTTGCTTTTGGGGCGATTAGCATTTCTGATTCTTATCGTTTTCTATGTGAATTAATTATTGTTTTAAAGTATCTCGAAATTCAAGAATATAAAATTTGAATCAATATTCAGAAACGATAAAAGTGTCTTACAAATCTACTGGCACAATCAACTTCAGACTAATGTTTCTGCCCATATTATAAACTCCAGTTCTTCCTGTTATATTATTCACAGCCGCATATTTTAGTCGACTCAAATGACTTTGGTCGGCTACGTCAGCTAAATTGCTTCCGCTGATATAAATTGAACCAATAGTCTGCTTTTTAAAAACAATATCACCCCCAATACTTGCATTGAGTAATGTATAGGCAGGAGTTATTGTTTCTGTATTGAATGCTGAATAAACCTTGTCCTGCTTGAAGTAATATTCTAAACCAAAAGATACAAAACAGTTTCTTAAATGCTGACCTACTTTGTCAATATCTGCTCTAATGTCCGATTTCCATTTAGCACCAGGAGTAAAAGGCAAATACTTGGTAGAGTCAGATTGATGTTGAAGTTGAGCATCTACATACGAGAAACTGTTCTCAAAATGCAACCAATCAAATGGGTGTGGATGTATATCAATGTAAGCTTCACCGCCAATAAGCTGTGCATTACCTGAATCAAACTTGTATGCAGGAACACCGTCAGCAATAGAATCACCCCCCATCATACTGCTTAGTTTCCGTGAGAAAATATAGTTGGAAATGTTATTGGCAAACAAATTAATCTTTGTGCTCACATGTTCAGTATTATATCCCAACTCGTAATCCAGTTGCAGGCTGCTTTCAGGTTTCAAATTTGAATCGCCAATCTCGTAACGGATTGTTCCTTCGTGCACACCATTTGAACCTAATTCACTAATGTTTGGTGCACGAAACCCACGAGATAAATTCAGTTTAGTGTTCCAGTTTTCGTTCAGTTGGTATGTAGCTCCTAAACTTCCGCTAATGCCACCGAAATCAGTTGAGAATCCTGCAAATCGTTGAGTAGAAGTCGGGTCGGAGAAAGTTGTTTTATCTCCATCGGCATTTAGATATAATGCATCACCTGTTTCAAATCGTTTATCGTAACGTAAACCGCCACTAATATTTAATTTCTCCCAAGCTTTCTTACCAATCACAAACAGCCCTGCATCAAACAGCCGATATTCAGGGACTAAAAACTCAATTCCTTTGTTCAATGAGTTTTGATACATGCCATTTGTTCCGAATGAAAATTCAAATCCGTTTCTTTCAGGTAAAAGATAATGTACATCGTAATTCACGGTATGAAGCAAGAAATACAAACCGTAATTGTTCGGAGTAAGCACATCGGCAAACTCTTGACGGCGATTCTGTTGGTAACCAATAGTCGCTTTTAGACTTCCTTCGCCAATCAAGATATTGTTATTCCACACCGCTTTGTAATGTTTTATTTGCTGATAAGGCATCAGATGTTTGTACGACATAAAATCTGCATGAGTAGCAATGGCTTCGCCTTGCGTTCCATTTCCCAAATCTACAGGTTTGATAAATTGTCCGGTGGCACTGTCTCGGTCACCTTCCACAATACCGGGTGTGAGTTGATAAGTACTCAAATTAAGGTGTGAATATCCCCACCAGTTACTTATGCCAAACAACCCTGAAACAGCATTTTCGCTAAATCCTGAATTGTACACGTAGCCATCTTGTTTGTTTTGATAAGCGTGAGCTTGTTTGTTGCTGTAACGCACATCCCACACAAAGGCTTGTTTGTGGCCGGCAAAATTTAGAGAGTAAGCCATCAAGCCATTGTTTGTTTGATAATTTGCTAATGCATTCAATCGCATTTTTCCTTGTGAAAGAATAGGAGCTGAGAAAAAGTTGATTACTCCAGCCATAGCATCCGAGCCATACATCAAACTTGCAGGTCCTTTCAGAATTTCAACCCTACTAACTTCATTTTCGTCTATCTCAATCCCATGTTCATCTCCCCATTGCTGACCCTCCTGACGTACTCCATCGTTTACAACTACCACCCGATTATATCCCAATCCACGAATCACAGGCTTTGAAATACCGCTTCCAGTGGTTATTTGAGATATGCCCGGTTGCGAACTAATAGCATCAATTAGATTAGTGGCTGATTGTTGTTGCAATTCCTTTAAAGTAATAATACTCATTGGAGTTGGCATTTTTATCATTTGTGTTGCCCCTGTTTGTCCCGTTACTACCACTTCATTTATTTCTACTACCGATTCAGTCATTATAAAATCTTTCTTGTCGATAGTTTTTAAATCGAGATTCTCAGCAATTAATTTGTAGCCTACGGCAGTAATCTGAACCAGCAGAGTCCTTTTAGGGAGGTTGTCCAATGTGTAATTTCCAACGATATCTGTAACAGCTCCAGTTTTCAATTCAGGAAAATAAACGGTTACGCCTGTTATTGGTTCTCCATGTCTATCGGTAATTTTTCCGTTTATGTTTGTATGTTGATTTCCCATATTATCCGCCCAACTACTTGCAACGAGCAACAATGAGAAAAGAATAGATAGTATCTTTTTCATTTCAATATCTTTTTAAAATTAATGAATTGTCAATAACTTATTGCCACTGACGATGTGAAATTTGTACTCTGATTTTCGGAGTACAACCAAACGCACCAAGTAATATTTTACCTTGTGTTTTAGTTTTTTGTAATGAATAAAAGAGAAAATTATAGTGCAGGAGGCGCACGTAGCCGGAAAAGATGAGTAGAATTATTGGCAAGACAAGCAACTGTACACGGTGTTTGCTCATTTCGAGCAATCATAGTAGCTTGTGGAATGCTAATTTGTTTTTGTGGAATAAATGTGCAAAATTCAAAATCGCAAATCGGACAATCTTTATAGTGCTCTGTTGTTACAGCCTGTCCTTGTGCAGTTGTGCAAATGCTCACCAAATGTTCATGATGAACAAAGAAGCTGTGAGCTGGTTTGATAAGCAATGAACTGATAAACATCGCCAATAAAAGCAGTGCAAATCGGGATTGATTTATTTGTTTGGCTGTTATGTTCATTGATTTTAATCGTGCGCAAAGATAGATAGAAAAATATAGTTGGATAACAAGAAATTGTAAAAAATAGTTCTTGAAATTTAGTAATTTACTTTCAAATACAATTCCACACTTCGTCCCGGTCGATTAATTCGTCCCCAATCTAAATGCTCATAATAAGCTCTATTCAACAGGTTTGTAACTCCTAGTCCGGCATTTAATGCTAATTTTGAAAGGCTAAACCGATAACCACTCTTTACATTGAAAACAGTGTAAGCTGATGTTGTTCGTTCGCCATAATCTACGTTAATCCGGTTTTGTGCCAACGCTGATTCGCACTCAGCCTGTAAGGATAAATTATTATTTTCGAATTGAATTGCTACAATGTTTTTCAGTGGTGGAATCAATGGTATTGGGTCGCTGTTATTTATTTCGCCAAGAGTAAACTTGGATAACAAGAAAACTGATAGTGACTTCAGCGGAGAATACAAAACTTGTAAATCGGCACTATACAATTTTGCGTGCGGAACATTTGAATACACCCTGATTCCTTTGGCATAAAAGTTCATAGCAGGAATTTGCGAGTTGGTTATTCCCATAATATAATCCTGAATCAAGCTTAATGACTGATTGAAATTTACCTTTATATTTGATTGTGTGAATTGCAAATCGGCTCTGAAAAAGTTGGATTTTTCAGCTTTCAAGTAAGGATTGCCAATATAATCATAGCCATCATACGCATTGAACAAATAGAATCCAAGTCGTTCACCAATGGTTGGCATACGTTCGGCATATCCCGTAGAGGCAATAAGCGAAATGCTTTTAGAAAAACGATATTGAGCAGATATATTCAGACTTTTCACCAACTTACTTTGTGTTTTTGGTAACGAATAATTAAACACCGAGAATTGCTCCTGACCGTATTTCGATTGCAAGTTATCAATATTGTAATCTAATCTTCCGTTGGCAACTAAAGTCAGTTTGTCGGATAGATATGTGCTATTTTCAATAAAAATACCCGTTACATTTCGCAGCGTGGCAGGCCATGTTTGCATATACATGGGAGTTTCGGGAGCGAAGCCAGCATAGCGCATGTGCATAGTCATTTCTGCAATGGAATTGTTGGTATAATTGTCTGCTTTTAGGATTAGTTTATTTACACTATTCCACGGAATAACCAGTTGAACATACGCTCCTAATGTAGAACTTTTGCCTGGCATATCCATGCGCATAAAAACCGAATCAGATTTTCCAACAGGTGGATTTTTCAGAAAATACAAACTGTCCCGCTTCGAATCGTCCATAATATGAACCACCTGATTGAAATAGATTTTAGCTTTAAGTTCAGTGTTGGTTTTACGTTGATACTCCACCGCAAAAAGCATGGCTCGCGCCAAACTTACATCCATAGGAAGTGCCGGATAACCTACATTATGCGCTAAATCGAACAATGCATCTGCTTTAAAACTGCTTATTTTATCGGGATTGTATTTTACAGCCGAATGAATATTGGTTTTTTCAAACTGCGAAAACGGTACTATTCGATTGTTTCCGTCACTGTAATTTTCGTTTTTACGATACACGCCATCAATCAACCAATTCCATTTGTTCTTGCCCAAGCCCAATGAAATAAGTAAATTCTTTCCTTGCGAAATGCTTTCATAACCTACAGCAACAGATGAAAAATGAGTTTTGGTACTATCACTTTCCGGTTCGAGTAAAGTCATATCCACAGCTCCGCCAATGTTGCAACCAGTCAGACAACTACTCGTACCTTGCTTTACAGTTATTTTTTTGAGATTTGTCGGTTCAATGTACGACGTAATCGGATCCATTTTATCGGTGCAAGCACCAAACATACGCATCCCATCAATAGTCACATTCAATTGTCCGCCCGAAAAACCATTTACCTGAGGTTCCAAAGCATAAGCTCCACGTTTTATCAATGACATGCCATCCAATCGTGCCGTAATATTGTCGAGTGTCGAAAATTGATTGGTTCGATAAAAATCAACTACATCATTGTTGTTTAAAGGTAAGCTAACGGTTACCAACACTTCTTGTAATTTAACGGTATCGCGAGTAGCACTTTTTAATTTGATTTCCTGTGCTGTACTCGAAATGGTGACGGATATTAATAGGAAGAAAAATAGATTCTTCAACATAACAATTGAGGTTTAAAGGCGGGAATCGTGATTTCCCGCCTTTGGTGATTAAAATGTAATCGTAAAATAGGCATTATTGGAAATTGTATTTCCATTCTTTTGCACAGCAACGTTTACTTTCCATTCGCCTGTCATGGTGAAATTTACTTTCCCTTTGTAATGTCCATTTCCTACATGAACCGGATTCACATTGTTGGGCGAACCGTGTCCCATGCTTGGCATTTCGGGTGCAATAACAAAAGTATAAGTAGAATCAGCTGGCCAACTCAACATGGTTTCCTTGCGATGTAATGTAAACTCAATGTCGTTCATTCCCACTTTTGGAGCAACTGGCTCAACCAACGATAGCACTAACTTTGAAGCATCGGCAGAAGTTGCTGTAAACACGCTCATAACCGATGGCGTTGGATTGTCGACCGTAACATTAAAGCTTGCAGTTCCTTCTTTGTCGTACTTATGGTTATGAACCATTACGCCAAGTTTCCAGATCCCATCAATGCTGGTCGGCATTACAAATGCTACTGCTCCCGGAAAAACTCCGTTTACAGGTTCTTCTTCTGGATTTTCAATCGGACAAGCGTGTGTCATTGCCATCATACCGGTTCCCATTGTCATTACGGGCATGAAATGTATATGAGCGTCTTTGATGGTGTCTGTCAAATTAAGCGAATCTAGTAAAACTACCGTGAGTTTATTGTAACCCATAAAGAAGTTTTTCTTACCCCAAATCTGCACTTTTGCCGAAGCACCAAGGGCGTAACCTTCTTGTAGTTTGGTTAGCCCTTCAAGTGGATTAACTGGAGTAATATCTACTTCATTTTTACATGAAGTAAAGATGGCTGAGATAGCCACAATATATAGCATCTTTGAAAATATTGTTTTCATTTTTGTGAACTATTTTTAATTGAGTGTTTAATGCGATGGGATTGCTCGCCAGTAGATTTAATTTACAGGCAAGCAAAAACAGGCTTGCAAAAGTACTTTGCAAGCTAAACCTAAAAAATAAACATTAAAATTGTGGAGGCACAAAAATGACTGAAACGTATCGGGTTTCGATTACATTTTCAGGTTGAATAGGATGATTAAAACTTAATTCGGTTGCTTGTGGAAGTAAGGTACGAGTTTGTAAAAACTCTTTCGTTTCTTTCGTCTGAGGGATTTTATTTGAGTTCTTTTCGTTGGTTGTCTCGGTTTCGTGTGTCGAGTTGACTTGTTTTAATTGCTTTTCACGAAAACACTTTCCTTCGCAACAGCTTTTAGGTTTGTCTTTGTTTACACAGAGGTTTTTGGCAATATAAGGTTTGAAAATCGCATACTCAATGTACGGAATTTCAAATCTGAATATATTAAATATCAGGATTACTAAAAGGGTGATGGAATATATCTGATACCTCATTCTAAGAGTAGAGTCAAATCTTATTGTCTGTGAATTTCTTTGTTTTATTCTATACAACTAATTTAAGGTACAATAAGTTTTTTAAATCTCAGAAATAGATTTTTTCACGCTGACAATCATCTGTTTTTGCTCGTCTTTTTGTTTTTTTTGAATGCCCCCTAACGAGAGTTTGCGCAAAAACTCCATAATCCCCCGTTTGTGTATTTATTTTATCGTTTTTGGCTTCAAATAAGCTTCATATACGAAACTTGTTTGACTGCAATTATCTTCATGTTTAATTTCTTTATACTGTCTGAACCACGATTAGTTCAGATAAAAGGATGTATCAGATTTCAGTGAATCTGTCTTTATCTGATTCATCTGCTGAATCCAAGTTCAGACAATTCCCCCTTCGTCTTATCATGGCTCACAGAACCGCGTCAGCAGGTGAACTTGAGATTTTACCCCCCCCCATAACATCGGCTTCTTTCTCCAATTCAACCTCATCATTCACATTCACTTTACCTTTCATTTGCATAGTAGGCTTCACACGACCTTGCTTCTGTTGCACAGTATGCCACGGTTCATGGGGTAAATGTTTTTCTTGTCCTGAGGGCAAATGAATATCTGTTCCTTGTGCATAAGCATGCGCCTGCAATTGAGCCGGTTTATCAGAGTTGTAATGTACCTTTACGTCATCCATAGAGCAACTAGAGAGGTTTTCACTTTGCTTTTGAGAAACAGCATTTGACACTGATTGGCTTTTATTCTGTTGTGTTTTTTCAGCGGGAGTATTCATATTTTCTTCTTTTCAAGTTGTGTTTATTGCCTATAACGGGAGTCTGCGCATAAACCCCATATTCTCCCGTTTTTGTATCTATTTAGTTGTTCTTCGTTTTATAATAGTCCGAGTCTGTTTTATTTTAGTCGGAAGTCATTACAATTTAGTCTAGCATAATTACATTTTATCCGAAGGTCATTACAATTTAGTCGGATATAAATACACTTTAGCCGGAGTCTATTACAACTTAGTCGGAGACTATTACAGTTTAGCCGGAGGCTATAACACTTTATCTGAAAGCAATTACATAATAGTCGGAAGTTGATTTAATTTAGACGGTGTCTGATACAACTTAGACGGTTACTGTTTTACTTTATAGGATTATATTTTTCTTTTCTTACTCTCGATTTTTAAAATAGAGCCTTGAGACTTGCTTATATTGGGGGCTTGTTGCACCAAAGACAGATTTAATATATGTTTTGCTGTCTAGAGCTATATCAACTAAGCCTGTGTTTTGTTTATATAGAATTTTATTTCGAGCAATACGGGAGTTACTTAGCTGAACGATTGGCAAGATTACTTCAGTATTCTTTTCTTTTAGTTGACTGTAGAGTGCTTTTAGTGTTTCGATCTTGAGTTCTTCTTCGTTTGGGTTGTATAAGGGAACACTTGAGAGTAGCATAATAAGCTTGTAGAAGTTTTCTATGCGATTGTCGAAACTCATTTGAGAAGCTGATATTTGATTTACTTCTTTTCCATCGGCTTCTAAAGCTTTCTTTTCTTCTTCTGAAATCTTGGCACTTGCTCTTCTTCCTTGTAGCTTTCGGACTATGGTTCGTACGCTTTGGTCTACTTGTGTTGTTGTTTCAGTTGCTTTAAGTGAGTTGTAGATGCGAGTAATCAACTGACTAAAAGGTTGAAATGCGACTTTACGTGCGGCAACTGCGTTTGAATATGCGGCTTGTGCAGTGTTTACAGTATTCAGAGATTCTTTGGACTCATCTAGTAGTGTTTGTAGTGCTGCTAGTTTGATACTGTCTCTTGACGGATTGTAGGTTGTTCCTAAAGCGATAATTGAAGTAATTAGACTTTCGAGGTTTGTCACGTTCTTGGCGTGACCAGTTTCAGAAGTACTTGCCATAATTGATTAGTTCTATGATTAGTAAACAGGTTTGTTATAGAGAACAAATATACATAAAATTGATATATTAACTTTATATTGTCGGAAAATTGCAAAATCGAATCTAAAATATTGCGGAGCAATCAACTCTCCACTGTTCATTGTTTTTTCTTCCTAAATTTTTCGTCACTTCCACAATCAGCAAAAAACAATGTACTGTGACTGCTTTGCCTATTATCAAAAAGCTATAAAAGCGACTGCAAGACTATTGAAAATATACACTCACTTTCTGTGGTTTTTTCTGCTTTTTGGGCGATTAATCTTAAGATTGTATTTCTTGATTAAGTGTCAAAAGAACTGCTTTAACTCAGTTTGTTTGACTTTAATTGCTTTGCCCAAATGATTATTGGTTAATTCATTTATTACAATCTTTATATCTTCCACTTCTTTTTCTGAATATTGATGACCTAAAATTATTTCGTCAATTTCAATTTCAGGAATCATATCTATCAACATTTTTTTTAGGTGTGGACAGGAAACATCGGTTTCTATCTTATCAACCATTATTCTACGATCAATGTATAATCGACTAAAGAAAACAATTTCACCATTAGACTTTATATCAATTTCGGGTTTGATATCAAAATTGATGTCTGAAGAGTTTCCTAATGTTGTTTTATGGGACTTTAAGCGTACAAACATCTTAGGGAGGTCTTCACATAGGATGCTATCAAAATTTTCATTCGGATATATTTTGTCTAAAAAACCACCTTTTGTTTCTATATATCGTACTTCGTGTTCAGTTTTATGAATTTGTGTTTTATGAAAACAACAGATATTCAATATTAATTCTTGGAAATTCCCGATAATAGGATCTTGAACTCTTGTGAAAAAATCAAAGTTCGCATCTACAAACTTTTGAAACCTTAATAGATTTTCTTCACCATAATACACTTTACTCAAGTGTCTATTAAACCAATTAAATCTATTATTGTCACTGAATTTAACTACAATGCCAACCCCTTTACCTTTTTCTCCATAATTTCTCCATAATTCGAAAGAATCAGATGTACCCTCAATTTCATTTTCAGTTAATGATAAGCAAAATACATTATTCTTCCACTGTTCTAAAATCTTATCTGTTACATTGGGAAGTACCCTGTTTACTGCAAAATGTAGTTCTTTGGGATCTGCTTTCATACTTGAAAGACTATATAACCGAAATGATTTTTCACGTATTATATTTAAAAGATTAGAAATAGATGTGTAATGAATAAACTTTAAATCGTCTTTTGCATAGTAATAATCACTATCCGCTAATGAATCATTTGTATAAGAATAATCTAAAACGGCTCCGAATAATAATCTATGAGAATTTTGAATTATGTCTCCAGGCTTCACATAGTTGAAATTGGGAAAAAAAGGATATATTACTTCCTTTAAATACTGATCAACCAATTTCTTAATTTTCGCCTTCTTCTCTTCAAAAATAATTCGAGAAATTTCTCTATCTAATAACTCATCTTCTTTAGAATCCATATATTTAAATTGTTGTCAAATTTCAGTTTTATTACAGTGTTTCATATATTGTTGTGCTGTTTTGAATTTATGATGGAATGGTTTTGTTTTTTCGGCTTGCTGCTGACGACCGAGGCTATGGGCATTTGTCCGTCAGCTGACGGAGGGAGCGTTCACTATCCGACCGGCTATATGCCTTGCTTAAATAATAGTTTCTTAATTTCCGCCCCAAAGGTAAAAATTTTATTTTATATTAACGATATGTTTTTTTGATAAATTTATAATTCATCCAACAATCTCTTTATTTGCTGTGTACCATTTCAATACATTAACAGTTATCAGTAAACAGTAAACAGTAAACAGTGAACAGTTATCAGTCATCAGTTATCAGTAATGCGTAGTTGAAGCATCAACTACTAACTACTAACTAGCACTTGTGCTGAGCGAAGTCGAAGCATATTAATTTTTTGCTAAAAAAAGTCTATAAATCAATATCTTTAAATTTTATAGCTAAATTTGTCGTTCGTATTAAACCTTTTGTCTATAAAAGCGTCTATAGCAGTTATCAGTGAAAAGTTATCAGTAATCGGTGAGCAGCATAAATAAGTGCAGCGCACCGTTATTTTATAATAGTAGTCACCATTCATAGCGCAGGTTATAGGAGACGAAACTAACTTCTTTTTTAGCCCTTCCTTTGGAGGGGTTGGGGAGGTTATTGGATGTAGCATACATATTACACATACATATTCAAAAATAGCTCAATGAAAAAGAAATCGACCCTATGGATTGCCTTAGTGATGCTAGCACTAGTTGCCTTCTTTCTAAAACTCGCCTTTACAAAGTCTAATGAAAAAGACAAACGTGGCGACAAAGGAAAGGTGGAAAAGAAAGTAGATGCCATTATTGTAAAACCAACCCTGCTGATCAATGAAATTTCTGTTTCGGGATCGTTGTTGGCTTTCGAAGAAGTGGAACTAAAGAACGAAGTGGCCGGCCGCGTGGTAAAGATCAATTTGCCCGAAGGTAAATTTGTAAAGAAAGGCACTCTGTTGGTGAAGCTTTTCGACGATGATTTGCAATCATCGCTTCACAAACTAACTACCCAACTTGCCATTCAACAAAAGATTTACAATCGTCAGTCCGAATTGTTGAAAGTCAGCGGTATAAGCCAGAATGATTATGATCAGACAGGCTTGCTGTTGAACTCGCTGAAAGCTGATATTGAAGTAGAGAAAACCCTGATTCGTAAAACCGAAGTACTCGCACCATTTGATGGCGTTATCGGGTTGCGCAACATAAGCATTGGTGCTATCGTTACCCCGTCCACGCTGCTGTCTACTATTCGTACTGCCAATAAAATTAAGCTCGACTTTAGCGTTCCCGAAAAATACAGTTCGGTGATTAGCACAGGCATGAAAGTAAAATTCAAAATGTCCAACACCGATAAAGTGTACGATGCTACCGTAATTGCTACCGAACAAGGTATCGACGTCGGCACCCGTAACCTGAAAGTAAGAGCGTTGGTCAACAGCACTGCCCGCGAATTGGTGTCGGGAGCCTTTGCCAATGTAACACTTCGCCTGAGCGAAAACAAAAATGCCCTGATGATTCCAACACAAACCATTATACCCGAGGAAGAAAACAAAAGTGTGATTGTGGCTCGCAATGGCAAAGCTCATTTCATAACCGTACAAACCGGCATTCGTAAAGCTTCGGACATCGAAATCACCGACGGCATACAACCCGGCGATACCATTATCACTTCAGGATTATTATTCCTCAAAGAAGGTGGAAAACTACAATATGCAACGATAAGGAAGTAGACAAGTTTACTAGTAAACAAGTAAACTCCATTTCCTATTTCAAGAAAACCAATTGTTTAATTGTGTACTCGTTTACTCGTCAACTTGTTTACTTCTGTCATAAAAACGAATTGTGTACTTGTTTACTCGTTAACTTGTCTACTTAAAATATATTTAAATCATGAGTATATCCGATATTGCCCTCAAACGCCCCATAGGTTCCATAGTACTTAGTTTGATTATCATACTAATGGGCGTGGTTGGGTTTAATTTCCTGGGTGTTCGCTTGTTCCCGGCCATCGATCCGCCCGTTATTACGGTTCAGGCCAGCTACACAGGTGCCAACGCCGAAATCATAGAATCGCAGATAACTGAGCCGCTCGAGAAATCGCTCAACGGTATCGAAGGAGTGAAATCACTTTCTTCACGTTCGGCCATTGGGTCGAGTAATATTACGGTAGAGTTCGAACTGGGTGCCGATCTGGAGAAAGCCGCCAATGACGTCCGCGATAAGACTTCGCAGGCCATGCGTAGCTTACCGCAGGATATTGATGCACCACCTACCGTAACCAAAGCCGATGCAAGTGGAGAACCCATTATTATGTTGGCAGTGCAGAGTAGCGCCATGAATGCTATTCAATTAAGTGATTATGCCGAGAATGTATTGCTCGAAAAACTACAGACCATTCCCGGCGTTAGTTCTATCGGCATTTACGGACAACAAAAACCGGCCATGCGCTTGTGGCTCAATCCCACCAAAATGTCAGCTTATAAGATCACAGCGTCTGATGTTCAAACGGCTTTAAATAAAGAAAACGTAGAAATGCCCGGTGGAAAGATCAGAGGCAATACTACCGAATTGACAGTGAAAACGCGTGGTCGACTTATTACCGAGGATGATTTCAATAACCTCATCATTCGTCAGGACGACAATCAGATCATTCGGTTCAGCGATATTGGTGAGGCAATCCTCGGAGCGCAAAACGAAGAGTCGGGTGCATTGGTCAACGGTACTACCGGGGTAATGTTAGCCATAGTACCACTGCCGGGTGCCAACGATATTCAGATTGCCGATGAGTTCTACAAACGACTTGATCAGATAAAAGTCAATGCTCCGAAAGGCATGGAGTTGAACATTGCGCGTGATAAATCTATTTTCGTTCGTCAATCCGTTACCGATGTGTTGGATACTTTGTTGATTTCCATCTCACTGGTGGTAATGATTATCTTCCTGTTTTTCCGTAACTGGATCATTGCTTTACGTCCGCTGATTGATATTCCTGTTTCGTTGATAGGTACCTTTTTTGTCATGTATATCTTCGGATATTCCATCAATGTACTTACGCTGCTGGGTATTGTACTGGCCACAGGCTTGGTGGTGGACGATGGAATTGTAGTTACCGAGAATATTTTTAAACGAATAGAGCAGGGCATGGACAAGATGAAAGCTGCGGTGGAAGGTACACGCGAGATATTCTTTGCCGTTATCTCTACTTCACTTACATTGGCTATTGTGTTTATACCGGTTGTCTTTCTGGAAGGATTCACAGGCCGTTTATTCCGCGAGTTTGGTATCGTGGTAGCTAGCGCCGTATTAATCTCTGCACTTGTATCGCTTACACTTACTCCCGTGCTCAATGTGATTCTTGGCGGTTCGGCAACACACCATTCTAAGTTTTATGTTGCTTCCGAACCTTTCTTTTTGGGACTGGAGAAAAAATACAAACGCTTTTTGAGCTTCTTTATCCTCAATCGATGGATTTCATTCTCCATCCTTGGTTTATGTATCGTTATCATTGGGAGTTTGGTTACTACCCTGAAATCGGAACTTGCACCACTCGAAGATCATAGCTATATTCGTACTTCTATCACAGCTCCCGAAGGTACCGAATACTCTACTACAAACGAGGTGGTGAAGCGTATCGCCGATATGAGTATGAAATTGCCCGAAGCAAAGTACACCCTTGCCCGTTTTGGTGGTGGTAATTCAAATGCAGGTGGTAATTCCGGTTTTGTAATTAGCTTTCTTTCCGAACCCGATCAACGGAAGAGGTCGCAAAAAGCTATTTATCAAAAGCTGACAAAAGCGTACGACTCCATCCCTGATGCCCGAATCATTGCCAGTCAGGAACCAACTATTACTACCTCAAGCTCCAGAGGCTTGCCGGTGCAATTTGTACTGCAGAACCTCGACTTCGAGAAACTGAAAACCGTGCTTCCTAAGTTTTTGGATGAAGCCAGAAACAGTCCGGTGTTCAGTAATGTGGATGTGGATTTGAAATTCAACAAACCGGAGCTGAATATAGCTGTCGACCGTCAAAAAGCCACCAGTCTGGGGATAAACGAAAAGGATGTATCCGATGCACTGAACCTGGCGTACAGTGGTAGCCGCTATGGATATTTCCTGCAAAACAATATGCAGTACTACATTATCGGTCAGGTAGCTCGTACCGATAGAAGTGCGCCCGGCGACATTTCATCTTTATATGTTCGTTCCAATGCCGGCAATATGATTCAACTGGATAATCTGGTAAGCATTAAAGAAAACAGTAATCCGCCCATGTTGTACCACTTTAATCGATATAAATCGGCCACCGTCTCGGCCAATCTTGCCGAAGGAAAAACACTGGGTGAAGGTATTGAGGAAATGCAACGTATATCCATCAAGTTATTGGATACCTCGTTTGCCACTGCACTGGCCGGGCCGTCGCGCGATTTTGCCGAGAGTAATTCCAATATCTCTTTTGCACTTATATTGGCTTTGTTGCTTATTTATTTAATCCTGGCAGCACAGTTCGAGAGTTTCCGCGATCCGTTTATCATTATGCTTACTGTGCCAATGGCCATAGCGGGCGCTATGCTTTCGTTGTGGATATTTGGACAAACATTGAATATTTTCTCCGAAATCGGGATGATTCTGTTGATTGGTATTGTAACCAAAAACGGTATCCTGATTGTAGAATTTGCCAATCAGAAACGTAAACTGGGTATGAATAGGAGAGTAGCTGCTTTCGAAGCTGCGGCTGCCCGTTTCCGTCCCATTTTGATGACTTCCCTGGCTACCATATTTGGGGCATTACCTATCGCGTTAGCCCTGGGAGCAGGAGCCACCAGCCGTGTATCCCTCGGGATAGTGGTGGTAGGAGGTTTGTTCTTCTCCTTACTGCTTACTTTGTTTATCATTCCGGTAACGTATATGGTATTATCTAAAAAAACAAAGAAGATAGTTGGATAAATGATGATTCGCAATATCCTAACGTATCTATATTATTGATTAGACTAAGTGGAGGTGGGTTTCGCGATTTCCAAATCGCGGTCAAATAGTAATTAACGCGATTTGGAAATCGCGAAACCCGCCCCAATAGAATATTTCTATTTGTTAAGGTGTTTTGTGAATATAAATTTCCCCGGTAAGCGAAGTGAAACCGGGGGATGATAATAACCCGATGTACACAACCCCGAAGGGGTTGAACCAATAATAAAAATGATTATGAAGCGACTTCCAATTATACTCTTAGCCTTCCTATGCACTACCGCCAATGCTCAAAAAGCCATCTCGGTAGATGATGCCATAAGCATTGCCCTGAAAAATAACTTTGATATCCTTGTTTCGCGCAACGATGCAGATATTGCCAAAGTCAATAATACCGCGGGAAATGCAGGAATGTTACCAACAGTAGCCATTACCGGCACGGGCAACTACGGCCTGAATAATACCTCTCAAAAGCTTTCTACGGGTGTTGAGACTAATTATAATTCCGTGTCCAACACTGCACTGAGCGCAGGTGCACAGCTTAACTGGAACTTGTTCGATGGCGGTAAGATGTTTGTTACTAAAAATAAGTTGAACGAGATACAAGCGCTGGGTGAGATTCAGTATAAGGACAAAGTAATGCAAACACTTTTCGAAGTCATTGCCGCCTATTACGATGTGGTAAAGCAAAAGCAACAGCTCAGTTCCATTAATGAAGCACTGAATTACAATCGCGACAGAGTAACTATTGCGCAGGCGGGCTTTAATGCCGGTTCAATGATGAAATCGGATTTGCTACAAGCTAGGATGGATCTGAACCTCACTACCGAGAGTCGTATCAGTCAGCAATACGCTATTGAAGCCGGCTTGAAATACCTCAACCAGCTATTGGGAAAGAACGCCGAAGACCAACTGTCCATTGCCGATTCTATTCCTCTAAACTACACACCCGATAAGGCCGACTTATTTCAAAAACTCAACAGTTCCAACACAAGTATTCTTAGTTTTCAGAAACAGATAGATATTGCACAATTAGCATTGAAAGAAAGCCGTAGTGCCTATCTGCCTACCTTCAGTTTCAAAGCCGGATATTACGCTTCGCAAACCGTCAATTCTGCCGGGAGTACTTTGCGCAGCAGTTCAATAGGACCTCAAATAGGAGGGACGCTTGTAGTACCTATTTACAGTGCCGGTGAGAACAAGCGAAAAGAAAATGTAGCCAGAATTCAGGCACAGACTGCCGAATATGATTTGCAAAGCATCAAGTTGCAGATAAATACTCAATTACAAAACACCCTGACAGAATTTGAAAATCAACAGGAATTGCTGAAAATAGAGGCTGAGAACAATGCACTAGCCAAAGAGAACCTTCAAATTAGCGTCGACCGGTTGAAACACGGACAAACCACTTCGCTCGAGGTACGACGTGCACAAGACGACTACGTTCAATCTTCTACCCGCCTTATCAACTTCCGCTATGCCCTCAAACTGGCAGAAACCAAGCTAAAACAAATCGTTTCCGGTTTGTAAGTATCTATCAACTATTGTGCTAAAAAGATATGAAAAAGCCCGACAATGTAAATTGTCGGGCTTTTTCTATATTTATCTCAAAGGATTAATTCTTATTCGAACTCAAGTAAGATATCATCTTGCATAACAGCTTGTCCTGGTTCTACAGCAATGAATTTTACAACACCATTCTTTTCAGAAAGGATATTGTTTTCCATTTTCATAGATTCCATTACCAAAAGCAGATCACCTTGTTTAACTGTGTCGCCAACTTTAGCTGCCACACGTATAATGCTTCCGGGAAGTGGAGCTTTAAGAGCATTTGCACCTGCTTTACCCGACGATTTAGGTGCAGGTGTAGCAGTAATCTTATTTTCTCCCGGTTTAGTTTGCACTTCCTTACGAACAAGAATAGGAGTTTTCAAGGTATTTACCTCTTGTTCTAATCCTACAGCATACGCTTTACCGTTTACTTCAATCTCAGCTTTATTGCCTTCTACCGATTTGACATTCACACTGTATGAAGCCCCATCTATTGTAAATTTGAATTTCTTCATATTCTCTTATCTGATATTATTGTTTACACCATAAATTTTTGAACTCCAAGGCGAATAACGTCTCTCGATACGTTTGATCGTAATAACATTACTTTCATCATCATGAACCTCATCAAAATAAAGATGCATAGCCATAGCTATAGCCACGATATCATTATTGGGTTCTTCAGTTTCAGCCTTTTCAGTTGAAGGAGATTTGGTTTTTTTTCCAAATAGTTTTTCAAATATCATAGGACTAATTATAAAGGTATGTTAGAGTGTTTCTTCGGCGGATTAACCACTTTTTTGGTTTCAAGAGCTTGGAATGCACGAATCACACGGAAACGTGTATTACGAGGTTCAATAATATCATCGATATAGCCATAAGAAGCTGCTTGATAAGGATTGGCGAATTTTTCTTTGTACTCATTCACTTTCTCACTTACGAAAGCTGCTTTTTCTTCCGGATCGGTAATTTTAGAAATAGCGCGTCCTTCCAATACTTCAATAGCACCTGCTGCACCCATTACGGCAATTTCAGCTGTAGGCCATGCGTAGTTGAAATCACCACGAAGTTGTTTACAACTCATTACGTCGTGTGCACCACCGTACGATTTACGAATGGTTACCGTTACTTTAGGAACAGTAGCTTCGCCATAAGCAAACATCAATTTAGCACCATGAGAAATGATACCTGCATACTCTTGTCCTGAACCTGGTAAAAATCCTGGTACATCAACCAAGGTCAATACAGGAATGTTGAACGCATCGCAGAAACGAACGAAACGCGCTGCTTTACGAGAAGCATCGCAGTCAAGTACACCGGCAAGGAAATTAGGCTGATTAGCCACAATGCCTGTAGGAGCACCATTGAAACGAGCAAAACCAACAATAATATTACGTGCATAATGACGGTGAACTTCAAGGAATTCATCGTTATCTACAATTCCGTGGATGACATCTTTCATGTCGTAAGGCATGTTTGGATTATCAGGAACGATAGAGTTTAATTTGTCGTCCAAACGAATAATCGGATCGGTATTTTCGAACAATGGAGCTTCTTCCAGGTTGTTAGAAGGTAAGTAAGAAAGCAATTTGCGGATAAGCATCATACCTTCTTCTTCGTTTTCAGCTTTGAAGTGCGAAACACCCGATTTACGAGAGTGAACATCAGCACCACCAAGATCTTCTGTCGAAATATCTTCACCGGTTACTGATTTTACAACTTTAGGTCCAGTTACGAACATATAGCTGTTTTCTTCGGTCATCAATACAAAGTCAGTAAGAGCTGGAGAATACACAGCACCACCGGCACAAGGTCCGAAGATAGCTGAGATTTGAGGAATAACTCCCGAAGCCATAATGTTACGTTGGAAAATTTCAGCGTAACCGGCCAATGAAGTAACACCTTCCTGAATACGGGCACCACCCGAATCGTTGATACCAATCATCGGACAACCCATTTTCATGGCCATATCCATTACCTTACAAATTTTAAGTGCCATTGTTTCTGACAATGAACCTCCGAAAACTGTAAAATCTTGTGCAAAAACATACACAGTACGTCCGTCGATAGTACCATGACCGGTAATTACACCGTCGCCAAGGTATTTTTCTTTTTCAAGACCGAAGTTGTTGCAACGGTGAGTAACAAACATGTCCAGTTCTTCGAAGCTACCTTCATCCAACAACATTTCCAGACGTTCACGAGCTGTAAACTTGCCTTTTGCATGTTGTGAAGCAATTCTTTTTTCACCACCTCCCAATTTGGCTTGAACGCGCAAATCGATAAGGTTTTTTACTTTTTGTTGATTTTCCATTTTTTTATATATGAAGTTTTGGTTGTTGTTTTATTGACACAAAATCACGTGTAAGTGTCAATCAGCCAAGTAACTATTTATTTGTTTGGATCTTCACACAATTCTGTCAACACTCCAAATGTAGATTTTGGGTGAAGGAAAGCGATATTTAAGCCTTCAGCACCTTTACGAGGTGTTTTGTCAATTAAAGCTATGCCACGTTCTGCAGCTAAGTCTAATTTTGCTTGTAAACCTTCAACAGCAAATGCGATGTGGTGAACACCTTCGCCTTTCTTTTCAAGAAATTTTCCAACTGGTCCTTCTGGATCGGTTGATTCCAATAGTTCAATTTTGGTTTGACCTACCTTGAAGAAAGCGGTTTTTACTTTTTGTTCCGGAACTTCTTCCACAGCATAACAAGTTAATCCCAATACATTTTCGTAGTAGGGGATGGCAGTTTCGAGGCTTTTCACTGCAATGCCTAAGTGCTCAATATGAGTCGGTTTCATAAATATATATTTTAAAAAGATTGATTTAAATTATAATGCTTTGATAAACAAAGATGTATGCTTGAAATTACGATACAATTACGATTTGAAATTATTTCAATTACAGAAATTTTTCCGTATTTCAAATTTAGTGCAAATTTACATCAATAATTCTTCATTATCAACGAAATACACAATAATTTTTCATATTTTTTTTTCTTTTTGATTATCAGAAAGATAGCATTAATATGCAAAAAATCTGCGCAAAAGTGGTCAAAATGAGCAGTTTTAAAATAGATTGTAAGTTGGGGTAGAAAATGAATACGTAAAGTGGACAGAAATAAATGATAATCTGACGATTTGAAACAAATATTTTCTTAAATGTTATTTGTTTTCAATAATTGTATTGAGCGGATGTGTCAAATTGAAAGTGATAAATTGGGAGGGAGAGATAAAATAAATAGTTTATCACATTGTGAATTGTATACTGTCGCCATAATCGACATTTAAGTCAAAATACTTTTCAGCCGAAAATTTTTCGATAATCACTCCAAAAGAGCGAATCACTCCAGCGTGAGTGAAAATAGCAACATGCTCGTGATTCTGTTTTTTAAGCTCTACAATAAATGAATCGACCCTGCAAATCAGGTCCATCAGCGATTCGCCATTGGTAGGCGTTTCGGTCACCCAATTCTGATACCAACGATTCAGTTGTGGATCGGTAATGTTTTCCCAGGCTTGCATTTCCCAGTTACCGAAGTTTATCTCCATCAATCTGTTGTCAATGGTGGGGTTTTCAAAACCGCAATAACTGGCTAATTTCTCACATCGTTGTAATGGGCTGGAGTAAACTGCATCAAAACGATTTGATGCCAGTTTATCTTTTACGATTGGTGCTTCAAATTCAAAATTGCCCGAAACATCTACATCACTTTGTCCATAACATATTCCAGAGGGTACATTTACTGAAGTGTGTCTTATTAAAGTGATAGTCATGTTAATTGGCTGTTTTGTGTTTTCTTCTCGCAAAAGTACAATAATAGGATCGAATTATAGAAGCTATCAACTTATAAATTTATCGAAACCCCAAAGATTAAGAATCTATCAAATCCTTTACTATAGGCGGTTTCGAATAAAAATTATAGGTATTTTTGTTTATGCCAGATTATAAGAAAGCCAAAGTAATAGTTAATTTATAGATGTAAGACTACATAAAATGACAGGTAAAAGCTTAGTTCACAAAGAAGAGCTGTTGCTCCGCAAATATCGCCGGTATAACCACCAATTCGTTTTTTTGAAAGAAAGAAAACGAAGCTAACTGTGGCAATGGGCAGCAAAACCGTCAACCAAAGTTTAACTTCCAACAATAGAATAATGGGCAATAATCCGAAAATAAGGATAGTGATGAGTCTACCGGGACTCAATTTTTCGAAAATGGTTTTGCTTTTGCTTTCCTGTTCCGTACGAGCATAGGGTAGTAGGTTCATCATCAGTGCGGTAAGCATTTTAGAGAATGGATCGGCAGCAAAAATGGCTATTGCAGTCATTTCCTTCGGAATACTAACTACTGTATTGATTAATAGTAAATAATAGAAAATCATTCCGATAAGTGCATAGCTACCCACATGCGAGTCTTTCATGATGCGCAGCACATCTTCTTTGGTTCGTCCACCTCCGAAACCATCGAAGAAATCGCCCAATCCATCTTCGTGCAGCCCACCTGTGAGCAACACTTTACAGCCAAAAGCCAGGATTATAGCAAGGATCGGAGGGAGGACCATTGAAATCGCCAACCATGCTAAAGCTGTAAAACCAGCTGTAATCCAGCCGGTAAGTGGCCAGAAATAGATGATTTTTTTGAAACTTTCGGATGGAATTTCCAGTATTTTCCACAAGGGTAACCGAGTGAAAAAGGTGATGGCAGCCGCCAGTTGAAATAGAACTTTCTTCATACTTTTACGTATCATTTTGTCCATCAGCTGATGGACAAAATGATATATTTGTTTTACAATTCCTGTACTTATTCGAAATATTTTGTAACGCTAGCTTTTTTAAAGGAATTCATTTCATTAATCATACGCACGGCAGAGTCAATTAAAGGATAGGCACATAATGCTCCTGTTCCTTCGCCAAGTCGCATTCCGAAGTTCAACAATGGTTTTGCATTTAAGTGTGTTAGTACAAATTTATGTCCTGCCTCATCGCCCTGATGAGCAAAAATACAATAATCGAGCATGTTGCTGTCGAGTTTTGAAGCCGCTAAAACACAATTGGTCATGATAAATCCATCGACAAGAATTGCCATTTTTAGTTCTGCTGCTTTGAGCATACCGCCAATAGTCATAACCATTTCGTATCCACCAAAATAACTGAGCATATCTACAATTGAACCATCACCGTCGTAGTTGTTCAACGCACGTTTAAAATGGTAATTGTCTAACGATTTTTTAAGTGTATTATATTTACGTTTTACGCCTTCACTGTCGAATCCGCTACCGGCACCAACACAAATTTCGAGTGGTATGCCGGTTAAGCAATTCATCCACAACGATGAAGAAGAGGTGTTCCCTATTCCCATTTCGCCAAAGCTAATGATATTACAACCTTCGTTGAAACAATCCTCTACCACTTTTGCTCCACGTTCGATGCAAAGGTCGAATTCCTCCTGCGTAATGGCACGTTCGTGAAGGTAATTGCGTGTGCCCTTACGCACTTTTAGATCGATGAGTTTGTCAAGACCCTCAAAGTCGTAATTAATACCCGCATCTACCACTTTCATGTCAAAATTGTGTTGACGGGCCAGGAAGTTGATACCTGCACCGCCTTCCATAAAGTTGAAAACCATTTGTGGGGTAACTTCAGCGGGCGAATAACTCACTCCTTCTGCCACGATGCCATGATCGCCACCAAAAATAATATGGTAAGGCTTTTTCAGTTCAGGCGTAAGTGTTTGTTGGATAGTACCAATCTGTAGTGCCAGCTCTTCCAATCGTCCAAGTGATCCTTTCGGTTTGGTGAGGTTGTCTATTTTGTCAATCAGATGTGGCACAATGCCTTGTTTAGGTTTTTCGATCTTGAATTTGTAGTTAAGCATAGTCTTTTGGTTTTATATATTTATCAATTATTTGATTTTCATAGGAATAGATGATACCATTAAAATGACTTCATCCGATTTTGAAGCGATATACTGGTTTACCCAACCGATGAGGTCGGTAAATCGGCGTTGTAAATCGTTGGCTGATATGCCACCCAACCCGATTTCATTCGTGACAAAGATAAAATGCGCATCTTGCTGCACAAATTGATCGAAACGTGAAGTAATGGCTTCGAGCGATTGCAGAGTGTCACCTTCATATTCGGTGAAAAAATTAGTACTCCAAAGTGTAACACAGTCAATTACTACCACGCGTCCTTCTACGGTTATGTTCTGCAAGTCTTTTAGCTCCTCAACATTCGTCCATTCTGCACCACGGTCGGCTTTGTGCCGTTCAATGCGCTGTCGGTGTTCTTCGTCCCACACAGCCGAAGTTGCTAAATATATCGGATTGGATGAAAGCGTTAGTGCAAGTTTCTGTGCATAACTACTTTTCCCGGAACGTTGTCCGCCGGTAACGAGTGTAATTCTTTTCATTCTTTTAGTCCAAAATAATATTTAGGTTGATAATCGGGCAAGATTTCCGGATGGAAGATTTTGATCAAATCCGACAAAACGACATCGGGCTCTAATGGTCCTTGTTCGTAATAGGGTGTATTGCCCGAATTCACAGCAAATACATGCTTGTTTTTATAGGCAGCGAAGTTCTTGTATAAGTCATATTCTTCACCTAATTGCTTGTATGTTAGATTCGATTCTGAATTATTGTACTTTATAAGCCAAAAATCTGCATTAAGGGCTTTAGAGAATACAGTTTCGAAGGGGAATGGTTTTGATCCATTAATTTTTAAATCACTCCAAAGATAGTTTGCTCCGGCGTCTTTCATAAAATTCCCCATATAACTATTACCACCAGCCACATACCAGGCATCGCCATATTTTTTTTCTCCAAAAACGGTTGGTCTGTTTTTCGTTTTGTTTACTTGCTTACAAAGGTCTAAGTAATGTTTCTCAATTTTTGAAAATATAGTATGTGCCAAAGAATCTTTGCCTAGAAATGCTGCTTCAAACTTTATCCACTCGGTTCTTCCCAATGGAGATTCTTCCATGTATGAAGCATCTTTTACGACACAGATTCCCATTTTCTTATATTTGTCGTGCATAGATACCTCAAAAGGAGAGATAATTATGATGTCAGGTTTAGACGCAATTAATTTCTCCGTATTTAGTGATGTTGTTATTCCTAAATTGGCAATTCTGCCTGTACTTAATCCCTTTTTAATTTCAGGAATATTGTAATACTCGGGTTCGCTAACAGCTATAATTTTTTCTATATCACCAAATTGCTTGTATTCTCCGGCAAAAATGGATGAACAAGTTGCAACTCTTTGAACGGGAACTCTTACTATGTTTCCATCTGGTAAGTTTGTTGGTAATTCTATATTTCTATCCACCAGAATGTATTTTTCCATGGTTTGGGTAGTGTCCCATGGATTACGGACAGTTATCTGTGTATACTTATCAAAATGCTGAATAGTAAAGCCTTTGGCGTATTTAATTTCTGATTTTTCTTTTAATGTGCCTTTATCGTTTGACTGTTTTGTATTTCTGCACGAACCAAGCAGAGTAACAAGACAAAGCGTAAAAGCAATTGTACTAATTTTCATATATGTTTCCAGTTTTAGTTATGATAATAAAAGCATTGATAATGAAACAAGCTGAACCATAATTACTTCGCAGTATCGATTTATTTTTACAGCGCTTTGCATGTCGTCTAAAACGAGTAATCTGTTGTTGCTTCCAATAAACGGTTTATCGACTACTTTTCCAAAATAGCTGTTAGGTCCGCCAAACCTACAGTTGAGAATAGCTGCCAAAGCTGCTTCAGGATAACCGGAGTTGGGACTGGAATGCTGACTGCCATTTTTTAAAACAAAAGTTGTTTTTGACAAATTAGCTGTTACCAGTAACATAAGTAATGCAGTAATTCGTGCCGGAATATAGTTTGCTACATCGTCCAGTCGTGCGGCAAATTTTCCAAAATAGAAATATCTATCGTTTTTATATCCAATCATCGAATCGAGCGTGTTTATCATTTTATAAGCCAGCATGCCCGGGGCTCCCAACAAGGCAAACCAAAATAATGGAGCAATAACGCCATCACTCAAATTCTCAGCCAAGGTCTCCAATGCTGCCGAGCGGATTTGTTGTGGTTCGAGCGTTGCCGTATCTCGACCTACAATGCGGGATAGTTGCTTTCTCCCGGCATCGGTCGATTGCTCCAAAGCAACAAAAACCATTCGAACTTCGCGACGAAGTGTACGAGCCGATAAACAATAAAAGACAATAAGTGCTGTAAGTAATAAATTAAATATATAACCGTAATTTATTGCTATATTGATGAATAGTAATGTGATTAAAAAAACAGATATGACTAAAATAAATGTCATTATTGCCCCTTTGGCAAACAAGAATTTGCCTTTATTTAGGTGTTTCTCTCCAAACGAGATAAGATGACCAAAGCCAACAATGGGATGCGGTAGTTTCTCCGGATCGCCAAATAGTTGATCTAGACCAAAACCAATTAGCAGTCCTATAATTGTGTAACTGACCGGTTCCATTCGTTCAATTTGTTGATTAATAAATCGTTTTTTTCTCTTGATAAAGTGCAAATGCGAATGTATTCGCCTTCTAAACCTTCAAAGTTGGTTGCTTGTCGAACTAATATTTTCTGACTCATTAGAAATGCCTTCAAATCGCTTGCTTTTCCCTTGTTTAGCTTTACAAGAAAATATGGAGTTTCACTTGGAATGCTTTTGAAACAGTCGAACGAATCAATTTTGTTTCTTAATATCTCACATTCGCAGAACCAGTTCTGCAATTGAAACCCATCGTTGTCATTTTCCAAAATAAATTTTCCGGCTTCAATGGCTAAACTGTTGACACTCCAGGGCATTCTGAATTGGTTCATCCGGCTAGCTATTGTTTCTGACGCCATTAGGTATCCAAGTCTCAGTCCCGGAATAGCATATCGTTTTGTAAGTGATTGAACAATAATTAGATTAGGGAAGTTATGAATTTCATTCACGACGCAAATCTCACGTTGTGTAAAATGAATATAAGCCTGATCAATCACAAAGATTGAATCCGGGTAGTCTGAAAGCAATTGTATTATTTCGGTTGTCTCAAAACAATATCCATCTGGGTTATTGGGGTTACAAATCCAAACTAAATTTGGTTTTAGAGTTTCAATGTAGGTATTTAAATTTTTGCAGTCGGTATGTCGAACGCTATGATTATACATTCGGCACGCATCGGCATATTCAGAAAAAGTAGGCGACACAATTAAAGACTGTGACCCTGAAAATGCATTCGCAATCAGATAAAAAGCCTCGGTGGAACCATTGCAAACGAGTAGCTGATTTGTTGCAACCCGGTTCTTTTCGGCTAACAGTTGTTTTAATGAACCGGCTTCCGTGTCGGGATACCGCTCGATGGTGTGCATTTTGGAATGCAAGTGCTTGTATAATGCCGAATTATCAGCACCATACCACACATTCGAACTGAAATTAGCTACCAGTTTACCCATATATTCATCGCCGTGCCCGTTTATCATTTCTTAATTAGTAGCGGAAATTTAAAACTCATTTCTTATATATTACTGTGCAGCTATAGAATCTTAATTGTGAATTATGCATTATGAATTGTGCATTATTTTGTAAACTAAATCCATATCCACATGTTTTCGAACATGATCGGCCAGTTTGTCGAATTGCTCTTCTTTAAATTTGAAATAGTCGAACGACGGCTGTTGCGCTTTCTCAATTAGAAATGGAGCAATAATCATATCCACAAATTCCGCATTATCCAGTATACCATGTATATACGTGCCGTAGCAATTCTCAGTGAAACAGCCGTCGGTAAAGCCATTTTCCATTTTGTTCAACGGTTGTATTCTCGATAAAATTTCCGTTCTGCCGTTGTGTATCTCGTAGCCGGTACAAGTTGTTTTTCCACCCACGATGGAGAAATTTACTTGTTTGGTGATTTTCTCACCTTCCATTTCGGTTCTGATGGGTAATAAATTTAAACCGGGCAGTTGTTTCAAATCGCTCTCAATGCCAGTTGGATCGAGCAATTCTTTTCCGAGCATTTGGTAACCACCACAGATGCCCAGTATTGTTTTGCCGCTTGCATGTGCTTGTAAAATGGCTTGTGCAGCTCCGTTTTTGCGCAGTATCTGGAGGTCGTGAAGTGTGTTTTTTGTGCCGGGAATGATAATGATATCAGCATCGGCAATCTCCGACGGTTCATTAGTGTAATAAAGATGTACACGCTCATCGTGTTCCAGTGGATTAAAATCGGTAAAGTTGGACATGTGTTGCAATAAAACCACTGCAATGTTCACTTTCCCTTGCAGAGAACCCCGATTTTTGGTGTGCAACATCACCGAGTCTTCTTCCTCCATATGAATATCTTTGTAATAAGGCACTACGCCTATAACTGGTATTTTGCATAAATCTTCCAGCATTTTGATGCCCGATTCGAATAAGCGTAAATCGCCACGAAACTTATTGATTAATATGCCTTTTACCAGTTTGCGTTCATTTTCATTGAGAAGTAATATGGAACCGTATACTGACGCAAAAACCCCTCCACGGTCGATGTCAGCGACTAAAATAACCGAGGCGTTGGCGTGTGAAGCCATAGGCATATTGACCAGATCCACTTCGCGAAGATTAATTTCGGAGATGCTTCCAGCTCCTTCGAGGACAATAGGATTGTAGCGTTTTTCTAATCTATCGAATGCCGAACAGACCTCTTTGCGTAGTACAGCCTTGTTATTCGACGTAAAATAATCAATAGCATGTTGGTTGCCAATGGATTTTCCATTCAGTACAACCTGACAAATGGTGTCGGCTGAGGGTTTTAGTAAGAGTGGATTCATATCGGTATGGCAGGGGATGCCAGCAGCTTGGGCTTGTACAGCTTGTGCGCGACCAATTTCTAATCCTTCGGGGGTGGCAAATGAATTCAGTGCCATGTTTTGGGCTTTGAATGGGGCGGGAGAGTAGCCGTCTTGCTTGAAGATACGACAAAAGGCAGCTGCAATAACGCTTTTGCCTACATCGCTGCCTGTACCGGCAAACATGAGAGGAGATAATTTATTCATTGTTTTTTTATAAAACTATCTTTTCCAAAGTTCTAAACTTTGGAAAAGATATATTTAAAAGAGGAATAACTGAAAATAAAATATGGCAGCATCTTATCTTCAATTATTCCATACATGCATGTCGTTTTGCTTAGAAATTAATGCCTGTGTTTTTATTTTGTCACTTTGTCGGTTAAAGTCACCATTGGAATTGTTTTAATTGTAACTCCGGTGTTTGCATTAATAACTTCGACAATGCTTGACTTGTATACAGCAATATATATTTTAGAACCGTATCTGATCATGTCTTGTCCAGTATCTCCTAATCCACGATTATTTTTTAAAAGAAAATAGTTCTCTGTGTTTGTCGAAGTTGTCAGATTGTATAGATTCAAACCAGCGTTGTTAGCTTCATATTTTCCTTCATTTAAAACAATAAGGCTGTTATTGTCTTTTGAGAAAACTGTTTTTGAAGGATTTAAACCAGTTGTAAATTCGAATTTATAAGTTCCATCTTGTTTAAAGCAATACATCTTACCATTATTTATATAATCTGTAACTCCTAAATAAATATCTTTCGTTACCGGATTTACATCAATGCAATATGGAGTTTTGATTATTTCGGTAGTAATGATATTTGCATTGACTAGCTTTTCGTTCTTAACATCATATATGGCAAGTGTTTTGTTTGCTGCAGCCCATGTTGCATCATATTCGAAATTTGAAATATAAGCATTATCACCTACTATATCAAAATTCTTAACTGCAACTGCTATGTCAGTAACTCTATCAGTTGTAGCTTCAATTCGTTGGAATTTGCCGGGAATAGAACCGTAATTACCATTTGAAACGACATAAAGATCTCCATAACTATCGGCTTTGATATCTGCTGGGTTCAAATTGACTTTAATTTTCTTAGTTTCTTTAAAAGTAGAGAGATCAATAACAGAAATTGTACTGTCCTTTACTGTTGCCATTCCACCTGTATTTACAACGTATAATTTGTTGTTTACAATAACGCTTGCATCGGGATTTGCTCCAACGGTGATTGTTTGACCTAATGATAAGTTTGTTGTATCTAATTGTGTTACATGACCATCATATTGTACAATATATACTTTACCGTTTGCAGCAGTTAATGATCTTGGTGAACTTGGAGTGCTAACTTTTTCTACTTCATTCTTCGAATTACAAGAAATGAATATTGGAGCATAAAGTGCTGTTAATAATAGAGTTGTAATAATTTTTGTTGTTTTCATAAATGGAATATTATTGTTTAAATTATTGTTTTTGCGTTGATTGTTATTTGCCTAAATCCATTGACAGGGTGATTCTGAAATTTCGCCGTGGCATAGGATAAAATTTTACTACCTCGTATTGAGTATTGAATAAGTCAATGATTTCTGCATTTACTTTCCAACGTTTATAGCTTGTTGATACAAAGATGGAATGTATAGCATACCCATTCATCTTGTTCGTTTTGTCGGTCATTTGTCCTATCCATCTAACTCCCGAGAATATCATGTTATAACCTGCTTCCCATTTTCCGTGCTCGTAAGATATTGAGCCCGAACCTGAATGTACAGGAGTGTAAGGAATTTGTTCGCCAAAGTTATCACTTCCCACAGTGGCATCTTTTGCACTTTGCAATGAGTAGTTGGCTTTCGTTTTAATTAAATCCGATTTTCCTGCTTTGATATTCATTTTTAGATTGACATCCAGACCTTTTATTTCTACATTCCCCTTATTGGTCATACTCCAGTGAAACATATCGCGTGGGATGGCAATAATTTTATCCGTCACCCGGTTGTAAAATCCATCAATCGAGAAGACAAATTCAGATAGAAATGGAATTTCATTTTCCAGATAAGTGAATCCAATATTGTATTGGTTGGCGTCTTCGGGACGTAGGTTTTTATTCCCCATTTCTTGATAATAAAGATCGTTGAACGTAGGTAACCGGTAGATATTTTTGTAAAATGCTCTTATTCTAAATTCTTTGTCTTCTAATAATTTATAGGATACACTTACGCTAGGCGAAAGTTTATCTCTATCGGGAGATGCAACTCCTGTACGCACGTTTTCACGTGTGAGTGTATACAATAAATTTGCACCTAATGTTAGTCTTTCGGTAAGATACTTTGCGGCTATGTTAGCCAATCCGGTATTTCTGGTAGGATAATTAAAGTCTTTAAAGTTGACATTCGAATTTATAGTCAGGTCGTTGTACCACCAGTCGGTTGAAGCAGATATGAATAATGGCTCAAGCAATTTATACTGAAACGATGCCGATACATAATATTCTTTTTGTAAGTAATGATCATTTAGAATACTATTGGTGCTACTGTATTTAGTATCTACATCAGAATAATGATTGTCGGAAAGATTAAATTTTGCAAAGTACTGATGCTGAAATTTGTCAGAAACCTTATTCAGATAGTGTATTTGTGTGAAGAATGTTCTGTCTTTCAGTCGTTGTTGTGAATCATTTGTATTGTAAAACGTAATGCTACCTGGCAATCCACGCTCGGAGCCAAAAAAGTTGGATTTCAATGCAATACTTTCTTTTTCATTGATACGGTATAAGCCGTTAATTTCCGATCTGATGGATGTTATATCTGTATTGGTTCGTTTAAGTTCTGCCGAAAGATTGTCGGTTGACGAACCATAGTATTGGAGAAAGGTATATTTTCCATTTGCTATTTGGGCATCGGTAGATAAATTGAATGCCCATTTTTTACCGAAATTTTTAGCAATAAAAAGCGATGGGTTAAGGAACCCAAATGAACCGGCTTTAAAAGATGCTTTTCCTTCGAAAGATTTGTTTTTATCGTAATCAAGCAATTTTGTTTTCAAACAAAGCACACCACCTGACGAAAACATACGTGCCGATTGGAAAATATCATTGGGTTGCCCATTGGATAATGAGATTTCGGCAATATTGTCGAGCGAAAAACGACCCAGATCAATTTGTCCCGATTGAATGTCGCTCATCATCACTCCATCGTAGCTCACACCGGTGTATTGTGCACCCATGCCGCGTAACGAAACGGTTTTCATACCGCCAATGCCGCCATAGTCTTTGATTATAACGCCAGAAAAATATTTGGCTACATCGATTACGTTTACTGCATTTAAAGTGGCAATTTCTTTTTCGGAAAAAATTTGAACGGGCATGGCAGCACGAGCCACTTGAAGTCGCTGACCGTTTACAGTCAATGTTTTGAGTTTGCGTGTGTGTAGTGAGTCTGCTTGATATTCGTTGGCCATAGCCGCTGAACTACAGCATAAAATGCTGAAGAATAGAAATGATCTAATGGATGTGTGAAAATGAAATCCTGAATTTTTAAACACAGTTGTAACTATTTGACGATGAATAAACCCCTCAAATAGCTCCCGAAAATGACCTGACAAAGGCAAAAAGATAATGTTTTTTGCTGATGTGTTCGTCGCTTTTTCCTCGAAAGCTTCTGAAATATAACTATGCTCGGCAGGTCTTCTGACTTACTCCCGTTTCTGAACGCCTTCCCGATTTCAGTGAACAGTAAACAGTGAACAGTAAACAGTATAAATAACCGGATTGGCTAAAACTGATAACTGATAACTGATGACTGATAACTGAAGTTTCCAGTGGCAAAAGTGTTGTTCAAAACGTTTAATTTAATAACTGTCAACTGTGAATTATCAACTGTCAATTATTAAAGGAGCTTACAGCAGCGGGACTGTACAGGAATTACACCTGTTTCCCTTTTAATCACTTTCCGCCGAACGGCGAAGTAGTGAACCAAAGCGGTGCAAAAGTAATGCTTTTTTCTGAACTTGAAAATAGGGGCGGAGCTTTTTTTAGCTAAATGTTGCTGGGAGGAAGGATAATAGATGGAAGAGTAAGGAGTTAATTGTTTGATATTAAATGTATTTAGTCAAAATAAAAAATCTCCCCACTAACAGAAGCCAGCGGGGAGAAAGATGTTTAGTTATTATGCCTTTGGGGCTTCGTCTTTTTTATTTGTTCCTTCGACATTTATCCGTTTAAGGATAGTGGCAAGTGTGTAATCGTCCAACTTGGTTGCATTCACGCCACGATACAAGGCTCGTCCGGTATCAAGTATAAAGGTATTCATATCCCAAAGTTTGTTGTATTCTCCAACATTTTCATCGGTATGACGGTTGCGTTCGGTGATTCTGAAGTTTTGATCATTACCCAGGGTTTCAATATCGTTGGTCAACTGCGTCATTTCCTCAACTAAGGTAAGTTTAAGTCCCTTGGTTTGCAGAACGGCTAGGTTGCTGTTAATATTGCCGAGTAAATTGTTACTCTGCTTTACAATACCTTCAGAATTACCGTTGTTTATGCAGTCTCTCAGTTGCTTTGCACCCATAGAGTCGGCACTAATAGTCATTTGTCCATCGGCCATTCCTAAGTACACTTCCACTTTGTTGAGCGATTTGCGGAGTGTTTTGGCTTTTTCGTCAATCTGAGCGGTAATTGCTTTAATTTCTTTCGTAAAAGCATCCGGTGTTTTCAGTTGATTACATACATTTATTTGTGCAACTAATCGTGTGATGTAATCTTCTGAGTAAACATCCGAGAACTCAATGAAATCTACCAAATCGGCACGTAATCGTTGAGCAAGATAACCTGCAACGGCAGGCACTTCTTCAAATTTGCAATTAAATTTTCTTTTCTCATTCATAAGCATTTTTCTTTTTTTTAGAGGTTAATGTAATATTTGAAATAAATAATTCATATTCATACCGTACATGACTCGTTTAATTCAGTGCACGATTAGAATCAATGCGTACATGACAAGTTTCAATTCGTGCATGATTAGCATTAATGCGTACATGACAAGTTTCAATCCACGCACGATTGGCAGCAATGCGTACATGACAAGTTTCAATTCATACACGATTGGAAGCAATCCGTACATGACAAATCCCAATTCGTGCACGACTTACATTGATTTTCAATGTTTTTTCAACATTAATTTGCTTTCAGTCCCGCTTGCTAACTTAAATTTATCGGTGCAATATTACAAAAAATGTCATTAACTTTGTCTCACAAGAATCTCACAAAAGTTTTCGATTTAATATAAATAATCCTAACGAAATCTTGATTTTATTGATTTCTGCTGCTCAGACTTATTATTTCATGTGTAATATCTCGATTTTGGTGTTGAAATATTGTGTCTTGAAGATTGTATATTGATGTAAATTAAATATTTATAGGACTTTGTGAGATTCTTGTGAGGTTCTTGTGAGGCTTGCCGAATTATACTTACGGATAGTTGTTGAATAAAGAATAGGGTACATTGTCATCAAAATTTCTATTATCTTTACAACATGAAAAATAATTCCACACAAATAGAAAATACGCTTCAAAGCATGGGAATTGAAACCCTCAATGCTATGCAATTGGCCACGCTTGATGCTAACGAGAAAGAAAAAGATATGATTCTTTTATCGCCTACTGGTTCTGGCAAAACGTTGGCTTATCTGTTGCCGGTGCTTATGAGTTTGAACCCCGAATGTGCAAAAGTACAGGCTTTGATTTTGGCTCCGTCGCGTGAGTTGGCCCAGCAAATAGAACAGGTTTGGCGCAGCATGAGTACCGGTTTTAAGGTAAATACTTGCTTTGGCGGTCGTCCGAGCAATGGTGAGAAGCGCGACCTGGCCGTTCCTCCCGCTGTACTTATTGGTACTCCCGGACGTTTGCAAGACCATGTGGAGCGTGGCAATTTTGATGTAACAGATATCAAGGTGTTGGTGCTCGACGAATTCGATAAATCGCTCGAAATGGGTTTCACCGAACAAATGGAGGCGATCATCAGTCGTATTCCTAACCTGAAAAAACGGATACTCACTTCGGCTACCGACGCTGTTTCGATTCCTGCTTTTACAGGTATTCAAAACCCCATCAAACTGGATTATTCCGAAAAAGACAATAAACTAAAAGGACTTAAAACCTTTCAGGTAAAGGGTAAAAACAATGATAAGATGGACCTGGTCTATCAGTTGCTTTGTTATTTGGGCAATGACTCTACCTTGATTTTTTGCAATCAACGCGAAACGGTGGAGAAAGTAAGTGCTTATCTGGCTGAGCGACGAGTGGCGAATGAATTTTTTCACGGAAAACTGGAACAACCCGATCGCGAACGTGCACTTTCGAAGTTTCGCAATGGTAGCTGTACCGTTTTTATTTCTACCGATCTGGCTTCGCGTGGACTGGACATTCCGGAAATAAAAAACATTATCCATTTTGATGCTCCTGTTCGTGTTGATGAATATGTGCATCGCAACGGGCGTACAGCTCGTATGGAAGCCGAGGGTTCTGCTTTCCTTTTATTGACGGAGAAAGAAGAATTGCCTGAATTTATTACTCCACAGCCGGTTGCTATGGCTTTGCCGGCACTGGCTTCTATGCCTCCAAAACCCGATTGGGCAACGCTTTATATAGGCAAAGGCAAAAAAGATAAGTTGAGTAAAATGGATATTGTGGGCTTTATGTTCAAAAAAGGACAGCTAGCCAAAGATGAACTGGGCATGGTGGAAGTAAAAGAATACTATTCGTTTGTGGCTATTAAAGTGTCGAAAGTAAATGAAGTACTTCGATTGGTTGCTAACGAAAAGATAAAAAACATGAAGGTGAGGATTGAATTGGCAGAGTAGTGAGCTTGTTAGTTTCAAGTGGATTTTTCAACCACTATCAGGGTCTTCGACCGCTGACAGGGTTATATAAAAAAAATTGTAAGATCAACTATTGGTCAACTCTGTCAGCGGTCGAAGACCCTGATAGCAGTTGAGGATAAGAAAAGGAATTAGTCGAAAACGAGCAAAATTTGTTTATGTATGACTCAATTAAGCGACGCCAAGCTTGAATATAATTCTGTTTATCACATTTATAATTGTGGAATTAATGGATGTAATCTATTCATTTCTGATGATGATTATGATCGTTTCTTGTCCAAATACTCAAAATATATTGAGCCAATTGCCGACACATTTGCCTGGTGCTTGTTAGGCAACCATTTTCATATAGTTGTCAGAATAAAAAATGAGTCTGAGATAAAGACACTAGAAGAGTTAGGTCTTTGCGACAAAAAAACAACTATGACTATATCGAACAAAAAACCAGATCCAACAAGGCAGTTTTCGCATTTATTCAATTCATATTCTCAGTATTTTAATCATAAGTACAATCGTCACGGGGGGGTATTTGAACGTTCATTTCATAAAAAGCGAATTGATAATCGTTCCTATTTTAAACGCTGTTTGATTTATGTTCATCAAAATCCCATTAAGCATAAGTTTGTTGAAAGATTATCTGACTATCGTTATACTTCATATAATACTGTTTTATCGGAAAAAGCAACGCTATTGAAGAGGGAGAAAGTATTGGTTTTATTCGAAAATCAACTAGATTTCTTAGAAGCGCATATTGAACTTGTTAGTCTTGAGGAGTGTTTTGACTGAATTCATACAACCTCTATCAGGGTTTTCAGAATATAAAATAGCAAGATTAAGTATTAGTCAACTCTGTCAGTGGTCGAAGACCCTGATAGTAGTTGAAACAGATAACATAATAACTAATAAATCAATATCATGAAAATTAAATTTATTGGAGCTGCTCGTGAAGTAACCGGCAGTAAGCACATTATTACGACCAACGAAGGAAAACGCATTCTGCTCGATTGTGGTATGTTTCAGGGTAAAGGGTTGCAAACAGACGGAATGAACCGTAACCTCGGTTTTGATCCTGCAACCATTGATTATCTAATTCTTTCTCATGCACATATTGATCATTCAGGTTTGATTCCCTACCTTTACAAAGGTGGTTTTCGTGGCTCTATTATCAGTACTAATGCTACCCGAGACCTGTGTTCTATCATGTTGGCCGATAGTGCTCATATTCAGGAAGTGGACGTGCAGCACTTCAACGAGCGACGTGTAAAGCAAGGTTTACCAACCGTTGAGCCGTTGTATAGCCAAGTGGAAGCCGAAGCTAGTTTGAAACTATTTATTTCGTTGGCTTTCGATCGACGTTTTTATATCAACGACCAGATAAATGTAAAATTCACGAACACCGGGCACATGCTTGGGGGTGCTGTTGTCAATCTGGAGTTATTGGAAAACGGTAAGAAAGTGCATCTCGCCTACACAGGTGATATAGGTCGTCAACACAACCGTATTCTTCATCCGCCTACCGCTTTCCATCAGTGCGATTACCTGATTACCGAGTCTACCTACGGTAACCGTTTACACCCTGCCGATAAAGAGATTGAGGATGATTTATTGCAAATAGTGGTGGATACCTGTGTGAAAAATAAGGGTAAACTAATTATCCCATCATTTGCTATTGGACGTACGCAAGAAATAGTGTACGTGCTAAATGACTTGTTCAATAAAGGGAGATTGCCAAGAATAGACGTATTTGTTGATAGTCCATTGTCGGTGAATGCTACTGATATTTTCAGAATGCACACCGATGGTATGAATGAAGAGGTGAAGGCATTACTGAAATACGATTCGGATCCTTTCGGATTCAACTCTTTACATTATGTCAAAAAGTTAGAAGAATCGAAGGCTTTGAACAGTTATGACAAACCCTGTATCATCATATCTTCTTCTGGAATGATGGAGGCCGGACGTATAAAACATCACGTGGCCAACAACATTTCGAACCGACACAATACCATTCTGATTGTTGGTTATTGTGCTCCGGCAACATTGGGAGCTCGCATACAGGAACCCGGGTTGCGCGAAATCTCCATTTTTGGAACTATTCACCCGATAAATGCACGTATTGCTAAAATTGAAGCATTCTCCGGTCATGGTGATTATAATGAAATGAAAACTTTCTTGAGCTGTCAGGATGCCAGTCAGGTTAAAAAGACTTTTTTGGTACATGGCGAATACAACACTCAGCTTTTTTATAAAAATGAATTAGAGAAAGTCGGATTCCATAACATCGAAATTCCCGAAGCAGGTGATGAGTTTGATTTGCATGAATAAGCCTCTCATTGACAGCTAAAAATAGAAGAGACGCAAAGTGCAATTAATTGCTTTGCGTCTCTTTTTGTTTTTGTTAAATACGTGTGATGTTCTTATCTAAACTATTCGGAAACAGCAGTCACCTTATATCCTTTTTTCTGAAGCAGTTTTACCAATCCGTTTAGTCCACCTAAATGTAATGCACCAACAGCTACAAAACAGGATGATTCCTGAAATAATGGAGGCAGTTTTATAAGCCAGTCCGTATTTCTATTGTCCACCAGTTTGGCATATTCTTCAAGCGTCATATCTGACTTTTTGTTTTTCCCTTTCGACAGCTGCACTAATTCATCAATTTTGCCGGCTTTGTACAATTTGTTCATGTGTACCAATTCAACCAATGCGCTGTCTTTTTGTTTCATCGTTTCCACCAACACCTCTGCTTGTCGCTGCAAACTAGCATTGCCAAATAATATGCTTATCTGTTGTTCAACGGTTTCCAAACCTACTACTTTCTTATCCTGCTCGGCAGCCACTAATTGAAAATAGGAATCGGTTTGTACATCTTCTGTAAATCCGGTCAGCTTTTTGTAGATTTCCATTTCGTACAAGGTGTTTATTAGCGTTGGATTCATCATGCTCAGTTCCTTTAATCCGATTTTTAAGGTCGATTTCAATTCTTTGTCTACCAGTTCATATTCTTTTTCGGATAACAAATCCCTCATTTTAATATGGTCGGGCATCATGGCTGCTTGCTGTATCTTGGCAGTTGCATCCACATTGCTGGTGAGCATTTCTCCAACCACCACGTTCGAAGCATTAAATACTTTGTACAAGCCGGGTACGCTATCCAAAAACTGTATCGGAATTAAATGATGAGTACCAAACAAATAGGAGGGATGCTTAAGTCCGTTTCCACTCACTTTCCACAAGAGCTGTGCTTGAGTAGTCGAAAAGCTTAATAACAGGCAAACGAAAAGGATATTCTTTTTCATGCGTTCATTTTTATTTTTTAATTATTTGTCGCATGGAACTCGCAATGAACATGGTTCTAAATTTAAACTCCTGTTTTAATGCTCGTTTCATAATTTATTTTTTTCTTCGCAAAGATAACTAAAATCATCCCTATCAGATAAATCATGGCTTTGATTAAAGTACATTTTATGAATTTCAAAGCTAAATTAATCAAATATATTGAAATTAATCTCTGAAAATGTATTATTGTTAATGCTATAATTCTTACCTTTGCATAGGTTTTATCTATAAATAATTGCCATGACATTACAACAACTTGAATATGTATTAGCTTTGGAAAAGACACGTCATTTTGTACGTGCTGCCGAATTATGCAACGTAACGCAACCTACACTCAGTGCCATGATTCAAAAACTGGAAGATGAGTTAGATTGTAAAATATTTGACCGTTCACGTCAACCGATAGAACCAACAGAGATTGGTGAGAAAATTATCCGACAGGCACAAGTAATTATTTATCAGGCCAATCAGTTGAAAGAAAGTGTTCAGAATGAAAAGGATACACTTTCAGGTACACTGAACCTCGCCATTATCCCAACTATTGCGCCTTATTTATTGCCACAGTTTATTGCGGCATTCAAAAAAGCATATCCTCAAATCTCGTTGAAAGTGACAGAGATGCACACTAGTACTATCGTAGAAAAACTGCGTATTGCTGAGATTGATATGGCCATTCTTTCTACGCCGCTCGACGATCCTAAAATACTGGAAGTACCACTCTACTACGAAAAATTTGCAGCGTATATTTCGCCCACAGAACCGATTTATGAACGAACTGAACTTTCGGCAAACGACATGCCTTTGGATAAACTTTGGGTATTGGAAGAAGGGCACTGCCTGCGCAATCAGGTGTTTAATTTCTGCAACGAAAAGCCGGAACATAATCATACGTATGAAGCCGGAAGTATCGATACCTTAGTAAAGATTGTTGATGTGAATGGTGGTTACACGGTTATTCCCGAGCTTCATATTGAATTGCTTTCCGATAATCAAAAAAAGAATCTTCGCGGAATAGTGAAGCCGGAAGCAACCCGTGAAATATCTGTTATCATTCGTCACGATTTTGTGCGCGAAGGAATGCTGAATGCCGTGGCTGAGTGTGTGAAGCAAATCATACCCGCGCATATGCTCGATGCCCGCCTGAAAAAGTTTGCAATAAGATTGTAGTCAACTTAACCCATATAAAAAAAAAGGAAAGCAAACGCTTTCCTTTTTTTATGCCAATACGCTTGTAATTAATGTTTTTGAACATGATTAACAAAAATACACTCGTAACTCGTAACTAGTTCCTATTTCTTAATCACCTCTACAATTGGAGTTCCAATACATCCGCTTGGCATTTGAATATGCAACAGAGCAGCCAGAGTAGCTGAAATATCAGTCATTGCAGTTGTTCGGTTGGTAGCTCCATGATCAATTTTCCAACCCATAAAAATAAGTGGAATATGCGCATCGTATGGATTCCAAACACTGTGTGTGCAACCTTTGTTGCAATAGTGAGGTAGCCAGCCCGGCAAAGTAGCTAACACTACATCTCCGCTTCGTTGGTGGTTGTATCCGTTTATCATCATTTCTTTTAATGGTGATGGAATAGATGCTTCCACAATTTTATCCTGATCTACTGCATATTGAATTCCTTTTGATGCTTTTAAATAATCGATAGTAGATTCTTTAATTTTGCCAAAGTCTAAGTTCAAACTATCAATTTTAGGTCGGTTGAAAAATACCTGAAAATTTTCAATTTCGTATGCCAACTTGCTGAACCCGAATTGTTTTGTAAGCTTCTTGTCCAGATTTGCAAACAAGTCAGCATCGAGCAATCCTGTAGGCATTTTATTCGTTTGCATAAACCCTTCGGAATGTGCAGCCCCGTGATCGGCGGTGAGAAAAACCAGGTAATTACCTTTGCCTAATTTTTGATCGAGGTAAGAAAATAAATTAGACAAATCTTTATCCAGTCGTAGATACACATCTTCTACCTCAATAGCATTTGGACCTACTAAATGCCCCGAATAATCAGTGGAAGCACAGTTGATAGTTAGAAAATCACAACTTTTTTCCTGTCCCAATTTATATCCATCTACTGCAGCCTGAGCAAACTGAAGTGTAAGCGTATTTCCGAAAGGCATTTGGCGTAATGAACCATGATCCAACGCGTATGCTTTTTTTGTGTCGTAAGGAAAAACGGGTTGTGCTGCACCTTTCAGTGTGCCTTCCCAACTCACATTATCCGCCGTACTTTCTGTATATTGGTCGATGGGTAATAAAGTACTCCAACCATTGTCAATCAGTTTGTCAATAGGCTTTGCATCGTTGAAATCGTTTACCCATTGCGGTAAAAGCGACATGTAATACGAACTGGTGATAAATTTTCCCGAAGCATCATCTATCCAAAATGCAGCGGTTGGATTATGTCCTGCCGGCAGAATGGATGCTCTGTCTTTGAGCGAAACACCCACTACTTTCGATTGAAAATTTGTAGCCAATCGAAGTTCATCGGTAATGGTTGTTGCCAATAACTTACGTGGTGACATTTTACCGGCATTGCCTTTTGCACCTATTGTTTGTACGGTGGAATCGTCAGTACAATATATGGATTTCCCGGTTTTATCTATCCAGTTGTTACCGGCTATGCCATGAAGAGAAGGAACTGATCCTGTGAAAATTGAAGTGTGACCAATAGCAGTTACAGTTGGAATATAATTAATCATGGTGTTCTCGCACGAAAAGCCTTCTTTGAGCAATCGTTTAAAACCTCCGTTTTCATATTTATTGTAATAGCGATACAGGTAATCCCAACGCATTTGGTCTACAACAATACCTACCACGAGTTTTGGTCGTTCCAGTTGTGTGTTTGTAACGGTCTTTTTTTGAGCAAATAATTGAGTAGAGACAATGAGGTAGAGTAAAGTTATTCGAAAGTAGTTTTTAGTTTGTATCATATACGGAGATTTAATGTGCAGAAAAATGGATGCTTGTTTCAAAATTAATGAACTGCAAAGTAAACAAAAAATAAGGAATGAAGTTTACACGTTTTGAAAATGTAATCAATTTTTAAAACGTTGAATTAAATTGTAGGATTTGATGATACCTAATTCTCCGGCTTTACTTAAATCAGTTAAGCCTTTATTATCTTCGCCAATAAATAGATAGATGAGTCCACGGTTGAAGTAAGCTTCTGCAAACTCTTTGTCAATTTCTATGGACTTAGTATATAGTGTAATGGCAGTTTTGAAATCTTTATTGGCACTTAAAATATTAGCTTTGTTGAAGTAGATGAACGAAAAATCAGGAGTCAATTCAGCAGCTTTATCCAAATCTTGCATAATCATTGCCAAATTAATTTTGTAATTACTGTTTTCGATTACCGGTTGATTGTTTTTGAATAATCCCGGTTCCTCATCAATTACCTTTTTATGTTCATTCTTTTTAGCATCTAATAATCTGTATCGAACATTAGCACGTGTAAAATAGGCAATTGTAAAATCCGGACGAAGCTCAATAGCTTTGTCCAAATCATCAATGGCGCCAATGTAATCTTGCACAGATGCAAACTGCAAAGCTCTGGCGTAATAGACGTCGGCACTAGGTTTTATTTTCGAAATGGAATCGGTTGTCTTTTTTATGGCATCGAAATATGCTCCAAGTAATTCGGAAGTGAGTGGTATTTCCCTGTTTGAAATCCTTAGCGACGATGGGTAATTTTCTTTATTATATTTTTCAATCAAAGGATGGAAAAGGTTTGTCCTACGGATTTTATCAATAAGTGTAATGTGACTTATCACAAAGTTACCTTCTGTGGTTACATCGGCATATTTGTTCTGAATATTTCCCCAGAGTGCGTTTCCATATTGCGACTTAGGCTCATTATCAGTTGTGTTTTGGGCTTTGTTCTGATTGAATAGGTTTCTTTTGTTTCCTCCTGAACCTACATTTTGTTTCTCGGTAGCTATTTTATTTTCTGCTAGAAGTATTTCTTTCGCTTTTCGTTTATAATAATCTTTGTTAGCTTCAATACTCTGAACCATTTGTCTGTACTTGAACGCATTTTTGGCATTTCCGAGTTTGTCCTCACATTCAGCTAAACCTTGATATGCGGGAATGTAAAAGGAGTATTTGCTGATAATGATTTTATAATCGGCAATGGCATTTTTGTATTTTCCTGTAGTATATTCCAAAATTGCCTTTTTTAATCTTGCCTCGGTATTAGCAGAATCCATATCGAGCACCCTTGTGAAATCAGCTAAAGCGTTGTTACTATCTCCCAGAAATCCGCGTAAAAAACCCCTGTTGTAATAACCGAGGCTTTCTGTACTATCAAGTTTTATTGAATGGTCGTAGTCGCTTAGCGCCTGTTTATAGTTCTTTTTCTCGTTGTTAAGTATTCCTCTGTTAATATAATCGCCTGCAAAAGTGGAATTACGTTTTATTGCTTCATTATAATCCTTGAGAGCCCCATCTTTGTCCTTTTTTTGCATTTTAAGTAAGGCGCGGGCACTCCAACCCAAACTGCTCTTTTTATCGACATCAATAAATTTATCAAAGGCTTTTTCTGCTTCAACCGTATCTTTTAGTTCTAAGTAGTATCTCCCTTTTTCATACAGCAAACCATACGATTTAGGGTTAATACGTAAGAGTTGGTTTACATCGTTTAGCGCTGCAGTATAGTTTCTATCTCTTTCATACGCTTCAGCTCTTCCTCTTATAAATGTAGTGTCGTTGGGGCTAAATTCTAATGCTTTCGAAAAATCGACGGCAGCTTCTTTGTGAAACTTCAGCTGATTTCTCAAAAAACCACGAATGTAATATGCTCTGGGAACAAAAGGATTGCGGTTTATTGCCTCAGTGCAATCTTGTTCGGCACCTTCAAAATCGCCAAGGAAATACTTTGCATGGGCACGTAACAGGTAGGGCTCGGCTAAGTGTGGTTTTATAGCAATTACCTGGTTGAAATATTGTATTGAGATAACATAATCGCTGAAATACATGGCATTCTGCCCCATATCCATAATGCGGTCGGTGTTCCATTGAGCCATGGCTGTAAGCTGGCTCAACAGATAAAAGGCTATGAGGAAAAATCTTTTCAAGTGCTTAAAATTTGATAGAATTTAAAATGACACAACAAAGATAGTTAACTTTTTAAAACTCAATATTCTATTTAATTATATTTACAGCCTTTATAGGTTTTTTGTTTATATAGAGATAAATTGAGGTCAAAATTATTATTCTTCAACAACTACATCACAGCCTTCATTTGCATTAAATGAACTTGGAATGTCGAATTGTTCGGAGGATGAATATCCTAAATCCGGATCGGCCAGTACTTTTTTCATGTACAATGCCCAAATGGGTAAAGCCATGCTGGCACCTTGTCCTTCGCCGATATTATCGAAGTGAATAGAGCGGTCTTCGCCACCTACCCATACTCCCGAAACAAGCGAAGGCGTGTAGCCCATAAACCAACCATCAGAGTTATTCTGAGTTGTACCCGTTTTACCACCCATTGGCATAGTTAAACCGAATCTGTTACGAATTCTGCTCCCGGTTCCACCATCCACTACAGCGCGCATCATGTAAATCATTTTGTAGGCAGTTGTTTCGCTAAAAATCTCATGCATTTGAGGCGTAAATGTACCAATCACATTTCCGTTTGCATCTTCAATGCGGGTAACATAAACCGGTTCTACACGAATACCTTTGTTGGCAAAGGCAGTGTACGCATCCACCATTTCGGCCACAGATATTTCGCAAGGTCCTAAACACAGTGAAACTACATTTGGTAAATGTCCTTTAATACCAAACGAACGCATGAGTTTTATCAAAGCGTCGGGTGTAAATAAGCTCATCAAGTATCCCGAAATCCAGTTGTCAGAATTAGCCAATCCCCAACGTAGTGGAACGATATCTCCAATATTTTTCCCTTTGGTAGTGGTTTTTGGCGACCACATTCTTCCTGTACCATCAGGCAATGAGATAGGTTGCCAAGCTGTTTTATCGCAAGGCCACATGCCTTCTTCCATTGCCAGGGTATATAAATATGGTTTAACAGTAGAACCCACCTGACGTTTACCTACGTTCACCATATCATATTGAAATTGGCTAAAATCCGGTCCGCCAACATATGCTTTTACATTTCCGTTGTGAGGATCCATCGACATAAACCCACAGCGGAGAAAGTGCTTATGGTAGCGAATAGAGTCCATGGGTGTCATTAACGTATCAATATCACCATTATACGAGAAAACCTGCATTTCGATTTTAGTCTTGAATGAATTTTCAATTTCAGATTCACTTTCACCGGCAGCCTTCATTCTCAGGTAACGATCGGATTGTTTCATAGCAGTTCTCATACTACTTTCTATTTGATCCGGTGTCATTTTTCGTGAAAATGGAGCATAACTGCGATTCTTCTTTTCCTTGAAGAATGTTTTTTGTAATGACTGAATATGTTCACTTACAGCGGCTTCAGCATAAGTTTGCATTCGCGAGTCGATGGTAGTGTAAATTTTAAGACCATCGCTGTAAATATTATAGGGAGAACCATCTGCTTTTTTATTTTTGTTGCAAAATCCATAAAGCGGATTATTATCCCATGACCAACGGTCTTCATCAAATTTTTCTTGTTGCCAACTGGCATAATCGCTTCTACTCGGTTCTTTTGCAGTAAGTAATATTCGAAGGTATTCTCTGAAATAGGCTGCTAATCCAAGCTTATGATCAACTTTATTGTATTTAAGAGTTAAAGGCAACACTTTTAGTGAGTCGTATTGTTCTTCAGTTAAGAAATCTGCTTTTCGCATCTGATTCATTACCACATTTCTACGATCGCGGGTACGCTCATTGAATCTTACCGGGTTAAAGTAAGATGGGTTTTTGCACATCCCAATAAGAGTAGCTGCTTCTTCGATTTTTAATTTGGCCGGAGTAGTGCTGAAATAGATGTATGCAGCCGATTTAATCCCAACTGCATTATTCAGAAATCCAAACTGATTGAGGTACATGGTAAGGATTTCCTCTTTGGTGTATAATTTTTCAAGTTTTACCGAAATAACCCACTCAATAGGCTTCTGCAAGGCACGTTCGATAAAATTTTCGGCTTGCGGCGAATAGAGTTGTTTCGCTAATTGCTGAGTGATGGTGCTACCTCCACCGGAACTTTTCATTTGAAAAATTCCACGTTTAATGGCAGACCTGGTCAAAGCCCAGCCATCAACGCCCGAATGGTCATAAAAGCGTACATCCTCAGTAGCAACGAGTGCGTTCACAACGTTTTCGGATATTTCGTTGTATTGAACACCTACGCGGTTTTCTTTTCTGAAATAACTTCCAATTAATTGTAAATCAGATGAGTATATTTCTGTTGCATACTTGCTTTTGGGGTTTTGTAACTCATCAATTGGAGGTAAATAGCCAATCCAACCTATATTTATAAAAACGAATGTTAAAACGACACAAAGAATTCCGAATGCAAATAATTGCCAAAATATGCGTAAAAATTTAGAGCGAATGCTTCTTTTTTCAGTTGTTTTTTCCATAATTTGAGTTACGTAATAAAGACCACAAAAGTACTACTTTTTTTGATAATTATACCCTCATTAAATCCATAATAATGAGGTTCGAAATCTGTACTCCTTGTGAGCTTAAACACAGTTTATCATTTGAATAATCTACTTTATTTGTTTTTGTGAATTTTTGTGCATTTTGCAGGCAATATTCCTTAAAATCAGTACCGAATTCTTTTTCAAGCAATGTTACATCTATACCATCAGATGTACGTAACGAAACCATTACAAAATCATTGTATCTATCGTTGATACTTAAAATCTCACTTTCGAAAAATATTTCGTTTTCAGCTATTGCTTTTATATAAGTTGTGATGGACGATACATTCCATTGACGTGAAGTCAGATTGTAAGAGTGAGCTGAAGGGCCAATGCCGATATACGGTTGCTGCTTCCAGTATGAGGTATTGTGTCGTGACCGATGGTTTGGAAGTGCGAAATTTGAAATTTCGTAAGCCTCAAAACCGTTTTGTTTTACTTTTTCGATTAAAAGTAAATACATTTCATTCATAATATCATCTTCAACCGTTTTTACAAGTCCTTTTTCACGCTGTTTCCACAATGCAGTTCCTTCTTCGTAGGTTAGCCCATACGCCGAGATATGTTGAACATTCAAAGTAAAAGCTGTGTCAACCTGTTTTTCCCATGCAGCCAGTGTTTGATTTGGCAAGCCATAGATCAAATCGATACTAATGTTATTGAATCCTGCATTTTGAGCATTTTTTACTGCATCGATAGCTTCTTTGCCCGAATGTCTGCGATTAATCCGTTTCAAATCGATATCATCAAACGATTGAATACCGATGCTCATTCGGTTGAACGGAAGTGGGCGTATGGATGCAAGAAAATCCGTTGTCAGATCATCCGGATTGGCTTCGAATGTGATTTCAGCATCATCGGCCACGTTGTACAACTTGTAAATTGCATCAAAAATCAGTTCGAATTGGCTTTTATTCAAAATACTTGGCGTTCCACCACCGAAATAAATGGTATTAATTGTCTCGTTTTGCAGATAATCTTTACGAATTTGCAGTTCTTTAACGATAGATTCAATCAAATTTGGAATTAATTGGGGTGCAACTTCTGTGTAAAAGTCGCAATATGTACATCTTTTCTTGCAAAAAGGAATATGAATATAAATGCCTGCCATTTTTAAGTTTTTAAGTTTCAGATGTTTGTCTAATAGGTCAAAAAAAAGTGCTCTTTTTTTCTACAAATTTACTACAAATAGTTTGTATAATCGGAAAAAGCGCGTATCTTTGCACTCGCAATTGAGAAACAACAACACAATTAAAGTTGACCAATTGGAATGATAATTTCGGGGTGTAGCGCAGTCCGGTTAGCGCACCTGCTTTGGGAGCAGGGGGTCGTGGGTTCGAATCCCGCTACCCCGACAGAAAAAGGATTTACCGTTTATTCGGTAGATCCTTTTTTCTTTTTTTACGAAAAAAAAACATTCATATAAATAGAGTGTTCAAAAATTAATCTATCTTTGAACAATAAATGAGGTTAGATCAGAAACAAACTAAAAAATATACATTATGAAAACTCAAGAAGACGATTTGTTAGAATATGACGAAGATGATGCAGTTGCGTTCATTCTCGATTTCATTCCTGCTGAGGCAAAAGAAAGAATCTCTGATGATAAGATTGAATATGTACTCGACGTGGTTTATGAGTATTATGATGAAAAAGGTTTGATTGATGAAGATTCGACCGAAGAGGCTAGTATCGACGAAGAAGATATGTTTAAATACATTCTGAAATGTTCGAAAAAGGACAAGATGGATATGCAGGAAGAAGATGTTCAACTTATTTTAGATGGTGAGTTTGAATATGGAAAATCGTTGGGAATTTATCGCGACGAAGAGGAAGAGTAGTACTCCGCCTTCTTGCATTTTACACCCTTAAATAAATTAAATAAAAAACACCAAGCTTGTACATTATGGCGTGGTGTTTTTTTATTTGAAATATAATAACATGAATAATCTATGTTATTGCAGATTAAATATATATGACTACAGCTATTGTTATTCTTAATTGGAATGGAGAAAAATATCTTCAGCAATTTCTTCCAATTCTGACTAAATTTACCCCTGATACAGATGTTGAAATAATTGTTGCAGACAATGCATCAACCGATTCGTCATTGCAGGTAATGAAGGAATATTTTCCTGCTATACGAACCATTGTGTTGGATAAAAATTATGGCTTTGCGGGAGGGTATAACAAGGCTTTGGAACAAGTTGAGGCAGATTATTATGTTTTGTTGAACTCGGATGTTGAGGTAACTGACAATTGGCTGTCGCCATTGCTGAATTTTATGAACGAAAATGAAAATGTTGCTGCATGCCAGCCTAAAATTCGTTCGTACTTCAATAGAACTTCTTTTGAGCATGCCGGTGCAAGTGGTGGTTTTATTGATCAATTTGGATTTCTATTTTGCAGAGGAAGAGTCTTTGGGGTTGTAGAGGAAGATAAGGGGCAATATGACGATAATATCGACGTTTTTTGGGCCACAGGTGCATGTTTGATAGTGAGATCGAAGGTGTTTTGGAAAGTGGGAGGCCTTGATAGCGAGTTTTTTGCGCACATGGAAGAGATTGACTTGTGCTGGCGACTGAAAAGCAGAGGCTATAGAGTTGTGTGCGTACCCGGAAGTATTGTTTATCACATTGGAGGGGGAACCTTGCATGTTGATAGTCCCCATAAAATTTATCTCAATTTCAGAAATAATTTATTGCTATTATACAAAAATTTGCCTACTGATTTGTTGAGAAGGACGATGTTTTGGCGCCGTTTCTTTGATTACTCTGCTGCATTTCAGTTTGTTTTGACAGGCAAATTTAAAAATGCGAAAAGTGTATTTCGGGCTAGGAGTGATTACAAAAAAATGCTGCCGGATTTTATGGAAAAACGAAACGAAAATATACTCTATTCGACCAATCTCAATATTGCAGAAATTTACCCTGATAGTATTGTTTTTAAATACTATCTTCGGAATAAAAAAACATACAACTCTCTGAAAAATAAATAATTGTTCAAAACAAAAAATGCGAATCAGTAATGATTCGCATTTTTTTGTTTTAAGAATGCGGTAATTATCCACAACGTGAATAGCCACAGTTTTTACAAGATAAACAACCTTCCTGGTACACCAAGGTTTTTTGACCGCATTCAGGACAAGGTTTTTCATTAATCTGAGTTCCATCAGGGATATATTTCTTCAGTGCACGTTCAACTCCAACTTTCCATGTATTGATGGATTCATTGTCAAGTTGAAGTCCCGAAACTAATTTAATTACCTGATCAATTGGCATTCCGTAACGCAATACACCGGAAATTAATTTAGCATAGTTCCAGAATTCTTTATCGAATTTATGCGAAAGTCCTTCTACAGTAGTTTTGTAGCCTCGTTTATTTGCAAATTGGAAGTCATAACGTTTATTTCCGTTTTCATCGGACGTTTTAATGATTTTTCCTTCGGTAACTGTTTTTGGAAGTAGGATGCCTTCTTCATCATCGGCCAATCCGGTGAAGATTTCGTATGGACGACCGTTAGATAATCCTACAAATGCAATCCATTTATCTTTTGCATTTTGGAAACGAACTACATCGCATTCCAGTTCTTTGGGACGAGTAAGGTAGTTTTCTTCGTAACAGAAGCAATTCTCTTTTTTCTTTTCCTCTTTTTCTTCTTTTTTCTCCTCAACGGCAATTAATACGCCGGCACGAGATCCATCACGATATACAGTTACACCTTTACAACCACAACGCCATGCTTCTTCATACAATTTACCTACAAGTTCTTCAGTGGCATCGCTAGGTAGATTGATGGTTACGCTAATGGAGTGATCCACCCATTTTTGGATACGTCCTTGCATTTGTACTTTTTTCAACCAGTCTACATCGTTCGCAGTTGCTTTGTAATAAGGCGATTTCGCAACCATCTCATCAACTTCTTCTTTCGTATATTTTACATCGATAGGGTAGCCATTGGCTGTCATCCATGTTTCGAATTTGTGGTGGAAAACAATGTACTCTTCCCATGAATCACCATTTTCATCTACAAAATCTACGCGAACGTTTTTGTCGTTAGGATTAACCTTGCGTCTTCGCGTATAAACCGGCATAAATACTGGTTCAACTCCCGAAGTTGTCTGGGTCATAATGCTGGTGGTTCCGGTAGGAGCGATGGTTAAACAGGCGATGTTTCTACGGCCAAATTTTACCATGTCATCGTACAATTTAGGATCTGCTTCGCGTAAACGTTGGATGTATGGATTGTTTTCTTCTCGTTTTGCATCGTATACATTGAAAGGTCCACGTTCTTTGGCCATAGTTACTGATGAACGGTAAGCAGCTAAAGCAACAGCTTTGTGTACTTTTTCTGAAAAGTCGGTAGCTTCGTCGGTACCGTATCGGAATCCCATACCGGCTAACATGTCGCCTTCGGCTGTGGTACCAACACCTGTACGACGTCCTTGTGAAGTTTTGATCTTGATTTTCTCCCAAAGTTGGAATTCTGTTCTTTTGATTACGTCATCTTCCGGGTCAGTTTGGATTTTTTCAATAATCTTCTCGATTTTTTCCATTTCCAGGTCGATGATATCGTCCATGATGCGTTGAGCCAGACCAACATGTTTTTCGAACAATTCGAAATCAAAGCTTGCTTCAGGTGTAAATGGATTGTTGATATACGAATAAAGATTGATGGCTAATAAACGACAACTATCGTAAGGACAAAGTGGAATTTCGCCGCAAGGGTTTGTTGAAACCGTTTTGTAGCCTAAGTCGGCATAGCAATCCGGAACCGATTCACGAATGATAGTGTCCCAAAATAGGATACCAGGCTCAGCTGACTTCCATGCGTTGTGCACGATTTTTTTCCAGATAGAATTGGCATCAACCTGCTTTGTGTACCAAGGCTCATTAGAATTGATAGGATATTGTTGAGTAAATGGCTCATTGTTGATGGCCGCACTCATAAAGTCATCGTGCAGTTTAACAGAGACGTTAGCGCCAGTTACTTTTCCAGATTCCATTTTAGCATCAATAAACGATTCTGAATCAGGATGTTTTATAGATACACTTAGCATTAATGCACCACGACGACCGTCTTGAGCTACTTCGCGGGTAGAATTTGAATATCGCTCCATAAACGGAACAATACCGGTAGACGTCAGGGCTGAGTTTTTTACAGGCGATCCTTTTGGACGAATGTGTGACAAATCATGTCCAACGCCACCACGACGTTTCATAAGTTGCACTTGTTCTTCGTCAATTTTTATGATAGCACCGTATGAATCTGAATCGGAGTCGAATCCAATAACAAAGCAATTTGAAAGCGATGCTACTTGAAAGCTATTGCCAATTCCGGTCATAGGACTTCCTTGGGGTACGATATATTTAAATCCTTTGAATAGATCAAATAGTTCGTCCTCGCTCAGAGGATTTGGATATTTCTTTTCAATTCGGGCGATTTCACTCGCCAAACGGCGATGCATATCGTCAGGAGTTAGTTCATACGTGTTACCGTACGAATCTTTTAATGCGTATTTGGTTGCCCAAACTTTGGTGGCTAAATCGTCACCTTTGAAATACTCCAATGAAGCTTTCTTTATCTCTTCCGGAGTGTAGGTTTTAGTTTCTTTTTCAAATAAATCCATAATAAGATTAAAATAAGTAAATTAAGTTAGTGAGTGCTTCTCAAATATTAGACTACAATGTTAGGTATTTATTATTAAATTACCAATTATATTTTATAGTTTTTGATAATAAAAATATAAAGTTTTCCAAATTTTTTTATAAATATCTATCAATTAGATAGATGATTTTTTAATTTTTGGAAAAAGTTTTCCAAAATGAATTTTGTAATTTAGAAAGTGTTGATGTTAATGGGAAATTGTCATGTGCTTTGTAAGAAAGCTAGTGCGTGGATATAAACAACAAAATGAAAGTTGTTATTGCGATATTTCTCCATTTTCGACCTTGAAAATGGTTGCATTCTGTCCTAATTGTTCAAGAATTAAATCTAAATGCTCACGGTTGGTGTCGGTAATAAAAATTTGTCCGAAAGTTTCACCCGAAACTAATTCTACAATTTGTTTCACTCTGTTCGAATCTAGTTTATCAAAAATGTCATCGAGCAAAAGTAATGGTGAGATTTCGTGTGTCCGTTGTAGAAAATTGAATTGAGCCAATTTTAGCGAAATAAGATAGGTTTTGTTTTGACCTTGTGATCCGACGCGCTTAATTGGATAACCGTCGAGGAGCATTTCCAGCTCATCTTTATGAATCCCTTGGGTAGTGTAACCGAGCATTTTATCGCGGTCGCGAGTGGCAAGCATTCTGTCTTTAATATCGTGCTCATCATGCTGAGAGTGGTAGCTCAGACTTATTTGCTCATTTCCACCGGATATGTTTGCATAAAAATTTTGGAAGATTGGAATAAATTCGTCAATGAATAGCTTGCGTTGTTCATATATATAATTGCCGTGCAAGGCCATTTGCTCTTCCCAAATATCTAACAATGAGTCATCAACAGGAGTTTCAAGTTTTAATAATGCATTTCGTTGTTTCAATGCATTATTATATTGTAATAGCTGATTGAGGTAGCTTTTATTGTATTGAGAAATAACACCATCGATGAATTTTCTGCGCTCTTCGCTTCCTTCCGAAATAAGTACCGAGTCATCGGGTGAAACAAGAACCAGCGGCAGCAGGCCAATGTGATCAGATAAGCGATCGTATTCTTTTTTATTTCGCTTGAATTGCTTTTTCTGTCTGTGTTTCATTCCACAATAAATTTCCTCCACCGAATCGCCGACTTCATACTTGCCCTGAATTAAAAAGAATTCGGAATGATGAAGTATGTTCTGCGAATCGATAGAGTTAGAATGACTCTTGCAAAACGAGAGGTAATAGATGGCATCCAAAATATTTGTCTTCCCCATACCATTATTCCCAATAAAGCAATTGATTTTTGGCGAAAAAACCAAATTTGCTTCACGGATATTTTTGTAATTAAGTATGGATAGGGAATTTAGGCGCATGAAATCGAAGTTTTTGTTCTATTGCAAATGTACGGATAAGCCGTGAATAATTGACAATGAAAATTGTAAAATTATTATTTGATTGATATTTAGATGTTTGTGTAGAACTTGGTATGAGAAAATCAGAAACTCTATTTTTGAAATGTGTAAATATATTTATTTTACATTCGTTTGAGTTAAACAAAGTGATGGAGCATAAAAAAATAGTATTTATGCAATGAAATCCTTTTTCTTAATTGTAACTTTGTGGCTATTCAATTGGTAAAAACCTCATTTCTACATGTACGGTGTTTTCTGACGCTAACGCAATGTCAAGTTCGAATTATATGTATTTGGGGTTCAGCATTACGTTGGTGCTAGAGGTTGGGAGAGTTGTTATTTAGAAGTACAGTGTCAGTTTTACTTGTATTTTTGTTTGATTTATTATTTCTTTAAGTGTTTATGAACAAATGTTTTGCGTATTTCATGTTGCTGTTATTTAGTGTATTTTATTCTTGCAATTCGCCAAAGAAAGATACTAAGGTTGTTCGAAGCCAAGCAAAACAGAAAGTGATTGTAGACTGTAATTATACTTTTGAAGAAGCTATTGCGGGTACGAAGGCGCCCGAATCGATACTAAAAGAGTTGAAGTTGATTGACGTGGAGTATTATTCTACCGACTGCAGAATTCATGCCGGTCAGGTGTTGACAAATAAAAAGATAGCGAGGGATGTAAAAAAGTTGTTTCGTTTCATGTTTAAAGCCCGTTTCCCGGTTGCAAAGGTAATTCCGGTGGTGAAGTACCATTGGAACGATGATTTGTCCATGCAGGACAATAATACCTATAGTTTTTGCTATAGGGATGCTGGTTATTCGAAACATGCTTTAGGGATGGCCATTGACATAAATCCTTTTTTTAATCCGGTGCGTTGGAAAGCAGGTTACGAGAATCGAAAAAACAAACCTGTAGGAGCAAAATATAATACGTCTGTAAATGGTACATTTTACGCTTTACATCCTGTAGTAGTGGAGTTTAGGAGGCGTGGATTTCGTTGGGGTCATACCTTTACACGTAACTTTGATGATCATCATTTTGAAAAATGATAATTATATTGAAAAAATAGGAATAAATCTTTCATATTGATATATTTTTTTGTAAATTTGCGACAATTCCCCGAAATTGAACTTATCTAACTTACAATTTATATTTAATACTAAAATTATGGCAAAACTAACCAGAGAGGATGCTCTTCTCTATCACTCACAAGGAAAGCCTGGAAAAATCGAGGTTATCCCAACCAAACCCTACAGTTCGCAACGCGATTTATCATTGGCTTATTCTCCTGGTGTTGCAGAGCCGTGTTTAGAAATTGAAAAAGATCCGAATACTGCCTATGAGTATACCGCAAAAGGTAATTTGGTCGCAGTAATCTCAAATGGTACAGCTGTTTTGGGGCTTGGTGATATTGGCGCAATGGCCGGTAAACCGGTTATGGAAGGTAAAGGCTTGCTATTTAAAATTTTTGCTGGTATCGATGTGTTTGATATTGAAGTTGATGAAAAAGATCCGGAAAAATTTATTCAAATTGTAAAAGCTATTGCTCCAACCTTTGGTGGAATTAATTTGGAAGATATCAAAGCTCCTGAGTGTTTTGAAATTGAAGAACGATTGAAGGCAGAATTGGATATTCCTTTAATGCATGATGATCAACATGGTACGGCTATTATTTCGTCGGCAGGTTTGCTAAATGCATTGGAAATAGTTGGAAAAAAAATAGAAGAAGTAAGAATTGTGGTGAATGGTGCAGGTGCTGCAGCTAATTCATGTACACAACTATATATGATGTTGGGTGCTAAATTGGAAAACATTGTAATGGTGGATTCTAAAGGAGTTATTAACAAACAACGCACGGACTTAAATTCACGCAAAAAACCATTTGCAACCGATAGAACCATTACTACACTTGCTGAAGCTGTAAAAGACGCCGACGTGTTCCTTGGACTGTCTATTGCGAATGTATTGAGTAAAGATATGGTGCGTTCAATGAACGTAAATCCAATTGTGTTCGGATTAGCGAACCCAAATCCTGAAATTTCATACGAAGATGCTATGGCGGCTCGTCAGGATCTTATTTTTGCAACCGGTCGTTCTGATCATCCTAATCAAATTAACAATGTATTGGGATTCCCATATATTTTCCGTGGTGCTTTGGATGTACGTGCTAAATGTATCAACGAGGAAATGAAACTGGCAGCTGTACTGGCTATTGCTGAATTGACAAAACAACCGGTCCCTGATGTGGTTAACGCAGCTTATGACCTTAAACGTTTGAGTTTTGGTCGCGACTATATTATTCCAAAACCGCTTGATCCACGTTTGTTGACAATCGTTGCACCGGCTGTGGCAAAAGCGGCTATTAAATCGGGAGTTGCACGTAAAGAAATTACCGACTGGGAAGGATATAACGATAAGTTGCGCGAAATGATGGGTATCGACAATAAGATGATTCGTCACTTTTACGATATGGCTCGTCAGAACCCAAAACGTGTGGTTTTCTCTGAGTCCAACCATAAAAACATGATTAAAGCTGCCGAATCGGCTCTTGCAGAAGGTATTTGTCACCCTATATTACTTGGAAACGAAGAAAAAATTGCTGTCATTGCTAAAGAAAATGATATTGATTTGACAGGTATCGAGATTATTAATCTGCGTCATGATCGTGAAGAGAAACGCAGAGTTGTATTTGCTCAAAGATTAGCCGAAAAACGTAGCCGCGAAGGTATGACGTTTGACGAAGCATACGAAAAAATGTATGAGCGCAACTATTTTGGTATGATGATGGTGGAAATGGGAGAAGCAGATGCTTTGATTACAGGTGTTTATACTAAATATGCCGATTCTGTACAGGCTGCAAAAGATGTAATTGGTATCCGCGAAGGAACGAAACATATTGCTGCTTTGCACATTATGAATACCAAAAAAGGTACTTATTTTCTAGCTGATACTTTGTTCAATCGTCACCCATGTACCGATGCATTGGTAGATATTGCCAAGTTGACACATGATACTGTAAAATTCTTTGCTCATGAGCCAGTGATGGCGATGCTTTCTTATTCTAACTTCGGTTCGGATAAAAACGGTAGCCCGGCAAGTGTACATCAGGTAGTGGAAACGTTGCACAGCAGATACCCTGATATGACAGTGGATGGTGAAATGCAGGTAACTTTTGCGTTGAACAAGGAATTGCGCGATAAAAAATATCCGTTTTCTAAATTAGCCGGAAAGAACGTAAATACGCTTATTTTCCCGAACTTAAGTTCGGCAAATACTGCCTATAAAATGTTGATTGAAATGGGTCTAGCTGAAACAATCGGACCAATTCAAATGGGATTAAACAAACCGGTTCATATTCTGGATGTTGAAAGTTCGGTTCGCGACATTGTAAATATGACTGCTATCGCAGTTCTTGATGCAATTGTTGAAGAACAAATCAGAACAAACAACTTGGAAAGAATCGGAAAAGTGGCTGAAACTGCCGGTAAAGATGATACTTCATTGTGCTAGTATTTCTTTGAACAAATATCTTTTTAATAAATAATAAGCCTCTTCATATACATGGAGAGGCTTATTTTATTTTCATTCTCAAAGGTATTATACCAATAAATCTCTTAATCGTTTGACATCTAAGATGGTAAACTCTTTTTTGTTGATGCTAATGACTCCTTCCTGAACCATTTCCGATAGACTTCGGGCCAACGAAGGACGTGCTACCCCGAAAAAATCGGCCATTTCAGTCTGATTACGGTTGAGCGTAAATGTTTTCCGGTTATCAATTACTTGTTCCAGTAAAAAATGTGCCAACTTGCCTTTAATTGTTTTGATAGAAAGCAATTGAAGACGATTGGTAAGAAACTGCGTACGATTTGAATTGTGCGTCAAAAACTGCTTCATAAAGTCAGGATTGGTCATCATGAGGCGCATAATTTCCTCCTTGGGAATGCGCATAATCTCTACTTCCTCCAATGTGGTTACATCTACCGGAAAATGATTATTATCGGAAAATAAGAATGCAGGAGCCAGTGGGCGGGGAGCTTTAATAATCTCTATACCTAACAGACTTCCGTTTTCTGTTATCATTTCTGTTTTTACCGAGCCTGACATAAGCATATATAATGCATCACAAACATCCCCCTGTCTGATAATCAGATCATTTTTAGGATATGCCTTGATGGTACATTTTAAATCCAACAGAAAATCCTCCTGATTTTCAATATTCAACGTACTACAAATCGGACAAGCCGACAAATCGATATCTTTCATCTTATCACTTTTATTTTCCACAAAAATACAAATTAAGTTCGGGAGTGTAACAACTGTTACACTTTTATTGTTTCAGTAGTTCTACTTTTGCATCGTAATTAAAACAACAAATAATATGAGCGACTTCAAATTAGCACCTAAAAAGGAAAATAAAGCATTTCCAACCGCTGAGAAATTCAGCATGACAGATAAAGTGGCTTATGCCGAAGGTTCGGTTGTAAGCAAAATCATTATTCGCAACGAGCGTGGCAACGTAACATTGTTTGCTTTCGATAAAGGCGAATTTCTTAGTGAACATACTGCTCCTTACGACGCTATTGTGCAAGTACTTGATGGAAAAGGTGAAGTAGTAATTGATGGAAAAGTTTTTGAACTAAACGTAGGCGAAAGCATTATCATGCCTGCCAACGTTCGTCATGCAGTGGTAGCCGTTGAGCAATTTAAAATGCTGTTGACAATGATTAAATAACTGCGCTTCGCTGTTATTTGCCCTTCGGCGATATTCGCTTAGCTGATATTCATAGTTATTTGGCTTCGCCGAAAGAATAATATCGCGCAGCTAATAACGTGAGCGTAGCGAACAAATAACATACGAAGTATAAATATCGCGCAGCTAATAACATGAACGAAGTGAATAATAACGCGAACGAAGTGAGTAAAATATGAAACGAACAATAATTAAAATAGACGAAGAACTTTGCAATGGTTGTGAAGCGTGTGTAAGTGGCTGCCATGAAGGTGCACTTCAGATGATAGATGGTAAAGCTCGTATGGTCAGCGAATTGTTTTGCGACGGACTGGGTGCATGTATCGGCGATTGTCCGGTAGGAGCTATTACACTCGAAGAACGTGAAGCAGAACCGTACGACGAAATTGCAACCATCGAACGCATGATACCAAAAGGCGAAGCAACTATAATTGCTCACTTGAAACATTTGAAAGATCATGGTGAGATAGATTATCTGAAACAAGGTGTAGGCTATCTGAGAGCCAATGGTGTTCAGATTGATTTTGCACAAGTTCACAATCATGGTGGTGCCGGATGTGCTTCAAAACCGGTTGAAGCTCCACAACATGCACATACCGGGGGTGGTTGCCCCGGAAGTCGTGAGATGACATTTGCTCCGGCAGCAGCTCCTTCGTTCAAAATGGCTACTCCGGCAGCTACAGGAGGTACTTCACAACTTCGCCAGTGGCCTGTGCAGTTGCATTTACTGAATCCGCAAGCCGGTTATTTTCGTGGTGCTGATGTAGTGTTGGCAGCCGACTGTGTGGCTTTTAGTTTTGCCGATTTTCACAACCGTTTCCTGGCAGGAAAAATATTGGCCATTGCTTGTCCAAAGCTTGATTCGAATAAAGAATCGTATGTTGAAAAGCTTAAAGACATGATTCAACTATCGTCTATCAATACGCTTACCGTTATCATCATGGAAGTACCTTGCTGTGGTGGATTGCTACAATTAGCCAATAAAGCAGTAGCCGAATCGGGTCGAAAAATCCCATTGAAACTAGTCATTATCGGTACTCAGGGCGATGTGCTCAGGGAAGAGTGGGTGTAAGAACCCCTAATCCCTAAAGGGGAACATAGAAACCCCAAACCCCTGAAGGGGCTTTAAAATGCAGTTTTTTATAAAAATAATACCAATGTATCTTACTCCCCTTTAGGGGCTGGGGGTAATTATCAATTCAGTACTAACATCTCTTATTCTCCGTCAACTGACGGATTAGGGGTAATAATTAAATTATAATTTATGAACATGTTTTGTTATCAATGTCAGGAAGCCTCAAAAGGAACAGGCTGTACACTCGTTGGAGTATGTGGAAAAACACCGGAAGTGTCTGGTCTGCAAGATTTACTCATTTATCAATTAAAAGGTATTTCTCAATTTGCCACTCGTTTACGTGCTTTGAATATTGAAATACCGGAAGTAAACAAATTCGTTACCGATAGTTTGTTTATGACTATTACTAATGCAAATTTCGATTACGATCGCTTTGTAAATAAGATAATTGAAGGATTTGAATTGCGCGATAAAGCCAAAAGTCTGTTGATCGAAAATGGGGGTGAAGTACCAGTATCAGAATGTGATTGTCTGACATGGAAAACTACCGACGCCAAAGAAATGGAAGCAAAAGCTGCGACTGTTGGTGTGCTTTCAACCGAAAATGAAGATATTCGTTCGTTGCGTGAACTGGTTATTTATGGTTTGAAGGGAATTGCTGCTTATGGTGAGCACTCTTTTAACTTGGGATACATAGACAATGAAGTAGATGCATTTATGCAACGTGCTTTGGCTGCTACTACCGATGATAGTTTGACAGGAGACGAACTGACTGCTTTAGTACTTGAAACCGGTAAAATGGGTGTACAGGTAATGGCTATGCTTGATAAAGCAAACACTACTGCCTATGGCAATCCTGAAATCACAACAGTAAGCCTTGGTGTGAAAAACAATCCGGGTATTTTGATTAGCGGTCACGATTTGAAAGACATGGAAGAGTTGCTAAAACAAACCGAAGGAACAGGCGTAGATGTGTATACTCACAGCGAAATGCTTCCGGCTAATTATTATCCTGCTTTCAAAAAATACAAACATTTTGTGGGTAATTATGGTGGCGCATGGTGGAGTCAGGTGACCGATTTCGAAACGTTTAATGGTGTAGTGCTATTCACAACCAACTGTATTGTCCCTCCACGCAAATCTGCCACTTATGTGGATCGCGTTTATACCACAGGGGCTTCTGGTTATCCTGCATTCAAACATATTGCCGATAGAGAAGACGGGAAACCTAAAGATTTCTCAGCTATGATCGCACATGCTAAAACCTTTGCATCGCCAACCGAAATAGAAACCGGTGAGATAGTCGGTGGATTTGCTCATGCACAGGTATTTGCTTTGGCCGACAAAGTAGTTGATGCGGTGAAATCGGGAGCTATACGTAAATTCTTTGTTATGGCAGGTTGCGATGGACGTATGAAAGACCGTAGTTACTACACCGAATTTGCTGAGAAACTACCGACTGATACTGTTATTCTAACAGCAGGTTGTGCTAAGTATCGTTACAACAAATTGCCATTGGGCGACATAGGTGGTATTCCACGTGTATTGGATGCCGGACAGTGTAACGACAGTTATTCATTGGTAGTAATTGCCTTGAAACTGGCTGAAATTTTTAAATTAGATGACGTAAACGAACTACCGATAGCTTATAACATAGCCTGGTACGAACAAAAAGCTGTAATTGTACTGTTAGCCTTGCTTAGCCTGGGTGTGAAGAATATCCACCTCGGACCAACATTGCCTGCCTTCCTTTCACCTAACGTAGCCAAAGTATTGGTTGATAATTTCGGAATTGCACCTATCGGAAGCGTTGATGAAGATATGAAGTTGTTCTTGAATTAAGATCTTATTTCCATTACTGATATGATGACTTCAAGTCATCATATCAGTATTACAAAACGAAAAGCCAGTATTCAATGTAAAGTTGAATGCTGGCTTTTTATGCAGGATAAAATATATTCCCTTTATGAGATATTATATTCAAAAATTCCATCCCATAATTCATCAATTCTAACGAGTGCTTGATGGACAGGAATAACTTCCCATTTTCCATTCGTTTCGATACCCAGTCCAATGTTTTTTAGTTTTAGTAAGGCATCTTCTACATCAAAATCAAGGTCAGTATTTAGCTTTACCTTGAACCACGACTCTATTTGATTATCAAGTTCTTCTGCTGTCAGAGGTTTTTTACTTCTGTTTAAAAAGGCATAAGCGAGAATGGTTTCCTTAAACTCTTCTTCCTCCGAAGAGTTTAATAAGGAATAAAATGCTCCGCTATTATTCCCCACATTCTTAAAGTAAAGACTATCAGACAGCATCTTCGAATACCTTATTTTTTTGTTTATAAAGCTGCTGTATTGACGAAATAAGTAGGCACCCAATACCCCAAGTGCTATTAATCCATGATTAAGCGATGTTTTGCTGTTTAATAGATCTATTGCCTCACCCGATTTGTAAGCACCATACATGCCAATCAAGGCAGGAATTACATTGGTACTTAATAACGATATACCACCACCAATACCCGGTATCCAAAACAACATTTTATCAGTGGTCGACATTTTCGGAATTGCATTCGGAAATACAGTTTCGAGGTCGTTTACGGGAACGCGCTTGAATATTTTTAATATGATACAGCCCGGATCAATCGGTAGTTTATCTAAACGAACCTTTTTTTCTTCAAAGTAATTGACATCTTTATAATTAAGATAAATCATTACACGGTCATAGTACTCAATCTCTATTTCTTTCTTCCAGAAAAGGAATTTAGGTACTTTCTCCGTAGCTTTACGATGACCCCGAACGTATAACTCATAATCTTTAAATGCATCAAAGTCAATGGCCAAATTTAAACCGATTAAATCGGAATCTATTAATGCTTGCTCAAGTGTTTCTCGCTCTACACGACTATATTTGCTTCGATCGAGAACTTTAATCAGAGTTTCTTTAAAAATAGGCAAATCACTTTTGCCTATAAATCCGGTTCGTTCATTTGGATGTAAATCCGGGTCGAATAACGCATAATTTTGCTTTAACTGACGAATCAGGTTGAATCCTTCGTAGTGAAAATAATGTTCGAGTATCTCAAATAATTTTTTGAAATCCTCAATATCTCTTTTATCCACAGTATATTCTGCTATTTGTTGTTCGAGTAAGAATTCCTTATCGAATGGAATATACTGTTCTCGTTTCATATTCAAGTGCGTTTATGTATTAATGGCAGCAAAATTAATTAAAATTGGTACTCAAAAAAAATATAATCTGTACTATATGCAATTTATTACTTATCAGTACTGCTTTCCAACGGTTATTTATATGCAATAAGAGCAAAGATTCAACTTCAGAATCTTTGCTCTTTATTTATGATAGGAATATTGTTTGGAAAATAAACTTTGTTCCGTTGATGAAGCAAACGATTTACCTCCCTCTGTTTTGCCGATCCTGATTTTTATTATTATTCTGTTGTTGTTGTTGTTGTTGTTGTTGTTGTTGTTGTTGTTGTTGTTGTTGTTGTTGTTGTTGTTGTTGTTGTTGTTGCCTTTGAGGAGCCTGCTTCTGTCTGTTCTCTTGTTGCTGACGAACTTGTTGCTGTTGATGTTGGCCTTGCTGTCTATTTTGTTGTTGCTGACGAACCTGTTGTTGATCCTGTTGTCTGTTTTGTTGCTGTTGACGAACTTGTTGTTGCTCCTGTTGTCTATTCTGTTGTTGTTGACGAACTTGCTGTTGTCCCTGTTGTCTGTTTTGTTGTTGCTGACGAACCTGTTGTTGATCCAGCTTTCTGTTTTGTTGCTGTTGACGAACTTGTTGTTGTTGTTCCTGTTGTCTGTTTTGTTGTTGCTGACGAACCTGTTGTTGATCCTGTTTTCTGTTTTGTTGCTGTTGACGAACTTGTTGCTGTTCCTGTTGTCTATTTTGTTGTTGTTGACGAACCTGTTGTTGTCCTTGTTGTCTGTTTTGTTGTTGCTGACGAACTTGCTGTTGTCCTTGTTGTCTTTGTTGTTCTCCCTTAGCATTAAAACTACGACCACCCACTTTATTCACTGATGAGATAGCAGGCCGTCCTTTGTTTACCGACGAAAATTGATTTCGATTTTTACTGGCGGCTTGTTGATGATTCGCTTGTTCGTAGGTTGGTCGTGCATGTGTTTGACGCATAGCTACCTGTTCTCTTGCATTGGGCTGTGACCTTACACCGCCCGGTCCATTATAACTTGGACGATTTGGAGCTCTGTTGCTACGAACATATCTACGATCTACATACACATTGTGTACGACGTTTCTATTTACATTAACCACAGCTGTATTATATTGGAAATAGTTGCCTCTCCATCGTCCGCCATAATAACCCGAACCATTGTATCCATATCCATAATTAACACCGCCATAATAACCTACATTACGACCCCAATAACCATTATGAAAACCATAATAACCACCACTGAAACCCCAATAACATGGAGTCCATAAATAGCCTCGATGAGGTGGTCTTACCCAAGCACCCGGTACCCAATAATAATCTTCGTATTCATTGTCATACCCCCAATAGCCCGGTACCCAAAGATACCCATCGGCAGGACAATAGGGTTGATCGTAATAAGGTAATGCCGGCGGGGCATGTCGTACCCGTATAGAAATACCTACCGTAACACGTGCTTCGACAGTTGATGGCTGTGCAAACAGCCCCAATATTAAAAGAAAAATGATGGAAATACTTTTGATGGTTCTCATTTTGTGTAATTTTATTTTAAACGACTCGATAAAAGATGTTTTTATAATATTACAAATGTAGGTGATGTTAAGGCCTGAATTGTTGCAAAACTTTTGGAATTAGTTATATGATTCACACCTTACAGTCGTCAAGCAGAACACTTTAATTTCTGTTCTTCATTTTCGTAATCCAAAGGTACAGAGTCCACACCAGCGTGATGCCAAAAATGATAAGAAGTGGCACATAGAAATTTCTCAAGTAATCGTTGAAGAAAACACCTATCATCACGAAAATGCTGGCTACACATACCTTAAAAATGCCAAGTTCGGCATTTGACCAACTGGTTTTAATTTTGAAGAAGTTCATAATGTTTCGTTTTACAAAGGATAGTATTGTTCTCAGTTATATAACAGTTGTGATTTAGCAAAGTTGGCTGAAAATAGGAGCTAAGTCTTTAAATAAAATGAATAAAACTCCCGATATTTGGAAATAAGGAAAAACATCACGAACTTTGCATTCTATTAAAAGAAAACAATTATAAACAAAGAATAATGAAAACAGCAAAAATTATCACCGAAAAAGGAGAGATGCAGGTTGAGTTTTACGAGCAAGATGCTCCGGGAACAGTAGCAAACTTTATTAAACTAGCTACCAGTGGCTTTTACGATGGATTGACTTTTCACCGTGTTATCAATGATTTTGTTATTCAAGGTGGATGTCCAAACGGTACAGGTGCCGGTGGTCCGGGTTACACTATTCCTTGCGAATTAGATGGTGGCAATCAGTACCACGACAGAGGTGTATTATCTATGGCTCACGCCGGACGTAATACAGGTGGTTCACAATTTTTTATCTGCCATTCGCGCAATAATACTTCTCACTTGGATCGTCAACATACCTGCTTCGGTAAAGTAGTTGAAGGTCTGGAAGTGATTGATGCTATTCGTGCAGGCGATAAAATTTTGAAAATTGAGGTAGCCGAATAAGCTTTCGTTAAACTAAAAACGGTCGAAAAGAATTACTCTTTTCGACCGTTTTTTTTGTGACAATTGATAAGTTGTATCTCCATATCATATAAATCATTAAATCAGCTTAATCATGGTTTAGACAATTTCCCTTCCGATCCTTCGCTGCCCGGCACCAATTCAAAAATCATATCCGGCCGTAAATCATGTTCATCGCGATGCGAAACATACAGAATAGCTATCTTTTTCTCCAACGCAATGGCATTTACCATTTCGATAAATAGACAGCTATTTTCATCGTCAAGCTCGATAGTTGGTTCGTCCAGAATAAGGAGCGGAGGATGTTTTACCATGGCGCGTGCCACCATCACCATGCGTTGTTGACCAATGGACAGTCGCTGAAACGATTTATTGCGGTATGATGCGCCAAGCATTTCTATCCAGCTTTTGGCAATATCTTTCTGCATATCACTTGGTTTGCTATACAAACCTATCGAGTCCATTAAACCCGAAACAATCATATTTTCCACCGTATCGTCGTGTGTAAATTGTTCTATCATTGATGGCGTGAAATAACCAATCTGTCGTTTAATGTCCCAAATCGATTCACCGGAGCCTTTCTTACGGCCAAAAAGAATCATATCCTGTCCATAACCACGGGGATTATCACCCGTAATCAACGACAGAATAGTACTTTTCCCCGAACCGTTTGGCCCAACCAGTTGCCAAAATTCGCCGCTTTTGATAGTCCAGTTTACTTTATTGAGTACTTTCTTTTCGCCGTACTTTACCGAAACATTATTCAACTGCACCAGCGGATTTATGTCTATGTGGTTTTCATCGTACTGCTTTGGTAGTCTGAAACGATGTACAGGTTTCTCTGCCTCTGCACCCGACTGTTGAAATGCTTCTGCCACTTGCTCGTTCACAATGACATTATTTTCGTCAACCGAATATACTTTCCCGATGCAGGGCAACATATCTCGTTTACGGAAAAACACCTGGATGAGCAAAGTCGTTTCGGCCAATTGGTCCAAAGTGACCGTGATTGATTCTTGTGTGGCTTTATCAATATTGCTATACACATCGTCAAGCACCATATATTGAGGCTTTTGAGCTATCAGATAGTCGAGTAAGGCCTTTTTCTGTTGCCCGCTGGACATAGATCCCAAACTTGAATTCTCAGCGGTCTGAATCAAATACCGATCATGGCGCAATTCATCGTCCACAAATCGGTTGATGGTTATAGCCGAATGCAAAGTACCTTGCAATACACTCAAATCGATGTATTCCCGCAAAAAATGATTATTCATAATTTGCTCCAGTATCAGATTTTTATTCGAACTATTTGAAAGATAAAGTCCTACAGAAGTATGTTGAGTCATTTATTTTTTGTTATTGTAATTTTAAATCGGAAAGCAGTTATTTCTTTTTCTTTTTTCCTTCTGCTTTTTGGGTGTTTTCAGTTGCTCTAAACTGCACTATTTTAGTAATCAAATCAATAGGAAGTGCATTATTCAATGGAAATTGAACGGTACCTTTTGATGTTTTATAGTCTTTCAAATCTTCAGCGAAAGCCACAACGCCCGATGCACCGGGATAAAACCCAATATGATGTTGATAACCAGCAAAGTAAACCAACATACCAAACAGTTTAAAAGCCGGCATCTGATAGCTGATCACTTCAACAGCATCCGGAGCAGCACTTTTGATTGTTGCTCTCAGTACTTCCAACAAAGCTTGTGTAGTAGCCGGAAAGGTGGCTATATATTCGTCTATGTTCTTTGGTGTGGATGCGGGGATTTCCATATCAGTGACATTGAGATTGATTATTGTATTTCTACTTTAAAGAAACAGTGGTCGATAATTTGAGTGCAAAGTTATGATTAAAATCGCCAAAACAAAAATCAGCATTCAATTTTCGTTGAATGCTGATTCTTGTTTCTGACTAATCTACCACTTGATATTCTTATCAATAAATTCAATCAAATCGTCTGCCATAGCTTTTTGTTCAGCTACTTTTGGGTGTCCGGGAGTATCTTTATACGGAAAGAAATGAGTATAGATTTTAGCATCATTCAACTCTTTCGCTGCTTTTTCAATATATCCCGGCCAAGCTGAACCAACTCTGGTGGCGTCCATATTGCCTAACACACAAATAATCGATGAATTCGGATATTTTGAACGAATACTTTTGATGAAATTCTGGTATGATTTAATAATAAATGCTTCTGTTGGTGCTGTTGTGCCAAAACGTGCAATAAATTGTGGGTTCTGCTGATTATTGACTATCCATGAATCATTTTGAAATAGATTTACAACCACAATATCAGGCGTATATTTTGCAAAATTCCATTTGCTAGTCGAATCGGCAGGGTTTAATCTGTCATACACTTCGGGCATAATTTCAGGAAACCAACTAACCATAATTCCAATTCCACTACGGGCAATGCACGAATATTGTGCGTTAAAATGGCGCGCTGTACGAGCTGCATAGGTCCAATAACTGTTAAAATAATAGGGGCTTCCGGAGTCGTCATGCCCGGGCAACACATCCACACCGTGGCCGGCAGTGATGGAGTTACCGTAAAACTCAATTTTTCGTTGTGGGAGTGGAGTTGCTTTTAGTACTTTTGAACCTTTGGCCAATTCAAAACCATAGAAATAAGTGTAAGAAGTATTATTTGAAAGCTTAAATAACTGAACCGAATGTTTGGCGTTTTTCAACCCTTCAGCCAACAGAATGGTAGATTTGATAGTGTCAGCTTTTATTTTCTGTGCTTCATTTTCTTTACCATCAACTATAGCATAAAAATAGCTTTCCTCATATCCGTTCCTCAAAATAGCCTTTAATTCAGTTCCCTTAAAATTAATAGTAACAGATGTTCCCGGCCAATAGAATTTTGCATATTGATTTTGAACAGTTTCAACTCTACCCATATAACTTAGGTTTTTCTGATTAAATGGTACAAAAATACCACCATAGCTGAATGTTACAGTTATGAATAATAACACGGAAACAAAATAACTTTTACGCATAATATGATTGCTAAATTAACATGATGTGTTTGAATTACAAATTTACAATTTTTATTTGATTGGGAATGAATGATAATTTCAAACAATAGGAATTAACTCATAATTATTACTGGATAATAATAAGAATAATTAAAATAAATATTTATACATTAATTAAACATTTTTAGTTCGTTTTCGTTTTAAAATCAGATAGCAATTTTTCTCCATCTTCAAGATAACGCCAATGCATTTAAATGTAAAAAACGAGACTTCGACGCTTAAAACAGTGGTGTTAGGACAAGCCGGTTCAATAGGCAATGTGCCCATTTTGGACAAAACCTTTGATGCTAAGTCTTATGAAACCATTCTCAAAGGTATTTATCCAAAAGAAGAAGCTATTTCTAAAGAAATGAGCGCATTTGAGAATGTGTTGTTGAAATACAACGTGCAGGTTTTTAGGCCATGGACATTGGATAATTGCAACCAGGTCTTTGCTCGGGATGTGGGTTTTGTCATCGATGATAAAATTATTAACTCTAATATTATTCCCGATAGAGAGGACGAAAAAGAAGCGTACGAAGTTATTTACGATCAGATATCCTACAATAAAATCTATAATTTGCCCGAAAAGGCACATGTTGAAGGCGGTGATGTAGTGTTGTTAAATGATACTGTTTTTGTTGGATTGTACACCGGTGCCGATTATTCTCAGTTGAAAACGGCGCGTACCAATTTATATGCATTTCATTTTTTGGAAGAACTTTTTCCGGATAAAACGCTTGTTCCTTTGGAGTTACGAAAACATGATACTGATCCACGTCAATGTGTATTGCATTTAGACTGTGCGTTTATGCCAGTTTCTGATGATAAAGTTATATTGTATAAGGATGGTTTTAGCAATTTAGCAGACTATGAAATGTTGGTCGAAAGGTTTGGGAAAAAAAATGTTTTTGAAATAACGCAGGAAGAAATGTATTCTATGAATGCAAATATATTCTCCATTTCTCCAACGATTGTTGTGTCCGAAAATCGTTTTACGCGGCTGAACAATCACATGGAAAACGAATGGGGATTAACTGTCGAGCGTATTCCTTATTTAGAAATATCAAAAATGGGAGGTCTCTTACGTTGTTCCACTTTACCATTGGTAAGGGAAAATTAGAAGCTATCTAATCGGTTATTATACTGATTAATAGATTTATTCGTCTTCGAATATAAAACAGAATAAAATGTTATTAAGATGAACTCCTTCAGTATCACACCAAAAAATTCTCAATTGGGGAATTCGGTAGCCAAACAAACAACAAATACTATTTTGATGATTGAACCTGTGGCTTTTGGGTTTAATAATCAAACGGCAGTAAATAATTATTTTCAGCAAAAGGAGCAAGGCTACGAAAAGGATATTCAGGTTAAAGCTTACGCTGAATTTGGAAAAATGGTGAAGAAATTGCGTGCGAATGGAGTTAATGTATTGGTTGTTAAGGACACTGAGCAGCCCCATACTCCCGATTCGATTTTCCCAAATAACTGGATTTCGTTTCATGAGGGTGGTCAGGTAGTTTTGTACCCTATGTTTGCTAAAAATAGACGTAGAGAACGCCGCAATGATATTCTACAACTAATTGAAGATAAAGGCTCTGTTATCAACAACGTTGATGATTTTACATTCTGGGAAGAGCAAAATAAATTTCTGGAAGGAACAGGAAGTATGGTTTTCGATCGTATTCATCGCATAGCTTATGCAGCCTTGTCGGACCGAACCAATAAAACTTTATTCTTGCAATTTTGTAAAGTTTTTGATTTAAAACCGGTTTATTTTTCTGCCAATCAAACTGTTGATAAAAAACGCTTAGCTATTTATCATACGAATGTGATGATGTGTATAGCTAACGAATATGCTGTAATTTGTTTAGAATCAATTGATAGTGAAAAAGAATATAGATTAGTTGTTAATTCGTTAATTGAATCGGGAAAGGAAATTATTGCAATTTCTGAAAAACAAATGCATAACTTTGCCGGTAATATGTTGCAGATTGAAAATACGAAAGGTAAACAGTTTTTAGTCATGTCGCAGTCTGCCTACGATTCACTAAATCAGTTTCAGATTTATCGATTAAATATTTATAATGAACTCATTGTAGTCGAAATACCAACTATCGAAAAGATAGGAGGAGGTAGTGTTCGATGCATGATGGCTGAAATTTTTTAGTCTGGATAATCTCTGAATAAAGGAATAAAAATCAAAATACTATTTTTTATGACAAACCCAAAATTCAGAGCTATGGAATTGATGGAGCTCGAAAATAAATATGGTGCGCACAACTATCATCCACTTCCTGTTGTCCTCGAAAAGGGTGAAGGAGTTTTTGTATGGGATGTGGAAGGAAAAAAATATTTTGATTTTCTGTCAGCATATTCTGCTGTCAATCAAGGTCATTGTCATCCAAAAATTATTGATACCTTAGTTCAACAAGCTTCAAAACTAACACTCACTTCGCGAGCATTTTACAACAGTCAGCTTGGACGATACGAAGAATTTGTAACACAATATTTTGGTTATGAAAAAGTATTGCCTATGAATACCGGTGCTGAAGCCGTTGAGACAGCTATTAAACTTTGCCGAAAATGGGCGTACGAAAAGAAAGGTCTGCCCGATAATTCTGCACAAATTATTGTTTGCGAAAATAATTTTCACGGTCGCACTACGACTATTGTTTCATTTTCTGTCGATGCGGATGCTTTTCATCATTATGGCCCATTTACCCCGGGATTCATAGTTATTCCTTACAACGATGCTGACGCGCTCGAAAAAATTTTAAAGGAAAATGGAAATATTGCAGGTTTCCTGGTTGAACCCATTCAGGGTGAAGCAGGCGCCTATGTACCTAATGATGGTTATCTGAAAAAATGTTATGATCTTTGTAGTCAGCATAATGTGTTATTCATAGCCGACGAAGTTCAGACTGGAATTGCACGAACTGGAAAATTATTGGCCTGCGATTATGAAAATGTGCACCCCGATATTTTAATTCTGGGAAAAGCATTGTCAGGAGGAGTTTATCCGGTTTCGGCTGTTTTGTCATGCAGCGATATTATGGATGTGATACACCCGGGACAGCACGGTTCTACTTTTGGTGGAAATCCAATTGCAGCTGCTGTTGCCATTTCCGCTTTGGAAGTAATTCGTGATGAAAAATTGGCAGAAAATGCTTTCGTTTTGGGAGAGATCTTTAGATCGGAAATGGAAAAAATTTGCGCTATTTCCGGTATTGCTTCCTTTGTTCGGGGTAAAGGTTTGCTCAATGCTTTGGTAATCAATAATGAAGGCCACAAAAACTTAGCCTGGGATATTTGTCTTCAGCTTCTAGAAAATGGTCTTTTAGCTAAGCCAACCCATACCAACATTATTCGTTTTGCACCGCCATTGGTTATAACCGAATCACAATTGTTTGAATGCGTGGAAATTATAAAGCGTACAATTCAAAGTTTTGAACAGTAAATGCAAAATAGTTATCTAAATCCTAACAATTGTATAAAAAATGATGTTATTCCTCCAACTAATTCAGATATGTGAAGAATATTGATGTTCAAATTACTTTCAGCTAAGATAATTGCCAATAAAACTAATGTACCGTATTTATACATATTCATCATTAGCTTTGGATTAATATCCTTTAAATAAGTGAGATACAAATGTGAACCGTCGAGTGGGGGAATAGGAATGAGGTTAAAAATAAAGAGACTGAAGTTAATAACTCCCCAAGTCATAATAAGGTTTATTGCTTGTAAACCAAATGCGCTGTTGAAAAAATCAACATTATAAAGCAATCGGGCCAGTATAAAGAAAAGGATGGCAATCACAAAGTTGGAAATTGGTCCGGCAATCGATATCAAAATTTCATCTCGGTGCTTATTTTTTAAATTATTTGGATTAAAACTGACCGGCTTGGCCCAACCAAATCCCGCTATAATTATCAGGAAAAAACCTAACCAATCGATATGTTTCAGTGGATTCAATGTTAATCTACCCTCATCTTTAGCAGTATTATCACCAAGTCTGTAAGCTGTGTAAGCATGTGCAAACTCATGAACCGTAAGCCCGATTACTGCAGCCGGAGCAATTCTCAAAATGTCAGTTAGATCTAATCCCATTATTTTTATTGTTGTATTTTAATTCGGATACAAATATATCTATTAATACTTAACAAATCAATTAGTTCGACAAGATTTATTGAAAATAAAGGTTTTTAGCGGGATATCGATAAGTGTTGATTAACTGTTTTGCCATTATCTTTCTTTTTTAGTACTTTTGTTCCTCTTTCGTCTGCTTCATTTTTTAAGAGGCAATTCGTAATTTGTAACCAGTAACTTCTGAATAAAAGTGATAGAAATTATTCCCGCCATCGACTTAATTGATGGAAAATGCGTTCGCTTGTCGCAGGGCGATTATGCTCAAAAAACAGTCTACAACGAAAACCCGCTTGAGGTAGCAAAAATGTTTGGCGATGCCGGAATTCGTCGTTTGCATTTAGTTGATTTGGACGGTGCTAAAGCGCACCATATTGTGAACCACAAGGTGTTGGAAAGAATTACTTCAGGAACAGATTTGGTGGTTGATTTTGGCGGTGGCTTAAAATCGGACGACGATTTGCGTATAGCCTTCGAATGTGGAGCCAGCATGGTAACCGGTGGGAGTATAGCCGTTAAAAATCCGGATGTGTTTTCTTCGTGGATTTCTAAATTCGGAGCCGAAAAAATTATTTTAGGAGCCGATGTAAAAGACGAAAAAATAGCAGTTGGAGGGTGGTTGGAAACTACCGAACTGGAATTATTACCATTCATTAAAGAGTATATCCGTCAAGGTATTAATAAAATAATTTGTACCGATATCAGCAAAGATGGCATGTTACAAGGACCGGCTTTAGAACTCTATAAAAAAATGCTTGCTGCTCAGCCCGATATGTACCTAATTGCCAGTGGAGGTGTAAGCTCTATTCGAGATATTGAGTTACTCCAAGAAGCTGCCGTTCCGGCTGTTATTACCGGAAAGGCTATTTACGAAGGTCGAATAACTCTGAAAGAACTCAATCGATTTATCGTTAATTTGTAAAGTACAGTAAAATACAGAAAATGTTGCCGCGTTAAATACTGGTACTATTTTTGTTGCATAAAACACACACTCATTAAAATATTTAAATATAATTCAGTTATTCGCAATTTATTTTGGATAATGAATTATATATCATTAATTAACAAGAAATTATGTTGAAAGAAATTCTCTCCATCCCAGGTAAACCGGGACTTTTCAAACTTGTATCTCAAGGAAAAAACATGTTAATCGTAGAGTCATTAATCGATGGTAAACGCATTCCTACTTACACGAAAGATAAAGCTGTGTCATTGGGTGATATAGCAATATTTACCGAAGATGCTGAAGTTCCATTAGGACAGGTTTTCGAAAGCTTAAAAGCAAAAGAAAACGGTGCGGCTTGCTCTACCGATCCAAAAGCAGATAACGATACCTTGCGCAAATTCATGGGAGAGGTTCTTCCTGACTATGATCGCGACCGCGTTTATCCAAGCGATATACGTAAATTAATTACCTGGTACAATATTCTTATTAAAAGCAATATCACTACTTTTGTAGCTGTTGAAGAAGCAGTAGAAGCTGCAAAGTAATTAGTAATTACCATTGATAACTAATATGTTATGACTGTAAAATCTATTTGTGAACTTATCGAAGAAGTAGCCCCGTTGGCATTGCAAGAAAGCTATGACAACGCCGGGCTTCTCGTGGGTAACTCGCAAATGGAAGTTACATCTGTACTGGTTTGCATCGATATTACCGAGGAAGTGTTAGCGGAAGCTATTCAGAAAAAATGTAACCTCATTATTTCACATCACCCGCTTATTTTTAGCGGGTTGAAACGGCTGGTTGGGTACAACGATGTACAACGTTGCGTAATCACGGCTGTTAAAAATGATATTGCTATCTACGCAGCTCATACCAATCTGGATAACGTGTTGGAAGGCGTAAATGGTAAAATTGCTGATAAAATAGGACTTGTTAATAGACGTATCCTTCAACCCAAGCAGGAAGCTTTACTCAAATTAGTTACTTACGTACCTCAACTTCATTCGTACGCGGTGCGTCAGGCTATTTTTGAAGCAGGAGCGGGGCAAATAGGTAACTATGATGCTTGTAGTTTCAATAGCGAAGGCATAGGAACTTTTAGAGCCAATGATGAAGCTCAACCTTTTGTAGGTGAGATAAATAAAATGCATTCAGAATCCGAAACCCGTGTTGAAGTAATTTTACCCGAATACTTGAAATACAAAGTGCTCGAAGCTTTGCTGAAAGCACATCCTTATGAGGAACCGGCATATGACTTTATCCCACTCAAAAATGCGTGGAATACGGTTGGAACCGGCATCGTTGGTGAACTGGAGACGGAAGAAGATGAACTCGATTTTTTGAATCGAATAAAAGTCCTTTTTAATCAACCAATTGTACGGTATACCAAGTTGTTAGAAAAAAAAATTAAACGAGTGGCTGTATGTGGTGGCTCGGGAAGTTCGTTTTTATCGGACGCCTTGAAAGTGAATGCTGATGTATATATTTCGGGCGATTTTAAGTATCATGAGTTTTTTGATGCCCAGAATCGGATACTTATTGCCGATATTGGACATTTTGAAAGCGAACAGTTCACAAAAGACATTTTTTTGGAGATAATTTCAAAAAAAATGCCTACATTTGCAGTCCAAATTTCAGATATTAAAACAAATCCCATAAATTATTTGTAATCAATATGGCTACAGAATTAAAAGCAGAAAAAGAAATCACCGTTGAAGAAAAATTAAAGGCTCTTTATGAACTTCAAAAAGCGGTTTCAAAAATAGATGAAATTAAAATCTTGCGTGGTGAACTTCCATTAGAAGTTCAGGATTTAGAAGACGAGATTATTGGTTTGAATACACGTATGGACAATTTCGAAACTGAAATTGCTGACTCAATAGCTATTATTGCAAGTAAAAAAATCGAGATTGAAGAATCTCGTATGAAAATTGCAAAATACAAAGAGCAACAAGAAAATGTGCGTAATAACCGTGAATACGACAATCTTTCGAAAGAAATCGAGTTCCAAACACTGGAAATTGAGCTATGCGAAAAACGTATTCGTGAATTTACTGCTGCTCACGAAACAAAAAAGGCAGATCAAAAAAATACAGCTGATAAATTATCAGAACGTAAACTTGACCTTGAACAAAAGAAAGGTGAGTTGAACGAAATCGTTTCGGAAACTAAGCACGAAGAAGAAAGACTTCGCGAGCATGCTAAGCAAATTGAATCGCTTATCGAACCCCGTTTACTAACTGCGTTTAAACGTATCCGCAAAAATGCACGCAACGGTTTAGCTGTAGTATATGTTCAACGTGATGCATGCGGTGGATGCTTTAATAAAATCCCGGCACAACGTCAATTGGATATTCGTCTTCGCAAAAAAATTATAGTATGTGAATATTGCGGTCGTATCTTAGTCGATCAGGAATTAGCAGGTGTAGCTCCGGTAATAGAAGATTAATAACATATCAAACAAAATAATTCAAAGAGTTCGAAATTAATTTTTCGAACTCTTTTTTTTATGCCTGTCATTCAAATTTTCGTGTATAAATTCCCAGGAGCAAATAAATATTTAATTCTCAGAAGCTCAAAATTAATCCAATTACCTCTATGTGTGCACATTATATCGTATTTTTACTAGTATAAAATTCACACAACTAGAATGTTGCCTTCAATTTGTCTGTTTTTATCCCATTTTCCTTATTTATCTATCCTCATCAGCTTTTAAAATCCACTTTTTCATTTAAGGCAGGAGTGGTTGTATATTTATCTCATGCCAACAGTAAATCTACATTTGCTCCCTCTTGATTTTATAATCTCAATATACTCTCCATGCCGGGAAATGGATGTGAGTCGAAGTTTACCATATTTGCTAAGCTCAACTGATAATCTTGATTCACCCCAAAAACTGAATTTTAAATTCAATTACAAATGAGTAGTCCAATATTATATATTACATTTGTAACTTCACATAAATATTCAGCACAAAAGTAAATAGTTACAGATGTATTAGTTAAAGTATTTCCCCGCATTCACAAATATACAATACCGTTTTTACAAATATATTGCCTTATATCGATTGGGTATATATTTATGTGAATACCCATTATATTAGTAACATAATACATATAAACTACTATAAACCAATTAAATAGTCAATATATATACAAGTATAATTTAAGTGTATATTCATTTTTGTGATAATAGTGGCATTATATCTTAAATAAGATAAATATATAACATTAAATAACTGATAACTAATATACTTATGTATTTATATATAATAAATCACTTTATTTAATAGTATACTTTATAAATTGGCTATAAAGCCTTTTAAACAAAGGGTTTTATATCTATATGAACATTTTACTTTTTCATTTCTGTGTATTACAAATGTATATACACAAATGTATTTGGTTACAAATGTATTTGATTTGCATATGTAAACTAATTCACATATCTTTGTAGTGTGATTACAAACATACACTTTACATTTATACTGTAAATTATGGACGAAAAAGACAGAATTGAAAAGGTTATGCTTACCGAGGGAATGAATTCGGCCCAGTTTGCTGCCGAGATTGGCATTCAAGGTTCTACACTCTCCCATATTTTGAATGGACGAAATAATCCGAGTTTAGATGTGCTTAAGAAAGTACTCAATCGGTTCCGTACAGTGAGCTCAGACTGGCTTATTTTGGGCGTTGGCTCGATGTATCGTTCAGAAAAGCAATCTCAGACGCCTACATTGTTCGATTCTATTAATGAAAATAGCTCTAAATCAGCTATTTCAGAACCAAAAACAGTCGAAAAATTAGTGTCGCTATCTGATGTCATCCAGCAAAATACTCCGCAAATTCTAGATGTGGCTGTTCAGCCGACCTCAGAAGCTCGTTCTATTATTCATTCTGTAATTGATGCTCCGGCAAAATCCGTTCGAAAAATAATTGTCTACTATACCGACAATACTTTTCAGGAATTTGAAACGAAATGATAATTTATAAAATTTCGACTCTCCTCTTTCTGCTTTTTTGAAACTAAGTGGAATGTTATTGTATTGTTAATAATTTATCCTGACTCGATAAAGCGCTAAAAAGTCAAAGTCACGATATTACATCTTTCCTGTTATTTTATTGGATAGAAATCAAAATAACTATTCTTGTTTCATTTCACGGGAGACATTCTCAATTATGCTTTATTTTATCTTTGTCATTTCGAGATAATTGTGTAATTTTGCAGCCAGTATAAACTGTTATTAATTACAAAAATACATTGCTGTATGTAATTGATATATAACAATATAGATTAGATGAAGAAATTCATGCTCGATTTGATTGTAAAGAAAAATGAAGCACTGAACAATCAATACTCTCTTTTAGTACTTACGTCGCCTGACAAGCTTCCCGAAATGTTGCCGGGACAATTTGCCGAAGTGCGTGTAGACAATTCTCCTTCCACGTTTTTACGTCGTCCTATTTCTATTAATTATGTTGATTATGAGGCTAATGAGCTTTGGCTATTAGTGCAAATTGTGGGTGAAGGAACTCGTAAGATGTGTGAACTCAAGGTTGGCGAAGTGGTAAATTTGCTTTTCCCATTGGGAAATAGCTTTACATTGCCCGAAAATAAGGATGCAAAGCTCCTTTTAGTAGGTGGTGGAGTCGGAATTGCTCCAATGTTATTCTGGGGCTCGTACCTCAAAGAACGAGGTTATGAGTGTAATTTCTTGCTGGGTGGACGATCTAAAGACAATTTATTACAGCTTTGTGAATTTGAGCAGTTCGGCAATGTATATACAACTACCGAAGATGGTACGCATGGAGAAAAGGGTTTTGTTACCCAGCATTCGCTATTACAAGGCTCAAATTTCGATTATGTTTATACTTGTGGGCCAACTCCCATGATGAAAGCTGTAGCCGCTTACGCAGCCAAAACAGAGGCTATTTGCGAAGTTTCGCTCGAGAATACTATGGCGTGTGGTTTTGGAACTTGTTTATGTTGTGTAACCGATACAATCAAAGGGCATGTTTGTGTGTGTACCGAAGGACCTGTATTTAATATTACAAAGTTGAAATGGCAAATTTAGACATCAAAATAGGAAAATTACAATTGAAAAACCCGGTGATGACTGCATCGGGTACATTCGGTTATGGAACAGAGTATTCGGACTTTATGGATATATCGCGAATTGGCAGTATAATTGTGAAAGGAACTACACTTCGCGACCGTCAGGGCAATCAATATCCACGTATGGCAGAAACTCCATCGGGTATGCTAAATGCTGTGGGACTGCAGAATAAGGGTGTAGACTACTTTATTAATCATATTTACCCGACACTGAAGGATATCGATACAAATATACTTGTGAATTTATCAGGTTCAACTATCGAAGACTACGTGCAGGCAGCTGAGAGGCTAAATGAACTGGAAAAAATCCCCGGAATTGAATTAAACATCTCTTGCCCTAATGTAAAAGAAGGTGGAATGGCCTTTGGAACAAGCTGTTTGTCTGCTGCACAAGTAGTTAGAGAAGTGCGAAGAGTGTATAAAAATGACATGATGGTGAAGCTTTCGCCGAATGTAACCGACATTTCGGAGATTGCACTGGCTGTTGAGGCAGAAGGAGCCGACTCAGTTTCGCTTATAAACACTCTATTGGGTATGGCCATAAATGCAGAGACAAGAAAACCTTATTTGTCTACAATCACCGGTGGACTTTCAGGTCCTGCTGTAAAGCCTGTGGCATTGCGCATGGTATGGCAAGTGGCTAACGCGGTAAAAATACCTGTTGTAGGAATGGGTGGTATTATGAATACTGCCGACGCAATAGAGTTTATCCTTGCCGGTGCCTCTGCCATTCAAATAGGCACAGCCAATTTTATAGATCCTACGATTACCGGTAAAGTAATTGACGGTATTGATGATTATTTAAACCGCCATGGATATTCATCAATTAATGATATTATCGGAGCAATGGAAGTTTAATTGTATTTGTAAGCTTTTAAATCTACATTTTATATGTAGAATTTTTATAGTTGGACTGCACAAAAGAATATTTCTATTTCTTTTGTGCAGTTTTTATTTATAAGGTATTAATAATTAAAACGTGTACTTATTTTATTATTGATTAGACGTATATGGATATAGAATTTGTTATTGAAGAATTGAAATTACTATCAACGCCTGAGCATTTGGCTAAATTGTCGCACTTTGGTATAGAAGATTCTAAAGCTTTAGGGGTAAAGATTCCATTATTGCGAAATCTGGCTAAGACCATTGGCACAAATCATGCATTAGCTTTAGAACTTTGGGATACGGAAATACACGAAGCGAGGATATTGGCCTCAATGATTGAAGATGGTAGAATGGTGACTGAAAATCAGGTGGACAAATGGGTAAGTGACTTTAATTCCTGGGATATGTGTGATTCTTGCTGCGATTTGATAGCTAAAATGGACTTTGTTCGCGCTAAAATTGAAGAATATTCAACCGATGAGCGCGAGTTTGTGAAGCGAACAGCATTTACTTTAATGTGTAAGCTCGCTTTTCATGATAAAAAAGCATGCGATTCATCCTATGAGCGATTTTTTGATATTATTGAACGAGAAGCGTGGGATGAACGTAATTTTGTGAGAAAAGCAGTGAACTGGGCATTGCGCCAGATTGGAAAGCGGAATGAGTATCTGCGTATCATGGCAATTGAAGTGGCTGAGCGAATTAAGGGTCAGGGAACTAAGCCCGCAGTATGGATTGCAACTGATGCGTTGAGAGAATTGAACGATGAGAAAGTGATAGTAAGGGTAAATCGGACAAAAAAGAGATTATAATACAGAAAAAGAGGGTGTTACAAAACATGTAACACCCTCAATTATATTTCAATACAATGTATTTAGATCAAATTATAGACCTGCAATATACGTATCAGTATTATTGTTATAAACAGATACATTGATAAGTACAAGGTACTTTTTGTATTGTTCTTCGCTTAATACAGATTTTACATTTCCTAAATTGAAATACATTGCTTTTTCTGCAGCAACTTCGTCATCACCTTTCAATGCAGATTTCATTTTCTTTTCTGTCATTGTGAATACTAACTCCAATTGTTCGGCTTGATCGTAATCAACTTCTAAATAACGTACTAAACCATTGAAAGTACTTGCGTTATTCATCTTGTTAAACACTTCGTATTTGTTTGTATCAACAGCAAATACACTAGTTGTGCTGGCAACTAAAACTAAAACAGCAACTAAAATCTTTTTCATAACCTTAA